>UEXV01000005.1_pt1 | contig 174075 bp, 125 predicted proteins | sample 4301181 | NCBI WGS metagenome assembly UEXV01 (sample SAMEA4773175, study PRJEB27434) | metagenome | biome: 2259; feature: agricultural soil; material: soil | place: USA | collected 2014-09 | depth 0.25 m | reverse complement strand
ACTCTTCCTTGATTCTTTGTTTATGAAAAAGCTCGACTCCAAACTCAAGTGGGGATACGATCTCGTTCCCTATCCCTTTTCTGACATGTCGAGCCATTCAAGGAAGACGGTAGGTGGCAAGTTGGCCGCGCGGATCGCGCAGATTATCGTCGTGCCATTTTTTGTCGTCTCGCTTGAAAAATGCGATTGAGGATCGCCGCGTGGCAGATGAGGCAGATCAATTTTGAGACGTCTATGTCCCGAACGACCTTGACGCCACACAAAGTGCAACGCGCTTCCGGCTTTTCAGTTTTGTGATGATTTGCGGCGTAGCCCATGAGAGCTTTCCCCTTGTCCGTTATTGAGTCAGTCGGGCCTTGCGAACTCGACGACGAGCAATCGCGATGCCATTAGTTTCGGAAGGGAAGGACGCTCTTCGTCATCTCTTGCGGCGGGCTCGCTGCTTAGCGACGCTCTTCGATTGGGACTTCGCCGTTTTGTGCGTGACTTTTCGGGATTTGTTCGGAGCTTTTGATTTAGTTTCGGTAGCGTGGTTCGCTTCTTCAACCGAAGGCCCCACCTCTTCTAACGAGGCGGTGACAAGGTCATCACTCGGCCGGCTGCCGTCAATGAAGACAAAGACATGATAGTTGGCGTTACGCTCGCGTAATACTTCGATGCGGCCCTGGTTCTTCATCCGCGCGAGTTCGCTCATCACGAAGTTCTGCTCGGCGGGACTCATGTAGCGGTAATCGATGTCGAACGCCAGCCCGGTCGAATGCGGCGGCGTATCGATCATCGTGGCCGCGCGATTGTATCTGCGGAGTACATGTTGATACTGTTCCGGTCTGACCAGTGAACTGATGTGAAGCGGCCGATTGAAGGTTTTATGATAATCCGCCGCAATTTCTTTCATGACCTTGAACGCCGCAGGTCGTAATGAGCGCAGCATGCTCAATTTCAGCGCCTGCCGCTCGGTCGCGTTATTCAGATCGTATGTCCGGCCGCGGAAATTCCTGGCCAGGGTTTGCAGCGCCTGATATTCGGAGAACAGCCGCTGCCGGCCTTCCGTCGATCCGTAGGATTGATCCAGCGATGCTTTCTCTTCTTCAATCGACTTCAACGGTTGCTGTCTGGCGCTGATTTCCTTTTGTGCTTCGCGTTGCTTCGCGCCCTCCCGGTTTTTGCCCGAGTTCACGTTAAAACCGGCAATTTCGTTCTGCAGCTTCTCCCGCGCAGCGTCCAGCCCCGCGTAAGCTTCGCGCAATTGGGTTTCGTCATAGAGCTCGATGTCTTGATCTTTTTCGTAGCGGCTAAACGGGCCATCGTCGGCTTTCGCGCCCACGCCGAAAAGCACGTAGTCCTCGGTCGCGGCCGGCACAGAAACCATTTCGTCCCTTTGAATCATCGCCGCCAGCTCCAGATAGTCCTGGCACGACTGCACGTTGTGTTTATGAACCTCAGCGACCTGGGTGGCGAGGAACCAGCGTCTCTCCTCGTAATGCCTGAGCTCCGCCGGAATTTCGATCGCGACCTTTGATTCGCTTTCGTCGCGCGTGGCCTTAATTTTCTCGACGCCTTCGGTCCACAGCTCGTCGACTGTGCGGAGGTTGACCGGTTCGAGACTAGCGGTTTGATTCCATCTGCGCACGGTAAAATGCAGCGCGGCCCAGACGGCGATCCCCGTCGCAACGCTAATCAGCAAGAGAGCCAGAAACCGCCTCTTCGTTTTTCTCACGGATCAAGTCTAGCCAGCGAAACGAATTATGGGAACCGCTGGTCAGTTCCCAGTCTAAATGAGACTACGATTGGCTTGTTTGGTTAATGGTCCGGCGGGGCCCGTAAAATTCGACTAGTGAGGGTTCGACTGGCCCTTTTCCGGTCTTGGGGACACTACGCGTTTTCGGGACGCATTGACGACGTCACAACAATTGCCATATCCGCTCATAGATCAGTTTTGAACCCGCAGGCGATCATGAGAGCTCGCAGCGCCTCGGCCATCGCGCTTCCGGTAAGTTGCAAAGGACGCTGCCAATTCGATTGCGTTGCGCGAGTGAGACGTGGTCGAAATTGAGCGCACACGCTACCGGCATTCCATCTTCATTCGTCAACTCAACTTCAGTAGTAAGGCCGCGGATGGTCCGCGTCGCAGGTACAACTATGATTTCATTGAGCCGATCGATAACTTCATTTCGAGTGAGAATCGGAACCGGGCGACGTTTGTCCGGGCGTCGAAAGGTGTACTAGCGAATCTCGCCGCGTTTCACGCTACGTTCTCCCAGCCATCGGCATCCCACGCAAGAGCATCCTCTTCGGTAGAGAACTCTTGAGCGGCTGGCGGATAAGATCGGTAAACTGCGGCGTCAGTAGCCGGAACCAGGCGAGCCAACGGCTTGCCGTCCTGCTCGATAATAACTTCGCCCCCTTCTGAGGCAGTCTCTATTAGATCGGACAAGTGGTCTCTCGCTTGGTCGAGAGTCACCCTTTGAGTTGACATGACCCGATGATAGGTTGTGAAGCGAAAGGCGTCAACGAAATCGAAAGGTTGCTAAGGCTACGACAGCGCCTTCTTCCCATACCGCATGATGATCAGCTTAACGTAATTGCGCGTCTCAGAGTAAGGCGGGATGGTGTAGCCATATTTGATAACGGCGCCTTCGCCAGCGTTATAACCGGCCAGGGCGAGGTCCACGCGACCGTTGAACATCTTCAGAAGGTCTTTTAGATAGCGCGTGCCGCCGCTGATATTTTGCGCGATGTCGTAAGGATTCGTGACACCGTAGCGAGCAGCGGTGCCGGGCATGAGCTGCATCAGGCCCTGCGCGCCTTTAGGACTGATCGCGGACTTGAGGAACTTCGATTCCTGCGACATCAGGCAATAAATCAAGTAAGGATCGACGCCATGCTGTTTGCCGTAGTAATGGATCAGATTATCGACCTTATTGTTTCCAGTTGACCAGAGTTGATTGATCGTCGCCGCGCTGCTGGTGACTGGTTGCGGCGCAGGTTTGTTTGCTTCGGCGATTTGGTTTGCGACATCTTCAACTTTTGCGCGGGTGTCAGCGAGAGCTTTATCACTCGCTTCCATATCTACGCGTGAAATGAGCCCGTCTTTGTACAGTTCCTTCGCCTGGTTGTTCTGCTTCTCGAGGCGCTGAATCTCATTTTGATAAAGCGTCGAAAGCGTGCCCAGATTGCTTTTGTAATCGGCTGCCGGATCAACCGTCGCAGCCTTGGCGTTAGTCGGTGCGGTTGCTGGAACCTGCTCGGTGACAGCCGTTTGAGCCTTCGTGCCGGCGCCATCCATGTCCTGAGCGTTGGCCGCCGCGGCACAGCATAAGCAAACCAGAAAGAGCACAAACACACGCAGAATTGCTGAGGATTGGGGAAACTCTTGATTCATGTACGGTTTTTCTCCTATTGCTCAGACACCGCAAAGCTTCGGTCGGTTACTCCTCATGAGGAGAAGCTGCAATGTCTTTTTGACGGGTCTTGCTTTGATGTAACTTACGTCGAATTTACTGCCCAGTGGCTTTGACGTTTCTTTCGCCACAAGGCCGCAGAAATGGAGGTGGGAACCCTAACTTTGATCGAAGGTTTTATGTAGCCCAGGCGTTTACGCCTGGGTGAGAAACGGGATGTGCTATCAAAGCCCCATTAATGGGGCTTCTAAAACCAACCCGTCTTTTCTTAGTCTCTCCGTCTCAAGGGGTGATCTCCGCGTCACAACCGCGAAGCGGTTGATTCCCAAAGCCCAGGGTTGCCGCGCTTCGCGGCTACCCTGGGGGCGTCGAGACGACGAGCCGGAACCCTGAGAGGGTTGCGGAAAGGAATCCGCCGGCCCCAACGTAGCCTTCGGCAACGTCGGGCTGAAGGTTGGAACCGCTTTGCGGTTCAGCCACGTCACCCTGCCAAAGCTGATTACTTTTCCGCCCAACCATGATATTTTCTAGAGCCCATCGCCTATTTTTTCTGGCTCGAACCCCGGCGCGACTCGAATAACTATCTCGGAGTAGTCAAGACTATGAATGCTTGCAAACCAATTCTTCTCGCCGCTTTTGCCGTTCTCGTCGCGGTTTCCACCGCTGCCGCGCAACATATGCATGGCCATGACGCGTCAGAACTTGGCCGAGTCAACTTCAAAGTCTCCTGCACTCCGGCCGCCCAAAAACAATTCAATCGGGCCGTGGCCTGGCTTCACTCGTTCGAATATGAGGAAGCCGAAAAAGCCTTCCAGGAAGTTACGGTCACTGACCCGCGTTGCGGCATGGGTTTCTGGGGCGTTGCGATGAGCCAATACCATCCGCTCTGGGCGCCGCCCACTGCGGCGCAGTTGCAGAAAGCGTCGAGCGCCGTCGAAAAAGCAAAGCTCACGGGAGCCGGCACGCCGCGCGAGCGCGACTACATCGCGGCCATCGAGGTCTTCTACAAAGATTCAGACAAACTCGATCACAAAATGCGCAGCCTCGCTTACAACAAAGCGATGGAGCAGCTTTACGAACGATATTCGTCAGATAATGAAGCGGGAGTTTTCTACGCGCTGACGTTGGTGGCTGTCGGCACGATGTCGAATGACAAGAGCTATGCAAACGAAAAGAAAGCCGCGCAGATTTTGAATCGCGTTCAGGCGCGCGAGCCGAAGCATCCCGGAGTTACGCACTATCTGATTCACAGTTACGACTATCCCGCGTTGGCGCGTCTGGCACTGCAGGCGGCGCGTAACTACGCGAAAATCGCGCCCGCGTCGGCCCACGCGCGGCACATGCCTTCGCACATTTTCACGCGGCTGGGTTTGTGGCAGGAAGCGATTCGTTCCAACCTCGGCGCCGAAGCGGCGGCAAAGGAATTTGGCAGAAGAAATAATTTGTCCGGCGCCTGGGACGAGCAGTTTCACGCGATGGACTATCTCGCTTACGCGTATCTACAAGGTGCGCAGGACAAGCAGGCCCGGGCCGTGCTCGATGAACTGAACAGAATTCCGAAAGCTGAGCCTGAGACGTTTAAGGTGGCCTTCGCCTACACAGCGATCAAGACGCGCTATGCGCTCGAACGGCGGCGCTGGGACGAGGCCGCGAAACTGAGTTTGCCTCCTGAAAGTCTGGGAGGATTCCCTTGGGCGCGTTTTCGTTGGGCGGAAGCACAAATTCAATATGCGCGGGCAATTGGCGCGGCCCGTAGCGGCGATGCGACCACAGCGCGCGACGCGGTGGGAAAATTAGCCGAGATTCGCCAGACGCTCATTGTCGCCAAAGGCGATTATGATTGGGCGAAGCAGGTTGAAATTCAGCATCAGGCGGCATCCGCGTGGTTGGCGCGCGCCGAAGGGAAGAATGATGAAGCGCTGCGACTCATGCGCGCCGCCGCGGATTTGGAAGACGCTACGGACAAGCACCCGGTTACGCCCGGCGCCATCTTGCCTGTGCGCGAAATGCTGGGCGATTTGTTGAGCGAGCTAAACCAGCCCGCGCTGGCGCTGACAGAGTACGAAAAGTCACTCGAAACCTCGCCGAACCGCTTCAACAGTATTTATGGAGCCGCGCGCGCGGCCGAGTTGGCAAAGAACCACGCGAAGGCCAGAGCGTTTTATGAAAAGCTCGCGGCGCTCTCTGAGCAATCGGATGGCTCGCGTCCTGAGCTTCAGCAGACGAGGAAGTATTTGGCGAAGCGGGGGCACTAAGGTTGGGCAATTAAGGATTTGATTTACTCAGCCCGCGAAGCGGGTGGAAGTTCTGTAGCCCACGGCGTCAGCCGTGGGTGTCGGCGCGCAAAACAAGAAAGCCGCGTAAGCGGCGAAACTCCACCGTGAAGTGTTCCGCCGCGCTGCGGCTCATTCTAAATTGTCGGACGCGATCCCATGGCTCACGCCATGGGCTACAGATCTTTTGCCGCTCCGCGGCTGAACGCAACATGACCGCGATCGCCCGCACCTACATCGGATTACCCACAGTTTCGGTCAATCAGCAACGCGCAGAAAAAATCGTGACGAAGAAACTATTTGCTCTGATCCTCGCCTGTCTTTTTCTCGCCATTAACGTCAACGCGCAACAGTCCTTCACGTCCGAGCAATTCACTTCCGACTTTGATTTTCTTTGGTCAAGCTTGAAAGACAACTATGTCTACTTCGATAAGAAAGAGACCGATTGGAATAAAGTTCGCGAGCTCTACCGGCCGATGCTGGCCGGCGTTAAGACCAGAAGCGACTTTGTCACGCTGCTTGAAAAAGTTTTAGACGAACTCTATGACAATCATCTAAGTCTCAACACCAATCTGAAGACATCTCCGCGATTAGTGCCTACTGGTCTCGACGTCTGGGCAGAATGGCAAAACGGCCGGGCGATCATCACGCAACTCAGAAAAGGTTTCAGTGCCGAGCAAGCCGGACTCAAGGTTGGAATGGAAATCATTTCAATCAATGGCGTCCCCGTCAAAAATGCGGTCGCGCAGCGGCTGCCGAAATCGTTGAGAACTGTAAGTTCCGATGCCAGAAACTGGGCCTTGAGAGCAGTCCTCGCCGGCACGCATGACCAGTCAAGAATCATTGTCGCGAAAAGCCGGAACGGGCTAACAGTCACTTACCGCCTGGATCAATCCGCGCATACGACCGTCGATAACTACAACTACCGACCAACGGTTGAGTGGAAAATGTTGCCGCAGCAGATCGGTTACATCAAGATAAACGATCTGATCTCGACCGAAATAGTTGCGCAGTTTGACGACGCGTTCGCTCAATTAAAAACGACTCGCGGCTTGATTCTGGACATACGCGACATCCCACGGGGTGGCAACACCGATGTGGCTGAACCTATCATGGGCCGTTTGATTAACTACAGCAGGGGTTATCAGGAAGTAGTGCCGCTGAATGCAGAGAAGTACATCAAAGACATTTCATCCAGCAGAAATTTCCCATATGAAGCGCCAATTGTAGTCCTCGTCAATCGCTGGACCGCCAGCATGGGTGAGGGAATGGCCATCGGCCTGGATGGAATGAAAAGGGCGACCATTGTGGGCACGCGAATGGCCGGTCTAAATGGTGGTGTTTTCAATCTTGAACTGCCAGAGACAAAAATCGGGGTGACCTATCCGGGCGAGAAACTTAATCACATCAACGGGACTCCCCGGGAAAATTTCACTCCACCGGAGCTGGTTGATTTGACGGATCGCAGCATAGGCCGTTCGTCCGATCCGATTTTCAAAGCCGGCCATAAAACTGTGATGCGTTTAATCAAGGCCAGACGCTGAAACATATTAACTATGCTAACGAGCAATGTTTCGCACTCTCGAAACATAGTCCGAAGGTTGAAACAGCTCGAGGCTTTACAGTGTTATTCCCAGCCTGGCCGTGTAGATATTTGGAACATGCGGCAAGAGTGGTGCGGGTGGCGCGCCGGATCAAACAAGGGGTGCGAGCCAGCGAGCCGCGTTACTGACGTATCTCTTAATGTCGTCCATTTTTTCCGGCTCGCGTTTGATTTGGTCGCCGGGCGGCTCGAACAGGAAGCTTGGACAACCACTCGAAGTGTCCCAGTTGTAATCCACCACATGATGAAAACTTGATTCCGCGATCGCGCGCCCCAGTGCATTGCCATGCGCGTCTTCGGCTCGCTCGAAAGCGACGATGAGGTTGAAATCACGCCCCGTTGTTGTGCTGGTTGCGGTCGCGATTACCTGGGCGTGCTCTTCGCCCGCGGGCACGCCGACACTACCTTCGTGGGGATGAGCCGGAAAATATTCAATTGCGCCCGAAGCATTATCAGGATTGCGCAGCAGTTCGTGAACCGGTGTCACGGGCGAGATTCTTTGATAGTCGCCGTTACTGCCTGAATGATAATTAGGCCAGGTGATATCGCTGGCGCCCTGATCGTCGCGAACGTGTTGCGCCGGATCGGGATCCTGATGCCGAGTGTGGAAGAAGTGCGCGCGGCCAACCCCGCCCAGGGAACAGAGAGACGATCCCAAATCCTGGTGATCGCGGGTCGTGAGCATGCCGCCACCTCTTTGGCGGAAGCGCGTGATGCCCTCGCAATCAGCCGTCGTCAAACCATTGCCTGGGTCGACCGCAAAGAGCCACAGTTCGTCAAAATCGCTCTCGCCAAGTTGGCTCAAGATTTCATCGTCGCCGTCGCGATTCGTTTGCCGGTTACGCGCGGTTAGTTCATAAACCGGATTTCCATCTTTATCTTTGATGGAAGCCAGATGTGCGCGCAGCAAGGAAAACCTGTTGATATTCCAGTCGTCGTCCACCGGAGGAATGGTGGTTTGCAAGAGGATGCGAATTGGATCTGCCATAGACTTTTTCAACCTGCCTGGTATGGTGCTTGAGGATATGGTAAGACCATGGGCGGCATAACGCGAGCGAAGAAATGGAACGCCGGAAACATTCAAAACTTTTCTAAGGCGATGGTCGTTGTGAATAGTATGTTTTGCCCAAGATGTGGAAAAGCCGAACAGTCGCCGGAAACCTTCTGCCGGCAGTGCGGCCTTTTTTTGCCGGATATGTCGAAGCCGGTCAAACGTGAGTCACCGCCCGAAGAGCATTTCAAGGCGAATACGGTGCTCAGCATCCTAACCATCATTACAAGTTTTACCCTGGCGATCCTGCTCTATTCGTTTTTTGGATTTAGAACGAACACGCATCCGCTGATCTATGTTACGGCCGGCCTGTTACTCGGAATAGGCGGCTGGCACATCCAGACCTTAATCAGGACCCGGCAACTCAAAGAGCAGTGGAAACGACGAGCTCCTCTAACTGAGGCCCAAACGGCCCGCCACGAAACAACGCCTGCATTCAAGTCTGCGTCAACTGCAAAACTGCTGACTCAGGCAGACTTTGCGCACACGGTTCCAGCGAGTGTGACGGAAAATACTACGAGGCATCTGGCTGGTTCTCGAGTTGCTTCGGCCGATGATCGATAGTCATGCTGACGCCTTGAACACCCTCGGAAATGCGCGCGCTTTCGTCAAAAAAACTATTTTGGTTTGATCACGATGACCGAATCCATGTGACCGTTTCCGTCATCTTCCGTGGACGGGTTGGCCGGATCATTTAGTGCTACGCCATCCACCAGGAATTTGTACTTGTACTTACCGGGCGCTAAATCAACGTGGCAAACCCATCCGTCGGCGCTTCTCGCACAGTAGTTTCCGGTTTGGATCCAGTTATTGAATGACCCATAGATGGCCACAGCCTCTGCCTCAGTGTGACCGGCCAAAGTAAAAGTCGTATTGCCGGTCAGAATGGGTACTGGCGGCGGCATCTTCTTAACCAGTAAGTCGCCCTGCCCATTGTTCAGAGTGAGTCCGGTGACGTTTCCTTTTTTGTCCTTGACGAATGTGAGGTGCAGATCTGTGATTTCGCTGTCGAAGAACCGCGATTCGGATTCAGCAATGATCGGACGCGTTCTCAGGTTTGAAGGCTTGACCCACAAAGTGCCATCTTTGACACTTACGTAGAGGACGAAGTCGTGCGCGAACTTCGGGTCCAATTCATATCTGCCCACGTACTGTTTCAACAGATCGGGAGGCACTTTGACTTCAGGGGTTGCGACCGCTTTGCGCGGGATCGCGGATCGTCCGACCGGCTCTCTGACCGACAAGGAAATCTTCGGCTCAGGTTTGATACCGACGAGCGCTATCAGGTGACTCGCCAGCGTTCCACGCCAATTGAAAAGTCCGTGGTTTCCATTAAATTCTGTGTAATGGACCGAGTATCCTTTGCTCTGAAGCGTGTCTCTCAAATTACGATTAGCCGCGAGCAGTGTCGGGTCTATCAAGTTAGCAGGCGGCGCATCGGGTTGCTGTAGCACGAGATCGCGCCACCACCAGGTCCCTTCCAACAATCCGGCTTCGAACGAAAAGCGCAGAGGCAGGCGCGGGCTGGCGGCGAACTGGCGGTTCAGCCATTCCGACTCCTTTTCGCTATCGGGCTTCCACGCGAAAGCACCCGACTGGGAAAGCACGTTGCCGAAAACCTCCGCGTGCCTGAGCCCTACGCAAGCCGCCTGCAATCCGCCCAGGCTGGTGCCGCCAATGATCGTCTGCTCAGGACGATCGGTCGCGTGGTAGTTAGCGCGCGCCCAGGGAACAATCTCCTGGGCCAAAAAGTCGGCGTACGCTGAATTGCATGACAACTCGCGCCAGCGGTCAGGATTCTCTACCATCACGGCGACCATTGGAGGGATCAAACCCGCGGCGATCAAGTTATCGAGAGTAGTTGCTACCCGCGCCGAGTTCACATAAAGACCCCCGTCTGAAAGCACCAGCAAACCGTAAGGCTTCTTACCGGCAGCGTAGCCGTGCGGAGTGTAAATCCAAATTGGACGTTCGTTGCCGAGGAGTTTGCTCGTGAATTTTTCGCGCTGCACACGCCCCGCAGGAACCGTGGATCGAGCGACGTTCCAGATTTGCGGCTCGGCGGAGGGAAGTTCCACCGCCGAAAAGAAAGTCACTTCATAAGGGTTGAACTCGTTCCAACGCTCGGCGAACTGGAGCGGATTGAGCGGGTCGTTCCGGAGTGCGCCCGCAAACCGCGTGATGCCTCGCCACTCTTTCGGGTCGGGAAGGTTCGCCGCGAATTGATAGATGAAGCGCGCGCCCTTCTGAAGCCGGAATGTTTTGTACCACAAGTCAGTATCGAGCAGCCGCGCCATCGGCTTACTGACGTCGCCGAGCCGAAAGACGAAAACGTTTTTTGTTTCTTCTTTAGCGCGCCAAAGCATCGTCACCAGCACGTCGCGATCATTCCCCGGCACTCCTTCAATAATCGGCGCACCGCGTCCCGCGATCTCTTTCCAAAAACTATCAAGCGCACTTTGGTCACCGGATCTGACCCGATCCTGAAGAGCCACCAGACGCGGACTCAAGGGCTGGTCGTCAACGTTTCGCGCGACTTTGAGGATGAGGTCAGTACCGGGAGCGGTAGCGACCGGGTAAGAATCTCGGCGATCTCGTTGGTTGCGAGCGGCTGCGACCCGGTCGCTACCGCTCCCGGTACTGACTCCATGAGAGCCAGCTGAAGCTGAGGCGTAAATTAAATTCGCACTCAATGTCAGTACTGCAGACACACATATAACGATCTTCGGCGCAATGCGTTGGCGCATGGTCCGTCCTCCTTCAGTAGTTAATTAGTGGCGTTGTCTATTGTTTTCTGCGGCCCACCATGAACGCGCACATCAACACGGCGATGGCGGCTAACTGCCAAAAAACGCCGAACAGGTTGTGGTGCGGAAGGTTTACCGCAACCAGAGCGAAGCCACCGGCGAGACAGGCGATGGCAATGTACAGTCCCATTCTCATAGGTCTCAAATCAAAGGGGAAGCCCCGGCTGATTTCACAACAACTGGCTTTGACTCGATCGAAGTCTCCGAAGCTTTGGGCGGCCGCAAGGCGGGCGGCGTCCGGCTTCATACCGCTTTCGATGTTAGCGCGCGTCCGCATTTCAATATGGAAGCGCAATTCCGCCTCAACCTCGCGCGCGATCTCAGCGGGATGACCCCTGGCGTGAAGAAATCGGACTATGGCTTTGACCCTTGACATGATTTGTTTAGCCTGGTCAGCTCGCGCGCAGCGCCTTCATAGTCGCCCCCGCGAGCCGCTCCCAATTTCGCTCTTCAAGAATTAGTTGTTTGCGTCCTGCGCGCGTCAACTGGTAGTACTTTGCACGTTGATTATTGTCAGAGACGTCCCATTCCGATTCTATCCAGCCGCGATGCTCAAGCCGGTAGAGCCCGGGATAAAGAGAGCCCTCTTCAATTTTGAGCACGTCGTCTGAGATTTGTGCAATGCGTTGACCGATGCCGTAGCCATGCAGCGCGCCAAGCGAAAGCGCTTTCAGAATCAACATGTCCAGCGTCCCTTGAAGTAAGCCCGCCTTTGATTTAGCCAATCGGCCACCTCCTAGATAATCTAGGGCCAGCATAGCATGGACTACCTAGAGTGTCTAGGGGCTGCCAGAGTAATGCCCGGGAGGACGCGAGCGCGCAGGAGGGTGCAAAAATCAATCGCGCTCATGAAAGTGCCAGTGAGGAGATTATTCGACTGAGGATCTATTTCCCGCGCGCGTGCCAGGCCGCCAGCACTTCGGCTTCGCGTTTCGCCGTGATTCCGGCGCGCATTTTGATCTGCCGTTCGGGTGTCTGTTTTCTAAACCACTCGAGCGTGGCTCTGACAGTATCTGACAGCGGCCGGAACGTCAGCCCGTGACGAAGTGCCTTGTTAATATTGGTCGTGAGATAACTGATCTCCGATCCCTTGGTTGAAGTCCAAATCGGAAAGTCGTCGATGATCTTTTGCGCCTTCAGAAATTCGTCGTTCACCCAGGTGAAGCGCGCATCTGAGTTGGTCGTCTGCTTCATGACATCGAGCATGCGGCCCATGCTCAATCTTGATTTAGGTCCGACGGCGTTAAAGGCGCCTACGGTTCCTTGCTCAACCATCCGGATTGTCCATTCCGCCAAATCCCGCCCGTCGATGATTTGCATCGGGTCGGATGGACTTCCCGGCGCCAGGACTTCGCCACCGCGTTCGACGCGAACCGGCCAGTAGGTGAATCGATCAGTCTCGTCGCCGGGACCAACGATGTAGCCGGGACGAACCACGAACGTCTTGCCGGGAAACCATTTTTCAGCTTCAGCTTCCGATTGAGCCTTCAGCGGTCCGAACAAAGCAAAGTTGCTGGCGCGCATGGTCGCGCTGGTTTCTTTTATGGCATCGGCGCCGGTGTATTTTGCGAGCGGCGCGGTCTCATCCATGTTCTGCTTGCTCGTATCGGCATACACCGCCGTCGATGAGATGAAAACATATCGCTCGGCATTGCCTTTCAGGATCTGCGCCGCGTCGCGCACCCAGACGGGAAGCGTCGCCGGGTTGTCGATCACGACGTCCCAGGTTCTTCCTTTGAGCGCGTCGAGCTGGCCGTTGCGGTCGCCGATTAGTTGCTCGGCCTCTTTCGGCAATTCGCCCGGATGCGTGCGGCCACGATTGAACACGGTGATTTTGTGTCCGCGGCTGAGTGCATAGCGCACCTGGAACGGGCCGGTAAAGCCTGTGCCGCCGAGAATCAGAATGCGCAGGCTTTTTGGTTGCTTCTCCCAGGCTACTGCCGATTTTCCCGGTATCATTCCGAGGCCGACGGCTCCGCTGGCCATGGCCGAGAGTTTAAGAAAAGTTCTTCGACTGGTTGACATTAATTCCGCTCCTGTCGGGATTTGCTTTCATTCACAAGTTGAGGCCGATCTGCTCAGCCGTAGCTGGTACGCACGAAAGCGTCTCGAGGTTTACTCTGTTGATTCCCATCCTCGCCGTGTTAGATATTGGAACCTGAATCCGAAATTTTGTACTGAATGATCTGGAGACGATTCTTATGATGGATCTAACAATTGCCCTGGACAACCGGCCGGGTGCGCTGGCTGAAATGGGCGAAGCTCTGAAACGCGCGGGTGTGAGCATCGAAGGTGGCGGCGCGTTTGTCGTCAACGGTCAGGGCGTGGCCCATTTTCTGTTTCATGACGGAGCGGCGGCGCGCGCGGCGTTGGAAGCTGCCGGCATCCGCGTCATTGCCGACCGTGAAGTGCTGGTGCAGCGTTTGAATCAATCGGAGCCGGGTCAGTTGGGAAAGATCACACGGCTGATGGGTGAAGCAGGCGTCAACATCGAAACGCTCTACAGCGATCACGATCATCAATTAATTCTGGTCGTCGATGATTTCGAAAAGGGAAGAGAAGTTTCGGAAGCGTGGACGAGGCGGTGAGAAATTTGGAGTGCGCCGGCAGAGTCCCGATTAATCGGGACGGCGACGGCGCTTTGTTCGTAGTCCGCGTTTACGCGGCTAAATGCAACATGCCAGGTGAAGGCGGAACTCGAAACAATCCAAAGCGCCGTCGCCGCTTCGCTCTGCCGGCACACTCCAAAAAAATGAACAAGGCGGCAAGGCTGAGCCTCGCGGCCAAATCAAGAAAACAATACTGCACGGTAAGGCAGAGCCTTACCGCAACGTGCTGCGGCAAAGCCGCGGCTCCGCAGTCTCATAAAGTCTACTCACCATCACTCAATCCTTTTTCCTCTGATCTCCTGACCTGGTCCGGTGTTGACTATGACGCCGATTACTTTTCCAGCGGTGTCCCTTTCAAATGTGAATACTTCGCTGCCGGCGCGTACTGTGAATTTGTCTTTGGCGACAATGTCCGGCGCGAGCTCGAGGCGTTCGCCGCCTGCCTCACAAATCAACTTCTCTTCTTCCTGACGGAAAGTTACCGCGCCTCTCGCCGTTTGAAAGCGCCCGACGTAATCGGCATAACGGCCATCGCTGGGTTGCGATTCGGGAGAGTTGGCGATCTGAACCGAATCCTGGAAAGCCTCCTCAATTACCGGCTCGTTCGAGTTCGGCGTGCGGTCTGATTTTCGAGCCGCCACCTCGCTCCCGTCGGCCGACCGCATGATCAAGGCGCCGGCATCGAAGCGCACGCGAACTGTCTGCGACTTTTCAAAATCGAAATTGACAAAGCTGGTTTCTGATTCAGGCAGGAGCTTGACGCTGGCCGGCAGAGGAACATTGTCTCCCCAGGCCGTCACTCTTTTCTGGTTCCAATTCCAAAGCAGCCGGATCACCAAAGATGATTTCTCGCCATTAAGTTTCACGAAGGTTCGCGGATTACCACCAGAACCCGGTGAGACCCCGAGTACTTGAAAAGATTTCAGCTTTCCGGTGGTATTCATCCACGCGGTCCAACGCGCCCGGAGGACGGGCAGATCCTTTTCCGCAATGAAGCCGCGCCGCGTAAGCTGTTGCAGATCATTCCGGCCCAACAATTGGACGACTTGTCTGCCTGCCTGCGCGATGTCGCCAAGAAACGCCGGCGGAGTTTGCTGCGGATAGGCCAAAAAGTTCACGGCCGCTTGGCCAATCGCTCCGAGCTGGAGCGAATTCTTTTCTATCCGCACGACAAAACCTTCACCGTTACCTAGCTCATAATTTCCGGCGTAAGGTTGCAGCGTCGCCGGTGGGATTGAAACGATGGCCGGCGGCACGACGTAGTCTCCGCCCCTAATCAGCTTTTCGAGATTGTTCCAAACGACGCCGGCCCAGCCAATCTCTGTAACATTCTTATTTAAACCAAAAATCAACAGAGCATTCTCTTTTGCGTAGTAACCGAGCATTGATTGGTAGCTGCCACGCAACCCGCCACGATACGTGCGCGTCGCTCCGTCTGACCGTGATTGAATATTCCATCCGTAACCTTGCGTCGCCGCCTGAACGGAAAACATCTTCGCGCGCGCTTCCGCCGAGAAAACCTTTTCCGAGTGCAGGGCCTGCCACCATTTGTATAGATCGCCGGTAGTGGAAAACACGCCGCCTGAACCGATCGTGTACTTTCGCCAAACGTAAGAATCCGGCCGCTCCAGACGCAGAGGTGCTTCGAGTTCCAATTCGTCTTCAGAACTGCCGATGTAACCGTGCGCGACTTCTTTCGGAAGACGGTCGCCGTAGAGCAAGGTGTGCGAAAGGCCGGCGGGCTTCAAAATATTCGTCTTCAGATAATTCTGCCAGCTCAGGCCTGAGAGTTTTTCAATAATGATTGCCAGCAAGCCGTAGCCGAGATTCGAATAGCTGTATTGCCGCCCTGGCGGAGAGAGTAGTGGCGCGTCTTTCACCTTTCGTAAGAATTCATCGGGTGGTGTTGTTGGATTTATTCCAACGTCGCCCGCATCCAGACCTAATCCAGACGTGTGCGTGAGCAAGTGGTGAATCGTGATTCCCGCTTTGTCCGCGGGAAAGTCTCCCAGGAATTTGCTGATAACGTCCGAGGTCTTCAAGCGGCCCTGTGCTTCCAGTTGCAGGATTGCCGTGGCGGTGAAAGTCTTGGCAATCGAGCCAACGTCATAGACCGAACCCAGAGTGTTGGGTCGCCGGTTCTCGCGATCGGCCAGACCGTAAGCCTTGTGAAAAACTATCTGGTCATCCTTGACGATCATCACGGTGCCTGACATGCCGTACATCGCGTAACGGGTGAGCAGTTCGTCGGCCTTTGAACGCAATCCGCTATTTGCGATCGGCGCTGCGCTAACCTTTCCAGTTTGGGCAAGCGTGCCCGTCGGGAACAACGACGGCAGAAGGATCGTCAGCAGGCTTAGCCCAAAAATTCGCGGAATGAATGCGACGCCAACAACTGGGAGCGCGGGCGCCTTCGCCCGCATTGAGCGCGCAGCGCGAACAATAATCGAGACTCTATTTTGCTCAACACTGGCGCGTGCTGCGCACGCGTTTGCGGACGAGGGCGTCCGCGCTCCCAGTTTGGCGTCGACCGTGGGTTCGGTCCGGTGAGCCGGTAACCAGCGACCGAATAGGTGTTTACGCAACATCACTTCTACCTATCACGAAAAGCTGTTTGAAATCTTGTACGGAGCGAGCCTTCTTGTGTGGGCCTAACCTGCGCGCGACATCTTTCGGTATTCGTAGGGGGTCAGATTAAGAAGTGATTTGAAGACTTTGTTGAAGTGGCTTTGATCTGAAAAGCCGGCGTTCGAGGCAATCACGCTGAGCGAGACATCGGTGTGCACAATTTGCCGGCAGGCGGATTCAACCCGCAGACGACGGACGTAATCGCCGACGGTGCAGCCGAATTTTTGACGGAAGACACGAGAGAGATGCGCCTGATGAACTCCGGCGATTTTCGCCACATCTTCCAGGGCAAACGAGTCGGCAAAATTCTCGTGGATGAAATCCCGCGCATCTTTAAGCCATTGCGGAAAATTGTGCTCTCGGCCCATCTTGTTTCGCGACGCCGCGGCGAGCATTTCCAGCGCCAGCCCCTCAATTGCCAACGCCGAAGCTGTGTCGCGCTGTCTTAGTTCCTGCCGCAGGCGAGTTCCCAGCCAGTTCACCGTCTCGCTTTGGCAACTCGACGGTGAATCCAGAATTGTTGATTGCTCGCGAATCCTGGCGAGTTTCTCAAAGCTGAAATGCACGCTGAGAATTCTGACGCGGCTCTCGTAAACGACCGCGTGCGACTCGTCGGGCGGGTGAAAAATTACTGTTCGAGGTTCGCGGCCAAAAGTCTTACGGCCAAACGTTTCGCTGTAAGCTCCAGAGGAAACAAAACTGAACGAGGCAAATGGATGCAGGTGACGCGGCTGGACCAACGCCGGCGGGTACAGGTGTTCTCGTACTTTGAGGCTGCCCGTAGTGCGCGCTCCAACTAAGCAATTACTCTGGTCTTCCGCGAATCTCATGAGTCAGCCATTTTAACGCCTTTCACTGAAATCTCTGGCACCATTCGGATAACGATCGCCAATGATCCATTTCGCAGGTTTAAGATCGGCTGACTGGAGCGCAAGCGTCCTCGCTTGCCTTTTCAAGCTTTTAACCCATTGAGTGGCAAGCGGGACGCTTGCGCTCCAGTCCTCGCCACTGCACTCCAAATAAGACAGGTTTCCGCAATCCTTTAGCAAAACTACTTCCCCATAGTCGTCCTCTTGATCGGTCCAAGGTTAAGGGTTAAGGTCTCAAGTAAGATTCAAGTGTTACCAACAGGGGTCTCCTCATGAGCATTTCAAAAAAACTCGCATCGACTGTGCTGTTTACGCTACTGCTTGCGCTAACTACTTCTGCAACGTTCGCGAGGCCGCAAAAGCGCAAGAGTCACCCGGCAAATTCAGCGCTGAAGCGAGCCGAGCTGAAGGAAGCAGCCGCGCGTCTAAAGGAGTTGGGCTACGGCAGCGGGCGCAACGCTTTGATCGCTTTTCAGAAATACGAAGGACGGAAAGTCACGGGCCTCATGAGCCCCGACGACGTCGAAGCGATCATGAACTCGACCGCGCCGCAGGCGAAGGACGCGGGTTACAAGCACGTCGAAGTTGATCTTGATCGGCAAGTGCTGCTGTTGACTGACAGCGATGGCGTCGTCAGGAAAGTTCTTCCGGTCTCGACCGGCAATGACAAGAACTACAACGAAAAAGGCATGAGCGGTCTGGCCTACACTCCCAGAGGCCGCTTCAGAATTTATGCGAAAATTTCCGGCTGGCGAAAGTCGCCGCTGGGACTGCTCTACTATCCCAGTTACTTCAGCGACGGCCTCGCGATTCATGGAAACTCTTCGGTCCCGAATTCACCGGCCAGTCATGGATGCATACGCATTCCCAATTCCGCGGCCATCGAGATGAGCCGGCAAATGCCAGTGGGAACGATCCTTTTGATCTATGACAAGCAGTCGTTCGTTTCTGCCAAAGCATGGGCGGAAGCGGATAAGAACAAACTGGCGAGTGATAAGTAACGACTGACGGGTGATGATTAAGTCATGACCCGCTCGGTCGAATCTTTTTCCAATAGTAAGGAACGTCCTCTTTAATTCGGACCTGGCGCGTAATACGCCTTGTGGCTCATCACCATGTACTCGGGATGATTTCGCACCGTGATGGTGATCTTCCGCCGCTTGCCGTCCTGCTCCTTGTTGGTTGGATAGTACCCCACCAGGTAGCGTCGATTCATATCGGCCAGGATGCGTGAGTAGATTTCATCTGCCTGCGCAGGTTGATCAAAGAATTCGATCCAACCGCCGGTGATCGTCGACAGGACCGCCAGCGCCGATTGTTGCTTAATTAAGTTATCAGCGTCCCAATTAAAGGTCTCATCGGTTCCGTGATTCAGGTAATTCGCGGTGTATTTTCGCGCCGACTCCAATTCCAGACCCGCAATGTATCGCGCGAGGTAAGTTCGCATTTGCGGCGCCCGTTCTTCTGGCTTGAGACCAACGAATCTCATGCTGGGGACTACCGAATAAATGGTGGCGCGCGACTTCTCCGCTGCTTTGTAAACGTCGTTAAGGCTGAACTCGTGCGGGTTCTTTTCTAAGTATTTCCGTCGTAGTTCGACTTTCTTTTCGGAGTAGGCTTTGAGGTCAGGTGGCAACCCCGGCGGGACGCCCTCAGAAATGTTCGAATTTCGCAGATTCCCTATTTCACTTCCGTCAGTCTGAAAGATAACGATGGGGCGCTCGTCTTCGTCGTCGAAGGCCTCCTTCAAAATCGCCATCAAAGCGCTGTACTGCAAACCGCGACCGAACGGCAAGCGCAGTCGTTTAAATCTATCCGGATAGATATCGCTTTCGGCCAGGCTTGGTAGCCTGCGCCAGGCTGATTGTCTTCCGGCAACTTCATCCAGTTTCTCTTTAAGCCTCTTCTTGTTATCAGTGAAGTCAATCAGAAGTTCAATGTCGTCGGTAACGATGGCCATGCGATCAGTCGCCCCAAGTTTATCCACCAGAGTCTTCGCCGCGGCCATGCTCGCCCGGACGAAAGGCAACTGCAAGCAACCGTAATCAACAATTAGCACGATTGAACGGGGAACCTTCGCGCTATCTCCCAGCGAAAACGTTCCGACTTGTTGCGGTTTGCCATCTTCAGTTACCACGAAGTCCTCGGCGGTAAGTCCCTGGACCGGTTGTCCCCGACCGTCGAGAACGAGCACATCACTTTGCACGAGCAATGTCTCAACGCGCACAACGTCATCGCCAGTAGGATTGCCGACAGTCTTTGAATTTGACTTCGTTTCGACCGCGACGTTTTGGCCCGGATCCCATTTAAGTTTCTTCAGGCTGGATCCGAAATCCTTCAGCTTTGGTTTTTCATTGGATTGTGAGAATGCAGTCGAGCACAGCAGCGTCAGGATTATCCAAATCGACGCAAATGAATCGCGGTAATGACGTCGCTCAAACATGCGGCCCCGGTGTTCAGAGCGGTTTTGCCTGCAGAAGACTAGCCCCGTTCGTTGGCGCCGCCAATCTATCACGAAACCATCCGGGCAGAAACGATTCCTGATCTTCACTAACGATATCGCTGCTTTTGCGCGATAATGCCGGAGCGCGCTCTCTCGAAACTTCGTCACCTATGCTTCAATGCCCACGTTGCGGCCGGCAGTTCTCAAACGACGTCCTCGTCTGTCCGAGCGACCACACGCCGCTGCAAGCCGATCAAACTTTCGCCGACGCCCCGCTGGACCCGCTCCTCGGTCGTGTATTTGACGGCAAGTACCGGCTCGATGAAAGGCTCGGCGGCGGCGGCATGGGCACCGTGTACCGGGCTACCCATCTCTTAATTGACCGGCAGGTGGCGCTCAAAGTCTTAAGCCAAAGATTCGTCGGCGATCAAACCGCCCAGCAAAGATTTCGACGCGAAGCTCGCGCGGCCGGCCGCATGCAACATCCGAATGCGGTCACCGTCACGGACTTTGGCGCCACCGAAGACGGCTATCTCTACATCGTGATGGAATTGCTCGAGGGGCGCACGTTGCGCGATTTGCTTGCGCACGACGCGCCGCTCGATCCGGCGCGCGCAGTTTCATTGATGCTGCAAGCCTGCGCTGCCGTCGGCGCCGCGCACGAAGCGGGATTGATTCATCGCGATCTGAAACCTGCAAATATTTTCATTGAGCAACGGCCGAACCTGCCCGCGGTAATTAAAGTGCTCGATTTCGGCGTCGCCAAGTTCGCCGTCGAAGAGCACGATGACGATTACGACACTTTGACGCAGGTGGGCGCGATCATCGGCACGCCGCGTTACATGTCGCCGGAGCAATGTTCCGGCGTGGCGCAGCTTACGCCGGCGGCGGACGTGTACAGCCTGGGAATAATTCTTTACGAGATGCTGAGCGGCGTCGTGCCGTTCAATGCTGACACTCCGCTGGCGATTGCTCTGAAACATGTTTCCGAGGCAGTGACGCCGCCGAGCCAGGTTGTGCCTTCAATTCCGGTCGAACTCGAGCGAGTTGTTTTGCACACGCTGGTGAAGAATCCGCAGGAGCGGCCTCTCAACGGGAATGATCTGCGCAGCGAGCTGCGTTCAACTGCTGAGGAACTTGGCTTCGAGCACGCCGACAGCACGAACGCCCCAACCCTGGATGATTTGCGTAGCGCCGGAACCGAGAGTCCTTCCGGCCGTCTGGTAATCGATTTAGCGACTTTGCGTCAGGTGCAGGCAGCAGCGACAAGTCCGACCGGAGAAGCGTCCCAGAATTTATCGAGGGTGGCGTCAGAGCCCCGCGTCGTGGCCGGCGTTCGCCCGGAATTCAACCGCGTTAACGTGCCGTTGGTGAAGCCTGCGTCGAGACGTATCCAGTTGGTCATCGCGGCGATCATCTTGCTCGTCGTGGTCGTGGGATCGGGAGTGCTGGCGGCGCGTTGGTGGCGGGGGGAGGGAACAAGCGGCTCGGGAGCTGCTGCTAATTCAAGTCCGAGCGCGACACCGACACCGACACCGACTGCAACACCCACGCCTATTCCCAAACCGGCGCCGGCTAAACCAAAACCATCTCCAGCGAAGAAGCAGGGTGGTTTAAAGAAGGTTCTGAATAAGTTGAAGGGGATTTTCAAGTGAGTGCGACAAATCGCGGTAGCGGTTGTCATCGTGGAATTTTCTCTTACCCAGGCGTTTACGCCTGGGTAAGAAATAGGAAGCGCTAAGAAAGCCCCATTAATGGGGCTTTTGAAACTAATCGCTCTTTCATTCCCAGGCGTAAACGCCTGGGCTACGAGAAAGTCATTCAAATTAGCGCACGACGAATCGACGAGAAGGAAGGATAAAGAATATGCCTAAGTTCCGCGTTGTTTTAGTCGCAGCGATTTTGATCTTTGGTGTGGGAATCCACTCATTCGCCCAAGCGGATCGGAAAGCAGACGAACCGCAACGGCCGTTGCGGCCCGTTCACACATTCTCAATCGTCGCGCGCGATCCCGCGACCGGTGAGTTGGGTGTCGCCGTGCAGTCGCATTGGTTTTCTGTGGGGCCGATCGTCGCGTGGGCCGAGGCCGGCGTCGGCGCCGTGGCGACGCAATCGTTCGTAGATCCTTCGTATGGGCCACTCGGTCTTTCGTTGATTCGCTTGGGCCGCAGCGCCCCCGACGCTTTGAAGGCGTTGCTCGCCGGTGATGAAGGACGCGATGTGCGGCAAGTCGCGATGATTGATTCGCAAGGGCGCGTCGATGCCTGGACCGGAAAGAACGATATCCAGGCAGCCGGGCATCACGTCGGCAAAGATTATTCGGTGCAGGCGAACCTGATGCTGAACGACAAGGTCTGGCCCGCGATGGCCCGGGCATTCGAAGCTGCGAAAGGTGATTTGGCGGATCGAATGTTGGCGGCGCTCGATGCTGCGCAGTCTGTCGGCGGCGATATTCGTGGGAAGCAATCCGCGGCGATCATAGTCGTTACCGGAAAACCAACTGGTCAGGCGTGGAAGGATCGCACTTTCGATCTCCGCGTTGACGATAGTCCTGAGCCTTTGAAAGAACTCCGCCGATTGGTCACGTTACAGCGCGCCTACAATCACATGAACGCGGGCGACCTGGCCGTTGAGAAGAAAGACAACGAAGGCGCGTTGCGCGAATACGGCGCCGCGGAGAAACTCGTACCTGACAACGCGGAGATGATCTATTGGCATGCAGTGGCGCTGGTGAATATGGGCCGGGTGGACGAATCGCTTCCGCTGTTCAAGCGCGTGTTTGCCCTGGACCGCAACTGGATTGAACTGACGCCGCGTTTACCGAAGTCCGGTTTGCTGCCGAATGATCCTAAGACAATTGAGCGGATTGTGGCGGTGGGGAGGAATTAATCCACAGATTACACAGATTTCACAGATTAAGTCGTGAGCACCAAACTGGTTTGTATGCTTCAGACGCAATCCGTGTAATCTGTGGATGGGCTCGTGCCTTTTCCCTTGATGATTGGTAGATTAGATTGAATCCAGTTGCAACATGCAGATAGCTTCAGCGAAGAAATCATTCCAGGTCGGCCCGGCCACGTTTGGTGACGGTCGTTTGGCGATCATCGCCGGCCCGTGCGTAATCGAATCGGAAGAGCACGCCATGATGATGGCCCGCGAATGTGCGCGGCGCGCGCGCGACGCGGGCCTGGATTTCGTCTTCAAAAGCTCATTCGACAAAGCCAATCGATCATCAATCAAGAGTTTTCGCGGTATCGGCATGGATGCAGGTTTGGAAATTCTGCGAACAATTAAGAAAGACGTCGGCGTGCCGGTGCTAACCGACGTGCACGAGATTGCCCAGGTCGGTCCGGTTTCGGAAGTGGCGGACGTGCTGCAAATCCCGGCGTTCCTTTGCCGGCAGACCGACTTGATTGCTGAAGCCGCAAAGTCCGGTCGCGCAGTTAACATCAAGAAGGGACAGTTTATGGCGCCCGAGGACGCGCACAACATCGTCGAGAAGGCCCAGGCCGCGGGTTGCGAAAAGTTGATGATCACCGAACGTGGCGCCAGCTTTGGCTATAACAACCTGGTCGTCGATATGCGATCGTTTCCGATCATGGGCGAATTCGGAGTGCCGATCGTTTTTGATGTCACGCATTCATTGCAATTGCCCGGCGGTCTGGGCCATGCAACGGGTGGCTTATCGCAATACATCGAACCGCTCGCACGCGCCGGCGTCGCATGTGGCGTCGATGCGGTGTTCATGGAAGTACACGAAGCGCCCGAGCGCGCGCCGTCCGATGGTCCAAACATGTTGCCGCTGGCGCGCATGGGCGAACTGCTCGAGAGTCTGCGCGATATTCATGATCTGGTTCATCGGCGTTCGTTGTCGTTGAGGTCAGTACCGGGAGCGGTAGCGACCGGGTCATGACGACGGCACGTGATTGATTTTTTACCCGGTCGCTTTAGAGTCGGGACTTGTCCCGACGGCCGGCACAAGTGCCGGGTCTAAACAAATATCAAGCACGTGCTGTCATTACCGAATTGAATTCTAATCGTATTGATTTAACTGTCGATAATATGAAGCGCATCTCTTTTTCTTTATTCATCTGCCTGATTACCTTGTTACTCGCTCAGGCAACATTGCATGCGCAGGATGAGGCCCGCGCCGCCTGGCAGGCAACCAACTTTGACGTCACAGTCGCGGCCCCCGGTGCCGATCGTGTCTTGAATGCGCGCGCCACCATATCGGTACGAAACGTTGGCGGAGCGCCGGGCACGACGCTCAGTCTGCGAATTAATGTGAAAGCCGAAATCAAATCTGCCACCGTAGGATCGGCGACTGCGACCTATCAATCGCGGCCGGAAACGCGTGGCAATGCTCAGCGCGTGACCATAACTTTACCGACTGCAGTTCCACCCGGCCAAAGCACCACCGCATCTGTCGAGTATCGCTTGCCCGTTGGAGACAACACCGGGCTGGCGTCCATTTCTTCGGTCGGATCACAATTCCTGCCCCAGTCGATGTGGTATCCGATGGCGAACAACGCGTACGCGCTTCGGGGCGCGGACTACGCACCCTTTCGATTGACGGTGAGCGGCGGCGGCGCGCTATCTTCCGGCGTCGACAAAAGCGCCGGCGGCAACAGCGTCTTCGAACAGTCGCTCAACGGACAACCGTTTTTTGTGATCGGAAGTTGGGATCGTGTCGAGTCGCCCACGGCCAAGGGCATCAGCGCTTATCTGCCGAAAGGCGCGAGCGCCGATGAGCAGAAGCAAGCGCAGGCTTTGATCGCCCTGGTCAACGACGCGCGCACATTTTACGCGGGCTTGTTCGGATCAACTCCGGACATTCCGGTGCGTTTGATTTCCGTAACGCGTGGCGCCGGCTTTGAAGATGCCGGTGCGATCCTTTTGGGCGAAGGACCGTTTCGGCGGAAGAAAGTCGATGCCGAGACTGCCTTGAGTATTGGTGAAGCTGTCGCGCGTTTGTGGATCGGCGCCGACACGCCCGTTCGCGGCGAAGGTCACGGCGTCGTCCGTGAAGGCCTGACGCGATTTCTGGCGACGCTCTTTATCGAAAAACTGTTTGGCGCCGACGCCGCGGAATCCGAGCGCGCTCGTCAGCGCGTGGCTTATGCGGGAGTAGCGAAACGCGACGGCCCGTTGTCGCGGACGACTGCGCTCGACGCGACGTACTTCAACTCGGTGGCGAACAAGGGCGCGATGGTTTGGCGTCTTGTCGATCATCTGCTTGGCCGCGATGCGTTCGTAGCGAGCTTGCGGACGTTACTCGCAAACGGAAAGACCGAAGGCGAAGGGTTTTCGCTGCCGCGCGCGCGAACGATCCTCGCCGAGCGCGCCGGAAGTTCGCTTAAGGCAATTCTCGATCAGCAATTGGATCAACCCACCGATATGGATTTGATGGCCGGACTGCCGCGTCAGGAAGGCGGACAATGGATCGCGGCGCTGCGCAACCTGGGATCGAGTGAAGCATCAGTAAACGTGACGGCCACAAATAGCGCGGGCCAATCACTGAGCGCGCAAGCCACGGTGCCGGCGCATGATTTTGGGCAGGTAGCTTTTAAGAATCTGACGGCGATCGCCAAAATCGAAATCGATCCCGAAAAGTTTTATCCGCAGCTTGATTATGCCAACGATGTCGCGCCAAAGGCGCCCGATGTGGCCGTGTCGTTGGCCGAAGCGAACCGTCTTTACGGGGCACAGGAGTACGCGAAGGCCGAAGCGCTCGCGCGCCAGTTGCTGGCATCGTCGCCGAAGTTGCAGGACGGGCACATCGTTTTAGGCCGCGCGCTGCTGGCGGAAAATAAGAACGACGAGGCCGAGAAGGAATTCAATCTGTTGCTGAATGATCCGTTGCCGACTCCGGTTGCATTGGCATGGGCCAGCTTTGGTCTTGGCGGAACTGCCGCGCGACGAGGCCAGGCTGCCGAGGCCGTGCGACATTACACTGATGCGATCCGGGCGGATGCGGAATATGCGGCGACGCTGATGGCGCGAGCTGAGCGGATTAAGGTCCAACCGACCAGCCCGGTCGACGAAGGTGTGAAGGCTTTCATGAATCAACTGGATGCGGCGCTGCGCAGCGGACGCCAGGCTGATATTTCGGCGCTGATAGTTCCCGGCGAACTGACGCGATTTACGCAGCAGGTGGTGGGAACCCAGCCCGAAGCCTGGCAGACACGTGTGCTCAGGATGGATCAGCTTGATGCGAATCGAGTCGCCGTGGACGTGGCGCTGAATACTCGGCAGTTGGGAGTCGAACACGCGGGCACTGCAGTTTTTGTTCTCGCTCGTGTTGGCGGCGGATACAAATTGAATGCGATCGAATTGTTCGAGGTGAGGTGAAGCAGAAGTGGCACAGACTTCAGTCTGTGGAAGCAGAGTTCGAACGTCTCAGACTACGTCGCAAGCGTTGTTCACCGGCGTGGACTGAAGAAAAGAAGCGCCTGACGAGTCATTAGTTGATGAGCCAACTACAGTCAAAACTAGAAGACCTGCGAGCCAGGATTCGATCCAACGGATCGTGCGTCGTCGCGTTTTCCGGCGGTGTGGATTCAACTTTGGTCCTAAAGGTCGCAAGCGATGTGCTGCAGGATCGCGTGATTGCGGTTACTGCGCTGAGTGAATCGTTACCTGCAGGCGAGCTTGAAGAAACTGAGGGGCTGGCGCGAACCATCGGCGCGCGCCATGTTGTTCTGCAGACGTTTGAGACGCAGAACGAAGACTATTTAGCCAACAGCGCGAATCGTTGTTACTTCTGTAAGACGGAAATGTATCAGCGAATAAAAACATTCGCCGCGGGTGAGGGAATGAACGCGGTGTTGGATGGTTTGAATCTCGATGACCTGAAGGATCGCCGGCCGGGGCGTGCCGCGGCGATTGAGCACGGCGTGATCTCGCCTTTGGTCGACGCGGGACTAAGCAAAGCAGAAGTCAGAGAACTGTCGCGGCAAATGGGACTACCCACCTGGGACAAACCGGCGCTGGCCTGTCTCTCTTCGCGAATTCCGCACGGCAGACCGATTACACTGCAATCTCTCAGTCAGGTCGATCGCGCCGAAGCCTTCCTGAAAAAGTTGGGTGTGCGCCAGGTCCGCGTGCGACATCATGGCGAAACTGCTCGCATCGAAGTCGAGCCGCGCGATTTTTCGTTGATGCGCGAGCGCGAAATAGAAATAGCACAGCACCTCGGTTCCCTCGGATTCCCAAACGTCGTGCTCGACCCTGATGGCTACCGATCGGGGACAAGCCATGCAAGCTGAACTACTCCGTGAATTATTGAATGAAGTGCGCGCGGGCGAGCGCACGGTCGAGAGCGCCGTCGACCGTCTGCGCGATCTGCCGTTCGAGGATCTTGGTTACGCGCGCCTCGATCATCATCGCGCTCTGCGAAAAGGCTTTCCCGAAGTTGTCTTTTGCGAAGGCAAGCGGACGGAGCATGTGGTTGAAATCATGCAGAAGCTGGCGCAAAAACATTCAAAGGTCTTGGCGACGCGCGCGTCACGCGAAACTTATGAGGCCGTTCACGCCGGCATCCCCACCGCAAAATATTTTGAAGACGCGCGCGTTATCCAGTTGGGCATTAACGGCAACGAACCGGCCCAGGGTTCAGTGCTTATAGTCTGCGCAGGCACGGCCGACATCCCGGTCGCTGAAGAAGCCGCGATCACAGGCGCCGCGTTGGGAAGTAGCACCGAGCGTTTGTACGACGTCGGAATTGCCGGCATGCATCGTCTGCTTGCCGCCCGCGATAAATTAAACGCCGCGAACGTCATCGTGGTGGTTGCCGGAATGGATGGCGCATTGCCGACAATTGTCGGTGGCATCGTCGCCGCGCCGGTGATTGCGGTGCCCACCAGCGTGGGTTACGGTACCGGTCTGGGTGGCACCGCCGCATTGATGACGATGCTCAATGCCTGCGCGCCAGGAATTGCGGTGGTTAACATCGACAACGGTTTCGGCGCCGGATACATGGCCCACTTGATTAATGCGCGAGCCCTGTCAGAACCGCCTGCAGTAGCGGGCGGTTAGTCTCAACATTTCGCGGATGGATTCAAACTCAAACACGCAAGCCGAAGACATAAACGCCCGGGCGCAAAGCATCAAGCTCGTTTTGATGGACTGCGATGGCGTGTTGACCGATGGGCGCCTGTGGCTAAACGCTGACGGCGATGAACAGAAGGCGTTCCATGCCCGCGATGGGCAGGGAATTTCTCTGCTGCATAAGGCGGGTTTGCAAACCGGGATCATTACCGGCCGCACGTCAAGGGCCGTCGACCGGCGGGCGCAGGATCTAAAGATTCAGTATGTGCGTCAATACGCGAAAGACAAAATCAAAGCGCTCGAAGAGATTCTGGCAGACGCCGGTGTTTCCGCAAACGAATGTGCGTACATCGGCGACGACGTAGGCGACATTCCGGTCATGCATCGCGTGAGATTTGCCGTGGCCGTCGGGGACGCGGTTGATGAAACAAAGAAAGCCGCGCACTACACCACCGCCCGCGAAGGTGGACAGGGCGCCGTGCGTGAAGTTTGCGACCTCATTCTGAAGGCCCAAGGCCGTTGGGATGAATTAATGAAGCGATTCGATTAGGGGTTGTAAGGTTGACAGGATCGTTTTCGATAATTCATCCTTGCGCCGTTGTCCCCGCAAGCGGGCGTAACTCAATGGTAGAGTGTCAGCTTCCCAAGCTGAAAGTTGCGAGTTCGAGCCTCGTCGCCCGCTCCATTTTTCCTCAGTAAAATTGCAAAGCCCGATTGGGTGCAGGCAGCGCCTGAACTTGTTCTTGACTAATTCGATAGCGCAGCCATTTCTTAACCACGATTCCTTTGGAAAGTCCCCCCTCCGCTACCGTTTAATGCTGGGATTAACGTTCTTTAGTTTTCTTGCAAACTAGGTTGCAAAACTCTTGCAATTTTTTTTACCTGTGATAGAGTCTCGTAAAATTTTTTTTGCAGGCGCATTTCGTTTCTGGCTGATGAGCTTTACTTGAGAAAAGTGAAGGGAGGGGAATTAGGATGTCGATATTCAAAATCAACATCAAGGCGGGCAATCCACTAGCTGTGTTTGACCCAAACCCGCAAATCGTTTACGTGAACGATAATGTCTTCTGGTTCAATAGCGATCCAAACAACGCCCATTGGCCAGCGCCAAGTGCTGCAAATCCGCAAGGGTTTCTCCAGTACCAGGTTCCACCTAACACTTCGTCCAATCAGGTGGCTTTTGGCGCGCCCCAGACGATTAACTACATTTGTGGGGTCAAAGGTCACTCGGGCGAAAAAGGGACGATAATTGTTAAGCCCGGCAAGAAGATGGCCTTTGGCGGCAAGACGAAGAAGGGCGCGTTCGGCGGCAAGACGAAGAAGGGCGCGTTCGGAAAGATCACCAGGTAAGTTGGTTTTGTCATGAATAATTAACCGCACACTCCTCGTCGGAAATGAACCTGCGAGGAGCCGCTGGCTAATAACCGTACGTGAGGAGGTCAGTATGTCACAGGAGACAATCATCACGGATCAAGCGGGCGAAGCAGATCCCAACGAATCGGCCAGGGTTAAGCAAAAGCCAGGAACAACCCGAAGAGATTTCCTCCAACTAGCAATCGCGATCACTTCAGGCGCGGCGATAACTACGATGCTGCCGGGCCTCGCCAGGAAGCTCTGGCTCGCGGAAGCGCAGGCGGCGCAGTGTGATCCAGCAGCTCCAGGCCAGTCCCTGCAAACGATAATGGAGATTAAGAGTGGTGGCGCTGGTCCCAGCAAAACACTAAAAGCCGTTCTGAAGCTCCTCGATGAGAACAAGGTCTATTTGGGATCGCCGCCACAGGGATCGAGTCTGCCCTCCTGCAACAGCGGACAGATGCGCTATCTCTCTGGTTACGATGCGAGCGCTCCTCCCATCGGGCGCAGGGTTTGGCCTACGAAACATGGTGTGCCCGGGCCGGGACCGACGCTTCGGGCCAGCGTGGGAGACACAATTCAAATAACTCTCCTGAACCACGTAGACGTCAGAAACTTCCCGAACACGCTGGACGTTGCCGAACATGGCCAGGCTTGCGATCAAGCTACGGCTTTCGTTCCCAACGCGTCCCCGGCTCCGGGAAACCTTTATCCCGGCAACCCGATGTTTGAGAACGCGCCTAACTGCTTCCACGCATCGAGCTCGGTAAATTTGCACTTTCATGGAACGCACGTCAGCCCCAGCGGTATCTCGGACAATATGCTGCTGAATATTCGACCTTCGCCGCGGGGGCGCGATGGCAAGCCGACTATAGATGAGGCGGCCGTAAAGCCTATCTTCGACAAGATATTCGCAGATTGCATGCATGGCCACCAGCCATTGGAGTGGGATCAATGGCCGCCCGCATGGCAAACCTTGCAACAAAAGCTCCTGGTTCAGTACGACAACACCACGACCTGGATGGGCCAAAGTCCGACACCAGGGCATCCCGTGCTGCCACTCACTGAACGCCTCTGGTACCAGAACAAGCAGGAAATGCTCCAGCATCAGTTGCCGCAGTACTATATCGGCGCTTACCCCACCTGCTTCACAATTCCCAAGTGGAATGGTCAGCGCGACAGCATGGGTCAGTCGCCCGGTACGCATTGGTATCATGCTCACAAGCACGGATCGACAGCCATAAATCTGGCTAACGGTATGGCCGGCGCATTAATCATTGAAGGCGATTATGATGCGACGCTGAAGGGCTACTATCAAAGCCAGGGTCAGCCGATTAAAGAGCACGTATTAGTGTTGCAGCAGTATTCGGCAGTGCTTGGTCTGCTGCGGGCCGCAGGAAAATCCGATCTGGTTTCCGTCAATGGGAATTACCAGCCCGTCCTGGAGATGAAGCCGAATGAAACGCAGTTTTGGCGAATTATTAATGCCTGTCACCAGGCCGGCGTGCCCCTTGATACGAACCCAGCCAACGGCCTGAAGTGGGTGCAAACCGCGCAAGATGGCGTACAGCTCGATCCTCGGAACTACAATCCAGATCCCAGTGCGCTTACCAACACTTTTCCGGTTCCCGCAAAGGCCCTTTTCATCAATGGGAAATGGCTTTCAACCGGAAGCCTTGCGCCTGGTAACCGCGTCGATTTGCTGGTGAAGGCTCCGAGTACTCCCGGCACTTACCGGGTGACCTTTGGCGGCGGCACGCTGCTGCTCACAGTTAATGTAACGGGCACGGCGGTGAGTGCTATTCCGTTTCCGAGTCAGGCCCAATTCCCAAAGATGCCGGGATTCCTCTGGGACATCCGTCCACCCGTCGGCATGGTGAAAAGGGAAATTCGTTTCAATACGACGCGGACACAATTCCCCAGCCCGTCACCTACGCCAACTCCGCAACCAACTCCCCTGGGTCGGAACCCGTCGAACGCGCCTGCGCCTTTCATTCCCAACGCGCCGCCGACGCACACGATCAACGGCAAGCAGTTCAGCGGCGAAATCGATCAATACATGAAACTCGGCGCTACCGAAGAGTGGAGCCTCTTTAATGACACGCCCACCGGAGGGGCAGCACATCCGTTCCACATTCACATTAATCCGTTTCAGATCGTCCAGTGGTTTGATCCGGCGATCATGTCCCCGTCGTTGCAGGCCACTGGAGTACCCATGGCGGAACCCTGGGTCTGGTGGGATAATTTCGCGCTGCCCACGGGTGGGTGGGTGAAGATGTTTACGAGATTTGTAGATTACACCGGGACTTATGTTTTCCATTGCCATATCGTCGGTCACGAAGACCGCGGCATGATGCAGTTGGTCAACGTCAGTCCCAGCGGCACTGCGATGAAGCACAAGTAGCCAGCTCTCTGGTGAATGAACCTTAACCCGGGCTGTCAGCTAGACGACAACCCTACTCTGCTTGAGGAGAAAAACGACGATGAAGAACACAGTCTCGATTGAGTTGGATCGTGAATCCATGGCGCAATTGGCACGTCTGTTGGGTAATCATCCCTCCGCCACCGGAGTGCATTGTGGTGACGACGACGGAGACGTAGACGGCGTGTGCGGTGCGATCGCGTTGGGAGCGCACTGCGGAGATGACATCGACGGCTAACCAGGCCGACGTCTAATCCACAAACCAATCGTCGTACTTGCATTAAACCAGCCGGCGGTTGGAAACAGAGATGCGATGCGGCGCGTAAAACTGCGCGTCGCAATTCGCGCTGGTATTAGTTTCTTCGGATCATGAGGTTGGTTCGGCTGTCGATGTGTTCGGACCTTCGGCGTCTCCGAGGAAATGATTTGTGGTGTAAAGCGGGGATTTTGACGCATGGTTTCAAATCGAAACATGCGCAGCGTAGCCCCTGACACAACGTTGCGGCACGCCAGAGAATGGGCCGCAATGGCAGGCATTAGCGAGGTGAGTAATATCACCGACCTGGATGTCCTGGGCGTGCCGGTTTACCTTAGCGTGCGACCACAGGCGCGCGGCGAAACGTTCACTTTTGGTAAGGGGCTGCGTCCAATTGACGCCGAAGTCGGCGCCTACATGGAGGCTTTGGAATTCTTCTTCGCGGAACCTGGTGTTGGGAGCATTGCAACTCGATGGGGAACTGCGAGGAAGGTTACCGGCGCCGAGCCTGCGAACGATGCGATTCTTGATTTCGCTCCGCTGCTGCACCGCGAAGTCGATCTTGACGCGTCTTTGTTGCTTGCTTCCGTTCATAACCTCGAGAGCGGAGATGAATGCACCATTCCAGCTGAACTCATCTATTATCCCGCGCCGCACGTGGGAACTTCGCTTTTCGGGTCGTCGACCAATGGTTTGGCATCAGGAAACTCGGTCAACGAGGCAAGTATTCAGGCTCTGTTGGAGTTGATCGAGCGCGACATCTGGTCGTTTGAATTCGTGCGTTCCGCGTCAAGACTGGTTGATTCGGCCAGCCTGCCCGAGGACGTGCGCGAGATTGTCGAACGCGCGGAGCGAAACGGGCTCCAGTTGAAAATACGAAGTGTTCCTAACGACTACGGTCTGCCGTTCTTCGCCGCCTTTGTGTTCGACCCAAACGATCCCAGTCGCAAGACGTTCAATGGGGGTTGGGCCTGCGATTTGGACCGGGACAACGCCGTCGTGCGGGCTGTCACCGAGGCCGCACAGAGCCGCGTGGCTTTCATTCACGGCGGGCGCAAGGTGCCAAGGTCGCGAGTCACGGGAGTCTCATCAGGTACTCGAGAGCAGGAAGCGAAACTCGTGCGGCAACACATGCAGGGCGTGAGTGATTCGCGGCAGCAGATGTTGCTTACCGACATTCCCGACGGCGCGGTTGAGGGATCGGCAGAGCAGAAACTCGAGAAGGTGATTCGGTGCTTGCGACGCGTGGTGCAAAAACCGATTTACCGCGTCGTTTTTACGTCTTCAGATTCGCCTTTGCAAGTAGTACGCTTGGTTGTACCACTACTGGAGAATCTCAAGGAGAACCGAGTGAGATTGGGGCCTAGACTTAAGGTCGCCATTGATTCGTCAGGGGCTCGAGCAGCGTGAAGGCCCCCGGTACTAACTGAGCTGGGTTGCAAGCAGGATTAGGATTCAAGGGATGGAGAGCCGGCAAACCGTTGAGATTCGTGTTCGCGGGACCGTCCAGGGAGTTGGCTTTCGGCCGACGGTATGGCGTCTGGCTTGTGACGAAGGACTTGTTGGAGAAGTTCTTAATGACGGCTTTGGAGTCCTGATCCGAACCACTGGAGACACCGGCGCTATTTCGCAGTTCCTCACGCGATTACAAAGCGAGGCGCCCCCGCTGTCCCAGATCGAAGGCGTGGAGACGCAGGTCCTGAACCTGCTGGACTTTGAAGACTTCCGCATTGCCGAGAGCGTTAGTGGCGAGAATTGTACGCGCGTAACTCCGGATGCTTCGATTTGCGCGGCCTGCCGCGCGGAAGTGCTGAATCCGGACGAGCGCCGCTATGGTTATCCCTTTGCCAACTGCACCCATTGCGGTCCGCGCTTTTCAATAGTCAACGAGGTTCCCTATGATCGTGTGAACACGACGATGGCCGAGTTCCCGATGTGCGCCTCGTGTTACAGTGAATATCTGCAGCCTGCCGACCGTCGCTTTCACGCCCAACCGATCGCTTGCCCGGCCTGCGGGCCGATGATCTGGCTGGAGAGAATGGATACGAGTGCGACGTCCGATCATCCGAGGGCGACCGAGGCGCTTCAGTCAGCCGTCGAACTGCTGAAGAGCGGCGCAATTCTAGCCATACGTGGTTTAGGTGGATTTCACCTGGCCTGTGATGCCACCAACTCGGAGGCCGTGGAGCGATTGCGCCGGCGCAAGCATCGCTACGGCAAACCGTTCGCCCTGATGGCCCGAGACGTCGACACCATCCGCCGATATTGCAATCCGACTTCAGCCGAGGTGGACTTGTTAAAGAGTCCCGAGGCTCCAATTCTTTTGCTCGCGGCCGACGGGTCGGAAAAGTTAGCGAGCGGTATCGCGCCCGGTTTGAACGCGGTCGGCTTTATGCTGCCGTACACGCCCCTGCATCTATTAATCACGCGGCAAATCGATTCACCGCTGGTCATGACCAGCGGCAATATCTCGGACGAACCGCAGGTCACGAGTCTGGATCGGGCGCGTAGCGGTCTGCGCGGCATCGCCGACGCAATGTTGATGCACAATCGCGAGATCGCCAATCGGATCGACGATTCGGTTGTGAAGATCATGGCCGGCAAACCAACCCTGCTCCGGCGTGCTCGCGGCTACGCGCCGAGTGCATTGCCCTTACCACCTGGCCTCGGTCGGGCGCCGGATCTGCTGGCTTTTGGAGGCGAGCTGAAGGCTACTTTCTGCCTCGTGAAAAATGGGGCGGCGATTCTTTCTCAACATCAGGGTGATCTCGAGGATGTTTCCACGTTCGACGACTATCAAAAGAACCTGCAACTCTATTCACGGATTTACGACCACCGGCCGCGCCTGCTGGTAGCGGACATGCACCCGGAATATCTTTCCGCGAAGCTCGCCAAACAGCGTGCGGCGCATGAACAGTTACCTCTGATTGAGGTTCAGCATCATCATGCGCACATCGCTAGTTGCATGGCGGAAAACGGCGTCGCGCTTGACGCCCCGCCGGTGCTCGGCGTGGCGATCGACGGGCTGGGCTTTGGTGCGGACGGCACGATTTGGGGCGGCGAGTTTCTATTGACCGATTATCTTAGTTGTCGACGGGTTGCTACGTTCAAGCCGGTAGCGATGGTGGGCGGCGTCCAAGCCATCCGTGAACCATGGCGTAACACCTACGCGCATTTGGTCGCGGGTCCCGGCTGGAAATATTTCGTTGAAAAATTTTCTACGATGGACCTCTATCGTTATCTAATCACCAAGCCTCTGCCGACGATCGATCGAATGCTGGAAAAAGGATTGAACGTGCCGTTAGCAAGTTCGTGCGGCCGGCTTTTCGACGCAGTTGCGGCCGCGTGTGGGCTGTGCGCGGACCAGGCGTTGTTTGAAGGCGAAGGGGCCATGAAGTTGGAAGCCCTGGCCGAATCGTGCGGCCGCCCCGACCTCGAGCCATACCCGTTTACGATAACTGACCAGCCCAGCGGTCTGCTTTACCTCGAGTCATCATCAATGTGGAAGGCCCTTTTGCGGGATCTCAACGAACAAGTGACCGTTCCGCAGATCGCCGCCCGCTTCCACTACGGACTTGCGCAGGCGATTCGCGACGTGATCGCGCGCATTCGAGAAAGAGAAGCCAACGAAGTGAACACGATCGCGCTCAGCGGCGGTTGTTTCCAGAACAAGCTCTTGCTGGAGGAACTCATACGGCTACTCGAGGCAGATGGGTTGAGTTGGATTTCACACGCGAAAATTCCTGCCAACGACGGAGGGCTGGCGTTGGGTCAGGCCGCGATCGCGGCAGCGCGTTATATGCAAGACAAACTTTAGTTTGTCTATTAAAGGGACAAGCTAAAGCTTGTCCTACGAAGGAGTCGAACAATGTGCCTTGGAATCCCCGGTCAGATAGTAAAAATCACCGACGTTGATCGGCAATTGGCGATCGTCGACGTTAGCGGCGTCCAACGAGAGGTGAGCCTTGAATGTGTGGTTGACGATTACTTCCCGCTTGAAAAGTGTGTCGGCCACTGGGCATTGGTACATGTTGGCTTTGCCATGAGCCTGATTAATGAAGGTGAGGCAGAGGCTACTTTAAAGGTGCTGAGAGAGCTTGGCGAGGTGCAAGCGGAGCTTCTCGCGATGAAAGAGTCAGCACCAGATCTGCCTGCAAACGTTCCGGCAGCGGCGGCGCCGGAACTCGTGGTCTTAAACTGATGAGTCTGGCGGAAGATCCAAACCTGGCGGGACTTTACCCGTTCCTGCACGGCAAGAAGCAAGATCCCTTGTTGATGAATTCTGCGTTGCTCGAGTCCGTGGCGCAAAAGGCAGCTCATCATCAGAAGGTCATTGACGATTTTTTTGCCGGGAACGGGCAGCAGGTCGTCGCCGCTGCCGGAGCGATTGCGGATGTTTACCGCGGCAACGGCCGGCTCTTTACGATGGGCAACGGTGGCTCAAGCTGTGACGCTGCGCACGTGGCGGTCGAGTTTCTGCACCCGGTTACGGCCGGACGGGTGGCGCTGACCGCAATCGATCTGACCGCCGACCGGACGATGATGACTGCAGTGGCCAACGACGTCGGCTTCAAGCATGTCTTTGTCCGTCAGTTGATCGCGCAGGCGCGGCCCGGGGACGGTCTGGTAGGTATTTCGACCAGCGGCAACTCGGACAATCTGGTGAAGGCTTTTTTGAAAGCGAAGGAAATGGGCGTAACAACGGTAGGCCTGGCTGGGATGAGCGGTGGCGAGATGGCAAAGATCGAATTGGATCACTGCCTGGTGGTCGAAAGCGATAGCATTCATCGCGTGCAGGAATGCCACGTAATCATCTACCACATTCTCTGGGACCTGGTTCACACACTGCTGGCGGACAATCGCGGTTCATTGGCCATGATGGGATGATCGCTAACGACCAGCACAAAAGAAAGAAGACAAAATGAAATACGTCGACGAATTCCGAGACCCCGAAAAAGCGCAATTCCTCTTGAAGGAAATCCGCGCCCTGGTGCCGCAAATCCAAAACTCACGTAGCGGTACCGACCCGATTTACATCATGGAAGTCTGTGGCGGCCACACGCACGCGATCTTCCGATACGGTGTCGAGACCATGCTGCCTGATGGGATCGAGTTGATCCACGGCCCCGGCTGCCCGGTTTGTGTTTTGCCCATGGGACGCGTTGACGACTGTGTGGCCCTGGCCCACATGCCAGGCATGATCTTCACGACGTTCGGCGACGCGATGCGAGTGCCCGGCTCGAAAGAAAGCTTGCTGCAGGCCAAAGCTAACGGGGCCGATGTGCGAATGGTGTACTCGCCGCTTGACTCTCTGCGCATTGCCAAAGAGAACCCGGACAGGCAGGTTGTCTTCTTCGCATTGGGTTTCGAAACAACCATGCCCAGTACCGCACTCACTGTGTTGCGAGCAAAGAAAGAGGGCATCAAGAATTTCACCCTCTTTTGTAATCACATCACTATCATTCCCACCATCAAGGCCATACTCGACTCACCGGATCTGCAACTGGACGGGTTCCTCGGTCCGGGCCATGTCAGCATGGTTATCGGCAATTCGTCATACCGCTTCATCGCCGAACATTACAGGAAGCCGTTGGTGATCGCTGGTTTCGAACCGCTGGATATCCTGCACGGCATTTGGATGGTGCTCAAACAAATTGCCGAAGGCCGCACTGAGATCGAGAACCAATACAACCGTGTAGTTCCCGACGGCGGCAATACAGTGGCTCTGGATGCGATCGGCAAAGTTTTCGAATTGAGGGAGTTCTTTGAATGGCGTGGTCTCGGTTCGATCGACCACTCGGGAGTTCGCATCACTGAAGAGTACGCGGAGTTCGACGCTGAGCGCAGATTCTCGGTGCCGGCTCTCAAGATTGCCGATCCCAAATCATGTCAATGCGGCGAAGTGCTGAAGGGCGTCATCAAGCCCTGGGATTGCAAGGTCTTCGGTAGAGAATGTACTCCGGAGACGCCCCTCGGCGCTTTGATGGTTTCATCAGAAGGCGCCTGCGCTGCCTATTATCAGTACGGCGACATCGAGAAGATTCACGACACAAGGGCCATGATCAAGGAGGTGGCGTGAGTAGCGTTTTAGAGGTTACCAAAAACAACGGCAAGCTGCGGCGCCGGGGCAAAGTGCGGGTCGCAACCATCACGCTCGCCCACGGCGGTGGCGGCAAGGCGATGCACGATTTGATCGACGACGTCTTCCTCGAGGTGTTCGACAACGAAAATCAGTCACCGTTGGAAGACCAGGCGCGGCTTAGTCTGGCGGACATGGCGGCGCTTGGGGATCGACTTGCATTCACTACCGATTCCTACGTGGTCCAGCCCCTCGATTTCCCGGGTGGCAATATTGGTAAGCTCGCGATCTGCGGCACGGTGAATGACCTGGCAGTAGGCGGCGCGATACCTCTCTACCTGTCGTGTTCGGTAATTATCGAGGAAGGCCTGCCGGTTGAGACCATGCGCCATGTGGCGAGGACCATGGCGGAGACCGCTCGGGATGCTGGGGTGCGAGTAGTTACCGGCGATACGAAGGTCGTCGAACGGGGAGCGTGCGACAAACTGTTCATCAACACTGCCGGCGTAGGTGTTATTCGCCGGGGCGTAGACCTGGGTGTCGACAAAGCGCGACCGGGGGATGTGATCCTCGTCAACGGATTGTTGGGCGACCACGGCGCAGCGATTCTCCACGCGCGCGGAGATATGTCGTTGACCACGGCGATTGAAAGTGATTGTGCGTCCTTGCATGGTCTGATCGACACGTTGTTGTCAGCCGTTCCCGGCACGCGCTTCCTGCGGGATGCCACGCGCGGCGGACTAGCCACCGTCCTGAACGAAATCGCCGAGGCGTCACAGGTGGGCATCGAGATCTATGAAGACCGCACGCCCATTCGCAGCGACGTCAAAGGCTTCTGCGAGATTTTAGGCCTTGATCCTCTTTATCTCGCGAATGAAGGCAAGATCGTCTGCGTCGTCCCGGCGGAAGATGCTGAAACTGCACTGGCGGCGCTCAAGTCGCATCCTCTTGGCAAAGGAGCGGCGAAGATCGGTGACGTGACCGACCACCGCCCCGGCCGCGTCGTGATGCAGACTGTATTCGGTGGGCGCCGGATCGTCGACATGCTCGTCGGCGAACAGTTACCGCGGATCTGTTAGGTTCCGACTGGAGCGCGACCAACCAGAGCGTGCGAGACGCTGCGCTCCAGTCACTGCCACATCTCAACAAGCGGAGGGAAATCGAATGTCAAGCAACGGAACTGTCAAAGCGTCGGTCAAAGCCGCCGAAGGCGTCACAATCCGCATCAAGGACCAGGGCGAGGTTCTGGAATTGGATTATGACGGCGCCGTTTGTCAGCATCCAGGATCGCTTTGGTGGGGAACCGCGGTCGGCTTCCGCGCAATGCAGGCGGCTGCGAAGGCTCTTTCGAAAGATGACCTATGGTCTCGCGATAATCTCTACATCGTCAGCGGTCATCCCGGTCCTGGCGTGAAGGACACGATCGAGTATGTGACCGGCGCGCCCGGCCGCGATCGTTACAAAGTTATTCTCGCTGAGGGTTGCGGAATGCAGTGCAACAGTCAGATGAAGTACGAGTGGTGGGTCAGCGACGGCGAGAAGACTGCGAATATCAATTTGCGGCCGGACTTCGTCCCGCGCGAGTTCTACGATCTCACTGATCGCCTCGAAACCAACGAGACCATCAAAGAGATAGCCAAGGAAGACATCAAAGCGTTCCGCATCTTTAAGGTGAATCTATCCACGCGAATTTGGAATGCGCCCCTGGAAGAGAGTTTCCGAGTCGAAGTCGTCGATCAACCTCTGCAACCGGGAGAACTGCCTGAAGCAGCTAAAGCGAAAGACTATTTTGAGCCGAAATAGAGTCCGGCCGACTGGAAGATTATGCCGACGCCTTAGAGTTTCTCACCTCCCCATTTCAGGCAACCGCTACTTTGCGAATTCCGTCTACGGCGACGCGAAGAGTCCCGGCAAATGTCAGTCGAATTCGGGCAAGGCGCCTTACCGATGAAGCGCAGCCATTCATTTGCCAACGACCATGACTTTCTAGCCGCCGTGACGAAGGTCTATGACGATGGATGGTCCGACTACGACCGCTCCTGGAGAGAACGAGACGACCTGGAAGACGAGGAATGGAGGCAGTTCGCGGCGGCCGTCAAGCCCGGGGGAACAGTCCTTGACGTGGGATGTAATTCTGGAAGAGACACCCGGCAGCTGCTCGATCTTGGATACCGCGTAACCGGGATTGACGTAAGTGAGCAAGCTTTGCGGCTTTGCCGGGAACAATGTCCGGAAGCCCGGACGATTCAGATGAGCTTGCTTGATTTGCCAAATCTGAAAGAGCAGTTTGATGGGATTTGGTTTTCCTACGCGCTGGTACATATCCCATTCAGACTAGTACCCGAGGCCCTCACCGCCCTTGACCAGGCATTGCATCCCGAAGGCTCGATGATGATGATGGTGACCGTCGTCCCCGAGTCACAAGAGAAGATTCACAACAGCAATGTGATGTGGGATGAGCACGGTGTGCCGCGAAAAGTTCCGGTGGCCCACTGGGCTCCCGATCCGCTGATCGCGGTCTTCCGATCCCGCTTCGAGATTAGCTGGATGAATCTGAGACCGTTCGTTGATGGGTGGGCCCAGCTTAGTCTTCTGGTTCGAAAATAGACAGGATTTACATGATTGACAGGATAGAAAATGAAAGAAGTACGCTGCGATTTCTTAGGTGAATCCTGTAAATCATGTCTAAGTCTCTTCGTATGACTTTTCCCCCCACGCGGTCTTTGAGCCCCGTCGAATTGGAACGATTCCAGAGAGAGGGCTTGCTCACTGACTTTCAACTTTACTCGGCCGAGCGCGCGGGGGCGATTGCGGCCGCCTTAAGGGATGTGCTCGCGCTTCCTTCCACTGTGCCCTGCCACCAAGGCGTTCCGCCGGAACAACGGCGCGTGTTTGACCGGCACCTTGACTGCCGGCTGGTTTACGAGCTGTGCACCCTACCGCAAATAATCCGCCCCATCACACAAATCCTCGGTAACGACGTGATGTTGTTCAGGACACAGTTCTTCGACAAGCCTCCGCACGGTCTTGAGATCCCGTGGCATCAGGAGTCCTACTTTTGGGGAGTAGCGAGCGGGTTCGTCACGATGTGGCTCGCGGTTGACGAAGCGACTTCGGAGAACGGCGCAATGCGAGTAATCACCGGCAGTCACACCCATACACGAGAGCATTTGCCGGTGCCGCCCGACAGCCATTACTGGAGTACCTTCACCCGCGCGGCAATACCACGCGAATCTGATCCTATCGTCGACTGTTCAATGCCCGCGGGTCATTTCATGCTGTTTGATGACTTGCTTCATAGTTCGGCATCCAATTCCACCGCACTGCCTCGCTTGAGCTTTACGGCTCGCTATGCACGACCTGACTTTGCGAGGGTTCAAGATCACGCGGACTACCCGGACCAGGGGTGTGTGATGGTGAGCGGCGATAAACGAAACTCCGGGTTGCGCTTCTTATCGCCGCCAGATAGCGGACCGGGGCTCGCCGAGGTCTGAGGCATCATCGGCCAGGCAACGAATGGGTGATGGGTATCCGCTTGGATTCGGACCTGTCCTATGCGGAGCTGTTTTCATTAAATTTAGAAAACAGGCAGCGCCGTTTTCGAGTAGAGGGGCTAAATCTTTGTTACTGAATGAGCTTTGTGGTGCGCCATTTTACCTTATGGATACCCCAAGGTTAGGCTCCGTAGGAGCAGAATGTTAATAGCAACAAGAACCACAAACGCAAAACACGACGTATCTATAAACATTTCATCCCTACGGGATTATTCGCTGTTCTGATTGTTACCCGCCTTTATAAGAGCCCAGGGCTATTGAGAGATTCATTGATCTTTCGCGGCCCCGGCCAGGGGCGAATCGAGAAATATCTCTGTCTTGCGCCGCGTTGGATCGATAATACCCATGCGAAGGAAGTCCGTTAAGAACGGATCGTGGGTCCTCGTGCCCGCATAAGGTGTCAGGTTAAGGTCGATGATGTAATGATTGTCTTGACCGTCGTGAACGATGTCGATGGAGCCGAACTCCACCGGCGTCTTCTCCACGAACGTGGTTACGGTGCGCTTCAGATTGGCGCTGAGCTCTAAGTGGTCGTCCGTTCCCGCCTTGAGGTGCTCGAGATTTGTTACGTAGTTCGTGTCCCGCGGATCGCCTGACAGTTTCTTGATAATGCGCGGAGCAAAGGCCTTGACGATGATGATTTGTTTGCCGGAGAAGTAAACGCGATAGAACGAGTCCTCAGAGTTTGTGACGTACCTCTCAACAACGATCGCCGGGTCTGACCAGACGTCCTTCTGCAGCATCCGCCTTTCCACGGTTCGGTAGCGGTAGGCGCCGACCTCCGGGGAAATCAAATGCTCGAAACCACCGGCGGCAATATTCTCTGCCGGTAACCATCGTTCCAAATCACCGCCATAGTTAAGGTCGGTCTTTACAAACAGAATCTCGTCCGCCGCAGCGCCGGGTGTTGCCTTTAACGAAGAAAGACCGATGGCTTCCAGATGCGCGTGGAGGGCCGATTTGCGAATATCCTGGACGACTCCGTTGACGACATGGACACCTCGTTTGCGGAAGCGATCAGTGAGCTCGCCGATCGAGAGCGGCAATTGACTGCGAACCGACAGGTTAATCTGGAAACAGACAGTCGAGTACGACTCGCAAATGCGATCGAATTGTGGGGAGGGGAATTTGCCGAACGGGTCTGTTTCGATTCGAACTGCGGTTTCTCCGAGCACGTGACTGAGCAGGAAACCGTTCCAGGCTCGCCACTCCAGGACAGCGACTGCACTCGTCGCCCCTGCGGACGGATTAGCGAAGTCCACGTTCTGCCGACTCTCGGAAGACCCGGCGATCACCATGATGAAGACCCAGCCTGCATTGGCGGAGGATGGTACTACTTCAAACCGTACCCAACAAACGGATCATCTGGCTGTCCCCGACCTGGCCGTCAATGCAAATTCGGCAAATGAACAATCCGTCGCCGACCGGGTTGCCGGCGTCATCCTTTCCATCCCAAACGACCTTCTGTCGTCCTCTGGTTTGAGACTGTTCGTTGATCAGCGTTCTGACGTGAAACGCGAACTTATTCCATAGGCCGATAAACACGTTTGGAGTGTCCTTGGGCAACGTGTAGCTGATCTCGAGCTCCCCTTGCTCAGTTGGTTGCTGGGAGATCTCAAATCCAGGCAGCGAATTCATTGATAGTGCCGCATGCTGTTCGTTTGCCGTTGCCTGGTGAGTCTGACCACTGTGTGCTGGTTCGCGGCGCGGTGTTCCGGGCAGTGCGAACTCCGATAAGGCTCCGAAGGCAGTTTTCTTGCCGAACGCGGACTTCTTATGGGTAGCGCTGAGTTTGAATATTTGTTGCCCGCAACAGTAGCCGGCGGCGACAGGTTGACCTAAGAAACGATATCGATTGATCCGGTATCTGGGGTCGCCGGAACTGGGGTTTACAGGGTCATAGTCTTGTCTGGTCCAGGTTTCTCCACCATCCTGGGTAAAGCTGTTGTAATAACCATTAAAGTTATCGCCCCAGCCGCCAACCCAACCCGTTTTCTCATCGATGAAACCGATGCCTTCCAAGTCATTATTGATAGGCGGCATGCGTTCCTGAGACGCTGCGACGTGCTTTCGGATCCAAGTCTCGCCGCCATCAGTGGTCTTTAGAATCGCGGCGTCGCGGAAGTTCTCCAGTGCGATGAAACCAATTCTCTTATTCAAAAATTGTATCTTCCATCCCCATTCGCCAAATGCCAGACCCTCGGTTTTTGCAGCCGTGTTGGTCCAGGTCTTGCCACCGTCGCGCGTTCTGAGAACAACCGGCACGAGTTGGGCGTATCTGGAAAGCCTCGGTTTTGGATATGCCGGATTGTCACGGGGGGCTTTGGCCGAATTTTTGCCACCGACCACGAATCCGTTGTTCTCGTCAAAGAAATAGATGTCGATCAGGTTGTCGGCGTACTTGTCCATCGGGATGAGTTTCCAAGTGGCTCCGCCATCTGTCGTCTTGATGACCCCCGGGCCTGGCAAGCCCGGATCATTGGTGCCGGAACCATACGCGACCTTTTCATTGACCGCGTGGAAACCGCAAATCCCGGCTGGCGATCCCTTCGGAAGATTCGACAACGCTTTCCAGGTCTCGCCGCCATCATTCGTCTGATAGAGCAAGGTGCTTAGATACTGATCCGGCTTAGGTTTTGGAGTCACCGGCAAGCCGGTGACTGAACCGAACCAGCCGACGCTGCGGCTTCCCCACGACATGCAACGCAGATAAGGCCTGCTGGGCAACCCGGGATAGACAAAATACTTTTGTTTCCAGAATTGTCCGCCATCCTCCGTTTTTGCAACGTAGCCGCTGCTGTTGACCAGCCAGCCGACCTTCTCGTCAAAAACCAGATGTCGTCAGTTCGCGAACTTGCTGCGGGGGAATCCTGCAATAGATTCCACTGATAGTTGGTGACCGGTGCCAAAGCTGCTTTTGCCATCGAGCGCCTCCTTCGGGGCTGTGGGTGACTGTCTTTCCGTTAGCCGGTGGTGCGTGATTACGCAGAGATCTTGCTAATGGCAGTATTCTCTGCCATTCAATCCGTTACGACAAGTAATCGATTGTTTTATTTCACCCGCGAGGATGACTCACCGCGTAAAGACCTTCCGGATTCGGCGGCGGCTGTTGCCATCCGCTGTTGACTTCGTCAAAGGCATACACGGGAATTCCCAATTCGCTGGCGATCCAGGCGACGATCCAGTCGAAGCTGGCGAGTCCACAACGATTGGCGCGATCCGTCATGCGAACAAAGTAAGGCGAATCGTTGATGAAACCAGCCGGCCTTTTTAGGCGGCTGTCTTGCAACATCCTCGATCTCAAAATCTTTTCGGCGGCATCCCGGGTGAAGCCCATGCATCCTCCTTGAATCGCCGGACTCTCCTCCTCACATTGCAGCGTTCCAAAAACGCCGCTGCGAACCGGCAGATACTTGAATCGCCGGTGAATCACCGTATCAGGATCGATCTTAAACAAATATCGAGTTGGTCTTTTGAGAAAGAGCTGTAACATTCGCTCGATGACGGCGCCGCCATTTTCAATATCGAATAATCGCGACTCTCCGTGAAAGTCGACCTTATGAGCGCTGGCTAGCAGCGGAAAGCGGGGATCCTGATCGCCGTCAGATCGTAAGATCACGCGGCTCGATGGATACTGTTTGCGCAGGTCTTTCAGGCAGGCCGCCGTGGCATCGTAGTTTTTGTACACCATCGCGAAGAATGTGAGATCGTCATCTGAGTAGTTGGTCGATAAATCAGCAGCCTGGGTCATGGTGGACTCGGGTGAAAGGCGTTTCGAGTTGCGTCAAGTCAGTCAGCCCTCACAGGTTGCCATACATTAGGCGTTCGCTCAATTGGCAGCGAGGCAGTTACTGGTAATCAGAACTGCACGAGTCCGAGAGAGGTGGTGTCCTGTTTTCATTTCTCTGTGTCTCAGTGGATTCTCTGTGCCTTTGTGGTGAAGTTTTGCTGAGCCATTTTCACCACAGAGACACAAAGGACGCACAGAGACACGGAGAACAACTCAAATTAGGAGACCACCGGACTCCGAAAACGGTTAAATGCGGAGTGCACCTCATGCTAAGATTCAGGCAATTCGACTCAAGAGAATCGCCGGACAATAGTTTGAGGTCCCGTGCATTGACTCGTTTCATTGGCTGGCAGATATTGGCGATACTTCATTAACGAAGGTAATTGTGAAATCAGTCACCATGATCTCCTGGGAGTTGCACCCGTTCCACACCTTGGGCGGCACGGCGTACGCAATTCGACGCCTGGCTGACCAGTTGACGGAGTTGGAAATAAAAACTCGAGTTCTCTTACCGGATTGCGTAGAGATTTTTCCCGGGAACAACTTGTCGCCTTTGCTGATGCCGAGGCTCTTGAAAATGCGAGCCGAACAACTTCGTGCTCCTCGAGTGCTGCAATGCAACGAGTTTTCTCGAGTTGCACTGGAGGCGGTCGAACAGATTCGGGCCAATGGAGGATCAGATGCCGTCATTGCTCATAGTCTCGAAGGCGCAATTCCCATTATCCTGCGAAACGGAGATCGATCCGGAGGGCCCTCGGTCTTTTGGCTCCACAGTCTTTATGACCCACCAATCAGCGACCTTTCGAAAGATCAACGCCGACTGCTTCCGTCCGGCTCGTTGCTCTCCTCGGCCGTTATGACAGCCGATATCGTCGTGACGAGCTCGGGCATCTTGAAAGACGCACGAGAGTTCGAATGGCCTGACCGGCTCAAAGAATTACAGAATGCACTCGTAAACGCTTCGGCTGAAAATCGAGTGTTGACTGTCGAATCCATGGGGTGTCTTCCAGTCGCCGCCAGTGACAGCCAGAATAAAATGATTGACGGTTCAAACCTCGAGCAATTGAAAAACGTGCCGTCACCCTATGTTCTTTTTCCTGCCCGCCCTGCGCTCGACAAAGGCCTCGGCTTTTTCGCAGCGATTGCGGAACGACTGCGAGCGGACCACATCGCGTGTGTAGCGGTGCAACGGCCCGCGCCTCCAGCAATGCCGGCGAATCCGGCTCGCAACGCTCCTATTTACTGGTTGCCCTGGCTCACTCACGACGAGCTATTCATCGCAATGCGCAACGCTGCATGTACGGTTCTGCCGAGTATTACAGAAGGCTTTGGTTTGGCCGCCGCCGAGTCGATCAGTCAAGGGGTCGCCACGTTGTATCAACAGGTGGGCGGGCATCATGGTTTGGACAGATTTCCTAACGCAATGCCGGTTTCCCTGACGACCGGCGAGCGGGCGCAGCTTTACGGTCTCTGGTCAGAGCTGATCGAATTCCATGACTCCTGGCCTGTTTGGAAGAGATATGAAGTCTCGCTGAGGCCACTGATCGACAGATGGGTAGAAGCCATACGCTCGGTTGTTTATCGTCCGAATGATGTCGTGCGAGAAATTGAAAACGCTGATTTCCCGGAAGTGCCGGTCGAGGACCGGTGGGCGACCCGGCTGTGTCGCCGGATTGAGGCGGGTGCAAATGTTGAGACGGAAAGCCGAGTGGCAAGCTCGATGGAACATCGTGCAGAACCGTGGCCGCGAGACGGCCGTCCGCGATTGATCCATCTAATGCCGTGGGACCTGACCGTGGGCGGGGCTCAACGCATGCTCGACGTTTGGTGTTCGCATGAAGCCCAACGCTGGGATACGCATATTCTGTCGCCAGGTGTGCGCGGGCCGTTCGAGTTCGCGGGCGCAACAGTCCATTCCGAATTGGAGCCGTCGCAAGTGCCGGGTCTGGTTGAATCGCTGAAGCCGGATTTGCTTGTACATCACGACCCGACTGCTGAGAACGTGATCAGTTCGAGATGTCCTCAAGTCTGGATCCTGCATTGCACGAATTTACTGAGTGAGCCGCCGCCACAACTTGTGACACCGGCAACGGTGTTCTCGAATTTTGACTCCCCCGACATTCATTCGAACTGGCGGCAGTTGCCGCTCAAAGTGTTGCCGTTGCAGATCGATGCTCGCGAGTTTCGCCCCACCAAACGGAAGCATTCTGGTCTCGTCTGCGGCATCGTAGGCCGCCTGCACGAGGATAAGGTTCCGCGCTCTTTCATTGAAGCGGTCCTGGCATGGGACCCCGGCTCGTGGCGGATTCGATTCATCGGGCACGGTCTCGATACTGGCTATCAGCAATTCGTGCGCGAGAAACTGGCGCACCTGCCGTGGGTGGAGTTTTCCGGCGACATAAGGCCGAGCGAGATGCCCGCAGCGCTGCGCCGGCTGGATGCGGTGATAATTCCCACAGATGCTGCCTCTGGTGAAAGCGGGTCTTATGCTGCACTCGAGGCGATGGCTACGGGCTTGCCCGTGATCGCTCGAGACCTGCAAGGACTTAAGTACAACTGTGGTGATGTGCCTTTGTACGCGCGCGAGGATACCGAGCTGCTCGCCCGACTACGTGAATTGGACGAGGCGCGGGCACGCTCAGAAGCAGGTGACAGGGGACGCAAATCTGTGGTTAACGGCCATGACGTGTCTAAGCATGTCGCTGCTCATAGTGACGGATTTTCAGCAGCTCTGCGCTGCGAAGTTTCGATTCTGATGCCGGTTTTTGATACGCCGGCAGCCTACCTGACGGAGTGTTGGGAGTCGATCCAGGCTCAAACGTTTCGGGAGTGGGAGCTGGTGCTGGTGGACGATGGATCGCGAGCAGCCGACACCATCGCCGAACTTGATCGCATCGGCGATGATCCGAGAGTCGTGTTCATACGACTCGAACACAATCAAGGTATTGCTCCGGCTCTTAATCTGGGATTGCGCCGATGCCGGGCAGAGTTGGTGGCTCGGATGGACGCAGACGACAAGATGATGTCGACCCGGCTCGAGCGGCAATTTGCATACTTGCGAACCCACTCAGACGTGACGGTGCTTGGCGCTCAACTGCAGATGATCGACATGGAAGAGCAGCTCCAGCCGCCAACCGAACACCCCGAGCAGGTGACAGACGAGTACATCAAACACCAACACGATACCTCGGGAATCTGGTTTATCAATCACCCGGCGGTGATGCTTCGCCGCAGTGAGGTGATTAATCAGGGCGGCTATCCGACGTATCGCACTGCTGAGGATCTGGGTCTTTGGCTAAAACTGGCTAAGGCGGGTTTGAAAATCCATAACTTGCCGACCGTTGAGGTGCACTATCGTTTACATGCAGCTCAGGTGTCGCGGACCATCCGTTTGCAGCGCGAAGAATATGCGCGGATCGTCGCGGAGTGTTGGACAGGTCAAGCCGCGGTGTGAGAAAGCGCAACCCGAAGCGTTTTGGGTCCCGTAGGGACCAGATGTTTATAGAGACCGAAGCGGAAACGTCGGAGCTGGAAGGATCTAATTGCGTCTGCGCCATAAACATTTGACCGCGCTGCGGCCCGGAAAAAATCCACCTTCGTTTCTAACAACCTAACAACACACAATTACTTTGCTTTCCGAAACGCTACTGGCCTCGACCGGCGAGGGCGATCAGTCCATCTGCCACCGAGCCACGCCAGCTGAGAAACTCGTGACCTCCGGCAAACTCCGAATAAACGACTGAGTACCCTTTCGCCTCCAACACATCGCGCAGGCGACGGTTTTGAGCCAGCAGCATGTCCGGCCGATCGTCCTCGAACAATCCGGCTTCCAGATAAAATCTGATGGGCAATTTCCGCGTCGTCACAAACTGCCGAATCAACCAACCGAATGGTGGAGAGTAGTTTTGTGGCTCATCCTCCCAGCCCGGAAAATACGCGAACGCACCCGACTGTGACAGGACGTTGCCGAAAACTTCCGGATAACGGAACGCACAATATGTAGCCGTGAGGCCGCCGAGACTCACGCCTCCCACAATGGTCCGCTCGGGTTCATCATTAAAACGATAACGCTGGCGCGCCCACGGAACCAGTTCTTTCGCCAGGAAGTCAGCGAAGGGCGGATAGCATTCAAGATCGCGATCGCGCGACTCTTCACTCAGGTTGTCTACCAGAATCGCCACCAACGGGCGAATCTTTTTCGCGGCCACCAGGTTGTCCAGAATCGTCGGTATGGGGATGGGTCCCCGATAATCCTGGCCGTCAAGAAGAACTAGTAATCCGTACGAGCCACTCTTCGGGTCATAGCCCGGAGGAGTGTAAATGGAAACCGATCGTTCTTCCTTAAGGTTTTCACTTCTGAGCTTCTCGTGCGAGAGGGTGCCTTTGGGAACATCCGGCTTGATCTCGATCCATGACTGCGGAGGCGCGGCTGGGAGTTCAGCGAATGAGGATGATCTGAATCTTTGCGGATTTAACGGGTCGAAAGTCTGTCTTTTTCCGGGACGCTTAAGTTCATACAAGAAGCGCGCGGTCGCCGGCAACCGAACCGTTAGAAACCAAACGTCTGTGTTAGCCAAACGAAATAGGGGCGTGTCTTGTGAGTCCGTCAGGATCGAACTCACAAGTCTGACTTCGCTGGCTTCGGCTCCTCCGCGCCAGAGAAAAGTTACCCGGCGGAGTTGGTCATCACCGGGAACCGGTTCGACCAAAGGTATTTTTCCTTGAACTTCTTCCCAGAACTCTTTTATTGCCGCGCGGTTTCCAGCTTTTACCTTACGAGCCAACGCAATCAAACGCGGACTATCCAGCCGGGTCGGTGATTGCGGCTCTGGTTGTAAGGTTGCACCGGCTCCGGCAGCAAGGAAAGTAGAAACATCCTGGCCCTTGATGCGAACCGACGAATCGGCGGACGATCCCGGCGCCCAGAGCGCATTCAGAAGTAAGCAAACGGTTAACGCCGGCTTGCGAGAGATGAAGACGCGATACCGCATAGTTTCGAGACTCCTTATTAAGTCCTTCTTGAGACTTCGCTAATCAACAGGCTTTGCCCAAAAAATCGCAGAATGAACGTGAGGCCAAATACTGGGAGCGCGGGCGCCCTCGCCCGCGTTGAGCGCGGAGCGCGAACAATAATCTGGGCTCCATTTTTCTTAGGACTTGCGCGTGCTGCGCACGCGTTTGCGGACGAGGGCGTCCGCGCTCCCAGTGTCACGTCGCCCCTTTCAACTTTGGTTTGAGTTTTGGCCAAAGCCTAATCAACATGAATCCACCTTCCGACTGCCCTGGCCACTCCATCTTCTTCGATCGTTGTAGTTACCCAATCGGCACAGGACTTGACGGCCGCGGGTGCATTCCCCATTGCGACCCCAATTCCTGCATATTCGATCATTTCGATGTCGCTAAAGTCGTCGCCAATCGCCATCACATTTTTCGGCCGGAGCGCCATGACCTCCTCAGCCAGATATTGAACCGCCGATCGTTTGTTGGCGGTGGGATGGAACGCCTCGAGCAACGCTATCGATTTGAAGTTCCTTATCCTGGTTCGGCTGTCCGAATTCTTCAGATGGGTAGAGAGACCGGTAATGATTTCGACATCATCGCTGAGCACCATCACTTTTGATGTTGCTCGATTTAGCATTGGCCGTAGGTCACTCACGACAATTGGTACCATGGTCGAGCCTTCAACAAATTTGCTCGACGCATCATTCAGATTCGAAACATACAGATCGTCCTCGATATAAAAGTGAACGGACAGGCGGCCATTCAAACTTAGGCGCTCTGTATGATCCAGGATTTGTGAGATCACCTGCGGCGCCAGGGCCCAGTGTCGATGGGTGAACCCAGTTTTACGCTCACGGATTATGCCTCCTTCATAACAGATCAAGGGCAGGGTTGCTCCGATCGAATCATCTGCAGGCAGGGTGGACTGATACCGTCGACCAGTGGCGATCGCGACCGCAACTCCGCTACGTTTGACTGCAGCCACGGCCTGCACTACGGAATCCCTGATGTGATTCGATGCGTCCACAATCGTGCCGTCAAGGTCGAGCACGAGCAAGCGAATGTCGCTAACCATCCGGACCGTAGAAAGGTTGAGATCGGTTTTTTCGCTCATCTTACGATTCAACACCACACGGTCAGTACCATCTGCGTAAGCAGATGGGATCAGGAAGAACCGCGCGAGAACGAGCCTTTCTGATCCCATCCGCTAACGCGGATGGTGCTGACTTCAAACCAACTCGGTTATTTACCAATCTCGAAGTGCTGCCTCCAGGTTTTTCCACGGCCAGGTAAGGCCCGGTGTCTTTCGCTTTCGATACCGCTCAAAGTCTTTTTCGTAATTCCTGGTTGTGCCGATCCCGTTTGCGGAAAAGATCAGATTTTGGAGCTTGCTTGCTCTGGCGTTATAAAGGCCGGCAAAGTCGTCAGCGGGTCTTTCAAAATGATTTCGCAGTGCGTGGCTAACCGCGTACACCAGTGACCCTCGCAAGTAACAATGAAGCCACTGGTGAAATATGTCGCACTGTTTTCCCAGGTCCAAAAGATGAATGTGAGCGGGAAGAGCTTTAAGATCTTTATTGGCGAGGCGACGCAGTTCGTTATCTGCTCTGAATCCTCCCAGGTCGCGATGCCAGAACCGCTTTGTGGGAACTCCGTTCCGCAATTCCATCAAGATATTCTGCTCGTGCATTTCACCGACCATGCCTTCTGTCAGGCCGAGGAAGTAGGCCTGGTAGATGAGCGGCTGGAGAACGAACGTGTCAACCCAAGCCGTGGCTTCGAGTCCGCTTCTTTCGAGCAACTCGACGATGCGTGGGCGTCCATTATGCCCGGAAGCACACAGGCTGAATACCGGCACGATTTCCTCTCCTGCGCCAAGTTTCCACGGCGCGTCTCGTGCCAGGAGCCCCGCATTGGTCTGCTTGTGGAGCAGGCCTACAGGATCCTCAAGTAAAAGAATTCCCTGCCGTGCCAGGTCCGCTTTGGGAGTCCCGACTAATAGCGACGAGATACCTACGCTTCGCTTTATTTCGTTGAGCCTAACGTTTCGATTCCCACCGCCAACCCACCTATTGAAGGAGATTTTCAACGCGAACGGACGTGTTTTCGAGGACCGCGGGTTCCAAGCCAGGAGAGTGCGGTGCGAAGCCATTGGCGTGGCCAGGAACCTCGGCTTTCTCCACCGTACGCCCTTCAGATCGCGATTGAGGTAATACGACACGCTCAATGGATGTACAAGATGGGAGTAAACTTCGGAACTGGATCCCGACAGATACCAGGGTAAGGGGTGCGTTGGATAATTCTGAAACAAGCGGAACTGATCTCGAGGGGCTTCGAATTCCGGTAGCCAAAAAACCGGTTGCCGTTCCGGCCAGAATTCGGGCGGGACCAAGGTGGGTTCAATCGAGTAATCGCCTTCGGCGATCGTACGATCATTGAGCGTTTGTTCCTGATGAATCCATTTCACCGGATCGGGGTAAGTCAAACTGAGTTTCCGTAGCGCCGCTCGTCCGGCGGCGCGGGGCCGCAAATAATGTTGGGAGTCCGGATTCGGTTTTGTCCACATCCTCTTCGAACTTCGGGTTAACTCTGCGTTGCTGAATGAGCTTTATGGTACGTCACTTTACCCTGCCGCGTCTGCTAGTTCTTCGGGAGGACAACGACTTCGACCCTGGGAATTTTGTGTACGGAACTCTCAGGCGAGAAGATTTGGGCCACGCTTACCCTCGCCAAGCCTCGCCTTGGGCTTAGCTCTGATCGCTTCTCCGCAGCTGGCCTCGAACCGCCTCAACGGAATCAGTATATGAATGCCTTTGAAAAGCGGTGGTACTGACGGTTCATGACTTCCGTTCTAATGAACCCGAACGCTGAAATTTCGGGACAGGCAGGCGTGCTCTTTCATGCAAGAAAACAATCTTTTCGCGCAACAGCCGCTCTTTATCCTGGCTGAGGCCGTACGCCGCAAGGCGTTCGAATGCTTCGTTGAGCTGATTGGCCTGCCTAACGCGACCAGCGCGATCGATTTTGGAAGAAGTCATGAGGTCGTGCCACGTACCGTTATTGCTCACGCGAGACTGTTGGGCCGAATGTTGCCGGTATTTCAGCAGCGGCCGGTTGATGAAATCGATTTCGCCGACGGCCGCAACGAGTAACACAATCCATCCATCGTGAACCAAAGGACCATCGCCGGGAATCGGCAATACTAATCCCCTAAGGTCTGCGCGGAATGCCACCGTACAACCGACAACCAGATTCTCGCGCAACTGAACATCAAGCGTCCGGCCGCTTTTTACCAATCCTTGCTTTTCACCGTCGAAATGAACCCAGTCAAACAAGGTCTGGTTAAAAAACCTGAGCGTTTCATCAACGATCTCGGCGTTCGAGAAGACCAGCGAGAGCTGAGGCTTTGCCTCAAAAATGCGCTCGATTGATTCGAGCTTGTCGCTGTGCCAGACGTCATCCTGATCGCTGAGCAGAATGACATCGCCGCGGCAAAGACCTATGGCTTTTTCAAAGTTCTTAGCGATGCCCAGATTTGATTCGTTGACTGAAACGCGCACCGGAAAACCGGCGGTGGCCGCAAACTCTTCGATCAACCTAAGCGTATCGTCAGTCGACTGATCGTCCGAAATAACCAGCTCGTCCGGTGTCCGTGTCTGGGCCGCAATACTCTCGAGCTGCTCTTTTAGATAAACAGCGCCGTTATAAGTGCACAGGGCTATTGAGAGATTCATTGATCAACTCGCGGTGTAATCCGGACGGTTTCGCCGCGGCCCAACGACTGCGCCGGCCTACCGCGTCTCGTGGTCAGAGTGCGGTTCGGCTGCATATGATCTGACCAGTTTCATCTGTTCCTCGAAGCCGTCAAGGTCTTGAAAACGATTCAGTGTCGCTAGTTCCAGCAGACGCGTTCGGCGGTCAACATCGAGCGCCCGCAGCACCTGGTCCAGCTCCGCGACGCTCAAGTGCATCAGCCTGGTCATGCATTTGCCAGTGAATTGAATCTGTTCGCGGGACACCATTCGTAGCAGATCCTCGAACGGGGCGAAATTAATCTGCCATTCTATTTGCGGATTTGCCCTGCCGATTTCCGGATGGATGACGAATATGTACAGCCACCTGACGCAGGCTGCTCCGTCACGTTCAAAGTACTCTTGCATTGCGTTCTGTTGTGCGCCAGTGACGCAGACGTCATTGACGAACAGAATCGGGCGGCCACGAAAATCGGGCTGACGAATCAGGCTCTGGCTTAAGCGTTCGCGTATTGTAAGGCGATCAGCGAGGTCCAATTTTGCATAGTCGATCGAGGCGGTTGACTCGTTATCGTATTGGATCTCGATTAGGGAAAGTTCTTTGTGGTTGCTTGCGTCTCGCTCTCGCGAGTACAAATCAGACAACTCGCGGCACAACAAGTTGGCAGCCGCCATTGTCTGGGCAGCGATCGCCGGTCCCGTCAATATCCAACCGGTATGTTCCGGGTCATTTGCGATCAATTCCTTCGCGAGCGGCAGCAGCAACCGAGCGTAATAGCGAACGCTGTCGACCACGCCGAGCTTGAAGCCCGGATAGTGCCGAAAGATTTCTGACTCAGCGTCAAACGGCAGTTCGCTGATTCGCTGCAAGCACGTGGTTTTAGAATCAGTCGGCATATTAGCGATTAGGTTCGCTTGTCCCCTTGCAGGCGAATAACATAGTTGACTCACCTCAGCGCAACCCTTCCGGTTGCTGAGGTGAGTCAACTATATAGTTACCCTCGCCAAGCCTCACCTTGGGCTTAACTCTGATCGCTGGTACGGAGTTGGTTTCCGCTGCGCTCGACCTTTGCGGTGACATTCACTCAGGAAGCGCAATATAACCGTACCAGGCCGCTTCAGGCGGGTTAGGCAAAAGCGCTCGACTGGCGCGCACGTATATCTGGCTGCCCCAGTCATAGTGCCAGAAGACTTTGGCCGTTTCATTCAGCAGGCCTTCCCGGGTCATCGCCCAATTCAACAGCCGCCGATTCTGTAACCTGACATCGTCTTCCTCAATGTGTCCGGCCGCCAGCTCTCGTTCAAAATAATCGCCCGCGCTCGCCGGCTTGTCTGCATCCACTTCAATGGTCGCGCCCATCTCGAGGAGATCGCCGGTGACGGCATCACGCAGGGTCAGATCCACCGCCGCGCCGTTGGTATGCGCCGGCCACGTGCGAGAATCGTTCTCGTCGAAGCCAAAAGGATCTATGATAAACGCTCTCACGCTTTGCCGGTGTTCCTGCTCGCTGCCGCCGGGGTTCTCTTGTTGCGCTCTTCCGTAATAGAAATCCCACAAGCCCTGTTGGCAGGCAATCGTGCGATGCCCGTCGAACACGAAGAGCTCGGCCTCGAACGGCCGGAGTAGCTCATTCACGCGTGCAAGTTTTTCGGCCACAGATTTTCGGAGCCAGATATCTCGCCGGCTGCCTTCGATCGCGCGGCAAAACGGTGGGTTCTGGCCATCTGTTTTTGCGTAATAGTTCTCGAATTTGATTCCCAGCGACTCTAGCGGGACAAGCGGCTCATTGCCCCGCAGGTCATTCCGATCGATCGGAATATCAAAATACGAGCTGGCAAACATCGCGGGCGAAGTAATTGGGACTTGATGATCGACGCGCATCCTGCTTCGTGTCATGAGGTCCTCCGTCGTTGTCGCGGGATTGTAGAGTTTCTCCCGGTCGATAGGCAAACTATTAAGATTGAGAATCCGCCGCGCCGTCTGCCGCGAGTTATGACCGTGTTATGCTACAAAAGTTTTCTCACAGGTGGTGCAATGCGACCGCGCTGATTCATTTCGGACGTTGCGACAGATAAACCATGACTAATGACTTATGGTTTGAGGAAAAGCTGCCTACCTGGTACTCCCATGAAGGCGGCTGCAACGGACACGAAGCCACAGAATTGCAGGCTGTCGCTCATTTTGCCAAATCTGTTACAGGTTGGCTTGGTGATTCTCAAGGTCTGGCCCTATATCAAATGGCCCGGTCGCCGGCTGCAGGTGGTGTTTTGGAGATCGGTTCGTTTTGCGGGAAATCAACTCTCTTTATTGCGCTGGGCTGTAAGCACAGTAACTCTACTTTCTATGCTGTAGATCCTCACAAACGAATGTCGGAGGGCGGGAAAGAGCAATGGGGACTTAACTACTACCCTTTCACTGGAAACAGTCTCAGGGAATTGCGAGACACACTCGACAGTTGTAACTTGGCTACATATGTAACTCTGATGATAGCCACATCAGAAGAGGCGAGGCGTCAATTCTCGACGCAGCCGCTGAAGTTACTCTTCATTGATGGAAGCCATGATTATGCTGATGTCCGGTTGGACTATGAGCTATGGCACGAAATGATCGTCCCGGGCGGGCATCTCGTCTTCCATGACTCGAACACTGAAGGCGTGAATAAAACGATACACGCTAACCTTGATCGGGCGCGTTACGCTCATGAAGGCGCGGTTGGCGATGGTCGATGGGCCATGACTATATGGCAACGGGTCAGGTAAGGTTCGATCGTCAGGATGCTGGTTTCGTCGTGTGTCCCCCGCCTAATTGGAGCGTTAGATTGGTCACGCTGATGTATTGATGCCATCCTCGAAACGAAAACAATCTGAGGCAAGCACGAGCGACTGCCAAAAACAACTGACCGTACGCCGCGTCAACGAGCATCGCTGGATGGAAGAGAACACGCCGGCTTTGCGCTCATGGGTCCAGGCCCAACACGAACACGCGACGGCCCAACTTCTGTCTCTGAGAGCGCGCGAGCATATCCGCGAACGTTTGGACGAATTAATGCGCGCGCCGCAAACGGGGACCGTTGTGAAAGCGGGAGCCCGATACTTTTTCCGCCGGCGTCTTGAGGATCAGGAACTTCCGGTGCTCTATTGCCGGGACACACTGAATGGCGCGCCGCAGCTGTTGCTTGATCCAAATGAGCTGAATCCTCTCGGGACGATGACGCTTGCGGACACGTACCCATCCGGCGACGGAAGGCTGCTCGCATATCGTCTGTCCGAGTCCGGGAGTTCCTGCATGTCGCTCTACATAATGGACGTCGACACCAAAGAATTGCTGCCCGACATCATTCCCGGTGAAGTAAATCCAGTCGCGCATGCATGGCACACCCGGAACCGGGTTGCGTGGCTGCCTGATAACAGCGGCTTTTATTACACGCGTTGTCCTGACACAACGCCGGTTGAAGACAAGCGGTTCAACCACAAACTCTACTTCCATCGTCTTGGTGATGATTGGCGGAGCGACACGTTGATATTTGGAGAATCTCTCAAACGAGAGCAGACGCCATACCCCATAATTTCGGCGGATGGTCGCTATCTGGCGATTCTGGTGCAGGATGTGTCTGGCTGCGCACCACGCTCGGAACTATTTTTGCTCGAACGCGAAGTTCAGCTTCCTGAGTTCCGCTCAATTATCCGAGAGACCGAGGCGTTCACAAACGCGGTAGCGTTTCATCGTGGCCGGCTCTACATCCAGACGAATCACGAAGCGCCACTAGGCAAACTCATAGCGATTGACGTCGCGCCGGTTACCGATCGGGAGCTTGTTGTCACCACGGTGATTCCTCAGGGGGCATATCCGCTCAGGGCCTGGATGCCTGTTGGCGACTACCTTTTTGTCGAGGCTATTGAAAGAGTTGCATCGCGACTGCGTTTGTACGGTTTGGAAGGGAACCTTCTCAAAGAAATCGCGTTGCCGGGCAGCGGCAGCATCACCTCTTTGAGCGTGGGGCCTGAGTCGAACGATTTATTGTTTTCGTTTTCATCCTTCCTGATGCCGCGAGCAACGTACCGAATGGATCTCGAGACTCTGACGGCGGACCTCTATCATGCGGACGAAGTTCGATTTGATCCGGAGATGTTTATCGTCGAACAGGTCTGGTTTGATTCGCGCGACCGGACCCCGATACCTATGTTCCTGATTCATCGGAGAGATATCGAGCGCGACGGCAACAATGCTGCTGTGGTTCACGGATACGGCGGCTTTGGCGTCAGTCTCTTGCCGATGTTTGCCGCGCACGTGATCCCGTTTCTGGAAGCTGGAGGAGTGTATGCCGTCCTCAATGCCAGAGGTGGAGGAGAATTTGGCGAAGCATGGCATCGAGCCGGAATGCGCGCGCATAAGCAAAATGTTTTCGATGACTTCATCGCCGCCGGCGAGTGGCTGATTGCCGAAGGCTACACGCGAGCCTCAAAGCTTGGCTGTTTTGGGTGGAGCAACGGTGGTTTGTCAGTCAATGCGGTTGCGGTTCAGCGGCCGGATTTATGGAAGGCAGTAGTAGCCGGCGCGCCGGTCACCGACATGGCGCGCTTTCACCTGGCCCACGGCGGCCGGCATTGGATCGCGGATTATGGTTCACCCGAAAACCGTGATGACCTAAGTTTCCTGATGCAATACAGCCCGTACCACACGCTGCCACAAAAGATTGAGGCCCCCGCGATCCTGACCATTGCTCCCGGCAACGACGATCGGGTCGCTCCCTGGCACAGCTACAAAATGCATGCTGCATGGCAAGCCGCGAACGTCTCAACCAGCCCGATTCTGCTGTGCGGAGAAGACCAGGCGGGGCACCGGGGCAACCCGTCGATCGACAGAACCATTTCCCGCTACGCAGACATTTGGGCTTTTTTCTTCTGGCAACTCGGAGTTGAGTGAGCTGCGGAGCAGCGCCAGAGCTAAGCCGCGGAGCGGCGGCTAGAGCTAAGCCCAGGGCGAGGCTTTGCGAGTCCTGGGTACAGCCGCACAAAAACGATCCGGAGCTGCGGAGCAGCGTCAGAGTCGCTTTGCAAGAATCTCTCTAGTCAACCTAATTACCGCGGCATCAACACCACTCATGGCCTCTCAGCATTTCTGCTTGATTCGTGCGATACGATCTTAATCATGTCGTACACGAATCTCATCCATCACATCGTTTACGGAACGAAGGATCGACTGCCGTTGATCACGAAAGACCTGCGCCCACGTTTACATCAGTATCTCGGCGGCATGGTAAATGGTCTTCATGGCACTCCTCTGGAAATAAATGGAACCGCCGACCACGTTCACGTATTGGCCCGAATCAAGCCCGTGATTTCGATTGCCGAGTTCATGAGCAAATTCAAATCTATTTCATCGGGTTGGGCCCGTCGTCAAACGCGTGGCAAATTCAAATGGCAGCTGAAGTATGGCGCATTCAGTGTGAGTCAATCCCAGGTTGAACGGGTGCAACAGTACATTCGCAATCAGGAAGCGCATCATTCAAGAATTTCCTTTGAAGAGGAATTCAGGGCGCTTCTCAGGAGCCATGGCATAGAGTTCGAAGAGAAATATCTTTGGGAGTGACTCTTTCGCCGCGCTGCGGCTCCGAATAATGCCTGTGGCGTAACCCAAGGCTCGCAAAGCCTCGCCCTGGGCTTGGCTCTGATCGCTGCTCCGCAGCTCACCAGATTCAAAAATTTAGTTTGACGGCGAACTGAATCAGGCGCGGGTTATTGCTCGTGGAAACCACTCGACCAAAGTCGCCGGCGTTCCCGATAATCCTTCCGGTGTTCGCATCAATTGAGGTGGCCGGAACGGCGCTTAGATTACTGATAGGATTCGCAAAATTTGCGTGATTGAAAAGATTGAAGAACTCGGCGCGTACTTCGATGTTCTTCGATTCACGAAGCGGGAAACGTTTGATTATTGAAAAATCCACGTTGACCTGTCCCGGCCCGCGCAGCACATTGCGACCTACATTCCCAAAATCCGTACCGGTCGCGTTCGCGATAGCCGCTCCGTTTGAACTCGGAATCCGCTGGCCCGCCAGGACGGTCGGTCGAACGAAAGCGAGCGGGTTGAAAAAATAGCCGGCAGGTAGATTGCTGGTAGCCGTGACAGTGGTTGCGCCGGGCGCCCAGCTTGGCCGCATGAAGGCGTTGTTTCCGCCGCTCAAACCGTAAAGCGATCCCGCGCCGCCGTCGATGATGTCGATTGGCAGGCCCGACATCGCCGTGATGACGCCGGCGATTTGCCAGTTGCCGAAGAGCAACTTCTCCGCATTCGACTCATCTCTAAAGACCGGCAGGTCCCAAAGATAGCTCAAGACAAAACGATGCGTGCGGTCAAAGTCAGATAGGCCACGATTGGCGCGATTATCAAGTTGATTGCCGGCGATATTAATCGTGTCTCTCGCTTCGCCCGTGCTGTCACTACCACCGGAAGCGTTGTCGATCGACCTCGCGTACGTATATGAAGCCAGCAACTGGACGCCTTTAGAGAGACGTTTCGTCAAACTCATTTGCAGGGAATTGAAACTCGACTGGGCAGTCGACTGAATTTGCAGGAAGCCCCCGACTTCGACGCCCTGGTAGGGAGCGCGGAGCCCGGCGTTGGCCGGCGTGTTCGTGGTAATTGTTTGGCCGGTTACAGCGTTGATAATAGGAGATTGCGGACTGGCCAGTCGCGCCTGGTTGATCGCGATGTCGCGAATCAGATTGAGCCCACGCGTGCCCACGTAAACAGCCTCAAACACAAGATCCTTGCCCAGCCCATATTGAACGCCGGCATTGTAATGATGGAAATAAGCAGTACGCAGGCTGCGGTCGAATATTTGACCGGCCAGCGCAACGCCACTGACCAGGGCTGGAAATTGATCCTGCGCCGGCAAGGGAAAAAACGGATCCGCGAAGGGCACCGTCCCGCCCGCCGGACTCCGGCGAATGGTATACAAGGGCGGAGCGTTAATCGCGGTTCCAATGTAAGCCGTGGAGGGTCGCGAGTAGTAGATGCCGTAACCGCCGCGGACCACCAGCGAATCCCGAGGCGAGTAGGCAAACCCCACCCGCGGTCCAAAATTATTCGCATCGACGCTGTTCAGGACTCGCTTGCCCACATTCGGAACATTCGGCAAGTCGTATTGGGGAATCACATTTCCCGCCTGCACGAACCCGCCGACGGGTGGGCCGATCGGATTGCCCCCGCTGTCGACCTGCATCCGCGGTTGATAGAGGGCCGGATCGAAGGTCGATAGCGCACCGTGAGTTTCATAGGCCGGAAGATCCAACTCGTAACGCGCTCCCAGGTTGAGAGTGAGCTTCCGCGAAATCTTCCAATCGTCCTGAAAGAACAAGCTGTAATCAGCCGCGTGCAGGAAGCGAGTATTGATTCCATCTCCGTATACTGAGTTGTTAGCCAGGCCCAGCAGAAAGTTATTAAAGGTCTGGAAAGCAATTGTTCCGCGCCGATTGTTATTCGCCGCGAGCCGGTTGCGATAAAAAATGAACTGGCCGCCAGCGCGAATGCTGTGTGGGCCATGAACAATCGAAACGATGTCAACCAGCGTGGTTGCGGTCGCAACGTTCTCGGTATCAATGTTGGCGCCGGAATTTCCGATGGCTATTGAATTGGTGCCCGTTGGGCCAATCCGAATTGCCCCCAGTCCCGGGTAAGCGCTGGCATTTGCGCGCCGAATGCCAAGATCGGAATCCCTCACCGGATTCTGCCCCGCCATATTCGCGCGAATAAAACTGAAACCGGCTCGAGCTTCGTTCACGATTCGCGGACTGAAAAGGTGAATGTTCTGAATCGAGATCAGCCGGTTATCCTGATCTAGATCGGCGCCGAACCCGGGAACATTTGCCCCATTGTTGCCGGGCAGCGCCAGAAACTGCGGCGCATTCGAAAAGAAAAATCTCACCGCGAACGAGCTCTTTTCGTTGAGGCGGTAATCAATGTTTGCGTTGAATTGATCCTCGCGATAGGTGGAGACGGAGGATCCCGAATAGTGGCCGTCAGATTGCTGTGGTGTCGGAACCAGGAATTGACCATTCGGCAGTCTTGCATTCAGCAGGGCGAGCGCGACCGGATTGATCGACGTCGCCAGAGGCGCCGTCGGCGATGTCCGCGGCCGAAACGTCGCCAGGAGCGTCGGTTGTGAACGATCGTCCGTCAGACCGGGAGCGATCAAAACGCTAGAGACGAGACTGTTGGGTGACGCAGCGTTATGCTCGCGAGTGCCCTGATACGAGCCGAAGAAGAACAAGCGATCAGTCTTGATTGGCCCACCGATCAACCCTCCGAAAATATTACGCTGTAACTTTGGTCGCGCGACGCCGGCTGCCTTTAAAAACGGATTGTTGGCATTCAAAGCATCGTTCTGAAAATATTCATAAGCCGCGCCGTGAAAATCGTTGCTGCCGCTCTTCGTTACGGCTTGAATGTTACCGCCTCCGCCACGTCCAAATGCGGCCGGGTACAATGACGTTTGGACTTTGAATTCCAGGATGCTCTCGGGGGCCGGTACCGCCACGGACGCTGCGGCATTGGTGGCCAGGTTGTTCGCGTCAATTCCGTTGATCTCGAAATCGTTCTGGGTCACGCGCGCGCCGTTGACCGATACGTTTTGCGAGTTTCGGCCCAGCGCCGTGTTGTCGGGGAGCGACACTGACGTTCCGGGTGAGAGTGCCAGAATCTGCGTGAAGTTGCGCGTTGCCAACGGTAGCTCTGAAACGGCGCGGGAATTAACCACGCGGCCGAGCTGAGGTCCATCCTTTTGGATCAACGGCGCGATGTTAACCGGAATTGGATCGAACCGTACGCCGGCAACTGTTAGCTCCGCGTTGACCATGGTCGTTTCAGTAATGGCCACCTGCACCGAGTCAAGCACAGACGCGTTGAACCCATTGGCGGCGATTTTGATTTGATACGTGCCCGGCGGGAGCGATGACACGGTGTAATTGCCGCGACCGTCGGTGGTCGCGGTTCGTTCTTCGGCAGTGGTCTTGTTCTTAACGTTTACTTCCGCGCGAGCGATCAAAGCGCCACGCTGGTCTTTCACGGTTCCGGCAATGCGGCCCGTTGTCTGACTTTGCGCAATCGCCGGCGCCGCGCACAGGACTACCAGCCAACCAATCCACAAAACGGGAGTGCGACGCTTCCGCTCCATTTTCTTGCCAACGTCTCTAAGTTCAACGGATTCTACCACGGCAACGCGCTTTTTAGAGTCCAATTTAGCGCTAACGATAGCAAAGAAAAGCTTCTCGATGTCGGCGTGATACTAGCCAGGGCTGGATTTTCCGAGCGCAAAAATTTCCGGACGGACTAAAGCACTTTGATGGCGCTGGCGACGCGGTCGGCAACTGGGGTGCTGTCGAAAATGGAATCTTTTGAGTCCATCCAGTACATGAACTGATCGAGCTTGGGCACGGCTTTTTCGACTGCGGTCCGATCGTTGTGGAAATACCAGTTGGCCAAAGCCGACAACCCGCAGATTCCTTGTAGCCTCAGCATCGCTGTCTTTTCCTCTTCATAGACTGTGCGGGGAATATTTTCACCGGCGTAGGCGATGACGATGCGGGTAAACAACTCGGTGGTGCCTTCGTTGATGTTCTTGCCAACACCGCCGGGGAAAAATCCGGGGTCCGCCCGCTGATGTATGGCCTCGTGGATCATCGTGCCCAGGCCGGCACTCGAGCGCACAAAACCGGTCTTGCCGTCAGGGTGCGTCGGATCGACAAACCCCTTCATATCGCCGCCCTGAGAGGCGCCGGGATGTCCGGTGCGATCACAATAATCGTCCCAGGCCCGGTCGAATTCAGCATCATTCCTAATCGCCAGCCGAATGGTTTTGATTCCTTTGGTCAAATTCTCATCGATCTTCGAAAGGCCCAGGTCGATCGCAGTCGTAATTTGGGCCGCCATTGCCGCATCCGCAACGCCTTTCTTTGCCTTCTTCGCTTCTTCACGTTGAACCGGCGCAGCCGAAGTTGCCGACTTTGAGTTCTCAGAGCCTGGTTGTGGCAGAAGATCTGCCGCGGAGCGACCACTGGCGACGCGCGCCGCCACGGCATCGGCGTTGCGCTCAAAATAATCGCCGGCCGTGCCGACTCCGCCGGCTAGCTCAACGCCGGAGCGTTGCTGAATTACGTGCGAGGCTTCATGGGCGACCGTGGAGAGATCGGGCGGGCCATCGAAAGCCACGCTATCTCCAACCGTGTAGGCCGACGCATTAATTGCCCGCGCCGCGCGCGATGATTCGGAATCGATGTGAGCGCGCACGCCAGTCAGGTCGCGATCACCAAATGCTTTCTGAACTTGATCGAGGTAGGGAAGCGGCGTGCCTGAGTTTCTTAGTCCCTTTGCGGCGGTCTTACGAACTTCGCCTGGGTCGTTGGTTTTTTGCGATTCATCTTCTGCAAAGGTCTCACCCCCGGCGCGCCAGCGCGAAGAAGCCGCCTTGGTTTGAACCTTTTCGGCGGGCGCATCGGCCGCTTGCGGGGCCTGATCATCCACGGCCTTGAAATACGAGCCGACATGTTCGATCGTCCAGTGATCGCTGGGCGCCACGGATTGAACCTCGACGTTGCCATCGATCGTGTGAAGCTTGGTCGCCGGCGTGGCATTAGGCGGGACGGGCGCGGCCAACAGACAGAAGTGACTGTTGCTGGTGCGCATCGCCAGAATGTCGCCGGGTTTGGCCCCGGCCAAATTTGGATCGTCGTTCTTACTTATTTCGGTCAGTCCCGCCGGCCGGGCATTCCAGTAACCGCGTCCGGTCACAGACTTCACCGCCCACATCGTGAAGATTCCGCACCACGACCACGGACCCTGGGTGGGAAACGCAAACACGCCGGCCTTCTGTACTTTCTTCCACGGATCAGTCGTCGGCGCTTTGGCTTCTCCACTTTCTATCGCTGACGGACTGGGCGCCTTATCAAAGCCCCACTCTTTTAATTTGCCCTGCTGCTTCGTGCGTTCACGCAACTCTTTTGCTTCGGGACTTGCATCCGTCTCGAGTGCCTTAGCATCTTTACCGAGTTTTTCCTGAAGCTTCTCGCTGAGGACATTTAGATCGTCTTCGCCTCCAAACGCTACCTGGTAATAACGCAGAATCCGTTCCCACCCGTACTTCTTTTGATCGCCGCGATCAGCCGCATAGACCTGTCCAATTTGTTGTTCCGCCAGCGAAACGATTGACTGACGAGTAACGCCGGGGTCGCCTTTCGCCAGTTTGGTAATTATCCGGGCGCCCATCTCTTCAGCGCGGACCATGCTCCAATCAATTTGATCCTGGACCTGCCACATGACCTTGTCGGTTTCAGCCAGGCCCTTCGTCTTCATCTCGTCCACGGTCTGTTTCGTCAGCTTGCCGTCGACCGGAAGAGCTTTGGCCTGATCACTCAAACTCTGATTGTGTTTCGCCTGCCATTGCGCGACCGCTTCAGAAAGCGGCGGCAGAACGTCAGACCATGATCCTTCGACTGGCGGCGGCGCCTTTGGATCGACTGAGTCCTCCGGGTGCAGCTTGAGATATTCCGTCAACGCATCCTGAGGAACGAAGATGTTGCTTTTCATTTTGTAGCGGCCGCGACGTGGGCGTGCCAACGCGACCCTCAGAAAAAATTGTGCCTGGTCAATCGTTTGTGGAGGCGGGATCGAAGCATCGCGTGGGACCCACTTGTCGCCGACTTGTTTCGAGTTACCTGCCACGCGCTCGTTAAATTCGTTGGCGGCCTTCAGCAGGTCGGGCGAAAGCGTGATCGCCGCGGCCGGTTTGTCGGCTTCTGCCGGCTTTCCCTCAGATGCCTCTTCCCGCGCGACGTGCGGCCCGGTCTGCTGAACCGCCGGAACTCGATCGCCGGTGACCAGCGCGTCAGCAAAACGATCCGCTTCAATTTCGGAAGTGTCGGTGGGCTGACTCACGTCCAGCTTTGTTTGGGGAAGGTGCTGCTCGCCCTGCTGCGCCGCGTGCGCAAGTTCGTGCGCCAGCAATCTTCGGCCATTCAGCGATGCAGGATTGAATTCGCCAGCGGCAAAGTGAATATCCTGGCCAATCGTAAAGGCGCGCGCGAGCAAATCACGCGCAGCATTATTGGCTGAATTGTCTGTATGAATTCGAACCTGCTCCAGATCGCGACCGAGACGCGCCTGGAAAAACCGGCGGCTTTCTGAATCGAGCGGATTACCGGCTTGGTGCTGCGTTTCACTCAGCGACGCGCGCTGTGCCTGACAGCGAGGACAGCCTGCGTCGCAGGCGCATGCCGGCTTGCATTGCAATAACTCTTTTCCAGCCCGGCCGACAATCGCGGGAAGATGTGGCCGCGGCGAATGATCCGCTTTCGCCGTGTCGCTATCCGACTTGTGGGGTCTTAGGAAGGATGCTCCCATTGTTATTCAGACAGTTGCTGAAGATCGGTTACTTAAGAATGGCAATGGCAGGCTTGATCATTCGTACTTCGGCCAGACGCGAAGTTGTCGCCGCTTGATGAATCCTTCGTTGTCTTTTTTCGAGCCCTGGGGCTTCAAGAGCGTTTTGAGATAAATCTCCCTGACATAGTTCTTGCCCTCGTTCGAGCACCAATACTTCTTAATCGTCTCAATGAAGTCTTTCGGCACGCTGCCGTGGTGAAGAGCCAGGTCAACAATCGCGTCGAACTCATCCTGATTCAAGGTTACCGGAACGACGTCATTAACGTGACTTGCTTTGTTCGCCGCGTCCTTCTTCAACACTCCCTCGGCCTCAGGTCCCTTGCAGTCAAACGTTGGTGTACTGCCACAAGCACAGCTCATATCTTTGCGGGTCAGCTTCATCCGCTCTTCTTGTGGCAGCGAAGTAATCGAGGCGCCGGTCGCTTTTACCAAAATCCCACAGCCTTTGATCTGATGACCAAAGCCAATCGAGCAGACGCTCTCGCCGGGCGCCGCAGGGTAGGGTAAAGGTTCGCAGCCTTCGCCGGGATCACCGTCTTTGGAGGCGTACTTGCCCATCATTCGATCCAGAAGTTTCTGGCTGACCTCAACCGGCTGCCTCGTTCCCTCGGCCCCGGGAGGCGTCTTGCAGGGCTCGGGCGCTTCCTTTTCTTTGGGCTTCTCCTTGTAAGGGTCTTTCGGGTCCGGATCCAGAGGCGGACCCATCGCGCGCATGATCGCCGGACGAGTTGACGATGCGTCCTGCCCGGCTCTGCTCAGTCGTGATAGCCCGCCTCCTGTCTGCTGCAACACATGTGTTAGTTCATGGGCCAACAAGCGTCTGCCCGCTGCGGTTTCCGGAGCATAATCGGCGGCGCGAAAGACGATGTCGCGCCCCACCGTGTACGCCTGCGCATTTATCGCCCGAGCTGATTCGTTTGCCCAGGAATCGGTGTGCACGCGAACGTGACCAAAGTCGTGGCCAAAGCGTGATTCCATGTCGGAGCGAATGATCGAACTAAGCGGTTGACCACTGCCTGTAGCCGGAATGAACCCGTCCGTGCCGGCGGATCCCGAAGGCGCGGATGCAGGCGCGACCTGGCGTTGAATTGAGATCGTTGGCTCTGACTCACACTTGGTACAGTGAGATTCACCCGCGGCGCAAGCTGCACAGCTTCGTTGCGCGACTGGACCAGCCACGCTGGTTACTTGCTCGGCGATGCGATCGGCTTCCCGCTCATAAGTGTCGCCGGGGGTACTGATCGCGAGCTTGGTCTGGAGTGCATGCGACGACGGTTCCTGGCACCGAGGACAGCCACCACCGCAGGCACAGGACGACTTGCGTTGAATGAGTCCGGAGGCTGTCGGAGCGGGCGGCGGTCTGAAGTGCCGGCGCGTGGCGTCGGTTGAAATTTGACCGACCGCGGTTGGCTTCTGGTATTGAACGCTCGTCATTACCGTCATGTCCCCCTCAACGTTCCTTGCGAGCCGCTATCCTGATATTAGAAGTCTGCGACTCTTTTCTTGCCGGCGATTATACTCTACCGGGCAATCGTGCCGGTGGATTGCTCTTGAGGTCCCGGCGGCCCGACTTCGCGTGCTTGTCCTTCGCATTGCTTTTCTGGGGGCCAACGTTTTTCATGAATTTTTCAATCGCTGGTTTGACTGAGAAGGATATTCGTCAAGCCTAAATCGGAATAGTCAACGCGTCTCTCCGGACAAATGTGAAGGGGCGCCGCTTGGGATTCGAGATCATCAATCTTTTTTCCTGGTTTCGGACTGGGTGTCGTCGGCGTTGGTCTTCATGCAAATCACCTGGTCCTTTTCGATTTTGTAGATGAGCTTATTCTCTACATACTTGACGTCGCCTTCAGGACGAATGACCACCATTCGTTGCGGAATCGTGTAACCACAGGGGGCCAGGCGAAAATCGCGCGTCTTGCGGACCACGCCTTCGATCAAACCGACTGCATCGGGACCATAGGCCGATCCTTTCACCGCCTTGGCGCCCTTCGGCGGCTGCGACCCCGGACGCACAGTCCACGTCCCGCCCGTGATCTTCGTCATGCAAGGTAGGCCCGTCTGACAGCACGAATTGACTCCGCCCCCAGGGTCTACTTCCTTAACTTCCATTCCGGTGAAGTCAACCGTGTCCGGGAGAAGTTGTTGGTCCCAGTCCAGAATCGTCGAGGCTATGCCGGATCGCCAGCCCCGGGCTATAAATTTTTCGCCGGTCGGCAAGCCATGATCGCCGGGGACAGCGGCATGAAGACTCGCCCACGTAGCATCGTCGACTACACCACTCGCTCCTTTCTTAGAGTCTCCCAGTCCATGGCTTGTTTGAAAAGACTTGACCGCCTGCTCGGTTGCGGTGTCGAAGGCGCCCGATATTTTGAGCGAAGGGGTGATCGTCTGCAGCTTCTCCTGAAGCTCGGAAATTGGCCACCCTTTATCTCCCCGTTTTTTCGGTTTGCGCGTCGGCGCGGCCTTGGGTGCCGCGGCAGGTGAAGCCGTGGCACCGGGCGCGGCCGGGGCGGGAGCCGGAGCAGCGAGGGGTGGCGTAACCGTTGCGCTGCGTTGTGGAGCATGCAACGCGGCATGCCACGCGCTGAAGTTTCCGGGTCCGCCGGCGATGGCGTCATAAATTTGTTGCAGCATCCAGAACGCGGCTTCGGGTGGGCCGGTCGGTCTCTTTTCTTTCGGACAGAACGTAAAGACAAAGTTGTTATACCGCAGATAGGCTTGCGTGCATTCCTCGTCTTTCGTTGCCAGGCACTTGAAAGTCAGCGACTTGCTGAAAAGATCTTTCCTGGCCGTAGCGTAGTAATTCTTATCCTTCTTATGCAGCTCTTTCTCAGAGGGGTCCTTGATATCCTCATCAGGTTCGCCGGAAATATCCAAACCGGCGTCTTCGTTGTATTTTTCGGCCAAAGCCAGTCCCTTGAACAGCAGGTCGCTATCGACTTTGTCGCAGCCTTGGAACTTGTCCACCTGAAACTCAAAGGCAGCGAAACTTCTGGTTCCTTCATCCTTGCCGCGCGCGCGATCGAACAGCTCCATTGCCAGCCGAGAGTAAGAGTCCGCATTAATCAGCGCTTCCGCGGTTGAGAGAAGGGTAAAGATTCGCTGGTGTGAATAGCCGCGATCTTTGATGGACGAATTCGAGGTATGTGCGATCTCGTGGATCAGGTCGTTATACTGACTGTCTATGTCCTCGGACATGAATTTCGGACAGTAGGTGATCTCTTGCATGTCAGTTACGTAGGCCGAAGCAGCGGAACAATTGCCGTACTCCTCCTTGGGCGGGCAAACCTGGGTCTTGCTCGAAAGACGATTAATAATTTCTTTGATGGACTCTAAGGTCCGGCGTACGTCCGATATTCTTTTGTCTCCCTTTTTGAGACTGAAACAGCGCGAGAGCGTCAGCGAAACCGCCTCGTCACGGGAACGAGCCATTGGATCGTTGACGGGATCGCCAGTGCCGAAGTCTGAAAGCTTGTCGATGGCTGGTGTGAGGATATCCTCCGACGCTTTATTAGCGAGTTTGTTCAAGTAGGCGATCTGCGTGGGGTCGCACAAAGGCTTTGCAGCCGGCGCCGGCTGACGGCGCAAGACAGTGGCGGGCGACGGCGCCAGCGAACCTGCGTGGTGCAATCCAGAGGGGCCGGCAATCCGATCGGCCACCTCGTCTGCGTGCCGTTCTTCAGCGCTCTCCGGCTCTCCGATCTTAAGCTGGCCCGGCGCGCCGCCGGCGGGTCCAGCGCCCTGCATCACATGCGTAAGCTCGTGCGCCAGCAATTTTCTTCCTTGAAAAGTTCCCGGGTTGTACTGACCTTCCTCAAAGGCGACGTGAGTGCCGACGGTGTATGCGGAAGCGGCCACGGCCTGGGCAGAACGTGCGGCGCGCGCATCGTCATGAACTCTGACCGCGGAAAAGTCATGACCCAGTTGTGACTCCATGAACGTTCGCGTCGAAAAATCGAGCGGCCGTCCCGGTGACGAGAGTACTTCGTGAACGATCGCGGGAACCGTTCCCGTGAAAGATTCGCCAGCCTTGCGCCGCATGATGCTTTCCGCTCTACAACGCTCGCAATCGTCGCCGCCGCCTTCGCACGCGCATTTGCGCCGGAGTATGGTTCCAAGCGGCGGTGCCACCGGCCGTTCAGTAAATGCCTCTATGAATTGACTCGAGTGCGATTCCTTCAGGAAGCCCGCTGCATTCTGCGCCGCACACTGCGGACAACCGCCGCCGCAGGCACACGTCGGCTTGCGTTGGGTAATCATCCCATCGTGAGGGCGCGGCATCGACGCCTCGACTGTTCGCGACACCGGCGGAACGCGCGCGGCTGCGGCGCGATCGACAAGAGCAAGTGCGGCAAAGCTGGTAGTCATTGGTCACGCGTCCACGTCAAGGTTCTTACAAAGTTGAAATCATGAGTTGTGAATTTCATGATGTGATCAACCACTCGATCGGCTTCCTGCTCATGAACGTCCCCGGGACGACTGTTTGCATATTTTGCTTGCACACGGTTTCCTTTCGCGCATCGCGGCCAGCCGCAGCAGCAGACGCACGGACCGCGTTGTTCGGTATGCCGGCCGTCGTGAAATTTACTCGACGGCGTTGCGGACGCCTGGGTTGCGACGCGCGGTCCGTTGTTTCATCAAGGAGGTTATCTGTCGAATGAGTCCGCGGCATTATCAGAAGTAGTGGCTGGTTCCTGCTTTTACCTAAGGTGTGATTCTTGTCCCTACCAGGAGCGAGCCGTCGGCAGTGCGGCCGTCCGAAGTCACAACCACACTGGATGATACGACCTCATAAACCCCATTTCCCAGATCGTGTAAAGTTACATCAGCCGTGTACGTGCCTTCGCTCTCACGTCCGTAGAACGTTCCGTGAACGTCCTGCCCTGGGGTTGCCTGGCCCAGAAAAAACGGCGCGATGACCCGGATATTTCCAACTTCCAATCTCATTAGGTTCGCGTTCTCCAATCGCTCTCGCAATCTACCGATCATCGGATCGGGAACATGGCCGGCCGGTCTGGCCTGCGACCGGTGCGCTGGCCGCGCGGCGCGGGAAATCTCATTTCCGCCGTGCCGCGTACCTTCCAGTCGCTGGCCTCGCGGATGTTCCTCATCTGTACCCGCGTGCCTACGCCTGGAGTGCGGATCCACAGGATGTACGCCTGCTCTGGTGCCAATCAGTTGGCGCAACGTTTCTGGCGGTGGAATCTGCTGACCTGCTGCAGCTTCACGCAGGCGCGCAAGAGCTTGCGCTGTGTTGAATTCCGCTGCGTGTTCCAGCAGGAAGTTCAGCGCTTCAGGTGTGGCTAATGGCTGACTTTGATCGGTGCGACCGCGCAGGTTGCTTACGAACTCACGCAGATTCGGAAAGGCATCAAACTGACGCAGATGCTCGGCAGACAAAACTCCCGCCGGCGAACCTTCACGGTTTGCGTCAGTAGATGGCTGAGATGCTTCGCCCGATGGTAGAGGTGTTGCCGGCACCTGCCCTGAACCAGCGGCAGCGGGACTGGCGCCTTCGATCACTGCAGCCAACTGCTGAATCGTCTCGTCACTTCCGCCGCTGCGTAATAGCGGCAGAATCCTGCGGAGAGATTCCGGATTAGCGTTGCGCAGACTGGCTGAGAGCCGTCGCATTGCCTCAGGAGACATATGTCCATCCCGGTGCTCCAGCCGCAAACGCGCGATATCCCAGAAGAATTGTTGCAGGACGTGATCACCCGACAGCACGGCGACCAATTCCGGCGGAATTGTTCGCGCTGCGAGCGCTTGAATATCGGCGGGCGGGGTCACGAAGTCGCCCTGGAGTGCTTGCGCACCTTCCGGCAAGTCTTCGACACCTTCACTGCGAACGCGCGCGCCTTGTGAATAGCGATAAGCGGCGTGCGCAACTTCGTAGGCGGCTAAAATTGCTCCAGCCGCTGCGCCGCCAGCCAGTCTTGGACCAAGCCTGCTTCCCAATCTTCTGGCCACTGCGGAGGTTATTCTGCGCGCAGCTTCACCCGAAGCTCGACGCGAAGCGGCCCGCAAAGCCGGGGAATGAACAGCTATCAGATATGCGATTAATGCATCCTCGGGCCCCAGGCTCAGGGCCCCGCGATGCTGATGGGCTTCCATCTCTTGAAGCTCGTGCTCATAGAGATGTACCCAGTTGCGGATAAATTCCCGTCGGAGGCGGCTCCGCGGTATGTAGATCAAGACTCCCTGGCGGGGAATGGTCGCATATCGCACCAACAGTACGTCATTCCCATAAGGCACGTCAGCGGGTGGAAGTGATATCCCGCGCCGCCACGGAATATCCCCCATCAAACCACAGCCCCAGGGTTCATTTGCATACTCAATGTAACGATCAACCTGACCCTGTTTTCCGGGTAGATCATCCGATCGGCTCATCACCTCATACATCTCACCCAAATATGGTTCCGCCATGTCGGCATATCCGCCTGGCTGGCGCGCCGCGGTGACAGGAACCCCGTATTCAGGAAGAATGCTAAACCCGGAAAGAACGGAGTAGTAGGTTTCAATAGCGAGGTGTTGATCGCTGGCTCGGTAAGGATTCGCGGCGCAAATCGCTTGTCGCCACACCACTCCGGATGGGGGAGCCGGAAGCGCCGACCTGATTACAATCCGAGTCGGTGACGTTGTCTCGCTTGGCGTGGTCGCGCGGGCCGGGACGCTGTCTGAATGCCGCTGTTGGATGACATGGGTCAGCTCGTGCGCCAATAGCCTTTTTCCAGCATAGTTTTCCGGGGAAAATTGGCCGCGACCAAAAACGATGGCATTCCCAACGGTGAAGGCCTGGGCGTTAAGCGCATCGGCCGCCGCATGCGCACGGTCAGTTGTATGAATTCGTACGTGCCCTAACTGCCGGCCAAACCGCGGCTCGAAAAAGGCACGCACCGATCGCGGAAGAGGATTACCTTCACCCACGCCAAGATCCGAAGCGAGCTGCATTCTTGAGCTAAAGTCATCACTGTGGGCGGGAGGGATTGAATTATCGGTTGTGCGGCCGATCTGATTCGCTCGAGCGCGTGCATGTGGTTGTGGTCGCGGAGGAAGGTGACTATTCAACTCGAGACCCGGCATTCGGAGTACCTCCTCAGCGATCCTATCCGCTTCCCGCTCGTACGCATCGCCGGGAGTACTGACTGTCAGCTTTGATTGAACCCCTCTCCCCAACGCGTCATCGCCACACTTCGGACAATCACCGCCACAGGCGCAGATCGCCTTTCGTTGAATGAGCCACCCGTCGAAAGATGACAAAGGTTGAAACCGTGAGAACGGTGCGGCTGAGGCGGCGCGCGCATCAGACTTCTTCCTCGGGACTTCGCCCTTGGAGGTCAAGCGGGCGGTGGCCGCAACCATAGTCATGTTCCACTCCAGCTATCGGACGACGATTACTTCCGCTTGGGCGCGGCGATCTCAATATTGATTACTTCCACCCGGCCGGCTTCGTATCTGATCGCATCTTTGGTCGAGTAAAGCGTCTTGCCTTTCTGGTCCGTGACCTTCAGATAAATGTCGGGTTTGCGCTCGATGAGATCGCGAAAGTCCGATGTGCGATAAGTCAGGCCGTAAGCGCCGCTGGCATCGGTCTCAGTTTGGCCGAGCTGATCGTCGAAAATCAGATCCTTGTCGAATACATTCACGATCAGGCCGCCGACTCCCTTGCCGTGGTCAGTGACGCGGCCGCGTACGGTCCAGGAATCGGGACTGCGCGGTGGCTCTTTCCCGCCGGAAGGCGGCCGGCAAACCTCCGCACCTTCAGTCAGAAGTATCTCGCGGTAATCAACCTGGCCCGGCGCCGGCGTGAGCAGAGTCTTCTCGTCCGCATAGAGAACTTCTCCGTCGCCACTCAGGACATTCACGCTGACCTGCACGCCCTTGTCGATCAGACTGCTCGCGCTGTCGATTTTGAAATAACCATTCTGATCGGTGCATCCATAGCCCAGCTCGCGCACCCATTCGTTGCTTTGATCGTAGAGTGCCACCGAGAGGCCCTGCACACCCTTGCGATCTTCGTCCCGGACATAACCGTGCAGGATCCAATGATCTTGATCAGGAGTCGGAATCGGAGTGCGCGCGCGCGCTGCCTCAGCCTCGAGGTTGGCCAGCAGCCCCTCATTGATCGCAATCCGATTCGTCAGGGTCTGGACCCGCGGATGACCTTCGCCGTATTTCAGGGTCAGACGCTCCTGTTCTCGTCGCATGCTCGAGGCCTTAACGCCACGGACAATCTGTAAGCGCTCGAGCGCGTCCGCCCGCCGGTCATCGACAGTTTCGATTCCTTTGCCGATATTGCGGGACAACTCGTCGAGATTGATCGTTCTTTCTTTTCGCTGAGCCATGGTCTTCCTCACTTCAAAAAATTCGCTCTCAAGAAAGTGGCACGGGCGTTCGGTCCGTGAAGTCACGCCCAGGATGCGCGTGCCACGTCAACGCGTGCCACCACCCGCTATGGATTTGGGTTGACTTCCACCTGCTGCCCACCCGCAGAAACGGGGCCTTTGCCGGCCAGCGGCTGCACCCTGTTCAGCGGGTCGCACAGTTCTGCGTTGAAGGCGCTGGCCAATACCGTATTGGGCTGGTTCTCAACCATTCTGGGTTTCGCCGGATCGGGATCAGGCAACGGACGAATCAAAAGGCAATGCGTCGATTGATTGTTGGTGGTCATGTTCATGAACCCGAAGGTCATCGCCGACAACCAAGCGCCGAATATTCCTTCCTTGAACCGGTTGTCCGTGACCCGCACCGACGTACCCATGATGATGGCCTGCGAAAGAATCATGTCGCCCGGAAAAAGATCGCAATCGCATTGGTTGTTCTGAAATCCGATATCGTCGAGACTCGAGATCAGAATCGAAGAGATGGCGACTTCATCAATTACATCTATCAAATTCAGCACACACTGATTGTTGGTAAACAGCACGTTGCCGTTAGCCAGGTACTGCCCCAGGATTTGGTCGTCCAGGCCCTGCTGCGCCTGGACCAGAGTATCGCCGTCAACTATGAAACCCGACTTACTCTTGACGATTCCCAGGAAAAGCACCATGAACGCCAACAGTTGAAAGTAGAGTTCGTTTGAGAGACCCAGGTTCAGGATCAGCACCGTGGCGGCCCAATAAGTCGAAGATTCTGCATTCACGATCACGCCCAGGCTGGTCAACTGGTTGCCGACTACTGAGACCGGACCCAGTGCGGCCATGGCCACCGCCTGGCCCAGCGGCGAGCTGACAATATTTTCGTGAATCTTGACTGCCGGAAAACCGTTCTGCGCCGGAATGTGAAGCTGCTTAGGAACGATCGGCACGCGCGGCGTGATCGCAAAGACGATGTAGATGCCTCCACGTGGACCGGGGTGAGCGTTCTTGGTTGGTTCGCCGTTGTTCGCGCCGTTATTCAAAATCCGGTTGCGCGAAATCTCTATGCCTTCACCGTGCAACACAAAAATGCCGCAGACCGGCATCAAATAATTTGGCCCATTGTTTTCGATGACGTTGTCACGCACCACCAGGTACTCGACATCCGCGATCGCGATCGCTCCATAGCCCATGCAGTTAATCATGTTCTGCGGCATGTCCAGGATGCGCCGGTAGAGGCATTTGCGGATCTCGTTCCGGACAATCGTCAGACCTTCGACTGAGATGAATTCATCCTCTTTCTCGAGATCGAAGAACGCGGCCACGCCGATCCCGTTTGAGCCCATGTTGTAAATCAAATTGTCTTTGATCGAAATCTCGTGCAGCGCGCCGGCCGAAATAATCCTGGTGGCGTCGCCGATGAGAATCCCTCCCGGCGGCGTGGCAGTGAGGTCCTTACAAGGGAAGCACGGATCGAAAAATCCGAGCGAGCCCGGGTAATAACAAATGATGATCCCGTCATCGTCGATCGTGGCCAAACTGCCCAGCGTGATTCCATTACCCTGGCCACCCTGGATTAGATTGTTAACGATAGAGACGCGATCTGACGTACCGCCGATTTGAATTCCGCCGCGGCCTGCGTCCGACGGGATGAATAGTTCGGTATCCAGCGTGCGGCCCTTGGAATACCAGATGTCCTTAGCCTTCGCATTCAGCACGCGGACGATGTTGTTTTCGATGACGGAATCGTCACCGACAAAGAAAATTCCCGGTGCGTCCGAAGGCTCGTCGTTCATTTCGATGTCGCAGCCGCGAATGGCCACAGCAAAGGCCCAATGGGCCTCGATCGCCGAACGCGTGGCCGCTTCGATATAAAGTTTTTCCAGCGTAATGTCGCGCGTCACGCCGCTTTGCAGACCCTGCATGTCAGGTCCCTCGAGCAGCACGCCGACGCCTTTCTGCGTCGCGAACATGGCCAACGATTCAATGCGAATGTCGTGCGAGAAGTTGATGTGCAGCACCGGATCGTCGGTCACGGCGATAATCCGGCTGCGCTTACCGCAACCTTTAATCGTGATGTTTGCTTCTTCATCCAGACGAAGATTCTCGCGGTACTCTCCCGGCAGCACGCAGATCTCTCCACCGTCACCGGGCAGCGCGTCAATCGCGTCCTGAATTTTGTCAAAGTCGCCCCAGCTATGCATGCCGTCGCCTACGCGGAATGAACAGCACGAACCGAGTCGCGTCAATGGTTGAAAAAGATGGCGGCAGTCTTCGATCGGCAACTGCACGTCCGTATTGTTGTCCCAGGTCAGGACCGCCAGCGGCACGCGATGATAATGAATGCCCTTTGGAGCTTCGTGATTAATTAGAATTTCGGCATTCCTGACTTCGCCCGCGCGCACCGGAAATATCCAGTAGTCCCCGGGAACATAGTTCGCTCCGGCGGCCGCGTCGAACTCAACGATGATGCCGACATTGTTCGGCAGTTCCTTGTTGCCAAAGTCCGCCACCGGTGCGATGCCATTCCACAAACGGAAGAAGGTCGTGTCCGGGTTGGGCGGCGGCAGGTAGGTGGGAAAAGTCCCGAAGACTTTCGGCCCCAGCGACAGCACGTCGTTGCTGAGCGTCGCCGGCGCGCCATAGGTAACCCGCCAGTGTCCGAGCGCTTCGTCGTACTCGACAGCTTCGAGATAGAACGAAGAAAGACCCGAGTTGATAATCGCCTGCAAGTTCGCTGAGATGGTGACTGTCGGCGGACTTGCGGCCGCGTCAAAGTGTCCGCGACCGACCAGGCCGCCGCCGTACTGCGACCACTTGAATCGTCGTGGGCCACCGTCAACATTTGCGATTTCAATTCGATAGAGGTTGTGCTCGAATCCGGTGTATCCGCCGCCGGCGGGCATTGGGCAATCGCCGCTGCCGGGGCTGACGGGCTCTAACGAAACTTTCAGCTTGCCCTTGGCGCTAAAATCATCCTGCAAACTATCTCTGATGTTCTCGCAAGTGTCGCCGTCCTTCAGGCGCATCAAGCGAAAAGCAAACGCGGTGTTGACGCGTTCAGTTGTGTCGGGACCTCCCAGAGCGGGCTCGACGAGGAGTTCGGGGATTTGAAAGCCGTTGATTTCTTCGCGCCATACTTCAAGGATGACGGCGTCGCGCACGTCCGCGGCGATTGTCGAACCGTCGAAGGGCGGATCCTGAATCGGAGGCTGAAGATAAGTGGCGGTGCGCGCCACCGGAGTTGTTGAATCGGGGTCGGGCTCGCCAAATAGTTGCGCCAGCAAGCCGTCGGCCCACACGCGGCCGGGGTTGACTTCGAGTTGCACGTCATCAGACCCGGCAGTGTGATCGGCCCCGGTGACTTTGAAGCCATTGGGTTGATCACCGGGCACGGCCGCCACGCCCGCGCCGATGATGTCCTGCGCGGCGATGTCCTGCCAGTCATTCGTGATTGCGGTTTGGGCATTCCAATCAGCATCGAGCAACACGCGCCCTTGCTGATGCAACACGCCGGCAAAGTTGCGCCGGTGCTCATCACGCCAGTTTGAAAAATCGCCTCTCATGACGTTCTCCTCATGTGACTGGTATTAACAACGGCCGCACGCCCACCGGCATGAACTCGCGAAAACGAATCTGCAGGTTTCGCCACTTGTGCGCTTCCAACAAAAAACCAAACGCGCCCATGGCGTCGTCGTTTGGACCTTCCTCGCGAATTCTTCGATCCGCCGCGTGCGCCAATTGACAGTAGGACGGGTCGCCAAAAATCTCGCTGCGAAAACGCAGTTGGGCGTCGGTGCCTTTCACGCAAGCATGGTTCTGCGGCAGACGATCGTCAGGCTCGCCCGAGAAATAACTAAACTTGATGCAGCCCTTCTGGTTATTCAGGACCTCGAGCGCATGCACCCAAATGCCGCCGCGTCCTTCAATACTCTCGACGCGCATGCGACCCAGAATCGTGACGCCATTGACCCGTGCCGGCGGCCCCCAGCCTTTTGCGGCGGCGCCGGTCGCACTGCTGACGGCAAAGCTGTCGCTCGGGTCATCGACCCCACGCGCGGCATCCAGAATCGAATCGGCGACATCCAGGCGATAGACCGAATCGATTAGCAGGGGACCGCTGATCGTGCGATGCAGGACAATGTTCGGAATCTGATTGAAAGCGGATTCTTCCTTCGCTTGAGTAAAGCCGTACGATTCGTCGAGCTTCATCGAAACCAGGAGTGGCCGGCGATCCTGATGGATGCTTTGATAAGCGCCGGGGTCGAGCGTGCAGCCCACGACCTCGAGACTATTAATGGCCGCGCGCGCGATCAACGGATCGTCATGTGCGCCGGGATCGGGTGGAAAGGTTGCGCCGCGCGTCAGATAGAGACCTTCCAGGCGCACCGTCAGCTTGGACATCGCCGCGTTGAATTCGTTTTGCTCTTCGGGATCGTTCGTCGGGCTGGCCACATTCAGCGGGCGAAAGCGCAGAGGTTGGGCCAATTCAATAATCGGACGCTGATTGTCGGCGGCCCGAATCACCAGCGGCCGGTTCAGCACGAGACTTAGCTTCCCGCCTTCGACCATTTTTTCGTTCGTAAGAAATGGATCAGTAAGATCGAGCACGTGGGTCAAGCTGTCGTCGATCTCGATGACGATAGGATCCCCGGGAACGTGGATGTCCTTCAGCGCTTTCAGCAACCCAAGGGCGTCCTTGTTCGCATCGACATGCCTGATGCTCGCAGACTGCGGGGCCTCGCGTGAGATTGGATGTGCGCCCACCGGCCCGACGGCGCCGTAGGTGTAGGTCACCAGAAGTTTGCTGGCCAGCGCATTCGCTCGCGCCGCGGTGCTGACTCCGATCACCATGCGCCCGGTCACCGGATCGATGGCGATCTCTTCACGCTCAAGCCGCGGGTTAAGCCCCGCTTCCCACGCGCAAAGATTCGCGCCGCGAATTTTCCATTTGGCGGGCACGCCCGGATCGAGTGGAAAAAGTTCGCCGCCAAACTGGGCTTCGGGCAGATGCAGTTGCAGCCCCACGTCCGAAAGATCCAACCGTTTCAGATCGGTTGAGGTGGCGTCATAAGTCTCGACCGACACGTAGGCCTCGGGCACACCGGTGGCTGCTCCCGATGTCAGACGCTCGACGGGAATCGGTCCCGGCGTCTCATCGACCTGAGAAATCGCCGGCGGGCCAAGCTCGCCGATGTTTTTGCCCGCGTCGTTGATGGCGACCAAATTCGTATTGAACAAACGCACGGGCTCTCGATCTTTTTCATTCGCGGCGGTGATGTAGGGTCGATCGACCGGATTGAAGCTAAAGCGAACTGCGCGTGCCGCGAGTGGAGCGGCATTGCCGGTGTTGATGATGCCTTTTGAGATCGGCTTGCTCACCCGGATGCGATAGGCGGCCAAACGCCACAGGAAAATTGCGAGGTTCGGAAGGTTGTAACGAATGCCGCCATCGGCGGGCGGTTTCACGTCGGCGGTATGCGCGAATGGATCGAACGGCGTGCCGAGTAAAGCCAGCATCGACGGATCGCGCAGCGTGACAGTGCCGCCGCGAATCGCTCGTTGTCGCGTCATCGTCGGGTTCGCATCGCCGGGCTTCGAGTCGCGATAAGGAGGCGGTCCGCCCTGGTCAGGACGCTGATGATTCAGGTGCTGGTTCCAAACCATGTTCTCGCGCAGCTCGACACAGTGCGCGCCCCACTCAGTAAGATTGAACGCCAGCAACTCGATCGCCCCGAGCGTGCCTTTCCGCCGTCGCAGCGCGATCGTGTCGGCTACGTCCGCGCGCAGCGTCCACGTATCGCCGCTCAAGTGAGTCGTGCCGAGCAGATCGCCGATGTAAGGAATCACCCACGGGTCGCAGTACTCAATGAAGAGATCGTGATAAAGCGATTCGATGTTCTCGTGAATCTTGCCGAACGCGTCCTCGACGAGGGCGAGATAATCGCGTAATTGATCCGGAGCTTCCTGCTGCGCATCCTTGATGCGATAAATTTCCGGCAGGCGGGCGAACAACGGAACGCGCTTGTCAGTCATCGCTTCACCTCCCGCACAATTTCAGCTACGCCCGCAAGTTGCAGATGTCCGCGATAGAGACTCAACACGCGGCCGCTGCTGCACGGCACGATCTGACGAACGGGAATCCAGCTGGGCTTCGGCTTATATTTGGCCGGATCAGACAAGACTCCCATCGATCCGAAACGCGTGAGCTGCACCCACTGAACGCCTTCGACTTCCTGAATTCGCCCCATTACGCTCGTGGCATATTCCCGTTGGCCAAAGCGCCGCTGTCGCAGACTGAATAGTCCGGTTTGATCGTCCTTCGCGTTTGGCTTCCCGCTGTTCGTGCCCAGGGCCTTGCCGATCGCTCGCTTGATATCGGCGAGGCGATAGGTCGAGTCGTAACCAAAGGTCGCCTGCACCACCACGTAGTTTCGCCGCGCCTGGATGACCTTAATCGGAAAACGATTCGGCCCGCGGCCGCGGTTGTAGCCGGCAATGGTTTCGCGCACTTTTTTGATTTCCGTGTCGCGTCCGGTATCCATGAGCACGGTGAGGACGACGTGCGGAATGTGATGGACCAATTGCCAGGCGGCCGAGACCTTTGTTACCCCGGCGATGGCGATGGCTTCGGCTTCAAAGTCGTGCAGGCTTACCAGCCGATCCAAACTTTGGATTTTGCCGGGCGCAGCGTCGCGCGCGTTGTCGCCATCTTCGGGTTCAGCTCCGCCGGCGGCGACGCCGGGCATCTGAATCTTGTCGAGCTCGTCGAGCTTGGCACCCGCCTGGACCTTGGTTCCGGGTTTCAACGCGCCGAAGGCGCCGGTGCCCGTGCGAAATTTAGCCACGACGTTCTTGACGCCGGAGGGAAGCCGCGCGCCCGTCTTCCCATCACCGAACTGGAGCCAGCTGTTGTTCTCGGCATCTTCGCGCACGATGTAAATCTGTTCTTCGGGACCACGGCCAAACAGCGTCGGGACCCGCTTCCAAAGACGATCGCTTACGTAGACCTGCAGCTCCGGCACTTCCGGCGGCGTATCGCTGGTTGAGATCAAATAAGTGAGCGGTGTTTTCGGCAGCTTGAAAGTTTGAAACACCAGACGACTGTCGCCATTGCCCAGGGTCGCCTCGGCTTCAGTCTTTCCTTCGCTGGCGTCGATCAAGTTTCCATAAATCGTCGTCGTGGGCTTCAGGTTGGAAAAATCCCGATACCGCACTTTGCGATCGAGCCTGACCCGCCGGAGCAGCGGGCGCGACGCCAGGTTCGCGGCCAGCTTTTGCACCGCCGTGACGGTGGCCGGCAAAGGTTCGGCTCCGGACTTTGTTAGTAGCAGCCGCCGGTGATTGAGGTTTTGCGCTTGCGAGCTTGTGCCCAGGAAATAAAGATCTTTGCCGGTGGTTTTCGGCGTTTCATGAATGCCGGCGCGGATTTCCAGCGCCGGACTCAAGACTTCGTGCATGACGAAATCGCGAATGTCTGTGAAGGTGAAGTGCTGGCTTCCAGAGGTGACCGTGAGCTTGTGGTCAAACGTAACCATGCTCGTCGTGCCGGTGACCTGGCCCCAGGTCAACGAGGCTGGTTTGATGCGCTCGATCCTGCGGACCAGTGTGAAGTCGCCTTTAACGTTATGTTTGTCGCGATTGTAAATCCCGGCCTGGATGATCATTCTCGCGCCCGTCGCCAAATCCTGAACTTCAGCATCGAGCGGAAAGTCCAGCGGCGCGATCGAAGGTTTCAGCACTCGCTTCGTGCCGATGTTATCCGGGTAGTCGATGGCGTGCTTTCTGGGTACCGTAGTTGCGCTCAGCGATCGCGAGAAAGCCAGCGGCACGTCTTTTACAGTGTTGCTGACCACTGTGGTAGTAGTTTTCTTCTTCCCCTTCTTTACGATTGTCGTTGAAGTGAAACTCTCGGTTACCGGTATGGTGGTCGGACCGTTATTTCCAAAATGATGAAACATGCGCCCCAGTTTGAAGGCCATCAAATGAGACCTCTTCTTGGATTTCTTCGGGCGCATCGGGCCTTTAACCTTGAATATCTTTCGCCCGTGCAATTCTCTGACTGAGTCGATGATTACGATCTCGGCGCCGGTCAGCCGCAGCGGATGATTGGGATCGTCCGCCACTCCGACCAACAGTTTGTCTTTGGGCTTGAGCTCAAGCGGGGCAAGGTATTGATCGGGCGTGAAGATATAGAACTCGTTGGTTGCCTGGCTGATTGACGGCGTGTAGAGTGGCCGGTACAGATTGAATTTGCTCAACCACGGATAGGCCGTCGCGTTTGCCTCGGTTTCGAAATCAGCCGGCTTCGACAGTCCTTCCACTTCGGCCTTGACCGGAAATCCTGCCGGTACCGAAATGGCCCGGTCGCCTTTCACTTCAAAAGCAAAAGTGCTGCTGCCGCCCAGACCCGGTGATAAGCGGTATCCGAGCAAGCGCACCAAATCGGAAATGCTTTCGCGCCAACGCGCGGTGCGCAGATACGCTTCATTGGCATAAAGCTGTTGATAAAAGGTGAGGATGTCGCCGAGAATTGAAGCGCCTTCGAGCAACGCAATTCCCGGATCGTCGGCGCCGCGGTGCGTCCATTGCTTGAGACCCGGTGTCTTATCGAGATTGCGCAGCAGTGCTTCGCGCAGATCGGCGTACGAGCCAATCCGGTAATTGATCTGCGACAGGCTGGGGCGATTATCTATCAGCGCCGGGAAGCGAAGCGGGTCCAGACAGTCGTTGCGACAATCGTCTTTCACTGCCGGCCTCCTTTCACGACGAAATCAATGAAGCCGAGTTCCATGTGATCGGGATCGTTTCTGACCAGCAGAATCTCGTTGTAGTTCACCTTGGTGATTTGACTCAGCAGCGGGCCGGGATCGTTCCAGCGTTTCATCCGCACCTTGATGACGTGCTCGACGCCTTCGACACTCAACACGCGGCCGGCAATCTGGCTCATTCGCAGACGCTGTCCGAACGTCCACAAATCCGGATGAAAAAATCCCATGCGGCCGTCCGGCGTCCAGCCGTTTGAGAATTCCTGTTCGAGAATTGACTTCACGTCTTCGGGCCAATGGTCGGGCTTGGCACAAACTGAGATATGAATTTCGAGTGGGACGAATCGCGGCGGCCGAATCTCGAGGTCCTCACCGATCAGACGCACGGCATTGAGGGAACGCTCAACATCGCGGCGCAGCTTTTCGGACAAAGTCGTCGTGCCGACCGGGTCGATCGTCACGCGCACGGTTCGCCAACTTCCGGTCCATGCATAGCGGGCAGCAGCGCGTGACACCGCCGGCAATTCCTCGGCGCGTTTCACGTAATCCTTGAGCGTGATGGCGCGCAGTTGCCGCGCCCGGTACGCTTCGGGCACGCGGCGAATTATTTCTGCGGCCGGTTCCGCGGCGCGGCCGTCAGTGACGTCGAAGGGATTCCAACAGCGAATGATCGCGCTGCCGTCAGCAGCGGGCGCGAGGATGTTGCTTTCGAGTTTGATGAAAGCGTCCGCCGCCGGATCGAAATTGACCAGCGTGTCGAGGCCGACATTGCCGTCGAGTCCGTTCCCAATTTGATAAGTGCAACTGACTTCCGCGTTCTCGGGCAGCTCCTTACCGTTAATGCCGTTGCCGAAACGGATGTAGCTAAGGCCCTCTTCATCTGTTTCAACTACAAAGTGATCGCCGTTCTCGTCGCTGTCATCGCTGTGTATGAAGCTGGGTACTTCGTCCCAGGGATCGCTGCCGCCGCCGGGTAAGGTCACGGTCACGCTCAGTGTTGACTGCGGAGGCTCTTCGCCGCCGGGTTTAGTGCGACGATAGGCCAGCGGGTGATCCGGTAGCGCGCACAGCGTGCCCCACTTGCCCAGGGTTTCCGCGCGGGGATCCCACTTGCCAATCCTTTCGTAGTGAGCTTCGATTGGCGGATTAATTTCCGTGCCCGGTTCTTTGAACGTGGCGGTGAACAGACGCCCTTGATTCACCTCAACCAGGTTTCCGTGAAACAGCGATACGTTTTCGACTTTGCCGGCTCCCGGTCCGCAATCGACCGTGAAGCAATAGTTGCTTCGTAACATGTCTGCTTCTTCCCAACGAACGCGGACAAACCACTGTGCCGATGCGGGCGGTCCGGTAGTCGGATCGAACATCGCTTCGGCGCCGTCCTTGCCGGGAAGAAGTTTGAGCAACTGTCGTTTGCGCGGGTTGTAGCCGTTGACAAAGCCGGTAGCCGGATTCAGATGTTCCTGAATCACCAGCTGCTTGATCACGCCGCTGCGGATTAATTCCTCCACCACCAGGGCGGAAGCTTGATCCGGCGCCGGCGTCGTTTCGTTCAAAAACAGTTTCAGGTCGGCGCTCGTATCTCCGGCGAGAAGCGACGGGATCGAGTCGCTCCAGGTATACAAACCCATCCGGTTCACGAGTGGATGGACCCGCGTGTTCGCCCGCGCCAGGAAAACCGTTGACGACGAAGTTTCTTTGGGGAGGCCTGCCCAGACCTTCGCATGTTCGGCGAAGAAGTATTGGCGAGTGGCGCCGGCTTGCGGCTCGGAGATCGCGGCGAGATTAACTTCCAGGGCCAGCAGGGTGCTGGCCTGGTTCCCCTCATGGATGTGGTAATCCATCAGGCGCGCATGCCGCGCGAGCGAAACTCGCTTGCGCGCCGACGCCAGATAGGCCTCGTTCATGACCCGATCCTGGTAGTCGCTCAGTTCGTCCGCGGCGGCGCTGAATAAACTCAACAACACCTGATCGAGATCGGCCTCGCTGCTGGTCTGCCAGTTCGGCACGCGCTGCATCATCGCGGAGATCATCGTGTGCCGAAACGAATCGTAATCTTTGGCGAGGTAATCGATGACCGGTTCAGCTTGTGGCGGACGGGCGGACTTCCAATCGGGAGCGCAGTTGATATTGAAACAGCCCGGACGAAACTTGAAATCGATCTCGTTAAAGACCGGATCGATTCCTACCGGACTTGCAGGCGGAAATTCGTTGGTGTTGAGGCTCAGCGTGTACGTCGAATAATCGCCGATGGGTTCGACAGTCAAAACCAACGTCGTCGGCTCAGTGGAATTCGGATCGTCAAAATCCGGCGACTTGGCAATCGTGGTGACCTGCACTTGTCCGGCCGCAGCGCCGGCGGGCAAACGATGGCCGCCGCTGATCGAAAAGATGCGCCGGGCAACTGCCGGATCGGCTGCCTTGTCGGCGTCGTACTTATCGACAATGGTCTTCAGATAGTTGCGGTTGAAGAATTCAACCTTGAGCACGGCCTGATTTCCGACGATGGAAACAAAGACCAACTCAATGCCGTTCGCCCGGTGCAGGCAGTCGAGTATCTGATAACGTTCCGTAACCGAAAGGTCGGTGACGGGCTTGGCGAGCAGGCGCTCACCATTCTGGAGCGGGTACAAAGGATTGAGCGTGGCCTGACAAGGCGCGGTTAGGCCGGCGAATTCGGAAGTCAGATCCGGCGGCACGGAAAACAGTTTCCGCGCGCGCTCAGCCAGCGCCTCCTGATCCGTGGCCCGGCTTCTCAGAGTTTTATGATCCAGAACTGACATTTCGATCTAGTGGCACAGACTTTAGTCTGTGATTCTGTAATGACTGGAGCGCAACCGTCCCGGTTGCTGCTTCAGGTTTGCCGGCCCTATGGCAAGCAAGGACGCTTGCGCTCCAGTCCACAGACTGAAGTCTGTGCTTCTTATCCTCCGTGTCGTTGAAACTTCAGCACCCGCGAGTCTTCAGTGCCGGCGATGCGATATTTGAGATCGACCGTGATCGTTTCGTTCTCGATCTCCACCGTAAGGTTTTCCAGCGTGACTCGATGGCCCAGCCATCTCGAAATCGAGCGGGTCAACACCGCCTTCACCATCGCGCCCGTGGTCTCGTCGATATTCTCGAAGACCAGGCGCCGCACGCCGCCGCCAAACTCAGGCAGAAACAGACGCTCGGCCGGATTCGTCAGAATCAACTGCACCAGTTCATCGCGCACATGCTCTTCGAGCGTCGTGACCTGGACGGCCCGGCCGTTGCTGCCGACGCGAAAGGGAAACGCGAGATGCCTGCCGTTGTTAGGGTTCATTGCGCGAAAAGTTTGATCTGTGTATTGACGATGTTGGCGATGCCCTGCGGTGCGCTTTCCGGGCTGTAGCACAAACCGATGCTGCTTTTGACCAGGACCGGAACGTCATTGACCTTGAGCTTGGTGGCGCCGGCCTTCCATTCGATCCGAATGCACGGTGACGGTTTGGTGCCGGCGCCGACCGGAATCTGAAAGGGACACCCGGCCACCGAATGAATGTCGCTCTCTAAAAGGGCCGGGGCATTGTCGACCATGATCTTCGTATTCGACGTCGTCAGAATTGCCGAACCGCCATGCGGACAAAGCACCGTGCTCGTGATCGTCAAAACATATCCAGGCATCGTTCCCAGTTACCTCGAATAGTGATTGCCCGCGCTGAATGCGCGAGCCACCTAAATGATTTTCATCGCCCCGTTATTGATGTCGACGCCGGCAGACGACAGTTTTAGCTGCGCAGTTGGTCCACCTTTCAGCGTCAGTTCGGTTGCCGTCATCGTGATTTCCGTCGTGGTCACTTTCAGGCTGATTTGATCTTTCGTCATGGTGAATTCGGCGTCGCCGATCTTGAGCTTGATGTCATCGCTGGTCATCTTCATCTCCGCGCCGTCTGAGTGAAGCAGTTGGATCTCGTTCTTCAGATCGTCCAGGACGAACTTGTGTCCTTTGGTCGTGACCAGCGCGCGAGTCAGGATGTCGCCGGGATCGGGAAGTTCCCCCGGCGCCCACCAGCATCCGGTCCAGATGGGACGCGACGGATCGCCGGCTTCGAATTCAATCCAAACTCCATCGCCGGGTTCGGGAATCAAAACCAGTCCGTGTCCCGGACCAGCGAAGGGCACCGCCGGCAACGCCCACGGCGTGATCTGATCCTGCAAAACTTCCGGGACTTGCGCCGTGATCCGGCCCATTTTTTCCGGATCGTTGCTGTCCACGACGATGCCGCGATACTTACCGTAATATTTCGTGCTGATCGTCTCAGACAAATTGACGAGCAGCTCTTCACTTTCCATTCCCATTAAAAGATGCTCACTTGCACGTTGAAGCTGATACTCATGTTGGCGCTTGGCTGTGGCGCGCCCGCGTTGCCACCCGCGGCCACCGTCACGCCGTTACCTTTCATTGAAAATGATTGCGTGTAGACGGAACGGGTGATCTTGTGCGTCACCTGCGTGATCAAATACTTGGTGCTGTATTGACTGTCCGAAATCTTCACCATCACCCAGCGATAAGGTGACAAGACCGCCGGATAGCAGAGCGGCACGACGGCGCCGGTTGCTTCCAATGAAAAGCCCGAAGCGGTCGCCGCGCCCCTGGTCGCGTGATCCAGATCAACCTTGTCGCTCTGGCCCGGTTGCATCAGGCAAGTCGCCTGGTTCGGATTGGCCGCGTCCGGCGGCTGGTCACCCATCAAAGTCGCGTCGCGATAACTGGAAGTCGAGGTCTTCACGCTGTCATGGGCGATGCTGAGCGTGGCCGCTTCGACCGTACACGGATTCTGGGCCTTGTTGTTAACGTTGAAGCTTTCGATGTTGCGGTCGGCGCCAAGCAGCACCATCTCAGGCAGTCCGTCGGTGTCCGAGGGATATTGTTTGAAGCACCCGATGCTTTGCGACGGAAGTTTTCCCGGCAACACGTACGCATGCCAGTTCGGATTTCGTTTGGCCAGCTGGCGCAAATACTGCATCGGCGTGCCGCGTTGAACCGAGGCGTCCGTCTTGGCTTCGGGTTGAGGCGGAGTGGCTTCGACGTCGGGCGGGCCGCCAAGTTGAGCATCGAGAAAAAGCTGCTTAGCAATTTCGCTGTCGGTCTTTCCGGTTTGCACGGCGACTTTTGCCTGCCGATTCATCAACGCGCTGTCGTCATGAACCACGACCGTGACTACACTCTTTCCCGGCGAAGCACTGCGCGCGCTATCGAAGCCGACGACTGGCCCATCAATGAGCGGCACAAACTTTCCGTCACCGGGATTTACTTCCACGCGAATGCGAGTGAACGCTTTCATCCAGGCCTCTTGCTCGCCTTCCCATTTGCCGTCGTTGTTGACGCAGACGGGAATCTTCAACTTCGCCTCCCAGGCTTTATCGACAGCCTGGTCAACCGTTATTTCGTCGATCTTTTCGAGCTGCTCGGCGGTGGCGCTCGTGCCGTCCAAAAACATTTTGAATTCAACTGCAGCCATCTGTTTTCACGGGCGTGACGCCCGTGCCATCTATTTGTCCGAAACGTTGATGATCCTGGTTTGCTTGTCCTGCTCACGTTCCTTAACCAGGTTGTTCGCTTCCAATTCCGTGTTGGCATCGGCGATGTGCCAGAACTTTGTGCCATCGCTGTACTTTCGTTGGGCCATCACATCCAAACGATCGGCTCCTCCGACTTCGGTCGGGGTCCCGGCCGTAAACGGCAGACGGCGCAGTTTGACGGCCTGAACGGTCCGGCCCTTTTCGTCTTTCGCTTCCACCGTCAGAATTTCGGCGTATCGTGAGTTGTCCAGAAACATTTCTTTGCTCTCTAAAATGGAATTAGTTCCGCTATCTGCTCGATCGTGTTCGCAAGATTCAGCATCGCCTGCGCGTCCTTAGCCATGTTCGAGTATTCGAGCGCGCCTTTGCCGACGGTGTCGTCTGAGCAATTGTCGATCGCGTTCACCGCCAGACCGATGCTGACGTCGGCCTGGATCGGATTCAGCAGAAAGTCATATTGCAGTTCGGTAATGCTCATTGATTCGATCACCACCGGGAGCACGCGGAACGGTCCCCACAGAAATAGAATTCGGGGATACTTCTCGCGCGGCACCACCTGTCTGGGATCGCCGGTGTCGGCGCCCAGCGCGCCGCCGATCGCGTCGATGGCGGCGCCGATCAGCCCGCTGAGCTTGCTCGCCGGATTGACCATTTTTTCCAACGCAGCCAGTCTCGGTCCCACGCCCATCGTGCGCGCCAGCACATTGCCGCTGCCCATGCCGTCGGCCGCGCTGAACTGTGCCTTGAGGGTGATCTTTTCAATCGAAGGTTCGCCCGCCTGGGTCGTTTCGCGCGCCGCTCCGCCACTCGGCCGCGCCGGTACCTGGATCGTCCTGGTGAGAGACTCCGGATTGAATTGGAAGATGACGATGTTGGGCAGCGGCCCCAGAAAGTCGCTGCCGTATTCGATCATCGCGCCTCTCATCAGAAATGGCATGACAAGTCCTCTTCGGTTAGCCGGGAGCGCGGACGTCCTCGTCCGCACTGAGCGCGAAGCGCGAACCAAACGGTGCGGACGGGGACGTCCGCGTTCCCAGCATTCACAATTTCGATCTGATCGACGCCGCTACCTGTTTGGCCATGCGGCCACCTAACTCGCCGGATGTTTTCGCTCCCGCGATCTGAAGCGTCCCGGAATCTATTTGATCGATCCTCTTCGGGCGCACATCTCCCATAGTTGAAAGCTGTTCGAGTAATGCTTTTCCAAATTCGCGCACGGCCGAGCTGGCCATCTCCGGCGCGACCCCGCGCAAACGAATCTCCAAATGATCGATATCGACGTTCTGCTTACGCACGTTCCAGCTCCTTAATCAACGGTGCATATGCTCCATACTGCTCGACGCTCAGCCGCCGATTCACTTTGTCGTACTCTCGTTTCACCGACACGATTACGTTCGGCATGGTCAGCCGGCCGGGTCGATCGTGTTCGCGCAGAGTTGAGCCGTCGGCGCTCTGCAAACAGGCATTGAAAACGATCGAGCGAATGTTTCCTCCAGCCAACGGAAATTGCTCGGCCAGATAATCGAAATCCAAATCTGAGCTGTCGGCCTGGGCCGGGATTACCTGCTGCCAGATCTTCTTGCGCTCGGCGGTGTCGGGCAGCGGAAAGTCCACGATGTAACGCAGCCGGCGCATGAAAGCCTCGTCGAGATCCTGTTTGCGGTTGGTCGCGAGGATGGCCAGCCCCTTGAAACGCTCCATGCGCTCCAGCAGATAACTGATTTCGAGATTTGCGTAGCGATCGTGAGCGTCACTAACTTCGGTGCGGCGTCCGAACAGCGAGTCGGCTTCGTCAAAGAAAAGAATCATGTCCGAAACGTCGGCGGCGTCGAAGACCCGCTTCAGGTTCTTTTCCGTTTCGCCGATGTACTTGTTGACGACTTGCGACAGGTCGATCCGGTACATCGGAAGATCCAGTTTGATCGCGAGGATTTCCGCCGCCATGGTCTTTCCGGTTCCCGGCGGGCCGGCGAAGAGCACCGATATGCCGCCCTCGTTCCAAACACTCGCGGTGCCCCAGCCATAATGAACTTCAGTGAGATTGCGCATGGCTTTGAGAATCTCGGCGAACAGCAGGTCTTGCTTGTGCGGCAGGATCAGATCTTCATTGCCAAAGCGCGGGCTGACGCGGCTCGCCAGTTCACCAATGTCTAAATCAAGTTCGGCGCGGCAAGCGCGGGTCAAACTTTCCGCGTTGAGCGTGGGCAAGCCTTTGAAGGCTTCGCTGACGGCGCGGATCGGTCCCTTCTCAAAACGGAAGCGGCGCGCGCACTCGGCGATTTCCGGTTCCAGCCGGCGCGCTTTTTTGCCCAAAGCCTCTTTCCAAAAAGCCAGGCGTTCGTCGTACGTGAGCGAGGGAACGCGGACCGCGGGCAACAGCAAATTTGACGGCAGCGCAGGCAATTGACCGCCTTCGTTCACGGCGAGAAAGATCGTCGCCGGAATCGTGTGGGCGGGCAGTGCCAATTTTTCGAGTCGCGGTTTTTCCCCACCCGTGGGAGCGAGTTCATTACTGAGAAAGAGAAATGAGTTCTTCAGCCAGCAAAGGGTGGCGATTGAGTTCAGATACTCCGCGTCGTCGAGCATGCTCAGATTCGCGTCGAACTCCACCGCCTGGTTTCCGCCGGCGCGCGCAATCGCGCCAACCAGTTCGCGTCTCGACGACCCCTTCGCGCCCACCACGGAGATGACCCGCAGCCAATCTCCGCCGGTCGCCTCGATGCGCAGCGCGGCGAGCAGGGCTTGTTCGTCCAGAATTTCGTTCGCGCGCGTGTCTTCGATCGTTGCCAGGCCGTGCGGAAAAGGAGTCTCAGGAAAGAGCAGTTGACGCGCGACTAACGCCGGGACCGCGAACGGCGTTTCCCATTTCGTTTCGCCGTAGAAGCCACCGGACTGAGTACTGAATTTGATCAAGCCGCAACGAAAGAGCGGATGAAATGGATCGGCAATCGCGAGCACTTGTTCCGGCTCGTCCCATAATCGCTGGGCTAACGAGAGGTTCGGCTGAATCCTGTTCGGATCGTTTTGACAAGCGGCGATGACGCTCCCGACGTTACTGTCCAGGGCCGCCGTCAAGGCGAGGGCAAGCACAAAACTGGCCACGTCATCCAGCTCGAGTGTATCGATTACCCAGCCAAACGAACCCTGAACCGAATTCTCCGGCGAGCCTTGCGAAGAATTCGATCCTATTTGCGCGGTCAGATAGCGCGCGGTCGGATCCGAAACAATAAAGTCCTGCTTCTCGGCCCAAAACCGGCTCATGTCGAGCGTGCTCGAAGCTTTGTCGGTGAACAGCGGCAGCATTGCCGGGGCATTAGTGGGTTGCACGCCGCGTTCATGCCAGCACCAGCAGATTTCGCGTCTGAGCCGCAGGGTCACCTGCCGCATCCAGTAATTTGCGCGTTCGTCACCGGCCCGCAGATCGGGATTGAAAGTCACCAACTCTTTTTCCTTCGTCGCGGTTGCCATCAAGTTAGATCCACCTCGGGGCTCTGCACCGACTGCTGCCGATTCACCCGGTAAATCGCCAGATATGGTCCGGGCGGCACAGCATCGGCTTTCTTCATCACGAATTGTCTTTGAGTCTGGGGCGCGCCGGCCGGCGAAGTGTCTGTCGAGTTGTCGATGAGTCCGACGGATGCGCCACGAAACAGCGTCAGATACGAATCGTCATCGTCCGTGCCGAGCAGTTTGCCGGTCACATCGATGGTCGCATAGCTCCATCCCATTGGAGGCGTGGGACCGCCGGAGTGTTGAACCGGTCCCGAGACCGCAACGCTCGTGACGTTCGGGATCAAATTTCCGATCAATACATTGCTCGCGCGCACGCGGCCGGTCGGTAACAGTTGACCAACCGATAGCGGCAGGCTGCCGGCCGAAATCGTGGAGCCATTGGCGATATCTTCCCGGACGACGAACTGCAGACGGTCTGGTTGTTGCATCGTCACCGGCAGTTCAACCGGCCCCAGCGTGACTGATAAGTTCGAGAGATGCAGATCGGTGCCGAGGATCGTTACGGTAGAACCGAGCTCGAAAGCGGCGGGCGAGACTTCAGTAATTGAAGGTCCGAGCGATGGAATCACCGGCGTTCTGATCGCCGCCTCGCCGACTAACGTTGCGGGCGTGGTGGTGTAATTGACGCCGACCAGCAACGAATGAGAAGGCGGTCCGGCTCCCACGATCATTACGGGCCTTACCTGGAAAGCGACTGACATGCGGTATTTTTCATCCGGACCCTGCATGACCTTCGAGATGAGCTCGGCGTTCGCGTCATCAATGCTGATCTTCAAATCTTCCGGGTTGTCGGTTAACGCATCCAGGTTGTTCAAGGTCGAGGACAATGGGAGGATGCTCATCTCGTCGAGCGCTCGCATACCCTGGCCTAAATATTCATGGGCCTCAGCCGTATCGCTTTCGTTATCGGTATCAAAAGCCGTCAGCAAATATTTCAAGACCAGCCACAGCGGCGGCCGCGCGCCGTCATCAAGCGGAACGTTCTTCAGACTGGGATCAACTTGCGCCTCGTACAGGAAGATGTTCAGTCGCGTGCCACCCAGGTTGGCGTCGGGGCCGGGCCGGACTGACGAACAGAAGAGTCCCGTCTGCGTCTTCAAACGATCGGCGATCGCGTCAGTCACCGCGCGGATTGCTTTACCTGTCTCAGCGAGCGCCATTGCGCGGACTCCTTTACCAGCTTCTGAGGTAGTACCGGCTCAACCGCGTCGGTTCGCTCGTTTCGGACGCGGCGACTCTCTCGTTTTGCAAAGGGGTTGCGACTTGAGCCGTCACGTTCGGTTTCGGTTCTTCGACCACGATGCTGATGTTGCCGATAGAAAGATTCAGGTCCTGCACCATTGGTTCGGTCACGACCGGCTGGGCCAACGGCGATCGGTCGTCACTGATTTGGATCTCGAGTTTTTCCGGAATTGCCGGATTCGCCGTCAGACTCGAAGGCTGCGGTTGATCTTGTTCCGGCGGGTTCGCGACCCACGCCAGAACTTCTTTGAGATAGTTACGAACGGTCACATTCTGCTCGGCATTTTCCGGCTGTGTGCCGAGCAACGTCGTCAATAGCTCTTCACGCTGAGTGATGGACACATTGCCCGTTTCGAACGAGCGTATTGCAGCTTGGTCGCCAACAACTCTTTCGCCGACGGTTGCTTTGGCGGGAGAAGTTTCGGGCCCGGTTGGCATGGCCTGCTTCTCGTTACCAGGTTTGTCTGCGGTTGAGATTGAACGAGAATAATTCTCAGTTACTGCGGCGTCAGTCACGACGATCGATTCGCCGGCAGGCGTATCAGTCAACTGCGCGTCAGCCCTACTCTTCATTTCAGCAGTAACGTGCGTTGTGGTTGGCGCATCAATGATGCGTGCTGCTGATTCGCTCGAAAGGGGAAGGGGAGTTGCTTCGCTTTCGGAATCCTCGTTGGCTCTGGACGTGTCCCGGAGACGTGCCTCGGGCGACGCAGGTACGAACGCGACTTCGTCGATGGCCGACAGAGAAGCCGGTTCGGAGAGATCCCGAGACGACGTTCCGGGCGCCGCGCTGACCGGGCTGTGGGCGACGGGCGGCTGCGGCTCAAAACTGAGCCCGGTGCTCTTAGCCAGTTGGGAGAAATAGCCGGCCATCAGTGCTTCTCGCTTTCAATCAATTTCAAGTAAGAGGCCCGACGCCAGTAAGGCACCGCGAAGATCTCGGCCTCGCTCCAGTGATAGCGCGCCGCCAGGCGGTGCACCGATGAGATGAGACCCAACTGCGCCTGTCGCAGATGCGCCAGCGAAAGTGCTTCCAAATCAATTTCGCAGAGGCTCTCTTCACCGCAATGCGGACAGTTCATGCGTAAAGTGAAATGAACCAGCGGGTCGCACTCGTCCATCGCCTCTCCAACAGCGGCAATCGTGCGCTCAGTGAATGGGCGCGGAGCCGAGTCCGCGGATGGAATTCGCAGCGTCTCGAGCATCTCTCGAATGGCCGTCTGCTCTGCGGCGAAACGAGAGTTCAGCCACTTCAATTGGTCGTATCCCGTCGGTCGCCGGAAGGCGAACACCGAGTCTTCGATTTCGATCTCGACGCGGTCTTGCGAATAGGCACTCGCCTGCAACTCGGAAATTTCGCCCAACGTCAGCTCGGCCTCAGACTCCTGGCCGCAAGCATTGGCGGGACAGCGAAACTGAAGCGAAATGTGCGCGCTCTCCCCGCTCGCAATCAGATTGAGCAAGCACTCGATCCGCTTGCCCACCGAAAGATTCCAGAAAAACTTTTGGTCGATGTTTTCGTCGGGACCGGCAACCGTGCAGCGCTCCAGAATTGCAGTTACGAGAAAGGGATGCGGCGTGCGTTGGAAGTCTACGCCCAGATCGGATTCCTCAAGCCCAAAGCGTCTCAGCGCCAGATTGCCGATTGGGAATCCAGCTTTGATCGCTTCCGGGACTTCGGGGAAAGGCAAGAGAGTTTCATGTCTTTCCGAAAACATCGGAGTTTAACCCTCGCCGTTCTTAACCCGCGGGAACAGGATCACTTTCGTTAGGCTCCTTGGTATCGGGGTCTCGGTTCCAACCTTCCAATTCGATCTTCATCGATTCGATGGCCAGCGCGTTGGCGTTCGCGTTGAGTTCCGGCAACGCAGTGAATTCGCTGACCCAACAACTGTGCAGGAAGTAACGAAAGGCGACGTGGCCTTTTTCATTCATCATTTCCAGCGTCAGCTCTTTTTTGTAGTTGGCCAGGTCCATTGCCGGATCGCCCGCGTAGGCGTGGACCATGTTGGCCCACTTCTCGAATTCCGGATCGTGCGTGAGGCCGCGCTCCATCGTCACCGCGTCATAGGTCGTGCGGCCGGGTGATTTGTGATCGGTGCTGTTATCGCCGCCATCGCGGTGCTTAACGACTTCGGTCGTGCGTTTTAGGGCGCTGACCTTGCTCACGCCGAGCACAACCTTGCCATCCCACTTCACGCGAAATTTGAAGCTCTTGTACGGATCAACTCGCTTTGCGTTCTTGACGAAACCTTTAGCCATTGCGATGTCCTCTCAAAAAATTAGGTTAGATCACCGGCAATCTGTTGAATCTTGATGACCACAAATTCAGCAGGCTTCAATGGTGCAAAGCCCACCTCGATGTTGACGATGCCCAGGTTGCGATCGTTTTGCGTCGTCGTTTCTCCGTCGCACTTCACATAGAAAGCTTTGTCGGGCGTGCTTCCCTGAAAAGCGCCCTGGCGGAACAGGCTCAACATGAACGCGCCCAGGTTCAGCCGGATGCTGGCCCATAGCGGTTCGTCATTCGGTTCGAAAACGACCCACTTGGTGCCGCGGAAAAGCGACTCTTCCAGGAAGAGGGCGAGACGCCGAATGGGGATGTACTTCCACTCGGAACCAATGTCGTCCGATCCGTCGAGCGTGCGCGCGCCCCAGTTGACGATGCCGGTCGGAAACTTGCGCAGGCAATTTACGCCCAGCTTATTCAGCACGCCGTTTTCCATGTCGGTGAGGCTCAACTCCAAATCCAGCACGCCGAGCAACGCCGCTTCAGTTCCGGCGGGCGCCTTCCACACGCCGCGCTGCGAATCAGTGCGGGCCATTAACCCGGCAATCATTCCTGACGGCCCAATCAATTTCTTGATCCCGTTGTCGCTGTATTGCACTTTGGGATAGAAGACGGCGGAGTGATCTTTGACCACCAGCGCGCGGAGCGTGTTTACCTTGGTGGCGTCGGCGACGGGAATTACGCCGTCGGTCCAACTGGGTGGGCCATCAATCAAAAGGAACGCGCGATGTTGGTTGCAGTAAATGCTGGCCGGGCCGATGATTTGGCTGTAGGTACTCTCGTCAACCTCGCGATCGCCGGGCAACACCATCAAATTAAAAAGGTCGACCGTGTCGAGCGCATAGAAGCCCGTGTGCTTGATCGGATCGCCAGAGTACACACCCACGTCGGGCACACTTCCGTCATTTCCCGGCGTCCCCGCCGATTGGAAGGCGCTGGTGCCGGCGGTGCCGAGGTTGTACTGCCTGGTATTGGCTGTGAAGTTAGTCCCAAACGACGCGACGGTCGTCGTGGTGACCGCAGACTTGTCGTTGATGGCGCCTGACTTTTTGCGAAATGCCAGGTGATAACCCCACAACTCAGCCGACCACGGCACGTTCGGATCGGCATTAACTTTTTTGGCGATGATGGCCAGCTTTTCGCGGACCCCGTCGAATCCGCTCGGGGTCTGTTCGTAGTTCTTGCCCGCTACACCCAGGTTTACAGCTACGTTTGGGCTGCCCGCGATCACAACTCCGGCAATGTCTGTTTGGTCCAGCTTGGCAAAGTCGCCGACACCCGTGATGAAGGCTTCGGGATAAGCCGCACCACCCGTGAACACGCTGCCATTAAAGACCGGCCGCATGTTGCTGTAACGCGCGACTTCGATTCCGCCTTGCTCGACGCCCAAAAGCATTGGGCCCGCAAAGTCGTCGGCCGGCGCGCGGCGAATGCGGACGCTGGTGAAATCGCCGCTACCTGAGGTCAGCCGCAATACCACGTGTTGGTTGGCTACAATATCGTCCCATGTGCCGATCACTGTCAGCGAAGGATCGGTCAAATGAAGCTGGTCGTTAATCCGTTTGATGAACGATTTGGCGTCGGTGGGGTCGATGAGTTCGGCCTTGGTGGCTCCAGTTGCATCGAACCCACCGAGGTTGATATCGATGAACGGGCCGCCATTCAGACTCAGCGAGAACTTGCCTTTCGGGTTGCCGGACGCCGGTTTGGTTAGTTTGTTAATCTCCTGAATGATATTTCCCAGCGTTGCCGCCGCGTTGCCGCCGATGAACGGCCGGCGGCTTTGGCTAAAACCGGGCGGGGTGTTCGCGGTCTTGTTGATGAATGCATTCGCGTCGGTGGCGCTGGTTCCGCCGGCTGTCATGTCGGCGTGCAGCTTCAGCTCGATCAGTTTGGATGATTGGGTGACGAAGGTCGGCGCGAAACGCGGCGATAAAGGATTCATCGAAAGACCGCTGAAATCTTCTCGCGCGAAAATGATGCCTTCTTTTTCGTGTATGACGGCGAGGTTGAAAGTATCGTCGGGAGTTGGCGTGTTGTAATCGACCTCCAGCTTTACGTCATGGGCCCAGGTGCCGGCGCCTTTGGCTACTGCCGTCAAAACATTCTTCGTCGCGGCCAGGTTCATCAGCGTGAGTTGAGCGGGAACGGCTCCCTTCGCCAGCCGCACGACGTAACAATCGGTCCCGCCGTTATCAAAGAACTGCCGTACGCTTTGCGCCAGGTCGCTCAATGGATGCGGGCCCCCGTACTCGCGAATAAAGTCAGCGTAACTCAGGCATCGTATGGCTTTGTCAATTGGACCCTTGGCGGTTCTGCCAAAAAACGCGGCGATCGAAGTCGAGACTCCGGTAATGGTGTGTACGCCGCTTGCGACTTCCTGAATATAAACACCTGGATAACTCACTTGGACTGGCATTAGCTATTCCTCCGTCAGACGGCTCAAGCAACGAAACGCGCGAAATCGCTCGATGCTCAAGCAAATTCGAGAACGCAGTAGGACCCTGGGAACCCACCTCATGCGAAGTGGTCAACGTGGCGACTTCAGCAACGCGAGAATCTCCTTCTCCTTGCGACGATTGATGCGGTAATGGATTTTTTCATCAGGCATCCGAGTCTCGATGACGAGTTTCCTGGCAGCCAATTCGTCGAGCACGGCCTTCACTTCGCTGACGTTGTGCTTAATCTTTCGATCCAGCAACCACCATTGAACGATTCCCTCGAGTGTGTCGCTGGCATTTGCGTTTTCAAACATGTAGGACAAGACATCATGAGAGACTTCAGCTCGGTCAGTGACGCACATGTTTCTCGATTAGGACAATTGATGACTGAGCAATTTAGCGACCATGCAAAATGCTTCCATTTTTTGAATCGGCGATGTCTCCGGGTGGATGGATTTGTCCTGCCGCGCGTTAGCGCGGCAGGTTGATAGCTCGATTAGTGGGTGGGTAAGAGCCAGGACAGATTTGTCCGACTGAAAGGAATAAATGATCCTATGTCAGCGGCCGTTGGAAAAAGGTGAGTCCAAATATTTCGTCCCTACGGGACTGAAAGAAATGCTTAACGCACCAATCAGCCGGCGTTCTATGCGTCGCCACTGCCAGAGTTTGTTGCGGTACTTGATCAGAGCTTCCTGAACTCTGAACCCGAACTGAAACGGAATTCACTTATGAGTTGGTCTTGAAACTTCGCGGGCTCATTTTGTGTTTGCGAATCAGCTCCCAGAATGCCCGGCGGTTTTTACGCGCGGCGGCGGCTGCCTTGCTGATGTTGCCATGATGAGAAACCAGCAGGTTCTGAATGTAGTCCCGCTCGAACTGCGCGATGACTTTTGCCTTGGTCTGCTGAAAGGATTCTTCCGGCTGTGGGCTGATGCTGGATGGAAGACTGATGTGGTCAGGCTGGAGTGTCGAACTCTCACAAAACATGACGGCGCGTTCTATTGTATGTTCCATCTCGCGCACGTTACCGGGCCAGTCATAGAACATCAGTTTCTGCATCGCCTGCGGTGAGATCGAAATCTGCTTTTCGTCGTTGGTGTACTTAGCCACGAAATGATCGGCCAGCAGCGGGACGTCCTCCCGTCTCTCTCTTAATGGCGGCAACGACAGCGAAAAAACATTTAGCCGGTAATAGAGGTCCTGTCGCATTCGTCCGGTTCGAACTGCTTCTTCAAAAGGAGTGTTGGAAGCGGCGATTACCCGGACATCAGCATGTCGCGTCTTTGAAGAACCTAAACGGCGGTACTCGCGCTCCTGCAAAAAACGCAGCAGCTTCACCTGGGCCATCGGCGGAAGGCAATCAATTTCATCCAGAAACAGTGTGCCATTCTCGGCCTCTTGAATGAGGCCGGCTTTGGCGCTAATGGCGCCGGTGAAAGCCCCGCGTTCGTGACCAAATAATTCGTTTTCTACCAGCTCGAAGGGAATCGCTCCGCAATTGACCGGTACAAATGGTCCGCTCGAGCGGGGACTGAGATAATGAATCGCCCGCGCGCACATCTCTTTGCCCGTACCCGTCTCGCCTGAAATCAGCACACGACTGTCGCATTTGGCGATGGGTGGAATTTTCTTTATCTCTGCGACGAAGTTAGCTGAATCGCCGATCAACAACTTCATCCCGAAATTCTCCGTCAGGGTTTGAATGACTCCTTCACGGGTTCTGGCTCGATCCAGAAGACGCCAAACGCGCGCTAAGGTGTCCGTAAGTCTGAGTGGGGGCGTGATGAAATCCGTCGCCCCCTTCTGCAGTAACTCGAGCGTCTCGACGGGCCCAACTCTCTCCGCGACCACCACGATGGGTAGCCCGGGTTGGTGTTTTTTGATCGATTGAATGAGCGATCCGCTTTGTGCGAATTGGTCGGGCGAGAGAATCAAGAATGCCAGCGACGGTCGTCCCTGCGCGCGTGTTTTGAACCAGGCAGCGTCGATCTGAATCTGACTCGGATCGACAACCACCTCGCGCTGCAGTTGTTCGCCCAGGCGCGCGGTGGTGAGCATCGCCTCGAGGGTTTCTCCAGTATTTTCCGCGGGACTACAGTCAATCAACAGGAGAATAGTCTTACTCATGAGAGATCCATCTTCTCCGGACAAGGAAGACAAAACCACCAGGCTCGATTACTTCACGAGGTAGAGCTAATGGGGGTTAGCTAACTGAAACGCCCAGCGGTTGAAGCAGCGTTAGGTCGTCAAATGCGGCGCATTATAGCAGGACAATCCGTCGTCGCCCAGAATTTTCTTAAGACAATGTAAGTCGCTCTACTGCAATACTTATGGGATAGGCTGGGGCCAACGTGGGACAGTCAAACCGCAGGAAGTACTCGCCGTCGAGTGAAGAAACGCCGAAGCAAAAATTCTGATCTGAATGACGTGTTATGCGCGATGCGGCTTCGATTTATGACGCGGTCGGAGAGTGATCAATCAGCGGTCTGATCAAGCGTGGATAGCATCATCCGGTGTTATCGGACCGCCTTCTCAACCTCGCATTGCACGGCTTCAGATTCGATCCCGTGGGCTGCGCCGCTTTCGCGCGCGACCAAAGCTAGCCGCTGCAACCAACAATCCGAGCAAAAAACCGATCAAAAAGCGCGATGCCGGAGCACTCGCTTTATTAAAGTTGCGCGGCGGACTCGAGGGATCATCAGTCACTCTAAAGTAATCCCCACGCCCTCCGTCCGCGCGAAGCATGCGCTGCACTTCTTGAAAAGTGAACGGTCGGGCGCCACGCCGTCCGAACACCGCGATTTGATTCCCACCTTCGTCGACTGCTCGATCGCGATCGAGTGGCTTCGAAACTGCGAGTGCCTCGCCCTTAGTCTTAAACGTGGCTATTAGTTGCGGCTCAGGTCGCGGACTGAATCCGGCATAAGTCGGCATGGTCTCGGGCGAAGTCAATTGCAAAACCCGCAGCCCGTTTTTTCCGTCGGCGACATAAGCAAACAGGCTCGCATTGGTCATCGCGATTTTCACCTGGCGAGCATCATTGAGTTGTCCCGCCGCGTTGTATGTCTGATCGAGCCGTGGTTGCTCGGGACTCTTCACGTCGATGATCGCGACGCCGTCTTTGCCGTCGGCGACGTACGCGTATGTGCGCGCGACGTACACATCGCGGGCATCGCTAAGCTGAACAGTCGCACCTTCAACTACCCGTGCGCGTTCAGGTTCGCTTATGTCGATGATTTCCAAACCATCTTCATCCGCCACGAAACCGTATCGAAATTGAATCGCCACTGAGCGCGGATGATTCATGGAGACGGTCCGGACAATCTTCGGGTTTAGCGGATCGTCCAGGCTGACGATTGCCAGCTGGCTCTCAGTTGTAATGTAAGCGTTAGTTCCTGCGATCGTGATGTTGTTCGCGCCGCTCAGCGCGCCTTCGGGATTGAACGCGCCGTTGGGATATTTAGCTCCGTCGAGTTGCCGCTTCAGGTAATTGTTAAGCGGATCGCCGTCCAGCAGCGTTGCGGCGTTTACTACTATCAATCCTTCGAACTTATCGACGACATACAAATAGGCATAGAGCGGGTGTATCGGCTGCTCTTCATTGAGCAACTTCTCAGGCGGCAACCCGCGGGCTTCATCGGGCGAAACCATTTTCCCGTCCGTCGTCATTCGCCAGCGGGCGGGATCTACAGCCAGCGTCGAAGGCGGCGCTACCGCCGTCGCGTATTTCGTCTTCAAATAGAACTTTTGCCCGAAAGGCGAAACTGGCGCGGTAGTGATCCGTTCGGAAAACCCTTTGTGATCGATCTGCGCGACGTCATAAATTCGCAAGCCGCCTTCTCCGGCCGCGACGTATGCGTACTCGCCGCGCAGTTGTACTTGCAACACGCGGGGATTGCCTTTGTGCTCGAAAGCTTCGGCCAGCTTGCGGCCACCGTTCACAAACTTTTGATAGTTACTCGGGTAAGCGATCTTTTGCAGGGTGCTGCCGATTACTGCTTGCGGCTCAGTGCGTTCGGTCGCGACCACGGCTGCGAGAGAGTCTCCCGACGCCACGTAAACATATCGCCCCATAAAGTTAACGAAGTTCGTGCCCTGTAAAAGAACTTGCGCCATCCAGGCGTTGTTGTCGTTGTTCTTTGAGACGTGGCAATCCGAACAACCTTTCGTCTCGGTCGCGCGCACTGTATGCGGCACATGCGTATTGAAAGTTTGCCCGGAGAAGCCCTCGGCGGAAACTGTCTGCTGCTGTGAATAAATCCATTCGCGATTTTGATTTTGCGAACTTACCAAAACCGCGCTTGACGAACGCACGGGGGCGATGCGATTTCCGGTGACCGTTCCGTCGCGACCCAGCATGAAAACGTCATCGCGCAGCACCTGGTAGTTGTAGGTCGTGAAGTTGCGCGTGTCTTCACCTTCATTGTGAAGATTCGGCATCTTGCGATTCGCCTGCATCGATAGGTGACAGCCAAAGCAACTCGTCACCCACGAAGAGTGACAAGCGAAACAGGTCATGTTCGAATCACGATGCGCGAGTTGCATATCATCCGCCGGCAGGTCTCCCCAGGTCGCATTGTCAGTCCGCATCGTCTTCGCGTAGCGCGACTTGACGCTGTAATCGTCCGTGTGCGAAGCGTTGGGATTTATGGTGTCCGCGGTTTGCTTGACACGCCACCAGCGCCCGGGCACGACCATTGAATTCTGGATGACGTCACCGGCCTTCAAGGCGACGTCGTTTCCGTTCTCGTCTTTCTTCATCCGATCGCTCGTGATCCGTTGAAACAGCAGCACGCGACCTCCTTCGGGATCGCGAAAGCGAATCGTTGCGAGATTGCGTCCTTTGCCGTCTTCAAATTTGCCGTCCTTGATCGCGGCGCCGGCGGCGAACCCGGAACTGATCAGCGACGCCCGCTCACGAATCGTGCCGTGGCAATCGATGCAACTGATTTCAACTGCGGCGCGCGGCTCGTTGTACAGAATCCCGTTGCCGTGTGCGTCCTGTCGAAAGTGGCAATCAACGCAATGCATCCCCTTCTCGAGGTGAATGTCGTTAAGATGGACGGCTTTATTGAATCGATTAGCGTCGTCGGCTGAGACGATCGCGTTCTTTGCGTCGAGCAGGTTTCCTTCGCGATCGCGCTTGAAGACTTGCCGGAACAACCAGCCATGTCCGTGAGAGTCGGCAAATTGCGTGCGCTGCAACCGGGAATTGAATCCGGACGTGCCGCTCTGGTTCAGGAACTCGGCTGCGGACCAAAGACCGCGCAAACTCGCACTTTCGGGATTGCGATTCAACTTTTCCTGTTCTTCTGCCGCCGTCGGATTGTGCTGCTGCCTGGGGTACAGCTTGTCGCCGTCGCTCTCGTTGTCCCACCACATCAACCCGAGATACGAGGCGACCATGTTTTCACCCGGGTGCATGTGACAAATCATGCACTGCGAAGTTGGAATACGACTCGTTAGTTGATGCCTGATGGGATGGCCGGATTCATTTTTCGGAATACTCACATCGGCTGATTGCGACATCCCAAGATTTCCCGCCACGCTATAAAAGGCCGCGTGCCGCGCGTCGCGATCGTTCGCATAGATCACATGACAGGCCGTACATCCTGACGATCGATAGTCACCCGGATGATCATTCGTACCCAGGAAATTCAAAGTCGGATCAAGCAGTCGCGTCTTTTGCAATCCCAGAAAGATCGGATCAGTGCGCTGCGCGGTTCCCAGTCCGCGCGCGCTCAAGCCCTTATCTGGTTTGCCCGGCTCTTCGTCTCTGTCGGGCAAACCAGTTTCCAGGCGACGCTTACCGCCGCGCTCAAAGACGCGCAGGATGTTGCCGGGCTGCGATATCTCCCAACGCGGAAGGGGATCGAGGAACGGCAAAATTCCCTTCAGCCTGGTTTGCTCGGCGCTGGGTTGCGGAATCTGAACCAGACTTTGCGGCGCTCCCGTTTCGCTGTAACTCTCTCCAAAGTTTGCGTCCTTGATGGGAAAGCCGCCGTTGTTGTAAAGCGCGGCGCCCCAAAGCATCGCGCCGTGTCTCATCATGCTCTTCCCGACCGCACTCGTTTCGCTACTGTGGCATTCCGAGCTACCGCAGGTTGTCGGCGCCACGCGCAGATCGCCGGGATTGAGAAAGCGAACGAACTCGAGGCTCTCTCGGTTGAGCAATGGCCCTGATCGTTCAGGAATACTGAACTTTCCGTTAGTCATCCATGCGCGCGGAAAGCGGGGCCGCACATGAGCATTCTCCTTCTCCGTCGCGACCGGATTGCCGCCATGACAAGCCGTGCACGTCAAACCTACAGCGTCTTTGCCACTGTCGAGTTTGTCGAGCGTCTGCGTGGGACCATACTTGTGCATCGGTTCGATCTGCGCATGACATTTCAAACAGCCTTCGCCAACATCTGGATTGTTTAGAGGCGGGCTACTGCCCGCCACTTCTACAACTGCACTGGCGCCGTTTCGAGGCGGGCTACCGCCTGTCACTTCCACAATTGCACCGACGCCGTTTAGAGGCGGGCTATTGCCCGCCAGTTCTCTCGAGTTCGAAACTAAATTGATCGCAATAATGATCAAAAGGACGATGATCAATATTTTGATTCGAATCTTCATTTCCAAAACTCTTTCGTTTGTTTAGAGGCGGGCTACCCGCTCGCCTTTTTTTCGCATGGCGGGCAGTAGCCCGCCTCTAAACGCTATCAATCTTCAGATCTTGATCGCTCCAATACGCTTGCCAATCTATCTCGATCGGAACTTCGCCTGCCTTGTGCGGTAAATACGCTCGATAGCTTGACCATTTCCATCGGCAGGGTGTTCGCAGAGTCCTGCCCGCACAGGATTGAGGTGAAGATAGTTCAACTTTTGGCGAATAAACTTATGACTGGTTAGATCAATGACTGATGGATCCTTCTGCCAGACAGCGTGCGTGTGTTGTCGTTTCTGTGGCGGATGCAATGCGAGCTTTTTTAGCGAAGTTAAGTGCTGCTCTGTGCGTAACCAATCCAGGATATTCCTCGCTGAGTTTCCGCGAACCCGGCGTAGCCAATCGCTAATAGTGCCAGTCGCGTTGTTGACGATCGCGTGAAAATGATCTGGCATGATCACATAGCCGATCAATTTATACGGAAATCTATTTCGAGCTTCCTCTAATATTTCAACGAAGAGTTCGCACGCTCGATCACTTCGAAAAACCGGCATGCGGTTGTACGTGACGGAAGTCACGTAGTGAAACGTATTCGGCTCTTTTGACTTGAAGAGCTTCATTTTAATTGACGATGGCGGGCGGTAGCCCGCCTCTAAACGAAGAATCTACATTTCAACGATGGCGGGCGGTAGCCCGCCTCTAAACGAGCATGCCATATTTCAACCATGGCGGGCAGTAGCCCGCCTCTAAACGATTTGTAGGATCGTTTAGCTAAAAAACAAACTTCACCTGCGCGAACAAATTGAACAGTGGCTTGCTCGGATTGATAATCGTGTTATCTACGGCGCAAAACTCTTTTAAGTTCTCCGGGCAATTGTTGTTGGCATTCGTATAAATATCGCGAAAGCCGCGGCCGGGCTTCAGCGTCGCGGCGCCAAACGTCATCGTGATGTTGTTAATTAGAAAAGGACGGTACGCGACACCGACACTGTAGTCCCAGCCGATTTCATGCCGAATGTTATTTTGAAAGAGTACATACTCAAGTGACTCGGTCCGATGAAATCTCAGATAGTTGACGTTGAAGATCGCTTTCAGACGTTGGGTCACTTCCACATCGACTCCCGCGTTGTAGATATAGATGCCCGGATTTACGAAGTTCGCCTGGCCTTCGATTTTACTGCTGCGCAGCGAAGGCAGGATGCTGTTGGCCTGGACCAAACCAACGCCGGTCTGCGTCAGGCGAATGCCGTTGCGATTCCAAAACGAAAACTGGCCGCCCACAAAATTAGGATCGTCGAAGATCGCATCGAAGCCGTTGGCCTTATTATCAGTTGGATTCTTATCGCCCTGGGCCCAGAAAAACGATCCACGAAATCGCAAATAGTCCCGATCGACCGAGGCCTCGACCGCGGCCATGTTGGCACTGACATGGACCGGTTTTCCCGCAATGGGGTTTTGATCGTCGCGACCAAACGCGTAGTAATACGAGTTCGTCAGATTCAACTTGCCGATATGTCCGTCGCCGTTAATGCCAACGTAACCAACTTTGATTGAGTGCGGCCGCACGTCGCCAATCAGAGCCGGTCGCACGAGGAATCCGTTGCGATCGAACTTGCGGCTGCGTCGATCGTCGTTGTAGAGCGCGCTAGCCTGAATTGTGTAACCCTTGCGGATGAAATCCTGGAGAAAAATATTCGCGACGTAGATGTTTTGCCGGCGCCGATCGAAGCGGTTCAGCCCACTGTTCGTGTCCTTCTCGAGTTGCGCGAAGTAGGCCGCGTTGTATTGATAACGATTATTAGCAAACGAGCCGAAGACGCGTGCGCCCAGGTTGTTGTCAGCGAAGATAAAACCGCGAAAGTCAGAAACAAATGGCTGAATGCCAACCCGGGCTGAGACAAAATCAAAATTCTCGTTAATGTCCTTGAGCTTCACTTCCACGAAGGCTTCTTCCAAAGAGACCCGGGTGTCGGTGCGGTTCGTGCCCCGACGTACATCAATATTTACGACCCCGAGCTCGCGAGCGTTGAGATAGTTCGGCAGGCTGAAGGTCGGCGAGATTTTGATGGCCCAGTCACGCGGCTTGTAAGTCGAGTCGCCATGGAAAATTTCGAAAGTGAATTGGAAGATCTGATTCAGGGAGAAGGCTTCCGGCCTTCCAAAAAATTCGGCGCTACCGGGTTGCGCGCTGCTGACATCGGAAGGTTTAGGCGCGCGGCTTAATTCAGTTGCCGTAGAGCTGACCGCGGAAAGAATCAAGAACGTTTTGTTTCCAATGATCGGATAATCGCCTTTGAGCTTGTTCTGATCATACGGGTCATACCAGCGGCCCCTTTTGAATTGGATATCGCGGCCGCGCGCGCCTTTGTCGCCATAACGATCATATTCGGGAAAGCCAATGCGCCAGCGATCGCGCACCTCGCGCCGGTCCGGCTGAGTCTGCGGTGCTGACTTGGCTGTCGTTGGTCCGGCCGCGCCCAAAGGATTTCGACCGGAAGTTACGATCGGCTGGTCTTCTTTTTTCTCAATCTCAAAATCAATCGTTGTTGTCTTGTCCGATTCGACAATCAGATTTTCGATTGACTCATCGCGCACCAGCGCGTGCTCGCCATAGTTCTTCGTCTTATCGAATCGTGCAACATAAGGTAGATTGACACTCAGCCGGTAAGCCCCTGGCAGCAACCTCAGCGAATAACGACCTGCGGCGTTGACGCGCGCGAGAGTGATCCTGCTGGTGACTTGATTGGTGGCGGCGACCACCACTCCAGGTGTTGGAGGTTTGACAGCGCCGGTAATCACGCCACGCTTTTGCGCCGCCATGGCTCCAGCCACCGTCAGCATCAAGGCCGTGACCATGATCAATCGCATCACGCTCTTCGCTCGTGCCCAAACCGAATCGTGGAGGAATTGACGACCGACTTGTAACACAGGTGAGTGTGCCCTTCAATTAAAATTCCCGATTGACTATTGGTGGTAGAAAAATATTTCGCTGCCGTCCAATTAGTGATAGATTTCATTGTCCAAGGACGATCGCCTTAGGGGCAGAGCCTGATGGCAATTGAGTTTTTCCGCAGACGATGGAGACTCCTCCCGGCTGCACTCGTTTGCGCGTTGGCGCTGCTGGCGACGCAGGCACTGCTTGATCATCCGCGCGCCCAAAACGGCAAGCTCATTCTTATCAGTCAGGAAACATCGACCCGCGCAATCGCCCTCGATTCGGTCACGCAAAAGAGGGAACCATTCAGCCCAACCTCTGAAGTCTCATGGGGGAACGACCATCACACGCGCATCATGTTGTTTGCGATGGGCCTGTCCGCGACGACCGATCCGGCGTCAGTCGCCGCCGCTGCCGAAGATGGTAACCACGCAATTCACTCGCTCACGGTTGAATATATTGGACCTGTCACAAACCAGGATTGGATGACCGCGATTGTTCTCAAGCTGGACGATCAAATGAGCGATGTTGGTGACGTCCTCGTCGGAATTACTTGTCAGGGGACGAAGAGCAACCGCGTACGCGTAGGCATCGGACACGTTGGCGATGGCCCGCCGGACGACAATGGCGCCGTTCCCACGCCGGGGACGATCGCGCCTCCGGTGACGCCGGCGGCCACAGCCGGCACATTAACAACGACGGAAGTTGAGACGATCATCGCGCAAGCTGTCTCAGCCGCTGCGGCGATCGGTCATCCGGTCACCGTCGCGGTTACGGATCGAGAAGCAAACGTTCTGGCCGTTTTCAAGATGACCGGCGCGCCGGCGACGACCCAGTTTCGTGGCGGCGGACCCGGACCTTCGCTTGTCCCCAGTTCGATTACAGGGTTCGTCGCGGCTGGATTGGACGGGACGATTGTGCCGGCGACATTCGCAGCGATTTCCAAAGCCGGCACTGCTTCATTGTTCAGCACGCGAGGCAACGCATTCACCTCACGCACTGCGGGCTTCATCATTCAGGAGCATTTTCCGCCTGGTGTAGATTTCCGATCCGGCGGGCCTTTGTATGGCGTCCAGTTTTCTTCGCTACCCTGCGCCGACATCCAAAGGCCTGGGTTGGCGCTGGGCTTGAGTGGCGATCCCGGCAGTGTGCCGATTTATAAGAATGGCGAAGCGGTTGGCGGTGTGGGCATCGAAGGCGATGGGGTTTACACGGTCGATCGCGATCCATCCGATTCCGACCAGCCGTTCGAAGAAGTCATTGCCGTCTCTGCCGCGCGCGGTTTCGAAGCTCCATCATTGATTCGTGGCGACAATATTCTGGTCGACGGTATTCGCCTCGCTTATCTCAACGTCAACAACGCGCCGCTGCCGCCCACGATGCCATTCGGAAGCCTGCCCGGCGCATTAGATGCCTTACCTTTGCTGCGCGCGGCGCAACCATCGCAATTCACTCCGACAATAGTCGGAGGGATAGCCGGTGAAGTCGATCCGCGGTTTTTCCCGTTTGTCGGTAGCCCCGTGCCGAACTCGCTCACTGCTGGTGATGTGAACACGATCATCTCGCACGCGGCGCAGCAGGCGAACATTACGCGCGCGGCGATTCGCCAGCCTCTCGGCAGCAGCGCGCGGGTCTCGATCGCGGTGGTTGATGTTAACGGCGTCGTGTTGGGGCTGTTCCGCCTGGCGGATGCGCCCGTATTTGGATTTGATGTTTCAGTGCAGAAGGCGCGCACCGCCGCATTTTTTTCAGGCGCAAATGCGGGTGTACTGCTACGCGCTGCCGGATTTGGATCGTATGTCGATCGGGCCGCGGCAGATGGCTTGAAACTCGATGGCTCAGTCGCTTTCACTGATCGCGCGGGTGGATTTCTGCATCGGCCTTTCTTCCCCGATGGAATCAATAACACTGCGGCCGGTCCGTTCAGCCGCAATCTCAACGAATGGAGTGTCTTCAATGTTGGGCTGCAACTCGATCTAATAAAGACAGGTTTGCAGACGGTGCTGAGCGGTGGCGTGGCGCCGTGCACCTCGATTCCGAGTTTGCCTAACGGCCTCCAGATTTTTCCCGGCAGCATGCCTTTGTACAAAAACGGTGTGCTGGTAGGCGCGATTGGCATCAGCGGCGACGGCATCGATCAGGACGATTTGATCGCAGCCGCAGGCGGCGCCGGTTTTGCGCCGCCGGCAGCGATGCGCTCCGATCAGGTTTTCGTGCGCGGCGTGCGTTTGCCCTTTCTTAAATTTCCACGCAGCCCTAATTTATGAGAGCGATGGCGGGCAGTAGCCCGCCTCTAAACGAAACCAATGAATAGCACGTTTAGAGGCGGGCTACCGCCCGCCAAAAATTTCAAAGAGCTTCGTCGCGGCTCGGGCGCTGCCTTGTTCGCCGGTCTTCTGATTGCGCTCGTAACAGTCGGACACACGCAAACTCCGCAAACCGCTCGTGGCGTAATTCGTCTCAAGGTCAAATACAAATCCGGTGACACAACAAAAGAGCTGCCGCGCAAACGCTTCTTTTTGATCAAGGGCTCGTTCGACGACAACAGATCGCTGATCGATACAATCGGGAAGACTAAACAAATATCGCGTGACTGTTACTATCGCGACAAAGGCGCGAGCGCCCAGCTCATCAAATGGTTAAGAGAAAACGATTGCGAGTCGGTCTACTGTCGCCAGATTGACGATTCATACATCGCCGGGGCCGACGCTGTTCCGGAATTCAAAGCCGCTTACGATCAGGCTTTGGCAGAACTGAAGACGCCGGAAATAGCGCGGCGATGGTTGCTGAATTACCTGCCTGCTGAAATTCGCGACGGCTACTACAAAATCAAACAGGACGCCATCGGCGATTTAGTCAAGCAGGCCGAAGCCTCGACCGGAAAGCCGTTGATGTCGGTCATGACCGATCGCAAAGGCACCGCGTATCTGACCGGCATCGAGCCCGGCATGTACACGATTTCAAACCTAATCGCGAGCGAAACGGAAAGCGCGAACATACTTTGGATTTGTGAACGAGAGGTGAAGGCCGGCGACCTCGCCGTCGCGATGAAAAAGCCTTTCACCTTATCGAACGAAAAGGACCCGAAGGTGAAATGCGAGATTCTTGAACGGCCACTGCCGGTGTGCGCGAAGTAAATTGTGGAGTGCGGCGACTAGTCGCCGCTTTTTAAAGCGCTGACTAGTCAGCGCACTCCAAATGTGAATAGCGCCTGATGACACCCCGAAGCATTCTCATACTCGTTGTCGCGGCCGGCGCGGTGGTTTTGTGCGCCGCGCAAAATCGCCGCCGGTCGTCGCCCGCGAAACCAGCGCAAGCAGCGAAAGTTGCGGCGACAAAATACTCTTCATTCCTTCATGCCTCCGAGCGACACAAAGGCCTCGAATGCAAAGCCTGCCACAAGATTCCGACTGTCTGGACTGCCAAACGAGAATTTCCGGACGTTGCCGACTTTCCGGATCACGATTCCTGTGTTCGTTGTCATCGCCCGCAGTTCTTTACCAGGCAAGCATTCAGTGGCGCCGGGCCGGCAATCTGCACGGTCTGCCACGTGCGGAACGCTCCGCGCGAAGATGCGCGCTTCGCTTTCGGCAAACCGAATCATTCGAATCAAACTTTTAAGGCAAAGGAAGAGCGCCAATTCACGATTGAATTTCCGCACGACAAGCATCAGAACGTGATTGCGTCATTTCGCCGCTCTTCCGCTGATTCAGGAATTCGTTTCGCGAAAACATCGTTTCGAATTGCGACTGATGAAAAGAAACCTGACTACAACAATTGTTCGCTCTGCCACGCGACATACAAGAATGCCGCTAACGTCGCGGTCCCGGGCGGCGACGAGGTGGCTCTGTTGCCCGGTAACGCATTCAAGACGACGCCGCACAGTCACGATGCGTGCTTCAATTGTCATTGGAAAAATGAAAAGCCTTCGGCTGCTGATTGCGCGGGCTGCCACAAACCGGCCGTGATGTTTGAGTACGCAGAACTCCGCGCGCGAATCTCAGCCAAGTTCAGCCACGAAGGCGGCAAAGGCGAGCACGTCATGGAGTGCACCAGCTGCCACATCAACATCACTCGTGCGGCTTCTCTGCGGGGATTGACACCGGATGTGCCAATTGCGGCCTGTGCTACTTGCCATAAGGACAGTAAGAAAACGACATATCCCAAGGCCGTAACGATCGAAGAGGAGTTCGAACAGAACAAGAGGACGGGCGTATGCACGTATTGTCACACAACGGATGTGGGTAAGAGAAAAGCGCCGGCGAGTCACGAGGCGGCAGCGCAATGACGGCAGAGGTCAGAAGTCAGAGGTCAGAAGTCAGAACAGAAAGAGTAAGTCAGCAGATGATCGTTCGCGCAATCCTTCTGCTTCTTCTAATCGCAGTCGGGCTCGGCTTCGCCTACGCGCAGGGCAACGATTCCGACTATTCGAAGTTTCTGCATTCAAGCTCAAGGCATGCATCGATCGCCTGCGCTAACTGTCATCATCGAACTGACAATTCCTCGCGGCCGACCTTTCCGAGCCACAAAGATTGCACAAGTTGCCACCTCACTCAGTTCACCACTCCGAACATTCCCATGTGTTCGATCTGTCATGCAAGCGTGAACGGCAGCGACCCGCCGCGAAAGCCATTTCCGGACAGATTCAAAGAGAGTTTCAACGTCAGCTTCGATCACGGGCAACACATGATGGGCGAAGCCAAGCCAAAGAATGGCTGCGCCTCATGTCACAACTCTCCTTTGCGTCGCGGCGCGGCCTTGTCAATTCCATCAAGTCTTTCGGCGCACGATGGCTGTTACACATGTCACACCCCAAGCGCACAAGCAAACGGCCGCGATCTCGCATCGTGCGGCGTTTGTCATGCACAAAAGTCCTACGCGCGAACGCCGACAGACTCAAGCGCTTATCGCGTCGGGTTCAGTCATGCGCAGCACAGTTCGCGTCAACGACTCGGTTGTTCAGAATGCCACAGCTACACAGCGGGACTCCCGCAACGGCGACAGGTAAGTTCACCGCGGGCGCTCGAACATTTCCCGGCGGGAAACCGGACCTGCGCCACTTGTCACAATGGCAGGCGATCGTTTGGTGGTGACCTGGATTTTAAGAACTGCCGGCGATGCCACACGGGATCGAGCTTTAGAATCGGGACGTGAGTGATCTAATCGTTAACACCCGTTTAGAGGCGGGCTACTGCCCGCCGCCTCCGGCTCAACAAAGTATGGCGGGCAGTAGCCCGCCTCTAAACGAAAATAGAGATTTTGGTAGCGTGTTTGATAAGCTTGTGGGTGCTGCATAAACATGCGAGTCATTAGGGGCGAATAATGGGAGCGTGCAAAAAATGAAGCAATTTCTACTCGGACTAATTATTGCCCTGAGCGTTTCAGCAGTCTTTGTCGTCACGGTTTCTGCGCGACGCCCATCACTCTTCAACCAGCAGCTTCCCAAAGAAAGTAAGGAACAACCCGGGAAGGTCAAGCTGGCCACGGACAGCCTGGACGACAAGTGGGGTGAAGTCGCGTTCGATCACGAAACTCACTCGAAGAAAAACTACAACCCGGACGGCAAGACTGCGACGACGTGCACGTTTTGCCACCACACCGATCAACCGAAGGATAGTCTAAAGCCACCGCTGGTGACGTCCGAAAGAAGTGTTGCACTCACCGCTGACGTCTTGAAAGATGCGGCTGCAACGCCGGTGAAAGCCTGTCGCGCGTGTCACTTGCAAACAGGCGATGACAGCAAGCCACTGCCGGTGGTTGCGAAGAACGGTAAACAAGTGAAGATGGACAATGAGAATGCCTACCACGTTAACTGCTTTGAATGTCACGATGCAGCGATCAAAGCTAAACCCGAACTGGCCGCAAAAATATCAGGCTCTGATCCAAAGGGCTGCGTGAAGTGCCACGTCGCGAAGTGATTTGGAGTGAGTGTCAGAACCGCGAGCGGTAGCGACCGGATCATGGGCGACTTCTAATTCGACACAGAACCCGCTCATGATCCGGTCGCTACCGTTCTGACACTCAACAACCCCGGATTCCAATGTCGCTTGTCCTTCGGGTGTTGGACGTGACAAGAAGTGCAATTAGGTTTGTCCGACGCAATCACCTGATGACCCGCGCGCGCATCCCTTTGACCGTTGTGACACTTCGCGCAGGTGGTCCGCGGCGTAGCCAGATCGATCGGATCGCGCATCGCGTGGCAACTCGAACAGCTGAGCCCACCGTCCTTGTTTGATCGCAAACCCGCTACGGCGCGCACTCGATAAAGATGCACGGCATGAAATTGCTTGCTGCGCCATTGATCCTCGTTATCCGTCGGCAAGCGTTCAAGTTTCAAGGTCGCTTTGCGTTGTTCCATTTCGGCAGCGTCCAATCCACTCCACTTCCAGTGATCGTTGATAACCGGATAACCAAACGTCCCGCCGTGCGGGGTCGATACGGTCTTGCCATTGAAAACTCGCTGGTTCTGATCGCTATGACACTCAACGCACGAAAGCAGCGCGCCGTCGAGTGCGCTGAACTGCGAGCCACGATGTTCTGAGTGACAGTCAATGCATCCGACCCCGGCATTCGTGTGTGGTTGAATGACCGTTGGTATGAACGCTTCTGTCGTGTGACACGATACACACTTTTCAGACATGCTCCCGAGCACCGAATGACATGAAGTGCAAGCGCCCATGTTTACTCGATTCGCGATGGGCGGAGTTAGACTAAGCTCCGCGCGCGTGTGCGTATCCGATATTTGCCCCGGCGCAAACGCCCGTGCATAGAAAAGCGCCGTTGCCAACGACAACACTGCAACGGGAATCGCTCCCCACAGCATTAACGATGCGGGCCAACGGCGCTTTAGATCGGTGGTCGCGGTCCAGACTGACTGCGCTTTGCCTCGAGCGCGCCCGGTTCGCGGAAAGAGTGGCGAAGGCTTAACGGATTTGGTGGCAGCAGTAATGCGCTTGTCCCAAAAAACATCCAACGCTCTGGCGCTCGCCTCAGCTGATTGGGCTTTTCGCGTTGGCGGCTTTCTTTGATGCGCGCCGCCCTGAAGGTCCCCGCTGTGCGCGCGAGTCGAAAATTCCGAAGGTAGAGTCTCTTCTAATTCCCACAGGCCGGAAGCTTCACGGCGAGTGACGGCGTCAGTTGACCTGGCGGCGATCTGCAATGAAACCTTCAGCATCAATGCACTTCGCGCAAACGAGATATTGACCGCAAAAGGGCCAATGCCCAGGATGTCTCCGTCGGCCAGCGCCTCATAATCCGCCAGCACCCCGCTGTTGAGCATCATGGGATTGCTTAGTCTAAGATTTCGAATAAAGAATTGGCCTTCGGAATTCGTTATACCCGCCTGAAGGCGCGACACCGTTGGATGGTTCAACAGCAGTTCGCAAGTCGGCATGCGGCCAATGAGCAAGCCCTCAGCCACGATCGTAATGGGATCGATCTGCAGGTCTTCACGAATGATGATGAAGGTGGCTTCCATACTCAGGATGCGTGTCAGAAGCCCGACCGTCAGGGAGGGCATGACTGCGGGAACGAGCCCTTGCTTACGCGCGGGCTTCTGACACTATCGAACTTTAAAAAACACCACTTGGACGATGTGCACGACCATCAAAGCCAGCATCACCGAGGTAGAGATCACGTGTGGCGCCAGCCAAACTCTCAACAGTCTGTGCAGATAGATCAAGGACTCGACGCGACGCAGGGTGGCCGTTCGTTCGACAGCTCTTAGCAATAGGTCATGGTTTTGTTTATCGGCCAGCGCGGCGAGTTCGTTCTTGAAATGCAAACGCGCTTTTGCCAGCGATGAAGTCAGGTCTTCTCGCTGCAGATACTGTTTCAGCAAATAAGAGATCGAAAAGAAATATCGCCGTACTACTCCATTGATCAAGTTACGCGTATGGTCATCACACTTGCCGGCGGTTGTTGTCAGGTCTTCACGAAGTTCGGCCCGGCGCCCTTCGAGATCTTCGATCAACAGCGGATCGCCTTCGATGCTCGTCATTATTCGCGGCACAATCACATAACAGATGACGCCAAACAGTCCTGTCAGGATCGTCGCATCGAACCAAAGCATGAGCGTCAGGGTTAGCAGACTGCCGCCATGACCGCCGCCATGAATCATCAAGACAATACCGGCCAGCACGCCGAGATAGACGTGAGCCAGCAACCAATAGCGTAAAGCTCCGGCGCGTTTTCGATAGATCGTTTTGCGCATTGGATAAGTCATCACGCCGGCAACGCCAATCAACCCGACCAGTCCGGTCACCCAACGCATTGTCACCCAGGAGCCGCCCAGCCGCTGATTGAATCCATAATGCAGCGCGGCCCACGCGATCAGGACCGCGACCGCTGTTGTGCCCAGGATTCCGCCGACGTGCCAGGCCCGCGCAGTTGGGTCGCTCTGGTGAATGTTCCGGCCGATCGCGTGGGTTTTGTCGCGAAACACGAATCCCAGCGTTTTCTCAATCTCACCGAAATACTCCTGCGGGTCCACTCGGACCAAAGCGCCGGTGGGACAATTTTCTTCACAGGAGTAAGCGGGGCGTGTTGCGCCCGTCGGATTGAGTGTTGTGTTCTCACAAAGATTGCACTTGATGGCAATCATGTCGTCACTCTGAGCAACTGCCGGGGGAGCGGCAACTTTGAGACTGAAAGCACTTTTGATTCGGGTCATCAGCGCCGGGCGTCCCACAGAGGGCATTTCACGGGGCACCATCGAGATTGCGTTGTAAGGACACTGTGTCGCGCAATCGAAACAGCCAATGCAGGTGTGCTGATCAATTTCGACATCGCCGTTCAAATCACGAAAGATCGCGCCCGTCGGACATCCGGTCAGGCATTCCGGATCTTTGCAGTGCAGGCAAACTGAGGGAGCCAGAACGTGCTGCATTGACGGCGCCCCGATTCTCACTGGACGTTCTATGTGAATTCCGCGACGCAGTAGTCGCGACTGGCCATGCACCTTGTGACAGGCAAGTGAGCAGTTGCCGCACCGAATGCAGAGGTCCATGTCCATCACCAAAAGGTTAATGCCATCGACAATGCCGGTCGCAATCTCCTTTTCAGCCGCGGCAAGTGACTTCTGGTCCTGGCGCGCGCGCAGCCCCGTGTCGTCATCCGCCTTAGAGAAATCCGCGAATGTCCTTGCCAGACGATCGGTCAGGAGCCGGTCCGCCTGAAGTTCACGCAGCGGGATCTCAAGCAGTTCCGTTCGGGCCATCAACTCGGCAGAGTACTGCCAGACGGCCTGTCCGTTGAGAGCTTCGAGCCCAAGACAATTGCCCCCGCCGAGAAAGTCTTCAGGAATCAACGTGCTCACTGCGGCGCCCGCGCCTTCAGTGATCTCTTTGTAAATAGGCACGCCACGCACGCGACGCACCCAGCCGCTGCGAATCAAATAGATTTTGTCGATTGAGGTTCCTTCCTTAATCAACAGATGGTGCTTGCCATAAGCCATGAACTGCGAGAGGTTGCCGAGCGCTACCAGCTCTGGTCCACTCAGACGATCGCCGACACTCTCTTTCAACTGGGCAATCGTATTTGCCAGACCATGAATGCGATAAGTCGCGTCGATCCTTTCTGCAAACCTCTTTAGCGACCGCAGCAGGCGCAGCGCCGGCCGGACAATCTCAAGCACAATCGCGTCCCGGCCATTCTCAGAGGAAATGATGGTGGCATTTCGTGGCGCGCCTGCGAGGATCGCCATTTCTCCAAAGCAGGTGCCGGCTGACACCGCGCCCACCTTGGTTCTCAGGCCCGAGGCGTCCCTGGTGAAAACCTCGAGCTCTGCGTCGACCGAAACATAGAAAGTATTTCCACCCCACTCGCCCTCGTTCATCAACACTTCGCCCGGGGCGTAGGTCAGCAGCCGAGCGTAAGGGCCGATCTGTTTGCCATCGGCTTCCTTTCCTTCGACAATCATCTTCAGATTGTTTTTGTTTTTCTCATCGAGCAGCTCGGACAATATGTCGACCTTTTTGATCGCTGCGAGGATTGCTTCAGGGTTGGTGTTAGCCTCAGGCATAGCGCAAACTTTTGCTTTTTGATGTGTAGAGAGGTGCTACTACCCGACTTTTGCTGCGCCACTGCCGGCGTTGACCCGTCCCTAAACAGTGGCTGAGGCGCAGCTTAGCATGTGAATCCCTACTGAGGTAAGCCGCACCTTCACAGACCATAGCGGCTTGGAAAAGTAGTGGTTGAGTTGCACCTTACACCGTTAGTCCCTCAGGACGAGGTGCCGGGGTCCTTCTTTCATACCGTGGAGCGCAACAAGAATCCCAACCACCTCACGCTGCGCCAAAAGGAAGTTCTTCAATTGCTGGTCGAAGGGCGCTCAATGAAGGAAGTGGGCTATATCCTAAACGTTACTCCGCGAACCGTCGCCTTTCACAAGTACAGCATCATGGAACAGCTTCACCTCCACAGCAGTGCCGATCTGATCCGCTTTGCTGTCAGCAACTCACTGGTGGCCACGGCCTAATCTTCGTATTCCTCTTCTTATGGAGAGGGAGTCTCAAACGGCGCTGCCTGGCAACTTTGGGAAAACCAAATTGAGTTCTCATCCCTCCCACTGTCACTTTTAACAGTATTTTCAGTTAAGTCTTTGAGCTAGGATTCCAGATTGCCAGGCCCAACTATGGGCAAGTGGCTTGCTGGATTTGACGAAGGAGTCTCAGCGGGATCATTAAGGACAATTGAAAGAGAGGACTATTTGACTCGCGCTCGCATTCTGTTGGCCGACGATCACAAAGAGATGCGTGATCGGGTGGTTAGTTTGCAGGACGAATTCGACGTCGTCGGGGCGGTCGAGGACGGCTTCGCCCTGATGGAAGCTGAACTAAGAATGCAGCCCGATGTCTGCGTTGTTGATATCTCGATGCCGGGAATCTGTGGTCTCGACGCCGCCGCACAACTGCACGCGCGCGGCTCCAAAACGAAAATCGTTGTGCTGACCGTTTACGACGACCCGGATTTTCTGGAAGCGGCGTTAACGAGTGGGGCGTCCGCCTATGTTGTAAAAAGCCGAATGACCTCGGATTTATGCATGGCTATCCATGAGACGCTGGCCGGTCGGCAATTCATCTCTCCTCGCTAAAACCAGAGACTGAACGAGGCGGGAAGTGGTCCCTTGATCCCGAAGCGATCTGTATTTTAGAGAATGGTTGAGGGGAGGCGCTTCTTGCTGCGAAATGTGATGTCGTTCATAGGTTGGGGTTGTTTTTTGATCGGCGTTTTGCTGCTGGGGTCATGCGGCCACGCTGAGCAGCGACCCGAGGCGCCACGTGTTCCTGTCGCGCAATTGGAGAAAAGTTATGGCCGGCTGATTGCGGTAGCCAACGAACCAACGCCCGATCAACACGGAACTGGCGATATGCTGGGCTTGTTTCAGGACGATAGTGGTACCGTTTGGGGGATACCATTGTCGATTGATGAGAACGGCAACGTGCTCGGGTGCGCTCCCTCAATGCTGCGTGACGCGGCGGCGAGTGACACGCTGCCGGAGCGGTCAGTTGAGATCGTCGGAGCAGCAAACGAACCTACTGGCTGGCGGAAAGGGTCGGGAAAACTTGGCCTCCTACTTCGAGATGCACCTGGTCAACTTCGTTGGCAGCCGGTCGCTGTTCTGGAGATAAAAACGGGACCGGTGTGTCTGTCGAAATCGGAACCCGTGCAGGCTCTAGCTTATTACCGGCTTACCAGATCCAGTACAGTCAAATAGGCGTCAAGAAGCACCGTCTCGACTATAAGAAAAAATAATTCGGAAATTTCCCGATCGGACGCCCGCGAGTCATTTAGCAGACTACAATTTTGGGTTGTGATACTGATGCATTTACCGCCGCAGGCGGCGCGAATACGCTGTTGCTGGAGGTGATGGGTGCGGAAATCCTATTGGTCGAGTCTGAGGATAAAAACTCTACCGCGCGATTGGCGTTAAGCGCTTTCGAGAAGTAGTAACCCTGCCCATACTCACAATTCATCGCCCTGAGTTCCACGGCCTGCTCGAGCGTTTCCACGCCTTCAGCAATTACTTCCATCTTGAGATTGCGCGCGAGTCCAAGAATCGTTCGAACTATTTCGAGGCTTTCCTGGTTGTTACTCATCGAGCTCACAAACGATTGATCGATCTTCAACGTCGAAATCGGGAAGCGATGCAGATAACTCAACGACGAATATCCGGTTCCGAAGTCGTCGAGACTGATGGCAATCCCCAAGGCTTGCAATTGTCCGAGCATTTGCATGGTTGATTCGACATTCTGCATTACCATGCCTTCAGTAATTTCGACTTTTAGACTGGATGGACTTAAGCCACCGCTATCAAGCGCGAGGCTAATCTGATCGATAAGGTCGCGCTGCATAAACTGCTTGGGAGACAGGTTGACACTGATAGTTAGCGGTGGTTTCTGTGGGTAGCGTCTTTGCCACTCACGAGTTTGACGGCACGCTTGATTCAGAACCCACTGGCCCATCGGAATGATTAAGCCGGTCTCCTCAGCCACGGAAATGAAGTCGAGCGGCGAAACCATACCTCGCGACGGGTGTAGCCATCGCAGCAGGGCTTCAAAACCAGCAATCCTTCCGGTGCGCAGCGAGACAATAGGTTGATAGTCCAGCGTCAGCTCGTCGCGTTCGAGCGCCCGCCAAAGATCCGTTTCGATCTGCACCAGGTCTGTGGCCTTGGCGTCCATTCCCTTGTCAAAAATCTCGTAACGGGCCCGGCCCAGACTTTTTGCCCGGTACATGGCGGTGTCCGCGTCCCGCAGAACATCTTCCGCGTGTTCGTATCCAGGAGTGCTGAGCGCAATGCCGATGCTGGCCGTGATAAATACCTCCCGGCTCGGAAGCTTAAACTGTTCTGAGAGATTGCCCAGTAAGCGCCTGGCCATATCGATTGCGTCATCCGGATTCTTTAAGCTGTCGAGGAGGATTGTAAATTCATCGCCTCCGAGTCTGGCGACGGTGTCACCCGGACGAACGCTCGCTCTGAGCCGGTTGGCAATTGCAATCAGAAGCTGATCGCCAACCATGTGGCCCAGGCTGTCATTGATGACTTTGAAGCGATCAAAATCCAGGAACAGGACCGCAAACGGAGGTTGTTGCGAGCGCTTAACGCGCTGCACCGATTGCTTTAGCTGGTCCATAAAAAACATTCTGTTGGGCAGGCCGGTCAGAGCATCATGAAATGCGTCATGGACCAGTTTTTTCTCAGCTTGTTTGCGATCGCTGATGTCCTGCATCTGAAAAATCAAATTGGCAGATTGGTTTTGAGTATCTTTGATGGTGGCGACGCTCAAGAGCACCCATCTAATCTGGCCCGATTTGTGAAAGTAACGCTGCTCCAACTGCAGGTTCGAGATCGTGCCTTCGCGCAACTTCGTAAGCTGCTCGAGGATTAAGCTGAGATCATCAGGATGAGTAATTCGCTGAAAGGTGCCCAATAGCAACTCGGCCTCGGTAAACCCCAGCATGTCGCACAGGGATTTATTAACCTGAACCCAACGACCGTCGGGCGCCACTAGTCCCATGCCGGCAGCATGATCAAAGGCGCTGCGAAAGCGTTGCTCGCTTTCGCGGAGGGCATCAATATGGCGTTCAGTCTGCTCGGCCTGCAACTTCGAAGCTTCGATGCTTTTTAGATAGACGGTGTATGTGAAGTAAATAATTAGGGTGACAGGTATGATTCCGACGGCGGCATAAAATCCGTACGCATGAAAACGGAAAATTGAAACCAGGCAGATCGCAAGGCCAAGAGCGATAATGGACCACTTGAAAATTCGAGACTTGGTGAGCGTGATCATATGTAGAAGGAAGGCAGGCGCGCTACAGCTCTCAGGGAAAACAATGGCCGCTAATCAAGCGAGTCGAATAGTGCCCAGGTCGTCATAAGTCTTCTCGATAGCGGAAGCCCGTTTGGCTGCATTATCGGGAGTATTTACTTTATCTTTCATCAGACAGGTTGAATCAGGTAATTGCTCGTTGGTTCTTGCGACCCTGCTCGTGGGAATTCGGCAGAGTATCTTGAGGCGTTTGCTGGAAACTCCAGGCTGTTGTGTGCCAATAAAATCAGGCCGCGGCACAACGGCTGGAAACAGTCTAGAATATTCAGAATCGACATGTCGAGACATTTTTTCAAAAACCTTGGAAATAACGTCCCGAAATGCCGCCCAGCCGCTTTTGATTATCCCCGAGCCTGGCGTCATTTGGCGCCAAATCTGGCGTACTGCCGCACTGCTGAAGTGCTTCAAACCACAAAGGTCTTAATTGTTGGGTGACATGCGCGAGGTTCAAGGGGAGTCCCAACCAGTCGTCATCGCCCCATTTCGACGCGGACTCTCGCGCAATTCCCACATTGCAGGGGATGAGCATCGGACAGCAGTATGCATCGTCACTAGCTCGTAGAGCTTCCGCCAGTCTCTCAAAAAAACGCGTTGACCCGGAGTGCTCCCAGCCAATAGAATCGTAAGCACCTCGATGTTCGAGGTTCTGTTTCTCACCGCCTGCCGTCCTTAAGGAGCCAGTAACAAAATGAACAACATAAAGTGCCGTCATTGCGGCCTCGTCAATCGTCTCGATGCCTTAACGTGTCTTCGCTGTAAATTAGCGCTGGCGCAAACCGCTGGCTTTGGCGGTCAAGGTGCCGCCGCCGTCGCGATGCCGCTGGAAGATTTTGCAGTGGAACGGCCGCTTTGGGTTGCGGTTGGATTATGGGGACTCAAAACGCGCGCGTTGGCCTGGGCATTTTTCGCACTCAGTATTCTGGTGGCCACGGGGTGGATGATGTATTGGAGTTGGTCCGGTGCGATTATTTATCTGGCGGCTGTCTGGTACTTTATGGCGATCCGATGGGCTGATAAGAACAATGCGTGGTGAGGCGAGATCAGTTCACGCGACCAACCCCAACACATTCATCTCCTAATCTCCTCGAATTAATTCTTCCAGTTGTTCCGATGCTGTTTCGACAGCGCGGTTGGCATCTGCCAATGCTTTCGTCGCTTCTTCGGCCGCTGACGCCGCGCTTCGCGCGCGCCGGCCAGCATCTTCCGACGCGAACCTGGCCTTCTGGAATCGCTGCTCGGCTTCGCGTCGGTTTTTCTCAGCTTTCTCTGCCTCAGCTTTAGCTTTTTTCACTGCTGCCTCGGTACGCTGCTCCGCAGCTTGAGCCTTGGCAAGCAGGCGCCTGGCATCTTGCAGCGAGGTCTTCGCGGCCGCTATCTCTGACTTGCGCGCCTCTCTGAGGCGGCGCGCGTCATCGGCAGGCGTCGCTTTTCGCCGCGTGTCCGTGCCGGCGGCTGGCTTCTGTGGCGCGGTGGTTCGCGCCGGCACTACGGTTAGCTTCGGCATGCCAACCCCGGACATTAGAGACGCGAGGGAATCGAAACCGGGAGGATCGATGTCGTGCGTCAGGCGTCCCGGAGGTGGACCACCTGGAAGCGACGCGTAGACCGACAGCGCTTCGAGCGTAGTACTAACGCGACGCATGGTGTCGAGCGATGGGTTGTGACCGGCATCCTGAAGTAATGACGTGGCCTGATCGGCGAGGTGCGTAATCGATTCCCGGCGGGCGTCGATAATTCCATGCATGTCTGCGAGCTTTCCGGATTTCTGGGCTTGGCGAAAGCGCTTACCAGTCGCGATCAGTTGTTCGAAGTCCGCGCGATGCTGCCAGTAGATCTGGTTCACGGCCCAGGCCGAGATTGAAGGTTTGGCCAGGGCTTTGACTCGGTTAGCCTCGTCGCCACGCCCGGCCTTTTTCAATTGAGACGCCAGGGTGTTGCGCGCGCCGGTAAACTCCGTTAATGCGACTCTGAACAAAGCATCAACATCATCCTCAAGATCCTTGCCCGCTGGGTTCTTGTCCTGTTTTCTCACCATTCAGCTAGTCTCTCACTGTTTTCGCAAAACGCAGAGAGGAAATCAGGGTCAGGTGCAGGTGCAGTTTGAGTGGATGGTGACAGCAAGTTAGCTTATGGCTCCAGAGGCCTCATATTCCGACTCGAATAGATCGTATCTGAGGATTTGATCAGCCTGGCGCGTGAGTTCGAAGAAATAGGAAGCCGTCGAATGATGCGAGTCTATGCAGCTAGCGGAGAAACCGCGTGTAGCGCAGGCAACACATCATCCCTTACTTCCTTTGATTCTTTGATCAACTCAGACACGAGGTCGCCGATGCTAAAGAGATCGTTTGCCTTTGTGAGATACGAGCGAGCGCCCGCATTCAGTCCGGCTTTCTGCTCGGTTGGCAATGCTGCGGTTGAATACATAATGATTGGTTTTCGGGGAAACGATTGACGTAACTGCCGGCACAAAGTGACACCCAGGCCATCTGCACACACAGGACTTACCAGGAAGAGTTCGAATTCCTGAAGTTTCGCTTTGCGCAACGCGCCGGCGTGACTCTCGACGCCGGTCACTTGATGCCCGGCCTGATCCAACAGAAACGATATTAGAGCGCGAACGTCAGGATGATCTTCGATCAACAGAATATGTCCTGGCGTGCCGCGTCGCGCAGAGGACACCGGAGTGTTAGCCGTCGCCGCACTCTCGCCATTCGCTACGATCAGAGGAGCACTCGGTTGGTTCTCGCTCACGTCTTTCAATGCCGAACGCACCGATTCGACAATTTGTTTGGGACTATGACGCAATTTTGAAAGCACCATCGTAGCGCCCGCGTTCCACGCATCCTCGACCATGCCCGGCAGCGAAGCATTGGAAAAAATAAGGACCGTAAGGGTGCGAAGCGACGGGTTGGCGCGGACCCGTTTGAGCACCTCGATGCCATTCAGTTTTAACAGCATCACATCAAGGATCACCAGATCGGGACTGGCGCTATTTATTAGCGCAATTCCCGCTTCGCCATCGGCCGCGACTTCAACCTGATAGCCTTCGGCGATGAACTTGTTTCGATAGACAGTTGCCAGAACTTGCTGATCTTCAACTACGACAATCTTCGGCATAAATTGACTCCTTCAGTTATCGATCCGTTCGCATCACCGGTTTTCCTAACCGGCACACTCCCGGGCCTCTCTCGTTCTCCTGTATCTCTCAGCCAGGAATGCTTCCCGCACGCGGGCAGATTCCTGCTGAAGTTTGGTCAGAAGATTGGCGACTGTTTCCCGGGGACCATTCTGGATGGTCTCTTCAACGGCCTTGCAAAGTCCTGCGGTGCCCGCCGCGCCCATAGCAGCGCTGCTACCTTTGAGGTTGTGGGCTGTTCGCCGGAGGGAAGGCACATCTCTTTCTTCAAGGTGAACGGACATGCTGGCCAAACGGCGCGGCGTCTCTTCAAGATAAAGATCGATAAGTTCTACGACTAAGTCCGGCTCATGGTCTCCTCGTATGCGCTGAAGACTGTTGAGCACTGACAAATCGATCGCGGCGGGAATAGTATCGCCAAACTTGTCAATGAAATGGTCGCTCATGCTGCTCTCTCTTAAGTTTGTACGATTCATCAGGCAGCGAGCCTCGTGCTCAGGAGCATGCCCACAGTCGTCTGTAGTTGCTCGGGAGTGAAAGGTTTCGGCAGGTAAAGTATGGCGCCAGCCGCGAAGCTATTCGTCATGACGTTGATATCCTGTTCAGCCGTGATCCAGTATCTCCGAGACCTCATCTGGATCGTCGCCTAAAGCCTGATGAAGCCGTTCCATGTCCACGGGCGGCGGCGTTAGTCCCGGCGCCGTTTCTTCAATAATTAAACTGACTTCGCCGGACGCGGCGAGGAAAGTCTCGAGCACTTGGGCAAGTTCTTCCTGCTTCACGGGTTTCGTGATGTGATCGTCCATCCCTGCAGCCAGAGATCTCTCTCGATCACCGGAAAGCGCGTGCGCGGTCATGGCGACGATTGAAGTGTGCCTGGTCGCGCCTTCCCGGCGGCGGATTTCGGCCGTGGCCTCATAACCATCCATCTCAGGCATTTGGCAATCCATCAACACCAGGTCGTAACGGATGCGGCCCAGGGCTTCGATTGCCTCTCGGCCATTGGCGACAGCATCGGCGCGATAGCCCAGCTTCGGTAACTGTCGGATGGCGACCTTTTGATTCACGACGTTGTCTTCGGCAAACAGAATTAATTTGTTGGACATGCGCTTGGCCTCCCGCAAAGTGTGTTTCGTAACCAGAGACGACGACGCCGACCGCGAGTCTTCCTGACTAACGAGGGATCTGCTCATCACTGAAATCAAGCAGTCGAAAAGCTGAGACTGCCGAATCGGTTTACTTAGATAAGCCGAGACCCCGGCGTTGCGTGAACGAACGCCATCACCACGCTCACCCGCTGAGGTCAACAGGACCAGACGCGTTTGCGAGATCTCTGGATCAGACTTAATCGCATCAGCCAATGCAAAGCCCCATGCCCGGCATTAGCAAGTCCAGAATGGCTAGATCATAACTATTGCCCTGGGCGGCGGCGGCCTTCAGAAGTTCCAGCGCCCGTGCGCCCGAGTCAGTCTTGCGCAGCCCACTAATTCCATCAGGCCAGATTTTTTTGGATTTCTTCTGAGTCCGACTCCAAAAGAACGCAAAACTGCATCTAAAAAAACATGGTTATTGCTGAATGAAAATGGGATAATCGCCGCAATAACTGTTTCCATTTATATCTTAACGACGGTGAGTTCTGGTGCCCCCGATGGGCGAGCAGTCGTCAAGACAGTGCGGGCTTTTCTAATTGAACCGATTTCGCCTGATTTTGGACTAGACCCGTTACTGGTGCCAGCCTCACCCTTGAGCAGAAATGAGCACAACAAAAGCCGATAAACTCTCAGATCGTCTCGTTACTTCCGTCAGCGACCTACTCCTTGGGGAAACCTCTGCGAAGCGCGCTGATGCGGCTCGCAATCTCGGTCAGACCAAAAGCAAAGCCGCAGTCAGATACTTGATCCAGGCTCTCGCTGATGATTCCGCCGAAGTGCGTTTGGCTGCCGCTGAAGGCCTCGCCGAAATCGGCGACCCCGCCGGGATTGGGCCGCTCAAAGGACTTCTTGAAAAAGAGAACGACACTTCCGGTAACCATTCTGCGTTGTGTGCGGCGATCGATAAGCTCGAAGTCGCCGAATCCGTTCGACGTTCGCAAAGGGCCACGGCGCCGCGTCTTCTGGAAGCGTCTTATCAGGAAATTGAGCGCACTCTGAAGGCGTCAGCGGCAAAGCTAAGAGCGAATTCAGGTGAAAGTTGGAGTGGATCTGTGACCCGTTCGGAAGAACGAGACGGCAGTGCCGCACCGGCCGGCAATCTTTTCGCGGACAATCCTGCCATTGAGAGCTCGCATGAGGAAAGGCAGAACCTTGAAGAGACTTATCTTCGTGCCGCGCGCGAGCGTGAATTAATTGAGGAGGCCCGACGTCGATCCAACGAGGAGGCGAGCCGGCGAGCTGATGAGGAACTTCGCAACCTGCAAGCGGAAGAGGAATACCTGGCCAATCTCAAAGAGGATTTAGCCCGGCGTCGCAACCAGATCGAAGAGGCCCGGCGCATCGCGACGGAAGAGAGCCAGCGGATCGAAGCGATCGAAACTCGCATTGTCCAGGATGATACGGCGCGGCGAGCCCGCCTGGAAGAGAACCTGCGACTTGAATCTGAGACTCGGGCGCGGCTCGAAGCCGAGCACCTTCGTTTTGAGAGTTTGCAGCGCGAGGCTGACGAGCAACGCGAGCTCATGGAAGAGCACGAACGCTCGCTGGCCAGAGTGCGCCAGCTACGCGCGGCGACTGATCTGACCTATCGTCAGGAATCGGATCAATTGAACCAGGAACTGGCCGCGCTGCAACAGGCTAATGAGGAACTTTCGCGCCTGCGGGCCGGAGTTGAGGCAGCTCGTCAGCGCAGTGAAGAAGAGGTAGTAACGCTCAGACAGGCGCAGGAACTGATTCAGAAGGAAGAAGCGGCACGCCGTGCCACCGACGATGAACGAATTGCCGTGGAAGTCGAAACGAAAGTTCGTCTGGACGAGGCCGCGCGTCGCCTCGAAGAAGCCCGGCGCCGTGATGCCGAAAGCCGGCGGCGGATCGAAGAAGAGGCCAGACTTCGAAGCCAGGAAGATAATCGCCGGCTGGCTGAATTGAATGCGCTGCGAAAGCAACGTGAAGAAGAAGCTCTGAAGCGGGCCGCGCAGGAAGAAGAACTGAAGGCCCAGATCGAGGCTATTGGCGAGGCCACCCAAAATCGACTCAAGGCGATTGAAGAGGCCGAAGCGCTTAAGCAGAGTGAAGCCGCCGCTTATCAAAAAGCCGAAGAGCAGGCAAAGACACGCGTGGCCGAAGCGGACCGGAGACGCGCAGAGGAAGACGCGCGACTAAAAGCTGAGTACGAGTCGTGGGTTCGCATGGAAGAGGAAGCGCGGCGTCACAGCGAAGAACAAAGACAACTGATTACCCGTGCGCGCCTGCGGGCCGAAGAAGAGGGCCGTCGCCTGGAAGAACTCGAGCAGCAGGCGATGCTTCAGACTGAAGAGCAGCAGGAACGATTCAACAATGCGAAGCTCCGCAGGGAACAGCAGACAAGGACGCTTGATGAGCTTTCGACTTTGAGAGAGGCGACTGAGCGCGATGCCATGGAGTTGGCCTTAAAGGCCCAGGAGTTGATGACCGAAATCGAAGTGATTCGGCAGACGACCGCCGATCATCGCAAGACGATCGAAGCAAATAACCGGCAACTCGCAACGGCGGAAGAAGAGTTTCGCTTGGTGGAGCTCGAGAAACTAACATCGGCGGAAGCTTTCAAACTTTCGGTCGCGGAACAAACCAATCGTTTGGCGGAATTGGATACCGAGCTGGATCGAGTGGCGGCCGAAGTGCGCGCACAGGCTGAACGCAAAGCCGAGCTTGAGTCAGAGATCGCGGCGCTGGAAGTCTCCAGCGCGGAACACGCGAGTCAAATCGAAATTGCCGAAGTCCGGCGCCGCGAGGAAGAGGAAAAGATCGCGAAGGCCCGGGCCACCCTGGCGGAAAAGGAACAGCAGGCGCGACAGAAGGCTGAACAGGAAGAGAAAGAGCGCCAGGAATTTGAAGCGGCCACAGCAAAGATCGAAGAAGAAGCGCGCCAACGCGCGAAGGCCGAAGCCGATCGCCGATCTGAACAAAGAAAGCTTCAGATTGAAGTCGAAGAAAAAGCCTTAATCGAACGAAATGAAGAGCTGAATCGACGCCGAGCTGAGATCGATGTCGCTCGCAACATCGCTGAGGAAGAAGCGCGTCGCCTGGCTGAGATTCAGGCCCGCATCTCGGACGGCGAGACAGCGCGCCGCCGGGCCGAGCATGAACGGCTTCGCCTGGAAGCGGAAGTCAGGCTCAAGGCGCAGAAAGAGCAGGACCGCTTGAAAGAGACCCGCGATCGGATTTCGGATGCGCACAAGGAAATCGGGGAGCTCAGGCATCGCGCGGAAGAAGAGGAACGCGAGCTTCAGGAATTGCGGGCCTCGATTGCTAAGTTCGAAAAACAAGCTCTCGACCGGGTAAAAATCAAGGACAGCTTGAAGGCCAGATTAAAGAATTTGACAGACCAGCCGGAACCACCCGAATCGCCGAAGGTTGATGCCAAGCAACCTTCCAACCCAACGAACAGTCGTTAACCGGCGCAGTCATCATCCCTCTCTACGGCCACGCGCAACGACGCGCGTCCACTCCAGGACTGAACCGCGTCCGGCCTCCAGGAAATGGTTGTAAATTAGGGGCGGCTGCGCTACATTCGGCCCCGAAAAAGAGTTTGCTGCGGCCACCAAATCCCCCCTCAGCCGAAATGTGACCGAGCTAAACACTTCAAAATGGAGGATGAGTTATGAAGCCTCTCTTGATTTTGCTGCTCCTGCTGATTCCCCTTGTTCACGCGCAAGAACCGGTTACGAATCCAGATGAATCGCCGCTCGTTGTGGTCAGCTCAAAGTGGGCGCGCGATCGTCAGCCGGTCGACAATGCCGCCTCAGTTTCGGCGCTGGTTCCACCCCAACCGGCGATAACGAGGGAAAGCAAAAACTTTGAAAAACAGAAACGATTGAATGCTCCAGCCGGCGATCGAGATCCTACGCTGGATACGGTTGATGCACGCGGCAACGAATTGGAGAGAATCAATCAACTCGCGCGTCAAGGTGAGCAACAGAATGTGGACGGCTACGCCTATCAGGTGAAGGTGCAAAATGGAGGCGCCAAAGTCACGCAAAACATTTTCTGGGAATATCGATTTCGCGAGACGGCAAATCCGTCGAACCAGGTGCGCCGGCAATTCATCTGTAGCGTCAAAATAAAACCTTTGCAGGAGAAATCGCTGGAGGCTTTTAGCCGTTTGGGCCCGAGCGAAGTCATCGACGTGAAGTCACTCGGCAAAAAGTCCGAACTTGAATCTGCCGTGGTCATCAACCGCGTTGAATTCTCAGACGGCACGTTTTGGCAGAGGAAAGGTTGGGAGGTCAACCAGCTAAAGCTGAATGAGAAAGCGCGGGCGGTGACCCGCAATCTGCCGACGTGCAGAGGCTTGTAAATTCTTGTCGCTCGCCCTTTGGGAGAGCAATTACATAGTTGACTCACCTCACCTGATCTGACCTGGGGAGCACATTGGTTTACCCAACGATGATCTTTGGCTAGATTCAGCCGCGGAGCGGCAAAAGATCTGTAGCCCATGGCGTAAGCCATGGGATCGCGTTTTCAAAAACAGAATCAGCCGCAGCGCGGCGGAACGCTTAGATTGAGTTTCGCCGCGCTGTGGCTGTTTTCTTTACCGACCGAAACCCACGGCTTACGCCGTGGGCTACAGAACTTTCGCCCGCTTCAAGGGCTGGGTGAGTCAACTATTTGAATGCCTTTGGGAGAGGGAGAAAATCATTCTTAAATGCCGCAGGTTTGAATCAAAAATCAACCAACGTGCCGACATTCTCCTGGCCCGCCTTGCCGAAAACATAAGCAGCCGCGGCGAGATCCTCCATCGCTAACCCAAGTGATTTGAAAATTGTAATTTCGTCCGGCGAGGTGCGGCCCGGGTGCGCGCCCGTGACGACTTGATCGAGTTCCGCGCGAATGTGGCTGGAGTCAATCGCGCCTTCCTTCGCAGCAATCAAATAATCTCCCGCTTCATTCAAAGCAGATTCGCGGCGATCGACAATGAGCGTGGCGTCCACCATTGTCGCCGTGTCGATTTCGCGCGCATTGAACGAAAACGTTCCGATCGCGTTAATGTGCGCGCCGGCTGAAATCCATTCGCGATTCACCACGGGTTCGCGCGAAGTTGTGGCCGTTACGATGATGTCGGCCCCGCGCAGGGCAGCTTCAGCCGATTCAACTGCTTCAATCTGAGCAGAGTATTGAGGCTGCATTTCAGCGACGAACTTTTTGGCGTTGTCGAGCCGGCGCGCGGCGACTCTGATTCGCCTGAGATTGCGCGCGCAGACCATCGCAGTCAGGTGAGTCCGAGCTTGCACGCCGGCGCCAATGATCGCGAGGTCGCTCGATTCTTCGCGAGCCAGCAGGCGCGTCGCGAGTCCGCTCACGGCTGCCGTGCGAATGGCCGTGATGGCCGACGCGTTAACCATTGCCAGCGGCTCTCCGGTGGCGCCGTCGAAAAGCAGCACGCCACCCTGATGCGCATCTTTTCCGAGCGCGGCATTGCCAGCGAAAACGCAAATCGCCTTCAAACCAAAAAGCGGAGCATCGCCGGCGTGGAAGGTGGGCATCAGCGCCATCACACCTTTCACCCCAGGCGGCTTGATTATTGTTCGCAAGGGCTGATGAAATTCATTGCGAGCCAACCCGTTGAAGGCTTCTTCCATTACGTCAATGCACTCGGACATGGGCAGAAGTCTTTCGACCTCTGCATGATTGAGAATTAGCAGGCTCATGGCGCCGGTAAGATTATCATGGGACGCGTCCCTGGCTCTGCCATTCCGATGCGCGGCAAGTCTCTGACTTGCCGTAATGAGCCATTGTTCTTTCCTGGTCTACGACCTCAGTTTCGCGGTCATAGACCGCAGGATTTTGAGGAGGTGTCTCGGCAAGTCAGAGACTTGCCGCGCATCGGAGTGGCAGAGCCAGTGAGATAGTGGCTTGCGGACATCTTCTGCAGAAAAGCCCTCCCTCACGGTCGGGCTTCTGACACGCAATCGATGACAAAATGAAAACGATCCGATACCATGCGACCGCCAACGGTCATTCAAAACTAATTCTGGAAAAGTCTGATGATGAGAAACGAATTGTCTGTCTCGACTCGCCGTCGATTCCTATCAACACTCGTAATTGGTCTGGTTATCGCAGCCGGTTCCTCGGCGATGGCCCAACAGTTCAACCCCGAACTGTTCAAGTCGCTTCACTGGCGCAGCATTGGCCCGTTTCGCGGCGGAAGAGGGCGCGGCGTGGCGGGCGTGCCCTCGCAGCCGAATGTCTTTTACATGTCCCAGGTAAACGGTGGCGTCTGGAAGACCGACGATTACGGGCAGACTTGGACGCCAATCTTCGACGATCAACCGACGGGATCGGTCGGCAGCATCGCCGTGGCTCCGAGCGATCCGAACATCATCTATGTCGGCAGCGGCGAAGGTTTACAGCGCCCCGATCTCTCGGTCGGCGACGGCATTTACAAATCAACTGACGCCGGAAAGACCTGGACGCATCTTGGTTTGCGCGACGGCCAGCAGATTCCACAGATCGCAATTGATCCTCGCGACGCGAATCGCATCCTTGTGGCAGTCGCCGGTCATCCATACGGACCAAACGAAGAGCGCGGCATCTTTCGTTCGACTGACGGTGGCAAGACTTTCGAGAAAGTTCTCTACAAAGATGACAACGTCGGCGGCGCGGACGTGATGTTCGATCCGAAGAATCCGGATGTCGCCTATGCGGGACTTTGGGAGGCGCGCCAGGGGCCCTGGGAAAACGCAGCATGGAACGGAAGCGGCGGCGGCGTTTTCAAATCCACCGATAACGGTAAGACGTGGCGGCAACTGGGCGGCGGCTTACCGGAAAATATCATTCAGGCGAATTTGGCGATTGCGCCCAGCTCTCCTAATCGCTTGTTCGCGTCAATCGCTCTCAGTCCGGGCCTGATGATCTATCGCTCTGATGACGCCGGAGAAACGTGGACCAGAATCACCACCGACGCGCGGCCCGCCGGCCGAATTGGCGGCGGTGACCTCGCGATTATTCGCGTCGATCCGAAGAATGCGGACGTCGTCTATTCCGCCAGCATCGTGTCGTGGAAGTCGGTTGATGGCGGAAAAACCTGGAATGCTTTTCGCGGCGCGCCCGGCGGCGACGACTACCAGAACGTCTGGATCAATCCGAACAACTCTGACGTGATCATTCTGGCGAGCGACCAGGGCACGGTCATCACAACCAACGGCGGCAAATCGTGGAGCAGTTGGTACAACCAGCCGACCGCGCAGCTCTATCACGTGAGCGCGGACAACGCTTTTCCTTATCGACTGTGCAGCGGTCAGCAGGAGAGCGGTTCGGCCTGCGTCTCGAGTCGGGGCAACGACGGGCAGATCACATTTCGCGAGTGGCACCCGGTCGGCGCTGAGGAGTACGGCTACGTGGTCGCGGACCCGCTCGACCCGGACATCATCTATGGCGGCAAGCTGACCCGCCACGATCGACGCACCGGACAAACACAAAACATCATGCCGAAGCCATTTCGCACGGCTGATTTTCGCGTGCTGCGCACCATGCCGGTTTTGTTCTCGCCGGTCGATCCGAAGGTCCTTTATTTCGCGACAAACACGCTTTGGAAGACGAGAGACGGCGGCCGGAATTGGGAACAAATCAGTCCGGACTTAACACGCAAAACGTTTGAAGTGCCGGAAACGATTGGCAAGTTTCGATCGCAGCCGACCGCACAGCCGTCACAGCGCGGCGTGGTTTACGCGGTCGCGCCTTCGCCGCTGGACATCAACTTAATTTGGATCGGTACGGATGATGGCTTGATTCATCGCACCACCGATGGCGGCAAGAATTGGACAGACGTCACACCCAAACAGATGAAGCCCTGGCAAAAGGTTTCGATCCTGGACGCAAGTCATTTCGATAAGAACACGGCTTACGCGGCGATCAATACTCTGCGTTTGGATGATCTGCGGCCGCACATCTACCGCACGCGCGATGGTGGCGCGACCTGGACGGAAATCACGAACGGTATTCCCGCAAACGAAAACACCGACGTGGTTCGCGAAGATCCTGAACGCAAAGGTTTGCTGTTCGCCGGCACGGAGCGCGCCGTTCATGTGTCGTTTGATGATGGTGAGCACTGGCAGTCTTTGCGTCTGAATATGGGCGCGACATCCATTCGCGACTTGATCATCAAAGGCGACGACCTTTGTGTCGGAACGCACGGGAGAGGATTTTGGATTCTCGACAACATCACGCCGCTGCGGCAACTTCAGGATTCTGTCGTGAAGTCGTCGGCGTTTCTGTTCAAGCCGCAAACGGCAATCCGAGTGCGCTGGAATATGAATACCGACACGCCCTTGCCGCCCGATGTTCCGGCGGGCGAAAACCCGCCCGATGGCGCGGTGATCGATTACTACCTTGGCACGGCTACATCAGGACCGGTGACGCTCGAAGTAAAAGACTCGAGCGGTCAAATCGTACGACGTTATTCGAGTGATGACGCGGTGACGGCGCCTGATTCATCGCTCAACATTCCGCTCTATTGGATCAGACCGCCAGAGAAACTCGCAAACGGACCGGGGCTTCATAGGTTCTTCTGGGACTTCCATTACGCGCCCGTGCCCGGCGTGCCGGCGTCATATCCCATCGCCGCCGTTTACAAAAACACGGCGCCCGAAGCCACTTCGCCCTGGGCCATGCCCGGGAAGTACACGGTTGTGCTGACGGTGGGCGGGAAGAAATATGAACAGCCGCTGAACCTCGTGATGGATCCGCGGGTTAAGACGCCGATAGCTGATCTCACTGAGCAGTTCAAGCTATCGAAGCAGCTTTACGATGAATGGCTGGCGCTAAATACAATCTCGAATCAGATTCGCCCGATTCGAGGTCAAATAACTGAGCTTCGGCCAAAAGTCACGGATGCGAATTTGAAAGCTCGACTGGATGCAGTCGCGGAAAAACTTCAGAGCCTGACCGGGGCTGGCGGAGGCGGACCCGGCGGTGGTGGTGCAGCCGCGAGAGCATCGGTGGCATCGACCACCGGTCGCATCCGGACCTTATTTAACTTGATCGAAGACGTGGACCTTGCGCCGACGCCGCAGGTCGCGGGCGCGATTCCTGATGTTGTGAAGGATTCGCGCACGCTTCAGGAAAGCTGGCGCAGCATCACTTCGCAGGATATTCCGGCGTTGAATCAGGAATTGAAGGCGGCTGGGTTGCCGGCAATTGAATTGAAGTAACGGTAGTGCCCAATTTTGAGTGTGACTTTTCCGTAGCCCAGGCGTTTACGCCTGGGGAACGCGGAGGATTAGTTTTTGAAAGCCCCATTAATGGGTAATTATATACTTGACTGACCACATTATTCATGCTACCTTTACAGCATGGAAAGCAAAGAGAACTTCCCCAAAACGCTTCAACAGGCAATCATTTACTTCTCGAATCCTGATAACTGCCGCGAGTTCCTGATGACGCTCCGCTGGCCGGATGGCGTTGTTACCTGTCCGCGTTGCGGCTCTGAGAACGTTACCTACCTTGAGAACGCCAAGGTCTGGAAGTGCTACGCGAAGCACCCTAAAGCTAAGTTCTCGGTCAAGGTTGGGTCGCTGATGGAAGATTCGCCTATCACTCTCGACAAGTGGCTTTGCGCTATCTGGCTGATTGCGAACGCTAAGAACGGCATTAGCTCGCTTGAACTTCATCGCTCGCTTGGCATCACGCAAAAGAGCGCGTGGTTTTTGCTTCATCGCATCCGCAAGGCAATGCAAAACGGTTCGTTCGCAAAGCTGTCGGGCGAGATCGAAGTTGACGAAACTTTCATCGGCGGTTCTGCGCGTAACTTCCATCTCAGCAAGCGAACGTTTCTCAAAGGCCATGTTGGCAAGGTTGCGGTAATGGGCTTGCTGGATCGTCACACTCGCCAAGTCCGCACTGAGATTATTCACGGAACCAACAGAGCCAACATTGATCCGACAGTCCGCAGGCACGTTGCGGCTGGTTCGACGGTTTATACCGACATGCTCGCCAGCTACAACAAACTTGAGGATGAATACGTTCACAACGTAATCAATCACGCTGAGAAGTATGTTGACGGTCAGATTCACACGAACGGAATTGAAAACTTCTGGGCGCTTCTCAAGCGATGCCTCAAGGGAACGTATGTTAGCGTCGAACCTTTTCACCTGTTTCGATATCTCGATGAGCAAACTTTTAGGTTCAATACGCGCAAGGGAACGGATGCTGATCGGTTCGTGAAAGCGGCTGCGGCTCTTACTGGCAAACGTCTCACGTTTGTCGAGTTGACGGGCAAGAAAATACAAAGCGAAACGAACCATTAAAGACCGAAGCGGCAACGTGCTGCCGCGCCAGAAACGAGGACAACGAAGGAAGGTGTAAGTGAAAAAAACTAAACGCATAAAGCCACCCAAAAACTGGGAAGACCCGCCAGACTCTTTTGAACGGTTTAAGAGTCTGGCAAGGGGCTTAATGACCGTCCCTAAGACAGAATCTGGAAAAGAACTAGCAAGACAATCCCCACAAAAACAAAAGAAGCCCTCATGAGCGATCCATTCCATAGTTCAAAGCGCAGCGTTGCGTGGGGACACCAGCACATCCAAAACTTCGAACGGCAAATCACGGAATTCTTCAAAACTAACCCCTACAGTAACGTCTGTGAGTATGATCCTAAGAGCAACGGTAAGGCGTACAAGATCAAGCTCACTAAGCCCATGCCAGTTGCGCTCGAAAACATTGCGGCTGACGCGGTCAACAACTTGCGCTCGGCGCTCGACCAAGCCTGCTACGCCCTCCAACCTGCGGGAGAGAAGGGCAGGTACGCCACGTTCCCTTTCTCTAGCGATGCCGCTCAATTTGAAACTGCCGTTAAAGGACGTTGCAAAGCGCTCCCGAAGGAGATTGTTGATTTGATTCGCGGGTTCAAGCCATACAAAGGAGGGGACGATCTTCTCTGGGCATTGAACGAAGTCTGCAACACCAACAAACACGGCATCCTTGCTCCGGTCGCCGCCTGTACGTCCGTCGTTCGTTTCAAAAAAATCGACTTTGTCCCCAGCGGTGTTGGTGCAGGGTTCGCACTGCAATTGCCTGTCTGGGATCGGGCAAAAAACGAGATGGTACTCTTCCTTAGTGACAAGCGCTCTACAGTGGAGGCGGATGTCGATTTTTCCGCTCATATAGTTTTTTGCGACATTGAAATTGTAGACGGCCAACCTGCGGAGGCTGTCCTGAAAGATTTTTTCAACATAGCTAACCGCATCGTTATGACTATCGAAGCGGAGGCCAAGCGAATCGGCCTCGTCTAATTCTGTTTTCAAAATTACCCCCATTAAGTAGGTAGCCACATAGCTTGGTCAGCCAACTATATAGTTACCCATTAATGGGGCTTTAATAGTGCATCCTCTTTCTGTCCCAGGCGTAAACGCCTGGGCTACAGAAAACTTCACGATGAAATCACGTCACCCCTTGGTAAACGAGCAATAAGAAGACGCAAGCCTGACACCGCACCGCCCATTTCTTAGGGTTGTCGCGACGCTCAAACTCTGGGCTCCGTTTCTCAAACGCTTTGCGGTTGCACCTGCACGCTTCCCGCGAAAAATCCCCAAATCCTTGGAATTATTGGCGAATTCGGCGTTTAAACCGTTCGGACGGGAAGCTATGAAACGCCAACTAACCTCGGGCCTGGGGAACAACTCGATTAGCGTACGTGACGGAGCGGGCGCTCTATTTCGTCGTCGCGGACTGGTTCTATTCACATTTCTTGCAGTGATTATCGGCGCCGTTGCGGTGACGCTCCTGCTGCCGAACCGGTACGACGCGCGCATGAAAATTCTGGTTAAGAACCAGCGCGTCGATATTGCCATCACGCCCGAAGCGACGACCGGGTCCTCTGCGCCCATGGTCGAAAATGAAGTCAGCGAGAACCAGATCAATTCGGAAATTGAATTGCTCACCAGCAACGACCTGCTGACGCAGGTGGTGAAAGAAACCGGTCTGGCGAATAACAGCGGCGCGGGTATGTTTGGGAAACCGCTGCCCGAAGCGGCGCGAGTAGAGAAAGCCGTCAACGGTCTCGCGAAGGATCTGACAATCACCCCGGTCCGCAAAGCCAACATCATCAGTATCAGTTACTCGTCGGGTTCGCCGCAGATGGCGGCGGCCGTGCTCAAGAAACTTGGTGACCTCTATCTGGAAAAGCATTTGAAGTTGAATCATCCCGCCGGCGCGTCCGACTTTTTCAAAAACAAAGCTGAGGAATACGAGTCGCAGCTTAAAGAGGCCGAACAACGCCTCACGAATTTTCAGCAGAGTAACGAACTCGTCGTGCTCGGTCAGCAGAAAGAATTGACCCTCCAGCGAACTGCTGACGCGAAGTCAAAGCTGCTTGACGCTGAGACCGCGTTGAGTGAGGCGACCAACAAAATCACTCGCGTTGAAGAGCAGTTGGCAGTGATGCCGCGGCGCGTGGTCACGCAAGCCCGTCAAATTCCCAATCAATATTCGGCTGAGCGTCTGAACACGATGCTGGTCGAAATGCAGAACAAGCGCACGCAATTGCTGACTAAGTTTCGCCCCGACGATCGCCTGGTGCGCGAAGTTGACGAACAGATTCGCATCACGCGCGAGGCGTTGGCCAAGGCCGAGCAAAAGACCGCGGTTGAAGAATCGTCTGATCTGAATCCTCTGCGACAGAACCTCGAGACTGAATTGTCGCGCGCCCGTTTGGATCAGGTCGCGGCGCGCGCTCGTCGCGACACTTTGCGCGGACAGTTGCAGCAGTACGAAGGCGCTTTGAAGAAACTCGAAGGCAACACCGTGACACATGATGACCTTCAGCGTCAGAAGAAAGAAGCCGAAGACAACTATCAGCTCTACGCGAAGAAGCGCGAAGAAGCACGCATCGCGGACGAGCTTGATCGACAGAAGATTACGAACGTCTCGATTGCCGAAGCGGCGACGGTCCCGCAGATTCCTTCGTCACCGAATCGGCCTCTGAATCTGATTTTGGGAGTTGTGCTGGCAGCGGTGCTCAGTCTCGGCAGTGTTTTCTCAGCCGAGATGTTCAGCGACGCCGTCCACACGCCGCGACAGCTTGAAGCCCTGACGGGCGCGACCGTGTTGGCGACCGTGCCGGAAAACAGCAGGCGCATGTTGAGTCGTCGCAGTCGTGAAACCAATGCAGTCGAAACGCGACCGATCGCGGAGCTGCAAAGTTAAGGGACAAAACCGAGTGCAAGTCGAAGATCAAATCAAAGAAGAGCCGGCGCTGCTGCCGCGGCGCGAGCCGAACGGCCATAAGCAGCACAACCTTCAGTTGTTGCTGACGAGCCTGCAGAACGGCTCGCAAAAATTCCGTGAAGGCGGAGCAATTCTTTTTACGTCGGCCTCGAACGGCAACGGCGCCGGGCAGGTGGCGAAGCTGTTTGCGGTCGAGCTGGCGCGTCACACCGGACGGCGAACGCTCGTGATTGATTCGCAGCGTTTGCAGAGCCTGGGCGTTGAGGACTATTTGCAGATGCCCTGGAATTGTCATCCCACGAATGTCGAAAATCTTTGGATGTTGCCCGCAAAGAATTCGAGCCGCAAAGGCAAATCTGACCACGGTCAGGAAATGCCAAAACGATCTTACCTGATGCGCGTCGGCAATCAGGGCGAAGAAATCGACACGGGTTTGGAATCGGTCGACGCCTTAAAGGTGAGTTTCGACAACATTCTCATCGATTGTGGATCGCTCAAACAGTCGACGGATGCGGCGGTGCTTGCGGCCAGCGCAGACGGCGTGGTGATCGTCGTCGATGCCGGTGAATCGCGCAACGACGAGATCTTGAACGCGCAGCGAACGATTGAAACTGCCGGTGGAAAGTTCCTTGGGTACGTCCTGAACAAGCGCCGTTACCCGGTGCCCGAGTGGCTTTACCGCAGATTGTAACAGTGGCACAGACTTCAGTCTGTGATTGGTACGCACGCTTCCAGCGTGCAAAGCCAGAGCGAGGAAGGCACGCTGGAAGCGTGCGTACCGAATCACAGACTAAAGTCTATGTTACTTCAAGGGAGTGCCATGAAACGTCGTCTACTCTTAGCCCTATTCGCATTTCTCATCATATTTCCGGTCGCGATCCAGGCCCAGGATCAAAGAGCGCCACGCCTGTCCAACGTGACCGAAAATCGCTACCGCCTGCAACCCGGTGACGTGCTCGAAGTTCAATTCCGCTACTCGCCTGAATTCAATCAAACGGTAACGGTTCAGCCCGACGGCTACATCTCGCTCGAGATTGGCGGAGACCTGAAGGTCGCCGGCTTCACGATCGAGCAAACGCGCCTGGCAATTCTCAGGCAAGCCAGCCAGCGCCTGCATGATCCGGTAGCCACCATAGTCCTGAAAGAATTTCAAAAACCTTATTTCGTGGTTGCCGGTGAAGTGGCCCAACCCGGAAAGATTGAAATGCGCGAAAGAGTGACGGCGCTTCAAGCCATCATGCTGGCCGGCGGAATGAAGGAGAGCGCCAAGTCTTCGCAGGTCGTGGTCTATCGCACGATAAATTCTGACTATGCGGAAGTGAAGGTCTTGAACCTCAAAAGCATTCGGCGCACCAGTGATCTGGAAAACGACCTGACACTGCAAGCGGGCGACATGGTCTACGTGCCGCGCGACAAGCTTTCGAAGGTTGAACGATTTGTGCGACTTGTAAGTGTGATGGCGCTCATTACTCCCAAACTGTAACCAGATTTTTTGATCAATCGAAGCTATGACTGATCGTCACGGAACCATCTCGAATGCGTTTCTCAAGCTGAGCGACATCTCATTGACGCTGGTCTCGCTGGCGCTGGTCATCGTCCATCGATATTCAGAGGCTGAGAATCTCGGCTTCCTTGTCTCTTATCTTTCGGAACGAGTCAAAGTCACCAACGCAATACTCGGATTTCTGCTGATTCTATTTTGGCACGCCGCCTTCGCGGCGCAGGGCCTGTACGTTTCACATCGTCTGAGTCCGTTCTCTGAAGAGCTAAAGGAGATTGGCCGCGCGGTGGGACTGGCTTCGTTGACGCTGCTGGTCGCGGCCCAAGTCGGCAAGTGGCCCACGATTAACTTTGGGATTGTTGCCTACTTCGCGGTCCTCAGCTTTTTTCTGATTAGCCTGATGCGTGTGGCTCTGCGGCAGAATCTGCGCCGCCTGCGCGCGCGTGGTCACAACGTAAAGTCGCTTTTGATTGTCGGCGGTGGGGCTCGGGCAAGACGGCTTGCATCGTTAATCAGCCAACGCCAGGATTTTGGTTACGTAGTGCTGGGTTATGTGGACAATGACCCGGCTTTCGCCGACGCAGAATTGGCGGGTGCTTCGTGCCTCGGCGGTTTTGATGATCTTCCAAGGATTGTCGCCACCGAGGTGATCGACGAAGTAGCGATCGCTCTGCCAATCAAATCGCATTACACCCAAATCGAATCAGCGGTCGCCCTCCTGGAAGAGCAAGGAATCACGATCCATGTGCTGTCCGATCTGTTCCCGCAAAAACTCGCGCGCTCTCAGCCAATCGACCTGGGCGGTTTGCCGATCGTTTCGCTTCACAGCGCGCCGCCGTTTAGCTGGCGCACCGAAGCGAAACGCATCTTCGATCTTTTAGTCGCACTGATCATGCTGCTGCTTTCTTCGCCGATCTTTCTGCTCGCGGCGATCGCCATCAAGCTCGATTCGCGCGGCCCAATCTTTTTTGTCCAGGAACGCATGGGCTTGAGCAAGCGCCGCTTTCGCATGATCAAGTTTCGGACGATGAGCGCCGACGCCGAAGCGCGCATGAAAGACATCGAGCACCTGAACGAAAAGACTGGTCCGATTTTCAAGATCAAAAAAGACCCACGCATCACGCCGGTCGGGAAATGGTTGCGACGCTCGAGCATCGATGAGCTGCCGCAATTGGTCAACGTGCTGCTCGGAGATATGAGCATCGTCGGTCCGCGACCGTTGTCGGTGCGCGACGCGGTTCGCATGGAAGAAGCCTGGCAGAAGCGACGTTTTAGCGTGAAGCCGGGGCTGACGTGCCTGTGGCAGGTTTCCGGCCGCAGCAACCTTTCGTTCGACCAATGGATGCAGTTGGATTTGGAATACATCGATCGCTGGTCGTTGGGATTGGACATGAGGATCCTGATTCGCACGATTCCGGCGATTGTGCTGGCGCGTGGCGCAAGCTAAGCAAGACCGATGATGAATGTGATGGCAAACAACTCCGCGCAAAACGAATTACGACCCGGCGATCTGGTTGAAGTGCGTTCATGGGCCGAGATTGCCGCAACGCTCGACTCGAACGGATCGCTGGAAAAACTGCCCTTCATGCCGGAGATGCTCTCATACTGCGGGCGGCAATTTCGCGTTTCGCGTCAGGCATTCAAAACATGCGTCGACGATCAGGAGATGCGACAAATCGGCGGCACTGTCCTCCTCGAAGAAGTGCGATGCAATGGAAACAGTCACGCCGGTTGCGGCAAGGCCTGTCTGATCTTTTGGAAGGAAGCGTGGCTGAAACCTGCAGGCGCGTCGTCTTCAAACGGCCACGCCATTTCGAAATTAACCGAGGCTGATCTCGAGAAACTTGCAATTCAAAATGGACAGTTCTTTTGCCAATCAAGCGAGATTGTGAATGCTTCGGCGCCTTTGCCCTGGTGGGAACCGAAGCAGTACTTGTGGGATCTCAGCCGCAATCGCATGCCGCTCGGGCAATGGCTGAAGAGCGTCATGATTGCCGTTTACAACAAGGTTGCCTACGTCGGCAAGTTCAACGGTTGGGGGCACATCACCGGGCCCGGCGAATTTAACGGTCATAAGCCACTCGGTTTGCAAACCGGCGATCTGGTCAAAGTCAAAAGCCTCGCGCAAATCAAACAAACGCTCGATGCTTCCGGAAAGAACAAGCAACTGTTGTTCGCGCCTGCGCAGGCTGATTTCTGCGGCCAGGTGCTGCGCGTCCGCAATCGCGTGGACAAGATCGTGCTCGAAGGAACACCGAAGCAGCGCGAACTTAAAGATACGGTTGTGCTCGAAGGAGCCACCTGCGACGGCATCTGTCATCGCATGTGTCCGCGACAATCGCTTCTGTTTTGGCGCGAGTGCTGGCTGGAGCGAGTGCCGGTCCAGTAACGATAGAAAGTTTATGAGTTCAGTTCTCGTTTATCACACGATTAGCGCGCCGGCCGAACCATTGCCGGGCGACATCGATATTTCACCCGAAGCGTTCGCGCGGCAGGTCGATTGGCTGGCGCGTTGGCGCTCGGTTGCACCGCTGGTCCAAACACTCTATTCAACTCGCCGCCGTCAGGTGGCGATCACTTTCGACGACGGGTTTCGCGACAACCTGACCGTGGCGCTGCCGCTGCTTGAGGAGTATTCCTTGCCGGCCACGGTGTTCGTCACCGTGGGTTTCATCGGCAACGAGGGATATCTAACGCGGGACGAGTTACTGGAACTTTCACAAAGCTCTTTGATCACGATCGGCGCGCACGGTTTCTGGCACCGGCATTTCAATCTGCTGTCGAGCGACGAAGCGCGGCAGGAATTGATTGAAGCGCGAACCATGCTCGAAGAAATCACCGGCAAGAAGGTTGATTTGATGGCCTGGCCGTATGGTGAATGCGATCAACGACTCGAGAGTCTCGCCGCCGAAGCCGGTTATCACGCGTCGTGGTCGGTTTGGAAAGGTAACAATGCCGCGCACTGTCGCTGGCGCGTGCCGCTGGGCCGCCGGGACAACATGGCGCGATTCATTCTGAAGGCTTCGGGCGTTTATGAGATGACTGAAGCAAGGCTTCATCGCCGGCGTGATCGTCGCGGTACGCACGCCTCCGGCGTGCCGGCCGTACCCACGCCTCCAGTGTGCTCCAACACGCTTTTGGCGCGCTCGCGCATGGATTAGCACGCTGGAAGCGTGCGTACCGATTGCATTGGATGTGACGTTGAGATGAGCGAGACAGATCAAAAACAAATCTCGGCCGAGAAAGTTCGCGTGTTGCGCGTCTCGCATTCAAGCCTGACGCCGACGCTGCGCGCGCGCGAGCGAGCCCTGGCCCGTAACTACGCGGATATCGATCTTCAGGTAATCACCGCTTGCCAATGGCGCGAAGCTGAAGTTGAGGTGGCGGCGACTCCTGACGATCTGTTTCCGGTTATGGCGCCGCGCACGTTTCTTTCCAAACACGTGCAGTTGTTTGCGTGGAATCCGTTTACCGTCATACGCGCGCTGCGAAGTCACCGTCCACATCTGATCGATCTCAATCACGAACCTTTTAGCGTGGGTTGTGCGGAAGTTTTGACGCTGTGCAATTTGTTCGCGCCGCGGGCGGCGATCGTTCTTCAGGCGGCGCAGAACATTCCGCGAAAGTATCCGCCACCGTTCGGCTGGTTTGAGAAACGCGCGTTCCGTCGCGTGGACGCGGCTTACGCGTGTGGCGAAGCGACGCGCGAAGTGATGCGCGGCAAAGGCTTTGATAAGCCGATGGCGATCATTCCTTTCGGCGTTGATACGGAAGTCTTTGCGCCGCGGCCGTCGACCAGAACCGGAGCTGACGCTCCGCTCACAATTGGTTATGTGGGGAGGATGCTGCCAGGCAAGGGATTGAACTTGCTGGCCGATGCGCTGGCACAACTCGCGACGTCGAATTGGAGACTGCTCGTCGTTGGCGATGGATCAGAGCGGCCTGCTTTCGAACAACGGTTGCGTGAACGAGGGCTGCTTGATCGAGTCGAATTCCTCGGCGCGATTAGTTACGACGACGTGCCCAACATTTTTCAAAAGCTGGACATGTTGGTAATGCCGACGCAGACGACCAGCAGGATTCGCGAACAATTTGGCCGCGTCCTGGTTGAAGCCATGTCGAGCGGTGTTCCGGTCATCGGCTCGACGTCGGGTGCAATTCCGGAAGTTATCGAAAACGCGGGGCTGGTTTTTCCCGAAGGTGACGTTCAGGCGCTGGCTGCTGCGATTGGCCGGTTGCTGTCGAGTGAAAGCCTGCGTGAAGAACTAAGGCGCGCCGGGCGTGAGAGGGTGGACCAGCACTACTCGTGGGATCGGGTCGCGGACAAGACTTACGAATTCTACACGCGCATCTTGAGAAATCAGCGCGCGCGAGTAGCACAGACTTCAGTCTGTGTTCCGAAGTACAAGGAACGAATCACAGACTAAAGTCTGTGCCTGGTACGCACGCTTCAAGCGCGCAAATCCAGAACGAAAGACGGCACCCTGGAAGCGTGCATACCCGAAAGGCACTAATGGTTCGTTGGGAATTAATGACGGATGAGGAAGCGTTGCGGGTTTGGGACCAAACCCTCAAGACGTTCGCCGACTGCTCGCCTTATCAATCGTACGCGTGGGGCGAATACCGTCGCGCGCTTGGCTGGGAGCCACGCCGTTGGATCGCCTTCGACGAGAAGAAAAAGGTCGTCGCGATGATGCAGGGCTGTCTGCGTCGTTATCCCCTCGGTGTCGGTTTGGTTTGGTGCGAAGGCGGACCAGTGGGCGACCTTTCGGTTTGCGACGACAGCTTACAAAAAGCGATCACCGCCACGACCGGTTTGAAGCGAGGCTATTGCCGCTTTCGTTGCGATCGACGCCGAAACATTGAAGACGTTTTGAGATTAACGGCTGAAGGCTGGAACCCGAGCTGGTCGCCGCTGACGAGCAATTATTCGATGGCGCTCGATCTGACTCAGGAAGAAGATCGTTTGCTGGCCGGCTGTGATCGTAACTGGCGGCGCAACCTGCGACGCGCGGAAGAATGCAACTTGACGATCAGGCAATGGATGGACGCTAACGTCGACGAAGTCCTTTCCGTTTACACGTCGATGCAGGAAGTGAAGGGTCTGGGCGAACAGTTGTCGCGCAAAGAAGTCGAAGAGCTCTTGCGAAACCTGAAACAACAACTCGTCCTTTACCGCTGTGATGATCAAAACCATGAGGTAGTCAGTCTCCTGGGTTGCATGGTCGCCGGCCATCAAGCCTGCGCTGTGTTCTGGGCGACTTCTGAAGCGGGACGAAAACTGCATGCGTCGTACTCGACATTCTGGGCCATCCTTCAACACTGCCGGCGCATCGGCATTCATTCGTACGATCTGGCCGGAATCGATCCGGTGCGGAACCACGGCGTCTATCGCTTCAAGCGCGCCACGGGCGCTACGCCAATTGAATATCTTGGTGAATGGGATTGGGCCAGCCGCCCCTGGCTCAGGTGGTTTGGTAATTGGGCCGTCGCGCGACGCGCCCGCCTGAATTGGACCGTAGCCAAAAAAGCAACCGACGCCGCATCGCTCCCGGCCCAGGTTGTGGCCGCCAACCCGCAAACGAGTTGAGAGTTAGAGTGCCGAATGAGTGCTGAAATAATTCAATCGCCGGCGCGGCGTCCGCAGATCAAAATCTGGCCATTGGGATCGCTCCCTTTGTCAGTCGGGATCATGTGGGCTTTAAACACAGGCGGCGAAGCCCTGCGCTGGCTCGTGCTCGGCGGCTTTGGCTCAGTGATGATTTTCTGCCTCGTCATCAGCCTGGAAGCCGGGCTGATCGCGATGATGATCTTCGAGCCGCTGCGCGGATTTCTCAGGCGCGCGCAGTATCTCTACTTAACCTACAGCCAGTCGGATCCAATCCACATCGTCACGCCGATTGTTACGTTGCTGGCTTTTGCTCTGGTGCTGCAACGACATCGTTTGCGTTTGTTCTATCAAAGCGCGCTGGGCGGTCTCGTGACGCTCCTCGCGGTTATTTACTTTCTCCAAATTTTCAATCCGCTTCAGGGTGGTCTCTCGGTGGGGCTGTCGGGAGCGCTGTTCGTGTTGGTCCCGTTGACGTGGTTTTACTTTGCGCAAGTGATCAAGCCTGAGTTCCTGCTCACGGCATTCAAGATCATTGTAGTGCTCGGGCTGATCACGTCGCTGTACGGACTCTATCAACTTGCCTTTGGCTTTCCCGCGTTCGAGCAATACTGGATCGACAACACTGATTTCTACAATTCGATTTCGGTCGGCAAGGTTGAGCGCGCTCTGGCGACTTTTAGCAGTGCTGAAGAATGGGGTCGATATGTCGAGATCGGCGCGCTCATCGCCTTCGGGTTTGCAGCCCAGGCAGCTAACCGAATCAGACAAGTGGCGTGGGGTCTGTGCGGAACCATCCTGAGCATCATGTTGCTCTTTACCGGCCAACGCACGGCCATGTTCGGACTGATTCTGGGATTTTTCGTGCTTGTGCTTCTCGGCGCGCGTACCTGGAAAGCCGCCATGAGCCGCGTCTTGTTAATGCTGGCGCCGGCTCTGCTCATCGCCTTCCTGGCAAAGGCGCCGACCAATGACGACATGTTGGATCACGATGATGACGCCGCTAAAGCCCTCTTGTCCCACACGGCGCGCGGCACTCTCAATCCGACGAATGAAGGCAGCTTCAACGAACGTGTGACGAACTGGACTTATCTGGCCACTGACGTGATTCCGTACCGGCCGCTCGGCCTGGGGCTCGGCGCGGTGACCGTCGGCGCGTGGCGCTACAACAGTGCGCTGGATCTTCCACCCATCGATAGTTATTTCATCTCGTCAGCGTTGACCTGTGGCATTCCCACCGCGCTGCTCTTGATTTGGATTCTGATGAAGGCGACGAAGATGAGTTGGCGTACCTATCGCGGGTCTGAACCCGGCTCGTCCGAAGCCCGTTTATGGCGCATCTCCGCGGCGATCATGCCGGTGCTGATTTTGAACAATATGTTCGGTAACACCTTCACTCTGTATTCAGTCGCGCCCTTTGGATGGTTCCTGGTCGGATGGATTAGCACGTACGGCCTGGCGACAAGAATGATTACCGATCCGACGCAGGAGATTGCAGAACGCGAGCTAATTGTGATTTAGCATGAAGATTGTTTACTACAACCACACGGGACAAGTCAGCGGCGCAGAGCGAGTGCTCCTGGCGTTGATGACACGTCTCAACCCTGGTGAATTCGAAAGGGTGCTCGTGTGCCCCGCCGAAGGACCTCTGGTTGAGATGGCGGCCGAGGCCGGCATTCCCGTGCAGACGGTTGCGCATCTGAACGCGCGATTTACGTGGCGGCCCGATCGCTACTTTGGCTATGGCAAATCTTTCTATCAAGTAATTGCGGAACTGCGCCGCAAACTCATCGAACTCAAGCCCGATTTGATTCATGCAAACAGCATTCGCGCGGGACTGGTAGCGACTGCGGCGACGTTGGGTCTGAAGATGAAAGTCGTCTGGCACCTGCACGATTTGCTGCCGCGCCATCCTTTGAGTTCCGCCATCAGAATGGTCGCAGCCCTTTCCAAGCGAAGTCGCATGATTGCCGTTTCTGATGCGGTGGGCCGGAATTTTTGCGGCCGCTGGTCGTCGCGTCTGAAGCGCAAAGTCAACGTAATTCTCAATGCGATCGACCTCAAACAGTTTTCGGCTGATGGAATTGATCGAGAGGAATCTCGCGCCAAACTCTCGCTGGCAAAAGACGACTTTGCGATTGGCATCGTCGGGCAGCTAACGCCGCGCAAAGGACAACTGGAATTAATCGTCGCGTTCGAAAAGGTATTGCGCGAAGTCCCGGAGGCTCGACTAGTGATTGTCGGCGCCGCGCTCTTCAATCGCGACGCTGATTACGAGCAACTCCTGCGAAATACCGCGCCGCGCTTAGGAATTGCCGATCGCGTGATGCTGCTCGGCGCGCGCAAGGACGTGCCGGAAATCATGCGAGCACTTGATCTGCTGGTCATCAATTCTCTGCGCGAACCATTTGGCCTAATCGCTTGCGAAGCCATGGCGTGCGGAACTCCGGTGATCGCGACCGACTGCGACGGCTTGCCGGAGATCATCAATCATAAAAAGACCGGTTGGCTGGTTCCGTTTGGCGATGAAGAAAAACTAGTTGACGCCATGAGCTTTTTGGCCGGCAGATCCGACATTCGAAAAGAACTGGCGGGCAGTGCGCGTAAAGACGTCGCGCAGAGATTTGCACTCGGACGATACATGAACGAGATCGAAGCATTTTATTCCGAACTTAATAATCCGGACGTTGCGGGAAGGGAAGGGGTCCGCGCCTCGGGGCAAGCTCAAGCAGAGAGCTTCGCGCAGTAATCATATCAGCATGAAGGAATTCACTATCATCCAGGTTTCGCGTGAGATTGGGTTGCGAGGCGGCAGCGAGTGCGTCGCCTACGAGCTGCACCGCGCCTGGCGAGCGCTCAAACTTGATGCGCAGGTTGTGACCAGTATCGCTACCGAAACAGACGCCCGCGAGGGCATTAACCTGATCGCCACCTGGCTCGCCGATTGGTGCGAGTGGGGTTACCTGGCGACCGCGCTGGCCCTGCCGATTTTTACTTTGGCTGCCACGCTGCGCGTGCGTCGCAATCATCGCGCGGGAATTGTGCTCAGTCATGGCGACTCATTGGCGGGCGACGTTTGCATCGTGCACGCCGTCAACCGCGCGTCGCTGGCAGAAAAACGCCGCGCCGGCTATTACCACTGGCTGTTTAATCCGGCGAATCTGTGGTTGGCGTGGCGAGATTGGTTCATGCTTGCGGGCGGCCGCTATCGACGCATCGTCGCGATTTCGGAACGCGTGCGCCAGCAACTAAGAGATCACTATCACGTCCCCGACGAGAAGATTGTTACCATTCCCAATGGCATTAACCTCGCTCGCTTCTCGGCTGACAAAGCCAGGACGAGCGCGTCGGAGGTGCGGCGGTCGATGGGCATCGCTAACGACATGCCTCTGGTCTTGTTCGTCGGCAGTCAGTTCCGTCTGAAGGGTTTGGAATTTGCGATCCGCGCGCTCGCCGAAATGAAAACAAGAGTGCGCCTGCTCGTCGTAGGCCACGATTCCGTCGCCGGGTTTCGCAATCTCGCAAAAGACCTGGGCGTCGAAGATCGAGTCCACTTCGCCGGCGCCCGCAAAGACCTGCCGGACATTTATCCCGCGGCAGATGCTTTCGTCTTTCCATCGTTATACGAAACGTTCGCTCTGGTTTGTCTCGAAGCGATGGCCTCGGGTCTGCCGGTGCTGGCGTCGCGTGTGGGCGGCATCGAAGACTATTTGCGTGATGGCGAAAACGGATTGTTCATTAAGCGCGACGCCAGAGACATCGCCGAAAAACTTGATCGAGTACTCAACGATGAGGATTTGCGCGCGCGATTGCGGCAGAAAGGTCTGGCCACCGCGGCCAACTATTCGTGGGACAAGATCGCGCAACAGTACCTGCGTTTGTTTGATCAATTGATGCTGGAGCGTGAATCCACCGTCAGAACTGGAATTAACACCGAGTCTGCTCTTTCAAGTGTTACGTAAGCCGGGTTTTCCCGGGTGTGACGAAATATGCTGGGCCGAAACATAAAATTAGTTTTCAGCACGAACTTCCTGATGCTTTCTTCGGGAGTCGTGACAAGTCTGTTGAGCGCCTGGGCGTTGGGACCGACAGGTCGCGGCGACCTGATGGTGGTGCTGATGTGGCCGGCAATATTTTCGATGAGCGCGCAGATCGGCCTGCCGCAAGCTTATCGCTACTGGACTGCGAAACGTCCGGAATGCGTTTCCGGGCTTCGCTCCAACGCGATCGTATTCACACTGGTGGTTGGTTTGCTGACGCTCGCTTTCGCGGAATTCATCATTCCGCATTTGATCGGCCATCGAAGCCCGGAAGTTTTGCGCCTGGCGCGGATCTATCTTCTGGTGATTCCCGTTTTGATGTTGACGGATCTTGAGCGCAGCTTGCTCGAAGGCGCGCGCCGTTTCACCTGGGTTGGCATCCTGCGTCTGATTCTTTTCGGAGTGCAGTTGGTCAGCTACGTAGCGCTTTGGGTGATGGGCCGGCTGACGGTGGAAAGCGCGACCTACACGATGGTGGTCGCCGTGGTAGCTTCGCTGTTGCTCTCGATGATTGCGGTCTGGCGCGAGCTGAAGCCGAGCTGGGGCCCGAAGATGGCGGACCTGAGCATGTCTCTGCGTTACGGCATTCGCGATTATCCCGGCGTGCTCACCGAATTCGTGAACTGGCGGTTGGATTTGATCATGCTGGTGGGATTGGCTTCGAGCAGCGCAATTGGATTGTATGTCGTCGCGCTGCGCCTTTCGGACATCACCAGTGTGCTGGCCTCTTCAGTCAGCGACGCGTTGATGCCGGAAGTTGCGGCCACCAAAGAACGCGATCGCGCCACGCTGATGCTGACCAGAAGTTTGCGTTTGACTACGCTGGCGCACATCGTCGTGCTCATTCCGCTTTGGATCGGAGCGCCTTACATTCTGCGTTTCGCTTACGGCGAAAGTTTTGTCGAAGTAACCGAAGTCTGGCGCCTGCTGATGTTCGCTTCCCTGGTCTGGAGCGCCGGAGCGGTTGTGATCAGCGGCCTGAACGGCCTGGGCCATCCCGGCCTGAGCACGATTGCCAGGATTGCCGCGGCGATCGTCATGATCGTGACTTTGACGAAGTGGCTCCCATCACGCGGCATCGAAGGAGCCGCGCTGGCGAACATCGCCGGTTACAGTGTCATGTTCCTGGTAGCGCTGGTCTGTCTTTTGTGGCGTCGGAAGATCAGTCTTTGGGAGTGTGTTCGTCCACGCTGGGAGGATATCCCGCGGATTCGCATGCAGCGATTGGGCTGGGATCTTTTCAGTTCGCACTCGGCTGAAGGCTGATTCAAAACTTCACCCTTGCTTCGTCATGATCGGCGATCCTGGCCGTCACACAAGCGCGTCGAAAGCTGCTGAATTTCCAGAACTTTTCCAATCTTTTCTCTCAATCAGATTCCCGCTCTAATTAACTCTCTACACTGAAAATACAGGGCCTTTGTCACTTTCTTATGTGAAAGCAGGAGAGGTCCGATAGCTTGTCAAGAATCGCACTTGTACACGATTATTTTGTTCAGATGGGTGGCGCCGAACGCGTGGTCGAGGCCATGCACGACTCGTTTCCTTCTTCCCCGCTTTACACGACAGTAGCTCTGCCGCAGATGCTTCCCGGTCGCTTGCGCGCGGCCGACATTCGCACGTCGGCGTTGCAGAGGCTGCCGGGGATGGAGCGCCGCTTCCGTCATTACTTCATGCTGTACCCCTTCGCCGTTGAGAATTTCGATCTCTCGCAATACGACTTGATCTTCAGCAGCAGTTCGGGATACGCGAAGGGCGTGCGGCGCAAGCGCAACACGATTCATGTTTGTTATTGCCACACGCCGATGCGTTGGGTTTGGCGCTATGACGACTATGTCGCGCGTGAAAAATTCGGCACCGGCGTCAAGTCGTTGCTGCCCATGTTTCTTTGGGGACTAAAGAAGTGGGACCTGCGCGCATCGCAACAGCCAAACTATTACATCGCCAATTCGCGTCTGGTGGCGGAACGAATTCGAAAGATTTACGGTCGCGAAGCCTTCGTCATCCCGCCGCCGATCGAAGTCAATCGCTTCCACATGTCGAACGACATTGAAGACTACTACCTCATCCTGTCGCGTTTGATGCCTTACAAGCGAATCGATCTGGCAATCGAAGCCTGTAAGCGAATGAATCGACGTCTGGTGATTATCGGCGACGGTCCCGACCGCGCGCGTTTGGAAAAACTGGCTGACGACAGAATTGAATTTCTGGGCCGGCAACCCGACGCGATCGTGAATTACTATGCCGCACGATGTCGCGCGTTGCTGTTCCCCGGCGAAGAAGATTTCGGCATGGCGCCCCTCGAAGCCAACGCCGCCGGGCGGCCGGTGATCGCCTATCGCGGCGGCGGCGCAGTCGAAACAGTCGTGGACGGTAAGACCGGAGTGTTCTTCGATCAACCTGAGAGCCTGGCGTTGTGCACCGCTATCGAACGATTCGAAGCGATGGCCTGGAGTCAGATTCTGCTGCGGCGTCACGCTGAGAAATTCGATCGCAATGTTTTTGCATTTCGCGTTTTGCAATTCCTCGGATCTGTCGCCCCTTCTTCCTGTTCGGAGGAACTTCTTTCCGGCGCGCGTTTGCTTTCAGAAAATATTTCCAAGCGGGTCTGGCCCAGACTCGCAGTCGTTGGGTAAACCATAAAATGACTCAAGCAACTTCACTATTCGAGCGCAGCAGCGCAGATGTTTCGCACGTCGCGAACGGGGTTCGACAAACCTGGATGCGCGGACCGGCCGTGCCGGTAATCTTTCCGAACGAAGTTCACGTGTGGCGCGCCAGGCTCGATGCGCCGTGGTCGTGGACGTTCGACGAGGCGTTGTCTTTGGATGATCGAACGCGAGCCGATCGATTCAAATTTGAATCTGATCGTCGCAAGTTCTGCGTAGCGCGAGCATCGCTCAGATTGATCCTTGGCCGCTATTTGAAAACAAAGGCGGGACGCTTGCAGATAGATACCGGTGAATATGGCAAGCCTCAGTTCGCCAATCCGAAAGCTTCGCAGGGTCTGCGGTTTAATCTTTCGCATTCAAACCAGTTGGCGCTGGTCGCAATCGCTCGCGATCGAGAAGTAGGCGTGGACGTTGAATACATGCGTTCGAACTTTGTTACCGACGAAGTTGCCGGCCACTTCTTTTCTCGCACCGAGGCCGAAGAATTGTCCGCGTTGCCTGCCGAGCTGAAGACCCAATCGTTCTTCAATTGCTGGACGCGCAAAGAGGCGTACATCAAAGCGCGCGGCGAGGGCCTCTATTGCCAGCTCGATCAGTTCGATGTGTCCCTGGCGCCCGGCTCACCGGCGATGCTGCTGAACAGCCGGCTGGATGCGAAAGAGGTTTCGCGCTGGTCGTTTCAGGATCTCTTTCCCGAGCCAAACTATGCAGCGACAGTGGCTGTCGAACGAGGTTTCTCGCGGCTGGTCCTCTGGGACCTGGTGTAACACAATCCCGACCAGACTCATTCACGCCAAGCCGCAAAGACGCAAAGGTTCGCAAAGGAAATATGGAGTGCGCCGGCAGAGCGAAGCGGCGACGGCGCTTTGTATCGCTCACGATTTCCTTGACTGGTTTTCGTCTTGGCACGAGGAGCAGCCTTTTTCAAAGCCGCCGGCAACCGAAAGCGCCGTCGCCGCTTCGCTCTGCCGGCGCACTCCAAATAGGAAGACACGTAAGCTAACAGCTTGCGTTACATCATGAAGTTCCGCTTGGCACTGGCGTTCATCGCCCTCTTTCTCTCCCTCGCAATCTCTGCCGATCGTCCCTCAGCTCAGTGTCGCGGATGCTGGCTGGCAACACCAGAAACACCGACAATAGATCAAAGCTTCGGCGTTAATATTCATTTCACAAATCCAAGTCCCGGCGAGATCAAAATGATTGCCGATGCGGGTTTTCGCTTCGTCCGAATGGATTTCAAATGGGACGCGACCGAAACCGAGCGTGGCCGCTATGATTTTTCTTCGTACGAGCGTCTGATGAAGGAACTCGAGCCGTTCGGCTTGCGCGCGCTGTTTATTCTCGATTATGGAAATCCGCTGTATGGCGATGGGGCGCCGCGCACTGAACGCGCGCGGCAAGCGTTTGCGACGTGGGCGGTGGCGGCCGCGCGGCACTTTGCCAATCGCGGCGTAATTTGGGAAGTCTATAACGAGCCAAACAACGCGATGTTCTGGCAACGACCCAACGCGAAGGAGTACGCCGCGTTGGCAATCGCAGTGGGCCGCGCATTTCGCGACGCAATGCCGAACGAAAAACTCATCGGCCCGGCCGTCGGCGAAATGGATTTCCAGTTTCTCGATTCAGGCTTCAAATCAGGAGCCCTCGATTCATGGTCCGCGGTCTCAGTACATCCGTATCTGCGCAAGAGTCCCGAAGGCGTCGCGATCGAATACTCAAAATTGCGAGAGCTGATTGATCGTTACCAAAAGCCGAGCGCCGTCGGCATAGAGCCAAAGCTAACCTTCCCAAACATTCCAATCATTTCCAGCGAGTGGGGCTACTCGTCCGTCTGGCCCGGCATGAGTGAAGAGAAGCAGGCGAACATGTTAGCGCGTCAGTTTCTGACCAACGCAGCGAACGGCGTTCCGATTTCAATTTGGTACGACTGGCGCGACGACGGCGTCGACCCGAAGGAGCCCGAACATCATTTCGGTTTGGTGAAGAATGAATATCGTAAAGATCAGACGCCGGTTTTCGAGCCCAAGCCCTCCTACCTCGCAGCCCGAACCTTGATTTCACATTTTCGCGGCTATCGATTTGAGGAGCGTCTTAAGGTCGGAAGCGCTGATGACTACGTGTTGGTCTTTGTAAAGGATGGCGAACGCCGCATCGCCGCGTGGACCACGTCGCCAAACGCGCAGCAGGTGACGATTCCCGAAACGAGCAGTCAATTCTCGATCACGAAAGTGACTGGCGAAGATCAAGGACGGGTATCGGCCAATCAAGGCTTCGCCATCAAGCTTATTAACTCGCCAATTTATCTCGCCAGGCTTCCATAGTTTTGGTTTGAATTGTTCTCTGCTCGCTTCTGCGAAGACCTCGGCTCTTCTCGGCGGTTAACTCCACAAGACTAAAGCAACCGCAGAGGAGGTTTCCGCAGGGTCGGCTTGCCCAAAGTCCGAAGCGGCTCCAAAACCTCAGTTGTCAGGCATAAAAACTGAACCGATGATCATCTGTGAATGTACTTCAATGAGCTGCGGAGCAACGGTCAGAACTAAGCCCAGGGCGAGTCCGCGAGCCCTGGGGTTACGTTGTAAGAATTGTTGGGAGCTGCGGAGCAGCGAAAGAATCACTCCCAGAGATATTTCTCTTCGAACTCTATGCCATGGCTCTTGAGTAGCGACTTGAGAAGCCAGTAGTGGTGTTGATGGCGCGGAAATTAGGTTGAATAGAGAGATTCTTGCAAGCAACTCTGACGCTGCTCCGCCGCTCATTGCGTGAGTCTTCGTGTCGTCGACTTTTTGGGCAAGCCCCGAGGTAGAAGAGGAAACGAAATCACGTCACTACGTTTCGTTTCCATACTTGACGCTGCTCAGGTTGTGTCCGAATCTAGCGCAGACTCTCATCGCTTACTGTGAATACATTGAGCCGTGGCATGGCATATTGGTTGCCACATGATCAGCGTTTAAGTGTGGAAGGAGACACTCAAGTGATCAAAAGAATCTTTATGGCGATCGCGCTTGGGTCGTCGTTATTGCTGGCGGTGGGTTGCTCATCAACCGATCAATCGACAACCAACGCGAACGCAAATGCGAACAACGCAGCGACTACGACGACCGCGCCCGACAATTCCGAAGTAGTTACCACGAACGAAAATGGCGTGAAGACTGAGACTCGCACATTTCGGGGTAACCCGCGGGTTTCACGGGTCGTGGTTACGACCAGGGACGGACGCCGCACCGCGAAGGTCTATTCAGCCAACGGCGAAGAGCGCGAGATGACCAATGGAGTCGAGAATGCTCTCAACGCCACTGGCGACGCCATCGCCGATGCGGTTGGTTTCACGAAGACCGCGGCGAACGAAGTTGGCGACAAGACTGAAGACGCCTATGACAAGACCAAGTCGGGCGTGAAGACTGGTGTAGAGAAAACTAAAGAAGGCGCGGAGAAGGTAGCGGATAAGACCGTTGATACTTCCAAGGCCGTGGCGAACAAAACCGTCGACACCTCAAAGAAAGTTGCGAACAAGTCTGTAGATGTCGGGACGACGGTAGTTGATAAAACAAAATCAGGGGCAAAGAAAACAGGCAGGGCAATCAAAAAAGTCATCACGCCTTAACCGCTCGGTATCAGGAAAAATTGAAGAGAGAACGCGGCCTCACGGCGTGTTCTCTCTTTCTGCATCATTCACGCAAATAGATTCTGATTCAGCTTTTTGGATTCCGGTCCTATCAACACACTCTGGCCATTGGCATCGCTCCTCTGCTCGCGCTATCATCCGTGCTAACTTCAGTTCTCAGGGTTGAGACTTATGAGCGACTCAGGCCGTTTTACGATCGTTTGTCCCTGCTGTGAGGCGACCTTAACCGTCGATGCCGACACCGGCGCGCTGCTTTCGCACGAAGAAAAACACAAGGCGCTCGGCTCGTTTGAAGACATGGTTAAGGACCTCGACAAACAAAAACAGACGCGCGAACAAATCTTTGCCCAGGAGATGAGTTCGCATAAAGACCGCGGACGTCTGCTCGAAGAAAAATTTCAGGAAGCCAAGAAGAAAGCCGAGAAGGACACTCGGGTTTACCGGAATCCTTTGGATTTGGATTAGGAACAAGTGTTTAGAGTACGACTTTAGTCGGGTATTTGCTGTTACCGGAAAGGGCCCAACTAAAGTCAGCACTCTCACACCCGGGAGCGGAACTAGCTTTGAAATCTAAGATTGGAGCGAACAAATGAGACGATATTTTCTCATAATTGCCTGCATCGGGCTGCTTGTTGCCGCGGGGTCGCAACTGCCCGCCACCGCCCAGACGAAGATGCCGCAGATAACTTTTCGCGAGCGCACGCTGGCGAACGGTTTACGCGTGCTCAGCGTCGTGGACAAATCGAGCCCGAGCGTGGCCATCAACGTTTGGTATCACGTCGGATCGAAAGACGATCCCGATCAGCGCAGTGGCTTTGCGCACCTCTTCGAGCACATCATGTTCAAATCGACCAAGAACATGAAAGCCGAAATGATGGATCGTCTGACGGAAGACGTCGGCGGCCAGAACAACGCCTTCACGGAAGATGACGTCACGGTTTATTACGAGACTGTTCCTTCGAATTATCTCGAAACGCTTTTGTGGGCCGAGGCTGAACGATTGGCGAGCTTGACCGTCGACGAAGGGAACTTTGTTTCTGAGCGCGCCGTGGTGCAGGAAGAATATCGGCAGAGCATCCTGGCGCCGCCGTACGGAAAGTTCTTTTATGCGCTCCAGCAGAAATCATTTAACTCGCATCCTTACAAACGGCCGACGATTGGCAGCATCGAAGACCTGCAAGCCGCGACGGTCGAAAACGTGAAGAAGTTTCACGCCACCTACTATCGCCCGGATAATGCGACGTTAATCGTCGTCGGCGATTTCGATCCGAAACAGCTCGATGCCTGGGTCGATAAATACTTCGCTTCCATTCCCAAACCAAATCTTGCTTTGCCGCGCGTCGATGTGAAAGAAGCTGCGCGGACGGGCGAGAAGCGCTTTAACGAGTATGGATCGAACGTGCCTTTGCCGGCCGTGGGGATAACTTATCTGGTGCCTTCGCAAAAGAGCGAAGACTCGGCGGCGCTAACGATGGCCGACGTGATCCTTTCGCAGGGCCGTTCATCGCGTCTTTATCAATCGCTCGTGTACCAACAACTTGTGGCGCAGAGCGTGAACTCGAATGCGGACCTGAAAGAAGACGCGGGTCTATTTTCATTGACCGCGATTGTGGCGGCGGGCAAGAAAACTGAGGATGCCGAAGCGGCGCTGCTCGCCGAAGTGAAGAAGTTACAGGACGCGCCGGTGGCGGCGGCTGAACTCGAAAAAGCAAAGAACCAGGTTATCGCGAGCCAGCTTCGTCAGCGCGAAACAAACCTGGGTAAGTCGCAGGCTTTGGGTGGCGCCGCGGTGCTGCTGGGCGATCCGAATCGCGTGAACACGGAACTGGGCAAGTTGCAGGCGGTAACTGCCGCTGATGTGCAGCGCGTCGCGAAGAAATATTTCACCGACGCGAATCGTTACGTGTTTATTTATCTGCCAGAGTCGGCGCGCACCACTTCCAAGACGAACGAAGGGGGTTCAAGATGAAATCTCTCATCAACAAAATCAAAACTGTTTCGCTCGCTTCTTTGGCAGTCGTGGCCTGCGCTGTTTGGGTTTCGGCGCAGGAACCGCAAGCGACACCGCCGCCGGCAGCGGCGCCGCGCTCAGTTCAGTTTCCCAAGCCCGTAGAAAAAACCCTGGCGAACGGCTTGCGCGTCGTCGTGGTGCAGCGGTCCGAGATGCCTCTGGTCACGGCGCGTATGCTGATCAAGAGCGGCGGCGAAATCGATGCGAATGACCTCGCCGGCGGGGCCGATATGACCGCGGCGTTGCTGACGCGCGGCACGAGCACGCGCAGCGCGACGCAAATCGCCGAACAAATCGAAGCACTCGGCGGATTCATCAACTCGAGCGCGGGTTGGGATTCGTCTTCAGTCAGCGTTGACGTCTTGTCGGCGCGGGTCGGGCCGGCGATGGAAATTTTCGCCGACGTGCTTCGCAACCCTGCTTTCAAAGATGAAGAGATCGAAAGACTTCGGCGTCAAACGCTCAATAACCTGAAGGTCTCTTTGGGCCAGCCCGGCGCGATCGCGAGATTCGCCGCCGGTCGAGTCATCTATCGCGACGCCGCGTATGGTCATCCGCTTTCCGGCACGCCTGAGTCTTTGCCGCGCATCAAGCGCGACGACATCGTTCGCATTCACGGAATGTTCTATCGCCCCGATAACGCGATTCTCGTGATTGGCGGAGACATGACTCCGGAAAATGGATTTGCGCTGGCCCAAAAATATTTTGGCGACTGGCAGAAGCCGGCCACCGAGATTCCGAAATTCCAGTTCGTCTCGCCGGTCAGCGATGCCAAGAACCGGCGCGTGCTGGTAATCGACATGCCGGACGCGGGACAGGCGGCGGTGCTCGCGGTGCGGACGGCAATTAATCGGACCCATCCGGATTATTTTCGTGGGATCGTTTCCAATGCGATTCTCAGCGGATATTCGGGACGACTCAATTGGGAAATTCGCGTGAAGCGCGGATTGAGTTACGGCGCCGGCAGTGCGCTCGACACACGTCGCCGGGCCGGTTCGTTTTCAGCTTCGGCGCAAACGAAGAACGAATCGGGCGCCGAAGTGGCTGCGCTGACTTTGGAAGAAGTTTCCAAGCTGGCCAAGGCTGATGTGGCCGAAACGGAATTGAAGCCACGCAAGGCCAGCCTGATTGGCAATTTCGCCCGGGCTTTGGAAACCAACAGCGGCTTGGTCAGTCAGATTGGTTCGCTGGCGCTTTACGGCATGAGCTTCGACGAGATCAACAAGTTCGTCGGCAATGTTGATGCGATCAAAGCCGAAGACATCAAGCGTTTTGCCGCAACGAATCTCGACACTGAAAGCACCAGCGTGATTATCGTTGGTGATGCGAAAAAGTTTTTGCCGGCGTTACAGAAACAGTTCCCGCAGGTCGAGGTTATTCCGGTGGCGGAACTTGATCTGAATACCGCGAGCTTGCGACGCTCAGTCAGTAAGAACTAGCCCGTGATTCTTTTCCGTAGCCCAGGCGTTTACGCCTGGGAGTACGGGAATTGAATTCATCTAAAGCCCCATTAATGGGGCTTACCGGACCGTCTTCTTTTAGAACCCAGGCGTAAACGCCTGGGCTACAGAAATCTAGATCCGGGACTGTCAGAACCAGCCTTCGTGTTCTCTGTGTTCTCTGTGGTGAAGTATTATTTTCGCAGAGGACACAGAGATCAGCCACATGCACCGAAACCTTCGCTCCTTCCTCGACCTCCTGCGCCGTGAAAATGATCTCGTTACCATCGATGCTGAAGTCGATCCTTATCTGGAACTCGCCGAAGTCCATCGTCGCGTGATTGAGAGCGGCGGCCCCGCCCTGCTCTTCAAACGGGTGAAGGGAAGTCGCTTTCCTGTCGTCACCAATCTATTCGGTACGGCAAAGCGAATCGAGCTGGCCTTTGGTCACAAGCCGGAGCACTTCATAAAGGAAGTCGTCAGTGTCGCGGAAGCGCTCCTGCCGCCCAAACGATCCGAACTCTGGAAACATCGGAAGCTGGTCCGTGATTTCATGAAGCTGGGGACGCGAAAGATTGCCCGTGGACCGGTCAACGAAGTGCTTGAGCAACCTGCGAGGCTTGATCAACTTCCGGTGTTGACCACCTGGCAGGAAGACGGTGGGCCTTTCATCACGCTGCCGCTGGTTTACACGGAAAATCCAATCACGAAAAAACACAACCTCGGCATTTATCGCATGCAGATTTATGACGAGAGTACCGCCGGCCTGCATTGGCAAATTCAGAAAGGCGGCGGCTTTCATTACCACGCCGCGGAACAGCGTGGCGAGGCGTTGCCGGTGACGGTATTTCTCGGCGGCCCGCCCGCGCTAATTATTTCGGCAATTGCGCCGCTGCCCGAAGACGTCCCGGAATTGATTCTCGCGTCTCTGCTCGAAGGCGAGAAGCTGCGCATGGGCCGAAACACCATTGGCGCGGCGCATCGGTTAGTTGCCGAAAGTGAGTTTGCACTGATTGGTAAGGCGCCGCCACACGAACGTAGGCCGGAAGGACCGTTCGGCGATCATTACGGCTACTACTCCCTGAAACATGATTACCCGGTCTTTCACTGCGACGCGATCGCACACCGGCGCGATGCAATCTATCCCGCGACGGTCGTCGGCAAACCTCGTCAGGAAGATTTTTTCATCGGCGATTACCTGCAGTCGTTGCTATCGCCGATCTTCCCGCTGGTGATGCCGAGCGTACGCGACCTCTGGAGTTATGGGGAGACGGGATTTCATTCGTTGGCGGCGGCAGTCGTGCGCGAGCGTTACACTCGCGAAGCTCTCACGGCGGGTTTCCGCATACTCGGTGAAGGGCAGTTGGCTCTGACGAAGTTCCTGATCCTCACCGACACTTCAATTGACCTGCGTGATTTTCGCGCGGTGCTGGAACATATTCTGGCGCGCGTCAATTGGGAGACTGATTTCTTCATCTTCTCGAATACGTCGATGGACACGCTTGATTACACCAGCGGCAAAGTTAACGAAGGCAGCAAGGCGATCCTGATGGGACTCGGTGACGCAAAACGCGATCTGCCGAAGGAGTTTCGCGGCGAATTGCCAAGGGGAATTAGCAGAGCTGAAGTCTTTTGCGCTGGTTGTCTGGTAGTTGAGGGAGGCGCTTACACGGAGGAACCTGATCAAGCCGAACGCCTGGTCCGCGATTCTGCCTTTGCGGAATGGCCGCTTGTTATCCTGCACGATGATGCGCGCGTTGCTGCATCGACGCCTGACTTTCTCTGGTCAACCTGGACTCGCTTTGAGCCCGCGGCGGATATTCATGCTGTTGAAACAAAAGTTGTTCGTCATCATCTCGCGTACCAACCACCGATCATGATCGATGCACGCAAGAAGCCAAGCCTGCCTGATGAACTGATTGTGCGCGAAGACGTCGCGAAGCTGGTCGATGAAAGATGGCGGGAGTATTTTCCTGAGGGAATCGTTTAGAGGCGGCACTTGTGCCGCCCGCGCGGACAAGTCCGCGCTCTAAACGAGCGATTTGGGTTATGGAGTCAGTACCATCCGCGTAAGCGGATGGGATAACGTGGCCCCAGCGCGGAACCACATGACTAATGTGCCCGACGTGATTGATCGTATCGCTCGAGAGAAATGCTCCGAGTTGCGTTTTTATCCCATCCGCTCACGCGGATGGTACTGACTCCGCGGCCGCCGTCACTTCTGGAGATATGAGTACGCCTTTCATCGTTGCCGCCGCTGTCTTGCTTGGTCTGCTGCTATTCCTCTTTCAACTCCTCAGAAGTTTTGGTAAGCCCGGCTGGAAAAACGCGCCAAAGTGGCAGAAGGGAATTCGCCTCGCGGCCTGGCTAATCCCTTTGCTGGTATTTGGTTCGGTGTTCTGGGGATTTTTCATTGAGCCTAATCGCCTCATCGTTAATCCGGAAACAATTCAAATAGAGAAGTGGCCGGCGGAGTTCAGCGGGCTGCGCATCGCCTTGATCGGCGACGTGCACACTGGCGCGTGGTTCATCGACGATCGGAAGCTGCAAAGAATTGTTGAGCTGACCAATCAGCAACAGCCTGACCTGATCGTTTTGCCTGGCGATTACATGGTTTCGAACACATGGCACGGACACCGCGTCGAGCCGGAAGTGACCGCCGCCGCCATGAAGAATCTCAAAGCGCCGCTCGGCGTTTATGCGGTTCTGGGGAACCATGATTGGTGGTACAACGGCGAGCGAATTCGCCTGGCGTTCGAGCAAAACGGAATTCGCGTTCTGGAAAACGAGGTCGCCGAAGTTAAGTGGCGAGACAAATCGTTTTGGCTGGTTGGATTCGCCGACTTGTGGACCCGGCCACAGCAAATCAACGAAACAATTGCCAAAGCACCGCCCGGCGCAACGCTGATTGGCCTGACTCACAACCCTGACATTTTTCCGCGCCTGCCGCAGACCGTGCCGCTCTTGCTCGCTGCGCACACGCACGGCGGTCAGGTCACGCTGCCATTAATCGGAGCTGCGGTTGTGCCCTCTGACTTCGGACAAAAGTACACCGCGGGACACGTCTATGAAAACGGTCATCACCTGTTCGTCACGACGGGCATCGGCACGAGCATCATGCCCGTGCGCTTTCGCGTCCCGCCGGAGATCGTCATACTGAAAATTAATTAATGCACTGCGGATATTCTCGTTGTGCGAGAGTGAGGCGAGATTGAGTCGGAAGTATTTCAGTAATAGGTTATTTTGCGCGTTTTGATTGTCGTTCTCGCGAACTCGTCCGGCTGGTCGTTGAATAACGGCTCGCGTGAGGTGTTTTGCTTGACAGTTTCCTTAACCCAGTTTCCATGCGTGTCGTATTCATATTGATGAATGTAGTGGATAGTTGAAAGGTTACCCGTCTGATGCTCCTCAACGACGTTGCCTTTATCGTCATATTGATAGGTCGTTCGTTTCTTAACATTTCCGTTCAGGTCGCACGACGTCTCTTCGGTCATCCGGTGCTGATCATCAAAAGAATATGAAACTCGGTGTGCGTTATAGCATGCACCGATGGGAGCGATTGCCTTAACGCCGTTAGCGAGAAAAAAAGCTGCTTCGCTCATGTTGCCCCGGCTATCGGTTTTGAAGACTGTTTTCCCAAGTAGCGTTCCTTCCATGTAGTGGTTTTCTTCGGACTGGTGTCCTTCAGCGTCGTAATTCAAATCTTCTCTCAGACCAACTGCGCCTTCCGCGTCATAAGTTGCGAGCTCGCGAAGTTTTCCGCCACGGTATGAATATGAGCTTTTTCCGCTGGGGTTTCCTTTCTGGTCTGTAGAGGCTCCAACAGATTTTTCTACGTCACCCAAGGCTCGCAGAGCCTCGCCTTGGGCTTAGCTCTGGACGCTGCTTCGCAGCTGCTACTAGTAGACGATTCAGGCAGCTTGCGAAGGGAGTCGAATTGTAAATAGAGCGCCGCCCTCGACGGCATTCCCAGCGGATAACGTCCCGCCGTGTTGTGTGATGACGCGATGGGCCAACGCGAGGCCGACGCCGTGGCCCTTCGATTTGGTAGTGAAGAATGGAATGAAGATTTTCTGTAGATCAGCTGCGGGGATGCCCGGGCCTGTATCGCGAATTGTAATCGTCGCCCACTCTCGTCCCTGATCTCTTTCTATCGAACTGTGGACGATGACGCGACGCTCGTTCTGGTCATCGGGGATTGCTTCGGCGGCGTTGCGAAGCAGGTTGAGGAAGGCCTGGCGGAGCATGCGCAAATCGGCGCGAATGACGACATCTGACGTGCCCTCCCTGACGGTCGGGCTTCTGACACATTCGACGCGGCGTTCATCAAACAGCGGCTTCAACTCTCGCGTGCACTCCTGAATTAATTCATCAACTGAAACTTCTTCGAGCTGAAGCACCTGTGGCCGGGCGAAGTTCAGAAACGACGTCGTCATATCAGAAAGATTGCGCACTTCGTGCAGCAGCGCGTCAGCCGCCGCTTTGCCTTGCTCGTCCGTGTCGATGCTTTGCAAAAATTGCGCGTAGCCGTGCAGCGCGGCCATTGCATTCTTGAATTCGTGCGCGAGGCCGGCCGACATCTCGCCCAAACTTTCCAGGTTCCGTTTGAGCGCAACCTGTTCGCGCAGGCGAGTCACTTCGGTGATGTCGGTGATCAGGCACAGAGCTCCCCGCGTTCCCGTTTCAGAAGCAGGATCGATCGGCGCCACGGTCGCTCCGAGCCGCACGCCTCCGTTATCGCCGTTGGTCGTCTCGATCTCTTCGCGCCGAAACAGGCGGCCGGTGGCCAGGCAGGCTTCAATCATTTCCGCCAGCGCCGGAACGTTGCCGAAAATCGAACTGAAATGTGCCCCGGTCCTAGCGCGAGTTTGGAACAGTTCGCGCGCGGGCCCATTCATCACCGTGGTGTTTCCGCCGGCGTCAAACGCAATCAGACCCGTGGGCATACTGGCGACAATTCGATCGCTGAACGCTTCCGCCGAATCAGCGCGCTGGCTGGCTTGCTCGCTCAGCCGCTGCAACTCGGTCTGCTGTTCCTGTAGTTGAGCGATGACCGACTGAAAGGTCTCGAGCACGAAGGCCGCTTCATTTTGCGGCTTGCCTGAGTGGGCGACGGGAGCGCGCTTCGCTTCTCCAATGAGCTGGCTATACGGCCGCAGCAAACCACGCAGCAGCCACGCGAGCGAAACGAGACTGATGAAAAGCGTGACGACGAAGGAGGTCAGCAGGATGGGGCGATAAACGACCGCGGTCCCCGGCGCCAGCGCGAAGACAGCGAAGATCGAGACTGTCGCAACCAGAAAAATTCCGGCGAGCACAGTCAGCAGAACTTGCAAGCGACTAGCGTGCATCCTTGGTTATCGAAACTGCGAGGCGTACCAGTGAATAATTTGCGCGCCCAACAAGAGCGAAACAATCGACCCAATACCCAGGAAGATTCCGAAAGGCAACATCATCTGTAAGTTTCGGCCGCCGCGCCGGTACATCATAGCTATTCCAACTACTGAACCTGACAGCGCGCCAATCATGATCGTAAGGACAGTGAGACGCCATCCTAAAAAGGCCCCGGCCATCAACATCATCTTCACATCCCCGAATCCCATCGCTTCCACGCCGCGCAACTTCTCCCAAAGGAAGCCCATCAGCCAGAGCGAACCGCCGCCAACGAGACCGCCGATCAGAGCGCCAATCAGCGAGACCGACCAAATCGGAAACCCCGGAAAGAAATTCAAAAGCTGGGGCAGGTCATCGAAATGCGCGGGGCTTGCGAGGTAGGGAACCAGGACGCGAGTGAGCAAGGCAAAGACAACGCCCGGGTAAGTGATCGCGTTCGGCAAGATCATGTGCTCGGCGTCGATGAAAATCAGAGCCACCATCGCGGCGCTGAACGCGAGATCGAACGGCAGCGCGAGCGTCAGTCCGTCATGCCAGGTCACCGCGGCGAAAAGCACGGCGGTAATAGCTTCGACTATCGGATAACGAGCCGAAATGTGCATGCCGCACATGCGACATTGGCCGCGTAAGAGCAAATAGCTGATGATGGGAATATTGTCGTAGGCCCGAATTGCCGCGAGGCACTTCGGACATTTGGAAGTGGGAAAGACGATCGATTGTTCGCGCGGGAGCCGATGAATGACGACGTTGAGAAAGCTGCCGATGATCGCGCCGAGGACTGCCATGAAAGCACAGGCGACGGGCAGCGGCGCATCAATGGCGGTCTCTGTCGCCAGTGTAATCATTCAGGAAATCATTGTAGCGCGGCTGTGGATCCGATGCCTACTTATTTGTTTTGAAGGTGTTTTCAGAGTCCGAATCTATCCGGCGGCTCTGCCGCAGCACATTGCGAAAAGGCTGTGCCTTTCCGACTGCGGTAATCAAATCAGGAGGCTACGCCTCCGCTCCTCAACGTAATTCGATCGATATCCATTAAAGAGCTCATGATAAGCGATGGTGCAATGAAGAATTCTCGCACGAGGACGGTTGAGGCGTAGCCTCTTAGACTATTAGGTAGCTTTTCGGTAAGCCATAGGCTTACCGCTATGTGCTGCGGCAAAGCCGCCTTGCTTCACTAACGTTGCAGTTCGTAAAGTTTCGAATGCTTAAGCCGAGCGTGGTAGGCGGCCATCTTCGCGATAGTGAACCCTGCGTTCCCATCGCGAAAGCCACCCTTCAAAACATAGCTACGCAGAAAAGCGAAAGGGCCGGCAGTCATGATTTGCAGTCGCGATGTGCGCTTGCCCTCGCGATACATTTGTTGCGCGCCCAACGGCGCGTATCGCTCGTCGATCATTTGCCGGTGATGCGCCGGATCGCGCATCGAGTAATGGAGGAGATCACCGGGCAGCGTTTCGGTTCGCGCGCCTGCGTCCATCAATACTGATTCGTGAATCAGACGTTCGCGCCAACGTCCGCGCCGGCGATTGAAAAGACGGAGTTGGTAATCGGGGTACCAGCCGCCTCCGGTAATCCAGCGGCCCATGTAAAAGGCGCGGCGCGCCACGCGATAACCGCCGGCAAGTTCTGCTTCGTCTTTCTTCAGCAACCCATCAACTGACGCTCTTAACTCGGGCGACAAACGTTCGTCCGCATCCAGACTGAAAATCCAATCATTATTCGCGGCGTCGACGGCAAATTGTTTTTGTTTTGAGAAGCCGGGCCAGGAATTGACGATCACACGCGCGCCGGACGCTTCGGCAATCTCGCGCGTAGCGTCGGTAGATTCGGAATCGATTACCAGGATTTCATCGGCCCACTCGACCGTCTGAATGGCCTCGCGAATGTTCTCGGCTTCGTTGAGGGTTATGATCGTGGCCGTGATCTTCATTGCCCATTTGCCGATCTCCGATTGCCAATTTGCTGCGCAAGTATACACGGCCCAAATCGGCAATCGGCAATCATCAATCGGCAATTCCTTACGGCTGCTTAACCGGCGGCTGCACGACTACGTTGTTGACGCGCAAGGTAGACGCGGTGGCGCGCTGTAAATCAGCCAGGGCCTTACTGTAATCAGTCTCAGCCAAAAGTTCGGTCGTGCGCGCGGCAGTCAATTCGTTCTGTCGTTGCAACAGCAGGAACGTCGTCGAACGGCCCACGTCGTAGAGTTTCTGTTCGCCGGCAAGTTGCTGCTCGGCGCTTTCACGCGCGATGCGCGACGCCACCACGCGCTTTTGCGCGGTGTCGACAGCCTGCGCGGCGTTGCGCACATCCATCTCGACAGACTGGTCCTGCGATCGATAGGAAGCTTCGAGCTGCTCTTTCTGGATTTGCGCGGCGGCGAGATTCGCCTTCGCGGCTCGATTACGCAACGGGATCTGGATTGACACGCCGACGTTGATCTCGCGCGTTTGGGCCTTAAACATATTGGCGATGTCGGTACCGTATCCGCCGATATAGGTTGGATTAACACAAATTGTGTTTGGTGGCGTCGCTGGAGTACAAGGTGGCTGTAGGTTCTGTCCGCCCAGTCCTGTCGTGATTAATGCGCCGGTAAGATCAATCTGCGGCTTCGCTTGATTACGAAAATACTGAAGATCGATCGTGTTGATTTCCTTCTGAAAGTTCAGGCGGACCAGCTCCGGTCGATTCTTGTGAGCTTCTTCGAGTGCGCCCCTGAGATCGACTGGCGAAAAATCCAGAACTGGTGCATCAGTCGGAGTAAGCTGCGCTGACCATTCGGGTGAAAGCGGATCTTTCAGCATCAGTTGTTTGAGAGTATTTTCAGCGATCGAAACGCTCTGAACTGCCGAAAACAGCGCGGACTCGCGCAAGGCGATATCCGTCTGGACCTGCGCGCGATCCAAAGGAGCTTTGGCGCCCGCGGCAATCTCGGCCTCGATGTTTCGCAGATTCTGCCGGGCCAGATTCAAACTATCAAGCTGGTTCTGCTGATTGCGAAGCGCAAACACCAGGTTCCAATACGCTGCTTGCGCCTGCGCAATGATAGAAATCGTGCGCTGCCGAAAATCCGAGTCAGTCTGCGCCAGCACTTTCTTCTGGACCCGAATTGCGCGTCGATTTGAGTCTATCGACCGGTTGCGCAGCAATGGCTGGGTATAGAACAGCGTCAGATCTGAATTGTAAAAAGGATTCAGCGTGCTGTTGGTTGCATTGGTAGAAGTTCGTCGGTTGTTGAATTGCAATTGATAGCTGCCACCGCCCTTTTCGAAAGATTTGCTTAAAGCCGGGCTCACAGTCAGGGTCGTATTCTTCACGGAACCGGTGTTGCCACCGCCTTGAAAGATACTGGTCACCGGAGTGATGCGCTCGTCAAATGTGGGTGTGATGCTGAAGACGGGATCATAGAATCCGTAAAGCGCGCGCAATCTTTGCTCAGCCACGCGCACGTCATCTCGCGCCACCTCGATGTCGTTGTTGTTTTGCAGCGCCCGCCGAATCGTGTCGTTAAGCGAGAGCGCGAGCACGTTGGAACTGACAATACCGACGCGCGTGAGGTCCGGTAACGGCGGCACCGGCATTTGCTGTACGGGCGGAAACGTTGGCTCTCGCGGGTCAGCGAGCGGTGTCGGCAGAGGCGAAGGATTCGTCTGCGCGGGCGGCGTCGGACTGGGCGTTTGCGCTGAAGCACTAATGACGGGCGAGAGCAATAGACCTAACGCCAGCGCTTTAATCGTTAGACGAACGAAAGAATTCAACATCGAAACGTGCTCCTCAGGCGATTGACTGGATTCGCGAACAGACGCCCGCTGCCTTGTGAACAGACAGAGAGCGTCAGGACATACCGTACTACGTTCATAGACTTTACGCGGTTTCAAAAAGCTTAACAAATGGTCATGGCACGCTTGTCCCGCCCTTGGGATCATTTCTGGGACGCGCGTTCCACAATCGCAACAGACGCTCGCTTGACACTGTCGCCAAGCGGGCATTATCTTGCAATTTCTTCAAAGCTCAACCGCCTTCAGTTAAAAGCATGCAAGACGACTGCCGCGGTTGACGTGTGTAATCGTCAACGAATGACAGAGGAGGGGTTCAATTAATGGCAGTGAAGGTGGGCATCAACGGCTTCGGCCGCATTGGCCGGAACATTTTTCGCACCGCAATCGGCGACGCGGATATCGATTTCGTAGCGGTAAACGATATTACCGACACGAAGACTCTGGCGCATTTGTTGAAATACGATTCGGTGCTCGGGAATCTGCATCATGAAATTTCCGCGTCAGAAAACGGCATCACGGTCGAAGGCGATGAGCTGCGAGTTTTCTCGGAACGCGATCCCGCGTTGATTCCCTGGGAATCTGTGGGTGCGGAGATTGTGATTGAATCGACTGGCCGGTTCACCAAAGCCGAAGACGCCAAAAAACATCTCCGCGGCAGCGTCAAGAAAGTAATTATTTCCGCTCCGGCGAAGAACGAAGACATCACGATAGTGCTCGGGGTCAATGAAAACAGTTATGACCCTGCCGCGCACCACATCATTTCCAATGCATCCTGCACCACGAATTGCCTGGCGCCGGTGGCGAAGGTCATTCACGAAAAGTTTGGGATTCGCAATGCTCAGATGACCACGATCCACTCGTATACCAACGACCAGCAGTTGCTCGATCTGCCGCATAAAGACCTGCGACGCGCGCGCGCGGCCGCTTTGAATATGATCCCGACCTCAACCGGCGCGGCGAAAGCAGTGTCGCTGGTGCTGCCGGAGCTGAAAGGAAAATTCGACGGCATCAGCGTCCGCGTGCCGACGCCGAACGTTTCGCTGGTCGATGTCGTGATCGACGTTGATAAGGAAACTACCAGCGAGGAAGTTAATAAGGCGCTGAAGGACGCGGCCAACGAAGAATTGGCCGGCATCCTCGGTTTTGCGGAAGAGCCGCTGGTGTCTTCTGACTTCAAACAGAACTCGAATTCATCGATTGTCGATGCCGAGTACACGAAAGTAATCGGCGGCCATATGATTAAGATCCTCTCGTGGTACGACAACGAGTGGGGTTATTCCTGTCGCGTGCGTGATTTGATCAAGTTCATTGCCGGGAAGGGAATCTAAAACTGTCAGTAGTCAGTTGTCAGTAGTTAGTCGAACTCAGGCTGCGCAATAGTTACAACTGACGACTGACAACTGACTACTGACAAATGCCGAAGCTCTCCATCCGCGACCTCCAGCTAAAAGGAAAACGCGTCTTCATCCGCGTTGATTTCAACGTTCCTATCAAAGACGGCAAGGTCGACGACGATACGCGCATTCGTGCCGCGCTTCCGACGATCGCCTATGCCACCGAACGCGGCGCGCGCGTGATTGTGGCGTCACACCTGGGCCGGCCCAAAGGGCAACGCGTTGATAAGTACAGCCTGCGTCCGGTTTTTCAGAAGCTTCAGGAGTTGCTTGCCACTCCGGCCGCCGAAGTCGTAATCGAAAGTCCCATTGGCGCTCCGAAATCCGGATCAATTGATTTTGCGGATGACTGTGTGGGCGAGGCTGCCGAGTCAAAGATCGCAGTTATGAAAGACGGCGACGTCCTGCTGCTCGAAAATCTTCGTTTTCATCCTGAAGAAGAAAAGAACGACGCGGGATTTGCAAGCTTGCTCGCGTCACTCTGCGACGGTCTTTACGTCAACGACGCTTTTGGCGCGGCGCATCGCGCCCATGCTTCATCGGCCGGGATTACGAAATTCGTGAAGCAATCGGCGGCCGGATTGCTAATGGAGAAAGAACTCGATTATCTCGGACGAGTCATTAACAATCCGGAACATCCGTTTGTCGCCATTCTGGGTGGCGCCAAAGTCTCGGATAAAATTCCGGTAATCAACGCGCTCATCGATCGCAAAGTCGATCGGCTGCTGATCGGCGGCGCGATGGCCTACACGTTTCTGAAAGCCGAAGGCTTCACGGTTGGGAAATCGCTGGTCGAAAACGAAATGCTGGATACCGCGCGACAGATAAAAGAGCGCTGCGAAAAGTCCGGAGTCGCGCTGTTGTTGCCAACCGATCATCAGGTAGTTGATAGCTACGAGCCAATCAAAGGCGACCAGGTCGTCGCCAAGACGATTCCGATTCATTTCACCAACGCGGGTCACGCCGGCATGGACATCGGAACGGAAACAGTCGGCCATTTTGCGGATGCACTGAAAGACGCGAAGACCATCATCTGGAATGGGCCAATGGGCGTATTTGAAGAGCCGCCCTTCGATCAAGGCACAATCGGAATTGCGAAAGCTGCGGCCGAAGCCGCAGATCGGGGCGCGACTGTTATCATAGGCGGCGGAGACTCTGTCGCCGCGGTGGCTCGGGCCGGTGTCGCGGACCGCATCACTCATATCTCGACGGGCGGCGGCGCGACGCTCGAGTTTTTAGCGGGAGATGAGTTGCCGGGCGTGGCGGCATTGAGTGATAAGTCACCTTAAACACTGAGAATGAGCCGCACCGTTGCGCGTGAAACTTTGAATGGGACCCCGAGAAAGCTTGGCTCAATCTAGCCAAGCACAAGGTTTCCTTCGAAGAGGCCGCAAGCGTATTCAATGATCTTTTCTTCTTCGCGTATAGGGATCTCAAACACTCCACCGACGAAGATTGCTATGTTATTATTGGGGTCTCGGAGAGGAATCGACTCTTAACGGTTGCTTTCACGGAACGCAAACGTACCCGAATAATTAGTGCGCGCAAATCGAATCACTATGAAACCGAGCTCTACCAGGAAGAAAGCGGAGAAGCGGTCTAGGTTGGATCAGATCGATCCATTAGATGACCTTGATGTTCGGCAGCTCCAACTCGTGGCGCGTGGCCGAGGGTGGGGCACTAACCCTGAAGCAGGAAAAGGACGAGCGCTTGCACTAACAATTCCCAAAAAAACCTCACGGCCGCAGCCTGGCAAACGACGAAGGGCCTGACATTTTGGAAGCGGCCCTTTAAAGACCCTCGGCGAATAGCAGCGTCACTTTATGCGTAAACCTGTCATTGCTGGAAACTGGAAGATGTACAAGACCGTCAGCGATTCAGTCTCGACTGCCGTCGAGTTGAAGCCGCTGGTGGCGAACGCGAATCATTGTGAAGTCGTCATTGCCCCGGTATTTACCGCGCTAAAAAGTGTCGCGGCTCGTCTGGAAGGATCAAATGTGAAAGTGTCGGCCCAGGATTGCGCGACCGAGCGATCGGAAGGCGCTTTCACCGGCGAAGTTGCAGCCTTCATGCTGCGTGACGCCGGTTGTTCGCACGTGATCGTTGGCCACTCGGAAAGACGCCAGTACTACCTTGAAACGGATCAGATTGTCAGCAAGAAGGCTCAAGCCGGTCTGGCGGCGGGCCTGAGTGCGATAGTGTGCGTGGGCGAGACACTTGACCAGCGCGATCAAGGAAAGGCGCTGGATGTCGTTAAAGATCAAATTGTTGGCAGTTTGAGCGGGTTGACAGCCTCTGATCTCGACCGTATCATCGTTGCTTACGAGCCTGTTTGGGCCATCGGGACTGGACGCACCGCGACGCCGGAGCAAGCGCAGGAAATGCACGCGTTTATCCGGCGCGTTTTTGCGGAGAGGCATTCGCCGGCAGCGGCTGAAGCCCTGAGGATCTTGTACGGAGGCTCAGTGAAGCCGGATAACATCGCCGGTCTGATGAAGCAGGCGGACATCGATGGCGCCCTCGTCGGCGGAGCAAGTTTGAGCGCCGAGAGTTTCGCAAAGATTGTTAATTACAAATGATGTGCTTTGTACTTGGTGCTTTGTACTTGGATCGGTTTAGAAGGATGCTGAATAAGCGAACAAAGCACAAAGTACTAAGCACAAAGTACGAAATCGGAGAGTTTTGATTTGCTGACATACCTCTTTTACGGACTATTTATTCTTTCATGCGTTGTCCTGGTCATCGCAGTACTTTTACAGCCCGGCAAAGCTGATGCCGGTGCGCTTTTTTCCAGTTCGGTTTCCAGCACAGCCTTTGGACCGCGCGGCACAGCATCGCTACTGGCTAAGATCACGATTGCCGCCGCGGCTGGATTCATGTTATTCGCGCTGTGTCTGTCGCTGCCGTTCATCAGCGGCACGAGTTCGGTTTTGCAGTCGGGCATTCCCGAACCAGCGCCGGCGGCAACCGCAACTCCAACCCCGACACCGCAGGCTGCTCCATCGAGCGCACCTGTAGCAGTGCCGACATCAACCACGTTGACTCCCTCGCCGGCGGCATCGCCGACGAAGAAGTGACGCGATTGAATTGATAACCTTTCCAAACGAGCCGAAGTGGCGGAACTGGTAGACGCGCACGTTTGAGGGGCGTGTGAGGTAACTCGTGGGGGTTCGAGTCCCCC
>UEXV01000028.1_pt1 | contig 207762 bp, 175 predicted proteins | sample 4301181 | NCBI WGS metagenome assembly UEXV01 (sample SAMEA4773175, study PRJEB27434) | metagenome | biome: 2259; feature: agricultural soil; material: soil | place: USA | collected 2014-09 | depth 0.25 m | reverse complement strand
TAGCGACGGCTGAAACATTCACTCAATCGTCGCTAACGCGACGCGACTCGCTTGCCGTCGCGATCCCGGCCTTAAAAGGGAGGGCTAAATTCAGTCGTCGCTCTGCGACGAGCCGAACCACCAAGCAGGTCCCGATCACCGGTAGATTATTGCAGCAAAACTTAACGAGTTTTCCGGTGGTCTCCGCGGACTCCGACCACCGGCTACTTCTGGCAACCCTTCGAGTTGCGCTTAGGTGTGTCAACTATATTAATGCCGGTGATTTGAATAGGCCGGGCCGGGGCTGGCACTGTCAAAGCGCGGAATTGAGCGTCCGATCATAGGCCGTTTTGACGACACTGTAACATTCACACGAGGCCCTCTCGAGGCTTTTCCGATCTCGCACTCTGATATTGCCGCGCTCATAGTCGATGGCTTGCATCTGTCGCAAGGTGCTGGCGGCTACGCTGACACCCGCCCGGCGCACTCCCAGCATTCGCGAGATGAAGTCCTGCGTTAGATTGAAGTGGTCGCCTTCTATCCGATCGTGAGTGAGCAGAAGCCAGCGGGCCAGCCGCTTTTCCAGGCTGTGAATCCGATTACAACCGGCAGTCTGAGCAACCTGAGTGAAGAAGGCATTGCCATAGCGAAGCGCCAGATCGCGAAGCTGGCCGTCAGTCTTCAGGAACGTTTGGAAATCGGCTGCGGTGATGCGGAGTGCGCGCCCGTCCGCCTGCACCAGCGCCTGATGCGGCATGTTGTTGACTCCGGCGAGCACCGACGTGCCAAGCATTCCTTCAGAACCGATCAACCCCGCCTCGACGGTATTGCCGTCTTCGAAAACTGCGAGCAGAGAGATAATGCCCGACGTCGGAAAATGAACGTGCCCAATCTCGTCATCGGCTTGATAGAGAACCTTGCCCAGTTCCAAAGGAGCCCACTGAAGCTTTGGCGCCAAACGATCAAAGACCGAAACGTCGAGCGCGCGCAAGATGTCGTTTTGACGGAAGTCGTGGCCATTGTCCGAGGACAAAGTGCCCCGTGACATTGAGAGTTCAGAATTGTTTTGCGAAATAAGCCTCCCTGCTTCAAGCGCCTCCACGCGCAGCTGACGGCACAAGGAGGCGGCTCTTCAGGGTAGAGAAACGACCCGATGTCGAGATCTGTTTTGAAAGAACCAAGTTCGTTTGGTCTAACTAACGATACTTCAGAGGGTTGAATTGTACAATTGAGGGTAGTGGTACGGTTTGACTCCCTCTCCTTTTCGAAGATTCAAATGCTTGACTCACCTCAGTCGGCGGAGACCAACTGCGGAGCAGCGATCAGAACTAAGCCCAAGGCGGGGCTTTGCGTTCAGTATCATGACATCGTTGACAGTTTCATATCATGACATCATTGATGTTAAAGCGGCATAGCCGCAGGTTCTTGAAAGCCGCGGAGCGGCGACCAGAGCTAAGCCCAGGGCGAGGCTGCGAGCCCTGGGTCAAGAACGGAACGAATAAAGCTGCGGAGCAGCGGCAGAACACTATTTCCATTGTCAACTATTTATCTGTCGCCGCTCCGCGGCTCCGACTGATTTGTGCAACGTCCCCCAAGACTCGCAAAGCCTCGCCTTGGGCTTAGTTCTGATCGCTGCTCCGCAGCTGGAAGTGGTCACCGAAATTTCGAAAAAGATTCACAAGTTAGGACACCACCAGGGAAGCACCCCGATAAACCCTTGCCGCTCTGATCCGGTTATGATATTGAAGAAATGCTCTGACACGGGAACGGGAAGAAAGGCCATGATTCCGTCGCATCCTCCGATTAAAAATCAATTGCTGACGGCGCTGGTCAACACCGAATACCAGCACCTCCTGCCTCACCTGCAGCGCGTGGAAATGCCGCTGGGCAAAGTTGTGTACAGCGCCGGCCGCAACATCAACTACGTTTATTTCCCTGAGAGTTGTGTAGTCTCGTTGCTTTCAATTCTTGAGAGCGGAAACACGACTGAGGTCGGTCTGGTGGGTCACGAAGGTATGGTTGGCCTGACAGTTTTTTTGGGCGGAGCCATCACACCCGAACGCGCGCTGGTCCAGCTTGGCGGCACCGCTCTGCAGATGGAAGCCTCGGTGCTACGAAACGAACTTCGCACAGGCAGCCGTCTGCAAATACTCTTACTGAATTACACTCGGGCATTCATTGCGCTCATGTCACAGTCGGTCGCGTGCAGCCAGCATCATCAATTAGAACAGCGATTGTCGCGCTGGCTCTTGATGATGCATGACTATTCTGAATCAGATACGCTCAAGCTGACGCATGAAATGGTGGCGAGTATGATTGGCACGCGCCGCGCAGGTGTGACGGTGGCGCTGCTGGCGCTGCGCGAGTTGGGATTAATTAGCGCTTCGCGCGGACAAGTCACGATTTTGAATCGCGCAGGTTTAGAGAATTCAGCGTGCGAGTGTTATGGAATCATTCGCGATGAGTATCGCCAGCTCTATGAAAAGACTCCCGGCGGTTCGCACAACCGCACCTGACTAATCCCACACGAACTGTTCGCGGGGCATTCCGCACAATCCAGACAGATCGCACTTGGCGTGCCTAAACGTACAGACTCGCAGTTAGTCTGAGTGTAAGATGCGTCCGGTCCCGACAGACCGCACCAGAAGCGGACAGCGAGTTCAGGCAGTTCAGGGGAGCTTTGAGCTCGCTGGTCCTTTCCTCGACACATACCAAGGCGCGCTTCCTGACCCCTTTCTTAGGAAAGCACCAATGGCCACAAACGAAACCGTTCACCGATTCGCGAGAGCCGCTGCTGCGACTGCTCACGCAACCGCTCGCGCAAAACCAACGATTCTCATTGCCGGACAACGCTGACTCGCGCGAGATGATGCGAAAGGTTATGAAATCGTTTGTGCGGATGATGGAGCCCAGGCGTTCGACGTAGCCCTCCGTAGTCTGCCCGATTTAGTCCTGATAGATTTAGAGATGCCCAAAGTTGATGGTCTAACGATCACGAGAAACCTGCGGGCTCAGCCAGAATTCAGCGGTGTTCCGATCATCGTCGTCTCCGGCCACGATCCATCCATGTATCGCGAGGCCGCCCTCAGCGCGGGCTGTAAATCACTACTTGCTAAAGCCAATCGACTTCGATCACCTCGACAAAATGCTCGGCGAACTGATACCTCATCATCTTGCGATCGCCAAAGCCGGCTGACACTCCCAAGCGCCTCGGCCGAGAACCGCAAATCGCAGGCCTGATTCCGCTTTTGAATTTAATTGCGGCGGGGTATGCGCACGGCGAACACGGTTTCTGCGTTCTCGGATTTCACATTCACGTCGCTCCCATGTGCCCGGGCAATCTCGCGCACAATGTACAATCCAAGGCCGAGGCCCGGCTCGATGTCATCGACCTGACCTTGCCCAAGCCCACGTCTTAGCGGATCAAAGATATGATCCAAGGCGTCTTTCTCAATGGTCGGGCCATTGTTCTTTACCTCAATAGTAACGTCGGCCTCAGCGGCCGTAAGCACCACGTGGATTGGCGCATCCGCCGCCCCGTATTTGAGTGCATTCAGAACCAGATTGCGGAGTAGTTGTTGTAACCGCGCTCCGTCCCAGGCGCCACGAGTCTCACCTGTTATCCCCAATTCGATTTGCCGGCCGGGATGAGCTCCACGCAATTGTTCCAACTCATCCGCAAAAAGTGGGCCTAAGTCTAGATTGACTGTCGCGACATTGATACCCAAGCCCAACTTGGTCCGATTGAACTCAGTTAAATCATCCAGCAGGGCCTTCATCGAAGCACCGCTGCGAATTAGGCGCGACGCCGCGTCCGATACTTTGTCCCCGGCATTTAGCGCCGCCAGATACTTGGCCGTCAAAAGAATAATGTTTAGCGGGTTGCGCATGTCGTGACCCACCATGCCAAGCAACAGGTTGCGCGCTTGATCCACTTGAATACTGAAAAAGCGGATCGATTCGGCGATCCCCTGGTCGATGGCCTCGTTGAAACGTACGACATCATCAAGGTTAACCTCGTCAGGGTGGCACGCGTCCATCCAGAGGCGAAGGACGCTGGCGCGTAACGCGCGATACTCGGCGGCCAGTTGATTGATGTCAAAGCCGCTTCGCGCCCGCAGCACGGCGTGCGTTTGTGCCGCTGTCTCTGCATCTCCCAGAAGTTTTGGGGCCTTGCCCTTGGATTTTTCGGACTGAGCTTCCCTGGTCTGGGGCGTGGACAGATCTTTCACCACGGCCTCGAGAATTTGTTTCGCGTGGTCACGCAGTGCCGGCGATGTCATGCCCGACGCGGCCGGAAGCAGACTGGAGGCAAACGTCTCCCATTCCGCCAAAATGGCTTCGTCGTTCTGCACGATAAAGTCGGCTAGCCGCATTCGGTCGAAGTTTAATCTGAACTTCTGAAATTCGCCCTCTCTGACGGTCGTACTTATCGCCGACTGCGATAGAAGTACCCGCCGCCGCCGAAGAGTAGAAGTAACACGACGATAATGATTATTAGTGTTGTGGTGTTCATGGTGGCTTATAGATCGGAATGTAAACATTCGTCTGTGCGAAACCACACGTAAGAACAAGGGAATCGTTCCCGGGAATCTGTGACGGCATTCTGCTTGCAGCACCGTCGGAGGGAAGAGAAAGCGTCGCAATTTTTGTCCCGAATGAATGCAGGGCAATTGGATAGGTGTAGAGTTTTGTATCGAAATCGGTTCCTTCAAATGCTCCGTCGATCAAAGCTGGCTTCGAGAAGTTGTCGAATTCGTGGCGTCGAGTTGATGCGAACGCCGCGGTCATAGTCGGTTCTGCGGTCCCTTATGTCCATCGATCCTCGCGAGAAAGAGTTCATGCCAAAACCGCAGAGATCTGCCCTCGGGAGCCTGCCCAGTTCAGAAATCGCCGAAGCCTGGCTGGCGGCGATTATCGAGTCGGCTGAAGACGCCATCATTTCCAAGACCCTTGAAGGTGTCATCACCAGTTGGAACAGCGGCGCGGAACGCCTGTTTGGCTACACTGCTGACGAGGTTATCGGCCGGCCCGTAACTATTCTCATTCCCCCAGATCATATTAATGAGGAACCCGAGATTCTTGGGCGAATCAGAGCCGGCGAAAGAGTTGAGCACTACGAAACGGTTCGCGTGGCCAAGGGTGGACGGTTGATCGATATTTCGCTGACGGTTTCGCCGATCAGAGCCGCCGACGGCACCATCATCGGCGCGTCAAAAATTGCTCGCGACATCAGCGAGCGAAAACGCGCGCAAGAGGCTTTCGCCGAACAGTTGGAGATTATCGATACCGTCAACCGGTTGGCCCAAACTCTGGCGGGCGAACTTGATCCTCATAAGCTGGCGCAAGCTCTTACCGACGCGGCCACGAACATCGGTGGCGCTCAATTCGGAGCCTTCTTCTATAACGTTCTCGACGAGGAGGGCGCAGCGCACACCTTTTATAGAACTTCCGGAGTTTCGCTCGAAACATTCGCGGACCTTCCGGTGCCACGAGACACGGAGATATTCGGCCCAACGTTCAAAGATGAAGGAACGGTTCGCGTGGGCAACGTCAAGACTGACCCACGCTCTGGCAAAGAGTGTCGCTACTTTGGAATACCACAAGGACTCTTGCCCACCACTAGCTATCTGTCAGTGCCCGTGGTTTCACGCTCGGGCGATGTGTACGGCGGCCTTTTCCTCGGCCATCAGCATGAAAACTTTTTTTCAGAACGAGACGCGAAGATCATTGAAGGCATAGCAGCGCAAGCGGCAATCGCGATGGACAATGCTCGCCTGTTGGAAGCCTCGCAAAAGGCCGCCGCTGAAAACGAACGGCTGTACCGGCAGGCGGAAGAATCCAGTCAATTGAAAGAAGAATTTCTGGCTACGGTTTCACACGAACTACGAAATCCCTTGAATGCGATTCAGGGTTGGGCGGGTATGCTTCGCGCCGGGCGAATTCCCCAGGAAGGTATTCCCAAAGCGCTGGATACTATCGAGCGAAATGCCCGGGCACAGACGCAACTCATCGACGACTTGCTCGACGTTTCGCGAATTATTACCGGCAAGCTGCGCATGGACGTGCGCCCAACCGATCCCAGTTATTTTATTGAGGCAGCCATCGAGGCGGTGCAGCCGGCCGCGGAAGCGAAGGGCGTGCGAATTCAAAAAGTGATGGACACTGGCGGCGCCTCAGTGCCCGGCGATCCGGTGCGGCTCCAGCAGGTGGTCTGGAATCTTCTTTCGAACGCGATCAAGTTCACGCCGCGCGGCGGACGAGTACGTGTGCTGCTCGAGCGAATCAACTCGCACGTGGAAATTGTGGTCAGCGATTCGGGCCAGGGCATTCCTGCTGAGTTCTTGCCGCATGTATTTGATCGATTTCGACAGGCTGATCAGCGCAGTACTCGCAAACATGGCGGCATGGGACTGGGCCTCGCGATTGTTAAGCACCTAATTGAATTACACGGCGGTTCGGTTAATGCCGCCAGCCCCGGCGCAAATAAGGGGGCGACGTTCACCGTCCGACTTCCCGTGGTGGCTATCTACCAGGTTGACCAGGCCGCCGGAGGAGTGCACCCCGCGGCTCGAAGCCTGCTGCCGCCGGCGGAATTTGCAGAGCGTTTGGACGGAGTAAAGGCATTGGTCGTTGACGATGAACCTGACACGAGAGAATTGCTGCGAGTAGGTCTGGAAAACTGCGGCGCTGAAGTAACGGTGGTTGCCAACGCCGCCGACGCCTTGAGCGCGATAAAAAGCAGTCCGCCCGACGTTCTCATCAGTGATATCGGCATGCCCTCGGAAGATGGTTATGATCTGATCCGCCAGGTGCGCGCGTTACCGGCGAAAGGTGGTGGCCGCGTGCCGGCAATCGCGCTGACCGCTTACGCTCGCGTGGAAGACCGTTTGAAGGCGCTACGATCGGGTTATCACATGCACGTACCGAAGCCCGTTGAACTCGCGGAGTTGATTACGGTAGTCGATAGTCTGGTGAAGCGATCAAATTTGTAATGAGTTTTTCCGGTCCGCTAACTATTCCTTTGAAGCCTCAGTCGGCAAAGCCGACAAAAGATCGGTAACGTATCAATCAAGTTAAGACCTTGACGTATATTGTTCGCCGCACTTCAGAGACATCAGTTTAATTCATATTCCTCGCACCAACTTTGGAAGGAGAAGGGTCATGGAGTTCCTGAAAACTGTTATTTGAAAATACTTGATGGGGTCTCTGGCGGCGGGTATCTATTGAGCGTCTCGCCGGACCGTAATCCGACCAATCTTGACTTGGCGTCAACGGACGACGGCTCTCCGGGGCAGCAATGGAGGCTTCTTCCGGTTGAGGGTGGCCCGAGTGATACTTTCAACATCACATTTATGGCGAACGATGGCATCACATATCTAACTTGGACCGACGACAGCGTACTGTTTGGTGATGGCGATTCGGGGACGGGTGAACAAAGATTCCAGTTCATCCCCACTGAAGATGCCAGCTACCTGATTAGGGCGGCTCCTGGCTGGGACGAAGGCGCACTGATCTATACCTCAGTTGTTCTGCTGATGGCGCTAGCGTCGACATGTTTTCACAGGATGACCACTCTGGCCGTCAAAGGTGGTTCGTTACTGCCGACAGCGGCCGCGTGCCTCCATCCCGTCCGCGACTAGCGGCCGCTGACATCCCACCTGAGACGAAGCCGGGATTTTTTATCACCATTCCCACTTCCGACTTTCAAGATCGATTAAGGCAGGGCGGCGCGCTGCAGTTAACCGGCAAGGATTTAGACTTGGGGAGTTCTGACCACGATCAGGTGTTCATGGCCCTTGATGCGCTGGAACTCAATCAAGCCAGAATCATCACTGGCGGAAAGAAAGTGACGATATTTGTTAACCGGCTCACTTCGCGATCTGGTTCCATAATCTCTTACTCACAACGTAAGGCTGCGCGCGGCGCTGACGGTGCCGCCGCAGGTCAATCCGGACAGGCGGGCACGTCAGGCGGCGGTGGCGGATCGGTATCCCTTTACGTCATCGAGCAACTTGATGGATTGCTGACAGTTGACCTGCGTGGTCAGGACGGTGGCGATGGTGGCAATGGCAGCATTGGGGCCGCCGGCAGCAAAGGTGCAAACGGGGGAGATGCAGATGTTGAGACAGACACGTTTGAGGGTGTGCCGACGTTAGTGCAGCTACCTGGGAATGGTTCGGATGGGGCTACAGGTCAGACCGGCGGGAATGGCGGCATGGCGGCAATGGTGCCGCGATATCCGGAAATTTATTGAACTCACCAATCGTAGACGGAAATCGTGGAGCGCAAGGTCGTCATGGAGTTGATGGTACTGCCGGCGTTAATGGAACTCCTGGAGGGAACGGGCAGGCTACGACTAATAACATGGATTTAGCCGCTGTAATTCGACTGGCGTCGCGGTATCTGGAAAGACCGTCATAATCAAGCGAGTAGGCTGCCAGGCGGGGCAGTCTTGCTGCAAAAGTCTATCGGTCGATCAGGTGCGGCTTCGTCGCAGAGCGACGGCTGAATTTAGCCCGGCCTTTTAAGGGCATTAGCATACTTGGCTAATCAACTCATCTCCCTGCTCCCCTTGGGAGAAGGGCCGGGGATGAGGGTCTAGCGCGCTGTTCTACCTTTGATCGGTTTTGCGAGAGATGAATTCGCGATGCGAATTCATCTCTCGCAGTATTCCTAAAAATTCGTTTCGTCCAGCTAGGCCCTCACCCAACCCTCTCCCACAGGGAGAGGGCTTTAATTGTTTGATGCGTCAAGTATGTCTTTGCTCTTTCGGAGATCCCGGCCTTAAAAGGCCGGGCTAAATTCAAGCGGCCGCTAGGCGGCGAAGGCTTTCTCTCCCAGCACGGGACGACAGATGGGAACCCTGCTCGAATTGGTTTGGATGCCATGAGATTCCTCCTTCGCTAGTCGATTACCACCACTCTTGGTGAAATTGTGTGCGGACAGACTGCAACCGCTGAGTGCGCAATAAATCATATTAGCCGGCAGTGCTTATCGGCTCTCCGAAACGGATGCGATGTCCATCCGGCGTGCGGATGCTGAACTCCCGAAGACCCCAGGTTTCGGTCGTAGGCTGCGAAATCACTTCTGCGCCCCGCGCGGACACTTCCTCATAGAGCTGATCCACTCCCTGGACGATCAAGTACGCCACGTACGAATGGCCACCTAGCTCACTCGCCGGCTTCTCGTCAGGGCATTCGCCGAGCATCACCTTGAACGCGTCCCGAGACAGAAAGCTCCAGCCATCGGATCCGTCGCCGAAGTCACGTTGAAATCCCAATACGTCAACATAGAAACGTGTAGATTCGTCTAAGTCGCGCACGGCGAGGACACAACGGGAATCGACGATGCGATGCATATTGGTTTCCTCCGGCTATCTGGTGGCCATCCAACGTCAGAGTTGACCAGGCGGCGCGATTTCATTCAACCGGCGGCATACCATGTTTGATGCGAAACATCGTGACCCATCGGGTCTTCCGGCTCAAAAAGTTGTTCGCACTCGTCTTTAATGTTTTTGGCTGGCTGGCAGTTTAAAGAGCGAGTCGTCCACCGCCACGTTTACTTTGATATCTGTGAACCTGCGCGTCGCAGTCGTAAACGCGGCCAGGCCTGAAGTGCGAATCATGAACGGCAACTTTACCCCGCCGACATTTCTATAGTCCTCAAAATCCATCTGCTCGGGTAGCGGCGCAAGTATCGTACTCGTCGTTGTTATCCGGCGCAGTAACAGTCCGGTTTGCGCGTCGAAAAAGTATTTTCTGGTCGTTTGCGTATCAGGTGTGACGGCGAGCACGTAAGCATCGCGATCGCCCAACTTTTCCGCGCCCAGCACTGTCATCTGCGCAGGTTGATCTGCTAATTTGAGGACGTGGTAGGGCGCTGTGTTCCGCTTGACCTGCTCGACCTCCGCGGCGGTCATCGGCCTTGATCCATTATTGTCACTGACCCATCCGGTTGCTCCATCAATGCCTTGCATGATGATGCCTTGAGCCGTCGTAATCTTGATCAGGTATTTGTCCGGCCCCTTTATCGTAATCTCTTGTTTCGTCGGCAGTATTTGCTGCCAAACAGCATTGGTCCTGCCCTGCGATCTTTCGACGATAGCCTGGTAGACGATCGTCTTAACCTTCGCTTCATTATCCTGCACGCCGACAGCCTTGAAATAATTACTTAAGATTTGTTCTACACTCAGTGGAACTGGCCCCTTGCGTTCCGTCTTTGGCAGGGTAAAGTCTACCGGCGGCAGCGGCACCACTCGCTCGACGCGGGTGGTCCCACGATGACACGAATAGCAGGTTATTTTCTGATCGCCTCCGAAGCTTGTTTTATTGATATCAAGTACCATCTTGATCATCTCGCGCGCGCGGATCTTTTGCGGCTTGTCGTCACGTTCGTAGAGCCATATGTCACGGCCCGTCTTGGGGTCTACTCCCTGAATCACATGACAATAGTCACAGTGAACGCCTAGCGCGTCTCCAATAAAATTCATAACTGGGAAGAGCTGTGAGTCGGGCAACCCTTTCAATACTTGAATATTCTTCCGCACTTGCTCGACGGTCTTCTCCTGTTGCGAAATTTGTGTTACGGCAGATCGATTTGAAACAGCGTGTGCCGGTCCACCTGCGCTGGACTTCGTGGAAGCGGAGTAACAGACAATTACTATGAAAGCCGATGCGAGCACCACCAATAGTTTCTCGAGACGACGCCTATTAATTTCCATTTATCATCAGGCCTCCTGAAATGGCGATAGAGGATCAACCAGCCGGTCGAGGGTGACACGGCAGCTGCTTATATCGCGCGAAGTTATCAGCTTCACACCCTACGCCACAGCAATAAAGTTGAGAAGGCGGCTATCCGCGCTCCGGTCCAACGAGTTGTTATGTCGCACGGCTACGATTCGATATCAAGATTAACGGGCGGCGGAATCGGCGCGAGCGCCCGCGATACCGATTTGCCGATCAGTTTCGAGAGAAGTCCATAACCAGCTTCGGTCGACTGCCACGGCAACCACTTCTTCAGGTGCAACAGAAAATGTGATGCTGCTTCGTCGAGTGCTGATGCAAGTCGGGTCACATCTCCGACAGATTTCCGAGCGTAAAGAATCTCAGGATGACCTTCGCGAAAAACACGACGCAAGTGTCGCGGGCCGCCAGATAGAACGCCTCAAGTACGAGCCGCTGGTTTTTGGTTTCATAGACATAGAGACCGGCCACGCGCCAGGGGTTTTCTGTTTTCGGCCGCCCTTGGAGCGATATGAACGTAGCGCACCGGAGAGATTTGGGTCAGCGGAGATCGCCATCAATTGTTCTTTTACAAGTCGCTCGATTTTAGTGAAAGCCAGCATCAGGAGTTTCTTGGCGACCGAACGTCAGAGTTGACCGGGCGGCGCGATTTCACGCTACCTTCGCCGCATCACGCTTGATGCAAAACACGCCCCCGCCGCTCCGGTCCCAAGTTGTTATCCGGCGTTCTCGCGTAACGGATTCGTTACGGGACCGGACCACACGTAAGTAGAGTCGTCCGCACCCATGAACGACGAAGTGTCATCGTGGCCGAGCAGATACCAACCGCCCGCACCGTCGCCGGATTGTTTCCAGAGCAAGACACGATCAGCAAAGAGATCGTTGAGAAAGCGGACAAGCTGTTCGATGACAGGTTCCGTAGCCGCAGCGTCGCTGCGACTGGGGTCATCAGATCCAAAGTGTCCATGCGTAATATTGCCGACGTAAACGAGTGCTTCGTTCCCCTCGTCATAGATAGTCACATCACCGACGTCGGGATGCGCTGACGGAAAGACGGCAACCGGATCGGGCGGTTCTCCGGTTCGAATGCCGCGATGCGGGAAGTTAGTTTCGAGCGCATGAAGAAGCACGGTACGAATCATTGTATGAGCCGGAGAACTACGTGTTGTGCGAACCAGGTTCGCATAAGCCTCTTATAACGCGTCTTATACGTATCGCCAAGACTTATGTCTCACACATCGGGACGGACTCCCTTTGCGCAAAAAGTGATTTACTCGACTCGGCTATGCGCCTGATGTGCGGAAGCACTCCGCGCTTCTGTCCGCCTTCAAAAGAATTTGGGGCTCCGCCCCAATTAATTGGGTATTGACATACTTGACGTCTCCAGAGCCTCTTAATGACATTTTTAGAAACGCCGAAGGCGTTTCCCAACGTCCAGCCCATGGTTGCACTAGCGCGCTACCCTGGGTTAGATGCGTAAGGATTAGTCCCAACCCTGAAAGGGTTGTTGAAGGTTAGAAGAGACGCCCGTTGAATTCCTGAACTCCTTCAGAGTTCGATTGAACTTGCGAGATTTCGTTTCCCAGGGCGTTGCCCTGGGCTGGAAATTACCAACGCCTTCGGCGTTAACAAGGTGCCGCAATCAGCGGATTCGGCAAGTATGTTATGGCCATTAACTGGGCGTAGCCCAAAATCCGACTCATATATCGGAAGGCCAAAGGCCTTCCGCACATCAGGCGGCATAGCCGCGACTCTTGGGCAAATCGCAATGGACTGAGCATTTCCTTGTCACCTCGGTTCATATCACGGAGTGCATCATCGGGCATTCTGATTGTTCCGCTCAGCGACCGGTCAGCTGCTCGAGTCGTTCCGGATAGCGATCACCTTCCACTGTAATCTGGGAAGCCGCGTCGTCGATCTCCCGCAGATCATCGCTCGTGAGTTCGATTTCAGTTGCTCCAATATTCTCTTCGAGGCGAGTTAGTTTCGTCGTCCCAGGGATGGGAACAATCCAGGGCTTCTGCGCCAGCAGCCAGGCGAGCGCGATTTGGGCGGGTGTCGCCAGCTTCCGTTCGGCGGTTCTGCCAAGCAGATCGACGAGGGCCTGATTGGCCTTTAGCGCCGCGGGCGTGAAGCGAGGCAGAGCGCTGCGAAAATCGGAACTGTCGAACGTGGTGTTTGCATCCATCTTGCCTGTGAGAAATCCTCTCCCCAGCGGACTGTAAGGCACGAGGCCGATCCCGAGTTCCTCGAGCACCGGCATTACTTCTTTTTCAGGCGTTCTCGTCCACAGCGAATACTCATTTTGCAGGGCAGTGACCGGCTGCACGGCGTGCGCGCGCCGGATCGTTTGCACACCCGCTTCCGAAAGTCCGAAGTGCTTGACCTTACCTTCATGAATCAGTTCCTTTACCGCACCCGCCACGTCTTCGATCGGTACCTCCGGATCGACTCGATGTTGATAGAACAGATCGATGCGATCAGTCCTGAGTCTCTTGAGCGAGGCGTCCGCAACTTCTCTGATATGTTCCGGCCGGCCATCCAAACCGATCCATGCCTTCTTTCCAGTTGGATCAAGTTTGAAACCGAACTTGGTGGCGATTGCCACCTGATCGCGGAAAGGAGCGAGCGCTTCGCCGACCAACTCTTCGTTGGTGAAGGGTCCATAAACTTCTGCGGTGTCAAAGAACGTCACGCCCCGCTCGGCAGCCGCGCGAAGCAGAGCGATCATCTCCTGCTTATCTTTAGGCGGGCCATAAGACGTGCTCATCCCCATACAGCCAAGCCCGATGGCCGAAACTTCCAGGTTGCTGTTTCCGAGTTTGCGCTTCTGCATTATGTCTCCTTAATGACGTGTCGTTCTGAATAGACAGGATTAACAGGATTCACATGATTGATTACTGCAAAAGAGAGGGTTGCGCATGTCTCTTTTTCATCCTGTCAATCATGTAAATCCGGTCTATTGCATTTTCACGCAAAGGCGCCAAGACGCAAAGGAGCGCAAAGACAATAAGAAACCACTCGACGTTACTCTTGGTCTGGGGCTGCTCTTTCCGCAATGGAAATCTCGCCGAGTTCGCGATGAACAGATTCCGGATTCGCCGACCAGGTTGTAAACTCATCGCTTAGCCCGATCCCATGCAAGGAGAAAAAGAATGGAACGTAAGACAGCAGCCGATTACCCGCAGGAGTTGTTAGACCTCTTTCACGAATATCAGCACGGCGAAATCAACCGTCGCGCCTTCCTCGACGGCGCCGCGAGGTTTGCGATCGGCGGCCTGACGGTCGCGGCAATTTATGAAAGCATGACTCCGAATTTCGCCTGGGCCCAGCAGGTGCCGCCGGATGATAAACGCATCAAGGTCGGCTACGAAGTCGTTCAGTCGCCGGCTGGCAACGGCACGATCAAAGGTTACTTCGCCCGTCCGGCAAAAGATGGGAAGCTCCCCACAGTGCTCGTCATTCACGAAAACCGCGGACTCAATCCTTACATCGAGGACGTCGCGCGTCGCTTCGCGCTCGCCAACTTCATCGCCTTTGCGCCCGATGGATTGACTTCAGTCGGCGGATATCCGGGCGATGAGGATAAAGCTCGCGCCGCTTTTCGCAACGTGGATGGAAAGAAGATGACCGAAGATTTCGTCGCGGCCGCCAAGTGGCTCAAGGCCCGTAAAGATTCCACCGGCAAACTCGGCGCGGTGGGTTTTTGTTTCGGCGGCGGGATGGTGAATCAATTGGCCGTGCTGCTGGGCGCTGATCTAAAAGCCGGCGTTCCGTTCTATGGCCGCCAGGCCGGCGTCGATGATGTTCCCAAAATCTCCGCTCCACTGATGTTGCAATACGCCGGTAACGATCAGGGCGTCAACGCCGGCATCGCGAACTATGAAGCGGCGCTCAAAGCCAACAACAAGGTGTACACAGTCCACATGTACGAGGGGACACAACATGGCTTCCACAACGACACGACACCGCGTTATGACGAAGCCGCCGCCAAACTGGCATGGACCCGGACTCTCGAATGGTTCAATAAGTATTTGCGGTAACTGCTTTCCTCACCCTGAAAGTCTGAAATTGAAAAGCAGGTTCGCGGCTATTTAATTGCACAACCTTCGCCGCCCGACTTCGCGCATTTCGGAAGGCCTAACTACGTCCGCCCCCCACCCCATTCTGTTGGACGCGCTAGCTGGTGTAAGACGCTGTGCCGCTTGACTTACATTTGCGCGCATGGTATATAGTACGCGGTTCGTCAGAAAGGACTTCATGATGGAAACTACGGCAACTTCGAAGGGGCAGATCGTTATCCCGTCCTCAATCCGGCGCAGGCTCGGGATCAAGGACGGAACTCGCATAAAAATCGAGGAAAACGGCAGAGAAATCATTCTTAAGCCAATCACCCGTGAATATGTCCATAGCCTGCGCGGGAAGTTTCGAGGCAAAGGATTGATGAAAGCGCTCATGGCTGAAAAGAAACGCGAGCGACAACTCTAATGCCGAAAAAACCAAAAGCAATAGTTCTGGACTCGTGGGCGGTCATTGCTTATCTGGAAGATGAAGCAGCAGCAGAGAAAGTCGCGGACATTATTTCTGATGCACACGAGGAAACGATTCCATTGTTAATGACCGTCGTTAACGCAGGCGAGGTCTGGTATATCGTCGCCCGCGAGGCTTCCGCCGCAGACGCCGACGCAAGCATTAAGCAGCTTCGCGATCTTGGAATTCAGTTTGTTGATGCGGATTGGGATCTTGCGAAGGATGCCAGCTATTTCAAATCGAAGAACAAAATGTCATTCGCAGATTGCTTCGCAGCCGCGCTCGCAAAACAGAAAAAAGCGCATCTCGCCACAGGCGATCCAGAATTCAAGCACGTCGAAGCGGAAATAGCAATTACGTGGCTTATGTCTAGCGGAAGTTGATAGAGACCTCGCAAACTTCAACAAGAGTTAGCGAATAACAATGGAATCCAGAAGAGGTTTTAAACCGTCACAGTACCTTCACGTCAGCCAAGACCACTTGGTCGTCGTTGCGCTCTGGCTTCTTCTGCAGGACGGCAAGCAACCGTCTTTTGAAAACTTAGTCGCTGAAGCGTTTCTATCCTTCCCAAATAGGTTTCAACTCGAAGGTTATCAAGAGTGGCCTAATGCTCACGTTGTGGGAAAGTCTTGGGTTCGCTGCCGGACAGATAAGAAGTGGATCACGGGTTCCGCTTCAGATGGATTCGCGCTAACGCCGCTTGGTGAAAACGTGGCGACGAAGACCCTAAAGGAACTCGGCGCGAAGCCGGCCGTCGATACGGAACGTCGACGCGGAAGTCGTCAGTCGATTGCATCACGAGTGGTCTTGCGGGTCGAGAACAGCGCCGCGTTAGGCGACTTCAAAAACTCTGGCGTTGATTCGGTTTCTGAGTTTGATTTCTGCGATCTCCTGTACTGCACGCTCGGCAGTACGCCAGAGGTCCTCGAGAGAAATCTTTCGGTTGTCAGACAGGAGGTCGATTCTTACGGCCGAAAGGATTTGGTGAATTTTCTGGACGCGCTCAAGCAGCGGTTCAGCAATAGACTTACAGGCAAACGTGCCCGCGGCGGTCTCATGCCTCAGAAAAGGAAGAATTAACATGGCACCAGTTCAAGCAACACGTCGAGTCAAGGTGAAAGCAAGCAAACGCGCCTTGAAATTTTTGGCCGATCAAGCAATTGGCCATGACTTATTTAAGGGCTTGATTGAGCTAATTACGAACTCGGATGATAGCTACGGCCGACTTGAGGCAGGCGCGTTGCCAGCTAACGGTCGCATTGAGGTGGAAATTGATCGGCGACCCCGCAAGAACCAGACGATTGTGCGAGTAATCGATTGGGCCGAAGGCATGACAGATGAACAGATGGAACGCTGCGTCGGCAACTACGGTGAAGATACGAGTGGTCAAGCCGGTCGTGGTGTATTTGGCATGGGATTGAAAGATACGATTAATGCATTCGGGCAAGGCACGCTTACATCCTTCAAAGGGGGAAAGAAATTTAGCTGTGTTCTACACAACGTCGAGGATCTCGACATTCATCCGCCGCATTCAATCGCTGCTGTAGATCGAAAACAATTTCGAAACACGACCGGTGGGACAACCACGGAAATTGTTGTAGAGAATCCGAAGGTGCGTATTCCGCTGATTGACTCCTTGCGTCAACAACTTCAGACGCACGTTTGCCTACGGAGCATTATGACCGATGCTTCCCGCACGGTGGTTCTTAGAGATTTACGCGGCGGCAGCGCGGATGAGCTTCACTACGATTTTCCCGACGGGGAATACGTTCTGCGCGACCATCGCGTAGATATTGGAGGATTTCCAGAGATTCAGGCTACGCTGACCGTTCTTCGGGCGAGCGGGCCAGATGCTTTGTCTCAGTCAGGTTCTTATCGTACCGGTGGAATTCTCATCACCAGCAAACGTACCGTTCATGAAGCGACGCTATTTGGCTTCGATGATGATCCCCACGCGGGCAAGCTGTTTGGAGAACTGCGGTGCGACGATCTCTATGACATTCAGGCAAGCGGTGAGCCGGTCGTTGATAAGAATCGAAATGGTCTGCGCAAGGATCATGAACTCACACGAGCGTTGTTTGATGCGGCGAGAAGAGTAATTCAAACAATCGTTGAGGGCGAGAAACAAAAAGAAAAAGCAAAACGCGAAACTCTCGAACGAGAGGAAACGCGCCGGCGATTCCGTGATGCGATTAAGAGCTTGAATCGGATCGCTAACACGGAGCTGCAGATTGGCGGGTTAGGAACCGGCGAAGGAGAGGGCGTTCGCGATCGTGAGATGCGACTGCCGGTCGATGGGTTTGAATTTGTGCCAGATTCCTACAGAGTGCTTGTCGCAGAACGCGAGTCGTTGAAGTTGCGGGTGCAAGTTGACGGTTCGACAGGGATCTCGGTGAGCGATCGGGTCGAGGTTACGTGTGACAATCCCCACATTCGGATATTAGATGACAAGCCTTCTGTCACTCGACTATTCCATGAGGAACCACCGCTTGCGAGTGTTCAGGTTCCGATCGAAGGATCGCAAGCGAATGCGCAGGGATTCGTGACTGCAAAATGTTTGGGCAAAACAGCCGTGGCCGCTGTCGAAGTCGTTTCCACAAAGATTCAGAAGGAACACACCCCGGCGGGTGGACTCTTTAAGGAAATCAGATATGAAGAGCGGCCTGAAGTGCCAATCCGCGCACGATTTGATCGCAAAGACGGCGTCATTTGGATTAACACGTTAGGTCCATCAGTTGACTTGTACTTCGGCCATGAGGGGGCTGGCCAGGAGCAGCCAGCAAATCAGGTATTCGTTGCGGAACTTGTTACGGAACTAGCGTGTCAAGAAATTGCGCGTACAAAGCGCGAAGCAAAGATTCTAGACATACCGCCAGGCGTTGATGAACTTGAAGCATTCAATTCGCATCTCGAAGGTCTAAAGGCTCAATATGCGCCTGCGATCCACAAAGCCCTTGTGGGATCCGAGCATAGAAGGCAATTAACGAAAACAGCGCGGGCGGCTGGCGGGTAGTCAGTGGTGAGTGAGCACGGGCTGAGGTTAGACGGCTTTTACAACTTTGCGAAGCGGTGATGAAGTTTTTGCTTGGAATAGGGATCTGGGGGGCAGGCCTGCGATTCGTGCGATTTCTCTCGGCTGACAATCTAAAGGGTCCAGAACAATGTTTTCAGGGGCCAGGCCGGCGATTTGCGATTCTCCCCGATGACCGAAAGGGTGAGCGCGAACTTATAGCGAGAATCGCAAATCGCAGGGCTGACTCTCCGGTAGCGGCGCCGTTGATCACTTCTCTGTTGCCTTCATTTTCAACAGCGACTTAATGGCATCTTCCACTATTGACCACGCCGGCGTACCGGGCGCGATGACTTCAAAGTGTCCGGCGTTTTCTACAACTATCATTTTCACTTTGTCGCCCCTCTGCCGCGCCTCTTGCTCATATTCCTGACCGTGTTTCGGCGGCACTGCTCTATCCTGGGCGCCCGTCCGGGGTCAGGCCGGCGTTACGCGCTCTCGTTAACGGACCCTGTGCAGAGAGCCAGGGCTATTTTTGAGTTTTCCTCAGGAAATTCAAGAACTAGCCGTTGTCCGCGACAACTTTGCACGCATACGTGGAGATTTTGCGCGTGTACGCCGAAGTCTTGCGCCTGTACGCCCAGGGTTTTGCGCGTGTACGCCGAAGTTCTGCGGCTGTACGCCGAGGTTTTGCACCTGCGCGCGGGGGTTTTGCATTTGCACACTGAAAGCGTCGAGTTGTATTTCACGCTTTCAGGTGATGACCTGAGGAGCCTCCTTGTCGAGCGCCTATTTTTTCGGCAGCGCCTCCACGGCAGAGAACGGTAGGAGCCCGTTGATCCAGAACGACACGCCGCCGCGTTATGACGAAGAGGCGGCCAAATTAGATTACTCAGACCTCAGCGAAGTTATTAAGTTGATAAAGTTTTGGAGCGCTGAAGGCGCGAAATCAAATTCATTCCGCGCCTTCAGCGCTCGCCCGATCTTGAACACCTACCTGGGCCGTTGGCCCAGGCTATTACATTTCGCGCCTTCGGCGCTTCTGACACTAAAACTCCAAACTGATCGAATCGCGTCAATCAGCGCCAGCCCAATCACTCAGATCTCAGCGAAGCCATATCGATCGAAAATCGATACTTCACATCGGACTTGAGTAGTCGTTCGTAGGCTTCATTCACCTTTTGGATCGGGATGACTTCGACGTCGGCGGTGATGTTATGTTCGCCGCAAAAGTCGAGCATCTCCTGGGTCTCGGGGATGCCGCCGATGCTTGATCCGGAAAAACTCCGGTTGCCCATGATCAAGGCAAACGCCGCGACTCCGAGAGGTTGAGGCGGCGCGCCGACAATCGTGAGCCGGCCGTCAACTGCCAGTAGGTTGAGATAAGCATTGATGTCATGTTGGGCTGAGACTGTGTCGAGGATGAAATCGAAACTGCCGGCGTGCTTCGCCATCTCATCGGCGTTGCGCGAGATCACGACTTCATCGGCGCCCAGGCGCAAAGCGTCTTCCTTCTTATTAGGTGAAGTACTGAAGACCACGACGTGGGCTCCCATGGCATCGGCAAGCTTCACGCCCATGTGGCCCAATCCGCCCAAACCGACCACACCAACCTTCTTGTCCTTGGTGACACCCGCGCGGCGCAGAGGCGAATAAGTCGTAATGCCGGCGCAGAGCAGCGGCGCCGTCGCCGCGAGATCGAGGTTGCTCGGCACACGCAAAACGAATCGTTCATCGACGACGATGCTGTCTGAATAGCCGCCAAAGGTCACGCCTTCCAGGTGCTTGTCGGGAGAGTTGTACGTGAAGGTCCCATTCGGACAGAACTGCTCAAACCCGGCTTTGCAATGCTCGCACGTACCGTCTGAGTCAACGAGGCAGCCGACGGCGCCAATGTCGCCGGGCTTGAACTTGCTCACTGCTGAGCCGACTTTAGTGACCCGGCCGGCGATCTCATGGCCCGGCACACACGGGTAGACCGTTGGCATGAATTCCTGCCACTCATTACGCACCGTGTGCAGATCAGAGTGGCAGATGCCGCAAAAGAGGATTTCGATCTGAACGTCGTGTTCGGTTAGATCGCGCCGGGCGATCGTGGTGCGGGCAAGCGGCGATGTCGCACTCGTGGCGGCGTAAGCTTTAGCGTTGTACATGAATTATTTCCCTTAAGAAGTTTTGGTCTCCATTTCGCACCATCAAAGTCTCACGAATGTGTTCGTCCGGAGATTCGATAATATGTGCAATCAATGTCGCCAGGCTTTGCAGAAAGTTCCTAACGATGGCTTTGCTGCAAAAGTCACCCGCTCGGAGAAAGTGTTCGCCGCGTAGCGGCGGCTTGAATTAGCGGCCTTTTAAGGCCGGGATCTCCGAAAAATGAAGGACCTCGTCGCATAGCGAGGGCTGAAACATTCAGTCAAGCGTCGCTAATGCGACGTACGATCCCGGCCTTAAAAGGCCGGGCTAAATTCAGCCGTCGCTCTGCGACGAAGCCGACCCGCCACGCATCGACTGATTGACCCATAGACTTTTGCAGCAAAGTCCCCTAACGGTTTGACCGATTAGTGTGGAGCGAGTTCGCCGTACCAGTAAGCCGCGGTCACACCGCCGTCCATAAGAAAATCACTGCCGGTGATGAATCCGCCGTCCGGTCCCATCAGGAGCGCGCCGACAGTCCCACCTCGTCGGGCGTTCCGGCTCGTCCCGCGACGGACAATTCGATCATGCGCCGATAACCTTCGCCGCGTGGACAAGTGAGCTCGTCCTTCGCCAGCGGAGTCATGATGATGCCCGGACTAATTGTATTGACGCGCGCGCCACGCTTTCCCCAGCGAACCGCCTCAGCCATCACGCGAAGCGAATTCCCCCGCTTCGAAAGCTGGTACGCGTGCAGCGAGTCAGTGATTTGATCGGTCTGAAGAAATGGAAGACTGAGCAACTCTTCCACAGGCGTGGTGGCCAGGGCTTTGTTCTGATCGATGGAAAGCGGAGGAAGGCGATGCCCGGACTGCGACGCGATGACAACTCCAGAGCCACCGCGCGCGATGACATTGCCAAACTCTTCAAGCACGAGCGCCGTGCCATAAAGATCAACTTTGAGGATCGTCGCAGGTGACACCTGCGACGGAGAAACACCGGCGGCATGAATCAGCCCGGTGACCTCTCCCAGACCTGTGGCGGTCGCGACGAGTTTGTGCACCGCATCGCGCGAGGACACGTCAACCGTCGCGACGCTCACTTCATATCCGGCGTTTCCCAAAACCTCCGCCGCCGCATTCGCGTTATCGGGCCGCATGTCGGCAAGCAGGATATGCTTGCCGACACCAACCCGTCGGGCAATCGCTTGACCTATCTGGCCTGCTCCGATTAGGTCAATTATATTTTTCATAGTTTCATCTACGGCTATGCTTTATGATCCTGAAAAGTCAGTATCGCCTTAGTTGTTTTCATATCCTCTTGATCCCGATTCGTTTGCTCTGTAAGCCGTAAAGATGGCCGAACAATTTGGTTTGTTCAGTCCACATTTTCACGAATGTGTTCGGCAGGAGGTTCGACAATATGTGAAATTATTGTCGCCGGGCTTTTTTGAGAGACTACGAGCCTTTCTCCGTCGGATCTTCTCGCGGCACTATTACTCACCAATGATTTTCACAAGCACACGTTTCTTTCGCCCGCCATCAAACTCCCCATAAAAAATCTGCTCCCACGGCCCGAAGTCCAACTCACCTTCTGTAATTGCCACGACAACTTCACGGCCCATTACCTGTCTCTTGATGTGAGCGTCAGCGTTATCTTCTCCAGTCCTATTGTGGTGATAGTGGCTCACGGGTTCGTGGGGTGCGAGTTGCTCGAGCCACGTTTCATAATCATGATGCAGCCCGCTTTCGTCATCATTAATGAAAACAGACGCGGTTATGTGCATGGCATTTACCAACGCCAAGCCCTCGACGACTCCACTGTCGCGCAGACACTCGGTTACTTGTAGAGTGATGTTAATAAACGCACGCCGGCTCGGCACGTTGAACCACAGTTCCTTACGATAACTCTTCATCACCAATGCTCCGTTTTTAGAATTGGAATCACATACTTGACTCACCCAACGCCGAAGGCGTTCGCAAAACCCAGCCCAGGGCAACGCCCTGGGAAAATAGATTGATTACCTGGGTAACTCTGAAAGAGTTCGCCAGGGAAGAAGACTGGTTGAATCACGAGGCCACTCAGCATGTGGATGCGAAAGATTGCGAACTTTTTTCAGAGTTCACAACATACAGAATTCGCCTGTCTCCCAGGGCGTTGCCCTGGGCTGGAATTCGCAAACGCCTTCGGCGTTGCGTGGCCGGTAACAGTCCGACCATCTCATGGAATCAATTCCAGGGGAGTCAACTAAATGAATCTCTTTAGAATTAGAAATTCAAAACATTGTACACGTCTACGATCAAATGAATCTTCATGAAAGCTTAATAATTTTCTCTGGCTGAAAATGTTAAGAGTGTCTAAACTGCCGCCATGCTAAAAGATCTTTCATACGCGTTCCGCACGCTGAGCAAGAGTCCCATATTCACGATCACTGTTGTAGTCACTATCGCCTTGGCCATCGGCGCCAGCACCGCCATCTTTAGTGTCACCAACGGCGTCTTGCTGCGGAAACTTCCTTACAAGGATTCAGAGCGACTGGTCCTGGCCCGCAACGATCTGCAGCGACGCAATGTCACAGATTTTCCGATTTCGAACGCGGACTTCCACGACTTGCGCAACGGCGCCAAAAACAATTTCGAAGATTTCGCTGCGGTCAACACGTTTCGCTTCACCCTTCCCGGCTTGGATGGCACGCCGGAGCGGATCCGGGCGGCCGCGGTGTCGACTAACTTCTTTCAAATGATGGGCGGTTCGATCGTCGCCGGTCGCGACTTTAATGATTCTGACGGCACGCCCCAGCCTCCTCCGCCAGCGGCGCCGGCAGGTAATGCGGCCCCCGCAAATAACGCCGGACCACCTCCCTTACCAAACATGGTTATTCTGAGCAATGAATATTTCCAGGCGCGGTTTGGTGGCGATCAATCTGTAATCGGCAAACCTCTGCCGGTGGCTGCCAACGATGGACCAGCGCCCATAGTCGTGGGCGTGCTGGCGCCAGGGTTTGAGTTGCTGTTTCCGCCGAAGGCGAATTTGGAACAGTTTCCGAGTGTGTGGATTGCCGCGCGCATTCCTTATGACGTAGCCAACCGCAGCAATGTGCAGTGGCGCGCGATTGGCCGCCTCAGACCAGGCGTCACGATTGGTCAAGCACAAGCTGAGGCGGAAACCATTGCCCAAAAAATTCGCGAGGAAAACGCAATCGCTAAGACCGCCGGCAAAGTCTTCCAACTGGTGCCGATGAAGCAGCACCTTGTCGACGAAGTTCGACCGGCGATTCTCGCGCTCATGGGCGCGGTAATTTTCCTGCTGTTAATTGCATGTGCGAATGTGGCAAACCTGATGTTGGTGAGGGCTGCGTCGCGCGAACGTGAGCTGGCCGTTCGGGCCGCGCTGGGCGCTGGTTGGTGGGCGTTGGTTCGGCAGACATTTGCCGAGGCTCTCGTCATCGCCGCGCTCGGAACAGTGTTAGGTGTTGGGTTGGCCTATTTAGGTATTCACCAGTTGCTGGTGATTGCGCCGGAGAATCTTCCTCGTCTGAATGCAGTTCGGATTGATCTTGCGGTCTTGGGATTTTCGGTATTAGCGGGTCTCTTGTCCGCTGTGCTCTTTGGGGTCATTCCCGCCATCCGCACCGCGAAGCCAAACCTGATGGAAATATTACGCACGAGCGGGCGCAGCGGCGCACTCGGCACTGCCGGGCTGCGTAACGCTGTGGTCGTAGTGGAAGTGGCGCTCGCCTTCGTACTCCTGATTGGCTCGGGGTTGATGTTCCGCACGTTCCTTGCCATTCAGCGCGTGGATCTCGGTTTCGAGCCGCGCGGGCTGTTGACCTTTCAACTTCTCGGCAACATCGGCAACACGCCTGAGGAAGCGGCGACCTTCAAGCGCCAGCTTCGTGAACAACTGGGCGCACTCCCCGGGGTGCGCAGTGTCACTGCGTCGTTTCCTCTGCCGCTCGCCGGCGGATTCAGTCCCGTGCGATGGGGCGGAGCCGAGGCGCAGGGAGATCCGAGCAAGTTTCAAGCTGCCGATCTTCAGATCGTTCTGCCCGGCTATTTCGAGGCGATGGGCACCAAACTCATCGCCGGACGCACTTTCACGCAGGACGACAGCTCGCCTGATCGCAATCTGCTCATCGTTGATCAGGCACTGGCCGCGAAGGCATTTCCAAACGAGTCAGCAGTGGGCAAGCGTATTCTCTTTCGCGTGCGCACACCTGAGGCGCAGTGGGGAGAGATCATTGGAGTGGTGGCCCATCAACGCAATTCTTCTTTGATCGAGCTGGGCCGCGAACAGCTCTATGTCACGGACGGATATGTGAACAACCAGGCGGCTTCGTGGTGGGCGCTCCGGACCGATGGAGATCCGGCCGCTCTTGCCGGAAGTGTCCGCGAAGTAGTGCGCAAGGCCGGCAAGGACACCTTGATTAACGAAATGCAGCCGATGGACTCAAGGGTAATCGCAGCGCAGGCGCAGACACGCTTTTCGCTGCTGCTGATCGGAGTCTTCTCAACGATTGCCGCACTGCTTGCGGGCGTTGGTTTATATGGCGTGCTGGCGACTTCGGTTCGCCAGCGAACTGCCGAGATCGGAGTGCGAATGGCTCTGGGCGCGGCGCCGTCGCGCATTTTCCGTTTGATGGTAGGAAAGGGAATCTATCTGAGCGTGATTGGAATTGTGATTGGTCTGCTCGCAGCGTTTGCACTAACACGCATTCTGACGAGTATGCTGGTCGAAGTGAAACCCACCGATCCGGTTACGTTTGTCTTTGTATCGGTGCTCTTCCTGTTCATCGCGGTGATGGCCTCGTGGCTTCCGGCTCTGCGCGCCGCCGGATTGGATCCGACGACCGCGCTCAGAAATGAGTAGGCAAGCTTTTGACCTATCTTCCCGTCCCGTAGGGACGTAATGTTTATAGAACGCGATGCAAATTCCTCCTCGCTCCAGCGGAGCGAAACGGATTTGCGCCCCCTCCGAAAAACATTGCGCTCCGCTGGAGCGCCGTTCCTCCTCCGACTGGTTTCTATAAACATTCGGTCCCTACGGGACTGTTTGCGGCTCCGCGGTGCTGCGTAATCTGTGGAATAGTTAATCGGCGCTTAACTATCTGCGCCCCCCGACGTCCACGGGGTACTGAATGTTGCATCTTCATCATCAAGTATGGTTTTCTTCGTCGTCACCCGAACCCCGGAGTAAATTCATGAAGCAGAGAAACTATCCGCTATTAGCCGTTGCCGTTCTATTTGTCATCGCTCCAGCCTGCCTGGCGCAAACACAGTTTCCCAATACACCTGCCGGCAGTCAGACGAAGGGCTGGTTGGAGGCGTTCAATGCTGGAGATATCGAGAAGTACCGGGAGTTCTATCGCAAGAATTTCCCCGCTCGTGTGGAGCGTGCTGCTCGTGCCATGGAATTGCGCCAGGAGAACGGCGGCTTCGAACTAAAGAAGATCGAAGAGTCGACACCGACAAAGATCGTCGCTCTGCTTCAGGAACGCCTTTCTGATCGGTTTGTCCGGATTTCTGTTGAGGTCGAGGCGGGGGAACCACATCAGATGACCAGACTCGACTTGCAGGGAATTCCGCGACCGGCGGAATTTGCACTGCCTCACCTGAGCGAGAGCGAACTCATTGCCGCCGCACGAAGGAAGCTGGATGAGCAAACGGCCGCTGATCGTTTTTCTGGCGCGGCCCTGATCGCTGCGAATGGTAAGACCGTTTTTGCTCATGCGTATGGTCTCGCAGATCGCGAAAAGAAAACTCCGAACACTTTGAAGACGCGCTTTCGACTCGGATCAATGAACAAGATGTTCACCGCGGTTGCCACACTCCAACTCGTGCAGGGCGGCAAACTCGATCTGAAAGCGCCCTTCGGCAACTACCTGACGGACTATCCGAATAAAGACGTTGCTTCAAAAGTAACAATCGAACAATTGCTGTCGCACACTGGCGGCACGGGCGACATCTTTGGTCCTGCGTTCGACAAAAACCGTCTTCAACTAAAAACTTTGCAGGATTATGTGAAGCTCTACGGTAATCGCGCACCGGAGTTCGCCGCAGGCAGTCGCTGGCAGTACAGCAACTACGGTTTTCTTCTGCTCGGAGTGTTAATAGAAAAGGTTAGCGGTCAAAGTTATTACGACTACGTTCGTGATCATATCGTCAAGCCTGCCGGAATGACTGGCACTGCTTCCGAACCGGAAGACCAACTCGTGGCCGATCGAAGCCTTGGCTACACGAAATTCGGTGGCGACAGCTTGCGGCCGAACACTGACACCCTCCCCTACCGCGGCACTTCCGCCGGCGGTGGCTATTCCACCGTGGAAGATTTATTGAAGTTTGCGACCGCGTTGCAAACCAACAAACTGCTCAATGCGCAGTACACGGAAATGCTGACGACCGGAAAGGTTGATACACCCGGTGGTAAGTATGCGTATGGATTCCAGGAGGAAGTAGTTAACGGCTTGCGCTGCTTCGGCCACGGCGGCGGTGCGCCTGGAATGAATGGCGAACTCAAGATCTGCCCCGGCTCAGGCTACGTAATCGCGGTGTTGGCAAACATGGACCCACCCGCCGCCGACCGAGTTGCGGATTTCATTACTAACCGGCTGCCAGTGAAATGATAGGTTCTACATGTTGCTCGTAAACGCTGAAAAGCGTTCGCTAATTTTCAGCTCAGGATTTGCTTTGAAACCCTAAGAATGAGTCTCAGAAATAACTCGCCGAATCTTCGGTGTAATCTGTGGACAGAGTTTCCTTGTAGGTTCCAAATCATAAAATGTTCAAACGCCTCGTCTACTCACTCGCGCTTCTCTCCCTTATCGGCACGGTCCCATCTTTTGCTCAACAGCCTGCCCGGCCCGAAGCAGAACCGGCTGAGTTGAAAGAGCTTATTCGGCGGGCCGGCATTAGGTTGAACGAATACCGGACCGGTTTTAAAGATCTCATCGCTGAAGAGGAGCAAAGAATCGAAGAATATGACAGCAAGGGCAAACTCGAGAAAGAACGGCGCATTGCTTCAGATTTGATCATCTATGAGTCACAACTGGATCCAAATCAAATGGTTGAGTACCGCGACGTGAAATCGGTTGACGGCGTTGCGATAAAGAAGAGAGAAGCGAGGTTGGTGAGCCTCCTGACTAAGTCAGCCAAAGCGGATTCGTTGAAGAAAGAACTCGAGCGCATCAACCGCGAGAGCCGCAGATATGATCTTAACTACAGTTTTTACGGCATGACTCTTAACCAGGGGCTACTGCTGCTTGAGAACGTACGCGACTCTTTTGAGTTCAAGCTCGCGGCTCGTGAGCAGGTTAACAGTCATGATGCGATTGTGATCGAGTACAGACAGGTTAAGTACAATCCTGACGTGGCGATGACGCTGTCATCACTTCCATCTGAGTTGAAAGGCGCCGAGACACGTTACCAGGGGCGGTTATGGTTGGATGCTGAGACGGCGCAACTGAGGAGGGAAGTGAGAGAGATGACGATTGAACATCCTTCGCTCAGCCGCCCTCTGATCATGATGAGGTATGACCTTGAATATGCTGATAGCCGCTTCGGATTTTTGCCGCCAAAGCGGATCGTGATTAGTACCTATAACCGCGGACGCACCCGAGCCGACAAAAAGCCTGAACTCCTGTTGGGAGGAAAAGTAACTTTCGAATACGGCGCGTTCACTCGTTTTAGTGTCGACAAGCCTGATGCGTTGATTAACCCACCTGCCAAACCGTAGGTCTGATCAACAAGCTGCGGAGCAGCGATCAGAGTTAGGCCCAAGGCGAGGTTTTGCGAGCCTTGGGTCTTATCGTCTAAAGTGATCGAGGCCCCGAAGGGGGCGACAGGTAATCGGCGCTAATCTTATTCGCATTCTCTGTCGCCGCTTCGCGGCTCTCCAAATCTAACTGACCATTACCCAAGGCTCGCAAAGCCTCGCCTTGGGCTTAACTCTGATCGCTGCTCCGCAGCTGGCTCCGCTGGGCTCCACTCCAGGCTTTATGCTGACACCCGCTTCGCGAGTTCCAATTCACTTATCGATATCTTCTTAAATCTGCGTAGTCTGTGGCGGCATTATTGATCCTCAAGGGAGCAGCAGAATCTTGCCCGTCGTCTTTCGGCCTTCAAGCTGCCGGTGCGCTTCGGCGGCTTCACTGAGCGGAAATGTTTTCTCTATCCGCAGTTTCAACTCGCCCGTGGTGATCCACTTAAGCACATCGCCCGCGCGCCACAACAATTCTTCGCGAGTCAAAACGTAGTGCGCCAGGGACGGCCTCGTTAGATAAAGAGAACCTCTTTGCGCCAGCAGCGCCGCGTCAAAAGGCGGCACGCTTCCGCTCGATTGACCGAACAGCGCCAGCAGTCCGCGCGGCGCCAGCGAATCCAGGCTCTTCATGAAAGTAGTTTTCCCGACCGAGTCATACACAACCTGGACGCCTTTGCCATCGGTCATGCGTCGTACTTCCTTTTGAAAATCCTGCTCGGTGTAGAGAATGACTTCATCGGCGCCGGCCTCGCGCGCGAGACGGGCCTTCTCTGGTGTGGACACGGTGCCGAAGACGCGCGCGCCCGCTCGTTTGGCCATCTGTATGAGCAGCAAGCCGACGCCGCCGGCGGCAGCGTGGACGAGCGCCGTGTCGCCGCTCTTGAGAGGATAAGTCGAGGCGGACAGGTAATGCGCCGTCATGCCTTGAAGCATCGCCGCCGCTCCGGCTTGCGCATCAATTCCATCGGGCATCTTCACCAATCGCGCCGCAGGCACTGCCGCATATTCCGCGTAAGAGCCGACGTTCATCGCGTAAGCCACACGGTCGCCGATCGCAATGTCGCTCACTTCAGAGCCGATCGATTCGACCGTGCCCGAAGCTTCCGACCCGGGAGTGAAGGGAAGCGACAGCGGGTAGAGACCAGTCCGATGATAGACATCAATGAAATTGACGCCGATGGCCTCCAGCTTGACGAGCGCCTCATGCGGCTGCGCCTCGGGCTTCGCTAAATCTTTGTAAACCAGTTGGTTCGGGCCGCCGTAAGACTCGACTCTGATTGCTTTCATGTTTTAGGGTCTCCAATCGTTAGCGGTCTGATTTGCGCCGATCGATCATTTTTTATCCCGCGCGAAGACAAACGTTGACAACTTCATAGAAAGAATTAGCGCAAAGATCTGTCTGCTGATAAGCTTATGACAAATGGCCACAAAACCAACAGATGAGAATCTCAAGGCCAGTAAGAAATAGCGCCAGTCCCGCCGCGAGCCGGCGATAACGCGTACGTTTGATACGCTAGGCGTTTCATATCGCGAGAAGGATTCATCATGGCATATCAGCGCGCAGGACTCGTGGCGCGACGCAGTTCGATAGTTCTTTCGTTAGTCTTCATTCTTGTTTCGTTCGCGCAGGCACAACAGACGGTTACTTCCGCTACGCTTACGGGCCGCGTTAAGGATGCGGGCGGCGCGGTCGTCAGCGGCGCGAGTCTGACCACCACCAATCTTGAAACCAATCAGAAACTAAGTACGACCACCGATGACGAGGGTCGTTATCGTTTTCCTTATCTCCAGGTCGGTAACTACAAACTGACGGTCGAGGCGCAAGGTTTCTCGTCTTTGACGAAGGAACTCACGTTTACGCTCGGCCAGACATTGGATTTGTCGATTGTGCTTGAGGTGGCGGGAGTCACCGCGCAGGTTAGCGTCGCCGCTGATGTGCCTATGATCGAAACCGTGCGCACACAGGTGGCTGAAACAATTCGGCCGGTCGAGATTAGTGCGCTGCCTCTCAATGGCCGGAACTTTCTCGATCTCGCCGTGTTGATTCCGGGAGTATCTCCAACAAATACCGGCAGCAATCAGCGCTTCGCGGAAACTTCGGCGGTGCCGGGGCAGGGAATCTCGATCGCCGGGCAACGGAACCTTTATAACAGCTTCGTTGTTGATGGCGTGTCGGCTAATGACGACGCGGCTGATTTGACCGGGACGTACTTCAGCGAAGAAGTCATCAATCAATTTCAGGTGATTACTTCCGGCGGCATTGCCGAATTTGGCCGGGCGTCGGGAGGTGTCGTCAACATTGTCACCAGGTCCGGCACGAACGATTTGCGCGGAGACCTTTACGGCTTTGCTCGAAACCAACGCTTCGACGCGCGCAACCCGCTGGCGCCTACTAAAGACCTGCTCACGCAGGCGCAGTATGGCGCGTCGATAAGTGGTCCCATCAAGCATGATCGCGCGTTTTTCTTCACCAACTTTGAGCAGACGCGCCGGAACTATTCCGCAGTCGTAACTATTTCGCCGGCAGCGGTGGCGACAATCAACAGTCGACTGAATGCCGTCGGGTACAGAGGTGCGCAAATCAACACTGGAGTTGTGCCCGCAAGCTTTGACACGACGAATTTCTTTGGGCGAGTCGATCACGAGATAAATAGCCGCAACCAATTCGCCGCACGCTACAGCCTTTATCACATTACCGCGGACAATTCCCGCACCGTCGGTGGCTTGAATTCGTCGAGTCGCGGCTCTGGCCTGGACGATACTGATCAGACGGTTCAAGTGAACAACATCACTACGGTCAATCGCCAGACGCTGAACGAAGCCCGCGCCCAATACACACGGAGCCGGCTGGGCGCGCCAATTAATGATCGGATCGGGCCGGCCGTCGGAATTTCCGGTGTGGCTAATTTCGGCGCCGCGACCACGTCGCCCGTGGCGCGTGATATCGACTTGTTTGAAGTGGTGGACAATATCTCGACCCAGCGCGGTTCCCATGCGCCAAAAGGCGGTATCGACTTTCTTTACAATCGCGTCAATATAGTTTTCCCCGGCGCTATTCAGGGTGTTTACAACTTCAGTTCGCTGGCCAATTTTCTAGCCGGAAACTACACGAGTTTTCAGCAGGCGTTTGGAGCACCCAGCCAGTTTCAGTCGAATCCGAATGTCGGCTTCTTTGCACAGGACGAATGGCGCGTCACGCGAAATCTGACCATCAACGCCGGACTGCGATACGATTTGCAATTCCTGCCCAGCCCGATCGAGACGGACACAAACAATCTTGCGCCCCGCCTCGGTATTGCTTATGCGCCGGGAGATCGCAAAACCGTCGTCCGCGCCAGCTTCGGCCTTTACTTCGATCGTATTCCTATGCGAGCGACGTCGAATGCGTTGCAGAGAGACGGGACCAAATATGTGGTCGTGCAATTCTCGCCCACGCAGGGCGGCGCGCCCAGCTTCCCAAACATTTTGGCGGCGCAACCGGCCACGCTGATAACTAAACCGAACATCACCCGTATTGATCCTAACCTTGAGACTACCTACAGCCAGCAATTCAATTTTCAAGTCGAACGCGAATTACCTGCCGGCGCATTGATCTCCGTTGGCTATCTTCATCTGCGCGGCTTTCACGTCATTGCGTCGCGGAATGTTAACGTGCCGACCGTCCCGGCTTTCGCCGGAATCCCAAATCTGGGGAGGCCAGATCCGAACTGGGGAAATATCGGACGCTTCGAAGGCGCCGGCGATTCCTACTACAACGGGATGATCGTTTCTTTCAACCAACGAGCGTCTCGTTGGGCCAACGTTCGCGTTTCTTACACCCTTTCGAAGACGATTGACGATGCGGGCAACTTCTTTTTCTCGACGCCGCAGAATAACTTCAACTTGCGTGATGATATGGGGCTTTCAGACAACGACCAGCGTCACCGGCTGGTGTTGAGTGGATCGGTTCAGGCTCCTGAAGACCAGAAGAGCGGTTGGCAAAAAACTTTGCGCGGCTTTCAATTGAGTTACATCTTCACTTACGCGTCGCGTTTGCCGTTCAATGTTCTCCTGGGCAGCGATCGTAACTTCGATACGAATAATAACGATCGGCCGGTGGGCGTGGGTCGCAACACGGGACAGGGGTTCGACTTTGCTTCGCTCGATATGCGCCTCAGCCGTCGCTTTCTTGTCGGCGAACGGGTCAAACTCGATTTGATCCTCGAAGGCTTCAATCTTTTCAATCGCGCAAACTTCGGCGTGCCCAACAATACGTTCGGATCGGGAATAATGCCGAATGCATCATTTGGCGAACCGACCCAGGCGTTCGATCCCAGGCAGTTTCAGTTGGGTCTGAAGATTAACTTCTGATCTCGCCACGATTGTTCAGAAACAAAGGGCGCCCCTTTACTGCGTTAGCTCGGGCGCTATACGTGATCTGTCCAGAAGGATCCGCAGGCAGGCGTGCACACATCCTCCCCTGAAGCAGCAAAAGATCTTCCGCCGGCATGGCTGCCAAAGGGGGACCGACGCTCGGGCCGCCGCTTACGGTTGTCCAATAGTCGTCGAAATCGTTGAATGTCCGTTGCACGATGATTTCCTGTGTTTCGACCGAATCTAACCCGGCAGCAATCCACAAATCTCGCATGACGTCGATGCGAGATGCGTCAGGGCTCGGTGGCGCCGGGACTTCAACACCCATCTCACGCATTTCGACCTGCAACACTTCATAAGGAAAACCACCGCCGACCATGTCCCAGGCGTAGGCTGAGACGGCGCCGCCCGGGCTGACGACTCGGGCCATTTCGGCAACGCCCCGGGCCGGGTCGGTAACGAAGAAAATCACCAGTGGCATGACTGCTACATCGAAAGTGTGATCCGGGAAAGGCAGTGCCATTGCATTGCCCTGACAAAAGGATGCGACACGCGATGCGGGTCGTGTGCGCGCATAGGCAAGCTGCCGCTCGGACGGGTCTATGCCCTGTACTGAGAGTGGCGCGCACCGCTCAACGATCATTTCGGTAAAGGCGCCATTGCCACAACCAACATCGAGCCATCGCCACCCTGATCGGGGAGCCAGCCAATCCAGGAAAGTTTCGCCGGCAAGTTGGCTCCACTCTCCCATATATCGTTCATAGGCATCGCCGTCGTCGAAACGGATTTGAGTGGTCACCATTATTTGTTTCGTTAGGCTTCGGCAATCGTGAGCCGCGCCGGTTCAGTCCTTAGACTTAGAAGCACTCTGTGCCCTGCGCGTCCGCAGGTCGAACTGATCTCCGGGCGAAAGCCAGTAGTACCAGTTTCCTCCGTGCTTTTTGTTGTCGTAGATGGCCACACGACCTTTGCCGAACACTTCAAAGCGATCGCCCTTAACTATTATTCCCGCTTTCTCGTCAATGCCGATCCCCAAAAGGCCTGGGTACGAGTCCAGGATGGTCACCAATTCATTCTGCCGCATAGCTTCCGACAGGTGCGGGTTGACGGCGACGTTCTTCAACAACGCGAACCCGCGCTCGTGCCCTTTGACCATTAGAACGGGCTTGTCCGGATTACCTCTGATCGTATAAGAACCTTGAATGATTGCCCCGGCCGAATTGCCGCCGACAACACCACCGCGCTCGAGTACTGCTTCAATCTCCCGCAGTGTCCGTGTGCCGAGAAAGGCGCGAGACAAGCGGCCCGCATTACCGCCGCTTAGCCAGACACCTTGCGCCTGACGCAGAGGCTCGACGAATTCTTTCGAGTTAGCAGTTTTTCGATTTCTGGTGTGCAGGATTGTGATGTTCTTGACGCCGAACATCTTGCAGAGTTCCAGCTTGAACTCCGGCGTATTCGCAGGCAGCGTGTCGGTATTCAACCATTCCCAAATCAGGCCCGAGGGCAATCTCAGGCTCGAAGCTGCCGTGGGAATGTAAACGATATTTGCCGCCGGTCCACCGGCTAAGGCGACAAATTCTTTAAGCCCTGTCTCCTGATCGCCTCCCGAAAGGATCAATGTCCCTTTGGAAGGGCCGCTGGATGTCTGGGCTGCGGTCGTGGCAGCGCCCAAAATCATAAGCAGCGCGACGAACAATAACTTCCGTGTCATGGTTAGCTAATTTCCTGTTCAACCAAAAATCGTAGGACTTGAAACCGACGAGCGCGGAGTATCTTAATTCATCAATCATAATTCATCCTTGCGTTTCTCGCCGCCCCGGTCCAAAGACCAAAGAAATGTCGAGCGACAATATCGCGCGCAGACGATTAGCTAACGCTGAGTTGAAGCTTCCAAACATGTGAGGTCTGGAACGATAAGACGCGGATTGTTCGGGACTGTTATTGGATTTGGCGTGTTGGAAAGTCGAAGAATAGCGAGAAGGAGCCGGTGAAGTCTCAGTTGCCGACCGGAGCCATCGCATTGATCAATGCCCTGGTATTGGGATCGGTCCCGGTCGTAGTATCGCCTCTTAGTATTCCAGTTTCAGTTATGCCGAAACGTCGGGTGCCGGTTTTTGAAGACCCGCTGGTCGTTGTGGGGATTGCTCGAGCGCCAAATACCGCAGACGAACCGGTACCTGCCTGTTCAACTATCAGGAAGCTGTAACCACTCTTGGTGCCACCTCCGAGGACGCTGTCTATAATGAAGGCATTTCGGAGCGTCGTAAGATCGGCAGCATACGCACCACTGCCATTAGTTGAATGATAAGTACTCTGACCGCTGAAGATTGTGCGCAGAGAAGCCTGCGCCGAGCCCTCGTTGGCGGCGCGCCGCGAAGCTAACAGATTTGGGATCGCAATCGAGGCGATGATACCGATAATAGTTACAACTATGAGAAGCTCGATCAGAGAGAATCCGCGTTGCTTTTCCGACATGTTCCCGCTCCAGGTCACCTTGATTCCAACTCTGTAATTCACGCTACCCTAAGCCCCGACGGCAGACTATCGGTCCAAAGCATCAACAACAACCGTGCCATGGGTATTGCCTTAGAAAACGAGACATTGAGCGGCCCGTCGTTCAAAGAGACTGAGTGAATCTGTCACTATGCATGCCGAGATGTGCTAAGTGCGACTATCGTGAAATGGTTGTAAGTCAGACGCATCCTTCGAAGTCTTGTCGGGTGTAGGCCGAACGAACCACGCGCTGGCACTTGTCTTGCTGAGGTTGATAACACCTGGATAAACCGTTCGATTTTGCGCCAGACACGAACCAATTTGGCGGGGTGTGGCCAGTGTGGGGTGACGGACGAGATGTGGTTGTGAAGCTAACCACAGACATTAAGGAGAGTGTCGTGAAAGTCACACTTAAACCACTTGAAGATCAAGTGATGGTAATCACGGGCGCGTCTTCTGGCATTGGGCTAGTGACTGCACGCATGGCAGCGAAGCGCGGAGTACGTCTTGTCTTAAGCGCGCGTAATGAGGAATCACTTCGTCGATTAACAGACGAAATTACCGCAGCCGGCGGCGAGGCAACTTTTGTCGCAGGCGATGTAGGTGAGGTGAGTGAAGTGCGGAACATCGCCGACGAAGCGATCCGTCGCTTTGGTGGCTTCGATACCTGGGTCAACAACGCTGGTGTCTCTATCTACGGACGCGTGCTTGATCAAGATCTGGAAGACCATCGTCGCCTCTTCGAAACGAACTACTGGGGAGTGGTCCACGGTTCGACAGTGGCGTGTGAGCATCTAAAAAACCGAGGCGGCGCGCTCATAAATGTTGGCAGTGTTCTGTCTGACGTCACTATTCCACTTCAGGGAACATATTGCGCATCAAAGCACGCCGTGCGGGGATACACTGACGCCCTGCGTATGGAGCTTGAAGAAGAAGGCGCGCCAATTTCCGTGACGCTGATCAAACCAAGCTCGATCGACACCCCTTATATTCACCACGCCAAAAACTTAATGCCGGTCGACCCGCTAAATCCGCCTCCGGTTTATGCACCCGAAACAGTTGCTGAAGCAATCCTGCACTGCGCCGAACATTCCGAGCGCGAAGTTTACGTTGGCGGTGGCGGAAAGCTACTTTCGGAATCGGATCATTTCGCGCCCGGACTGACCGCGAAAGCGATGGAGGCGACGTTGTTCGATTTACAGAAGTCCGATACTCCGAAGCAGGCGAATCGTCGGGACAGCCTTTACGCTCCTTCCGATGATGGCCAGGAGCGTGGCGGTTATCCCGGCCACGTTGCCGAGTCCAGTGTTTACACGAAAGCTTCGCTGCATCCCATAGTTACCGGCGTTGTGATGGCGGGCGTGGGTTTAGCGCTTACAGCTTTGTGGCTAAGCGGCCGGCGTAGCAACGGAGATGGAATTCAGGAATAGCTAAAGGGTTCTCATCTGCCCGACTCTTTCCGCTTACCACTTTGCGCTTTGCTCACTACGAGAGATGGCGCTTGAGAAACTGAACCATTCGACTATGCGCAAGCTTCGCAGCTTCAGGGTTGTAATCGTAGCCCGGGTCTGAACCTTGTGGACGAAGGAAGTTGCAAAACGAATGCCCCGCTAATTCGTAGTAGTGCATTTCAACCGGCGTTTTCTGCGCTTGCATCTTTTTCGCAAACAGCTTTGCGTCTGCTGCAAGGGCAACCTTGTCCAACAACCCGTAATGCCCCTGCACGGGAACTTTGATTCGATTCACTATCTCCAGAACATTCGGCACCGGATCAGCTTTGGGGTTATTCATGTGGTAAACCACTGGCCCATAAAAAGAGACTAGCGCCTTAACATCTTTCGATTGCGTTGAGAAGAGGAACCCAAGTCGCCCGCCTCCACAAAAGCCTACCATGCCAACTCGGTCTCGCCGGGTAAAGGATTGTTCGCGCAAGTAGCTGATGCCGGCCTGGAGGTCCTGCATTTGGAGCTTTTGGAATGTGTAGCTCGTAATGCGAGCGATCCACTTGTCTCGTTCTTGCGGGTCGGCGGGTTGTGGTTCGCGCGATCCCCAGTCGTAGACCAGACTTACGTAGCCGGCTTTCGCCAGCTCTGCCGCAGTGAACTTTATATCGTCCGGCACTCCCGGATTGCCATGGGCAATCAAAACCATTCGATACCGCCCGGCTCTTTTGGGGCGCGCCAGAAAACCCTTGATAGTATTTACGCCGCTCTTGAAATCAATCTGGTCGAGAATAATGTTGGGGTCATTGAGGGCCTGTTGCGCGGATTGCTGTCCTGCGATCTTTAAGGCAAACGCAGCACCCGCAATAGCCGTGGTGGCGCCCGTGAGAAAAGACCGCCTGGTTACGCCTTCATCATTACACTCAATACACAATTATTTTCTCCCTGCACAAACGCCTTACGGAATAATTCAACGGTTCTTCGGCCTTTTAGGCAACAGCCTCAGCACACAGAATGAAATGACCGAAAAGAGAGTAATAAAAGGAGCGACGAGCACGGTGAAACCCACCACTTCAGAGATAGTCGGCCAGCGCGTCCGAAGTGGGCCCAGGAACCCCGACTGCTTGATGACCCGGCCCCACCAATCTATTGGCATTGCCCAAACACTATTTGGACCCTCATGAGCGAAATCTTGAGAGGTGAAAACAATGATGCAGCACCACACCACAAACAGAAGCACACCGAAACCGAAACTAATGAAAACTTGTTTCATAGGCTTTTTGATGCCATCATTGCATTTGGTTGATACATGGAATTATCGCTTACAAATACATTTTCAAACCACCGAACTTTCTACTAGATTCTTTAATCTGCCAAGCTCCTCTTTCATACCGCCCCGTGCCGCGAGGTGGAAGTAAGCGAACCCGACAATCCACGCCAGGAGAGGAATAGGACTCATCATCCCTTCCGTGTGAGAAACAGTCGTGCTGCTCCCGCATGACTTAAAGCTCAAGATGAAATATCCACGCAAGAGACCCTTACCTTCCTGCACCCCGCTATAAGATGTCGGCGGACGGTAATGATACCTATACAAAAAGCCGAATGTGAGTCGCGCAACTTTGAGATAGCTTCGGACCAGGACTATGTGCTCGCTCAACCTCTTCACCACTTCGATGCGGGCGATCTCTGGCGCGTAGGAAGGGACAATTTGTGGGTTGGAGGCGACGGTATAAACCTGCTCGACCGGAGCATTGATCTTCAGGCGTTCGCAGATTTGGTATCGCCCGATATTCATGGTGCTCTATCACCTACATATTGCCGTGGCATGCGGCTTGATTCTGTAATCACATACAATTATGCATCATACGACGAACAGGAGACTTCGAAGAAAGAACCGCGAGACAAAATGAGCGAAATCAATAACGAACATACCAAGCAGGAACCGAGTGAGGCTGAGCGGCGGCAGGTCAGCAAAAATGTCGAAGAGATCATGCGGCTCGAGGAAAGGCAGATTCATCAACGCTCGCCCGCTGAGAATGTGGCCGACAAAATCACGACGCTCGCCGGCAGCACGCCTTGCCTGCTCATCCATCTGACATGGTTTACGGTTTGGATTGTGCTCAATGTTGGATTGGTTCCCGGCGTTGAACCGTTCGATCCCTTTCCGTTCAGCTTTCTTACGCTGGTCGTTTCCCTTGAAGCAATTTTCCTGACGCTGCTGGTCTTAATGAGTCAGAACCGTATGACCAAGGAAGCCGACAAGCGCGCGCATCTCGACTTGCAGGTGAATCTGCTCGCCGAGCAGGAATCCACTCTGACCCTGCGCATGGTGCAGCGCATCGGCAAACATCTGGGACTCGATTCGGAAGAGGACGAAGAAGTTGAACGTCTAAAAGAGCGGACCGATGTTCAGCAACTCGCGGCGACACTCGACGAGAAATCGCGCAAGTGAACGGACATTCGGTGGTGTCTTACTTTGCGGTTTTCTTTGCGCCTTTGCGACTTAGCGTCAGTGAATCAAATCAAAGAAGGGCAGTTTCACGCAAAGGCGCCAAGACGCAAAGTTCCGCAAAGATCAAAGTAGAACACTACCGACATCCGCCGCACTTGCGCGACTTGAAGAGCGTCGAGTTAACTCTCGTCTCACAGCGGCATCGTCAATAGTTCTCGACTCCAATGACGATGGGCCGCCATTGCCTCGATAAAGAGCTGGGCCGTCTTCGCGTTCTCTCCATCCCGATCAGTAATGATTCCTTCGACAGACGCTTCACCTTTCCGCGAAGCTTCTCCTAAAGCGCTATCAAGAAAGTCGGCCCCTGCTCCACTGGCTGCGATAGTCTTGCAGTGTTTGAAGGCTTCCTGAACAAATTCCAGCGCTGCTGTTTCAGCCGTTAGTGCGGCAACGCTGGCTTCCCCGCCACCGACATAGACGGCGTCGAACAATACTGAAGCAGCCGTGAGAAAGCTGTGTTCGGGCTTTAACTGTTTTCCTTTGGCCCCGGTTACCACCCCGAGATGCGGCGCCACAATTTGCGGCGAGGCTCCCGCGGTCACGAGTGCCTGCATCATCTCGTCAACCGTTGCCTCGTCAAAACCATCGGCTAAGAGGACGGCCACCGTACGGGTCTCAATGGTGTCGTTGGAAAAGTTTGGATTATCAATCTGCCGCAGCGCCGGTGATGTTTCAATTTTTTGCGGCCGACGCTTAGGTTGCAATTTCTTAGGGTCCATGTCCGCGGGCACGCTCATGTTCATAGGCTGTTCGAGCGTGCGCGGCACCGCCAAACCAAGGCCCTGGGCCACGCTCTCAGCCAAACCTTTGTCGACCTGCGCCAACAAGCCCAGCATGCGTTCGCGAATAGGCGGCAACTTCACTTTGCCTAATTCAAATCGAAGCGCACGAATGATGTGGTTCTTCTCTGTTTCCGTCTGGCTGTTATAGAAGAGAGTCGCCTGGCTGAAATGATCCAGGAAGCTGGGACTGCGCTCGCGAATTTTCCGCGCGTCAATCCTTTCGGCAAAGCTCGCAAAGCCGCTCATATCCACTCCGGCCTGGAACGGACAGCCACCGCGCGCGTTGTTAGGTTCGTGACTGGCCTTTCCGCGATTAATTGTTTGCCGCATATAACCGTCGCGCTGGTTGTTGTGCACGGGCGCGACGGGCCGGTTGATTGGTATCTCGTGAAAGTTCGGGCCGCCCAGGCGAATTAACTGCGTGTCGAGATACGAAAACAAGCGACCCTGAAGCAGAGGGTCGTTCGTGAAATCGATACCCGGCACAACATTGGCCACATGAAAGGCAATTTGCTCAGTCTCGGCAAAGAAATTCTCCGGATTGCGATTTAATGTGAGCCGGCCGATTCGCCGGACGGGCACCAGCTCTTCCGGAATGACCTTCGTAGGATCAAGCAGATCGAAATCGAATTTGAACTCATCCTTTTCTTCCACGATCTGAACGCCGAAATCCCACTGCGGAAACTCGCCATTCTCGATCGCCTGCCAGAGGTCGCGCCGGTGAAAGTCAGGATCTTTCCCGGAGATCTGCTGCGCTTCGTCCCAGAGCACGGAATGCAAACCGAGCCGGGGCTTCCAGTGGAATTTGACGAACCGGGCCTTGCCCCGCGCATTAACCAGGCGGAATGAATGAACACCGAAGCCCTCCATCATTCGCAGACTCCGCGGAATCGCGCGATCGGACATCACCCACATGATCATGTGCATCGATTCCGGCATCAGCGATATGAAATCCCAGAAGGTGTCGTGAGCTGACGCCGCTTGCGGAATTTCGTTGTGCGGCTCGGGTTTCACCGCGTGCACGAGGTCGGGAAACTTCATCGCGTCCTGAATAAAGAACACGGGGATATTGTTTCCGACGAGATCGAAGTTACCTTCGCGCGTGTAAAACTTCACGGCAAAGCCGCGAACATCGCGGGCGAGGTCGCTGGAGCCGCGCGAACCGGCCACGGTCGAGAAACGAACAAATACCGGCGTCTGCACCGACGGGTCCTGAAGGAAATCAGCCCGGGTGAATTCTGTCATCGGTTCGAACACCTGAAAGAACCCGTGTGCCCCGGCGCCCCGGGCATGAACAACTCGCTCCGGAATCCGCTCATGGTCGAAGTGAGTGATCTTTTCCCGGAAGATAAAATCTTCCATCAGGGTAGGCCCGCGGTCGCCGGCTTTCAGCGAATTTTGATTATCGCGAATCCGAACGCCCTGATTTGTGGTCAGCAACTCGCCTGCGCCGTCTTCGATATTCCGGTGCAGGTCCATGCGCTTCAGATCATTGTCAGGAGGTTTGCCTTCATTGAGTTTTTCCGGTGTGGGCTTAGCCGCTGTCTTCTTTTTGTTTTTAGCTGTTTTCTTTGCCGCCATTGTTTCCCCTAAAAAAATTGCTGGTTGATGAATGTGTGCTGGCGAGTTGCGGGTTTCGCAACTCGAGTCTTTCGATTTTGTAATGTTTCGAGCTTACGCTGCCTTTGCTTGTGCTTTGCGCGTTCGCGTCTGCTTGGCCCGGGCTGCCTCAATAGCCGTCTTCACGTCTTTCTGTTCTTCAGGTGGAGGCAGAACAGCGGGCATGCCGAGCGTTTCAATCCAAAGCTCCCGAGTCCATCCCTGGGTGTGATAGAGGTGTTCGTCTTCTTCCGGTTCTACTTTGCCGTGAGCTTCGGTCAGCGCTGCTGACAGATCGCCGGCAGCGTTCCTGGCGAGTTCGCCGATCAAACTCCAATTCAAATGGTCTTTAGTCTCAGCGAGGGTTACGCATTCCGCGGCGACAATCTGTGCTGCGGCGAGGTCGGGACCACGCAGGGCCATCTCCATGGCCTTGACCAGCGAATCACCGATGTGACGAACGATTTTGCGGCCCGGTGTCTCAGCATCGAGCGGCAAATCTATTGATTCAAGAATGTTCGAGACGATCTGTACGTGCTGTTTGGTTTGTTCCAGATACTCTTTCCATTCTTCTCGCAGTTCCTTATTGGTAGCGCATTGCAGAGCCGTCGTGTAGATCTGTACGCCACCTTTTTCTGTTTCCAGCGCCTGATAAAGAAGCTCAATCGCGTGACTGGTATCTATCTCACTTGTTTTCATTTTTATCTCCATTATTTCGTTGATTAGAAAGTCCGACCTTTAGATCAAGGCCCAAAATGTTTACCTCGGCATCACCCTTCCGCTCGATCGCAAGCCCATTAGTCGGGCCGGATAGACGCCGAAGTCTTCGACCTCCCAGGTGTTGGCTTTTTTCAGTCGGACCCGCGCCGCGGGAATAAAGGTGCCCTGGCCCTTGCCGTTGGAGTCGAGAAACATTTCCGCGTAACCAAAACGGTAATCCTGCGACCTGGTCCCGTAACGCAGTTCGTAAAAATTTACGTTTCGCTCGAACAGCACGGTAATGCGCGTCCCGTTTTCCCAGGGAACAGCGATGATGGCATTGGCCCTGACCCCGACATTCGATCCGACTTGAATTCGGCCGGCATTCATCTGCGAAAGCGTTTTCAGTAACTGATCCTCACCGCGTTGGATGGCTTCGCTCATCTCGCGCACCTCACCTTCGCTGGTGTAGCGATTAACCGTCAGAGAAAACGGCCACGAACGACCGGCGAAACGTCCGCCGATGCCGACGACCGTCCCGTTAATGCGTTGGTTCGATGTTCGGTCTTGCGCCGACAATTCATAAACAAGAACGCCGCACAGAAGTACAAAGACGACGGTTAGAAATACTCGCTTCAACATGTAGTCTCCTCAAGTAGGTGTTCCGATTTCTTTTTCGCAAGGGCGATTCGCAAAGCGAATGCCAAACAAAGATCCTGGCGAGTAGCGAGTGTACGTGGGCGTACTCTCAGCTGAGGCAGCGACGAATGTGCTGAGAGATTTGCTCGCTAATTGGTGGCCCGATCATTGCTTAATCAGATCGAGTGACGCTCTTTTCAAGTTTCGCAGTGGCAGACTCGCACGCAAGCTGTACATCGCGAAGCGATCGAGCGGTTTATTTCGGTACGATTGGATTTACAACTAAGAGCGTTGATCGAATGTTTGCACCCCCTTGGGATTACTTTCAAAAAAGCAGGAGGAAATTATGGCTAACGAAGAAAGAGAAAATCCGGGCGGTAAGCAGGGCGGACAACAGGCTCCGGGTCGTCAAGGTGATGGTGGTAAAGAGACCGGTGGCCGCGAAGGCGGCGGCGGTCAACAGGGCGGTCAGCAGGCGCCGGGTCGTCAAGGCGATGGCGGTGAGCAAGGTGGTAAACAGACCGGTGGCCGCGAAGGTGGTGGCGAACAAGGCGGCCAGCGCGGCGGCATGGAATAATTGACTGCCATTTTCAAAAACGCGAGGTGAGTTTCGAGCAGAGACTCACCTCGAAACCTTTGCGCCTCAGGAGGTGAACCCATGGATCCATATCAGTTACTAAAGGCTGATCATGAAACTGTTTCAAAACTGTTCAAGCGAATCGAATCGGCAACCGGCCGCGTAAAGTTGATCAGGTTCAGAAAACTCAAACAAGAGCTCGATGTGCACGCACACGTCGAGGAAACAATTTTCTATCCAGCTCTGAAAAACAAAGACGAATCGCGTGACATTACACTCGAAGGGTATGAGGAACACAAGGTCATCAAGGATTTGCTGGCCGAGCTCGCCGGCGCCAGAAAACCGAACGACGAATGGGACGCAAGACTAACGGTCTTGAAAGAGAACGTTGAGCATCATGTGGAAGAAGAAGAGGGCGAACTCTTTAGCAAAGCAAAGGATGTGCTTACCACAGAACAGGCCGAAGCGTTAGGCGATCAGATGGCGGCGGAGAAGGAACGCCAGGGCGCTCCTGTTTCGGAAGAGGTAAAGAAGCCGGGACTGATCAAGAAGGTAGTCAATGCCATCTTTGGAGGAACGAGCAAAAAGAAGGCGGCGACGAAATCGCCAACGAAGAAAGCAGTGAACTCGAAAGCTGCGAAGCCGCGAGCCGCGAAGAAGGCCGCGAGTAAGAAAGCATCGAAGCCGGCGAGTAAGAAGGCGGGCAAGACTACCAAGGCCGTTGCCAAAAAACCGGCGCGCAAGTCCGCGCCGAAGAATGCCGCACGCGCGAAAGCTGCGTAGCGCGAAGGGGACTCGCGCGCAACTGTCTCGGTTGCTGAGTGAGTTGGCGTGAGGGATTGCAAGCGAGGACGCTTGCGCTCCAGTCATAACGATTGAGACTCGTTTGAAATGAGACAGATTACGGTATCCGCGCCTCGAGGCAGCGCGGAGCAAGTTGCTCAGGTTGCATTCGGGGTCGGCATAAAAGAAGTAACGGTAATCGAGAGGCGCGTACTGGCGGCCGACGGTTCGGAGAGTATGCGGGACTCGATCGAGATGGATGTAGGCACGCATGTGGCCAAAGCATTCATCGACAATTTCACCAGCCAGCCTTTCTTCTCGCGCGAAAAATATTCAATTGATACTCGTCAGCCGCGCTCGATTGTGTCGCGAGACAAACTCAAGACCTTGCTGCGACCGCTGGTTGAGCCGCCGTTTGATCTCTTCGAAGAGCTTTGGCAATTCTCGCAAGTCACTTATGGCTTCGTTGGGAGAATTCTGATTGGCTCAATGTTGTTGGCGTACGGCCTCGCGAATTATCAACTGCTTCTCATCATCGCGGGACTGCTTTTCATTCCGTTGCTTCCGTTAATGCTCAGTTTGGGATTTGGTTTGTGGACGCAGCAGTGGCGGTTAGTCGCGCAGGGCGCCTGGTCGCTGATGGTCGCGATGATCCTTCTGATGGCCGGCGGCATCATCGTCGGATTTATGAGTAGCCCGCCGGTGCAATATGCTGATTTCAATTCACTCGGGACCGGTTTGCTGATCTCGAGCGCGGTAGGCGTGGCAGCCGGACTGGCGACTGTCGATGACGTAGGCCGGCGCGAGATGATCGGATTGGCGGCGACGGCCCAGGTCGCGATCATACCAGCATGGCTCGGCTTGTCTCTGGTGCTGGGATTTCCGATCGCCAACGATGGAGCGCCGGTGTCTCGAAGGTTGCTCGCCCTCGGGTTGAATATCCTCGCGATAATTGTCACGTCTTTGATTACGTACGCCGCAATGGGTGTGAAGGGCGCGGCACTGAAGTGCTTTGCGGAACAGAAGGAAGGTTAATTACTGGAGCGCAACCGCCTCGGTGGCTGTTTTGGTTAATGTTCCTGATCGGCAAGCGAGGACGCTTGCGCTCCAGTCAGTAAGTGGAATTACTGCGACGCAGGCGCGTCCGGCACCTCGACACCTCTCTCCATTGCCAGCGCGCGAACCTTTAGCAACACATCGCCATCGATGATCTCCGAGCCGTCCATCCAGCCGGTAACTTCTTCAGTTGGCCGTCCCAGCGACAGCGCCAATTTTTCGTCGCTGCCATCGAAAGCGCCGTCCCGCACTCGTCCTAAAATCGCCGAGGCCGTTTCCTGATTCGTGCCGTGGTCGTCAATCTCGATTTCGCCGGTCGCAGGGCTTTCTGAATCGTCGCCCAGTTTCTTCATCGAAGCCTTCTGGTCGTCGTCAGTAGAAAATGTTTTGGCTGCGCCCGATGCGGATTCCGTGGAATCTGCTTCATGCGATGTCAGTTGGTCTTCTTTTTCGCCGTCGGTCGCCTTCTTCTTTTTTGTCGTCGTTAAGGCAATGGCTACTCCGGCGGCAATGCCGGCGCCGCCCAACAACAGAATGCTTTTTTTCATGCGTTCCTCACTCTCCTATAAGGGCCCATCTAAAGTTTTGTTCGTTTCCGAGTCAGATTTCCTGACCGGTGTGGATAGAGCAAAACTAATACCGTCGCTTCGATAGTTGCAGAAGGTCCAAATCACGCGCGTCGCCAATCAAATCGACCCCACCCGCCCTGCTCAGAAAAAAGTCTTCGGAGCACGGCGTAAGGTAATACTGGGAGCGCGGGCGCCCCGCCCGCACAAGCGTGCGCAGCACGCTCAATTTTTAAAGCTATTGGCAGTAGAACGGGTTCGCGCTTTGCGCTCATTTGCGGGCGAGGCGCCCGCGCTCCCAGTATTGCCTTGTCGAAATCGGGACCCACTTTTTGGGCAAAGCCTTCCCAATCTCGTCTTACCCCAGGTCTTTGGAACTCGAAATGCCTCTATTAAGAAGCAGTGCTCAAAACTGAGAAAAACGCGCCGTGGTGGCTGGAAGCGGGAACGGAAGTCTGTCCGGCATGCAATCACACGTATGTAATCCAGACGGAATACCGTTGCGTCAGTTGTGATGTGGTGATTTGCGCAATGTGCGTGGATGGAAAAATCGCCGCAGAAATATCCTGCGTAACTTGCTGCGAATCGCCGAGTGAGGATTGACATGGCTGCACGAGCAATTTGGAAAGGTAATCTGAAACTTAATTCGACGAAGGTGCCGGTGAAGCTCTATTCGGCAGTGCAGGATCATACTGTGCATTTTCATATTCTCGACCAGAAGTCGAAGACGCGCGTGAAGCAGCACATGATCGAACCCGACTCAGGCAAGGAAGTCGCCAGCGAAGAAATTCAGAAGGGCTTTGAAGTCGAGCCGGGCAAGTTCGTAATTCTCGAAGCGGAGGAATTAGAAAAGCTCGAGCCGGAAGCTTCGCGCGAAATCGAAATCACTCAGTTCGTGCCGCCGGAAGAAATTCCGCCGGAGTATTACGAGCGGCCTTACTACCTGGGGCCGGACGGTGACCAGGTTGCATATTTTGCGCTGGCCGAAGCGCTCAAGAACAAGGAGAAGGAAGGTGTTGCGCGTTGGGTCATGCGCAAGCAACCTTACGTGGGCGCGCTGCGCGCGGAGGACGATCACCTGGTGCTGTTCACGCTGCGTCATACGGAAGAAGTCTTGTCGGCTAAGGATCTGCCGCGCCCGGCGGGTGGCGCGCCGGACAAGAAAGAGCTAAGCATGGCCAAACAGTTGGTTGAATTGCTCGAAGGCGAATTCGATCCGAAGGATTACAAAGATGAGTATCGCGAACGCGTGATGGAATTTATCGAGAAGAAAGCCAAGGGTCATAAGCCGCGTCTAAGTCTGGTGAAGACGAAACGGAAGACCGCGGCGCTCGACAAGGTGCTGTCGAAGAGCATCGAAGCGTTGAAAAAGAAAAAGGCAGCGTGAGGGCAGAAGGCAGAAAGCCGTGAGCAGTGGGCAGGAATTAGATTATGGCGCGTAAGAAAGCGACACGTAAGAGAAGCGAGGACGACGGGAACGCTCGATCGGCCCGTCCTTTCTGGTCAGGCACGTTGACGTTTGGACTGGTCAGCGTTCCGGTAGATCTCTATCCCGGTAATCGCACGAATCGGGCGCCGCTCCGCATGCTCAGTCCGGATGGTGAGCCATTATCGCGTCGCTACTATTCACAGAAGACAGAACGCGATCTCGAAAATGATGAAATGGTCCGGGGCTTCGAGATTGATAAAGACAAATACGTCATCGTCACGGACGAAGAATTGGAACGGCTAGCGCCTGAACAAAGTCGCGACATTGATCTTCGGCGCTTTGTGCCGCTGAAAAATATTCCGCCGCTTCACTTCGACCGCTCATATTTTCTGACGCCGTCCGACGGTTCAGAAAAGGCTTACAAGCTGCTGTCGGAAACGATGGCCAAGAGCGATTTGGCCGGCATCGCCACTTTTGTAATGCGCGGAAAAGAATATCTGGTGGCGATTTTTCCTGAGAACGGAATTCTTCGCGCCGAGACAATGCGCTTTGCCGATGAGATCCGTTCGCCGAAGTCAGTTGGTCTGCCGGAAAAGAAAAAGCTTCCCGCCGCGACCGTGAAGAAATTCGAAACGCTGATTGCAAAGCATTCGCGCAAGGGACTGTCGCCGACACTTTTGAAGGATGTGCAGACTGACAAATTAATGAAGCTGGTCGAGCGCAAGCGCAAGCAGCACAAGAACGTCGTGGAAGTCGAAGTGCCCGAGCGCGAAGAAGGCAAGGTAGTCGATATGATGGAAGCCCTGAAAAAGAGTCTCGCGCGCAAACGGAAAGCGGCATGATTCTCAGCTCACTTAGTGGCACAGACTTCAGTCTGTGATTTGCTCCCGCCAGAATTTGATCCACAGACTGAAGTCTGTGCCACTGCTCCCGCAAAAATATTGACACACCACCGATAGGTCGTCAGATTTTGCGTCCGCCATAAACTTCGCAAAGCGGGGCGCCCTCGCGCCTCAAAAAAAGGAGACCAGTATGAAGAGAACGTTTTTACGACGTGCTGCTGTGATTGGTGTCGGCGCGGTCGTCGCGCTAATGATCCTGATGGTACCGATCGCCAAACTTGCTCCGAATAGTGCGGGAGTGCTCGAGGCTTGCATCAACCCCGGCAATGGGGGCATGCGTCTGGTGGAGCCAACTACTGCCTGCACACAATAATGAAAGTCGCGTGGAGTGGAATATCGAAGGCCCAGCGGGAGACCAACTGGCCCAGCGGGGGCCGATGGCGCAACGGGACCCGCGGGCCCTGCTGGACCTCCGGGACCCTCGAGCAGCGGACCGCCTTTCGTTTGGATCTGCGCGCCGGCTTATTTCCCGCAGTCAGGCTCAAACACCCGCGCTGATCTTTATATTTCAATCAAAGCGCTTCGACGGCTAACGTCTCGCTGAACATCCTGGATAAAGATGGAAACAACTTGCTGGGCCATAACATTCCGGGAACGTCCATGCCGGTTCAGACTTATCCCGGTGACGCGGATGGCGCCCAGTTACGTTGGCAGCGGCGCACACACGCATCGTGAATTGGGTGACGCCGACAAACTCCGGAGACGCGGGCGTGGACGTGTCAGTTGCCGTCCGCGTAGTGTCAGATCAACCGGTGGTGGGTTGCTTCGCATTTCCAATTCAATCCGATCGGAATGCCTAACGTCTGTCATCAGTCGCACTGAATATTTGAATTGACCGGTACGCTGAAGAGGTCCTGCATTTCCGCAGGGCCTCTTTCTTTTCTAGGAGCGCCGACGTCCTCGTCCGCACCGCGTCCGTAATGCGGCTGAAAGCGTTCGCGCTTATTGCGGACGAGGACGTCCGCGCTCGCAGCATTTAGTTTCCTGAGATTTCTACAGCTAGCTCGCGAATCACGGGCGGCGGCAGACGCGTCCACTGCTCACGTCCCACGGCAGTCGCGCGAAGTTTCGCCGTCCCGGGGGTCGAAGCGACGTAGTAGATCGGCATCGAGGACGGTAGAGTGCGAAGCTTGGCGATTGCGCGGATCGAAAAAAGCCCACTCGTTACCACGAAGGTGTATCGTCGCGACTGTTTCCGCCTGTGCTCCTTGAATCAATTCAACTCGGACATCAATGGTCGTGCGCGCGTAACTGACAAGAGTCGTTTGAATCGTTGAACCAGGTTTGAGAATCGAGCTGTCTGTCTTGAGATCGAGACTCTTCACCTGAAACCATGCCCGGTAGGGGGCCATCAATCCGATTGAAAGGTACGCGACGAGCAGGACTGCCAGCGTTCCTTTTAATAACGTCCGCGCGCGCGACTTCTTGCGTGAAACAATCTCGAACATGTTTTTGTAACGCAAACGTTAGTTTGCGCGCGCGCCTGATGCTCCACTCAAGTAGTGCCACAGTTTGCCTCTCCGTCCCTTTGGGAGGGCATTAAAAATTCTGGCTAATCAAACTCATCTCCCTTCTCACATTGGGAGAAGGGCCGGGGATGAGGGTTTAGCGCGCTCCACCGTTGATCGGTTTGCGAGAGATGAATTCACGGCGAATTCATCTCTCGCAGTATTCCTGATAATTCGTTTCGTCCCGCCAGGCCCTCACCCTAACCCTCTCCCAAAGGGAGAGGGAGTCAAACTTTACCACTGCGATAAAGCGCTCCAGTCAACGCATCTTTCCCAACAGCCACGATTTCAAAATTCCGGGGCGCGTCTCGTCGATCGTGAAGTAGTCATCGATAAGCTGCTGGTAAAAACGTACGCGTTCGGACTGGCTCATCCGGGATCCCAAAGGCATTCGACCGCCTTTGACGAATGATCCAATCAGAGTTGAATCCATCGGCCAGTTGAGCGCGCCGAGTCCGGTTGGCTGGTGACATGCGGCGCAAGCTGTGGTGCCGGAATAGTTCGATGACGTCTCAAAACCCGTGTGCTGAAAAAGCTGATTGCCGCGAGTCCAACCCAACCCCGGTCCGAACTTGGTTGCATCCAGATACTTGCCGAAGCGCGCGGGGCCGTACGTGCGAAAGCGTTTATTGACGGCCTCAACCAACGGCAGTTCATCGTGACTAACACTGCCTGGTTCAGGAAAGATAGGCAGGACGCCGCTCTTGTGACATTCAACGCAGGCATCTTCGCCTTCACCTAACTCCCAACGCCCCTTAATCGTAATCGAGCCGTTGCGTCGATAGTGCCGAAAATAATCTTTGAAATAGACGTTCGTACTTTGGTCTGGAGCGGGCACTACGGAAACCACAGATATGTTTCTCACGGACCGCGGACGGTGTGGATCCGGAATGCCGAACTGCACCCACTTCTCTGGAACGTTTTCCGCAGCATTTCCGGGCACGACGATCAGCAGCCGGCGATAGCTGGTGGGATTATCAGGAGTGCCCAGGTGGCGTGATTCATAACTGAAAAAGATCATCTGCGCCTCAACCGGACGACCGGCATTCATTTCACGAAGCAGAGCTTTGGCCTGAGGCAGGTATTCGAAACCACTAACGGCGTTGAGGAAGCGCGGCGTCAAGAGAAAATCAGGAATCGTCGTGTAAGCACTGGTTTCGGCAAAGTAAGTTTCATCCGTCGTTTCGAAACCAAGTTGATGATCGTCGTCCACGACCAGGGCGAGGACGCGCACGTATTCGATGAATTCAGGATAGCGTGTTGCGAATGCACGGTCGTCGGATGAGCGGCAACGTTTGAGCGTGGCGGCAATCTGGCCAACGAGGCGATCGTGTCGCGGCCGCGTCAGATCATTCTCATAAGCTGACCGCGCGGCGCGAACCAATGCGTTCACTCGCTGGGTGACCCAAAGATCCTTTTGCTGCGGAGTGCGTGCGCAAGGCACTGACGGTCCGGCAGCGATCCGAAGGCAGAGCAAGAGCCCGAGCCCGAATACGGTCAGGCCTTTTCGAATCCAACAAAGCGAAGCCGACTGGTTCATTCTGTGCAGAGTGTCTTTCGGGCCTGATTGCGTGTTCGCTAACAGGTACCCGAGTGGCGATCGTATCAAGGAATGGGAGTGGCGACCTAATTTCATTTCGGCTTTTCTGTAGCCCAGGCGTTTACGCCTGGGTGAGAAAGAGGCGGCGCTATTAAAGCCCCGGGGCTTTTGAAACTAACCTCTTTTCATTCCCAGGGGTAAACCCCTGGGCTACGGAAAAGTCATTCAACTAGGTGAAGTCTTGCGCTTCCGCGCTTTCGCCACGCAGGAATCTGATCGACCACGATGGCAAACAGTAATGCGTAGAGAATCGCCAGCGCGATGTCCAGCGTCAGCCACACGCCCGGGCTTTGTTCGCGAGCCATGTAGTTGTAATTCGACCAGTAGTCGCTCAGCGAAGTTACTTTCCAACCCCAATCGATCTTGTCCCGCGCTGCCGGTTCGAAACGAACGCAACATCGTGCGCTCGAGGTAGAGCGGCAGAAATGGAACGACAGGAAGCGCCAGCACAAACAGAACGATCAGCCGGACAACGCGCTTCACCTATTCTTCCTCGCGACCCGCGCTTACGCGAAACGTATGACCATCAGGATGGCGTAGATGGAATTCGCGCACGTTCCATGGTTCATCAGTCGGCGGCATGGTCACCGTCAGGCCATGCTTCAAAGCAAGCTCATGCGCCGCATCGACCGCCGCAGGTGATTCAAGCCACCAGCTCATCCAAACGCCTCCGGTTTCGTCATCGCCGACGAACTGAGGCATCGGTCCGCCGCGAGATCCTTGTCCGCCCTGGCAGAGAAAAATTTCGACCTTGCCATTGCATACGCCGCCGAAGGTTGGCGGGTCGCCCCAGTCCCAACCTTTCTGCCAGCCGAGTTTTTCAAACCAGGCGAAGCTCTCGACGATGTTTGAGACGTTGAGGATTGGTGTGAGTGCTTCGATTTTCATAGTTCGTCACCTTTGGAGTGCGTGTCAGAACCGCGAGCGGTAGCGTCCGGATCGAGGCAACGGTAAAAAAGCTTGCGGCGGAATTCTTTGGGCGTCTCCCGATCCGGTCGCTACCGCTCGCGGTTCTGACACGTCGATCACGGCTTCCGCTTAGAAACATATTCACCCGACGGATCAATCTGCTTCATCGCCGTAACCTGCCCACCTTCGTCGACGAACTCGATGATCACGTCGGCAAATTCCGGAATGCGAAACTTTAGTCCTTTGTAAGGAATCAGTTTTTGATCCGGTGCGCCCAAACGCACGACGTAAAGTCCGCTGCCGGGCTTGAAGACGACCTGAAATGTTGCGCCGCTCGGGGTCACGTAAGTGCCCGCGATCCTCTGCGCCGCGGATTCATCAAGTTTGGACGGACGACGTACGAAAGTGACTTCACCTTCGTCGAGCGACATCGTCGCTTTGTCGATGTCACCCTGGGGATTCGTTGAAAAGCTCACCGACCACTTGCCGTCCTGCTCATCGTTCGGCGTGTCGAATCGATCGTAATGAAAATGCGTTAGCGGCAAGACGATCTTATGAAAATCAAACTGAAGTTGACTGTCTTTCATCCCGATCTTCAAAGTGCCGTACGCCGGATGTTCGTATTCGCCGGCAAATTCCGCGAGCGCATGCGAAGGCTTCGTATTAGCCACGCGACCGAACCCGGCTTTGCCGCGCGCTTCCATCCCAGCCTTCTTGTTCTTCAGACGGATGTCGAGCAATCGATCCGTCCAGGGCGTGGGCTCCATTCCCAGCAGACGCTCGTACACGTTGTAGCTGATCGGGTTGTAGAGCGGCGCCGTGTGATTGCCGATCACAAACACGATCACGCCGATGTGTTCATTCGGCATGAACGAGATTTGCGAATGGAAACCCGGCAGATCGCCGCCATGAAACGCAATCAACTTTCCGCGATACGAAGCTGTCCAACGGCCCATGCCATAGGCCTGATTCAAAACTTCCCACCAGCCACGCGTTTGGCCCGCGGCATTCGGCAAAGCAATCGCCGGCTCGAGCGTCGCCTGCAAAACTTTCGGCGGCAGAATCTGCTTCCCGTTGTACTTGCCGTTGTTCATCAGAGCGATCAGCCAGTGCGACATGTCTTCGATGTTCGAAATGATCGCGCCGGCCGCCGCGAGCCCGTCCGTATCTTCGTAATAGGGAATTTTGTAAAGCTCCGCAGAGTCGCGGCGCTCGGTGAAGGGAACACCGTAATCAGGCTGCTTCAACATGTCCTTGATTGAATAGCCGGTGCTTTTCATGTCGAGCGGTTGCAGGATTCGCTCGCGCACAAACTGGGCCCAGGTTTTCCCCGACTGAAGTTCGATCGCGTAGCCGACGCCCGCGTACATCATGTTGTTGTAAAGAAACAACTGCCGCGGCGATTCCTTTGGCTCGAGATACTTCAACCGTTCGAAAAGTTCTTTGGTCGAATAATCGGACTTGTACCAGATTGAATCGTGGCGGGTGATGCCCGTGCGATGCGCCAGCATGTCGCGCAAAGTGATCGTGTTGTTCAGATAGCTGTTGTAAAAATTGATCGTCGGAACGGACTCGCGAATCGGCTGGTCCCAGGTCAGCTTTCCTTCTTCGACCAATAACCCTGCCGCCACTGACGTGAACAGCTTGGTGTTCGACGCGATGGGATACATCGTGTTAGCGGTGATTGGCAATTTCTTTTCATAATCGCGATAGCCATAGCCTTTGGCGAAGACGAGCTTGTCGCCGACGACAATGCCGACGCCAATGCCCGGCGCATTCCAATCTTTCAAAGTCTTTTCCATGAACGCATCAAAGCCGGCGAGCTTTTGCGTGACGTCGATTGTTGGGGCGGAATTACCCTGCGCGTTAATGGACGGAACGAAAGTGAAAGAGAGCAAGAGCAGGGCTAATACAGTTTTCGTCGTGGTGCATCGAATCGAGTTCATCACTGTCCTCCGGCGAGCGAATCAAAATAGAACCTTAGATATATTTTTCTGGTCCAGGTAGTCAAGGTCGTGGGGTGGCAAGGTGGTGGTGCAGTTTGTCCGCCTCTCCCTTTTGGAGAGGGTCGGGGTGAGGGCTTAGTACGGCAGGCTCGGGAATAATTCACCGGGCTTTAGCCGGTACCGCGACGAGCCACCAGTCAATTCTTCAACGCCGTTGATGCGGCGAAGAATTCCTGAACGGATTGCGGGCTGAAGCCCGCAGCAAAGTTGTGGTAGCAGTTTGCGCTCCAGGCCCTCACCCCAACCCTCTCCCAAAGGGAGAGGGAGTCAAACTGCATCACTACCAGGTGGCAAGCAGTATCGCCCTCGATCTCACTCTGGTTGCAGATTCAGCCTCGCGATCTTGCCTTCCTTGTTCAGCGACATCACCAGGAACAGGCTGGTGTCTTTGTACTTGAGTCGATAGCGATAGACGCGATTGCCCTCCGGTTCCGTCTTCTCGAGTAATTCGATCCCGCTGAGCGGGCCGAAGGTTTTCAAAAACTCTGCTACCTGCGTCGCACTCGGCGAGATTGTCGCCCAAGCTTCCGGCGTAAAACGCGCCGGTTCAAGTGTGCCGGCTGTCGCTCTCTGCACGATCTTCGCCAAAGCCGTCACTTCCGGCTCGTTGTCGGTAATGGCCTTCGGCGGCAGCGGCGCTAATTCAGGATTGTAGATGGCTGCCACGCCATGAGCGATTCTTCCCTGGTTCGCCTGACTCAAATTGGCGAAGACCACGACCGTCAATTTGTCGTCGACGTACCGCGCGATATGCGATTTGAATCCCTGCCACGCTCCGCCATGCTCGATGAGGCGGTGGCCACGCGCTTCATTAATCGACCAGCCAAATCCATATGGGGCGGTCTTGCCGTCGTTCAGTTTTACCGGCGTCCACATCTGCAAGAGGCTTGCATTCTTCAACAACTTTTCGGTGTAAAGCGCGGCGTCCCATTTGGCCATGTCATAGACAGTGAAATAAAGCGCGCCGTCCGCAGTCGTATTCAAGCTCGGCGATACCCATTCCTGGTTTTTCAGTTCACCTTTTATCAGACGGTAACCGGCGGCGCGATTAGGGACGATATCGGCTTCGCTGATAATTCGTGCCGTCGTCATTCCCAGGGGCCGGAACACGCGCTCCTGCAAAAAGTCGCCGTAGAACTGGCCGCTGACCTTGTGAATCAGAATGCCGAGCAAAACATAACCGAGGTTGCTGTAGCTCCACTTTTCGCCCGGCTGAAACGCCAGCGGTATGGCCATCGCACGCTTGAGCAGCTCGTCTTCGGTGTAATCGAGACGAAAATCAAAGTCGCGAGGGTAATCGGTGGTGCCGGCCGTATGCGTGAGCAGGTGGCGAACAGTAATTTTGTTCCAGGTCGCCGGCGCCTCAGTAAAGAATTTCCTGATCGGATCTGAGAGATTGAGCTTGCCTGCTTCGACCAGCATCATCACCGCCGTGGCGGTAAACTGCTTGCCCATCGAGCCTGACTGAAAAATGGTCTCAGGTTTGACCGGTACTTGATGCTCGACATTCGCCAGGCCAAAACCTTTGGCCAGAATAATCTGTCCGTCCCTGATTACCGCGAGCGAAACTCCGGGGATGCGCTGCCGCGACATTTCAATCTTGATGTAGTCGTTAACCTTTGTTGCCGTCTGGTCCTGCGCGTGAATCGACAAGCCAGGAGCGAAGACGGCAAGAATGAGTGCCAGTTTGATTGAAAGGGAAAGTGCGCGGCGTGTTGCAGGCATTCGGGTTCTCTCCGATCAAGGTCTGAAGTGAAGACCTTCATAGAGGTTCTCGGACAGAGAGTCAAGAGATAGGGCGCAAGATGCGGGGCAGTAGCCTGACCGTAAGGGAGGGCGTAAAACCCGCGAACCAAACGCTCTCCCTGACGGTCGGACTACTCCCCCGATTCGAGGACCAATTCCAAAATGTCCGACCGCACCGCGAAGCCGTGACGCTCGTATAGCGAGCGGCTTTTTTCCGTGGGCCAAAGGATTACCGCGTGCACTTCGCGGCCTTTGCACCAATCGAGCGCGGTCGTGAGCAGACGCGTGCCCACTCCCTGACCGCGCGCCGATTTTTCAACATAAAAGTTCGTAATGTAAGCGTGATACTCGGGCTCGGCTCTGGGATTCGGAATTTTTTCGACCAGTTGCAGCCACAGCGCGCCGGCCAGTAAACTGTCGGACTCGGCCACCCAGCACTTCCAAAGACTTCCATCGTGCAAATGATCGGCCATCCAACGTTCGCAGCGCTCGAGAAATTCAACTTGCGGCTCAGTCGCGACGCCGGTACTTGATCGCAGCGCATAGCGCAACTGCGCCAACGCCGGAGCGTCTGATTGTTGGGCGGCGCGAAAATATATTTCATCCATGCGGGACATCGAAACGAGTCGTCAATCCAATGGCAGTGGTCTCGCTAACGCGCGTCGTTCGGGTACCGTTTTCGTGGAAGTTTTTCATTGCGCACCGCAGCCTGATAAATGAATGAAGCAGCAATGACCGCAGACTGCTTCAGATCATCCTGGAACAGATGTTCGTATACGTCCATGTTCGTATGTGCGGTGCGAGGATTGTTTTCCATGAAGTCGCGGATAAACTGAAAACCTGGCAGGCCAACTTCGTCGAAGGAGTTATGATCGGTCGAGTAAATGCCGGCGCTCGTGAGCGTCTCTGCGCCCATTTCTTTGAACGGAGCAAGCCACGCATTGAAAATTGGCCGCACTCCTTCGTTACCCTGTAGATAAACGCCGCGAATTTTTCCAGTGCCGTAATCCAGATTGAAATAAGCGGAGAACTTCTCGTACTCAGGTTTGAAATCAAAGCGCGCCGGTGCGCCTGTTCTTTTGGCAAAATGGCTCGCTACGTAAGCTTGCGAACCAAAGGCGCCCTGCTCTTCGGCGCTCCATAAACCAATGCGTACAGTTCGCCGCGGTTTCAGGTTCAGAGTTTTAAAGAGTCTCATCACTTCGAGGGCGACCGCAGCACCTGCCGCATTGTCCGTGGCGCCCGTGGCGGTATGCCAGGAGTCCAGGCAGCCGCCAATCATCACAACTTCATCCTTTAGATCGCTTCCTGGAATCTCAGCGATCACGTTGTATCCCATCAGATCCTGATCGTAGAAACGAGCGTTGATGTTTATTTCCAACTTAACCGGTAACCCTCGGGTGAGCAGACGAATTATCCGGTTGTATTGTTCAGCGGCGATGACAACCTGCGGCAGTATCTTGGGCGCGTTAAGATCCCACGGCCTGGGACGTCGCTCGTCAGGCGTATCAGGCGGAGCCGGGACTGTGGCCCCCGTCACATACACCGTTCCCGCGTCGCCGAAGCCGGGCTCGATCACCACCGCGGCTTCTTCGGCGATTAGCATCTGCCACTTCTTGTAGCTCAGTTCAGCGCGCGCCCGGCGCTCGGGACTCAGCTGAAAGTTAGGGCGCTCTGATTCGAACTTCGCCTCGCTGAGCTTTCGCAGTTCATCATCACTGGTGCGTCGAGCAGGAGGCAGAAAGTTCGGCTCGACTGCCCGGGCAGGCGAGGAGAGTACGATCTTTCCTTTCAGCTTGCCTTTATACTTAGCCAAATCTGCCTCAGTGCTTGCGTCGAAAAAGATTGCTTCGCTATTCAACATTCCGTTGGTGGCGGGACTCCATGCTTTCGGGTAAGCAATTAACGAACTAAACGCAGGCGCCGTGACATTCGCCGTAAACCCTTCGAGAGACCAACCGCGGCCGAAGGGCCGGCCCCACGGTTCGAGCTGTCCATTTGGAATTCCCCATTCACGCAATCTCTCGATCGCGTATTGTTGGGCATTGCGTAAACCAGGAGACCCGGTCAGCCTGGGCCCGATCACATCAGTTAGATAGCCGACTGTTTCGATGACGTGTGAACGCTCTAATTCTTCATTCTTGATTCTATTAATGACATCGATGTCGATCTTCTCTGCAGGTTGCTGAGTTTGAGAGCAAACAACTGGCGCGGTAATCGTGCCGACGAGAAAGAGGATTAGATACGATCTCAGCGTACGGCGGCGCTCGGGTGAAAGGATCTTCATATTTACTCCGAACAAGTCGAGTGAGATTGTTCGATCAACGATTAGACGATGAAGTGGAGTAGTTCTTCAAGTAATTTGACAGCAGGCATGGTCTTTGCCCCGGAGGCGCATCGCTTCAAAGCCCGGGGTTGTTCGCTTCGTTACTCTGCGAAGGAAAGAAGAAGTGTTCTAAACCGCAAAGCGGTTGCGTCTGGAACTTTCCATCGATCGCAACCGCGATGCGGTTGTTAGGTGTGCTCTCTCTTTCCCAGGGTAGCCGAGGCGGCAACCCTGGGTTTTGAGGCGCTGCCCCTTTCGGGACAAGCCGAGTCAATCTAAGCCAAGTACGATTGCCATTAGTTAAGGTTTGGCGGCCGACGTCTTCGCCCGGCCGGTCAACCCACGATTGGCCAGAATCTTCACCTCGACGCGCCGATTTTGTGCGCGGCCGGCCGTGGTTGAGTTGTCCGCAACCGCATCAGATTTTCCGTAGCCCATCGGCGTAATGAAGCGCCGCGCAGGGATCTTATGTTTCACCGTCAAATACTCGACGACAGATTCAGCCCGGTCGCGGCTGAGTCGCATGTTCTTCTGTTCGCCACCGGTTGAATCAGTATGTCCGGACACCTCGATCATGTAGCCGGTTGAGGCCTGCGCTTTCGCGGCAAGTTCGTCCAGTTGTCGCTTAGCTTCCAACGACAGAATTGCGCTGTTGACCCTGAAATTTACCGCGACAGTTTCCTGCACATCGAATTCGTCGAGCGCCGACACTCGTTGATCGACGCGGGCCACTTCTTGCCGCGCCTCCTGGGCCACTGCGTAGAGTTCGTCCATTTGGTTGGCCATCTTTTGCTGATTCTCTTCAACGGGCGAGACTCGCGTATCAGAGGTGATGGCGGCCCTCATGTCAGATTCGTTAAATCTGATCTTTTCGGCGACGATTTGGCCCTGCGCGTCGCCGCGGCCTTCCACCTCAACGATCAAACCGCGCAGGATGTCTGTGACGGGATATTTCTTGCCGCCGCGAAGAAATCCACCATGCGTCTTAACGCTCGTGTTGTCCGTGATTCTGACTTGATAGTCCGTACGAGTGCGATCACGGATGGTGAACACGTCCGCGTTGCGTTCAATCACCACGCCCTGAAATTTCATTTTGGCGCCGCTGGGGACTGAACGAAAATTGGGTGACGGGGAACTGGTCTGGACGTTTGAGACCTGCGCGGAGACCATCGAAGTCGCGAACAGAATCACAGCCAAACCAAACACGATGCCGAAACGTCGGTTCTTAATGCTCATTACAAAAACTCCTTTGAATGCAAAATTGTAAAACAGACAACGCACTTCAAGTGGTTGGTGTCGTGATCGAAACGGGGAAGAGAGATCGACAGCCTAACTAATGAGCGGACCGAATTCAAAGCGAAAGCGGATTTTCATCGATTACAATTTGATTGTGATTCTATGTGGGGGAGTGGCACAGACTTCAGTCTGTGATCTATCGGTGATCCTACGAGAGCAAATCACAGACTGAAGTCTATGCCACTGGATTATCCGAGTTCGTCAACAGACTTTGGCCAATCTTCGCGCAGCAAACGTGACAGCGCGCGGTCGGCGAGCAGCTTGCCGCCCGTCTGACAAGTTGGGCAGTAATTCGTTTCGTTCGCGGCGTAACGAATACGCTGAATCTTAGTTCCGCAGCGCGGGCATGGTTCCTTATAACGACCGTGGGTGGCCATGTCTTTTCGGAAGGCCGTCACCTTTTCGGGAAATCCTTCGCCGGCTTCCTCTCGCAAACGCTCAATCCATTCGACAAGTGCATCACGCGTCGCGGCGTGCAAGCGCACAGTTTCTTCTTCGCTAAGTTTCTGCGTCAGCTTCACCGGCGAGAGTTGCGCGTGCCACAAAATCTCGTCAGAGTACGCGTTGCCTATGCCACTGACGAGTCGTGGATCGGTGAGCGCGCGTTTCAAAGTGTGATTTTCTGATTTGAGAACGCGAGTGAAAGAGTGAAGATCAATGAACTTGCCAAGCCCTCCTTTGCGGCTGCGCTTTTGAGAGGAAAACAATTCAACTCCGCCCCGATCGAGAGCGCCGAGACCCGCTTCGCCGACGACGACATGCAGAGATGCCCGGCGCTGTGTGCCGGCTTCAGTCAAAGAGAGTTCACCATTGTCGAATCGAAAGGTGGCAAGCTGCGCTTTATACTTTGAAGAGCTCCCGGCCCGACCCGACGCGCCGGCTTGCGCCTTCCAATGCAGACGCCCGGCGATCATCAAATGAATCACGAGCCAGACATCAGTTTCGAGGCCGACACAAATTCGTTTCCCGAGGCGACGCAGGCCAATAACTTTCTTTCCTTCTACGCTTGAAATGGGCGGTGTCGCGGTCCTTAGCAGGAACGGTGAATTGAGCTGAACCCTTTCGAGTTTGTGCTCCAGAATTCGCCGCTCCAGCGCCTCAATATAGATCGTTACGTCTGGAAGCTCGGGCATCTAATGCCCAGATTAGCCCAAACTTGTGCAATCAAAAAAGAACCAAGGACCGGGGCGGCGCCGCAAAAAAGAGTATTGTCAGCGTCTACGGCGTGTGGTAGTTTCTCTTCCGCAAACATTTTGCTTTTCCCCCCAACTGGTAATGAATTACAGCATTAGCCCACCTTGCAACGCCGATCTTACGTCTATGCCCGCGCATTGGTTTGTTTAAGGAGGAAGAAAAATGAGAGTCGCGAAACTGCTTGTCGCATTATTCGGAACACTAGCTCTAATCGGCATTCTCGTTCTGCCCCAGATTATTGAGGCGAAACGCAAGCGCGCTGCCTTTGTACCTGCAGCAATTCCCGGCCAGGGCCAATCAAACGTAACTGTTGGGGCGTCCACACACAACGACACTTCTCCGAACCTTCGCGACATGAAGCAGTTGCCAATCGCGAAGAAGGGCGAGCGCGAGGCCAACAAGAACCCGAAAGTCCCGCACGCCAAGCACAAGGACGCGGATGATTCGGTGGTGCAGTCCGGCCCGGCAGCGCCGTCAGTGAGCATGCCCGGCACCATCAACAATTTTGACGGCATACCGTTTCCGGGCGTCGCCTGCAACTGTGCGCCTCCGGACACGAACGGCGAAGTCGGCGCAACGCAATATGTGCAGATCGCCAATGAAGGCTACCAGGTTTTTGACAAAGCTACGGGCACGTCGGTGCTGGGCCCGGCGGGAATCCAGACAGTTTGGCAGGGCTTTGGCGGTGTATGCGAAACCGCCGGCAGCGGCGATCCGGTCGTCCTTTATGATCAGCTTGCCGATCGTTGGATCATCAGCCAGTTCGCGGGCACCAGCGTTCCGACCGATGAGTGCGTGGCGGTTTCAACCACGGGCGATGCGACCGGTTCTTATCATCGCTACGCGTTTCACCTGGGATCGAACTTCTTCGATTATCCGCACTTGAGCGTTTGGCCTGATGCTTATTACATGAGCATGAACGTATTCAACTCGTCAGCCACGGCTTATCTTGGCCCGCAGCCTTTCGCTTTTGATCGGGCGAAGATGATGGCCGGTTTGCCGGCGACGTTCATCACCACGGGCATCACCGGCGGATCGTCGGAAGAAACTTATTTGCCCGCCGACCTTGACGGATCAAATCTGCCGCCAGTCGGCGCGCCGGCAACTTTTGTCGAATGGCCGGGCGGAGGTTCTTATCGAACTTTCCACTTCCATGTGGATTGGAATACGCCGGCGAACTCGACGTTCACGTTATTCTCCAGTCCGGCGGCCGCGCCGTTTACTGTGCTATGCGCCACGACTCGATCGTGCGTTCCACAATCCGGCACGACTTCGAGGCTCGACGGCATTGGAGATCGCTTGATGTTCAGGCTGGCCTATCGAAATTTCGGCACGCATGAATCGGTCGTCGGAAACTACACCGTGAGTTCGGGTGGCGTTGCGGGAATACGTTGGTTTGAATTGCGCAACGTGACCGCCGGACCAGTCAGCGTTTTCCAGCAAAGCACTTATCAACCCGACACCGACTGGCGTTGGATGGGAAGCGCTGCGATGGACCAGCAGGGAAATCTCGCGATCGGTTTCAGCGCGTCGAGTGCATCAATCTTTCCGCAGATTAGATACGCTGGGCGACTCGCAGGTGATCCGTTGAATGTCCTGAGCCAGGGCGAGGCCACGCTGCACGCAGGTACTGGCAGCCAGGTCGGGACCAGCAGTCGCTGGGGTGACTACAGCGACCTGACCGTCGATCCGATCGACGATTGCACCTTCTGGTACACGACCGAATATTATTCGACTACCAGTCAGTTCAACTGGCGGACGCGAATTGGCTCGTTCAAATTCCCGGGATGCGGCGGCTCGCCGACACCCACACCGACTCCAACGCCAAGCGTGTCACCGACTCCGACGCCGACTCCAAACCCGTTGCCCGCTGCGCCGAGCAACCTGACGGCGACGGCAATTTCATCCAGTCAAATCAACTTGAGTTGGGCGGATAATTCAGGCAACGAAACTGGTTTCAAGATTGAGCGTTGTCAGGGCAATAACTGCACAAACTTTGCAGAGATTGCGCAGGTCGGCGCGAATGTTACCAGTTATACGAACACAGGACTGACGCGAAACACGTGGTACCGCTATCGCGTGCGCGCTTTCAACGGCAGCGGCAACTCGGGTTACTCGAATATTGCCTCAGCCAAGACGTCGCCACACTAATCTCCCGACCTACTGACAAATAAAAAGGCGGATCCGCAAGGGTCCGCTTTTTTTTGAGGTCAGTACCGAGAGCGGTAGCGACCGGGTGAGCATCTCGCAATCCAGACTCTCGATACGAACTGCTACCCGGTCGCTACCGCTTCCGGTACTGACCTCTGCTCAAACAAGAGCTATCTAATCGCGCATGACCATCGCCAATCCCAAAATACAAAGCACGAGGCCGACGACGTTTCTGAGAGAGAGCTGGTCTTTGAAGACAAGGAATCCGATCGGAATGAGGGTGAGTGCAGCGGCGGCGTTGGTGGCGACTGCGACCACGCTGATTTTCCAGCCCGTCCGGTAAGCAAGCAGAAAGCCCAGTTCAACCAACGCCGCTGCCGCGCCCAGCGTGTAGACGGCCCAGTTAGATATTTTGAGCGACTCGACGACACTCTTTTTGCCTGGAATGCTCACAGCGAACACCGCACACAAGACGATGCCGACGAGGTAGGCGATGATCACCACCAGAAACGGATTTATTTCGGCAGGGATGGATTTTTGCGAGAGGTGATAGAGAATCATCCCGCCGACCGTCAGGGCGAAAGAAAAATAGAAAGCGCTCATGTTTTCCAGGCGTGGCACAGACTAAAGTCTGTATCTTGCACGTCAGCACGCACGTTTTTGGGCGTCTCGGCGGCCCGAGAAAAAGCACGTCGGGCGTGCGTAACAAGTCACAGACTAAAGTCTGTGCTACTTTTTGGCGAATGGCCCGCAAAGTCTAGTTGAGGTTGGGGTCTTTACTCAATCTGAATCGCGTGGGGTTGGTCGCGGGACGATTAGGCTCAAAAGAGTTTCTGTTGACGCCCTCTGCCGATGAAGTACCGCCCCTTCGGTTTATCATCCAACACGGTGCGACCGCCGAGGGAAGGTGAGATGGCCCTTTCGTGCGCCATCACTGCCGCAAAGTTCGCTTCAGGTTTGCCACGCACTTCAACCGCGCGCGCAAAACGCTCGAGGCGCTTCAAAGCTTCAAGTTTCTCACGACCGAATTGCACCCGATCGCCACCGTCTGTCGATCTGTTTGCTTTCGCGCGGTCGAGGGCGCGGCGCAGAAAGTTCAACGAGGCATCGTAGGTCTTCAAAGGAACAGGGAATGGATGCCCGTCCTTACCGCCGTGTGCGAATGAGAAGCGCGCCGGATCATCAAAACGGTTAGGAGTGCCGTGAATAACTTCGGCCACCAAGGCGAGCGACTGCAACGTTCGCGGTCCCAATTTTTTCAGCAAGAGTAATTCTGAAAAGTCTCGAAGATTGCGTTCGTAGCTGATCGCGAGCACCGCCCCGAGCCGTTTCAGATCAATGTCTGCCGGCCGAACATCGTGATGCGCCGGCATGCGGAGATGCCGCGCCGTCGCGCGCCCATTGTTACCGGAAGTCAGTTTGAGGCGCTGTGCGTCATGCAGGATTTTTTCCGGATGCTCGCGAGAGACTTCGAGCATCGCATTCTGCGCCGGCTTGGCCTGCGAATCCACCAGGTTCATGATCGGTCCCTGGTTTTCGCCGACGATGCCGGTGTGCGGACTGTCGACAAAATCCTTCACCGAGGATGAATGCCAATGATAACGGCGGGCCAGGCCGCTTTGGTCGTTCAGACCTTGCTGGACTACGACCCATTCACCGTTCGACGTGACCACAAAGCTGTGAAGATAAATCTGAAAGCCGTCCGCGATGGCGTTGTTGTCGATGCGCGCGGTCAGCCGGCTCGTGCGCACCAGGGCATCGCCGTCAAGCCCTCGACGATCAGAAAGCGCGCGCAATTCGCCTGGCGTATTGCGCGAGAATCTGCCTCTGCCTCCGCAAACATAGAGGCCCAACTCATCGGCCCGACTTGCGAGACCGCGCTTGAGTGCTCCCATCACTGAAGTGGTAATTCCGGATGAATGCCAATCCATTCCCATTACGGCGCCGAAGGCTTGAAACCAGAATGGATCGCTCAGTCGAGAGAGAAAGGCCGAGGTTCCGTAGTCGCAAATAATTGCTTCAGTGATCGCGGCGCCCAGCCGCTTCATTCGTTGCGCCAGCCAGTCGGGCACACGACCTCCGTGCAGTGGCAGGTCGGCAATCCCTGAGCGTTTCATGGATGGGATTATATCCCAGGAAGGGGCCGAGGCGGGAGCTCTCTTTTATGCTCGTTATACTCTCCGCCCAGTTACCAGTTGAATCACCAGGATGATCAGAGCGATCACCAGGATCAAGTGAATCAAAGCTCCGCCGACCTTGGTCAGAAATCCAAGCAGCCAGAGAATGATCAGAATCACCAGAATCGTCCAAAGCATTTCGGTTTCTCCTTGCCTGAATAATCCGACGCGCGTCTAATGTCGTCCGCCTTTGCGCATCGGTTCGTAATTTCCAGTTTTGGTTCGGCGATTCGCATGCCATTTGCTTCGGCCTGCCAATTGCCAAGGGACGGCAAACAGCAATTGAAAGGCGCGAGATTGCTAAGCATGTACGCCGCAACTGCGTACGCACCAGATCCATCAACGGATGATTTCGATACGGGAATGACGGGTGAGGATCGGAAAATGGACACCCAACCGGGTCTCGCGCAATAGCTGAAAAGGGAATCGAACTGACTTTGATCGGCTAAGCTTTTTTCATCGATGAAATTGAAGGAGAACGCGCTATGAAATGCCACGAAGTGATGACCGACAACCCGGTCTTTTGTTTGCCCGGCGACAGCGTCGGTCAGGCAGCGCGCATCATGAGACGCGAGCACTTAGGATCAGTTCCGGTGGTAACCGACGATCGCAGGAGGGAACTGATTGGCATTCTTACCGATCGCGATCTGGCGTTTAAGATAGTCGGAGAATCGCGCGACGCAAATCGTACGAGCGTTTATGACGTGATGACACGCACCGTGATTGCCTGCCGAGATGACGACGATGTCTCAACCGCCGCGATGACGATGGAAGAACATCAGATTCGGCGAGTGCCGATAGTCGACTATTCAGGCCAACTGATCGGCATCATCTCGCACGGTGATGTTTCGTTACGTGCGTTTCCGCCCGCCCCGATGGTGCGGCATCTTTGGCAAGCAGCGTAGGAATGTTTGCTGACTGGAGCGCAAGCGTCCTCGCTTGCATTCAGCCGGGTCTCGAGCTCAGCCTGGCAAGCGCTTGCGCTCCAGTCATCTTCGTCTTGTCATTCATCCCGTTGTTTTTGATCACCCCGATCACCCTGGCCCGGCGGCACCTTTGTTTTTGCGTGCTGTCGCACGTCCTGCGACAGTGATCGTCCGACATCATCAACTTCGTCGAATCGACCTTTATCATCCCGCCTGACGTATCGTTTGTCGCGGCCTGTGTCGATTAGCTCGCGCTTGCTGCTGTGTTTTTCCGTCATAATTCCTCCATTCTCTGTAGCACGTTCGGATACGCGTACGATAAGTGTTCGCGAACAATCCACTTTCGCGCTGCTGAATTAGCTTCAATTACAGTTTGAGCAAGCAGGATGCCGCGAGGGCTAGTGAGTCAACGACGAGACCGATTGTGGCGGTGAGACAGTGCGTCCGGTTTGGTTGAGATAAGCGCGCACTTTCGGCGGCACATGACGGCGCAACAGAGCGTTGCGGGCTTGCCACTGATCGGCTGCGGTCATCTCAACCAGGAAGCGAAGTTCTTTAGCTTCAAGCATGGCGATAGGAACGCCATCACGATAGAGCAGGCGATTCGACGCCGATGGCGACAGACGACCGCCCGGCGTGATTATCCCGATAAGGTTTAGAGGATCGGCGGCGCTTACGGAGATCATTGTGCCGTCGGCAGCGCCGCGACGAATTGATCGCAGAAGCTGCACCGCTTCGGCGGTGGCAAACTGCTCGCCGGAAAACCCGCCGACGAATCGGCCGCCGCGAATTTCTCCGCGCGCTTCCAGGCGACGCAACACGCGCAGGAGATCGCGCCACGGAATCGAAATCGATTCGCGATCGAGGATTTTGCGGAAGACGACGCCGTAGCGCGCGAGCAGTTTCATCGCTACCGCTTCAATCGCCTCGGTACGCATGCCTCCGGCATGCTGCACCGCTGTTTCGGCATGCTGCACGCCTGAGGCGCGCGCACCGAGACGAACCCAACGCCCGGCGTCGTCCATGCTGTAAACCTGTTTCTTCCTTCGGCGACGGGCTTCAACCGCGCGATGGGTGGTCTTACTCAAGGGTGTTATCAACGCGCGCAAACCTGTGAAGCTGTCCGCGGTTACGAGACCCCGAAACACCAGTTCTCCCAGCGCTTCTTCCACCATGCTCGCGAGCAGCTCGGTGCCGGAGACGATGTCATGAAAGAACGAGGCGCCGTGCTTCTTTAGATATTGATAGACAGCTTCGGTATTGGTGTTGAGTTGCGACAGGCTCGCATCTACGGGAAGCGGAAACGCGCGATTCCATGTCTGAAGGTTCTTTCGATTCAGGAGCACAATCGGAGTGCTGCGGACCGGAGTTGAGCTGCTGGTCTTCTCCAACGACATCCGCGGCGGCGATAGACGCAGCCAGGTGAGCTTGCCGGAAAGGCAAAGCGCGTCGAGCCAGGCCGGGTCATAATCGCTGACGCGCGCCGGCAGGATCTCTGATTCCCATGAGCCCGCGGGCGCTTCAAATCCTTCAAGCTGATCGAGGATCGCAGCCACACTCTGCGGACCTTCGACTTTATGATCTGGCGCAACCTTCTGCCAGACGAAAAGAAAACGCATGAAGTCAGCCGCCGAAACCGGCTCGATCTCTTTGCGCAGGCGGTTGAGCGTGTAGCGATGGATGCGCGCCAGCAAGCGTCGCGAGCACCATTCCGGTACGCTCGGTGCGCGAGCGTCCTCGCTCGCTCTTCCCTCTATTGCAGCAGGCGAGGATGCCTGCGTACCGGAGGCCGCCTGCGTACCGTTCGTATACTGCCCCTGCATCGCAAAGCCTTCGCCTTCCAACTTTGCCAGGCCAATTTCCATTTGGTTTGGAGAAAGCGAAAACGATTCCGCCAGCGCCGTCACTGTCACCGGTCCAAGGCCTTCCAGCCGGCCGCGCAGCACCTCAACCAACGCGTCTTCCGTTGTCCACTGTTCATTGGCAAAGTTCGCGGGTGGATCAATCTGTGGAGTTAATGAAGCCTGCGGATACATCGCCCGAAACTGATTCAAACGCTCGGCGGCGATCCAGAGATCAGTGTCACAGACTTTAGTCTGTGTTTCATTCGTCGATCCTTCCCAGACCGAAGTCTGTGCTACGGTCGCGCGGCGATCACGCACCAACTCGTCAAACAATCCTTGCCAATCATTCTTCAAGCCTTCCGCGACTGTCACAAACCCAAGTTGCATCAATGCGTCGTGTAACTCGTCGGCGTTCTCAGCCTGGGGCCAGGCTTCTTCGCGAACGCGATCGATTGCGGCTTGATCGAGCTTGCCCAGGTCCGCCGCGGTTTCGGCATCGAGGAAGCGACGGTTCATTACCGCGAGCGTGCGCCGTTCTTCCGCGGGCGCATCGTCGAGAAATGCATACGGCTTCGCCGTCAGAATTTCCTGAGCCAGCGGTGAAGGCTCGTTCATCTCGCGCGCAATCAAGCGGCGCTCACCGCGTTCGATCGATCGCAACAACGCTTCCAATCCGCGAATGTCCATCGCTTCTTCCAGACAATCGCGAACTGTCTGCTCGACGAGCGGATGTGCCGGAACCTGGATTGGCCCCGTCAGGTTTTCGGCGCAGGCAAGTTGATCGGGGAAAACGAGTGCCAGCAGATCTTCCGCAGCCATGCGTTGCAGTTGCGGCGCCACCTTGCCGCCGCTGCGCCAGCGCGGAATTGCCAGCGCGCGCGTAGCGTTCCAACGCCAACGGATATTGAACATCGGCGCGTCCAGCAGCGCCTGAGACAACACGTCGCAGACGGTCTTGGAATTCAGATAACCGAAAATTGTCTCGAGCGGGAAACTGTGCGTCGGCCCCAGCGACAGCACAATTGAATCTTCCGTGGCCGCGGCCTGCAACTCAAAGTTGAATGCCCGGCAGAAACGTTTGCGTAATGCGAGTCCCCAGGCGCGATTCAAGCGGCTGCCAAACGGCGCGTGAATAACAACATGCGTACTGCCGTTTTCATCAAAAAAGCGCTCGGCAACGATCTCTTCCTGCGTCGGCATAACGCCCAGCGCGATCTTCGTAAGCGCCAGATACTCAACTATCTGTGTGGCCGCTGCGTGGCTGAGACCGACAACTTCCTCCAGCCATTTAAGCGCGGGCCCGCGACTGTCGTCGTCCGGCTCTTCTTCCCTTTCGAGTTGAGTCGCAATCTCACTCCTCAATCTGGAAACTGACTGCGACAGTTCTGCCGATCGCCCCGGCGCTTCACCCAGCCAGAAGGGAATAGAGGGCGGCTGTCCATGCGCATCCAGCACGCGAACTTCGCCCGTGCCCACGCGCTTGATTTCATACGAGCTGTTGCCGAGTTGAAAGATGTCTCCGGCGAGACTCTCGATCGCAAAGTCTTCGTTGAGGGTGCCGACGAAAGTCTCGGATGGTTCGAGAATCACCCGATAATCGCCCGTGTCAGGAATCGCGCCGCCATTGGTAATCGCCGAGAGGCGAGCACCACGACGCCCGCGCAAGCGATGATTGACTGCATCGTGATGCAGGTGGGCGCTCCGCCGGCCTCGCCGCGTGGTGAAGCCTTCGGAGAGCATTTTGATCACTTCATCGAAAGTTTGGCGCGAGAGGTTCCGGTATGGATACGCGGCCCGAACCATTTCGAATAAAGCATCTTCCGTCCATTCCTCCGGCGCGACCGCGGCCACGATTTGCTGAGCGAGAATATCGAGCGGCTGTTCCGGAATCTCGAGTTGATCGAGTTCACCGCGACGCACTGCGTCGATCAAAGCGGCGCATTCAACCAGTTCATCGCGCGAGAGGGGGAACACGCGGCCTTTGGGAAAGCCGCTTACCGTGTGATTCGACCGTCCAATACGTTGTAGCAGCGTCGAAATGGCGCGGGTCGATCCGATTTGAATTACGAGATCGACAGCGCCGATGTCGATGCCGAGCTCCAGCGAAGCCGTGGCGACCAATGCGCTCAACTCGCCTGACTTCAAACGTTGTTCGGCGGCCAGACGTAGTTCGCGCGCCAGGCTGCCATGATGCGCGGTGACATTTTCATCGCCGAGCCGTTCGCCCAGATGTCGCGCGACGCGTTCCGCCATGCGCCGCGTATTCACAAACACCAGCGTCGTCTTGTGCTCACGAATCAGCGCGGCGATTCGATCGTAGATCTCCTCCCAAACTTCATTCGACATCAAAGATTCGAGTGGTGAACTGGGAACTTCGATCGCGAGATCAAGCCGGCGCGTGTGACCCGTGTCAATAATCGTGCAGCGAGGCGAGCCGTCCGTATCAATGTTCCGAGTGCCGACCAAAAATCGCGCGACTTCTTCGATCGGTTTCTGCGTTGCCGAAAGACCGACGCGCACCAACCGGTGCGCAGGCCGCTGGCCTGCCTCTGAATCGGCAGGCCGGAGACCTGCGTACCCATTAGCCACCAGCGCTTCCAGTCTTTCGATTGACAGCGACAGGTGCGAGCCGCGCTTGTCGTCAACCATCGCATGAATCTCATCGACGATGAGTGTGCGAACCGTGCTTAGCATCCGCCGGCCGCTTTCGCTGGTGAGCAGAATGTAGAGCGACTCAGGCGTGGTGACGACGATGTGCGGCGGCTTTTTGGTCATCGCCGCGCGATCCTTCGCGGGAGTGTCGCCGGTGCGCACGAACGTGCGAATCTCAATCCCACTGAATCCGAAGCGTTCGAGGTTCTTTTGAATACCGCTAAGCGGCTGCTGAAGGTTGATTTGAATGTCGTTGCTAAGAGCTTTTAAGGGAGAGACGTAGACGACGTGCGTTTCATCTTCGAGCTTTCCTTCGACAGCTTTCCAAACCAGATCGTCAATCGCGGAAAGAAAGGCCGCGAGCGTCTTTCCCGAACCGGTGGGCGCCGCAATCAGCGTATGCTTTCCCTGTTTGATGGCCGGCCAGGCTTCGGCCTGTGGCTGCGTCGGAGCAGGGAACTGCTTCAGGAACCACTCACGAACCGCGGGATGGAAATACTCGAGCATGATAGGTAGCGTAGACTTTAGTCTGCGTGCCGCCCTGCATTCAAACTCACAGACTGAAGTCTATGCTACGGCGGGCCGTCAGTGTACCATGAATGAAACGACGTGTTAAGAGGAAAACCGGGTCAGAACACGGTGTTAGAGTACCGACTTTAGTCGGGTTTTGGTTTATCGGCAAAACCCAACTAAAGTTGTTACTCTGACGCCCGCATTATTCACCTTCTTGGTAAGCGATTGAAAATGCCCAAAGCGACTCGCGATTATCATCCGGCCAAACACACGCGCGCCGCGGCGCCTCGTAAGGTTGCCGGCCGCGTTGAGATTCCCAGGAGCGCAGAAAATTTGGAGCTGAACCTCTCAGGCCGGCAAGTGAAACTCACCAACTTGAAAAAGCTGTTCTGGCCCGAGTTGAAAATCACTAAGCGTGATTTGATTCAATATTACGCCGACGTGGCGCCGGTCTTGTTGCCGCACCTGAAGGATCGCGCGATGGTCATGAAGCGATATCCAAATGGCGCCGCGGGCGAATTCTTTTTCATGAAGCGCGCGCCCAGCCCGAGGCCGCCGTGGATCGAGTTATGTTCGATCCATCACGGCTCCGGCAACGTGATCGATTTTCCGATCATTCAGGATTTGCCGGCGCTGCTTTGGGTGATCAATCTGGGTTGCATCGATCTTAATCAATGGTACGCGCGCTGTGACGACGTCGATCGACCTGATTATCTTCACTTTGATTTAGATCCGGTTCCCGGCGCAAAGTTCGAGCAGGTTTTGGAAACAGCTTTGGTGGTGCGCGAGGCCCTCGAGTCGTTAGGCATGCCCACCTATCCCAAGACAACCGGTTCGAAAGGCATTCACATTTACGTGCCGATCGTTCGTGGTCCGACGCAGAAACAAGTCTGGACGATCGCCAAAGAGATTGCTCACGTGCTGGCGTCCGCGAATCCGAAACTGATTACCGCGATTTACAAAGTTGCGAAACGGCCGAAGGGTCGCGTGCTGGTCGATTACAACCAGAACGCTTGGGGTCGCACGCTCGCGTCGATTTATTCGATCAGGCCGACGCCGAAGGCGGCCGTTTCGACGCCCGTCACCTGGAAAGAGATTGAGAAGGGGATCAAGATCGAAGACTTTCATATCAAGAACGTGCGCAAGCGCATTGAGAAGCTGGGCGATCTTTGGAAGCCGCTGGTTGATCAGCGCAATCGGTTTGATCTGAAGCCCTATCTGAAGTAGCGCGTGTCAGAAGCCCGACCGTGAGGGAGGGCAACTCGCGCGATTGGCCCTACGGCTCGCACACGAAACTAGCCCTCCCTGACGGGCGGGCTTCTGACACGACCGCAATCACCGATGCTGAACCTGGATCATCAACTCGACTATTGGAACCGAATGGGGCCCGGCAAGCCGTTCGCGCATCCGTTGAACCTGGAACGCCTCAGCCAACATCTGTCCACCGACAGCCGCATTCTCGATCTCGGTTGCGGGTATGGCCGCTTGCTGGGATTGTTATTTGAGCGCGGTTATCGAAATCTGATTGGCTTCGATCTGGCGCCGGCGATGATTGCGTTGGCTCGCGAGAATTTTCCGGCGATTGAATTCCATCAGCTCGACTCCGCTCCGCAGATCCCTTTGGATGATGAGTCTGTGGACGCGACGCTGCTCTTTAGTGTCCTCACGTGCGTGCCGACTGATGAAGGCCAACGGGACATCGTGAAGGAAGTGCAGCGTGTCCTGCGACCGGGCGGACTCTTCTACATCAGCGACCTTTGGCTGCAGGACGACGAGCGAAACCGCGAACGTTATGCACGCGATGAGTCAAAGTATGGCGCGTATGGAGTCTTCGATTTGCCGGAAGGTGTCACGGTTCGGCATCACGACCCTCGTTGGATCGAAGAGCTGACGCGCGACTTTCAAACAGTTGCGCTTGATCGCCTGGACGTGCGCACGATGAATGGCAATCCCGCGAAAGCCTTTCAATGGTTTGGACTGAAGCAGATTTCTGATTAAGCTGGCCGTCAGGTGTCAGAAGCCCGACCGTAAGGGAGGGCAAGGAGAGATAGACAGGATTGACAGGATTAACAGGATAATTTTAGAGGGTGGCACCTTGCAGTCTGTTCTAATCCTGCAAATCATGTAAATCCTGTCTCATGTTCGGATGACTCTTCCGCTGAAAACTTCTTACCCGCCGATGGAAGCGAAGTCTGTCGAGCAGCTTCCCTCCGGTGACGCGTGGCAATACGAACCGAAGTGGGACGGCTTTCGTTGTCTCGCTTTCCGTGACGGCGACCGCATTGATCTGCAGTCAAAAAGTGGCCAGCCGCTGGCGCGTTACTTTCCGGAAGTTGCCGAAGCGCTGCTAAAGCTCAAGGCGAAACAGTTCGTGCTCGACGGCGAGATCGTCGTGCCCGTCAAAGGACAATTCTCGTTTGACGATCTCCTGATGCGGATTCATCCGGCAGCGAGTCGCGTTAAGAAACTGGCGCAGGAGACTCCCGCCAAACTGATCGTTTTCGATCTGCTGGTTGATGACCGCGGGAAGTCGATCGCGGATGATAAGTTAATTGCAAGACGTAAGAAGCTGGACGCATTCGCGAAAAAGTACTTTGCAAAAAACAAGTCCATCGAGCTTTCGCCGCAGACTTCTGATTTCAAAATAGCGAAAGACTGGCTGGCCGGCGCGGGCGTGGATCTCGACGGCGTCATCGCCAAGCGTTCCGACATGCCTTATCAAAGCGGCAACCGTCACGGCATGGTTAAGGTCAAGCGTCTGCGGACGGCCGATTGTGTGGTCGGGGGATTTCGTTACGCATCAGAAGGAAAGGTTGTCGGTTCATTGTTGCTCGGGCTTTATGACGACAAAGGTTTGCTGCATCACGTCGGCTTCAGCTCGAGCTTCAAAGCGGATGAAAAACCGGCGCTGACGAAAAAGCTCGAAGCGTTGATCAAGCCGCCAGGCTTCACCGGCAACGCGCCCGGCGGCCCGAGCCGTTGGGCCACCGAGCGCTCAGCCGAATGGCAACCCCTCGCGCCGAAACTCGTCTGCGAAGTTCGTTACGATCACTTCACCGGTGGGCGGTTCCGTCACGGGACGAAGTTTCTGAGGTGGCGGCCCGATAAGAACCCGGAACAGTGTAAGCTCAATCAAGTTAGGTAAGAGATCCTCCTCATCAGTGCTTTTTGAGGCGCGGATAATGCATCTCGATGTAAAACTCTTCAGAGCTCTTCAGACAGCCATACCATGATCTCGATCGATTCATATACGACTTGAGATATGGCCCACAGTTGATAGTTTGTAGCGCCGTCCGGTGCGTTATTCAGTTAAGGACACGTAGTTGACAGAGCGACCGTGGTAAGTAGACAAGGGGAGATCCAATCTCGCGTCTTGGTACTTAGTGATTCCACTTCCTGGATGCCCCCAGGATCGAAGCTTTCCCGGTCTGAAAAGTAATCAGACCACGGGTGAAGATGTAACCAACCGGAAACCTTAAAAAGTTTTTGGATTTATTGGCCCAATTACAGCCCTGAGACTCCCGCATCAGGAATATCGAACTTTGCGAAAGGAACAACGAAATGAAGTTCAGCATTTACCCATCTATTGGTATCGCGCGAGCTGGGAATGACCTGAAAGAATTTTATATCGGCTCGGAGATCCCTGGTCATCCCGGGTTCGAAGCGGACGGAAAGACGCTGGTACGGAAGTACAAAGTTGATGAAGATCAGATTAAGCGGCAAGCGGCGCGGTTCCGCATTTTTGAAATTCCAGATGACAACAGCACTCCTCGCGCTGCAAAACTGCCTGCAGGCGCAACGGTGGAGTGGACCGTTCATCTCGTCAACAAGAAAGCCGCGGTTGTCAGAGACGAAAACCCGCCGGAGGAGCCGCAGCGCCCGAAACTGGCGCCGAACTCAGCAGCGCTGCTAATCGATCCGCACCCACAAACCGTTGCCGGCGCCGATGCGGCCGCCGTGAAATTCGACACCGGTGAATTCATGAGTCGGCGTGTGCCTCTCGGCGAACTCCGCACCGACAAACAGCAGAACCTGCTGGTCCTCGGCGGATTCGGCTTTTCTTCATCCCCAACCAACAAAGGGCTTCCCAGTTTTTATAAAAACCCAGGGTGGCATGATGATCTCTCAGACGGTCCGGTTACAGCTCGTATTCGCTTGAAGGACGGGACCACGATCGCCAACATCGCCCCCGCGTGGGTAATTGTTGCGCCTCCGGATTTTGCTCCCGAGATCCAAGGTGTGGTGACCCTGTATGACATCATGCTGCAAGTTGGGATCGACAAGTTCGGGGTCAAACCGCCGACACAAGTTTCTTTCACGAATCATGTGTTTCCGTTGTTGCATCGCACTCGCCAACTTCGCTGGGTGAATGGGACTCCGAACTGGAGCAAGATCAGTGACGACTGGCCCGCACTGGCCGATGCCTCGCCGGCAGCCAGCCAACTTCGAGGTAAAAATGCAGAGTTTGTGCGAAACATTGAATCGGTCCTGTCGAGTTACAAGCTGACGAAACTGCAACAATCCTTCCTGGATGCATGGGTGGCGGGAAAGTTTCTTTCCGATTGGGCCGGCGTTCCGCAACCTGAAAACAAAATAACCGCTGCCGGACTGACTCGGGCCGCGCTGGATTCGACTGTCGGACAGGGGTTTTTCCCTGGGATCGAAGGAGGCATCGTGGCAAAGGATCCCACACTCTACAGCGCGCCATTCGATTTTCGTCTGGATCACGGCCAGGCGAAGCCAGGAGATCTGACGGCCCTCATGGCGGTGCCGTGGCAGGCCGACTTCAAAGATTGCGAAAGGAATTGGTGGCCGTCGCAACGTCCGGACGATGTTCGTCCAAACCCAAATGCGACGACGACGGTTCGCTGGGAACGGGGAGCCGATAGCCACATTCGCATGGTAAACAATTTTTCGCGGCTGGGTTTCATTACGGCCCAAAAGGATGCCCAGGGGAATATCGTCTTTGCTGAGGAGCAGCGCGCCCCGGGAATCCAGTTTGTATGAAGCATGCAACCGGGAATCGATTTCGACGTCGTGATAGTTGGTGGAGGACCAGCAGGTAGCGCCTGTGGAACTTTGCTTGCTCGGGAAGGCGCCCGCGTGGCCATCGTCGAAGCTGGTGATTTCACCAGGTTCCGAGTCGGAGAGACCCTTGAAGCATCCATCGGCCCAATTTTGGTGCGGTTGGGAATGTCCCTAAATGGAGCCGATTGGGGCCTTGCATCTGATGGCGTGGCTTCCGTCTGGACAGACTCCGGAATCCAAAAACGTCCCAGCATTCTCAATCCCTTTGGGCGAGCGTGGCACGTCGACCGTCGGGCTTTCGACCAAGCGCTCTTCGAGAACGCGGGCGCAGCGGGCGTCACTCTGTTTAAAAACTCGCGGGTCAGAGGAGCCCATCGGCGTTCGGGACGTTGGCATTTTTCGATTATTTCTGATGACGACGCTCTGCCGGCGACAGCGCCGATGGTGGTCGAGGCTACTGGCCGAACTACAAAATCGCAGTTCGCATCAAGTGGATCGAGACTGTGGCTGGATCGATTGCAGGGTCTGGCCATTCTCGGCGACGATAACTCCACGCCTCGGCAGAGGGGCTCGGCGCTGGTGGAGGCAACCCTGGACGGTTGGTGGTACTCAGCTTTCCTTCCAGGGCATAAGAGCCTCGCAATTTTCCTTACGGACGCCGACTTGTTGCCTCGCGGAAAAACAAATGTCGGCGCTTTCCTCAAGTCCCAGTTGCAACGGAGTTACCGAACCCGGGAGCGCTGTCCGTTTCTTGAAACGCAACTCAATTTCCCTTGCTGGCAAACATTTGACGCCAGGTCGAGCTTTCGGCGGGTCGCTATCTCTCACGGCTGCGTTGCTGCGGGTGATGCGCTGATGGCGCTTGATCCGCTCTCGGGACATGGTGTCGTTGATGCTCTAAAGTCGGGAGTCGAGATTGCCGAATGGCTCGTCAGTGGGCAATCTGACTCCCGCACCATTCCTGTCTGGGTTCAGCAGGCCTCCGCGAGATTCAATGAATACATAACGCAGCGATTGCGAATGTACGATGTCCCGCGGACTTGGACTGATTCAGCCTTCTGGCGACGGCGACGCCCTCAAGAAACAGCGGCGACAGAAAACTAGAATAGGTCCCAGACAGGTTGAAACATCAAGCGTGCTCACTGCAGCACGAAGTTGTACGTAATCACTCCCTGCACCTTCACTGGCTGTCCATTCAAAACCGTCGGCGTAAAGCGTGCGCGCATCGCGGCTTCTCTCGAGGCTGACGTTAGCATCGGATGCCCTGAGACGGCTTGAGCGGAGATTACTCTTCCCTGTTCATCTACCAGAATCTGAACATTCACCGGGCCTTGGATGCGAATCTGTTTGGCCATCGCCGGATATGCCGGCTGCGGCAAACTGATTACCTTTGAAATGAGCACGCCAGTGCTTACCCGGTGAGTGGTCGGTGGTTTAACCGGCACCGGTTCAGGTGGCTTCGTGTCGGTATCAACTTTGATCGCCGGTGCGCCGTTACCACTTGGGCACGTGGCGCAGTTCCCAGATATTGGAGGACCGACCGGGCCAGGATCGGATATATGCGGCGCTACTATCGCGTTGAACGGAGCCGGAGGAATAAGGTTGGGCGCCGAACTAATATTAGTGGGCGGATTGCGCGGATTACTTGGACTCTCATAAAGCACCGGGCGCGTTGGAACATTGGGCCCGCGATTTGTGCTGCCTGATTGTGGCCTTTGTACGGCCGGTCTCTCGCGTTCCCTAACGCGTTCGACGGGTGGAACCCACTGGAGTATTTCCAAACTACTGGTTTGCGCCTCTAGCTGCGCATCGTAGGCATAGACACTGGCTATGCCGGCCGCGAACAGAATCACCGAGTAGACAGCGACGGTGATGAGAAAGAACGAGCTGCGCCGCTTGAACTCTTTCACGTGCAACTCAGACTCGATTAGGTTGGTAAACATCTTCGCTCCTCCTGTCTGTCCGGTGCCATTCGGGTCGAAGAAGCTAATAGTTAGAAACCGAAGTTGTTGGATTGTTCCATGAGGCGGTGCCTTGTGCTAGTGCTTTGTGCTTGGACGTGCTGGCTGAATAGCGTGATGGACTGACGGTTCAACTCCGAAGGCACGTCAATTCCAAATTCCAAATTCCAAATTCCAAATTCCAAATTCGAAAGTACAAAGTCCAAAGTCCAAAGCACAAAGTCCAAAGCACGCTCCTTCCGCATTTGGACACTTTTCAGCATTTCCATTACGATAGCGCCGCCTTTCCAGCCCTTGCTTGCGAACCAGGAGGTCTCATGGCTACAGCAGCCCCCCAAGAGGAACTCAATCCATTTGAGATTGCCAAGCAGCAGTTCGATCGTGCCGCAGATTATCTCGAGCTTGATCAGTCTTTGCGCAACGTCCTGCGCAGTGCGAAGCGGCAACTCATCGTTTCGATTCCGGTGAGAATGGATGGCGGCGAGACGAAAGTTTTTGAAGGCTTTCGCGTACAGCACAACATCGCGCGTGGTCCCGCGAAAGGCGGCATCCGCTATCACCCGAACGTTACGCTCGATGAAGTAAAAGCCCTCGCATCATGGATGACGTGGAAATGCGCCACGGTGAATATCCCTTACGGCGGCGGCAAAGGCGGCGTGGTCTGCGATCCGAAGAGCATGTCAAAGAATGAACTGGAAAGATTGACACGACGATATGCGTTTGAGATCGCGCCCATCATTGGACCTGACCGAGACATTCCCGCGCCTGACGTTTACACCGATTCGCAGACGATGGCCTGGATCATGGATACGATTTCGATGGTCCACGGTCATACTGAACTGGGCGTCGTGACGGGCAAGCCGCTCTCGCTGGGCGGTTCACAGGGACGTCACGAAGCGACGGCGCGGGGCGCGCTCTACACATTGCGCGAAGCGTGCAAAGTTCGCGGCATGAGCTTGAAAGGCGCGCGCGTTGCGGTGCAGGGTTTTGGCAACGCCGGCTCGATTATTGCGCGGCTCGTCGCCCAGGATGGCGCTCGCATCGTCGCGGCGTGCGATTCAAAGTGTGGCCTGTACGCCGAAAATGGACTGGACATACATGCCGTCCTGAAACACAAAGAAGAAACCGGATCGCTGCAAGGGATGCCCGGAGTCAAAGAGATCGAACCAAACGATGTGGTTGAAGTTGAATGCGATATTCTTTGTCCGTCGGCGCTCGAGAACAGCATTACTTCGGCGAACGTCGGCAAGGTGAAAACGAAGATCATCGCTGAACTGGCCAATGGCCCAACCACGCCGGCAGCCGATCGCGTTTTCGAGGACCAGGGCGTTACCGTTATTCCGGACATCCTGGCGAACGCGGGCGGCGTCACTGTCAGTTATTACGAGTGGGTGCAGGATCAGTATTCGTTCTTCTGGAGTGAGAAGCGCATCAACCAGACGTTGGAAGATACGATGAGCGATGCTTTTCAGAAGGTGCACACCACCGCTCATCGCTACGGCACCGACCTGCGCACGGGCGCATACATCCTGGCGATCGATCGCGTGGCTGAAGCGACGCGGGTGCGGGGAATATTTCCATAGGAAGGAAACGAACTTTGAACTTAGAATTTTGTACTTTGACCGTCCTCTGATTAATCCATCCGTTTAGAGGCGGATGGCGGGCAGTAGCCCGCCTCTAAACGGGAACAAATCTTTATGTCCGATCAAATCACCGTCTACGAAAAACCAACCTGCACGAAATGCCGCGAGATGAATAAGTTTCTCGCCGAGCAGGGAATTGACTTCACCAAGATCAACTATTACATCGAGCCGTTGAGCGAAGAGAAGTTGCGCGAGCTGTTCGGAAAGATGAAGATGACGCCGCGCGAACTTTTACGTTCCAGCGAACCTGTCTATCGCGAGCTCGGTTTGAGCAAGAAGGATTTCAGCGATGATGAGATTATCGCGCTGATGGCCAAACATCCTGACTTGATTCAGCGGCCAATCATCGAGCGCGGCGATCGCGCAGTGCTGGGTCGTCCGACGGAAAATGTAAAAGACTTGTTGGGTTAAAAAGGGTGTTCCGCCGACGAGAAGAATGATGAAGCGTTTGAAAGCGGGAGCAGAAGCCCCTCGCTCCGTTAGGAGCGAAATGTCTATAGAACCCGATCAAAGAATAGAGCCACCAGCTCCTTTAGGAGCGTAATGCGAATGGCTCTTACATTGCGCTCCTAAAGGAGCTGCGGAATTTCGATACGCTTCAAGCTATAAACATTGCGCCCCTTGCGGGGCTGAAGAGATGTTCGAACTCAACCCTTAAGCCACGGCACGGACTTAAATTGACCCTAGCCGAGAACTTATGTCTATGAAGCGCTTAACACTGCTGTTTGGTTTGTTGTTGGCGTCGATTCCAGCGTCGGCCCAGCAGGTCACGAAAGAAATAACCAGCCTGGGCGGCAAGCCTCGCGCCTATTATCTGTTTGTTCCCGACAAGCTCACGAAAGATCGTCCCGCGCCGTTGCTCATGTTGCTGCACGGCTCCGGACGCAATGGGTTTTCACTGGCGGACAAATGGAAAGACCTGGCGAAGAAGGAAGGGATTATTCTGGTCGCTCCCGACTCTCTCAACTCAGCAGTGTGGTCGACTCCCGTTGACGGGCCTGATTTTCTTCATGATTTGATCACCGAGCTGCAGACGAAATACCCTATCGATGCTCGCCGTATGTATCTCTTCGGGCATTCGGGTGGAGCGTGTTTTGCGCTGCTCATGGCGCTGTTCGAATCGGAATATTTTGCGGCCACCGCGATTCACGCCGGCGCACTTACGAGCGACGATGAGGTGGTTGTCGAGAGGGCCAAACGCAAGATCCCCATTTACATCGCCGTCGGGACCGTCGATCAATCCTTCCCGTTGAAAGATGTCCGGGCCACGCGCGACCTGCTGAACAGCAACGGTTTCAATGCGCAACTGATCGAAATGCCCGGGCACGATCATTGGTATTACGATCTGGCTTCAAAGATTAATGCCGCAGCCTGGGTCTTTCTTAAAGATCAAAAACTTGCCGATGAACCTCGATACGTGAAGCACAACTTCAGATGACCAAAGGCTCCAACACAATCTTCCTCTGCCAGAACTGCGGTTATGAATCGCGCAAGTGGCTGGGCAAGTGTCCCGAGTGCGGCGAATGGAATTCGCTCGTTGAAGAGCGCGTCGTGACTACGAAGAAGGGCGCCGGCCGCGGCGGGTTTCGTGTGCGCGAGGCCAAGGCAATCGCCTATAACGAAATTGAGTCGCAGGACGATACGCGACTTACGTCGGGCGTCACGGAATTCGATCGCGTTTTGGGCGGCGGCATTGTTCCGGGGACGCTTGTGTTGCTTGGCGGCGATCCGGGAATCGGTAAGAGCACTTTGCTTCTGCAAGTCGCGGAGAAGCTGAGCCAGACCGGCGCCACAGTGCTCTATGTTTCCGGCGAAGAATCAGAACGGCAAATAAAATTGCGCGGCGAGCGGCTGAGGATTGAGGCGGCCAGTCTTTTACTCCTGCCGGAAACGAATCTGGAAAACATCCTGCGCGAAGTCGAGCGGCTGCAGCCGGGCGCGATCATCGTCGATTCAATTCAGACGACTTTTTCTTCCGACATAGAATCAGCGCCGGGTTCGATTTCGCAAATTCGCGAAGTCGCCGCGCAGTTCCTTTTGCTTGCGAAGACTCGTGGCATTCCGGTGTTTCTCATCGGGCACGTGACCAAAGAAGGATCGATTGCGGGGCCGCGCGCCCTGGAACACATCGTCGATACGGTTTTGTATTTTGAAGGCGAGCGTCACCACAATCATCGCATCGTACGCGCGACCAAGAATCGTTTCGGCGCGGCCAATGAAGTAGGCGTTTTTGAAATGACCAACTCCGGGTTGAGGCCGGTGGCGAATCCGTCGCAGATGTTCCTCGCGGAACGGCCCGCTGATGCCGCGGGATCGGTAGTGACCGCATGTGTCGAAGGCACCCGCCCGATGCTGGTAGAAATTCAGGCGCTGGTGTCGAGCTCGAAATACGGAACCGGACGACGCATGACTCAGGGCGTCGATCAAAATCGCGTGGCGTTGATGATTGCGATGCTCGAGAAGCGCGCCGGGCTGCAACTTCTCGGTGACGATGTTTTCGTGAACATCGCCGGCGGCCTGGAAGTTGACGAGCCGGCTGTCGATCTCGGATTAGTCACGGCGATCGCGTCGAGTTTTCGCAATCAGCCAATTGATGCGCACACGGCCGTCTTTGGCGAGGTCGGGTTGACCGGCGAGGTGCGCGGCGCGTCACAGGCTGCGGTGCGTGCGCGCGAGGTTCAGGCGCTCGGATTCAAAAAGATCGTGATGCCGTCATCGAACACATCTGGTTTGGAAAAACTGCTTGGACTGCGAGTCGTCGGTGTGCGATCGGTGGATGAAGCTTTGAGCGAATTATTCTGATCGCGGCGTGTCTTGGCGGCTTCGCCGCAGTACACGGCGGAAAGCCTCCGGCTTTCCGGTCGGTCTAAATCATTGATGGAGGCTTTGCCTCCGCAACATCTACGGAGGCGTAGCCTCTTAAAAAGTTTTTGGTCTCAGTATCGGTAAGCCATAGGCTTACCGCCATGTGCTGCGGCAAAGCCGCGAATATCAGCAGTACAACTTTGGTAATGCCCAAAAGAGGAGTGATCCGATGCTTAAGACTCTACGCGCGTCTTGTTTGCTTTCCATAGTTACGGCGCTTCTATTCGTCACGTCCGCCGGAATTTCAATCAACGGTCAGCGACGCGCGCCCGCCCCGCCTAACGATGCACTCAAAGCTCTACAGTTCCGGCAGATTGGTCCATTTCGTGGTGGGCGCGTGACAGCTGTAGCCGGGGTCGCTTCGCAGCCGATGGTCTATTACTTTGGCGGAACGGGCGGCGGCGTTTGGAAGAGTACGGACGGCGGCATCAACTGGGAACCGATCACCGATGGATCGGTTTTCGGCACGGGCTCAGTCGGCGCGATCGGTTTGTCTGATTCCGATCCGAACACGATTTATGTCGGCATGGGCGAGTCGCCGATTCGCGGCAACGTCTCGCACGGCGATGGCGTGTACAAATCGACTGACGGGGGCAAGACCTGGAAGCACGTCGGTCTCGATGACACGCGACAAATTGCGCGCATCCGGGTTCATCCGAAGAATCCCGACCTCGTTTACGTGGCGGCACTCGGTCATGTCTGGGGTCCGAATGAACAACGCGGAGTTTTTCGCTCGAAGGATGGCGGCAAAAATTGGGAGAAGGTTTTTTCGCGCGGCGCCAAAGCCGGCGCCATCGATCTGATTATCGATCCGACCAACCCGAGCGTCCTCTACGCAGGTTTCTGGGAAGTTTATCGCAAACCCTGGACGCTCGAGAGCGGGGGCGCGGGCGGCGGCATCTTCAAATCAACCGACGGCGGCGACACGTGGACTGAGTTGACGCGCAATCCGGGAATGCCGCGCGCGGTCGTCGGCAAAGTTGGCATCACCGTTTCGCCGGCGAACCCGGAGCGCGTCTGGGCCATCGTCGAAGCCGAAGACGGCGGCGTCTTTCGTTCCGACAACGGCGGCCGCACCTGGACGAAGACCAACGAGCAGCGCAACCTGCGACAGCGCGCCTGGTACTACACGCGCATCTACGCCGATCCGAAAAATGCTGACACGGTTTACGTGCTCAACACGGGTTTTTATCGATCGAATGACGGCGGGCGGACCTTCACGGGCATCGGTGTGCCTCATGGCGACAATCACGATCTGTGGATTGCACCGGACGATCCCAACCGCATGATCGAAAGCAATGACGGCGGCGCGAATGTTTCATTCAATGGCGGCCGCAGCTGGAGCGAACAGGATCAACCGACAGCCCAGTTCTATCGCGTGGCTTTGGACAACGACTTTCCTTATCACATCTACGGCGCGCAGCAGGACAATTCGACTGTGCGCATTGCCAGCCGCACGAGCGAAGGTGGAATCGGATTCAGTGATTGGTTCGACGTGGGCGGCGGCGAGTCAGGTTGGATTGCGCCTTCACCAAAAGATTCAGAAATTGTGTTCGCGGGATCGTACGATGGTTTGACGACCCGTTACGATCATCGCACCGGGCAATTGCGCGACGTGAATCCTTACCCGAACAATCCGATGGGTGGCGGCGCGAGCGAGTCGAAGTACCGTTTCCAATGGAACTTCCCTCTGCTGTTTTCGCCGCACGACGCGAACACGCTGTATGCGGCCGCGAATGTCCTTTTCAAATCGACTAATGAAGGACAGAGTTGGGAAATCATCAGTCCCGACCTGACGCGCAACGACAAAGCGAAGCAGGGTCCTTCCGGTGGCCCGATCACCAAAGACAACACGAGTGTCGAGTACTACGACACGATTTTTACCGTGATGGAATCGCCGGTACAGGCCGGCACGATCTGGACGGGCGCGGATGATGGGGTCGTTTACGTAACGCGCGACGCGGGGAAGAATTGGACGAACGTGACGCCGCCGAAAGAGATCATGCCGGAGTGGATTCAAATTAATTCGCTTGATGCATCGCCGTTTGACGCCGGCACAGCCTACGTTGCAGCGACGATGTATAAGCACGACGATTACAAACCATATCTTTACAAGACGAGCGATTACGGCAAGACGTGGAAGAAGATCACGAATGGCATTCCCGACGGCGCCTTCACGCGCGTCATTCGCGAAGATCCGAACAAGCGCGGACTGCTTTACGCGGGCACCGAAACGGGAATCTACATATCGTTCGATGACGGTGCGACCTGGCAGTCGCTGCAACTCAATCTTCCCGTGGTCCCTATCACCGACCTGGCAATTCATAAGCGGGAAGCAGAGCTGGTGGTAGCGACCCAGGGCAGATCGTTCTGGATCCTAGATGATTTACCTTTGATCCATCAGATGATGACAGCCGGTGGATTTAGAGCCGCCAGCGACACCAAGCTCTTCAAACCAAAAGAGGCTTATCGAATGGCCGGCGGTGGCGGTGGTCCTTTGCCGCCGACGGCAACGATTGGCAAAAACCCGGCCAGCGGCGCGGTGATTTATTACTCGCTCAAGGCAAAACCGACGACCGATCTGGTGCTGGAGTTTCTCGACTCGGGCGGCAAGTCGATCAATAAATTCACGACGCGACTTCCGCGCGGCGGCGGTGCCGCGCCGGGTCAGCCGGCGGGCGAACAGCCGCAAGCGGGTGGAGGCGAAGAAGGTGGCTTTGGCGGCGGCGCGCCCGCGCGCGCGACGACCGACGTGGGTCTCAATCGATTTGTTTGGGACATGCGTTATCCCGACAGCACTCGTTTTCCTGGAATGATTCTTTGGGCTGGTCAAACCCAGGGGCCGCGCATTGTACCGGGAAGTTATCAAGTTAAGTTAACTGTCGATGGCCAAACATTAACGGAGACATTTGAAGTCAAAGCTGACCCGCGTTTGACGACCTCTGCGGCAGACTATGCGAAGCAGCTTGATCTGTCTTTGAAGATTCGCGACAAGCTGACCGAAACGCACAACGCGATCATTCAGATTCGCGACGTGAAAAAGCAGGTCGATGATTTGATAAAGCGAGTTGGCCCACAGTCGAAGCCGATCGCCGATGCGGGCAATGGCTTAATCAAGAAACTGACCGAAGTCGAAGAGGCGCTTTATCAGACGAAGAACCAGAGCAGCCAGGATCCTTTGAACTTTCCGATTCGGTTGAATAATAAACTGGCGGCGCTGCTCGGAGTGGTTTCGCGATCTGAGACACCGCCGAACGATCAGTCGGCCGCGGTCTACAACGAATTAGTTGGGTTGATTGATGCGCAACTGCAAAGGCTGGGGCAGATTATGAAGACCGATGTACCGGCTTTCAATCAACTAGTGAAGGACCAGAATATTCCGGCGATTGTGGTGAAGCCTTAAGTACGCGCGCCTCCGGCGCGCCTAGCCTCTCGGGCAACGTGCGCATCGATCAATAACCACGGATAATGACCTTGGGTCGGTGAAGTCGACATGCCCAGGGCAAATTCCGCAAAGGTCATAATCAATGCGCGCTCCGGATCCAGCGATAAGGAAGTAATGGGCCGGCGCTTGAAGGAAGTTTTCGCTCTGAGCGGCGTAGAGGCTGATGTTTCGATCGCTCAAGACGGCGCCGCGGTTGCCGAACTCGCGCGCCAGGCTGCCCGCGACGATTCGAGGATAATTGTTGCCGGAGGGGGCGACGGCACGGTTAACGCAGTGGCCTCAAGCGTTATTGGCACAGAGAAAGAGTTGGGGGTCTTGCCGCTCGGCACGCTTAATCATTTCGCCCGCGACTTGGGTATTCCTCTCGACTTTGAAGATGCTGCGAAGAATTTGATCTCCGGCCGTCCCGTTAAGATTGATGTCGGTGAAGTAAACGGCCGCATCTTTCTCAATAATTCCAGTCTGGGTCTATATCCGACGATCGTTCGCGAGCGTGAGAAACAACAACGCCTTGGATCAGGGAAATGGCCAGCCTTCATTTGGGCGGCTGTGTCCGCATTTCGTCGCTATCCATTTCTTGATGTGCGCCTCGACGCCGGCGGCCAGCAGTTAGCGCGACGGACCCCGTTCGTTTTCATCGGCAATAATGAATACACCATGGAGCGCCTGGACATCGGTATGCGCGAATGTTTGGACCAGGGACAATTGAGTCTTTATATGACGGAATCGCACCGGTCGATGGGGATTGGTTCGACTGGCTCTGCGCGCGTTGCTCGGCCACCTTCGTGAAGACAAGGACTTTCTGGCGTTGTGCACAAAGGAAATAAGAATAACAACCCGGCACGCGCGCGTTCGTGTCGCACTTGATGGCGAAGTCGATATTTTGGAAACGCCGCTTCACTATCGGGTCCGCCCAGGGGCTTTGCGCGTAATCGCCCCGCGGAGCGAAAGTCAGTAAAAGGATCAAGAGTGCGGACGATCGTTCACCTTTCAGACCTGCATTTTGGACGCATTGATGAGCGCCTGCTTGCACCTCTCATCACGGCCACACACACAATAAATCCGAACCTGGTGGCCGTGTCAGGCGACCTGACACAACGGGCTCGTTCGCATCAATTTCTTGAGGCTCGCGCCTTTCTGGACAAACTGCCAAAGCCGCAAATTATCGTGCCGGGCAATCACGATGTGCCCCTGCATAATCTGTTTGCTCGTTTTCTTGGGGGATTGAGTAAATATAAGCGTTATATAACCGAGGATTTGCAACCGGTTCATTCCGACGAAGAACTTGTGGTCATAGGTGTGAATACAGCCCGTTCTTTAACTTTTAAGAGCGGCCGAATCAACGAACTCCAGGTTGCGCAGTTGCGCGCCAAATTGTGCGCGAGAGAGGACTACGTCAGTAAGGTGGTGGTTACGCATCATCCTTTTGACTTGCCGGAAGGCCATGATGAGCGTGACCTTGTCGGCCGGGCCCGAATGGCTATGACAACGCTGGCGGACTGCGGCGCCGATCTGTTTCTCGCCGGTCACCTGCACCTGAGTCACACTGGCCACACAGCCAAGCGTTACAACATCGCGGGACATTCGGCGCTGGTTGTTCAGGCCGGTACCGCCACGTCAACGCGAGGGCGAGGCGAGACAAACTCGTTCAATGTTATTCGAATTGATCACCCCAACATTTCTGTCAGTCGCTTTATGTGGCAGCCTGCCGTCGAAGACTTTGTCGCGGCAAGCGAGGAAAACTTTGAGCATACGAGCGATGGCTGGATTCGTGTTTGACAAGTCAGGATTCCCTTGCAATTAAGAAAAATAGTCGCGTTCCTGCGCGCCCGCCTTTCGCCCGAAGGGTTTCTGGGATTGCATCTCACACTCAGCATTATTGTGCTCGTAGTAGTGACGTGGCTGTTTGGCGCAATTGCCCAAGACTTAGTTACAGGCGATCGCAGTCTGATTGTTGACGCTCGCTTTAGTGGGTGGCTGCAAAGCCACGGCGGCGCGTCGTTGACGAAATTCATGCTTTTGGTGAGCGCCCTGCACGGCACGTGGGTCATCATAACCGCCACCCTCGCCGTGTGCTCATACTTGTGGGTCAGCCGCCTGCGCTTGTGGCTCCTGGCTTTTGGGGCCAGCGTCTTTGGGGGCATATTGCTGAACGTCTTATTAAAGAATATTTTTCAACGGCCCAGACCACGTTTGCTAAATCCCATCCTGAGCTTCGACACTTATAGTTTTCCCAGCGGACATACGCTGATGGCCACTGTCTTCTACGGAACCCTTTGCGCGCTGGTGGTATCGCGCACACATGCTTTCGGATGGCGGTTGCTTGCGATCACTGCGGGGGTATTGCTGGTAGTGTTGGTTGGATTTAGTCGCGTTTATCTCGGCGCGCACTACTTAAGCGATGTGTTAGCTGCGATGCTGGAAGGCATCGCGTGGCTAACATCATGTCTTGTTGCCGTTCGTTTGAGCCACCCGGAAGGCAAACTAACTTGATTGAAGCGGTACGCGCGCTCCGGTGCGCAATGACTGGAGCCAACCGTCCCGATTGCTCTTTTGTTCGTGATTTCTGAGAGGCAAGCGAGACGCTTGCGCTCCAGTCAGCACGCCGGAGGCGTGCGCACCTTATTTCTTAAACAGATTCGCGAAGGCCTGACGCGCGTCGGTCGGTTTTCCCGAAGAGGTTTCGCGTTCGATGACGGTGCGCGCGGAAAATAATTCGCAGGTGTTGCGGGCGCCTTTGTTCATGATGCGCGCAGTGATTGGTTTGCGGCATTCGAACCGAGCGCTCGGATCGAAGTAAACGCAGGTGCGGCACGTGTGCAGATCGGCATTGCACTTGGGACACGCACTATCAAAGCTGATCGCCGCCTGGACGATGGCTCCGCACGCGGCGCACTTCACCTTCTCTCCATAAGCCATCATCTTTGGCGAGCGCGGGCCTTCACGGTCCTGCGGCTTCTTTGGCGGCTGCGGTTTCGACCTCTCATCGCGCCGGCCATCGTTATCCATATAACCGCGCTGGCGGTATTTTCGGTCGTCGCTCATGGTTATTCCTCGTTGAGTGAAGAGCGAGCATCATAGGCGATATCCGAAAAGCCCACAACATTTTCAAACTTAAAGAGTGGTCACCTAATTTTCATCGTGCGGTTTTCTTTAGCCCAGGCGTTTACGCCTGGGGGGAAAGACGAGGCGCTATTAAGCCCCATTAATGGGGCTTTCAAAAATAACCCTCTTTCATTCCCAGGCGTAAACGCCTCGGCTACGGAAAAAGTGGGTCTCTCCTAATCCCTGAAGTTTGTGGGGACACTTATTCTCAACCCGACTAAAGTCGCTATTCTCACGGCCTTAACCGAAGTAGCAGGCCAAAAGTTAATCGGTGACGCGTGGCCCAAGGCATGCTAGAATGCGCGACATTATGCGGTTTGATGTCATCCTGATAAGACTAATCTTTACAGCGATTTTGGTCGCCGCAGGTTATGTGCTCCATCCCGTTCCCGGGCACAATCTTTTCTCTGCCGGGGCCGCCGGACTCGTCGCTGTGGCAATCATCTTTTTCGAGTTGCGCATCCGGCGCTCGTCGCTCAAGACACTAATCGGAGCGGCGGTGGGATCAATTCTGGGAATTGTGGGCGCCTTCCTGATTGGTTTGCTAATAATAATGCAGCCGGGGTTAGGCCACGAGACGAAGACCTTTCTGACGCTTTCGCTGGTCTTCTTCATGTCTTACGTCGGGTTGATGGTGGGCGCGGCGAAGGGCGACTATCTCGAGCTGTCTGCATTGGGCGGCATCTTCAGCGATAAAGCGGCCCGCCGCGATCTGAAGATCCTCGACACGTCGGTGATCATCGATGGACGCATAGCCGATGTGGCCGAAACAGGTTTCCTGACGGGCACGCTGATCATTCCGCAGTTCATCCTGCGTGAATTGCAGCAGGTGGCCGATTCTCCTGATTCGTCGAAACGCCAGCGCGGCCGGCGCGGCCTCGACATGCTGAATCGTTTGCAGAACAACTCTTCGCTCGACATTCAAATTGTCGAAACTGATTTTCCCTCGGTGCGCGAAGTCGATCTCAAGCTGATCGAGCTGGGAAAGCAGCTCGATGCGGTGATCGTCACGAACGATTTCAATCTGAATAAAGTCGCGCAGCTTCGCGGCGTGAACGTTCTGAACATCAACGAACTTGCCAACGCGCTGAAACCGGTCGTGCTGCCCGGCGAGGCGATGCGCGTTTTCATCCTTAAGGAAGGCAAGGAATACAACCAGGGCGTCGCGTATCTTGATGACGGCACCATGGTCGTGGTTGACAACGCGCGGCGTCTGATCGGAAAGAATGCCGACATCGCGGTCACCAGTGTCTTGCAGACGACGGCGGGCAAAATGATCTTTGGACGTATTTGCGATGAAGCCGAGAATGGCGGCAATGGCGAACGCCTGCGCCGGCCGCTGCGCGAAGTTAAGACGGCCCCTGCGATGACCCGCATTTCCGACACCGAAGGCTAGCCGCATGAACGTCGCGATAGTTGTCGCTGGCGGCAAAGGCGTTCGATTCGGCGGCGACCGGCCCAAACAGTTCCTCGAATTACGCGGGACCCCCATCATCATTCACACGCTGAGACAGTTTGAGCGTTGCCGAGAGATCGAAAAGCTCATAGTCGTTTTGCCCGCCGAAGAAACGGCGGGCTTTGTGTCTCTTGCCGCAGAATTCGACTTGAAGAAAATTTCGCGCGTCGTGGCGGGCGGTGAAACGCGCGCTCGTTCCGTGCGGAATGGATTGGAGAGCATCGACGATGCGGAGGTTGTCGCAGTGCACGATTGTAAGGCCGCTCGTGATGCCGGACGAAATCGACCGGGTGGTGCGCGCGGCGCAAACGAGCGGCGCCGCGATTTTGGTGTCGCCGATTGAGGACACGATCAAACAAGTCGAAGATGATCGCATAACCGGCACTGTATCTCGCGCGAGTTTGCGCCGCGCATTGACGCCACAGTGTTTTCGGCTCGAAATTTTGAGAAGGGCATACGAGCAGCTTGCCGATCTCGAATCAGCAGGTATCGAAATCACTGACGATAGCTTTCTGGTAGAGCGATTAGGCGTTGACGTGACGACGATCGAGGGCAGCCCGCGCAATATTAAGATTACCAGGGAAGAGGACCTGAAGTTTGCAGAAGCCTTGTTAGCGTCAGTGGTCAGTAGTCAGTAGTCAGTTGTTCTGCGAATTGAAAGTGTCCACGCAACTGACTACTGACAACCGACCACTGACAAATAGGTCATGTTCCGCATCGGCATCGGCAACGACACGCATCGCCTGGTTCCCGGACGGCCCCTGGTTCTCGGCGGCGTCATGATACCTTTCGAGCGCGGCAGCGAAGGCCACTCGGATGGCGACGCGCTCACACATGCGCTGACTGATGCAATTCTCGGTGCGCTGTGCGAAGGTGACATCGGCGTTCATTTTCCCGACACTGATTCGCAGTGGGAAAATGCCGACAGCATGCAGTTACTGGCTCGCGTAGTCTGGCTGGCGAAAGAGCGTGGCTACGAAATCGCTAACGTGGACACAACGGTTTCGCTGGAACGGCCCAAACTGCGCGAACACATTGCGGCGATGCGTGAGAACCTCGCGAAGACAATGAATGCGGACATTTCGGTCGTCAGCGTGAAAGCAAAAACTGCTGAAGGTCTGGACGCAGTTGGACGCGGTGAAGCAGTCATGGCCCAGGCAATTGTTTTGTTGCGGGCGAGCGATGCCGTGGAAGTTTGAATTCGAGTAGTTGTAGTTGATCAGAAGCAAGAGGATTCACCGCGCCCGCGCAGCGGGCGACAGATCTCATGAATAACGGGTGCAGAAAGACCGAAACATCTTCGACATCGCGAGACACCCAAGTTCTTCTTCAACGGCTATCTCCCACTTCGCGGGCTCCAATCAATTATTGCGTGTCGATCCTGGGGCTAACGCCCCCAGGCTTTATGCTGACGCCCGCTTCGCGGGCTTAATGAGTCAAACTACTTAGGATTATCAAAACTTAAAGCGTGCGACCACAGGACATCATTCGCAGAAAACGTGACGGCGCGGAACTCTCGCGTGACGAAATCGAGTTCTTTGTGCGCGGCGTGACCAGCGCCGAGATCGCCGACTATCAAAGCACCGCTTTGTTGATGGCGATTTTCCTGAACGGCATGAGCGACGCTGAGCAGTCCGCGCTGACGAACGCGATGCTGCACTCGGGCGAGATTCTCGACTTCTCAGACATCGACAAACCAAAGGCTGACAAACATTCGACCGGCGGAGTCGGCGACAAGACCTCGCTTCTGATCGCGCCGTTTGCCGCAGCCGCAGGCATTTGTGTGCCGATGATTTCGGGACGCGGCCTGGGCCATACGGGCGGCACGCTCGACAAACTCGAATCGATTCCGGGTTATCGTGTCGATCTATCGCTGAAGGAATTTCGAACGGTTTTGGATGTATCGGGATTTGCGATGAATGGGCAAACAGCCGAAATCGCGCCGGCGGACAAGAAGTTGTATGCGCTGCGCGATGCCACCGCGACCATCGAAGCGATCCCTTTGATTGTCGCCTCGATCATTTCCAAAAAAGGCGCCGCCGGGTTGGGCGCGATGGTGATTGACGTGAAGACCGGTTCCGGAGCGTTCATGCGCGAAGAAGATCGCGCGCGCGAGTTGGCGCGGGCGCTGGTCAAAACCGGAAACTCGCTCGGGGTTAAGTCGCAGGCATTGCTCACTGATATGAATCAACCTTTGGGCGAGGCGGTGGGCAATTCAATCGAAGTGCTCGAGTGCGTTGAATTGCTGCGTGGTGAAGTAAGCGAAGGCGCGCGGCCCGTGCTCGACCTGTCAATAGAACTTGCCGCGCGCATGGTGGTACTCGCCGGCATCGAATCATCTATCGACGGCGCGCGCGCGCGCGTTCATGATGTACATGAATCTGGCAAGGCGCTCGAGACTTTTCGCCAGAACGTCGAAGCGCAAGGCGGCGACCCCAGGGTTTGCGACGACCCGCGGCGCATTCTTCCGTTGACAGAGAATTCGTTTGAGGTAGAATCCCCGCGCCCCGGTTTTATCATCAAAGTCGATACGCAGGAGATCGGTCACGCTATTGCCGAGGCCGGCGGCGGTCGCGTTCGGGTTGAAGACAAGATTGATCCTGCTGTGGGGTTCCTGGCCCAGGTAAACATAGGCGCTGAAGTTAAAGGCGGAGCTGCCATCGGGACCGTTTTCTGCGGCGATAACGCAGTTGGTCAGCGAGCTGCGGCGCGCATTCAAGGGGCTTATCAAATCGGCGACGAGCCAGTCGCTGAGCTGCCGGTATTAATTAAGGAAGTGATCGAATGATGAGGATTTGGAGTGCGCCGGCAGAGCGAAGCGGCGACGGCGCTTTCGATTTGTTTGGAGTTCCGCCTTTAGGCGGCCTGAAGCAATTCGCTGTCTCAAAACGGGATTCCGATCCAAAGCGGCGTCGCCGCTTCGCTCTGCCGCCGCACTCCAAATTGGTGACGTTATGAAATTAAAGGTCGCTCTGACTCTGCTGCTGGTCTCCGCCCTCATTTTTGCTGGTCAGGCCTGTAACCGCACGAGTTATGGCGCCGATGACAGGTCGAAGATTCGCGTTGGCATCGTCTTTGACATTGGCGGTAAAGACGATCGCTCATTCAATGCCGCGGCATGGAGCGGAGTGAAGTGCGCTGAGTCGGGCCTGGAGCCGGATGGCAAGACGAGTTGCGGCAAAGCCTCGCTCGGAATTGTGCTGCGTGATGTTGAGCCGGGAAATCCGGTTTCGATTGAACCGGCGATGCGGGCATTTGCGGAACGTGGTTACGATCTGGTGATCGGCGTCGGCTTTGCCCAGGGACCGATCATGCAGTCCGTGGCGCGCGACTATCCGAACATCCAGTTTGCGATAATTGATGGAGTGATTTTTGAAGATGATGGCAAGACGCCGAAATCAAACGTGGCGTCGCTGGTTTTCAAAGAACACGAAGGTTCCTACCTGGTTGGTTTGATCGCCGGGATGACCTCAAAGACCGGGAAGCTTGGTTTCATCGGCGGCATGGACATCGGTTTGATTCACCGGTTCGAGGGCGGCTTTGAACAAGGAGCCAAGGCCGCGAACCCAAATATTCAAGTCATTCAAAATTATGTCGGCGTCACCGACGCGGCCTGGAACAATCCGGGAAAAGGGAAAGAGATTGCGCTGGCCCAAATCAGCAAAGGCGCGGATGTCATCTTTACGGCTGCGGGCAATTCGGGCCTCGGCGCATTCGACGCGGTCGAGCAATCCGGTAGAGATTCAACCGGGCGCGCCACGCATTTCGTCATCGGCGTCGACTCAAATCAAAACATGGTGAAGCCCGGATTTGTTTTGACCAGCATGGTCAAGCGTGTGGACAACGCCGTGTATGACATTGTCAAAGACGTGGTAAATAAGAAGTTCAAGGGCGGCTTTCACGTGTTTGGCCTGGACAGTGATGGCGTCGGGTACGTGATCGATAACCACAACCAGGCACTGGTTTCTCAGCAATCAATTCAAGCCGCTGAGGAAGCAAAGAAGAAGATCGTGGCGGGCGAAATCAAAGTAATCGATCGCATGAATCAGTGATCGGGGTACGCACGCTTCCAGCGTGCTCTTTTAGCCGGAGTGAGCACGCTGGAAGCGTGCGTACCGAAGACAAATGATCGAACTCCGCAACATTACCAAGCGCTTCGGGGCCGTGCTCGCAAACGATCGCGTGACGATCAAAGTCGAGCCTGGCACGATCCACTCGATTGTCGGTGAGAACGGCGCCGGCAAAAGCACGGCGATGCGCATCGCCTACGGTTTTTACACGGCTGATAGCGGCGAAATCCTGATCAATGGTCAGGTCCAGGAAATCCGCACGCCCCACGATGCGATCGCTAACGGCATCGGCATGGTCCACCAGCACTTCATGCTGGTTGAGCCGATGACGGTCGCGGAGAATATCGTTTTGGGCGCCGAGCCGGGCAGCGCAGTCTCGCTCGATTTGAAAACAGCATCGGCTGAAATCCGGAGAGTATCTGACGAGTTCAAACTCACCGTCGATCCCAATGCCACGATTGAGAATCTTTCCGTCGGCCAGCAACAGCGAGTCGAATTGTTGAAGGCCCTCTATCGCCGCGCTGAAATCCTGATTCTCGATGAGCCGACCGCGGTGCTTACGCCCCAGGAGGTCGATGAGTTTTTCGTAATCCTGCGCGGAATGCGTGATCAGGGCAAAACGATCGTCATCATCACGCACAAACTTTCCGAAGTGCTGGCTATCTCCGACAACGTGACCGTCATGCGTGACGGCAAGGTCGTGGGCAATGTCAAAACCAGCGAGACCAACGATGCGGAACTGGCGCGGCTGATGGTGGGCAGGGAAGTCCTTTTGCGCGTCGAAAAACCTGATGCGAAAGCAGGCGCCGCGGTTTTGAGCGTGAGTGGCCTCACCATCATGGGGCGCAACGACTCAAAGCGCGTGAACAATATTTCGTTCGAGGTTCGCGCCGGCGAGATCGTCGGCGTCGCGGGCGTCGAAGGCAACGGCCAGACAGAATTGATCGAAGCCCTTTCGGGATTGATTCCCGGCTCGCATATTACGGGGGCGATTACTTTTGAAGGGCGCGATATCACCAAGCTCGATGCGCGTCAGCGCAAAGAATTAGGAATTGCGCACGTTCCGGAAGATCGTCACCGGCGTGGGTTATTGCTGGATTTTAGTCTCGCCGAAAACACGATTCTCGGGGTTCATTACCGCAAGCCGGCCGTACGCGGAGACGGGGTGTTGTTGGATCAGAAAGGTATTCAACAACGGACTGAGCAAGTCATTCGTGATTTTGACGTGCGGCCGCCGAATGCGGCTCTGCCCGCGCGCGCGTTGTCCGGAGGCAACCAACAGAAGTTAATCATCGGCCGCGAGTTTGAGCTGCCGCCAAAACTTCTGCTGGTTTCGCAGCCGACGCGCGGCGTCGACATCGGGGCCATCGAATTCATTCACCGAAAGATCGTTGAGCTGCGTGATTCGGGTTGCGCCGTGCTCCTGGTTTCGGCCGAGCTGGAAGAAGTGACCGCGCTCTCAGATCGCCTGCTGGTAATTCATAACGGCGAGATCGCGGGGGAAGTTGATCCCAAAGTCACTTCGAATGATGAGATTGGCTTAATGATGACTGGTGGAAGATCTAATGCCGAATGATACAATCCAGTGACCGAAGAAGACTTGGTGCACAACATGAGCGCAAGGATTGATGCAGTTTTTGAAGGGGGTGTTTTTCGCCCTTTGGAGCCGGTTAATATTCCGGATGGTGAGTATGTTGCTATCACCATCTCCGAGCCGTTGACGACGCCTCCGTCGGTGATCGACGCCACCGAACGACAGCGTTTACTACAGGAACTCGTGCGCGAAATGAAGCAGCATCCACTTAGTGAAGACGCACAGCGGCTTAGTCGCGAACAACTGCATGAACGCCGTTGACACCAACATCTTGCTTTACCTGCATGATCCGCGCGATCCAATTAAGCAGGAAAAAGCAGAGCGCTTAATCACAAGTTTGACCGACGCAGTTTTGTTGTGGCAAGTCGCCTGCGAATTTGTCGCTGCCAGTCGCAAGTTAGCTCCGTTCGGGTTAAAGGAAGGTTCGCGGGCTTTGGACAACTAAGCTTCCCGATTGGCGCGTTGCAGACCGCGCTGAGCAGTTGATGCAGCACGGTTCGGTATCGTTCTGGGACGCAATGATAGTCGCGGCTTGCGTTGAAGCAGGCGTCACTCATCTTTACTCGGAAAACTTCGACAACTCCGTTGCTAGTAGTCAATTGACAGTGATTAATCCGTTCAAAGATTCCGCATCACACTTAACGTGACCGCATGAAACTACTTCGCGAAATCCTGTTTCCTCTGATTGCGGTGCTGGCTGCTTTCGTCGTCGGTGGCATCGTCATTCTGATTATTGGCGACAATCCGATTCAAACTTACAAAATTCTGATCGGTAGCGCATTCTCCTGGCCGGATGGAATAGGCTACACGCTTTTCAATGCGACGCCCTTGATCTTCACCGGGTTGGCGGTCGCCGTCGCTTTTCGCTGCGGTCTTCTGAATATCGGCGCGGAGGGCCAGCTCTACGTAGCCGCCTTTGCGGCGGCCTGGGTCGGCCTTAAGTTTGGATCGCCGGATGCCGGAAACACGGTTATCTCGCAATTCATCCATTTGCCGGCGATACTTCTGGTGCCGTTATGTTGTATTGCGGCGATGGTTGCCGGCGCGATTTGGGGCGGGATTCCCGGAGTATTGAAAGCGCGATTTGGTTCGCATGAAGTCATCAACACGATCATGTTGAATTTCATTGCGGTCGCGCTGCTTAGTTATTTCACGCAGTATCACTACAAAATTCCGGGCGACCCGATCATGCAAACCGCCCCCACCAGCCCGAGTGCTCATCTCATGACGCTGGGCCGGTTTATCCCGGGGCTCCCGGCGCGCATCCCTCTAAATCTCGCGTTCATTCTCGCCATAGTCGCTTGCATCCTCGTCTATGTGTTTCTTTGGAAGACGAAGTGGGGTTACGAAATGCGCGCGACGGGCGCGAACCCATCAGCGGCCGAGTACGGTGGCATTTCGATTCGCAAGCAAATTATTTTGGCGATGGCAATTTCGGGAGCACTCGCCGGCATGGTCGGTATCAACGAAGTCCTTGGCTACCGGCACCGTTACTACGACGGCTTCTCGGCGAACTACGGGTTCGTCGGCATCGCGGTCGCCTTGCTGGGGCGCAATCATCCGGTCGGAGTTTTTCTGGCCGCGATCCTGTTTGCCATCCTCTTGCGCGGGGGAATTTTTGTTGATGCGTTTACCATGCATGTTTCGAAAGACATCGTCGACATGCTTCAGGGAATCGTGATCGTTTTCGTCGCGGCCGAAGCCATGTTCCGCGGGCCGCTCAAGAAGTTTGGATTGATGAAAAGGGCAAAGATTTAAAGACAACTGGTCCAAGGATTGAATTGATTTCGTCCGCGAAGCGGACGCTTGAAAATAGCCCAGCGATTTATCGCTGGGGTCGATGGACAGAGGGAAACCTTTTGAGTCCGCGAAGCGGACGACAGATGAATGGCAGGTAATCTTCTTTTCGCTCGCTACGGAGTCTGTCGGGAAATCCCGTAGGGATGTAATGTTTATAGAAAGCTCGAGCCCATTGATCTCGGAGAGCCCATTTATGGGCGAAAGACGATTGGTTGCGCTCCTCAAGGAGCTAACAAGTCTCAATTGGGCCTGCCTATTCTATAAACATTTCACCGCTACGCGGTTTTTCCGACAGACTCCTCCGCGGGCTCGCAATGATCCGGGTAACCCTTACCCCGCACTGAAGTGCTGGGCTATTACCGGTCGTCCGCTTCGCGGACTTTCATAAGACATGCGCCAGATACTCACTTTCTCTTTGCTATTCTCGACGATTCGCATGGCGACTCCGCTCGTGCTGGCGGCGCTGGGCGGGCTCTATTCTGAAAGATCAGGCGTTATCAACATCGCCCTCGAAGGTTTGCTGCTCGCGGGAGCATTCACAGCCGCGTCGGTAACATATTACGCACACAGCCCCTGGGTCGGACTCGCGGCAGCGATTGTAGTTGGTGCTGCGGTCGCGGCGATTCTCGCCCTGGCATGTATTCGCTTCAAGGCCGATCAGGTTGTGACGGGCACCGGCATTAATATCCTCTTCATCGGCTTGCCCGCGGTCTTGAGCGGTGCATTGTTTCTCTCGAGCGGCTCTACGCCCCAGATTCCGAAAGAGAATCTGCTGCCCGAGCTTTCCAAATTTGTCCCCGGCTTCATTTCGCAATGGCGAATTTTCAGTGATGTATCAGTAATCTCGCTGCTGGCGCTGGTCGTGGTGCTGGTGACGGCCTATGTCTTGTACCGGACGCCTTTCGGATTGCGCCTGCGCGCCGTGGGCGAGAACCCCGAAGCCGCTGATGCCGCTGGTGTCGCCGTAATTCGTATGCGTTACATCGGGGTGATCTTATCGGGAGCGCTGGCCGGAATCGGCGGCGCCTACCTCTCGATTGGCCAATCGTCACTCTTCACCCGCAACATGGCTGCGGGTCGGGGATTCATTGCCCTGGCTGCTTTGATCTTCGGCAAGTGGCGACCTATGCAGACGATGCTTGCTTGTTTGCTGTTTGGTTTTGCCGATGCGTTGACAACTCAGATGCAGGGCGTCGCCAAACTGCCCTCGGGTGAAGACATTCCGGTTCAGTTTATCCTAATGCTTCCTTACGTCGTCACCATCGTCGTGCTGGCCGGTTTCATCGGCCAGTCCCGCGCCCCAAAAGCTCTGGGAACCCCCTATCAAAAGGAAAGGTAAGACTGTTAAGAGTTCAACCTTTAGGTTGTCATCGCAGTCATGGAGTCAGTACCGCAAGTAACCGGGTAGCAGACATGACCCGAATCAAGATTGCGAGGATGATTACCCGCTAACGCTCCCGGTACTGACCTCATCCCGACGCTGAAGCTTGAACTCTAAACCAGATTACTGTTGTAATGTCACAAGCTAATCAAATGTCAGCAAAAGCAAATCCTGCCGCGCTTTTTGAGCGTGCCGAGCGCGCGGCGAACTTTATTCGTTCGCGGGTGGAACGCTCGCCCGCGGTAGCAATCGTTTTGGGCAGTGGCCTGGGCGCATTTGCCGATGACCTGGCTAACTCGACCGGTATTCGTTACGACGAGATTCCCGGCTTTGCGCAGGCGACCGTGGAAGGTCACGCGGGACGTCTGGCGGTGGGCGAGTCAGAAAACGTGACAATTGCAGCCATGCAAGGTCGCTTTCATTTCTATGAGGGTTATTCGCTCGAAGACGTCACGTTTCCCATTCGCGTGTTGAAGTTGCTCGGTGTGCGAACTTTGATTTTGACCAACGCCGCCGGTTCGCTGAACACTGAGTTCACACCCGGATCGCTGATGGTCATCAGCGATCACATAAATCTGATGGGCGTGAATCCCTTAATTGGAGCAAATGACGAGCGCTTTGGGCCGCGCTTTCCCGATCTGACTTCGACGTACGATCCCGGTTTGCAAAATATCGTAATCGACGAAGCAAAGGCTATTAACGTCGACTTGCGTCGCGGAGTGTACGCTGCTTTGTCCGGTCCCAGTTATGAAACGCCGGCTGAGATTCACATGGTGCGCACCCTCGGCGCCGACGCGGTTGGGATGAGCACGGTGCCGGAGGCAATCGTGGCGCGGCATATGGAGATGAAGGTGATCGGCATTTCGTGCATCACGAATTTGGCCGCAGGTGTTTCGAATCGTCCCGTGGACCATAGTCAGGTGATCGCCACCGGAGAGCGTGTCCGCGAGCAGTTTACGGAATTGATAAGGCGGGTCATCGCGAGACTTGATTGAGCTTTGTCAGTGGTCAGTAGTCAGTTGTCAGTTGTAACAGAAACTATCTCAGAATTAGCTGACCGCTGATAACCGACAACCGACAACCGACAACTGACCACTGATTTATTTATGATTATCGGCATCTGCGGCGGAACAGGTTCAGGCAAGACGACGGTGGCGAACCGTATCCTGGAATCGGTGAGCGCGGACGAAGTGGTTTTCATTCAGCAGGATCTTTACTATCGCGATCTCAAAGACATGCCGCTTGATTATCGGAACGCGGCGAACTTCGATCATCCTGACGCTGTCGATAACGAGCTGTTAATCAATCATCTGAAAAAGTTGAATGCCGGCGAGCCGGTCGAGTTGCCCATCTATGACTTTCGCACGCACTCGCGGCTGGCGGCCACGACGCCGATTTCGTCAAAGCCGATCGTCATTGTCGAAGGCATCCTGATTTTTGCCGAGCCGCGCCTGCTCGAGCAGATGGACATCAAAGTTTTCGTCGATACGCCCGACGACATTCGTTTTATTCGTCGCCTGCGACGCGACATCGCCGAAAGGGGACGCACGCTTGATTCAGTCATCGAGCAGTACGTCGCGACCGTGCGCCCCATGCATATTCAATTCGTCGAATCGTCCAAACGATTTGCCGATGTCATTATTCCTGAGGGTGGTCATAATCTTGTGAGCATTGATTTAATCAGCGGAAAGATTCGCGAGAGACTGGCCAGGTCTTTTGAACCTGTTGGAGGCCAGAGTTGAGCGAAATTGATAATTTGATCCAGATTGCCACCGAAGCGCGTCTATGTTCGCTGGCGCCGTTTTCCAAATTCCTGGTGGGAGCCGCGTTACGAACGACGGAAGGAAAAGTCTTTAAGGGTTGCAATATTGAAAGTGCGAGTTACGGTTTGACCGTTTGTGCCGAGCGCGTGGCGATTTGGAAAGCTCTGTCTGAATGTGAGCGAGACTTTACCGATCTTGTCATTGTCGTCGATACCGAACAACTCACGCCGCCGTGCGGGACCTGCCGGCAAATAATCTGGGAGTACTGCAAGGACGCGAAAATCACGCTCGCGAATTTAAAGGGTCAAAGCGCAGTGGTCGACATCCGGGAGCTTTTGCCAAAGGCGTTCGACGCGAGATTTTTGAAAGAGACTGGTCGAACAGAATAGAGTCGCGCTTTGCGGCTTTGCCGCAGCACAGTGCGGAAAGGCTCTGCCTTTCCGGCGGACAACCAAGAAAACTTGCTGAGGCTACGCCTCGGCAACATCGGCGGCGTAGTCGCCAATCAAAAAAATACGTTGACGGTAAGCCGAAGGCTTACCGCACTGTGCGGCGGCAAGCCGCAACTAATGGAGTCAGATAAATTCTATGCGGCAGTTCACGTTGCGATCATTAGCCCTCACTAGTCTGCTCGCTTTTACGTTCGTCCCTAACCCTGCGATGGCCCAGCGCACGAAATCGAAAGTGGACCTGATCATCAAAGGCGGCACCATCGTCACGATGGATGGATCACGCCGCGTGATTGAAGACGGTGGCGTCGCCGTGAAAAGCGGCCGCATCGTCGCGGTCGGCAAGACCGCCGAGATTGATCGCAGCTACGCCGCGCCGGAAGTCCTTAACGCCGCCGGCAAGGTGGTCATTCCCGGCCTCATCAACGGCCACACGCACGTGCCGATGACGCTGTTTCGCGGCATCGCTGACGATTTAGATCTACAGGAGTGGCTCACGAAATACATCTTTCCCGCCGAAGCCAAAAATGTCACTGAAGATTTCGTACGCGTGGGCACGCGGCTTGGCCTGGCCGAAATGATTCGCAGTGGGACGACGACCTACTGCGACATGTATTACTTCGAAGACGCGATTGCCGATGAAACTTTCAAAGCCGGCATGCGCGGCGTCCTGGGCGAAACGGTGATCGATTTCCCGGTCGCCGATAACAAGACCAACGCCGAAGCCATGGCCTATGTCGAACGCTTCGTCAGTCGCTGGAAAGGGAATCCGTTGATCGTCGCGGCCATTGCTCCGCACGCGCCCTACACTGTTTCGGAAGAACATTTGAAAGCCGTGCGGGCCTTTTCTGATCGCACCGGCGCGCCGATCGTCACTCACATCTCAGAAACGAAGAGGGAAGTTGACGACAGCATCAAGGCCAAAGGCACGAGCCCCGTCGAGTATCTCAATCGTTTCGGCTTTCTCAATGATCGCGTGATCGCGGCGCACATGGTCTGGCCAACTGATGAAGAACTAAGCATCCTGAAGAAAGCCGGCGTCGGGATAGTTCACAATCCACAATCGAATATGAAGCTTGCGTCCGGCGTGGCGCCGGTGCCGGAAATGCTGAAAGCGGATATGGCCGTTGGCCTGGGCACGGACGGCGCAGCTTCGAACAACGACTTGAACCTGTGGGAAGAAATGGACACGGCGGCAAAGCTGCATAAATTAATTAGCAAAGATCCGAAAGTCCTTACGGCACAGGAAGCTTTTGAGATGGCCACGGTTCGCGGCGCGCGCGCGCTGCATCTCGAAAAAGAGATCGGCTCAATCGAAAAAGGCAAGCGTGCTGATCTCGTAATCGTGGCTCTCGACGCTTTGAATCAGACGCCTTCCTACAACGTTTATTCCGACCTCGTTTATGCGACCAAGGCCGGTGACGTTCGCACCGTGATCATCGAAGGCCGCGTGGTGATGCGCGACCGCCGCTTGCTGACGCTCAACGAAGAAACGATCAAAGTCGACGCGCGACGTTATCGCGAGCGAATAGTAAAGAGCGTCGGCGTCAAGACCCTGCCGGAAGAGTGAGCGCCACGGCTTTGAAGTCAGTACCATCCGCGTGAGCGGATGGGGTAACCTGATCCCACCCGCTCACGCGGGTGGTACTGACTGTGCTAGCTAAACCCGCAGGATGATCTTCGCGATCGTGAAATAAATAACCAGACCCGTCGCATCGACAAGAGTTGTAATCATGGGCGCCGACAGCACCGCCGGATCCACTCCGACCCGCTCAGCAGCGATTGGAATCAACGAGCCGACCGTTGTTGACCAGACGCAAATCGCTAACATCGTAACCGAAACAGTTAGAGCCAAAGGTAATGGCGCCTTCCAAAGCAACGCCTGACCAAACGCCACGGCCGCAACCATCAGACCGACAACTAATCCGGTGGTTGCCTCGCGCAGCACCACGCGCCACGCGTGTTGCACTCTTACCTCTCCCAGCGAAAGACTGCGAATCACTGTCATGACGGTTTGCGCACCGGCGTTCCCGCCCGTTCCGATCAAAAGCGGAATGAAAAAAGCCAGCGCGACGACGGCGGCGAGCTCGTCTTCGAAACGGTGCAGCACCGCGCTCGTGAGTGTGCCGGCGACAAACAGAAGCAGCAGCCAGCCGATGCGCTTGCGCACTACCTGCAGGATGGGATTGCTAAAGTAGGGTTTATCGAGCGCCCCCGGTTCGACACCGGCCATGCGCAGGATGTCTTCGGTGCCTTCTTCAATCAGAACGTCGACGACATCATCAACGGTGACAAATCCAACGACGTTCCCGTCCTTTTCCAGCACCGGCACTGCCAGCAAATTGTATTTGCTGATTTTCTTTGCGACGTCCTCTTGATCATCCAACGCGTTGACGGTCACCGGTTTCTTGCGCATGACATCGGTGACTGGAGTTTCCAGTTCGGCCATCACCAAATCGCGCAACGAAAGCGAGCCGAGCAATTGTCCCGTGCCGGGTTGCATCACGTAACAGGCATAGATTGATTCTTTCTCGCGGGCGACTGCCCGAATGTGTTTGAGCGCATCACGCACGACCATTTTGGGATCGATTTGCACGAACTCAGTCGTCATAATCCCGCCGGCCGTATGCGCAGGGTATTGCAGCAGGCCTTCCAATTCTTTTCGCACTTCTCCGGTCAGCCGCGGCAGGATCAGATGCCGGCCGTGGTGACCCATCTTCTGAACCACGTCCGTCCGTTCATCAGCCGAGAGTCCGGAAAGAATTTCAGCGGCCCGCGCCGGTTCGAGTTTTTCCAGGATCGCCGCGCGGCGGCGCATGATCGGATCGTCGAAGAGTTCAATTGCCCGACTCGCCGGCAACATGGAAACAACTGTGGCCGCTTCCGCCAGAGTCAATTGATTGATCAGGTCGGCTAAATCGGCAGGGTCCAGATCGGCCACTATGTGACTGATGCCAACCATGCTCTCATCGAGCCGCGTGTGGATTCGTTCGAGAAGTTGCTTAGGGTCTTGTATCGGCACGGCCGCACCTCTTTGAGAACGCGTAGCAGAGCGTCCTTACTTTATTCTTCTCTGGCAAGAAGCGGTAGGTTGGAAGTGAGGATACTGGAGGTCAGTACCACCTGCGTAAGCAGGTGGGATCAAAGCGCAAGTTGAGTGATTACCTCATCCGCTCACGCGGATGGTACTGACTTCATGCAGCCCGGCCGTTAACATTTTTCAAATGATAAGGCACGCTGGTAACTATCACGTTCGGCTTGAAGAGCAATGCGCCTTTCAGCAATAGCGAACTCTGATTATGCAAGAGATGTTGCCACCAACGCGCAGGCAGGAACTCCGGCAGGACCACTGTGACCATTTGCCTGGGGTGCGCTTTCATGCGGCGATCAACGTAACGCGTGAGCGGCCCGATCAGGGAACGATAGGGTGAGGCGATGACCACCAGTTCGATACCTTCTACCCAGGTGCTCCACTTCTCGCGAAGTTTCTGCGTCGCTTCGTCGTCAACATTGATGTAAAGCGCGGTGACGTGTTCCGGCGCGATCGTTTTGGCGTATTGCAGCGCCCGCAACACACCGCGATGGATGCCGGAAACGGGCACAATCACTTCGTGTCTGATCGCGTGCAGTTTCTCGAGACCCTCGGTCGTTAATTGGGTCGCGACATCCAGATAGTGACGGTGAATCGCGCGGAACAATGCGACCAGGAGCGGAATGATCACCACGACAATCCACGCGCCGTGCATGAACTTGGTGATTACCAGCACAACCAGGACAACCAGAGTCGCAGCCGCGCCGAGGCCATTAACGACAATTGATTTCTTCCAATGCGCAGCTTCTTTCAGTTGGGCTCTTAGATCGATCCCGTTGTCTTGCGGCGAGGGCGCAGTTTTTTCCTGATCATTTCCGGAAGCAGCCGCGCGCCTTTGGTGCCACATGCTCCCCGCCTTCCACCAATGCCTGACCATGCCGCTTTGTGAAAGAGTGAATGAAAGGAAAACGCCGACCGCATAGAGCGGGATCAGGCGGCTGGTGTCACTGCTGAACGCAACAATCAAGACCGCTGAGAAAATCGCGAGAATAATAATTCCATTCGAGAAAACCAGTTTGTCGCCGCGCGTGGCAAACTGCCGCGGCACAAATCGATCACGCGCGAGCAGGCTCGCGAGGCGAGGGAAGTCCGCGAACGAAGTATTCGCGGCCAGGATCAAAATCAAAGCCGTCGTGCCCTGGATGACATAGTAGAACCAGGACATGCGGCCGGTGAAAATGATGCGCGCGAATTGGGAGATAACCGTCTCGTTCTCGCGCGGATGAACCTGATAGAGATAGGCCATGATGCTGGTCCCAATGAACATCGTGGCCAACAATGCGGCCATCCATGTCAGCGTGGTCGCGGCGTTGCGGGCTTCCGGTTGCTTGAAAGCGGGAATCCCATTTGAAATCGCTTCGGTTCCGGTTAGCGCCACGCATCCGTTTGAAAATGCTCCAAGTAAAAGAAACAGACTAAGAGGCTGAAGGTGATAGCCTTCTGCCAGTTTCAAGTCTTCCGCTGGACTCGCCGCCACGGCGGCGGGATCAAGAAAGTAATGAAGAATTCCATAGCCAATCATGAACAGGAAACTAATCACAAACGAGTAGGTGGGGCCGGCAAAGAGCGCGCCTGACTCGCGCACACCGCGCAGGTTGGCAATCGCGATCAGCAAGGTCAGACCGAGACAAAGAAACACTTTGTGATTATCAAGCCAGGCCCAGCTTGTCCCCTGAGCCGCGGACGTGATGGCTGCAACTCCCGCTGAGATAGAAACCGAAACCGTCAGCACGTAATCAACCAGCAGCGCGGCGGCGGCGATCAACCCGGCTGTGGTCCCCAGGTTTTCTTTGGCAACAATGTAAGCGCCGCCGCCCGAAGGGTAGGCATGAATAGTTTGGCGGTAGCTGATCGCGACTATCGTGAGGACCACCGCAATTACCAAAGTGATCGGCACGATATAGTTGAAAGCGTTTGCCTGGCCGTACGCATAAGCTATGGCCAGCACGAGCAGGATTTCTTCTGAGGCATAAGCCGTCGAAGACAACGCGTCCGAAGCAAACACCGCGAGACCGGTCTTCTTCGTAAGCCGCTCATGAATTGCCTGCGCGGTCTTCTTTGCTTTACCAACCAACAGACGCTTCAGCGTATAAGCCAAATTCAAATCTCCTTATTTACTCGTCCAACGGATTGCCAACATGATTTCTTCGGCATCACATTCTTCAATCCGGAATTTGTTATCCGGCGGACACTCGCCGTGCTGCCAAATGTGATTCGCCAGTTGCCGCTCAGCGCAGCAAATCCAAAACGAACTCTGCGCGTGTACACGGCCGCGCGTGCGCAGGTGTATTTCGAAAATCACGCTGTCGGACACGTCGGCCACGATTTCGCACTCGAGTCCCCGCGGCGTGGTTACCAGAAAGTGATATGGCCTCGCGGAAGGAGCCTGCATCCCGTCCCATTCCCACTGACGTACGATTGCGAATCCGTTCTCAGTCAGCAGTTCAACGGGCCGAGCGCGCGCCGCATTTTCATCGGGCCAATACTTTTCACTCTGAGCACTCATCACTCACTAGCGACTCTTAAGTCGCCAGGATGAGCTTAGAAGGGAAGGCGTAAGGATGGAGTAAGAGGTTCGTAAAGAGTTCGTAAAGACGAAAGTGGCACAGACTTCAGTCTGTGATTTTCGAAATACCGGGGTGCGTAGTAGCTCAGATTTCGGCTGTGATCGATTTAGAAGCGGCACTACAGACTGAAGTCTGTGCCACTAATCGGGCGTATTCACTGCCATCGGTTCGGTTCAGCCTCCACAACGCATAGCCCCAATAAACAGCGTAAACTCGATACAGCAAGTACGGCAGTAACGACCACGCGGCCACTCTGTCGAGCCCAAGTAAGCAAATGAACAAAGCAGCGTCAAAGACCGGGGCCACGCTACCCGCCACGAAAGCAATAAATAGTTTATGGGCGCGGAAGAAAACATAATTCCAGAGCGCATTTGCGATCATCATGAACACAACGAGACTCACGGTGGCAGGTCTCAATATTGAATCGGACTTGAGGGTAAGAATGCGATAGAGGACAAAGAAGAAGGTTGCGTAATAGCCAAGACCGATTATGTACCATGCCCAAAGTGGGAGAGCATAAGCAGGCGAGCGTAGCGTGGCAAAATACGCCTTTACATTATTCCCGGCGCACACACCTTCCAAGGCTGCGGCTAACACGCATACGGCGAGTGAAATAAATAGCGCATAGCTATTGACCATTGGATAAAAGCCATTTGCTTTTTTAAGCGGCTATTATCCTTACTTCATGGACAAACTAGAAGGCCGGATCGTCTAATCACTTCCCATGAGTGTTGTTTCGCAAAATCCGGCGCCAACGCATGCTGAGTATTGAACAAATTGAAGTGTTGTTGCTGGTCGCGGCGATCGTCGCCATGCTGGCGCGAAGGCTGCGCGTGCCTTATAGCATTGGCCTGGTCATTGCCGGCATTGGGTTGGCGCTCCTGCCTTTCTCGCCCAGAATTGAGCTGACCAAGCAACTAATTTTCACAGCGTTCCTGCCGCCGCTTATTTTTGAAGCAGCCATTCATCTGCGTTGGCGTGAGCTGCGAAAAGAGTTACCTGTGATTTTAGTGCTGGCCACGGTGGGGGTGATTGTGTCAGTCGCTGTGACGGCAACCGGAATGCACTATCTGGCGCGCTGGACCTGGATGGCCGCGCTGATCTTTGGAATCTTGATCGCCGCAACCGATCCGGTTTCAGTGATCGCGACTTTCAAAGACACAAAGGTCACGGGCCGGGTGCGTTTGCTGGTAGAGGCCGAGAGTCTGTTTAACGATTGCACCGCCGCGGTCGCTTACACAGTCATCCTTGCCTTTGCCGCGGGACAAGGTCTGGGCCCGACGGGCGCCGTAAAGACGCTGGTCATCGTTGTCGCCGGCGCGATTGTCTGCGGAGCTTTGGTCGCGGGAGTGACGCTCTTGCTCACAGGGGCGACCAATGATCATCTAATCGAAGTCACATTCACAATCGTCGCCGCCTACGGATCGTTTCTGCTGGCGGAGCACTTTCATCTCTCAGGGGTACTCGCGACTTTGACCGCGGGATTGATAATCGGGAATGTCGGACACCTGGCTATCTCTTCGAAGTCCCGCGAAGCGGTCGTAGATTTCTGGGAATACGCCGCGTTCTTCGCCAACTCTTTGATCTTCCTGCTCATAGGCATCCGCGTGGCGCTCCAGAGTTTCAGGACTTTTCTGATATCGGCATTCGTCGCTGTGGTGCTTGTCATCTTTTCTCGAGCGTTAGCCATCTATCCTTTGTGCCTTATTTTTTGGCGCTCGAAGCTGCGAGTTTCGCTCCGGCATCAGCACATTTTGTTCTGGGGAGGATTGCGGGGCGCGTTGGGACTGGCTTTAGCTTTGGGATTGCCACCTGAAATCGCCGGCCGTCAAGAAATCATTGCCGTCGCCTTTGCAGTGGTTGCGTTTTCGATTCTCGTGCAGGGATTAACGATTACGCCGTTGATGCGACGGCTGGGCGAACTTCCGTCTGAATCTTGAAGAGCCTTATATTCATAACTTTTGATTGTTTAGAGCGCGGACTTGTCCGCGCGGCGGCACAAGTGCCGCCTCTAAACAAATCAAAAGCTCCCAGGATTCGCGTTAGGAGCTTGAACTAGTCCGCATTGAATCTGTAACCGATCCACGGTTCGGTGAGAATAAAGCGCGGGTTTGAAGGGTCGAGCTCGATCTTTTTTCGCAACTGTCCGATGAAAACCCGCAGGTATTCCGTCTGCCCCGTATAATCGCCGCCCCAAACGGCGCCGAGCAGGGAATGATGAGTTAAGACCTTGCCGGCATTCCGCACGAAGTGCGTCATCAGCTCGAACTCTTTCGGAGTTAGACGCAACTCACTTCCCGCCTGCGTAGCGGTGTGGCCATCGAGGTCAATTCGAAAATCACCAGCTTCCAGAATTCGCGCATCGGAATCTGTAGCCGGCTTGCGCCGCAGCGCTGCGCGAATTCGCGCCAGCAGCTCATCCATGCCGAAGGGCTTGGTCACGTAATCATCCGCGCCGGCGTCCAGGGCTTCGACTTTGGTTTTCTCCTCGCCGCGTACGGACAGAACGATGATCGGTACCTGCGAAGTCGCGCGCAGGCGACGGCAGAGTTCGAGACCGCTCATGTTCGGCATAGCCAGGTCGGTGATTACCAGTTCGGCCGGCCAATCATGAAACGTCTGAAGCGCAAAGTTGCCATCACCCGCGACGCGCACGTCGTATCCCTTCGTGGTCAAACTGCGAAGCAGCACGCGCGTAAGTTGCGGCTCGTCATCGACAACGAGAATGCGTGGTTTTGATTCCATCACAATTGCTTCTCTGTGCTAACTCTGTGGTCCTCTGCCTCTATGGTGAACGTGCTTAGGAAAAACTTCACCACAAAGGCACAGAGATCACCCAGAGAAGCTCAGAGTTCTCTCTTTCCGACATACTCCTAATTTGCGGGCGTTAGAGTACCAACTTTAGTTGGGCTCTTTCTCATCATTAATAAAAGCCCGACTGAGGTCGGTACTCTCACGCCTGTTCACTCAAGTAATGTCATCGTTCGTCGGGAGCGTAACCACGAATTTTGCTCCCGTGCCGTTATCGGCGTCGTCAACGCGGATCGTTCCGCCGTGCGCGTCGACTATGCCGCGAGCGATTGCCAATCCCATGCCGGTCCCCGAGGTTCGGTCGCCGGTGTCACCATCGCGCATAGCGCGAAAGAATTTTTCGAAGACTCGATTGCGCACTTCGGCGCGGAGCCCCGGCCCTTGGTCTTCGACACTCAATAAGATCCCTTCATCTCCGGGCCTGGCGGCAACCCGAATCGGCGAGCCCGGCGGTGAATACTTGGCCGCATTGTCTACCAGCGTATAGATGACTTCCGCAATCGCCTGCTCGTCGACTTTGATCGAAGGCAGTTCGTCTTCAATCCACACTTCCATCTGGTGTGACTGCGTGCGCGGCTCTGCGCGCCGCAAAGCCATGGTGATGATCTCATCGATTTGCGTCTTTTGCAGACGCAAATGCATTTCGCCCGCATCGATGCGCGCAAGTGTGGTTAGTCCTTCAACAAATCGATCGAGACGATCAGCCTCTTCATCGATTACCCGCAGCATCTCTTTGCGGCCTTCCAGGTCCAGGCGCGGCTCGGCGTTGTTTCTTTCACCCGAATACAGATCGTCGAGCAAGGTCGTCGCCGAAGCCTTGATCGAAGTCAGCGGTGTTCGCAGATCGTGTGTCACTGCGTCAAGCAGCGCAGACTTCAAGCGCTCGCTTTGTTTGAGGGCTTTTGCCTGGCTCGATCGTTCGAACGAATCCTGCAGCTCATAATACAGACGCTCAGCTTGAGCTTTAGCGGCTTCTGCTTCTTCCGCACGCCGCTTCACACGTCCTGACAATTGTCCGACAGTGATCGCGGTAATCATGAAAGCGATGAAAGCAATCCAATTATGAGGGTCACGAATCGCGAAGGTGCGGAAGGGCGGCAGGAAGAAAAAATTGAAGAACACGATTCCCACCACCGAAGCCACGATAGCGGGACGCGATCCCCACGCGATTGCCACGAACAAGATGATCAAAAGAAAAGCCAGAGCGACCGTGGTGGGATTGATGTGTTCGCCGAGTAACTTCAATCCGCCGGAGACAGCGGCGATGGCGACTAGTGCGGTGGCGTAACCCAACCAGGACCTGCTCAAGATGGTGGCTTTCATAGTGGCGTAGACTTCATCTGTGAATCGCCGACCGAAAGCGGTAACAGACGTTCGACCTAATCTCGATCAATGCCATCCCCGGCCTTCGAATCGAATTTGGCAATAAAGCGATCACGAGCAATATCAAGAATTCCCTGAGCGAACAATCCGGCGAGTCGAGGATGCTGCCAGCCTAACGTTAAGGCTTCAAACAATGCCACTCGCACCAGCTTGGTGTAATCCCGGATCGTTGGAGTAAAGCTCACGAGTCCACGGCGTTGATCGGCGCCCAAATCAATGACGCTATCTACCAAACAGCCGACGGCGCCCACGCGTTGCATGAAAGCCCGGAGAATATTTTCTTCGCCCGACAGCACCGGGCGGATCAAGGCGTAGGACAGGTCAGCGGTCAATCGCCCGACTGCTTTGCGCCGGTCAACGTAGAGTTCGACTGAAGTCGCCAGGCGCTCCTCAATTACTGCCCGGTGTAATTTGCGCAGCGTGTTCGTCACCACCGGCTTGATCTCGTGAGTTACAAAACGGCTAAGTTGTGTGGTAGCCAACACGACGTCTGAGTCGCCTAATTGATTGGGGGTTGGTGACTCTAAAAGATCGAACACCTGACCGGCGGCTTGTGGCGCACCTGAATCAATGGCGTGGTCCACTACTCCAATGAAGATGTAGTAAGCGCCGAGAATCTCCGCGGCAGCCGGGCGATTACACTCGACCTCAAAATAATCAAGGCAACGAACGATGCGGGCCGGAATGCGGGCGAAATGCCCGTAGCGCGGCGCATGAATTATCCGATCGTATTGTTCGTCATAATTCGTCGCAGCCGGAAAAGAGATTTGAGTGGGACTATCGTGGTGGGTCCAAACTCTGCGTCGCGTCGTCGATCGGGCTTGGCTTGCTAAGTCGGAAATCGCTTCGGACATTGTTTTCGTCCAGGCAGGTGAATTGTAAACGACTTTCCTCATTGATAACACGGCGGACGGTGGCGCCTTATTTTGTCTTTCTCTGTGCATGCTCTGTGGTTCTCCGTGGCTCTGTGGTGGTATTTGCTCAGGATAATTTCACCACAGAGGCGCAGAGTCTCACAGAGAATCACAGAGATTCCGAAATGGGTAACGCCCGGCGGGTAAGCCTCAAAGTCGTTTCAATCGATCGCCCCGATACTTGACGAAAAAGTAAAGAATGCTATAATCAGGCCGAAATTCAAAAGAAAACGACAGAATGAAGATTTCCGCCCACGAAGAATACGGTCTCCGCTGCCTGGTGCAACTGGCCCGGGCTGAGGTTGATGGCGAGTCGCTGACACTGAATCAGATTGCCGATCGCGAAGGACTTTCGGTGCCGAACGCCGCCAAACTGATGGGGATTCTGGTGAGGGCCGAGCTCGTCCAATCGCAACGCGGAGCGAATGGCGGTTACACCCTGGCGCGGCCCGCGGCTGAGATTCGACTCAACGAAGTGATTCGAATTCTGGATGAAGACACCGTCGATCATTTCTGCAAGACACACGCGGGAGTGCTGGACGTTTGTGTTCACACGAGCGATTGCGGCATCCGGCCGGTGATCGTCGGTCTGCATGAGATTGTGCAGAGCGCTCTGTCGGAAATCACTCTGGCGGAGCTGGTTGGATCGGAAGAGAAGGTTGACGCGCGTCTGCATCAGATCCAGAAAATGCAGAGTCCGATGCGAGCGATTCGAAGCGCAAACTGATGAAGTGAGACTGAGAGCAAATAAATGAGCACTGCTGAGATACTTGCAAACAGGGAATACAAATATGGCTGGGTGACTGACATCGAGTCTGAGACGATTCCGCGCGGCTTGAGCGAGGATACCGTCCGGCTGATTTCCGGCAAGAAGGACGAGCCGGAATGGCTGCTCGAGTTTCGCCTCAAGGCTTATCGCCACTGGCTGACGATGAAAGAGCCGAGCAACTGGCCCAACATTAGATTCCCCGAAGTTGATTACCAGGACATGATTTATTACAGCGCGCCAAAGCAGAAGGCTGCGAAGGCGAGTTTGGATGAAGTCGATCCCGAACTGCTGCGGACGTTTGAGAAACTCGGCATCCCTCTGTCCGAGCAAAAACAACTCGCCGGAGTTGCGGTTGATGCTGTTTTCGATTCCGTTTCAGTCGCTACCACCTATAAAGAGAAACTGAAAAAGCACGGCGTGATCTTCTGCTCGTTCAGCGAAGCTGTAAAGGAACACCCGGAGATCATTCGAAAGTATCTGGGCTCGGTCGTTCCCACGAACGATAACTTTTACGCGGCGCTGAATAGCGCAGTCTTCTCGGATGGAAGTTTTTGTTTTATCCCCAAAGGAGTGCGCTGTCCGATGGAGCTTTCGACTTACTTCCGCATCAATAATTCTGAGTCGGGACAGTTTGAGCGCACTTTAATCGTGGCTGAAGAAGGCTCTTACGTTTCCTATCTTGAAGGCTGCACCGCGCCGAAGTTCGATCGTAATCAATTGCATGCCGCGGTCGTCGAGCTGGTGGCGTTGGATGATGCCGAGATCAAATACTCGACAGTACAGAACTGGTACGCGGGCGATGAAGATGGCAAGGGTGGCATTTACAACTTCGTCACGAAGCGTGGCAAGTGCGCCGGCCGCAATTCAAAAATTTCCTGGACGCAGGTGGAAACCGGATCGGCCATCACCTGGAAATATCCTTCGTGCATTCTGATGGGCGACAACTCGATCGGCGAGTTTTATTCGGTGGCCTTAACGAACCACGCACAGGAAGCCGACACCGGCACCAAGATGATTCATCTGGGCAAGAACACTCGCTCGACCATCATCTCGAAAGGAATTTCCGCCGGTCGCGCGAATAACAGCTATCGCGGCCTGGTGAAGGTAATGCCCAAAGCCGAGAACGCGCGCAACTACACGCAGTGCGACTCAATGCTGATCGGCAGTAATTGCAGCGCGAATACTTTTCCTTACATTGAAGTGATGAACAAGAGCTCGCAGGTTGAGCACGAAGCTTCTACTTCGCGCATCAGTGAAGAGCAATTGTTCTATCTGATGCAGCGCGGCATTTCCCAGGAAGACGCGGTGTCGCTCATCATTAACGGTTTTTGCAAAGACGTTTTTCTGCAACTTCCGATGGAGTTTGCGGTTGAAGCAACGCGCTTGCTGGGAATGAAGTTGGAAGGCGCGGTTGGGTAAATCAGGTCTTGGGTCTTTGGGGTGGTGGCGAAGGTTCGCTCGTTTCAAAGAACTAAGACCAAAGGTCAAAGACCTTTCTTCTGGAGTAATGAATGTTAGAGATACGCAATCTTACGGCATCGATTGACGGCAATGAGATTCTCAAAGGCATCAATCTCAAAATTAACAAAGGCGAGGTGCACGCCATCATGGGCCCGAACGGATCGGGCAAATCGACTTTGGCCAAAGTGCTGGCCGGGCATCCGGCGTACGAAGTTACCGGCGGCGAAGTGATTTACGACGGCAAGAATCTTTTGGAGATGTCGCCGGACGAACGTGCGCGCGAAGGCGTCTTCATGGCGTTTCAATATCCGGTCGAAGTGCCGGGTGTTTCGAACGCGCAGTTTTTGCGGCTGGCCTACAACGAAAAACAGAAGCACCTGGGCGCAGACGAATTAGATCCGCTGGAGTTCAAAGACCTTCTGAAAGAGAAAGCCGCACTGGTCGAAATGGACGCGAGTTTCATGACGCGTTCAGTCAATGAAGGATTCTCAGGCGGCGAGAAAAAGCGTAACGAGATTCTGCAGATGGCCGTGCTTGATCCAAAGCTGTCGGTTCTGGATGAGACTGACTCAGGTTTGGATATCGATGCGCTGCGCGTAGTCGCGGAAGGCGTCAACAAGCTTCACGATCCTGAAAAAGCGGTCATCGTCGTGACCCACTATCAGCGTTTGCTGAACTACATCGTTCCGGATTTTGTGCATGTACTATCCGGCGGCCGCATCGTGAAAGAAGGCGGTAAGGAACTGGCGTTGGAGTTAGAAGAGAAGGGTTACGACTGGCTCAAGAATGAAAATGGAAAAGGGGCGTCTGCGCCGGCTGCGAATTAATGATGGCAACTGAAATAGTCAAAGAGAATTCATACGCGGCGGCCTTTCACGATTTGGTCGATACTGTTGGTCGGAATGAGCCCGTGTGGCTAAGTGAGCTTCGCGCACGATCGTTCGCCCAATTCAATCGCACCGGTTTCCCGACCGTCGAGCACGAAGAGTGGAAATATACGAACGTGGCGCCGCTAGCGAAGACAAAATTCCGTCCGGTGATTGCCGCGAACGGGACTGTCCTGTCGAAACAAAATGCGCTGGAGCCGTTCACTTACGAAGAGACTCGGAACGGTGTTTTTGTCTTCGTGAATGGAATCTTTCGTCGTGATCTTTCTTCTTTGAAGTCTTTGCCGCCCGGTGTGGTCGCGATCGCACTGGATGAGGCTCTCAGTGATGACGCCCACCAGTCGCTAATTCGACAGCGCCTGGACAAAGAATCTCTGGACAGTCAGAGCAGTTTCAATCTGCTGAATACGGCTTTGTTTGCGGGCGGATTGTTCATTCGAATTCCAAAGGGAGTTGAGATTGAAGCGCCGCTTCAACTTCAGTTCATTAGTGAGCCGATCAACGGTGAAACGCCGGCGGCAGTATTTCCTCGCGCTGTGATCTTCGCCGAAGCAAACAGCGCGATCACGATTATTGAAAGTTATCGCGCCAGCGACGAGAGCAGTACATATTTTACGAACGTCATGATTGACCTGGTTCTAGGCGACGGCGCGCGGGTCCGGCACTACAAGGTGCAGCGCGAAGGCGCGCTTGCTTCTCACATTGCCAACACGAGAGTTGATGTGGGTCCCAACGCAGATTACAACACGACGACGATCACCCTGGGGGCCGCGCTTTCCCGTCATGACATAAACGTCACGATGGATCATGAGGGCGCGAGCTGCTCGGTTGACGGTCTTTACATGATCGATGGCAATCAGCATACGGACACTCATTCGGTGATCGATCACCGGCAACCGCGTTGCTCCAGTCATCAACTTTACAAGGGGATCCTGGACGGAAAGTCGCGCGCCGTTTTCAACGGTAAGGTGTTCGTGCGGCACGGCGCGCAAAAAACCGACGCGCAGCAAACCAACAAAAACCTTTTGCTTTCAGACAATGCGCAGATTGATACCAAGCCGCAGCTGGAGATTTATGCGGATGACGTGAAGTGCACGCACGGGGCGGCGATCGGCCAGCTTAGCGAAGACGAGATGTTTTATCTCGAGAGTCGCGGCATCAACCCAGCGCTCGCCCGGAACATTCTGACCTACGGCTTTGCGGAAGAAGTGATTGAGAAGATCAAGATTGAATCGATCAAGCGCGAATTGGACGAAGCGGTCCTCAACCGCCTGCATACGAGTCTCTGAAGTATGGTCACCGTCGAAGAACTAATACCCATCAAACCAAAACCATCGGATGCGTGGGACGTCGAGCGCATTCGCAAAGCCTTTCCCGTGCTGCGCCAGACCGTGAACGGCAAGCCTTTGATCTATCTCGATAACGCCGCTTCGTCCCAGGTGCCGCTGATGGTTATCGAGCGCGGCGCGCAATACATCGAGCAGGAGCATTCGAACATTCATCGCGGCGTGCACTATCTCAGCATGAAAGCCACGACGGCGTACGAAGGCGCGCGCGAGAAGGTTAAGCGATTCATCAACGCGCGCGAATCGAAAGAATGTATCTTCGTGCGCGGCGCCACCGAAGGCATCAACCTGGTGATGCACGGTTATGGTCGCAAATTTATCGGCGCCGGAGATGAAATCATTATCTCGGCGATGGAGCACCACGCCAACATCGTTCCCTGGCAGATGCTTTGTGAAGAGAAGGGCGCGAAGCTCCGCGTTATTCCAATGAATGACGCCGGCGAGTTGTTGATGGATGAATACGACGCGCTGCTGAATGCGCGCACAAAGTTTGTTGCGGTGACGCATGTCTCGAATGCGTTGGGCACAGTCAATCCGATCAAGGAAATCATCGACCGCGCGCACAAGTACGGCGTGCCGGTGTTGATTGACGGCGCGCAACAAGCGCCGCATGGACCCGTTGACGTTCAGGATCTCGACTGCGACTTTTACGCTTTCTCCGGGCATAAGATGTTTGCCCCGACGGGAAGCGGCATTGTCTATGGCAAGGCCGAGCTGCTGGAAAAGATGAATCCTTTTCAGGGCGGCGGCGACATGATCAAGAGCGTCACGTTTGAGAAAACGACCTACGCGGACTTGCCGAATAAGTTTGAAGCCGGCACGCCGGCCATCGCTTCGCAGATTGGTTTGGGCGCGGCGATTGATTATCTGAACATTGTCGGGCGCGAAAAGGCGGCGGCGTATGAACACGAGCTGCTGCGCTATGCGACTGAGCGTCTGTCTTCAATTGAAGGCGTGCACATCATTGGGACCGCGCGCGAAAAGCTGAGTGTGCTGTCATTTGTGATTGATGACATTCATCCGCACGACATTGGCACGATTTTGGATCAGGAAGGGATTGCCATTCGCGCCGGCCATCACTGCGCGCAGCCCGTGATGAAGAGATTCAACGTTCCCGCGACCGCGCGCGCGTCGTTTGCTTTCTACAACACGAAAGAAGAAGTCGACGTGCTGGTTGAAGCGATTAATAAAGTCATCGAGGTTTTTAGCTAGGACGAGATTTCTATGGCCTGCAAGAGCTTGATGCTCAGCTTTGGCTTGTTGTGCATCACGGCGTGTGTCCAGTGAAATGGTAAACCGATCGACAAGGCAACGGCGCTGCGCGAAGTAAAGTCAGGGACGATTGAGGGTTGGAAGGAAGCAATTTCAGATGATGGGCGTTTCAGAGTTCTTTTTCCCGGAGAACCCTTGGTGCGGAGGCCTTCACCCGGTCAGATGATGCATGGATATCAGATGTTCGGAGACGTGACGAACTGGTTCGCGTTCTATACCGACTATGAAACACCCAGGCCAAGTGATGAAAAGCATCTCCGCGAGGCGTATCAAGGTAGCGTACAGACCATGACGCAGAAGAAGGGCACGAAGCTGCTTGCCCAAAGTGACGTTTTTCTTCACGGAAGATTGGGCTCGCAATTCATAATTGAGGGGCTGGGCATAACCAGCTACATGAGGGCGTTTGCGTTCGGTCGACGTTTGTACACGCTGGCTGTTGACCGAAGGATTGAGGGAACGGCGATACCGCGGTTGCCAAAGGACGTCCAGCAGTTCTTTGATTCCTTTACTTACTGGGATTAGGCGTCTCGAAATCTTTTCGCTTCGTGGATTTTGTGTCTGAACTAAGCGAGAGAACGATCAGTTAGTGCTCGCCATGGAAAAAGTGATCGGGGTATTGGCTTGATGTACGAGGAGAGCCGTCAGCGGCGAGTATTTACAGCGGCGCTGACCGTGCTGATTTTTTCGCCGCTCGTGTACGGACAGAAAAGAGTCGCGAAATCCGAGGCGATCAGGAAGGCTCCCGTGGGTGCGATTCCCGACTGGCGGGAAACCATCTCGGATGATGGGCGGTTTCGAATTCTTTTTCCCGGCCACCCTCAAGTCGATAACGATGTCGTAGCCGCCGCCGGTCTGAAGGTTATTGAGTCTAATACGACCTGGACCGTCTTTTACAGCGATCTCGGGCGCGAGGTGCCAAACAACGAGGCTGCTTTCAGAAAGGCCTATCGTGGCGGCCTTACCGGCATGACCGGGGAAGGAAGAACGCTGCTCAGCCAAAGAGACGTTTATCTTAACGGCAGGCTGGGAGCCGAATTTGTAATCGCGGCGGCAGGACTAACGAGTTACATGCGAGCATTTGTTGTCGGCCGACGTTTATATACGCTGGCAGCGCATCGCAAAGAAGTTGATGCGGCTAACAGAGCCAGTATTCCAACTGACGTACGACACTTCTTCGATTCATTCGCTTACTGGGAATAACGCCTGACGAATCATGTCTGAATTATCCGAGCTCTATCAAGCAGTCATCCTTGATCACAACAAGAAGCCTCGCAATTTTCACAAACTCGAGAATGCGAATCGGACCGCCGAGGGCTTCAACCCTCTGTGCGGCGATCAATTGCATCTCTATCTTCAGGTCGAAGACGATCAGGTCAAAGAGATCAGCTTTGAAGGATCAGGTTGCGCCATTTGGAAAGCTTCGGCCAGCATGATGACGCAGGCAGTGAAGGGAAAGAGCAAGCAGGAAGCGGAAGCCCTCTTCGAGGAGTTTCATCGCATGGTCACCGGAAGGCTCAATGAAGAGACCGATCCAAACAACCTCGGCCGGTTGAAGATCTTTGCCGGCGTCCGCGATTTTCCCGTGCGCGTAAAATGCGCAACGCTCTCGTGGCATACGCTGCACGCAGCGCTGAATGAGCAACAGGCAGCGACCACAGAGACCTAGACCGGTCTTCCGTTAGAATCCTGTTGACCATTTCCTACCGCGACACCTATGATGAATATGGTGACCCGGCGCAAGTGTTTTTTCCGGCCCACAAAGTCCGCAATCGTGATACGAATGCGGCCTTAATTTGAATTCCCGCCCTACCCTCAACTCGCAAAAGCCTTTTTTTTTAGCTTCACCTCAAAGGAGTTTGGCCCATGAAAAGTGCGAAATGCGCCCAGTGTGGTTTTGTCGGCTGGTCCGACGCCGAGTCATGTAAGAAATGCGGAGCCTCGATTTCCCAGGCAGCCGTGGACATACCGGAACACCCGGTCGAGAATTTCCCAGGCAATCCCAGCTACAATGTCAGACCTCAGACAGATCTAAAAACGGGATGGGCTATTGCCTCGTTAGTGCTGGGAATTGCCAACTTCGTCCTGCTTGGCATCTTCCTTGTTCCGACGATCATCGGTATCGTCGTTTCGGCCGTTGCGCTAAAAAAGGCAAAGCACTATCCACACGAATATGGCGGAAAGTCGATGGCAGTTGCCGGGCTCGTCACGAACATCGTTTCGGTGGTCGTCCTGATTCCGGTGATGGTGATTGCCTCGATTGCTATTCCTAATCTGCTTGCTTCGCGCAGGGCAGCTAATGAAGGCGCGGCGCTAAGGAGTCTCAGAATTCTTCACGGAGCTGAACAAACCTATCAGGCAACTATGGGCAACGGACAGTACGGCACACTTGCCGACCTGCAGAAGGATTCACTGATTCCGCCTGAGTTGGCCAGCGGGGTCAGGGCCGGTTATCGATTTAACGTTGAAGTGGTCAAAGATAAAGGTGACGGCTGGGCCGGCTTCACGGCCACGGCTGTTCCGACTGAGTATGGGTCAACCGGTCGAAGGTCATTTTTTGTCGACGAATCCGGTGTCCTCCGGGGCGAGGACAGTAACGGGCTTGAAGTCAGTCAATCTGCGCCGCCGCTAAACCTAAACAGGAATTATCGCGAGAACCAATCAGAAACGCGGAGCTCGGCCAGGTATGCAGACGACAATTAGCTGAACTTCGTCATTCGCCGGGTTCAGGTCGTACACCGAATAACAAAGTCGTGGTCAAAGCAGAGGACGTAGATTGCGATCTACGTCCTCTGTTGCTGTTAGGGTTGAACAACAAGTGACCCACTAAAGTGGCATACTGAAGCACTACTAAACAAGAAGGACTGAACAAGGAATACTTGCTCAGTCCTCTTTTTATTTGCCAAGCCGGCGGGCGCTTGTCGTTAATCAATCAACGTTGATTACAGTCGAAACTTCCAACTATCAACGCTGCTTTCCTTGAACGAGTAAAGTTGCGCGAGCAACTGTAACGTTTGCGGGTTGAGGTTGTCCCGCAGGCTTGCCCTTGACCCGGTAATGCAAATTACGGCCACGACCGTACCCGTTCCCGCGTGTCCGGGTGAAGGCCCATAGCCCGGGTTGGTCTTAATCACGACTATCTTCGTGATGTTTCCTGAGATAGTCGAACCATTCTGCTGAATCGAACTGGCCACGATCACTGCCATGTATTGCGGCACTGAGGCGGGCGGGTTCGAGCTATTGCCAGGATCACTTACCCAATTTCCTCCGCAGGCCGGACTGGCGTTGCCGCCTTCGAAGCCCTTGAACGAATTGGGACCGGAGCCTCCGCTCATCGGGTTGTTCTGCGACCACTGAGAGCCCCAGAAGTACACCGTGGCGCCATTCGCGAGACTCACGTTATCGCCAATCACGAATGCACCGCCGGCCGGGAATTGGAATCCGGTGCAGGCATCGCCGACACCGTCGCCGTTGGTGTCGCGCTGATCCGGATTCGGTGTCAGCGGACAGTTGTCGGTGGTGTCAGGCACTCCATCGTTATCGTCATCGGGGTCGCACGGATCCCCGATACCGTCGTGATCGACGTCCGCCTGGCTGGGATTAGACGTCAGCGGACAATTGTCGGTGGTGTCGGGCACGCCGTCGTTATCGTCATCGGGATCGCAGGCATTTCCGGCTCCATCATGATCAGTGTCGGTCTGATCCGAATTGGCTACAAAGGCGCAGTTGTCATTGGCGTCGAGAACGCCATCATTATCGTCATCAGCATCGCAGGCATCACCGAGGCCATCGTGGTCGTTGTCCGCCTGGCCAGGATTAGCGGTGAATGGGCAGTTATCACTCGCGTCAGGTATGCCGTCACCGTCATCATCAGCATCGCAGGCATTGCCGATGCCATCGTGATCAGTGTCAGCTTGATCGCTGTTGGCGACCAGCGGGCAGTTGTCGGCACCGTCAAGCACGCCGTCGTTATCATCGTCGGCATCGCAGGAGTCGCCAAGGCCATCATGGTCGGTATCCGCCTGGGCGGGGTTAGCCGTCAGCGGGCAGTTATCGGCCGTGTCGACGATTCCATCGTTATCGTCATCATCGTCACAGGCGTCACCGATGTTGTCATGATCATTGTCCGCCTGATCGGTATTAGCGATTAACGGGCAATTGTCGGTGGCATCGGGAATGTTGTCGTTGTCGTCATCGGCGTCACAGGCATCGCCAATGCCGTCGTGGTCGTTGTCCGCCTGGCTGGCGTTGGACGTTAGCGGACAATTGTCGTTGACGTCGAGCACGCCGTCGTTATCGTCGTCATTATCGACGCAATCCGCCTGGGTGTCGTTGTCAGTATTGGCGAAGCCTTCGTCAACATTACCGTCGCAGTTGTTGTCGATGCCGTCACAAACCTCAACCGCATTGTGATTGACGGCCGCGTTCATCGGCGCGCAATCGGTAGTGTCGGGATCGCCGTCGTTGTCGTCGTCCGCGTCGCATTCGTCACCAAGCCCGTCATGATCGTTGTCAGCCTGATCCGAATTGGCGACGAGCGGACAGTTATCTGCACCGTCGGCAACACCGTCGTTGTCATCGTCGGTATCGACGCAATCGGCCTGTCCGTCGTGATCGGTGTCGGTAAAGCCTTCATCGACCTGGCCGTTGCAGTTGTTGTCGATGCCGTCGCAAATCTCCACCGCGCCGTGATGAATGGCCGCGTTGAAGGGCGAGCAGTCGGTGGCGTCTGGATCGCCGTCGTTGTCATCATCCGGATCGACGCAGTCCGCCTGAGCGTCACCGTCGAAGTTCGGGAAGCCTTCGTCGATTTGGCCGTTGCAGTTGTTGTCGATGCCGTCGCAGACTTCCGCGGCACTGTGACTAATGGCCGAGTTGAAAGGCGCGCAATCCGTGGTGTCCGGATCGCCGTCGTTGTCGTCATCGGTATCTACGCAATCTGCCTGAGCGTCACCGTCGAAGTTCGGGAAGCCTTCGTCGATTTGGCCGTTGCAGTTGTTGTCGATACCGTCGCAGACTTCGGTAGCGCTGTGATTAATGGCCGAGTTCAAAGGCGCGCAATCCGTGGTGTCCGGATCGCCGTCGTTGTCGTCGTCGGTATCTACGCAATCTGCCTGAGCGTCACCGTCGAAGTTCGGGAAGCCTTCGTCAATTTGGCCGTCGCAGTTGTTATCAATGCCGTCGCAAACTTCCGCGGCGCTGTGATTAATGGCTGAGTTGAAAGGCGCGCAATCGGTGGTGTCGGGATCGCCGTCGTTGTCGTCATCGGGATCGCAGACATCGCCCAAACTATCGCCGTCGTTGTTTGCTTGATCAGAGTTAGCGACGAGCGAGCAGTTGTCAGCGCCGTCCAACACGCCATCGTTGTCGTCATCGGTATCAACACAATCGGGTTGATGGTCTCCGTCTGTGTCGGTTGACATGCTATTCGCATTCAGCGGATCAGAGCCGCAGGCAATTTCGTCCACATCTGACTGCCCGTCGTTGTCGTCGTCGTTGTCGACCGTGTCCGGCGTGCCGTCACCGTCGGTGTCCAGCGGCGGGTTGACGCCATTCGTGCCTGCCTCAACGCATCTCTCGTACGGATCCGGCAGGTTTTGGAAGAAGTTATACCCGGTCAGCGCTTCAACGGCGTCGACAGTGGTCAGATAGTTTTCCCACGGAGTCGTTCTAATGCCCTGGATGTTGGGCATGACGACGGCAATGCTTCGAGTCGAGCAGTTGACGCGTGAAATATCGTCGCCGTTGGCCTTGGGAAGCACGAGTGCGACCTTCCAGGTTGATGCCGGAACGTTTACGTGCCCGTTCGCAATCGTGGTCGCGAGCCCGTTACTGCCGGTTCCCCCAGTTCCGTATCCACCACTAACAATGTAAATCTCGTTAGCCGGCAGGAGCGTTCGCAAATAGTTTTCCAGCGCCGCCCAGGGTCCCTGATTATTATCAGGAGCCTGCGCGACCATGTTTGACATCAGGAACGTCGCCTGATTGATCGGGATCGAAGTCTCCTTGTCACGATCGGCATTGGGCGTCATGTGCCCGCGGTCAAAACCGCTTCCGGAGAAATCGAATGCCTGCACGCGATACCAGGTATCAGGCACGCCGGGATCCGGGCGGAAAGTATCGACGCGCGTCAGCGAGCCTACCCACTCGTCGGAAAGATGCCAGCTTACCCAGTTCGGCGCGCCCTTGTCGCGATTGTACGAGATCGTAAATTCGGGTTTGTCCATCAGGAAGTTGGAAGGCGCGCCGAGGCTGGCAGCCGCGCACCCGTATAGCGTTCCGCAACCAGGATCACCCATCGTCAGATGCACGCTCGATGCGTAAGGCGGTGCGGTGCCGTTGGACACGGTGAACGACCAGACATAGTTCGCCGGCAAACCGTCGCTGGGCCCGGGGTCATCAACATCCACATCGTGAATCTGGTCTTTGAAGATCGTGACCGTGCACTGCTCACCGGCCAGGAAGTTCACGTTCGGCGTTATGACATGGGTCCGGCCGCCGTTGGTCATCGCGAAAGTCGCGCTGTTGTGCTGGCCGCCGGCGCAGGTGATGTCGAACCATGAACCCGAAACCGTTACCGGTTCGGTGAAGGTGATCGTCACACTCGCATCACGCGCTGCATTTGTGCCGTTCTTGCGGGGATCGGTGCTGAGAACCAAAGGACTCAGTTCCTGAATCACGGCAGTCTGACGCGGATTAGGGGCGCCGGTAACAAAGTCGCTTCCGTTGTTGTTGGTGTCTATGCTGCCACCGCCCAGACGGAAGATTGACGTGCTACTGCTAGGCGCAGGGGCCGGAGCAGCACCTTCCCTACAATCGGGAGTTCCGTAGCCGACAAAATCCAACAGCGATGGATCGCCAAGAGGGCAATTGCCGACCAGTCCATCGAAGCTATTTACGAGTGCGACCTTTCCACTGGTGGCACTCATGTTTATTAGGCCGTTTATTTGAGCCGCGGGAAGCGGTGCGCCAACGGCCCCTCCTGATCCCAAAGCGATTAAGTAATATTCACCGGGGCCGATAATTCCACCCAGTGGCTGGGTACCAAACTCCCAAGTATCGCCATCCTCCGATGTGTATTGAATCGACCAGCCGGCCGTATCAACCGGCGCAGCGCTCCGGTTGTACAATTCCACGAAATCGTTTTGATAGGTTGCGCCAGAGTTGCCCCCGCCGCCATATACCTGGCTGATCAAGATCGGGCTGGTGCTCGGTGGTTGAATAGGCGGACAGTTGCTCGTCGCCTTTGGACTGGGGAGTCCCTGGTAATACGTCGAGGTGTTACGTCCTCCGCCGGAACCGTTCGGACAACGTCCGATAGAGTTGGTCGTACCTCCTTCGTCGACCTGTGGCTGCCCTGGGTTGAGCAAGACCAGAAGTCCGGGATCGTCCGCTTGCCCGTTGTCATAGACGAGCGCATCCTGGAGGTCGGTGGTTGAAACGGGCGAATTATTTGGAAAACTTGCCGCGCTCGCGGCATAGAGTGCCACTGCATCCTGGCCGTTTTGTATAAAGCCATTCGCTAGAACCAAGTCAACGCCAGGTACGAGTGTATCTCCTATTACGAAGTAGCCGTTCGCGTCGGTCGTTCTTCCATTGAGGTCAACGGTGAGATACGACAAATCGTTACTACCATTAAACAGAACTACAACCAATCCGTTAAGCGATGTGTTACCCACACCACCGTCGTATAACTCGATGAACTCCTCGTCGTCAGTGCCTACGTCGTCGGCATCGATTTCATTGATGATGACGTTGGTCGCGACTGGATTTGAAGTCGTGAAAGAAAAACTATTGTTGGACGCCATTTGATCGGGCGGATCGTTCGCATCCGTGTCGCTGATCTGATTGGCAAAGACCGTCACCGTACAGGTTGTGCTGTAGGGAAGACTTGCCGTCGGATCCAAAGTGAATGTGGTGCTGGGAGAGCCGCTCTGCGAAAAACTTTGCGGCGAGCCCGTTGGGCATTGAATACTAAAGGCGCTGGCTGTAGCACTCACGCTCTCGCTAAAGTTTATGACGACGTTCGAGTTGACTGAGACGCTGGTCGCTCCGTTTGCAGGTGTCGTGGTGGTAACCGTCGGAGCTGTATCAACTACATTTACAGTGGTAAACGAGAAAACATAATCAGCTGCCATCTGATCGGGCGGGTCGCTCGCGTCCTGATCCGTGATCTGACTGGCCGTCGCCGTCACAGTACACACGGTGCCGTTAGGAAGCGCTGAAGTCGGAGTTAGCGTGAATGAGCTGCTGGGGGAGGGGCTTTGCGTAAAGGCCCGTGGCGAGCCGGTCGGGCATTGAATACTAAAGGCGCTGGCCGTCGCGTTCACGCTCTCGCTAAAGTTGATAGTGACGGTCGAGCTAACTGCGACATTTGTCGCCCCGTTTACAGGCGTTGTGCTGGTGACCGTGGGCGCGGCATCGCCGCCACTCGCCGTTAGGGAAAAATCGTCAACTGCGAGGCCGTCGTCCGCCCCGGTTGCGTCGACGTCCGTCCAGCGAATCCAGAAATTCGCACCGTTCCCAATGCTTAAGCCGATTATGGTCGAGCTCAGGGAAAGGCGGTTTGGTCCAGCGTTGCCGTCGAGCGGACCAACAGTAGGCCCTGTAATTGGTGGATTGAAATCAAGTGCGTTAACGTCGATCCAGGTTCCGGTTGTCAGGCTGGTGGCGTTGGTACTGTATTGAAAGTCCATTCGCTCGGCAACAGTGCGGCCGGTAGCCCCGAGACGCCACTGCTCGCCGACATAAGAAATTGCGAGTGAGGTGATTGTGGCCCCGGTATTGTTCTGAAATGTTCCGCCGAGGATTGTGCTGACGGCGCCGCTACGCAATTGTCCCAGTGCGCGATCGCTAACTGGGGTCAGACCGAAGCTGTAGGTATCGCCCGTGTTACTTGAACCTGTGCCGGCGGTATAAGTCGTGTTGGCGGTAGATTCGGAGAATCCCCAACCCACAGGCGTATTGGCTGCCAAAGTGCCCGTGCCCGACGAGACCAGCGTGTCGAAGTTTTGGGTAACTGGGGTGCCAAGCGCTGCGATACTTACTGGAGTGGTCGTATCTGCGGAAACCCCAAACCTCAGGAAAGCCATGCTCACCAGGGTGCCAATCGTCAACAAGACAAATACATGGCGCCACGAAGAAATTAACCGGCCTTTTTCAAAAGTTGTTTCGATGGACAATCGTCGAGTGACGAGCTTCTTATTGGAGGACATATACTTTCCTTTCAGCTACCGACTAAGGTTGTTTTTGTGGCGGAAGCAATCCGGTTGGACAGGCCACGGCTTGAATCTGTTTATTGCAAGCTTTTTGCAAAGGCGAAACTGTTCTCGCTAGAGAAGATCGGGAGTGTAGAGAAAAACCGTCACTGCGTCAAATTAAAACTCTGCTAATCAATGACTTTTCTCTCGGGAAAACCACTCATCCGAGGTCGCTGATTGCCTGACGAACTTTCAGCGGGCTGACAAACCTGTGACCCCAAAGGCATAATGAGCCTTCACTTAACCACTGGAGCCCTGATTCGTGATCATCTCTTCAATCGAACTGCGCGAGATTCGCCTGCCGCTAATCCATTTTTTTGAAACCAGTTTTGGGCGCACGACCGAGCGCCGCATCATCATCGCGCAGGTCGAAGATCCCGACGGCGCTGCAGGGTGGGGTGAATGCACGGCGGGCGAAGGGCCATTTTATTCAGACGAATGGGCGGAAACTGCCTGGCCGACGCTGACTGAGTTTCTCGCTCCGATGGTCGTCGGGAAACAGGCTGAGGGCGCCGCGGCGGTCGGTGATTTGATGAAGAGTGTGCGCGGGCATCGGATGGCGAAAGCGGCGATCGAAACCGCTTGCTGGGACTTGGAAGCTAAGCGAGCGGGCGTGCCGCTCTGGAAACATCTCGGCGGGGTGCAGGACGAAATTCAGTGCGGCGTTTCGATTGGCATTCAAAATTCGCCCGCACAATTGATCGAGAAGATCGAAAAGGAAGTAAACGCCGGATACCAACGAATCAAGATCAAGATCAAACCCGGTTGGGACCTCGACATTGTGCGGCGCGTGCGCGAGAGGTTTCCTGACATTCGTTTGATGGGGGACGCGAATTCGGCTTACACGCTTAACGACGTGCCGTTGTTCAAAGCGCTCGATGAATTCAATCTGATGATGCTTGAGCAGCCTCTGGCTTACGACGATATGTTCGATCATGCGGAGCTGCAAAAGCAGATCAAGACGCCGGTTTGTCTGGATGAATCGGTGAAGACACCAGCAGATGCGGCCCACGCAATCGCGCTTCGTTCCTGCAAGATTATCAACGTGAAGCTGGGACGCGTTGGCGGGCATGCGCTCGCGAAGCGAGTTGAGAAAATCGCGCGTGAGAACAACATTCCGATCTGGTGTGGCGGCATGTTGGAGTCGGGCATCGGCCGCGCGCACAACATCGCGATGGCTACGCTCGCGGGTTTTACTTTGCCGGGAGATGTTTCCGCCAGCGCCCGATACTGGGAAGAAGACATCATCGACCCGCCCGTGACCGTGACCCCGCGCGGAACGATCATCGCTCCGGACAAACCGGGGATTGGATTTGAAGTGAATCGAAAACGACTCGACCGCCTCACAGTTCGCCGGGAAGAAATCAAAGCTGCATGAGTGAAATAAACAGAGAAAAAATGTATCTGCTGCGCGGACATTTCGCGGCGCGCCAACATGAGCTGCTGGCGTTGACCTGCGCGCTGGTCGAAACCGAATCTCCTTCCGGCGATAAGGAGGGCAGCAGCGCCGTCGTATCTCTCTTAGCAAGTGCGGCGGCGAGCATTGCTTCGGTAAATTCGATCGAGCGAATCGCCAGCGAAGAATTCGGCGAGCACATCCTGATTCGCGCTTTTGCAAACAACAGCAGCGACAAATCGCTGATGATCCTGGGACATACTGACACCGTGCATCCGCGCGGCTCGGTCAAAGAGCGGCCCTGGCGGACGGAAGCAAATCGGGTCTATGGGCCGGGCATTTTCGACATGAAGATAAATTGCGCGCTGGCGCTCGAAGCCCTGCGCGCCTGCGAGGCGAACGGCCTGACGCCGAAATCTGAGATAACTCTTCTGCTCACTTGTGACGAAGAAACCGGAAGTCCCGGCGGCCGTCCTTTGGTTGAAGCGGAGGCAAAAAAAGCTCGCGCAGCTTTGGTGCTTGAGCCTCCGGCCAGCGGCGGGCGGGTGAAGACGGGAAGGAAGGGCACCGGTATGTTCACGCTCGAAGTCGAAGGACGGGCTTCGCATGCAGGCTTGGATCCCGACCAGGGCGTCAGCGCGGTGCTCGAGCTCGCGCGACAGACAATTCGTTTGCATGAATTGAATGACGGCGCGACCGGGACCACGGTCACGGTCAACGTGATTTCCGGCGGGACGCATTCGAATGTGATACCGGCCGAAGCTCGCGCCGAGATTGACCTGCGCTTTACTTCGCGGGAAGTTGGTGAACGCATCGAACGCGCAATTCAAAATGCAAAGCCGTTTGACGATCGAGCAAAGCTAATCGTCAAAGGCGGCATTAACCGTCCGCCGCTGGAACGCACAGAGGGAGTTCAGAGCCTCTACACGCACGCGCGAGGCATCGCCGGCTTGTTGAATTTTGATCTGGGCGAAACCAGCGTCGGCGGAGCCTCGGACGGAAATTTTGTGGGGGCGCTTGGTGTGCCGGTGTTGGATGGCTTGGGTGTTCAAGGCGACGGCGCGCATGCCGCGCACGAACATATCGTCATCGATGATGTTCCCGTGCGCGGTGCGTTGTTAGCGGGATTGCTCGCGAGCCTGTGAATTTGGAGTGCGGCGGCAGAGCGAAGCGGCGAAGGCGCTTTGGATCTCCGCGCGCTCCTAATCCATAAATCTTAATTGAATCTTAAAGGGCCGTCGCGCTAACGCTTGCCGGCGCACTCCAAATGAAAATCGCCACCTGGAACGTCAATTCGATCATTGCTCGGCTTCCCCTCGTGATCCGTTGGCTGGAAAAAGAGCAGCCTGACATTCTCTGTGTTCAGGAAACAAAGTGTTCAGACGATAAATTCCCGCTGCTCGAACTGAAGTCCGCGGGCTACGACTGCGTCCTCTTCGGCCAGCAGAGCTATAACGGCGTCGCAATCATCTCCCGCGCCGGTTGTGGCAGCGTCACGCGCGGCTTTCCTGAGGATGACGCGACCAGTCAAGCGCGCTTGCTGGCAACGGACATCGCGGGAATACGTTTGATTGACGTCTATGTTCCGAACGGACAGGTGGTCGGTTCAGATAAATATCAATTCAAATTGAATTGGATGCAGCGACTGCGCGAGTTGCTGGATCAGAATTACGATCCAAAATCAGACGTACTGTTGTGCGGCGATTTCAATGTGGCGCCCGAAGAGCGCGATGTTCACAATCCAATGCTTTGGAAGAATCGCATTCTTTTCAGCGAGCCTGAGAAGGAAGCGCTTCAGCACATAAAGGACTGGGGGTTCACTGATACGTTTCGCTTGCACACCGAAGAAGGCGGGCATTACTCATGGTGGGATTATCGCGCGGGCGGCTTTCGCCGCAACCTGGGATTGCGCATCGATCACATTTGGGTGTCAGCAGCGCTGGCCAAGCGCAACGCGAAATGTTGGATTGATAAAGAGACGAGAGCGTGGGAGCGCCCGTCAGATCACGCGCCGGTCGTTGCGGAGTTCAATTGAGCCCGGCCGGCCCAGACATTCTGAGCCGGCCCACAACACCACTACTTCGACTTTCCGAGTTTAAGGAGTAGTCGGTGTTCCCATATTGAAACTAAAGTTGAATCCACCTATTGCGCCCAGAATAAGGTAGATAACGATCAGCGCAGTCCAGATCATCATTAGGTTCTTGATGCCCAATCTCTGGGCATTCATCCAACCCCAGATCAGACCAAACAATCCGCAGATCAGCGCGAGTATGCCCTTGAGCGCGCCGTCATTCTGGAAAATTTTAATCGCAACAATAATCTGGCAGATGATACATGCCACCATCACCACCATGACAAGGATTCCAATCATTTCGTTTCTCCTTCGTTGAACTGATTAGTTAGAACGACGTCTCAACCTCGAATCAGCTGTGCGAAAGCGTTAGGGAACAAAAGCAATCGCGCCAGCCAGTAGAGAATTAGACCAGCAAAAATTACTACCGTTATTTTAGTCTGCCGTTCAAGCGCTTCGGCTCTATTAATGAACGGCTCAGTTACTGCCCGGGGCAGCAATGTGCAAATAATCAAGATCGCAATTAACAAGACGAAGACTGGCGCAAACGCATGAAACCTGATTGAAGTGTTCAGGTCGCCTCGAAGCAACAGCAGGCACGCTCGGGTCAAGCCGCAACCTGGACAGGGTACACCGGTCACTCTAAAAAAAGCACATTCCCAGCCGGGAAGGTGCAGGACCACAGCTATGGCATTTAGACTGAGCGCTCCAGTCAGCAACAAACCAAACCTGCGATTTCGCAATAGCGTCGCCAAAGGCGAGAATGCAACTTGGGGAAACATTGCGGGCTGCATTCTATACGGGTTTAGGTTAAATCACTAAAGTCTTCTCGCGCGTTCGCTGAGCCACGCTCAATTTGAAGTAAGTTCCGCCGTCTTCTCGGTGATGTCTTTCTTTCCCCACTCGTTATCGCGCGCAGCCTCGCCCGCTTTGTGACGTTTCGCTTCTTTCATGCGACCGACGAGATCCATGTGAGTGGAAAAGTACGGAAGACTCTTGCCGACTATCTCGTGCACGGAACTGAATCCCTTGTCGGTCATGAATTTTGCGAGGCCCTTCTGCAGCTCATCGACCATCTTCACGCCCTGAAGCATGACGCCGGTGCAAATCTGTACGGTCGAAGCGCCGAGCAACATGAATTCGATCGCGTCGCGCGAACTCTCGATGCCGCCGATGCCGCTGATGCTCACTTCTTTCGGCAGGCCGAGTCCGAGCTGGCTGACCATGCGCAAAGCGATCGGCTTAACCGCCTGCGCCGAATAACCGCCGGGCACGGTGTAGCCCTCGACTGTCGGCATCGGGCGCAGCGTATCGAGATTGACACCGATGACCGAGAGGATCGTGTTGATCGCTGAAATTCCGTCCGCGCCTCCGCGCACGGCAGCGAGCGAAGGCTCTTTGATGTTGGTGATATTGGGCGTCATCTTGGCCCAGACCGGAATCGACGAAACTTCCTTCACCCAGCTCGTCACCTCTTCCGTCAGGTCGGGATGTTCGCCCATCTCCGAGCCCATCTTTCGTTCAGTCATGCCGTGCGGGCAAGAGAAGTTAAGCTCGAACGCATCGACGCCCGTGTCCTGCACGCGCTTCGTCAACTCTTGCCAGCGGTCCTTTGAATACTCTTCCATGATCGACGCGATGAGCACATTGTCCGGATAGTCTTTCTTAACTTGCCGGAATTCTTCCAGCCACACTTCGATCGGCCGGTCGGAAATCAGCTCGATATTTTGGAAGCCGATAACTTCATTCGTCTCGCGCGAGCGCAGTTTGCCGTAGCGCGGCACGACGTTGACGACTTTGCTTGATTCAAGGCTGACGGTCTTGGCGACGGCGCCGCCCCAACCGGCGTCGAACGACTTGGCGAGCACGCGCGCGTTCGTTCCCGGCGGGCCAGAGCCGAGCAGAAATGGATTGGGGAATTTAATGCCGTTAACTGTGATTGAAAGATCCATTTTGATTCACTCCTGATGCCTTCTTTTCTTGACTCCAGTCTCAAGCCTGCAAGCTAGTTGTTTTGAAACTTAGCCGCGGGACCGTCAGGCTTAAGATACTCTCTGATGGCGCTATAGGGTATAAAGTTCTTATCAAAGTAAGCCATTACGTGGGGAAAGTCGAAATAGATAATCAGCCCTTTTGGCGTCAAGGCCCAGCCTGACAGTTCCTGCAATTCTTCCATCTCTACGAGCGGATCCTGTTCGAGTTTCGGCTGGCGGCCGTCCCGTCGCGCTTCACTTTTCTCGAGCTCTACTGCCCGCCGGTTGATGTCAGTCGTCACGAATTTGGCGATGGCCTTGTTGTAATCGCTGCCGGGCTTGAACAGGTCTTCAAACTGAAGTTCCTTGTTCGCCGCCAGGTCAAATGTCAGCGACCACCAACGATCGTTCGGATGCGCGCCGCCGCCATCATAGTACTCAACCATCTCGATGCTGATCAGATCGTTCGTTGCCAGCAAGACGTTGTAGTTTGTATCAAACGCTCCCTTGTCGTCTTCGATTGGTTGAAAGTCGGCCATCGCCTTTTGGGTTAACGCGAGAATCCGCCGATTGAATTTTTGCGCCGCCGCGCCTGGCGTTCCCGCGCTGACCAGCTGCGGATAAGAAACTCCAATTCCTCTTTTGCGATTCAAAATCAGTTTCGGCACGACCTGCAGGCCGCCTGTCAAAGCGATGTATTGCTCGGTGAGGGTAACGTAAGATTCGCGAGTGCCGTCAGGCTTTGACCAGTAACATTCCTGTTCAGTTGGATCATCAAGCGGTCGCTTACAACTGAACTTGCCCGTTGGTTTGTTCTTTTCTCCAAATTCAGTTAGTTCAAGCATTCCCTTCGCGTCGAGGCGGCCCGTCAGTTTTATGTCTTCGCCCACGCTGTCGTACGAGTATTTTCCGCTGACGTTGCTGCCGTTGAAACTCAAAGTCATTTGGATGTGGCTTTGTCCCACAGCGCCACGATAGACCTTGGTGCCGGGCGCAGTTTGAGCTGGGGCGGCTGGGACCAGCGTGAGAACACCGGCGGCCATGACGAGAAGAATCAGTTTTGATTGCATGAATATTTTGGCATTGGAGTCAGTACCATCTGCGTGAGCACCCGCTGACGCGGGTGGTACTGACCTCGCTGAATCAATCGATTCTACAATTCCGCGTCGGCTTCTATTTCGATCAGCATGCGCGGATCGATCAGGGCGCTCACTTCCACCATGGTTGTGGCCGGCATGATGTCGCGAAAGAACTCGCCGTGGGCGCGGCCGTATTCTTCCCAACGGGAAATGTCCGTCACAAACATTCGCGTGCGAACTACATGTTCCAATCCGGCGTTAAGACGATTCAACGCGCTTTCGATATTTCGCAGACATTGCTTCGCTTGTTCGTATGCGTTATCGATTCCCACCAGTTCGCCGTCAACGCCCAGAGCGGTCGTGCCGGTGACGTAAATTCGGTTGCCGACTTTCACGGCGCGCGAATAGCCAACAATTGCTTCCCACTTCGCGCCTGATGAAATGCGTTCTCGTTCGGTCATCTCAAGCTGGCATTGACTGGAGCGCAAGCGTCCTCGCTTGCAACCTTCGCATGGAAACGCGGCGGAGCCACCTGCTGGCGTTTGGAACCGGGACGGTTGCGCTCCAGTCTGCCGATTAATCAGCGACCAATTGCTGGTAGCTATCGGGCCGACGATCCCGGAAGAACTGCCAGGTGTTGCGCACTTCGCGAATCATGTCGAGATCGAGATCGGCCACGACCAGCGCATCCTCGTCACGCGGCGCCTGCGCAATAATTTGACCGCGCGGATCGCAGAAATAGCTCTGGCCATAGAACTCGCCGATGTCCCATGGCTGTTCGTGACCGACGCGATTAATCGCGCCGACGAAGTAACCGTTCGCGACGGCGTGCGCCGGCTGTTCCAACTTCCAAAGATATTCCGACAAACCAGCGACGGTCGCTGATGGATTGAAAACAATCTCGGCGCCGTTTAGTCCAAGCGCGCGCGCGCCTTCGGGGAAGTGGCGGTCATAACAGATGTAGACGCCGATGCGCGCGTAGGCTGTATCGAAGGCCGGATAACCAAGGTTGCCGGGTTTGAAATAGAATTTTTCCCAGAAGCCGGGATTGACGTGCGGAATGTGATTCTTTCGATACTTGCCCAGGTACTTTCCGTCAGCATCGATCACCGCGGCCGTGTTGTAGTAGATGCCGGTGATCTCCTCTTCGTAGATCGGAACGACGATCACCATGTTGTGCTTCTTCGCCGTCTCCTGCATCAACTTAGTCGTCGGTCCATCAGGAATCTTTTCCACGGCGTCGTACCAGCGCACCTGTTGCTCGGCACAAAAGTACGGTGTGGTGAAAACTTCCTGCATGCAGATAATTTGCACACCCTGCTTCGCCGCGTCCTCAATCATCCCGATAGTCTTTTCAACATTCAGGCGGATGATCTCCGCAATCGGCGCGTCAGTCCGCCCCGCATTACGCGCTTGAATCAATCCGCATTTAACTGTTCGTGCCATATTTACTCCAGCTTCTTGAATTTTCCGATTTTAATTTCGTTCGTCTGTTACGGTTCCTGGCGGCGCGACCTTCATCAACACAAGATACGTAATCGCCGACGCGCCGAACCCAACAAACCAAGCGTAATCGTACAATGGTTTGAGCGTGGGAATGAAGACCCCAATCCACGCCAGCGCGCATCCGACCAACGTCGCGAGCACGGCGCGCCAATTCCAGCCGCTGTCCCTGGTAATGAGTGAACCGAGCAAACCGAACCCGAGAATGATAGATAGTTTCACTATCAGACTTAGAATTCCGGGAAGACGGGCAGTATAGGCGTTGCCAAACTTGAGGACAAAAAACCATCCGAATACGAGAAAGACCACCGCGACAATTATTTTCACGAACCAACTTCTTTCGTGGGTGTAACTATAGGCCCCCTTGGTTCGATAAAGATCTCCCAAAACAAATCGTTTGCTGCGCACCAGCCAGTAATCAGCGATCAGAACACCGGCAATCGATCCCAAGCCTCCCGAATATCCCACCAACCAACTGAAAATGTAGCCCGAAGGATCGGCCAGCAGCCGCCACGGCTGCATCAGGATGCCGATGATTCCGGTGATGAGCCCGCCGGTGCGAAACGAGATCCATTTGGGAAAGGCGTTCGCGAAATCGTTAGCCGGTGAAACCACGTTGGCAGCAATATTTACCGCGAGCGTCGCGACCACGACGGTGAACATCGAGATCGCGATGACCACCACTTGTTGGAATTGACCGACAAGTTTCATCGGATCCCAAAGCTCTTCCGGTTTCATATGCGGATAGATCACGACCGCCGCGGAGGTAATCATCACACCCATTGCGGCAAAGACTGTCATCGTTGAAGGCAACGCGACCACCTGGCCGATCGCCTGTTCGCGTTGACTGCGGCCGAAGCGCGTGAAGTCCGGCATATTCAGACTGAGCGTGGCCCAAAAGCCAATCATCGCCGTCAACGATGGAATGAAAATCGCCCAGAACTCGCCGAGCGTGTGGAACTTGCTCTGTTGCGTGAGCAGATAGCCGAGACCGTGCGCGCGCCAGATGGCCCAGCCCAAAAGGATCGCAGTCATCACCAGTACAAACGGCGCGGCCCAGTTCTCGACCTTACGCAAAAGATCCATGCCGCGATAAATAATGTAGATGTTCAAGCCCCAGAACAGCAGAAAAGAAATCCATTCGGTCGTCATGTGCCCGCCGAACGGACCGCCCAGCAAAGTTTTCCAATTCGGAATGATGGCGGCGAACAGTGTGTTCAGTGCTTCACCGCCGATCCATGCCTGAATTCCAAACCATCCGCACGCGACGATCGCGCGCATCAGCGCCGGCAAATTCGATCCGTAAGTTCCGTAAGCAGCGCGCGCAAAAACCGGGAAGGGAATTCCGTACTTCGTGCCCGGATGAGAGTTCAGCAGGATCGGAATCAAAACGATCGTGTTGCCCAACAGAATCGTAATCAACGCCTGCCACCAGTTCATGCCCGCGCTAATCAATCCCGACGAAAGCATGTAAGTCGGAATGCAGTGCGCCATGCTGATCCAAAGCGCGGCGTAGTTGTACGTCGTCCAATTGCGATCGGAAACCTTGACCGGCGCGAGGTCGCGATTGAACAGCGGGCTCGCGCTGATTTCGGTGAAAGCGTCAGGCTTCAGCTCGACGCGGCCGTCAGGGTATTGAATTGTTTCTGAACCGTTACTCAACAAGCTAACACTCCATTGAATGGTTACCGATTCTTCTCGTACGCTTTGCGAAAGTCCTGGAGTTGGGGTAGTTCAATAGCATCTCTGGGTCTGCCCGCAGCGCGTTTGCTTTCAATGATGTCTCTGATATTTGCTACCGGGAACCCGCTGGACAAATCTATTCGAGCTTTGGCTTCGTCGTAACTTTCGATTCCGTCGGGCGCGAAGACGAGATCAATATCAAACGGGCCATTCTTGATTTGCACAAAGTCTTTGCCGCGAACGATGTCAGCTTCCAGTTCGCCATCAATCTGAAAATCCAATTCTCTTAATGCTGAGACAATGCGTCGCCCATTCTCAATGTCCTTCCGCGGGAACACATCAACGTCTTGCGTTGTGCCCGGATAGCCGAGCAGGATGGCTCCGCTCTTGCCGATGAACATGTAATCGACGTCGTTTTTGGCAAACGCTCCGGCAACCTCTTGAGCCTGAGTTGGACTGAAAGTCTCACGCTTCATCGAGCACCCGCCGCTGCAAATCACTTAGCTCGCCGTATCCCAAATACGCAGGCAGATTGTCACGGCACCACTGGCGATACTCGGCCATTGTTTCGAACGAACGCCATTCGGCATCGTCGAGCACCGGCTTATAGACGTAATTGAACCCGTAGCGCATCCGGTCTGCGACACTGCGTTTAAGGTTTCGCTCGCATTGACGGCGGAAGTTTTCCAGTTCGTCGTGCTTCATTGAATTGATACGATGTTAACGCGTTCCAATCGTCAATAAAACTTTCCAATGTCCGCGCGCCGCCAAACAGCGATCCCGGCGAACGGGTCAGGCTTCAGTTCGACGCGGCCGTCAGGGTATTGGATTGTTTCGTTAGAATTAGCCAATTGATCTATTGCATCAGCCGGAAACTTACTGTGACCTGGGCGGTGACTGAGATTGAGCCCGGAGCAATCGCACCTTCAGACTCTTCAGAAACCCGTTCCGCTACGCGGGAAACGTTTTGAGTTGCATTGTCATACCGATTCTCGCCCGACTCTATAATCGAATAAGCCGGCCCAATCGATTGTCCGATTTCCCCTGCGAGCAGTTTCGCTTTCTCCTGCGCCGCCTTTATTGCCATTGCGCGAGCCTGGTCTCGATGCTGGCGGATTTTTGAGTTGCGAAACTCAACATTGCTCAGACGCGTCACCCCTGCTTTCAGAACATCCGACAACAATGAATCGAATCGCGATATATCGCGAAGAATTACGGCCGTAGTTTTAGAAACCTGATAGCCAACGAACTCTCGTTTGAGATTGCGGCGCTGCTCGTAATCAAGGTCGTCGGTATTGTATTTGGGTTGGACACTGATTTGACTGGTTTGCACATCCTCTGGTTTGACGTTGTTCCGCCTCGCGATAGCCAGCACTTCTCTGACGCTGTCATCGGTTCGCTTCTTTGCCGCCAACATATCCTTGTCGACTGATTCCACGCCCAGGGTGAATACCACTTCGTCCGGTTGCACGCGAACTTCTGCGCGCCCGGAGACCGTAATCAGAGGAGGCAAGGTGGCGTTTTGCGACACCGCCACGAAGGGCGCGCCCGCAATCATCAAAAGCATCAGGCTTAGCTTCTTCATAATCATCTGTCCTCATCAAACTTCGGCTTGCCGGCCTTAGTCTTCGTGTAAGTTCCTTCCGAAGTCACGTTATGCCCAAAGCCGCAGTCGATCGTATTCTCTTCGCTTACCTTAATTTTATTTCCCGCCAAAAATTTGATCGTGATTTTGCACTTCCGGTCATCCGACGGAAAAAAGACAGCCCTGTCATTCTCGATCGTCGCTTCGCCCGACGCTTCGCCGGTGTTGGCCATCGGGCCGTATGATGACTTGTACTCATAGATGAGGTCCATCTGAATGCGCAGCTTGTTGTTCCCCAGGGCGAGTATCTTGATCTCATTGCTTCGATAGCGATAGACACCATTTGCCTGAGCCGCCGTGACGATTCGGGGGGCTGTTTGCGACAGCGCCGTCCCGATTAGTATTAAAGTAAAGAGAATCGAACCGATGAGCCTCATGCTTCACTACTCCCTCAACGTTTGGTCGAATCCTCCATAAACTTCCCAATGTCCGCGCGCATCTTTGCCAGTTGCTTCTCGTCGATATACATCATGTGCCCGGCTTCGTAATAACCGGTTGAGATGTTCCGTAGCAGCATTGGATCGAGACTGATGTGATGCAGATTATATAGCGCGGCGTAGTACGGCGTAGCCATGTCGTAGTAGCCGAAAGCCACGAACACTTTCAGGTAGGGATTCTTCGCCAGCGCGTTGCGCAGCGCGACGCTGGTGTCGACATAGTTGTTGTTCGTGCCCCAGTTCCACGGACTGGTGATGCCGCCGCCGAGAATGAAGTACTCCACGTCGCTCTTGTAACCCAGCTCGGTGCGGACGTAGTTATTGAAAGTTGAAGTGTAAGGCGGGCGGATCGCCGACTCGCTGGCATCGTATTCAGGATTCTCTGTGGCGTAACTGGAATCGTAACCCTTGAATCGAGAATCCAAACGGCCGATCGATCTTTTTTCAGATCGCAGCAGCTCTTTGCGAAACAGGCTGAGCGATACGCGCAGGTTTGCGTTCTCGATAAAGCCTCCGTCCAAACCCGTGTAGCGCGCCAGCTTCGAGACTACTTCCTGTCGTTCCTGTCCCGTCAGCCGATCGCCTTTTTCGAGCGCGACGCTGTAATCATTCGAAGCCCAACGTTCTACTTCGGCTACGACTTGCTGAACTGTTTTTGACTGAAGGTCGCGCGGCAGTTTTTTGTGATACCAGGCGGTGGCCGCGTACGACGGCAGATAGAGCGTGTAAGGCAAATCGTTTCCGGCCGCGAAAGCCGTGGTCCCGAAATTCATGATCGTCGAGATCAGCATGATGCCGTTGAAAGCGATGCCGCGATCGATCAAATAACCTGATAGCGCTGAAGCGCGTGTGGTTCCATAACTCTCGCCGGCCAGAAATAGTGGCGACGTCCAGCGCTCGTAACGAGTCAGGTACATGCGGATAAACTCGCCGACTGATTCGATATCTCCCTGCAGGCCAAAGAACCGGGCCGCGAGCTCGGGCCGGACCGCGCGGCTGTAGCCGGTGCCGACTGGATCGATGAAAACCAAATCGCTCTGCGTGAGCCAGGTGAATTCGTTATCAACCAACTCGTAGGGCGGCGCCGGCAAAGTGCCATCCGCGTTCATCTTCACGCGCTTTGGCCCAATCGCTCCCATGTGTAACCACACCGAAGCGGACCCCGGCCCGCCATTGAACGAAAAGGTCATCGGGCGGCGATTCCGAGGGCCGGCGTCGTCAAGCGTGTAAGCCATGAAAAAGATGCGCGCTTCGGTCTCACCTTCGCGATTCTTGATCGGCATCATGCCGGTAGTCGCCGTGTAGCGAAGAGTTTTTCCGCCGGCCTGAATTTCGTGATGAGTGATCACCGGCACTTCTTCAGGAACCGGTGAAGGTCGCTCCTGCGGACCTCTCGCTTGACCGGTTTGACCGGAAGTGGCGGGCGGCGTCGGCGTTGGTTGCTGACCGGATCCGCCCTGCCGACGGCCCTGACCACCTTCCTGTCCGAAAGACAAAAGCGCAAAGCAAAGCAGAGTAGCTGCGAGCATCTTTGGTTAACCTTTCACTTGGGTTTCTTTGAAGGCAACAGCAGGCGGCCATAGTATGCCAAACGGACTGGGGCCTACAAGTGATTTATTGATGCAAACAGGCTTAGTTCGAAAATGGGTGATTCTCTTCCTGCATCAATGTGGTATAAGGCGCTGAATCCATTTTGGGACTCAGTCGGGTCAAGGAGGCACCTCAATGATCAGCGTCTTCTTAAGTTATTCCAGGAAGGACCATTTCTTTGCCGAATTAATAGAGGCTAAGCTTTTGGATAGGGAGATCAAGGTGTGGCGCGATCAAGGTCAATTGAGGGCGGGAAACGATTGGCGCGATGGGATCGAACACGGAATTGCCGAGAGCTTGGCTATTTTGGTGGCGTTGGGTCCTAATTCCGCAGACTCACCTTATGTTACTTATGAATGGTCCTATGCTATGGGTTCGGGAAAGGTAGTCATCCCACTCAAGCTCGCCGAATGCGCCGTACACCCCAAGCTCGAAACAATCCAAAGCTTCGATTTTTCCGTTCCTGGTGCTTTACCATGGGAAGCTCTCGCCGACCGGATTAATTCAATTGAAACGGAGGTGCATCAAGAATTGTTGGCGGCACAATCAAGTACTCCTTCGGCTAGTCCTCATCCAAGTGATCGGCTCGTTCAGATCATTCTCGGGTACCTCAATGAACGTGGTTATCAGATGGTAAGCTTTGAAAGGATTCGCCAGCGAATTGACCCGGCACTCACGGACATCGAACTTCAAGACCTAATCGAAAGGCACAGCAATACTTTTAGACCAGCGAGACTAAAGGGCGGTAAGCCGGGTCTTGCGAAGCTGGTTCCATAAAACGTTCGTCGACCTGGCGCGAATATAGAGCTACTGAGGTATGGGAATAGCAGCCCGAGGGCATTCTTGTAAAAAAGAACTTCGTTTAGGGCGGGCACTTGTGCCCGCCGGCACGCTCACGTGCGTGCTCTAAACGATTACGGCTTCGGCACGCAGATTACGGCTTGGGCACGGTCAGATTCCGGACGCGCTCCGCGATGAATCAAATCGGAGGTTCAAACTTGGGCTTGCCTGATTTGATCTTTTTGTAAGTGCCGGTCGCATAGACGTTGTGACCAAAACCACAATCAGCATCCGAGCCGTCCTGCGTCACCTTCAATTTGCCGGGCAGAAACACAATCGTGATCTCGCAACGTTCGGTGTCCGGCGGCTTAAAGGTTGCGATGTTTCCGTCGATGATCGCTTCGCCCATCGCATAGCCCATATTGAAGCTCTTCGGAGTTCGATAGATCCCGTCGAACTGCACCTTCAGTTTGTTGTGACCCAAAGCCAGGATCCGAAACTCACTTTTGTAGAAGCGATACACTCCGTTTGCCTGGGCCGCCGTCACAATCTGTTTTTGCGGGGGCTTGGGCGAACTATCAGGTTGAGATTTTTGGGCTGATGTTGATAAGCCGCAAACGGTCAGGCAAGCGATAAGAAGCAGAATTCTTTTCATAGAGTCATTCATCACAGATCAAGCATCAACGCGCGAACAGTTTGCCGCCGGAACCGTTTCTTGTCTACTACCAACGACGTGTCAGATGTTGGGTTGTTGCATTGGGGCAGCCCGACCGTGAGGGAGGGCGTTCATGCGCAAGGTTTACGCCCTCCCTTACGGTCGGGCTACTGTCCTACAATCCCCGGGCACGATCAACTTTCAATAGCAATCCGACTTTCCGTCCGCGCCGCATTGAAACAGGTAAGGGAATTTGGCTTTCGTCAGACGCTCGGTGGCGTCCCACACGCGCGTCTGGCTGTACTTCTCCGCAGTCCATCCTAACCGACGCTTATTGTGCCAGCTGAAATCCAGCGCCGCTTCTTCGCTATCCCCCAACAAGTGACGCGCTTCGTGGAGCAACACCGCGGCGCGTTCGCGATCGTCAACCGGCACATCGAAGAATTCGTGATACAGCGTTACGACTTCAAAAGGAAAGTTCGTCGCCGCGTACGCGTCCCGGTGGCCCACGTAGGCGTTCAGCCAGTTGTCCGTGGTGCGAAACGCCGCCAGACGTTTCAGCACGAACACTTCCCGGGTAAAGCCGGCTTCTTGCAGCAAAGCGATCGCTTTGTTTACTTTCTCGCGCTGATCCGGCTGAAGCCCGTCTGAACTTACGAGCAACGACACGTACCAGATGATCAAGATCGTCAGCGTCGCTCCCACAATCCACGTAATTCGTTGCAGCAAGCTGCGTTTCTTTGGAGCTTTCTCCGGCGCTTCTTCCGGCAATGAATCAAGCGGCTCTTCGTCAGTCAGTATCTCCCCGCACCGGCGGCATTGTTCGTCCGCGGCAGTGTTGACGAGGCCGCATTTCGCACACTTCCTTCGCGAAGAGTGATCAGAGGTTGGAGCTGGTTCCTGGCTCATGCGATGAAGTTGGCGCAGGTATCGTTCGGAGTGAATTGATCGCCGGTCCTAAATTGCCACACACTCGCCGCGTTTCAGAAACTGACCTTTGCCGGCTTTGCCCTTGAACTCGCCCTTGTCGATCACGACTGCGCCGCGCGAGAGCACTGTTTCGACCACGCCCTTGATTGTCTTGCCTTCGTAGGCGCTGTAGTCAACGTTCATGTGATGAGTCTTGACGCTGATCGTTTGATCCTTATTCGGATCGAAGATGACTATATCCGCGTCGGAGCCGACCGCAATCGTGCCCTTCTTCGGAAACAGGCCAAACATTTTCGCCGCCGCGGTCGAAGTCAGTTCGACAAAGCGATTGAGCGAGATGCGATTCTCGATCACGCCGTTATAGATCAATGACACACGATGTTCGACACCGGGCGCGCCATTGGGAATCTTGGTGAAATCATCCTTGCCCAGTTCCTTCTGCTCTTTCATGCAGAAGGGGCAGTGGTCGGTTGAGATGACTTGCAGGTCGTCCATCTTCAAACCTTTCCAGAGCTCAGCCTGGTTTGATTTCTCGCGCAGCGGCGGCGTCATCACGTACTTGGCGCCGTCCCAGCCGTCGCCGTAATCATCGATCGAAAGGAACAGATACTGCGGACAAGTTTCGGCGAAAGCGGGAATGCCGCGATCGCGCGCCTGCCGAACTTGATTCAGCGCGTCCGCGCAACTGAGGTGCACGATGTAAACCGGAGAAGCAGCCATTTCGGCGATGGCAATGGCGCGATGCACGCCTTCGGCTTCAGCGACAGTTGGCCGCGTGAGCGCGTGATACTTTGGCGCCGTGTGACCCTTCGCCAGGGCATGCTTAATGATTTCGTTGATCACGATGCCGTTTTCGGCATGCATGCAAATCAAACCGCCGCGCGCGCCGGCCGCGGACATCGCGCGAAAGATCGTCGCATCGTCCACCAAAAACACGCCGGGATAGGCCATGAACATCTTGAAGCTGGTCACGCCTTCGTCCATGACCGTGTACATCTCTTCAATCTGCTTGTCTTCGAGTTCGGTGGTGATGAGATGAAACCCGTAATCGATAGCACACTTGCCTTCGGCTTTTTTGTGCCAATTGTCCACCCCTTGAAGCAGCGCCTCGCCTTTGTATTGCACGGCGAAGTCAATAATCGAAGTCGTGCCGCCATGCGCCGCCGCGATCGTGCCGGTGGTGAAATCATCAGAGGCGGTGGTGCCGCCAAACGGCAACTCCATGTGAGTGTGTGGATCGATGCCGCCGGGAATCACGAGCTTGCCGCTCGCATCAATCGTCAGGTCAGCTTCCATCTCGAGCTTCTTGCCGATGACCGAAATAGTCTCGCCCTCGATCAAAATGTCTGCCGTGTAATTGTCGATGGCCGTGATGATGTTGCCGTTAAGGATTAGAGTTTTCATGGTTGTCTGATCAAAAAAATGCGGTTGGGTCTCGCTCCGTTAGGAGCGAAATGTTTATAGCACCCGTCGTCCCAAGTCAACCCAAGCTCCTTTAACATCTCGTCCCTAACGGGACGAAACCTAAGGTTGTAACTCGCTTGTCAAAATCGCGCCACCCAAACTCGGCAGCACGGCCCAAATCTTAACCACCTTGTGCGAGTCTTTGGCGATCCAGAGCGTTTGCTTGTCGGCTTCATTGTCGGCATCGACGATGTCGACTTTGTAGGCTTCAAACGTTCCAGCCGCAACGGTGACGCTTTCGGTGCCCACGACTTTCAGGTTTTTGATTTGCGCCTTCTGCTTTTGCACGTCAAAGTTCCGGAACGTCGTCGAGTAGTTCAGCGCCAGCGGCAGTCGAGCCAAAACATCAAATGCGCCACCGCCATCGGCGAATATTATGCCGCCGGCGTCGACGTCGATTGGTTTTGCTTGTCCGCTCTGCGTCATGGTTCCGGTGATCTTATTGCCTTTGAAATCGAGGCTAATAGCGACCGGATCCTGAGTGATCGAACGGCGTTGCAAGATCAGCGTTCCTTTCTCGACCGTCGAGACATCAATGATCTTACCGAATGGCGTGTCGGCGATTTCCGTGGCCACCCACGATCCGCCGTCCTCTTTAATTTCAGTCGTGGTGGTAATCGGAATATTCTGCGGGCCCGCGGCGATCGTCGCTTTGTACTTGAATGTGCCGGCGCTTAGATCGACCGCAGGCTTTGGCGCGTTGGTTGTAACCTCGACCTTTTTCGGCACCGTCACCGTCTTCACGTCAACGGTAATTTCCTTCAGACGGGCTGCGGTTTCCGGCTTCATCTCCTCTTGAAAACGGCCGTTAAGGAACTTTGCGAAAAACTTTTCCGCGGCGGCAAACATGGCCAGGTTGTTAATCGGCCGGGCGAAACCGTGGCCTTCGTCGGGCGCGTTAATGTACTCGACCGGAAAACCGCGATCGCGCAGAGCGATAACTATCTGATCTGCTTCACGCTTGTTCACCCGAGGATCGTTTTGTCCCTGGACCACCAGCAAAGGCGTCTTGATCTTGTTTGCCGAATTCAGCGGCGACTGTCGATCAAGCTGGGCCTTGCCTTCCGCGGTATTGGGATCGCCCATGCGTTGATAGAAGAGCTGGCGCCCGGCTTCCCAGTACGGCGGAATCGTTTCGAGCAACGTGATCAGATGCGAGGGACCAACATAATCGACCGCCGCAGCATACAGATCCGGCGTGAACGTTACTCCGGCCAGCGTCGCATAGCCGCCGTACGACCCGCCCATGATGCCGATCTTTTTCGGATCGGCGATGCCTTGTTCGACCAGATACTTCACGCCCCAGGTGATGTCGTCCTGCATCTTGTCGCCCCATTGTTTGTTGCCGGCGTCGATGAATTTCTTTCCGTAACCGGTCGAGCCGCGAAAGTTCGGTTGCAGCACGGCATAACCACGGTTCGCCCAGAATTGCGCGAACGTGTCGTAACCCCAACTATCACGCGCCCAAGGACCGCCATGCGGAAAGATAATCGCGGGCAGGTTCTTTGCTTCGACACCCTTCGGTAGCGACAGGAAAGCCGGAATCTCCATACCATCCGACGACTTGTAACGGACGGCTTTCATCGAAGCGAGATGATCGCGGTTCAGCTTTTCGCGGCTGCGGTATTGCAGAGTCAGTTTCTTGGTTGTTCGATCGAAGAGATAACGCTCACCCGGTTCGGTATCGCTGCCGGCGGTGATCAGCCAAAGTTTTTCATCTTTCGTCACAGAGCCGAGGCCAATTTCTTTCCCCGGCAATTTCTTTTGCAGCAGTTTGTAATCGGCTTCGAATGACTTGTCCTTCCAGTACAAACGCGTGCGATCGTCCTCGTAAGAAGTCACGATCATCTCGTCTGTTAGGTCTGAGAACTCAGCCCCACCGAAATCGACACGATTGAGCGGGTCCGATTCTACCGGCTCTTCCTTGCCGGTCATCGGATCGAAGAGTTCCAGCTTGGTTAGATCCACACCGGCGCCTTTGTTCGTAATGAAATAGACCCGCTTGCCATCCTTGTGATAGCGAACCGGCCCGCAACCTTCAAACACATTGCATGAATAAACTTTGGTGAAGCCCTTCTCGTCGACGCGCAGAATTTCAGTGTCACCGGCGTCGTTGACGCGGCTCGCGAGACGCAATTGATCTTTCAAATCGAACGTCCAGCCGACGATGCGCTCAGTATTCTGTCGCACGAGCGTGCGCTCGCCGGTTGAGATTTTGACTTTGTAGAGATCGTGCCAGGCTTTGTCGCGATCGTTGAGGCCGACATAAATGGCGTCGGGCTCGCTGCGCGGCGTAGCGTAAATTGTCGCGGCTACGCCTTTGACGTCGGTCAGGTTGCGCGCCGCGGGAACTTCCTGGCCCGCGGCCGGAGGATCCGCCGGATTGACTGCGTACACGAGATAGTTTTCATCGCCGGCCTTGTCTTGTGTGAACAAAATGTATTTTCCGTCTTCGCTCCAAAAATACGACGGGATCGGCCGTGCCGTATCGGCCGTGATGGGTTTGGCTTTATCGAAAGGATCTTCGGTGCGTTTTACCCAGATGTTGCGAATGCCTTTGAATGGCTTAACGAAGGCAATGAATTTTCCGTCGGGCGAGATTTGCGCGCCGGCAATTTCCGGATCGCCGAAGAACAGTTCGCGGTCGATTATCGGCGGCAGACCTTTTGGTTGTGCGAAGCCCGAAACAGCGCTTAGCGCAGTGACGAGGATCGCGAATGTCAGGAGGATGGAGAATCTTTGGTATTGAGTACTAATTTTCATAACAAAACCTCTTTTGGTTCTTTGATGGAATTGAGCAGGACTTTCGACGATGAGTTTACGAAAAAGGACAGCGACTGGTTTCGGCGCCTGCTGGTTAAAAGCTACTTTTTGTCGTCAAACTCAGTTCTTTCCAGGGGCCAACCTCTTGGCCAGGTCAAACCAGTGCGGACGCCGAACTTTTGCAGGCGGTCAGGATCGCTTCCGCGGCCAACGGCCCAATTACGCCACCAGCGAACGCTATACGACCACCAAATCCATGCGAGGAGAGTGCCTCCAAATAACGCAAACTCCCACGGAATTAGGAAGGTCCAGACAAACAAGGCCGCGAGCATGATGGCCACGGCAGGTACATTTACGAATATCTGGCCAATAAGGATTGCTTTCCAGATTTTCATGCGGACTGCTCGAGCTTATAGGGCCGCGAAGCTGGCATCCAGCGCCGTGATCAGCTCATCGACATGATCTTTGGTCGAGTTAAGCATCATGCCGGTGCGGATCACGTTGCCGTAAAGGCCACCTTTGCCTACCAGCACGCGATGCTTCTTGGTCTCTTCCATAATCCGTAAAACTGACTGCGGATCCGGTTCCTTGGTTTCGCGATCCTTCACGAGTTCCATGGCCTGCATCAGACCCATGCCGCGTACGTCGCCGATGACCGGGTACTTTTCTTTCAAGCCTTCGAGCTTCTCGCGGAAATAGCCGCCGACGACTGCGGAATTCTTCTTCAGATTGTCGTCTTCGATCACTTTAAGAACGGCTAAAGCCGCCGTGCACGCGAGCGGGTTTCCGCCAAACGTCGAGAAAGTAAGACCCGGAAACTTGTCGGCAACTTCCGGCGTCGCGATGGTGAATCCGATCGGCACACCGTTGGCCAGACCCTTCGCCGAAGTGATGATGTCCGGTTCGACGTTCCAATTCTCAATGCCGAACCATTTGTCTCCGGTGCGGCCCCACGCGGTTTGGACTTCATCAGCGATGAAGAGCCCGCCGTGTTTGCGCGTAATCTCGACGGCGCGTTCAAAGTATCCGGGGGGCGGCACGATGAATCCGCCAACACCCAAAATCGGCTCGGCCATGAACGCGGCGATCTCGCCGGTGGTGGTGGTCGTGATTAATTCTTCGATGTCGTTCGCACAGGCGAGACCGCATTCGGGATAGGTAAGCTTGAACGGGCAGCGATAACAGTAAGGAGCAGGCGCGTGCACGAAACCGGAAACCTGAGGCGGGAGAGGTCGCCACGTTGAGTGGCCCATCGCCGAAAGGGAAGTCGCCGAACGTCCGCTGTATGCATGACGCAGGACCACAATCTCATGACGGCCGGTTGCCAGCTTAGCCGCATGAACCGCGGTGTCGTCGGCTTCCGTGCCGCTATTTGTGAAGAATGTTTTTTTCAAACGGCCCGGCGTGATCTGCGCCAACTTCTCAGCCAAATCTGATTGCGGCTTATTACAGTAAAGCGTTGACGTGTGCGTAATTGAATTAATTTGATTCGTAATCGCTTCGTTAACTTTTGGATTTGCGTGACCGACGCTCACGGTAAGCACGCCCCCGAAACAGTCGAGATACTTGTCGCCCTTGTCATCCCAGACGTGAAAACCTTCGCCCTTTACCAGCGCCAAAGGTTCCTGGTAGTAAGTTGCTACCGCGGGAAACAGGAATTCTTTATGTTTGCGTACGGTCTCGGATGATGTTGGTTGTGGTTCAGGTGTACTCATGTTTCCTCAGGTGTTAGTTTGCGAATTAACCGGCGGTCGCTGTACGCGGCGGCGACGAATAAGACAGTTTCCGCGGCGAAGACAAAATCTTCAATGACCACACCCACGTCAAAAACCCGGGTGGTTGCCGCCAACGACATGTCGCGAGTGATCCAACGAAGCAGCAATGCGAAAAAGACGGCCGCGAAAGCCAGCAGGAATGTCGCTAGGATCGTCATCATAGAAGCTCGTGGGTGCCTCTTCATGCGAACCAAAGACAGAATAATCGCGATCGCGACCACCGCAAAAATCGGCAAGCGTCGCAGCAACATGAATACGGTGTAAGAAAAGAAATCGCTGCGATTCAAAACCATCAGAACGGTAGTTGCCACGAGGAAAAACAAAGTCGTTACGCCAACGATTGCGAACCATATGTGCGGTTTGTTTTGAGTGGCGGCGATTGTGTCAGGCGGTTGGATCCGCGGCGTGCCGGCCGGCTGGTACATAGCCGTCATCGTGGGTGCTGGATGTGTTTCGGGTGCCGGACTGCTAGTCGTTTCGTTCAGGGTTTCGTTTGATGGCAAGACCTGGGTCGCGTCCCCGTGCTCAGTATCTTGTTCTTCGCTGAACGGCGGTGAAAGGACAGACCCGTCAATCAAGCAGTAGGTCAGCGTATCTTCAAACGTTCGATTGCAAGTAGGGCAACGCTTCATCGTAATCGTGGTCGAGGCGAACTACTGTGTCAAAGGGCTTCTCAAACGCTCTCCCGCTGCTGTCGATTCGTAAAAATAGCACCCAGATAAAGGACTATGACGACGGCTGTCACTGTGTTGGTAATCAGGCCAAGAACCAGAAAAACGTTCCTGTTATGGACTGCATTGTAGGGTCCGGTGCCAATAAACCAATCGGGCACCCAGTTGTAAACAAAAGTGAAAAGGATTTGATGAAATAGATCGACGATCAGGGCAAGCAAAACCATCAGCGAGACTCGCGGATATCGCTTCCAGCGACTGATCACAAAGATGATGCAAACCAGAAATGTCAACAGCGTCGGAATTTGCTGAAGAAACGACTTCAGAAGTTCTGTCCACTTGGTAGCGTCCATCAGTTAGCTCAGTACAAATTTCCTTCGCGCTTGCGGCCCGTGTAATCGACGTAAACTACTTTCAGTTCAGTATAAAAGTCGAGCGCGGTCGAGCCTTGCTCGCGATCGCCGATGCCCGTGCCTTTGATGCCGCCGAAGGGGATGTGCGCTTCGCCGCCGGTCGTCGGCGAGTTGATGTGCGTCATCCCGGTTTCAATCTCGTCGACGAAGCGGAAGATGCGCGCCGCGTCGTTCGTGAAGAGCGAAGAAGACAGGCCGAACTCAGTGTCGTTGGCGACGGTCATAGCTTCGTCAAAGTCTTTCACGCGCATGACCGAAAGCACCGGCCCAAAGATCTCTTCGCGCGCAATACGCATGTCTGAGGTTACGTGATCAAACACCGTCGGCTTCACGAAGTAGCCTTTATCGAGGCCGTTGCCCGTCGCGCGTTCTCCGCCGCAAACCAGTGTGGCGCCGTCTTCGCGTCCGATGTCCAGATATTCGAGCACGGTCTTGAATTGGCTCTCATCGACGCTCGGTCCCATTTCCGTCTGTGGATCCATGCCGTCGCCGATGCGCATCGTCTGCGCGCGTTTGGAAATCCGATCGACAAACTCGTCAGCAATCTTGTCGACGACGACGGCGCGACTGGTGGCGGTGCAACGCTGACCGGACGAGCCGAATGCGCCTTGTGCTGTGTTCTCGACGGCAAGTTCGATGTCGCAATCTTCCAGGATGACCACCGGATTCTTGCCGCCCATTTCGCACTGGCATTTGGCGCCGCGGCGCGAGACCTGTTCGTATAGACGAATGCCGACTCCGTTCGATCCGGTGAATGAGACTGCTTTGACGGCCGGATGACCGACGATCTCGTCGCCGGCGTCCGAGCCCGATCCCAGAATCAAATTCAAAACTCCGGGAGGTATGCCGGCTTCTTCAAAGATTTCCACAATGCGAACGGCGGTCCCCGGCGTCAGTGATGCCGGCTTGAAGACAACTGTATTGCCGGCGACCAAAGCCGGCGCGATTTTCCAGGTGGGAATGGCCACCGGAAAATTCCAGGGAGTCACGCAAGCGACGACGCCCAACGGTTGCTTGATCGTGTAAACGAAATTCGAAGGCAGCTCAGAGAAAATTGTTTCGCCGTTCATACGGCGCGATTCGCCCGCGCAGAACTCGGCGACGTTGATCGAGCGTTGGAGCTCGCCGCGCGATTCTGAAATCGTCTTGCCTTCTTCGTGAGTCAGGATCTGGGCCAACTCTTCTTTCGCCGTTTCCATCAGGCGCGCAGCCTGCGCCACGATTTTCCCCCGCGCCGGCGCCGGCGTCGCGCGCCAGCCGTGAAAGGCTTCCGCGGCGGCCTCGACGGCCGCGCGCGCTTCTTCGCGGGTGGCTTGCCGGTTCGATCCGATGACCTCGTCGATGTTTGCCGGATTGATATTCTTGACGGTCTTTTCAGAAGAGGATTCGACCCATTTGCCGCCGATAAAGTTTCGATAGTTTTGCATTTCGCTCAATTCAGAAAGTTTTCGTTTAGATGCGGCACTGGTGCCGCATGGATTCAGGTAATAGCCGGACAAGTCCGGCTTTTAAACGTCAAACGATTTCAACCCGACGATTATCGCCGCCGAATATATCACGAACGTTGGACGGAATTCAGGTGCCAGTCCGCAAATTTGGAGTGCGCCGGCAGAGCGAAGCGTCGCCGGCGCTTTGGATCAACGAGGCCGACGCCGTGAATGAAAAACGAGATCCAAAGCGGCGTCGCGCTTCGCTTGCCGCCGCACTCCAAATTACAATGCTCGAACCATGACCAGCGACCCCTTTAGTATTTGCGACTTAATTGAGCAGCGAGTGTCTCGCGCGCGTGACAAGGCATTTCTCTTGTCTGAAGCTGATGGGCGAGAGTTTACGTATGCGGAATTCGCCGCGGCCGTGAACCGCACCGCCGCAATGTTGCGCGCTGAAGGAGTCACGAAGGGCGATGTCGTCAGCCTTCTGATGCCGAACAGCGCGGAATACATCATCGGCTATTTTGCTTGTTGGCAGCTCGGCGCGCTGGCGGGTCCGGTGAATTCACTTCTGAAGGAACACGAGATCGAATTCGTGATGAATAACTCAGAGGCGAAAGCGATCCTGGTCCATTCGGAGTTTCTGGAGCGGGTTGAAAACATTAAGAGCCGGCTTTCGCACCTCCAGGCGATAATCACGTTCGATGATGAAGCTGAGACGACCCGACGGTACGCACGCGTCCCGCGTGCTGATCAGGAATGCAGCAGCACGCCGGAGGCGTGCGTACCGGACGACGACGCAATCATCATTTACACGTCGGGTACGACCGGAAAGCCCAAGGGTTGTTTGCTTACTCACGGAAACGTCATTGCCAATGCGCGACAAATCAGTCAGTGGCTTAACTTCACTGAGGCTGATCGTTTACTCACGATCATGCCGCTGTTTCACATGAACGCGGTTTCGGTGACGACCATGTCGGCGTTGTACGCGGGCGGATCGACCGTCATCAGTCCGAGATTCTCCGGCTCGAAATTCTGGAACGTCATTTCGGATTATCAAATCACATCGTTTGGCTCGGTCGCGACGATGCTGTCGATGCTGCTCAATACTTATCCTGACGGAGTGCCCGATGGATTGAAAACCGATCAGCTTCGTTTCGCGATGTGCGGATCGGCCCCCGTCCCGGCCGAGGTAATGAAAAGATTCGAAGAAACTTTCAATTGCCCGGTGATCGAAGGTTACGGTTTGTCCGAATCGACGTGTCGATCAACTTTCAATCCTCCTGACGAACGCCGTCGTGCCGGATCGTGCGGCTTGCCAATTGGCAATGAGATGAAAGTTTTTGACGATGACGATAATGAAGTTCCGGACGGCGAGCTCGGCGAGATCGTCATGCGCGGCGAAAATATTTTGAAAGGGTATTTCAAGAATCCTGAAGCCACCGCCAATGCTTTTCGCGGTGGTTGGTTTCATACCGGCGATGTTGGTTATCGTGATCCGGACGGCTTCTTCTACATCGTCGATCGCAAATCAGACATGATCATTCGCGGTGGTGAAAATATTTATCCGCGCGAGATCGATGAAGTGCTCTATCAACATCCCGCCGTCGCTGCGGCCGCAACGATTGGCATTCCCGATCCGCTCTATGGCGAAGAAGTCGCGGCCTTCATCGTTCTGAAAGATGGTGCGCCAGTCAGCGAAGACGAGTTAATCGCGCATTGCAAAACCGAGCTCGCCGACTACAAATGTCCCAAGTCAATTCGCATCGTCGCCGATATTCCGAAAGGCCCGACGGGAAAGCTGCTAAAGCGAGAACTGGCAAAGGCCTTCAAGGCGGATCCTGCTTAACGGGCCGACAGAGGATGTGCAATCAGGCCTAAAACCTCAGCTCTATTTATTTAAGTCTTTGGGCGATTACCGCCGAGTTACGCAGGTCCGGTCGCGGGGTCGGTTCCACATTTTTAGCGTTGACAGCGCCGTGTTCGGTGTATAAAGTGCGCACACTCTTACTGAGTTTACCTGCCGGTTGAGTGCGGACAACGGGCGGTGCGTGTGGTGTTAGAAGCCGAAAGCCCCCCAAGACGTTTCTCTTGCCCAGCTTGCCGCTTCCCCGAAAGACACCCGCGAAAAATCCAAATTTTGAGGGTTATGGCGTTGAAGTGTCTTCGCCGTTTGCCAGGTTGGTTATCTGACCCCTCGCCTATCGAAAAGGAGAAAATCAATGAGTCTTAGAAAATTTGCCCTGAATGATAAATGGATTGGAGAGGCGGTTGAGGCCTCCTCTTCAATCCATCACTTGATATGAGTGAAATGAGGTGGCCGAAAACATTTTGGCCACCTCTTTTTTTGCCACGAGGTGTTCAGACTTCGGTGAGAAATAAACAAGGACTTAGCTTCGCGGGAATCACCTTCCACGATTCCCATTGCCAGTCTTTTTGACCGGTTGACTCAGCGCACGCGAATGGATAGAGTAGGCACGCTCTTATATGTTACCAATGCCGGTTGAGTGCTGACTCAATGGTGCGTTTGGTGTTGGAAGTCGATAGCTCCCAAGACGTTTCTCTTGCCGCTAGCTGCCTTCTCCCGAAGAACACCCGCGAAAACTTAGTACTTGAATCTTTCGGCGTTGAAGTGTCTTCGCCGATCCGGTCGGTTATTACGACGACCCTCACTTACGACAAGGAGAAATTAATGAATTTTAGGAAATTTGCTGTGCTATCGGTATTGACCTTAACTTTGGTGCTCGGCTTCATGAGTCTTGGCGGCCGGACCGCGCAAGCCGCTGGTCCGTGGTACGTAAACTCAACTACGGGTAACGACTCGTTCGACTGTCTGACGCCCGCGACCGCGTGCCAGACAATCAACGCGGCAATTGGCAAGGCTTCATCAGGCGACACCATCAATGTGGCCGCCGGCACTTATAACGAGTCAGTCGCAATCAACAAAACTCTGACGCTCCGTGGCGCCCAGGCCGGCGTCGATGCCCGCAGCCGCGTGGGAGCGGAATCGATTATCGACAACGCTTGCTCACCGGTCGGAATCACCGCTGACAACGTGACGCTGGATGGATTCACGGTCCAAGGCTCGACCATGAGTGACCCGTGCCTGATCGCCGGCATCTGGACCAATCCTGGTTTCTCGGGAACCCAGGGTGGCCATCAGATTCTCAACAACATCGTCCAGAACAACATCTCGGGAATTGAACTTGATAATACCGGCCTTCTTCCGACCAAGGTTCAGTTCAACTGGATTCGAAACAACAACAATCCCGGGCCTGGCTCCGGAAATGCGATCCAGGTTAATTTTGGACTCAACAAAGCCTTGATCGACAAAAACAGGTTCAGCGGCCACACAAATAGCTCAGTGCTAGTTAGCAGTGGCGGCGACGATCAGCAGATCACTATTTCCAACAACGAACTGGTTGGCGGTACGGCTGAGCGGATCGTTTTTGGCAGCGTGGACAATAGCTCGATCACCGGCAACACCAGCATCGGTTCGACGGCCACAAACGGAACCATTCGCCTTTTCGGTGGCAACAATGGCATTACGATTACCTGTAACCTGCTGGCCAACGGACAGCGTGGTATCCGCGTAGATGACCCGTTTGCGATTGGACCAAACTCAAACATCACCGCGAACAATAACAACATTCAAGGCAACGCGCTGGCTGGCCTTCAGGTTGATGCCGGCGGCTATTCGCCCGGACTGCTAAATGCGGAAAACAATTGGTGGGGCAGCGCAAGCGGACCGACCAACGCCAACAACCCGGGTGGCACGGGCGACGCCGTTATTGATCCTGCTGGGGTAGTTGATTTCTTCCCCTACCTGACGAGTCCCAGTACTTGTGCGGCGGTGCCGCAGGTTGGTCCTCCCGCGAATAAGGATCAATGCAAGAATGGTGGATGGCAAACATTCAACACTCCACGCACCTTCAAGAACCAGGGCGACTGCATCCAGTATTTCAACACGGGCAAGTAGTAAAGGCTCAAACTTACCTTGGACAGAGGCTCGCACGCAGGTGTGGGCCTCTTTTTTTCTTTTTTCATCGACGCGCCCGCGGGCTAAAAGCTCGTGCGCTTCAGAGCGCACGGTCGACGCAACTTCAAGCGGAAATTATTCTCTTCAAGTCGGGCGAGGGGACGTGTGGGGCCGTCTTTTTTCCGGCAAGAGCAGCGCTGAATTGTCCGGGATTTCGCTGACTGATCGTCGTTTGACTTGGCGAGACTCACTCGGTAGAGTACGGACGCTTTAAAAATAAAGTGCACGATCGGTTGGGTGCGGACTTCCGACCGTAAGTGCGGTGTTAAGAAGCCTGAGCCCACAAGTCTTCTCTTGCCCGGTTAGCTTCTCCCGAACACCCGCGAAATTTTTGGTTATGAAAATCTCTCGGCGTTGAAGTGTCTTCGCTGATTTCTGGTCGCTCTCCTATGACGACCGCTAACTCAACAAGAAGGAGAAGTCTCTGAATATGAAACGATTAACAAGGAACACGGCAATTTTTGGCGCCGCGCTGGTGCTGGCGCTGCTTTGCATGGGTGTAGCTCTTGCGGCAGCAGGGTATGATTTATTTGGTAATGCCTCTATCGTCTCGCCGGGCCACAACTCTCCGTTCGGGGTCAAACTAGAGTCGGCCGGAAGCTATCCCGCTCCGACCTCTTACGGCGGAATCGATTTCGCAGTCCCTTCGGGACTAACGGTGGCCGATCTGGATTACCTCGGCACGGACTATAACGGCCCCTGCGGCGGCGGGTCACCTCGATTCCAGGTCAACGTTATTGACCCGAACGACAATCAGGTCAAGAACATATTTGTATACCTCGAACCCTGCGCCGCCGGCTGGAACAACACCGGCAACCTGCTCGACCCGACCGACAACGTCGACGCCTCGCAGATCGGCGGCGCGTTCTACATGCCGTACGCGACCGTCCAAACGCTCTACGGGTCTTACCAAGTCGTCGGCATTCAGCTTGTGGTTGATGCTAGTTGGCTTTTCGGCACGCAGACGGTGCTGGTTGATAACGTAATGGTCAACACGCGGCTATACAACTTCGAGGACGCGGAAACTTGCAAGAAGGGCGGATGGTCGATGTACACCGCGGCGCCCGGTCCGTTCAAGAATCAAGGGCAGTGCTTGAGCTACTTCGCTAAAGGCGGACAGTAATTAACGACCCGCTTTAGCAGAAAAAAAGAAAGGGCAAGGCAGCGATGCCTTGCCCTTCTTGTTTTGTTTCTCGATTAAGACTAACTCTTCGCGGGTCCCAGACGCATCGAAGCGTTCCTGGGCATCTTGATTCGATCAATGATCCACGCGCCCACCAGCCAGGCGCCGCAGAAGCCAACCATCACAAGTGAAAACCACTGGCCATACATACCATCAGGTGAAAACTTTTCGGTAGCTGTGTGAATGGCTTCGCTGTTCGGCAGTAAGCCCGCTTCTGAAAATTCGTGGAAAGTATAGATGGCTACCTGGGCCATAAACAGCAGCAGAAAAATTCCCGTCACCTGGAAAAAACGCTTTACATTAATCAGGTGACCAAATCGACCCCACGCCAACGCCATGCCGGCCGCAGCAGTCAGCCCCAGTAGCATTCCCCAGACCATCCGCGGATTGCGGATTTGCAGAAGCATCAGCGCGGTTTCCATGCCTTCGCGGCTGATCGTTAGCGCCGTAAAGAGAAACAAGCCGACGTAAGCAATCCAACGGGACGGCCTCGCTGAGACATTCGTGAGTTGTTCCTCCATCTTTACTTTCATCTGCGATCCGTGGCGCCACATGTAAATCACCAGCGAAGCGACCATCACAATTGTGATCAATCCCAAAACCGCTTCGCGCAGGGCCTCGTTGGCGAGAAATCCGGCGACGGTCGGGCCGAAGTATTTCTCAACCGAATCGGTATTTCCGGTTTGCATCTGAAAGAGAAGGTAACCGAGGCCGGCGCTGAGGCCGAGGGCCACGGCAATTCCGGAATAGACAACCGGCACTAATTGCCTTTGCCCCGACTTGCGCAGATAGGAAAAGATGACCGCGACGAGCAAGAACGATTCGAAGCCTTCGCGCAGGACGATGATGAAGGACTGAAGCATAAGACTCAAAAGTGGCACAGACTTTAGTCTGTGGATTAAGGTTGGGTAATCACAGACTAAAGTCTGTGCCACTTTCGCAGTATGCCTCAAATTGAAAATGATTGTCAATTTCGCGGTTAGGGGAAGCTGAGAGTTAATTTGAATCGTGGGGTTTTTCTCTGGCCCAGAGGTTTAGGTGGTTTGATAAAGCCTTGGACTGCTAAATTATCGGGACGAGGGAACCACGACCAGGTCAGCACGCAGCGCGCCAGTTTCGGTCAAAGCCGCAATGCGCAGAGGCAGGCGACGCGCGTCATCGCCAACCCAGATGCGAATCTGCATGCGATCAGGTTGGGGATCATCTGTCTTCAGCTCGAGGACAATCGCATTGATCTTCTGTCCATTCAATTCGATCGTCTCCCGGCGTTGCGCCGTAACCAGCAACGCGCGCGGTTTGGTCACCGCCATTATTGAAATCGCGTTTTGCTTCATGATGGTTGGCGTAAACGTGCGGAGCGCGTAGAACGCCGAAAGCAGGTCGTGGGTCCCGACCGGAATCTCGATCCGTTCGCGGGAACCGTCAGCTGTTGCCGCGCCGCGATCCTGATCCAGGTTGTAATTCTTGACGCTCTTGTACTTGCCCTCTGAGAAACTTATTTCGGTGCGAAAGGGAAGCAGCGTAACTGGATCGACATAAGTAGTGATTTGATCCCTGACAGCGATTATCGCCGAGCCGTTTGTCTGCGCGCTGACAAAAAACTGCAGACCATCACGATTGAAGTACCGGCCGCGATTCTTGATTGCGAAGCTGATGGTCCCAACCGGTTGCGTGCCCTTGCCGAGATAAACCTGGTAATTCAATTGTTCGCCGACCTTGAAAGGTAAATCAACGAGCGGGGCCGGCGTTCGAACCGGATCGGAAGTCACAACCCGTGCGGCGCCGGGTGTTGGCGCAGGGTTCGGACGCGCCGGGTCGACGTTTCCGCGCGCTGTCGGAGTTGCGGATTGCGGACCCTCCAGCGCTGATGCGGCTAACTCAGCCTGGACTTCGGTGCCGGGATCTCCGACGGCAGTGAGCAACACCGGGACATGCCATTCGTCGTCAGTAAAATAGACTCGTATGTCATAGTCTGAATAATTCTTGACCCTTAGGCTGGTGGCGATCGCGTCGAACGAGCCGACGCTCGTCTTCACCGTTTGCTTGCCAATGACTTTGATATCGACCTGGTATTCGACATTTTCGTTACGAACGGTGGTGAAATATTTCGAACCCTTTGCCAAAGGCATGGCGCGAACGCGATAGAGGGCAGAGAGCAAATCAAAAATTCCGGCGAACTCTCCGACGCGTAGTTTGGGTGGAATAGCAGCAGTGCCGGCGGGTTGGTTGTAATCAACTGACGCTTCAGTCGTGCGCCCGGCCTGGCGAACTACCTGCTGCGCGCGATACGGCAAACCATTTTCAGGATAGACATAAGTCGTGTAGTCATTATTGAGTGAAAGCACCGCGACATTCACCACGCCCGTAGTTTCGATATGGGCTTTTAGCTGGATTCCGTCGCGCTCAAAAAACTTCCCGCGCCCGGCCACCAGCAACTCAACATGAGCTGCGCTGACAAATTGAGAATAATTGACGTTGTAAGTAAGCCGTTCCCCAACCCGGTAAACCTCCGAATTGAAAGGGGCTTGGCTGGTTTCAGTTCGTTGGGCGCTGGCGGTGCCGGTGAAGATAATTAAGAGCGCCAACAATCGGGCAATTCTGAGTGGGGCCGTCAACTGTGCGTGCACACGAGAATGATAAGGGTAAGTTGTTGCGAGGCGCAAACTCATTCTCAATGAACGCTTTGGGCCGGGCTTTGTTCCGTGAAGTCGGAATGTTGGGGAGGGCCGGAAAGAGCTTCAGCAATCTCGTCGATGATTTGGCGCGCTGCCTGGACGGGATCTTGAGCAGTGAGGACGGGCCGGCCCACCACCAAAAAGTCAGAGCCGGCGCGAATAGCTTCTCCCGCAGTCATCACTCGACGTTGATCATGCGACGAACCGCCGGCCGGGCGAATCCCGGGAGTAACGATGACAAAGTCTCTCTGCGGAACTGTCTCCCGGATGATTTTGGTTTCCTGCGGTGAGGCAACAATACCATCAAGCCCGGAGTCGTGCGCGAGTAAAGCCAGCCGCCGTACGATCGTTTGCGGTTCATCGTTGATACCAATTCGACGAAGGGTTTCCTGGTCAGCGCTCGTAAGCAGCGTGACGGCGATAGCTGTCGGCCGCGCGATGTTTTCGCGCAGCGCCGTCTCGGAAACCGCGTCCGCTGTTCGTCGCATCATTTCGTATCCACCCGCAGCATGAACGTTAAAGATCGATACGCCCAGGCGGGTCGCTTCGATCGCCGCCGAGGCTACCGTGTTTGGAATGTCGTGATATTTCAGATCGAGAAATATGCGGCCTCCGCGTGAAACGATTTGACGAACCATGTCGGGTCCGGCGGCAGTGAAGAGCTGCATACCGATCTTGAACATCCCCACAGAATCGCGCAGAGCATCAAAAAGCTCTAACGCGCGATCGGCAGTCTCAACATCGAGTGCGACGATAAGTTTGTCTTTGGCTTCAACCACTTCAGTTTCGTCCTGATGATATTTTCAAACTGCAGAGTTCTTGTGGCACAGACTTTAGTCTGTGACTCATTCCGATGAGAATCACAGACTGAAGTCTGTGCCACGGCGGCTCATGTGACAAGGCATCCAACTGATTCGTCAAGCGTGTCAAACCCCTCCCGACGCAGAATATCAACAAGTCCCTGGTTGATGCGCCGCGCGACGCCCGGTCCCTCATAAATAAATCCAGTATACAGTTGAATCAAACTCGCGCCCGCGCAAATTTTCTCCCAAGCATCTTCGGCTGTAGCGACTCCGCCCACGCCGATGATTGGCAGCTTCCCATGTGTCAGCCGATGAATCAGCGAAATGACGTGGTTCGATTTTTTGCGAAGCGGGGCGCCGCTCAAGCCACCGTCGCCGTACGTTTGAACTTCGTTCGCGGGAGTAAGCAAACCATCGCGGCTTACGGTCGTATTGGTCGCGATTATTCCGGCGACACCTGTGCTCGACGCAACCTCGATGATTGATTCGATATCGGCTTCAGTTAGATCGGGTGCGATTTTCAGCAGCAACGGCTTGGAGTTTCTTACTTGCGCCTGCGCCAGTTCTTTATTGCGTTGCTGTAGTGCGCTCAGCAAATCCTGAAGGCGTGAGGCCTGCTGCAACTCTCGCAGGTTTGGCGTGTTCGGCGAACTGACGTTGACGGCGATGTAATCGGCGACGTCGTAAATCGCGTCGAGGCTCTTCAAGTAATCCGGAATCGCATCTTCGATCGCCACGCTGCGCGATTTGCCGATGTTCACCCCGAGAATGCAGTTGGGTCGATGGCGCTTAATGTTTTCCGCGAGTTGTGAAGCGCCGCAGTTATTGAAGCCGAGCCGATTGATCAGCGCGCGATCTTGAGGCAGTCGAAACAGACGCGGCTTGGGATTGCCCGGCTGCGCTTCGGCGGTCACGGTGCCGATTTCGATAAAGCCAAATCCTAACGCCGCGAGCGCTTGCGCGGCCGTGCCGTTCTTATCAAAACCGGCCGCCAATCCAATTGGATTCTCAAAGTCCAATCCAAACCGACTTAGTTTTCCGAACGTGTTGACTTGGGTTCGTCTTTGAACAGCGCCGCGAATCGAATCTGATTTCAACGCCAGATTCAGCGACGAGGTAGCAAACTCATGGGCTGATTCTGCCGGCAGGCGAAACAGAATCGGGCGGAGAATGCTTTTATAGAAGGACAAGTTAGATGTGACGTGCCGGTGCAGGAGTTTAGCGCCTTCGTCTGCTAGTTGTCACATGGTTTCGCGCGGCGCGTCGGCGCGGACAAAGCAAATGGTAGTCGACCTGATTTCATAGTGAGGTTTATGGAGCCCAGGCGTTTTACGCCTGGGTGAGAAAGAGCAGGTGCTATGAAAGCCCCATTAATGGGGCTTTAAGTATTAAGCGTCTTTCATTCCCCAGGCGTAAACGCCTGGGCTACGTAAAAGTCATTCAAGTTGGACACTACCGAATCGTCAGCTTTCCTTGTCACCGCTGCTTGCTGTTTGTTAGTATCCCTCGCGGTGGAATTCGCTGAAAAGGCCCGCATCATGGATGGCGCGCGCATCAATCGCGCGCTGGCCCGTCTCGCTTCTGAAATCGTCGAAGAAAATCACGGCTTAACTGATCTGGTTCTGGTAGGAATCCGACGGCGCGGCGTGCCTTTAGCAAATCGCATCGCCGATAAGATTGCCGAATTGGAAGGCACTCGACCGCCGGTTGGGATACTGGACATCACGCTTTATCGTGACGATCTTTCTACTGTCGGCGCCAAGCCGATCGTCAGCGGCACGGAACTGCCCGGCGATATCGAAGGACGCACGATCGTTTTGATTGACGACGTCCTTTACACCGGCCGCACCATCCGGGCGGCGATGGATCAGTTGATCGATTTCGGACGGCCCAAGCGCGTGCAACTTGCAGTCTTGATCGATCGCGGCAACGAACATCGCGAGTTGCCCATCCAGGCCGATTACATTGGCAAGCTGGTGCCGACCAAGAAGAGCGAGATCATCAAGGTGATGCTCACCGATTTTGACGAAGAAGAGGGAGCGGTAATTGTTGAGAGACCGGCAGCAGAAGCTGCAGCGTGAAGCGGCCCCCGAGGCCGCTTTTTTTATGTGTGGCACAGACTTCAGTCTGTGGTTGCCACGATTAATCACAGACTGAAGTCTGTGCCACGGAATGGATGACTAACTTTCAGCTGAAACACTTACTTGGCATTCGTGAGTTATCTGCCGATCAGATCGTGCATCTGCTCGACACGGCCGAGACTTTTCGCGATGTCTCGAAGCGCGAAATCAAGAAAGTCCCGGCGCTGCGCGGGCGCACCGTCATCAACCTCTTCTTCGAAGCATCCACCCGCACGCGCACCTCATTTGAAATTGCCGCTAAGCGGCTCTCGGCCGACGCGGTGAACATCAGCGTTTCGACGTCCAGCGTTTCGAAGGGCGAAACGTTGCTCGACACGGCTCGCAATCTACAGGCGATGGCGCCTGACTGCATTGTGATTCGCCATTCATCTGCCGGCGCACCCTATCATCTGGCGCGCGCGTGCACAGCCGCAATCGTAAATGCCGGCGACGGCGCGCACGAGCATCCGACTCAGGCGCTGCTCGACGCGCTGACAATTCGCGAACACAAGAATCGCTTCGATGGTTTGAAGGTGGCAATCATCGGCGACATTTTGCACTCGCGCGTGGCGCGCTCGAACATTTATTTGCTTTCTAAACTTGGAGCGACCGTTAGCGTCGCCGGGCCGGGAACGCTGGTGCCTCCCGAATTCGCCGGTCTCATCGAACAGGGCGTGCGACTCGAACGCAGAATTGAAGACGCCGTCGTCGATGCTGATGTCGTCATGATCCTGCGCGTGCAGCGCGAGCGGCAGACTGAGGCTTTCTTTCCGTCGATGCGAGAATATGCGGTGCATTATGGCTTGCATCTGAATCATCTCAGTCTCGCGGCGCCGGACGCGATCGTCATGCATCCCGGGCCGATGAATCGCGGCATCGAAGTCTCTTCAGAAATTGCTGACGGTGGCCGGTCGTTGATTCTCGATCAGGTTACCAACGGAGTCGCGGTGCGCATGGCTGTGCTCTACCTGCTGGCGGGCGCGGGCAACGATGGCGACGGATCAAACAAAGCGACCTGGGACGATCAGGAAAGTTCACGCGCGTCCGGAGGAGTGCGCGGCCGAAATCGAACCACAAAACGTGGAACCAGAACATGACAGCACTGACTGGAGCGCAAGCGTCCTCGCTTGCATTCAACGGGATTCGGAGCCCCCGGCGGGCAAGCGAGGACGCTTGCGCTCCAGTCGTTCCATAAATTAAATGCGGCTCTTAATCATCAACGGCTACATCATCGATCCCGCGCAGGGCATCAACACCGGAAAAAATCTTCTGCTCGAAGACGGCCGCGTGGCCGGTATCAGCAGTTACAGCGACCCGGTGCCTGATGGCGTTGAAATTTTTGATGCGACCGGGCTGGTCGTGGCGCCCGGTTTCATCGATATGCACGTGCATCTGCGTGAACCGGGCCACGAATACAAAGAAACGATCGCCAGCGGAGCAGCGGCGGCCGTCGCGGGCGGATTCACCACCGTCTGCGCGATGCCGAACACGAATCCGATCAACGACAGCGCGGCAGTCACGCGATTTGTGATTGAGCAGGCTGAGCGCGCGGGCCTCGCAAACGTATTTCCGATTGGCGCCATCACCAAGAACTCCGACGGGTCGGAGCTCGCTGAGATGGGCGAGATGAAAGACGCCGGCATCGTGGCGGTGTCAGATGATGGACGGCCGGTGCCCAACGCGGGCATGATGCGGCGCGCAATGGAATACGCGCGCGGCTTCGACTTGCCGGTGATCGACCACTGCGAAAACAAATCGCTGACGCGCGGCGGCGTCATGCACGAGGGACACTGGTCGCTGGTCCTGGGAATGCGCGGGATGCCGGCAGCGGCCGAAGACGTTGACGCCGAACGCAATTGCCGGCTCGCCGAACTGACTGGCGCGCGCTTGCATCTGGCTCACCTGTCCACGCGCGGCTCGATTGACACTGTCAGACGCGCCAAGGAGAAAGGCTTGCCGGTGACATGCGAAGCCGCGCCGCATCACTGGACGCTGACTGACGAAGCGGTGCACGACTATGACACGAACACCAAAATGAGTCCGCCTTTGCGCAGCCGGGAGCACGTTGATGCAGTCCTCGAAGGCCTGCGTGACGGCACCATCGATGCGATTGCCAGCGACCACGCGCCGCATCACGCGGACGAGAAAGCTCTCGAATACGATGAAGCTCCGTTCGGAATCATCGGACTGGAAACTTCTCTGGGACTCGCGATGGAGCGTTTGGTAAATCCCGGCGTGATCTCGCTCGAGCGTTTGGTCGAGCTGTGCGCGACGAATCCGGCGCGTATTCTGCAAATGGAAAACCGCGGCACGCTACGGCCGGACGCTCAAGCGGATGTGACTATCATCGATCCGGAGATGAGTTGGAGCTTCGACGTGTCGCGTTCGAAATCAAAGAGCCGAAACACGCCGTTTGATGGCTACACGTTTCGTGGCGGCGCGGTGGCCACGATTGTGGCCGGCCGCATACGCTATCTTCATCCGGACTATAGCCGTGTGATTGAAGCGAAGCGGGACCACGCGTTAGTGACTTAAGGTCTCGAAGAGTGGCTCTGCCACTCTGATGCGCGGCAAGTCTTTGACTTGCCGTTAAAGTGCCTAATTGTTCTAAGGGTCTATGACCGCGTCAGGTCGGAGACCCTTGGAAAAAAGACAGTTCGCGTCCGGCAAGTCGTAGACTTGCCGCGCATCAGCGTGGCAGAGCCACTGGTTGGGATCGATCGTCAACTGCGGAAGACTAACATGAAGAAAATCAATTGGCCGATTTGGATTGGCTTCCTGCTGAGCGTATTCGCCTTTCTCAGCTATCCCTTCATCTTTGTCAACTGGCCGGCTACGCGTGATTTTCCGTGGGTAAATCTGCCTCTGTTCGCGGTAGCCGCTGTGCTCTTGTTTATCGGAGTTCGGCGCGCGTTCACTCCGCAACGCCGCTTAATATCGAAAATCGTTGCGCCGGTCTTCGCCACGCTGAGTGCGCTGATCCTGGCATTATTTATCTTCACAGCTTTTGTCGCGTCGCGTTGGTTGCCGTCTTCCCAGGGCGCCCCGCAGGTTGGACAAAAGGCGCCCGAGTTCACGCTTGCCGACACAAATAACAAGCCCGTTTCGTTTTCAGAATTGCGAACGGCGCCAATCAATGGCAAAGCACCCAAAGGCGTGCTGTTGATCTTCTATCGCGGCTACTGGTGACCGTTATGTAACTCCGAGTTGCGGAGCATCCAAAAAAGTCTGGATAAGTTCAACGACGTCGGCATCCGCCCGGTAGCGATAAGCGTGGACAGTCCCGAAGCGTCGCGTGACCTTAGTCAGAAGGCCGGCTACACCTTTCCGATTCTTTCCGATCCAAAGTTGGAAGCGATTGGACCTTTCGATCTGGTGCACAAAGGCCAGGGCGAAGGCGGACGAGACATTGCTCGCCCAGCTGAGTTCCTGGTGGATTCTTCCGGCACAGTTCGCTGGCGAATGCTGACCGAGAATTATTGGGTCCGCGCGCGGCCGGAACAGATTCTCGAAGCAGCGAATGCGTTGAAGTAGGTAGCTGAAAAAGCGAGACTCGCACCGAATGCGCCTCTCACAAAAAGCGTTGACCGTCCGCGAAGCGGACGATTTGAAAATAGCCCAGCACTCCAGTGCTGGGTTATGACAAGCAGGACGCGTGAGAGTCCGTGAAACGGACGACTGAAGTCGCGGAGGTTTCTGTTGCAGTCGTCCGTTTCACGGACTTTATTATTATCCTGCGATTTACCCAGCACTAAAGTGCTGGGCTATTTTCAATCGTCGGCTACGCCGACTCCGCCAATCTTCGCACTGTGATCAATGACCCCGTCACCTAAATGCTTGCCAAAATCGAAACAATGCGTTAATCACTTCGCGTCGGAGGTCTCCTGAAAGTTATGAAACAACGATCAATTCTAATTGCCACTCTTATCGCGATTCTTGGGTTCGCGGTTAGCGTCCACGCTCAGGGCACGCCCGTGGACTATGAGCGGGCCAACGGTCTCAAAGCGAAATACGAAGCGGCGGCCATCGACATCGCCGGCTCGGCCACCTGGGTCGGGAACACGCATCGATTCTGGTATCGCAAACTGTCGAAAGGCGCGTACGAGTACATCGTCTTTGACGCCGACACGCTTCAGAAGAAGACAGCTTTCGATCATGCGAAGATTGCCGCGGCGCTTTCAAAGCTGCTGGGCTCGAGTGTGAAGGCCAGCGACTTGCAGTTAGGCGCGTTGAGGTTCGATAACACCGGATCGAATTTCTTTGCTACCGTCGATGGCGCCGCTGTTCGTTGTGTTATCGCCGACTCGACCTGCACCAAAGTTGACCCGCCGGCGCGCGGCCGGCCGCCAGGGCCCGTCGTTTCGCCCGACGGAAAATGGGAAGCGTCAATCAATAATCACAATTTGCTGATTCGCGCAGCCGGATCGCGCGACGTGATTTTGTTTAGCACGGACGGGTCGGAAGGAAATTATTACGAACCAAGATCGATTATCTGGTCACCGGACTCAAGCAAGGTCGCCGCTTATCGTGTCCGGCCTGGTTACAAGCGCGAAGTTCACTACATTGAATCTTCGCCCGAGGATCAGATCCAACCGAAGTTCTCTTCGATCGTTTATGCAAAGCCAGGCGATGTGCTCGACCTCGAACAGCCGGTGCTCTTCGACGTCTCGGCAAAGAAGCAAATCAATATCGACAACACGCTGTTTCCTAATCCTTACGAGTTGACTGATATCGCCTGGCGCAAGGACAGTCGCGCTTTTTTCTTTGAATACAATCAGCGCGGTCATCAGGTCTATCGCGTGATCGAAGTTGACAGCGCGACGGGAAAGGCGCGTGCCCTGATTTCCGACGAGCCGAAAACATTCTTCAGTTACCGGCCGGCGAATGGCGGGCTCGCCGATGCGGGCCGGCGTTATCGTTACGATCTCAATGACGGCAAAGAAGTCATTTGGATGTCCGAACGCGACGGCTGGGCCCATCTTTACTTATATGACGGTGTGTCCGGCGCGGTCAAAAACCAAATCACCAAAGGCGAATGGGTCGTGCGCGGCGTGCAACGTGTGGATGAAGCGAAACGACAGATTTGGTTCAGTGCGGGCGGCATGTATCCCGGAAAAGATCCGTACTTCGCTTATTACTATCGAATCAATTTTGACGGCACGGGTTTGACGCGACTGACGGACGCGGACGCTAATCACACTGGCGCGTACTCGGGCGACAACCAGTTTTTTGTGGATAACTATTCGCGCGTTGATTTCGCGCCGGTGCTCGAATTGCGGAAGACGGAGGATAACTCTGTCCTTTCAACCGTGGAGAAGGGCGACGCCACTGAACTCGCGAAAGCAGGTTGGCGCGCCCCGGAAGTTTTCACCGCGAAAGGTCGCGATGGGAAGACGGATATCTGGGGCGTAGTTATTCGTCCCTCGAATTTCGATCCCGCCAAGACTTATCCAGTGCTCGAAAATATTTACGCGGGACCGCAAGGCTCGTTCGTGCCCAAATCTTTTTTGAGTTACTCATCGATGATGGCCCAGGCTGACATTGGCTTCATCGTCGTGCAGATCGACGGCATGGGCACGTCGAATCGTTCGAAGGCCTTTCACGACGTGGCGTGGAAGAATTTAGGCGACGCCGGTTTTCCTGATCGAATTCTCTGGCACAAAGCCGTGGCCGCGAAATACACCTGGTACGACATCTCGCGCGTCGGACTCTACGGCGGTTCCGCCGGCGGACAAAATGCAATGGGCGGCCTGCTGTTTCATCCGCAGTTCTACAAAGCCGCGGTTGCGTACGCCGGATGCCACGACAACCGGATGGATAAGATTTGGTGGAATGAGCAATGGATGGGATGGCCGATAGGTCCGCAGTACTCTGCGTCGTCAAATGTTGATAACGCTTATCGCTTGCAAGGCAATCTGCTGCTGGTGGTGGGCGAGATGGACACGAATGTCGATCCATCATCGACGATGCAGGTGGTTAGTCAGTTGCTAAAACACAACAAGGATTTCGATCTGTTAGTGATACCGGGCGCGAACCACGGGGCCGGGCGCGGCGATCGCTACAGTGCTTACGGCGATCACAAACGATACGACTTCTTTGTGCGGCATCTGCTGGGCGTGAGACCGCCGGCGTGGAACCAGACGTCGACAAGCACGACGAATTGACGCTCTTAGAGCGGCATTCAGGACGCCTTCGCGCGTGAGTCAGTACCGGGAGCGATAGCGACCGGGTTATCCGCAATCACGCGTTTGACCCGGTCGCTATCGCTCCCGGTACTGACCTCAATCCTCACTAAAACGACAGACGAATCTGTCCTTGTATTCTCCGATTACCGGCCGCCGAGCTGCCGCTCGGACCAAATCCAAAATTGCTCACACTCGCTGTCGATAAACCAAATTGCGGCGAGCTCAAGTTTCCAATCGGCTGATTCAAGTTGGTCTTGTTCAGAAGATTCTGAATGTTGACTGAGAAAGTCAGCGTGTAGCGCTTCTCGGGCGTCGGCCCGGCTGGCGCTTTCCCGGGCGTCCCGGCTTTACTGGCCTCAGGTTTGGCCGTAGCCCCGGCTGCGGGTTTATTGCCGGCCGGTTGGGCTGGAGTCAGGTTAGCCGACGAGTGCACTTCGCCGAATTGAATCGCCCGGCTGATACCCAGATTGATCGAGAAGATGCTCGGTCCCATTCCGTAGTTTCTCGGAATCAGAGCCTGGCCCGGCTGTGGATTCAAATCAAAGTCGCCGAACCTCGTGCGTTTCAGATCGGCCGCATTGGTCTGAGCCGTAGCGAACGCGGGCCGTTCGGTGAACAGACCGTCGCCGTTGGTGTCGCGGCCGGTCACGATATTAAACGGACGGCCGCTGGTAAAGACGATGAAGGGATTCAAATTGATTTTCAGTTTCGGCAGAACGATCGTGCCACCGGTGAAAAAGTTAAAGCGCGGAATGAATCCAACCCGCGAGTATTCGCTGGTAGCGTCATAAGAATTTGCCGGGAAGCAATTTCCGACTGAAGCAAAAATACAATCGGTGTCGGTCTGGCCGCGGCCCGTTCCGAAATTCACAAACAGTGAGAAGCCTTTGCTCATTTGCCGGCGCAGTCCGCCGAACATTCGATAGTCATTAAAGCGGGCCGCCGACTCGTAATAATAGATGTCGCCGATGTTGCCGTTGGGCCGGACCGCTCCCGCCGGGTTTGCCGGATTGTAAGTGCCCGGAAGTGGCGCGTTGATGTTGCGCAGTCTGAGCAGATGTTTGCCGCGATAATTAAAACCGACGAGGTAGAAGGTGAATTTGTAAGGCAACTGACGTTCGATGTTGATGGCCGCCATGACGTAAGTCGGCGCGCGAAAATCCGGCGCCACCTGCCTGACGATTTGCGGCGCGGAGAACGCGCCGAGAATGTCGGCTGAAGGAACGTTCGTGACCGTGCCGTCCAGGGCGAACGTCGACAGATCGAGCACGGCCGGATTAGCCACGCGAAAATCGTGTTGGGTCTCACCGTCAAAACGATTCGCGAGCAAGGTTGCTCGTTCACCGAGACGATCATAAAACATGCCGATGCCGCCGCGAATGACGAGCTTTGGTGACGCAGAGGTTGGCGCGCCCGGATTTGCGCCGACGTTGGTGCCACCGGGCGCCCAGGCGAAGAAAACCCGGGGCGCGAAATTCATCTTGCTGCTGATATTCGTCTGGTACTCGTAACGCAGCCCCGCGGTGAAGGTCAGGTTCGGCCGAATGCGCCATTCGTCCTGCACAAAGAAACCCATTTCGGTTTGGGTCACCCCGGCCTGCGGATTTCCACCAGCAATCGAAAATTGCGTGGCGCCGCCGCCGAGCGCCCGCATATCAGTGCGACCCTGGAAGAGGAGCGTGCGTCGATAGCGTTCCAGGCTGGTGATCGACACCTGAACGGGATTGCCACTGCTATCTCGCACGATCTCGTTGCTTCCATTCAACAGCGGTGCGAACCCGCCGGAGAAAGTAAACGTGCCGCCGAAGTTCGTCGGCGAGACATCATTGATTCGCACACCGCGCACCCGCCCGCCGAACCGGAGGATGTGGCTTCCGGACGTTCGCGTCGAGTAGTTCTGCAATTCCCACGAGTCCTGCTCGTTGTGCGCGATCCCGATTTGCGAACCGCCCTGAATGAACGATTCCTGCACCGCCACAGTCGGTACGGTGCTGCCTTCCTGCCGGTTGCGAATTCTGATGTATTGAAACCTGGTTTCGTTCAGCATCTTCGGACTCAGCACCGCGGTCTCAGTAACCTGGAATGTCTGCTCAGTCGAGGCGCGAGTAAATGCGCGGCTCGGCAAAGAAAAATCCGAGACGCCGAAGTTCTTTCCGTCAAAACGCGCATGTGAATAGCGCACCACGAAAGTATGGTTGGCGCCCAACTGGTAGTCGAAACGCGGGCTGAATGAGAAGTTTTCAAATGGCACCGCCACACCGAGGCGGAACGGAAACGCTTCCAGCGAAGGCGTGAGCACAGTCGCATTGACGATGGCATTGTCATCGGTTTGGCGCCTTTGAAAGTCTAAGAAGAACGAGGACTTCTTGGCGATTACCGGTCCACTGATGCTGCCGCCGTAATAACGAATCTGAAACGGTTGGCGTCGGAGCGCAAACGGATTGCGCGAGTTCAAACTCTCGTCGCCGAAATTATAGAAAGTGCTGACTCGCAGTTTGTCCATCCCGGGTTTGGTCAGAATGTCGATGCGCCCGAATCCGATGCCGCTGTTTTCGGCATTGAAAGGATTCTGATTGATCCGCACTTCCCGAATCGATTCTTTGGGCGGCATTGACCCGCCGGTAAATCCGTCAATGAAGATCTGCGCGCCGTTTGGTCCGACGGAGGGTCCGGCCATCACCTGGGCGGCCGCGGCCAGCGCGTCGGGATCGTCCGGCAGCACGTCGATGTCCGCACCTCTCAACACCACAGCGTCGGCGTTGTTTTCGGAATCGGTATTCAGGCCGCGCCGGTTATCAACGGTCACCACTTGTTTGGCAATCTCGATCGCCAATTGCACATCGAGCGTATTGCGCGCAGCCGCCTTGACCTCGAACTCGCTGTTTTCGTAATTACTGAAGCCGGGGGAAGCGACCTTTACGGTGTATCGTCCGGGAGCGAGCGAGTTGAAGTTGTACGTCCCTTCGTTGTTGGTGACTGTGGCTTTCTCAGACCTGTCGGCTGCAACGAGTGTGACGGTGGCGCCCACCACCAGACCTCCCAACTCGTCTTTCACCTGTCCGCTAAGGGAACCTGCGCGTTGCTGCGCCATAACGGATAAAGAGAGAGTGAGCAAAACGACGAATGCGATCACGATTTTGTTATTCATAATTGTCTCGTAAGCGCCGTAAGCGCGTAATGTTTATAGAACCCGTTTGTCTTCATTCCATCGAGCTCCTTTAGGAGCGCAACTTGTCGGCATTTCACATTGCGCTCCTAAAGGAGCGCAGTTCATTTATTTGTGCTTAAGCTATAAACATTTCGCTCTTAACAGAGCGAAGAACAAACCCACGGGATTAGGCGGCCCAGGCGTAAACGCCTGGGCTACTCAAAATTCGCTAAGGCCCGCCCAGACTCATTGCTCCCAGCGCCACCGCTTTGCGTTGGTCACCTTGAGCGTTTTGGAGTAGAGGCCCGATGCCGCTTACCAGGGCGATCGCGGTGACCCGCGCCGCCTCGCTGCCTTTCGTGCTGGAAACCAGAATTGCGTCGCCGACCTTGAGGTCGGCCAGAGTAAACGCGGGCAACTGGTCGAACATCTCCTGCAGATCTCCGCCCGGCTTGGCTTGTCCAGATGCAGCCGGCGCCGGCTGCTTTGTGTCGGCCGGCTTGGCGGGCGTCAATGCGGCCAATAACTCAGGCGTAAGCCGGCGCAAGGTGGAATCTTTGCTGACGACCACCGTGAAGGTTTGTTTACTCGCTTGATCGGACAGCTTCAGCTCTTTTTTGTCAGCGTCGATTTCGGTGATCGTACCGGTCAGTGTCTGAAATGATCCGGAAACGATTTCATCAGGCGTGAAGCGGGCGCCATCCGAACTCTTCGTCCCCAACGCGCGGACCTGATCGCCAACGACCAGGTCCGCGAAAGAACCAGATTTAGCATCGCTGAATCGCACAGAATTCGGAGCGTAGCGTCGATACTTGGTGCCGGCGTTTGCGGCAATTACGACGGGTTTGGGTCCCTCGGCGGTGCGCGCGTCGATGGTGATTTCGTTGGCTTCCGCCTTGATCGCGGTGACGGTTCCGGAAATCCCTCGGGTGCGCCATGCATCTCGTTCGCGATCTCGCTTATCGGCAATTTCACCCTTGCTCATCACATAGAACTCGAGCGCCGGCATAGACTTTCGATCTTCGGACATTCTGCCGCGCGCGAAGACGCTGTCGCCGACCACAAAATCGTTGGCTGTGATCTTGATGAACTTGTCTTTGGTTTTTTCGCCGGGAGGGATGCGCATAAAGACGGTGTTGCCGCTGAGCGTCACCGTGACTTTACTTCCGGCGGCAGTGGTTACCAACACTTCGCGGGTGTCACTATTCATCGTAGTGACGACGCCGAGAACGCTCAACTGAGTAATCGCCGGATCGGCGCTGGTCTGGGCAAGCAGAGAGTTCAATGCCACTGCCAGCGTGAAAATCAGAAACAGGATCCGAACTGGGGCTTTGGATTTTTGCTTCAACATCGCGATGAGCCAGTCAATCTAAATTTTTTCGCTAAGTAAGTGGTTTGAGCGAAAGAAAGGTTTCATACATTGATTTGGATCGTGTTCCCGATAAATGGACGGTGTAAGTAATCGACTCGAACTCATATACTTCGGCTGGCGGAAAAACGTTGAGAAGGATTTTGTTCCTGAAGAAGATTGAAGAGCGGTTAATGCGTGATGGATTAGTGTTTCAGTCTGACTCCCTCTCCCTTTGGGAGAGGGTTGGGGTGAGGGCCTGAGCGCAAACTGCAACCACAACTTTGCTGCGGGCTTCAGCCCGCAATCCTTCAGAATTCTTCACACCATTAACGGCGTTGAGGAATTGACTGGTGGCTCGTCTCGATAACGGGCTAAAGCCCGGTAATCAATTTGAGATTGCTCCCTAAGCCCTCACCCCGACCCCTCTCCCAAAGGGAGAGGGAGTCAGACTGCACCGTTATGTCTGAGATCGAATGGCGCCAGCTGATCGAGCTTTCTCTTCTTGAACAACTTCAGCCGCACCGACGTCCGGACCCGCAGGGTCGGCTTTTTGGGATCGTTCCGGACGCGCGTACTTGTCCAAACCGAAACCCAGCAAGATCGTTGCGGCGATAATCGCTGACGAGAAATAGTAAGGTGAAGACACGCCGAGCGAATCGAAGGCCCAGCCGTAAAACAACGGTGCGATGATGCGCGCCACGCCACCATAGGTCTGCTGCATTCCCATGTAGAGACCGCGTTCGCGCGGATTAATCACGCGCGACAAGAGCGCGGTGACGCAGGGAAAGGTAAAAGCGGTGCCGAGCGGAATCAGCGCGACGGCAATCGCCAGCATCCCCAGGTTGTTTGACAGCGGCATGCCGACGACGCCGGCGGCCAGAAGAATCAATCCCAAGCGCGAAAGATTCGCTTCGCCGAGCCAATCAACCATTCGTCCCAGAAGTAACACGCGCGCGAAAACTGAAATCGCGCCGGTGTACATGAAGAAATAGCCGATCGTTTGCTCGGTGACCTGGAAGCGCGCGTTGAGAAAAAGCGCCAGCACTGAGAAGCTTCCCTGAAATGCGCCGATAGCGATCGCGTAGATCCAAATCAGACGCGAAGAAGGCTCACCGGAATTCGTGATGATGTGCCACGCGGCCTGACGGGACTTGCGCGGCGGCGCTTCACCGGGAACCTGGATGGCGTCCTCGCGTGACTCAGATAAGTAACGCCAGGCGAAAACCATGTTCAGCAGGCATAGCCCCGCGGCCATAATTCCCGGAGCCGCATGGCCCATCTGGAGTGACGCCGAGCCCGGGAGGATGTCACGCTTCCCGATCGAGATTGCCAATGAACCGAGCACGGGCCCCAACGCTACGCCAAGGTTCGTCGTCGCTGACAGCCAACCCAATGCGCGCGCGCGATCTTTGGGATCAGTCGAGTCGGCGACGTAGGCCTGGATGACTCCGACAGTACCGCCACCCGCGCCTTGCACGATGCGAGATAGAAACAAAACCCAAAGTGACGTGGCGAAGCCGAATACGAGATATGAAATCCCGGCCGCTCCGAGCGCGATCAAAAGCGTGGGCCGGCGTCCGACACGATCTGAGAAGCGTCCCCACATCGGCGCGCTTAAAAGTTGAGCCACGGTGAAGGCCGCGACGATGATTCCCGAAATCGTGCCGATGCCGAGATGAAGTCCCAGCAGATTGATGCCCGAACCGCCCAAGGCCTTCACATAAAACGGCATCAGCGGAATGATCATCAGGAGGCCGACCATATCGACGAACGCCGTGATCATCAGCGTGAAAAGCTTTGCGGGAATCTTGCGGACTTCTTTATAGAAAACGTACAGCAGGGCAATCGCGATGGCGCCGAGCAGCACGCGCACAATCGGCGATTGGAAGGACTGGGAAATGTTCGACTGGATCAGGAACATTCGGATTTCGGGTGTCTGATGCGCGTCCGACATGATAACAGCATCAGTCCGAGATTCGTGATTCGGCAGGCGCGGAAATGTAAATTGTTGTTAAGAAATTTGGGGGGCGCGAAATCGTTCCCGCGTCGTCGCGGCTGTGCCGCAACACAGTGCGGAAAGCCTCCGGCTTTCCGGCAGAGGAAAGAAATAAATTTGCGGCGAGGCTTAGCCTCGCCGCACGTTTCTAGAGCGCACGCGCCGGTAAGGCAAAGCCTTACCGCACTGTGCTGCGGCAGAGCCGAGGCCCGCTGACGATCGCATTCGTCAAGTTCCGATCTGCTTCGACAACTTAAGCGTACGCGCTGCGATTCGCTCATCACCCATCTTCTTCGCCACGGCAGGGAAAGAATCTTTCGGCCCGGTCCATCGCAGTTCATTCACACTCTTGCTAACCGGCGCATCAACGCGCAGCGTGGCCAGCGTCTTAAAAAGCAAAGCGAGTTCGCGATTCGTTCCCGACAGGACGTCGGCAGGGAAGTCTTCGATGGGCCCCAAACGATTGATGAGTGAGGCTGCCGTTTTTGCGCCGAGGCCCTTGATGCCCGGATAGCCATCGGCGGCGTCACCTACCAATGCGAGATAATCGGGAATGAATGCAGGAGCGACGCCGAACTTCGCGAGGATGGCGGCTTCGCCGCGAATTTCATTTTTGCGGCGATCGATTTGTACGACGCGATCGCCAACGACGCATTGCGCGAGATCCTTGTCCGGCGTCCAGATGCAAACCTTTTCGACCTTTTTGCTCTTCGCGGCCAGATTAGCTGCGGCTGCCAGCGCATCATCGGCTTCGAACTCGACCATTGGCCAGACGGCTACGCCCATCGCGGACAGCGCTTCTTCCAGCGGATGAAACTGCGCCCACAGTGCGCGTTCGATCCCGGCGCCGGTTTTGTAACCGGGCCAAAGTTCATTGCGAAACGATTCGATGACGTGATCGGTGGCCACGCCGATATGCGTCGCGCCGTCTTCAATCATCTTCGCGGTCATGTGAAGGACGCCGGTGACGGCCCCGAACGGCGGATCGGTTTTGTGAAAGCGGCGGAGACCGTAGAAGTGACGAAACAGTTCGTAGGTGCCGTCGATGAGATGAATGATCATGGAGAAGAAAATTACGGAGTGTCCAATTTCATAAAGAACGTATTTCTGTAGCCCAGGCGTTTACGCCTGGGGTGAGATGCAGGACAGGAATCAAAGCCCCATTAATGGGGCTTAAACCTAATTCTCCTTGATCCTTCCCAGGCGTAAACGCCTGGGCTACAGAAAAATCAAATTAAGACACCACCGAAAATTGCGCAGTTCTCAAATGACCGATTTAAAGACATTCCACCCGTAAGATACATGACTTCACTCGAAAATTCTTTGGTTTGAGCGGATTGACGGGTGATTCGGTCAACGACTCTATTGAAAAAATAGTCGTTGCTTTCCCTTGAGACCCGTGCTTATTATCTCAGCGCGGCATTACCAAAAGCCTGGTTCCAGGGTGCGAATGTCGGTCTTTAAAAACTCAACGTCCTGATTTTCAAAAAAACCTGCCCCGGTTTACCTCAATCTAAGCAAATTATTTGCGGCCGGAGAATCTATGAAAAAACTCACCCTATCCCTCTCTGTATCGATCTGTGTTCTGTTCGCAATCTCGGCTCAGGCTCAAGTTGATCAGGACCAGTCGCGCAATTATCAAATTAACGAAACTCATACGGGCTCTATCAATGTGCCTAACCTAACGCCACCACTTAAGCAAAAGTGGAGCGTGAACTTTGGGCAAGACATGTCTTACCCCCTGATCGTCGACGGCAAGGTCTTTGTTACGGTGCGTCATGCTTCGGTTTATGGCACGACTCTTTATGCGTTGAATGCTGTCGATGGCACGACCCTGTGGCAGTACGAGTTGGGAGGACCGTATTACTGGTCAGCTCTTTGTTACGAGAATGGTCGCGTCTTCGCGCTGATTGGCGATGGTCTTCTGAGGGCTTTTGATGGCGCGAGTGGAGCGTTGATTTGGAGCCGGCAGCTCCCCGGCCAATATTCTTTTAACGCACCTCCTACCGTATTTCAGGGTGTTGTCTACGCTGGTGGCGCAGGCAATGGCGGCACGGTTTACGCGGTCAGCGCTGACACTGGCAACGTGCTTTGGACGGCGCCGCTTAGCAACGCTGGTACAAGTTCACAGGCGGTGACCACCGAGGGTGTTTATCTTTCTTACACTTGCATAAATGTTTATAAGCTCAATCCCGCGAGCGGCTCGGTCGTCTGGAGAAACTACGTGGCCTGCGGCAGCGGCAACGGCAGGGTACCGGTGTTGTATAACAACCGGGTCTATGTGCGCAGTCCCGGTTCGAATACGGATTGGATCTACAACAGTCAAACTGGCGGGATATTCGACACCTTCATGTCAAAGAGCGCTCCGGCTTTTTCAGGCAGCAAGGGTTTCTTTTTGAACGGGCCCAGGACTTTTGGATCGTATGGCACCCTTGAAGGTCGAGACATCAATAGCAATTTAGTTCTATGGAGTTTCACTGGCGATGGATTCCTGCAGTCATCCATGCTCGTCGTCAACGATTATGTCTATGTTGGATCAAACTCAGGAAAGTTGTATGCAGTCAACGCGTCCAACGGCGCGCCGGTTTGGTCGACAACCGTGGGCACGACCATTCCTTATGTTGATGAGCTGAATTCTTCGCAGCCGCTAACCGGCTTTGCCGCGGGCGAGGGAATACTGGTTGTTCCCACCAGAACCACTCTGGTCGCCTATGAATCAGATAACGCGCCGACCATAACCTGGGGTAGTCCGGCGCCCGCGCCGAACTCGTTTGGTTGGAACAATACAGTAGTACAGCTTCCTTTTACCCCCGTGGCTCATCCTTCGGGCAATGCTTTTTCCAATCCGGAAAGTCCGCTGTGGTTCAGCTCGGAAGGAGCTAACCAGACTCAGCAAGTGTTTGTTACCGATCAAGTTGGTAACAGCGCGACGCTGACTTCGCCGGCGGTGAAGATTGATTTGACCCCTCCGGTAAGTAACAGCGCAGTTGCGGGAACCGTCGTACCCGGAATCACTGCCTGGTACAAGGACTCTGCACAGGTGACGCTGACGAAGACCGACAACCTCTCCGGAGTTCGCAGCACTTCTTACACGATCGATGGCGGGTCGACGCAATTCTATGTTTCGCCAGTCACGATTCAAACCGATGGCAGTCACACTTTTAATTATTGGAGTTCCGACTACGCCGGAAATAACGAATCACAGCATTCGATCTCGGTTAATGTTGATGTCAATGCGCCGAGCACGCAAATTTCAGCGGGCAGCGGGTTCTATGCGTCTCCGGCACAGGTGACCTTGACGGCTACAGACTCCGGGTCAGGTGTGGCTAACACTTTTTACCGGATCGATAGCGGAGCAACCCAAACCTACTCGAGTCCTTTTACGGTTTCTGGTGACAGCAATCGTCAGATTGTGTATTGGAGCGTTGATTGGGCCGGGCACACTGAAAGCCAACACTTCTACACTCTGAAATTGGATGGCAGCGCGCCCACCACTAGTATCTCGACCAGCGGCACGAACGGCTGGAACGGCTGGCGGACCAGCGCGGTCCAGGTGACTCTCTCGCCGTCAGACGCACGCTCCGGCGTGGCCGCCACCTACTACACGGTGGACGGCGGGCCGGTACAAACTTATTCCGGCCCGTTCATGATTGACGGTAGCGCCATTCACCAACTCAATTACTGGAGCGTGGACAACGTCGGCAACACGGAAGTTCAAAAATCTGAAGCAGTCAAAATCGATAAGGAGGCACCGGTCACGGAAAGCTCGTTATCGGGGCCGGTCGGCAACAATGGCTATTTCAAAGGATCGGTGCAGGTCACGTTGTCAGCGACCGATACTGTAGCGGGGCTGGCCAGCACTAGCTACAAAATCGATAATGGCCCACAGATGGCCTACACGTCCTCGCCGTTTACTGTCTCAGGCGACGGTACGCACACAGTCAGTTGCTGGAGTACCGACATGGCTGGAAACCAGGCCAGCCCAAACACGATCACTATCAAGATTGACGCGACCGCTCCTTCGACGCAGGCGGCGCTTTCCGGAACGCCGGTATCTAACGGCTGGTATTCCGCTGCGGTGCAGGTGACTCTTTCTGCAACTGACAGTACGTCGGGGCCAGGCCCAAGTTACTACACGATTGATGGGGGACCGCAACAAACTTATGCGGGGCCATTCACGATTTCCAACACGGGCTCGCATACGGTTCTCTACTGGAGCAAGGATCTGGCCGACAACGTCGAGGCGCAGCATTCAATCACAATCAAGGTTGATGTAAGCAGCCCTACAACCACCGCGAGTGTAAGTGGGAATTCAAGTAACGGCTGGTACCAGGCTCCCGCGCAAATTACGCTGAACGCCACAGACGACGCGTCAGGAGTTGGCAGCACCTTCTACACGATCGACGGTGGGCCGACCCAAACCTACACTAGTCCATTCAACATCTCAGCGGGCGGTATCCATTCAATTAACTTCTGGAGCGTCGATGCGGTTGGTAACACTGAGACTCAACAGTCTCTGACAGTTAAGATTGATGACACCGGCCCGAGCACAACAATTTCAACCAGCGGCACTACCGGCAACGACGGATGGTATCAAAGTGCGGCGGCGGTGTTGTTGACAGGTTCGGACAATGACCAGTCTGGAGTTGCGACCACTTACTACAGCGTGGACGGCGGCGCGACGCAGACCTATACAGCGTCGTTCAACGTTTCCAACAGCGGGTCGCACACTATCCTCTATTGGAGTGTGGATAACGCCGGCAATACTGAGTCACAGCACTCGATGGTTATCAGGGTTGATGTGGAAGCTCCTACAACCGTAGGGTCGTTTTCGGGTACCTGGTGGTACGATGTTTGGTACCAAAGTCCTGTGCAGGTCTACTTAAATCCGTCGGACAGCGCGTCCGGAGTTGCCAGCACTTACTACACAATCGACGGTGGGGCCACTCAAACCTACACCGGCCTGTTCAATATTTCTAACGGCGGCATTCACACTGTTAATTACTGGAGCGTGGACAGAGCCGGCAATACTGAGGCGCAAAAGTCCTTGACGGTAAGAGTCGACAACACCGCGCCCACGACTCAACTCTCAGCCAGCGGGACGGCCGGCGCCAACGGTTGGTATCGAAGCGCGGTGCAGGTTTCCCTTAACGCGTCAGATAGCCAGGTTGGTGTGAATGTCACCATGTACCGGGTTGATGGCGGACCAACCATGGTCTATGGCGGCCCGTTCAGCGTCAGCGGTGAAGCTCAGCATGCGGTGCTTTACTGGAGCAACGACAAACTTAGCAACACGGAAGCACAGCAGACCGCCACGATCAACATCGATGCTACGGTCCCAACTGCCGGCAATTCGATTAGTGGCCCGCTTGGTGGCAATGGTTATTACAAAGGCGCCGTGCAGTTCACGATGACGGCCTCAGACAACCTGTCCGGGGTTGCAAACAAGTACTATCGAATTAACGGCGGCGCGACCCAGACGTACAGCTCCGCCGTTACATTCTCCAGTGACGGGAATTACTCGATCGATTACTGGAGTGTTGACCTGGCAGGTAACGTATCGGCTGTAGGCACAGTGCCCTTCAAGATTGATGCAACGGCCCCGTTAACCCAGGCCAGCGGTTCCGGAACAGCCGGAACGAACGGCTGGTATCGAAGCGCCGTACAGGTTTCGCTGGCCGCTGCGGACAATTTGTCCGGAGTGCAAACCACCTACTACAAAGTTGATGGGGGAACGACGAAAACGTACACGGTACCTTTCAGCGTATCCGGTAACGGCTCGCATACAGTCAACTTCTGGAGTGTTGATAAAGCTACGAACACCGAGACCATGGGTTCGCTGGCCGTGAACATCGACTCGAACACGCCAGGTGTGACCGCAAGTGTGAGCCCATCCAGCGCCAACAAGAGCTCCAACCCGGTGACAATCACGGTTTCGGGTCATGCCACCGATACAGTCAGCGGGGTGCCTCTGACCGGCGGGGCAACTTTCACTGTGGTGGATGAGTATGGAGTCGCGCAGCCCAGCGGGCCGATCACTTTGCAGTCGAACGGAAACTATTCGTTCACGCTTTCGCTGCCGGCAACGAAGAACACAGGAGACAACTACCACCTTTACACGATTACAGTGGTGGGTACGGATCGAGCGGGAAATACGAGCTCGGCTTCAGATACGTTGAGGATAAACTAAGGAAAGACTAGCCGCGGACGAACGCGGATGAGGTCAGTACCCGGAGCGGTAGCGACGGGGTAACAGGAGGCAGAAGGACCGACCCGGTCGCTACTGCTCCCCGTACTGACTGTTACTTACCCGGTTGGTATGTTCGCTCCGTATGACCCTTTAGCTGCGCCGGATAAAAATAGACTTCTCGCAGATCGCCCGTGCTGTAGCGCTTCGCCTGATCGTTGAAGTGAGGCGACGCCGGATTGCCACTCGCGCCGCCCGCGGTTACCGCCCTCGCGCGAACAGTCGGCCCAAATTCGACCACCGCTACAAAGCTATTGCCGCTGGTCCCGTAAATCTTTTTTGAAGTTTTGTACGCGCGCGCGCCGAACGAAGCCAATGAACCCCACAAGGCGGAGGTGAAGGGAACGGGAATGCTCGCTCCGGCATCCGCGAACGGATGGACAATGTCGTCCGTCAGTCGCTGAAAGCGATTGATTTCGCCCCAGGGTTTCTTCCAGGTTCCGAAGTCAGCCGTTAGTTTATATGAAGCGTTATTCAGCGAGTTCAGCAGTTGTTCGGAGGACAATCGCGGCATGTATTCGTGAACCTGCACCCTGGCACGCCGCGCTTCGGGGCCAAAACTACGCTGCAGATCTTCAGCCCAGAAAACCGCGATCGATGTCGGCACTGATGCAGCCGACCAGCGTCGATCCCATGAGCGCAGCGTCGCAATCTGCTCAGCGGTGTTGGCTCTGAGGGGATCGTCCTCCGACGTCGCATCCCAGGCTTTGAATAACAACGGCAAAGTCGAATCGAACCAGGTCAGATAATTATCGTAAGCCGCGGTGACCAACGAATCCACCGTGAAATCCTTCTTGTCTTTTAGCAGTTTGATCGCATGCAGGCCGCGCGCGTTTTCCACGCCGTTATCGACGTACTTGGGATAGTCGGATTGCTTGAGACTGCTTGGGCCGGCGGCTGACCACGGCGAGTTATTGCTGTTATAGAGCCAGCCGACTGCAGGGTTTAGAAGATTGGGACTCTCGTCGACTGATAACAGGTCGCGCCATTCCGTTTCGGGATTGCTGCCATCGACCGGCCTGGTCCAATCGAATTTTGGATCGCGGCGCGGAATAAAGTTGGCGTGAAAGTACGCGATGTTGCCGGACGAATCAGCAAAGATGGTGTTGTTTGACGAGTTGGTGTGCAGCTCCATCGTTTGCTTGAATGATTTGTAATCGGTGGCCTTGGTGCGACTGTACGACTGGGTCAAGGCCTTCACCGGCTCCTGCATCAACTTAATACTCACCCATTTGCCATCGGCAGTCGCGCGAATGATCGGACCATGATGGGTGCGATAAACGGTGAAGGTTCGTTCCTCCATACCTCTTGGAGTCCAGTACGGCACTTTGATTTCTGAGGTGGTGACGGGACGTTCGTCGTTCCCATATTTATAGAAGTACCGGCCGTTTTTCTGCACCATCGTTTCCAGGTATTCGTCCATCTGGTCGACCGCGCTGGACGTGTGCATCCAGCCGCAATGCTCGTTGAAACCCTGATAAATAAAAAACTGGCCCCACGTCGCGGCTCCGTAGACATTCAAACCTTCATCACTGGTTACCTGCAATTCTGATCTGAAAAAGAAAGATGTGTGTGGATTGATCAGCAGCAAGGCGTGGCGCCCCGCTGTGTTCGACGGCGCGATCGCCACGCCGTTCGAGCCGGTGGGCTCGTGTGCGCGCGCGAATTCTTCATTCGCTGCCAGCTCAGTGACAGAGACCGGTTGGGTGGTGTTATAAAAAGCCTTCAACTGAGTCAGATTAATTGACTCGATGTCACCGCCAATGCTGCCTTCGCTGAAAGTCAAAGCCATCCACGGCTCGAAGCGTTTGATGACCCGAGGCTTCACCGCAGGATGCGTGGCCAAATAAAAGTTCAAGCCGTCGGACCAGGCATTCATCAAAGTCTTCAACCACGGGGGGCTCGTTTCGTATTTCTTTTTCATGTCGGCCGGATCGATGAAGATCTTCATGCGCAGGTCGCGCCAAATCGCCCGTTCGCCTTCAGCTTCCGCCAGGCGGCCCATCGAATAGAGATAGTTTGTCTCGACGCGATTGAAGTCATCTTCAGCCTGCGCGTAAATCATTCCGAACACCGCATCGGCGTCGGTCTTTCCGCGCACATGGGCGATGCCCCAATCATCGCGCGTAATAGTGATGTTGTTGGCTTGCTGTTGCCAGCGTTGCAGGTCCGGATTCTGCGCGAGCGACTGCGGCGCGAATACAAAAACGAAGAGAAATACGAGTGCGAGCTTCTTCATTGAACGCCTCCAATTGGCTTCATAATAAACAACAAAATGGTTTCGTTGGCTAGTTGGCAAGCGCCACCGAGGAGTCAGCGACGAGATGTCTCCCTTCTCCCTTTGGGAGAAGGGTCGGGGATGAGGGCTTGAGACATCCGATCTAAACAATCGAATGTTTTTACGAGAGATGATTTCGCTCGTGAGCGAAATCATCTCTCGTAACGTCATGGTGAGAGAGGCCTTCAACCGTCAAGCCCTGACCCAACCCTCTCCCAGAGGGAGAGGGCAGTGAAAAACGAATTCAACCACGGCCACCTCGCTGAACCGAGGTGTGAATGAGACCGTGCCTAACAAGCGTCCGGCGCTACGCCTATCGTTCGATCCTCGCCTTCACTATGTAATCCAGCCGCGGAAAGTTCTGTTTCAAATACTCGTTGCCGCCCGCAAAAACCGGATCCTGCTTTCCGGCACGGATGCCGCCTCCGGCTTGTTCGCCATACTCGGAGTAAAGCGCGTCCGCGACCCTCAGTCCTTCAACAATTTTCGCGATGGGCACGAATGGCTCGCGATCATGACCTGCGGAATTATCACGCAGATTAATGAAGACCTGCGTCGTGCGCCCGTTTGGATCTTTGAACGCAAAGGCCATCGTGCCGCGCACGTTTGAAAGCACGCGCGGATCGTCCGGAATGGCGCGCGTCCGCCAGACCTGCGCAATCTTCGGATCGCCATTGATGCCGAACTGCGCCCAAAAACCGGCGCGGATGCGAAACACTGCCGCGTTGTCGTAGTAGCCGTTCCGCACCAGGTTATAGAAGCGATCAACGCCATGCGGGGACCACACGCGCCGCATCTCGAGACGAATTGTTCCTTTGGTTGTTTCCAGACGAACATGCGAGAGATCGGGTGCTCGCTTATTCATCTCGGGCGAGTCAGGGTCTAAGAGATTGCGTTTGAGTTTTTCGTTTTGGGCCGACGCCGCTGCCAGAATGCTCGTTAGAACGGCGAGAATTGTCAGGAGCTGCTTAATCAAAAGTTCTTTCTGAAAGTTAGCACCGTCCGCGTAGCGGATAATCAACCAACGCGGCTTTCACCGGCATTCATATACTTGCCGCACTTGAGACGGTTCGGGACCAGCTGCGGAGCAGCGATCAGAGCTAAGCTCAAGGCGAGGCTTGGCGAGCCTTGAGAACGGAACCGACTAAAGTAAGCGAGCACCGAAGGGGCGACTGCGATCACCGGAAATCAGTGCGCCCTTAGGCACCTCTGTCGCCGCTTCGCGGCTCTCCAAATCTAATTGCTCATGACCCAAGGCTCGCAAAGCCTCGCCTTGGGCTTAGCTCTGATCGCTGCTCCGCAACTGGTCTCGATCCAACGTCAAAGTGAGTCAAGCATGTAGTTACCCTTTAACTCGAGCCCACCTGCTTACGCAGGTGGTACTGACCGCTTGCGGCGAATGAGCGCGTCGAGGCTCCATTCGCCGCCGCCTTTTGCGGCCATGTAAAGAAAAATAAAGCAGAACAAAACCGCGGGCACGCCATTATTTTGGAGCGGCCAAGGGGCGCCGTGAAGATCAAAATGAAATTGCCAATACGCGACGGCCATCATTCCGGAAAGAATGAACGCTACAGGTCGCGTGAACAATCCCAGGATGATCAGGATGCCGCCAAAGAATTGCAGGACTCCGCCGATTCCGGTTTGCGACATGAGTTGAACCTTCGCGCCCCCCGGCATGCCGCCGAACCAGCCGAACAAAATCAGCCCGCCGCTCTGGACGAACAGAAAACCCGCGACCACGCGCAGGAGAAAGTATGTGATTTGCGTCGCGCGACTAAGCATTATCTTCCTTTGCGGTTTTTCTTTGCGCCTTTGCGTCTTTGCGTGAGTCTCCCACGCCAGAGAACGATCACGCCAGGGCGCAAAGACGCAAAGTCGCTCCGCGAGCGAGTCTCTATTTCGGCGCGGACTCAGAAACGGTCTTCAATTTCGCCAGGCCCTTTTCAAAATCGCCGCCCACCATCTTGTCCATATTCATGAAAACACTGAACGCCTTGGCGAGAAAATTATTGTTACCGGTCATTGTCCATTTGACGTTGGTCTGGTTGCCCTGCGGCGTAAACACAAAGTCGGTTGTACTCGAAGCGGCGAAGGGTTTGATGAATTCGAGATTAATTTTGACCAGCTCGCCGGGACGACTTTCGGTAATCGTCATTTTCCCTTCACCCACGTCACTGTTTCCCACCCACGAGTACACTGCGCCGGTTCCGGACGACGGGCCTGCGAAGGTCGTTTTCATGTTCGGGTCGAGGTGCGCCCACGGCGACCAGGCATCCCATTTATGGAAGTCGTTGATCTGCGCAAAGACGACCGGCGCCGGGGCATTGATGGTGGCGGAACGCTCAACCTGATAGTGCGAAGGTTGCAGCATGACCATCACCAAAAAAACTGCGATAAGCACGACGATTAAGACAACAATTCCAAGGAGGATTTTTTTGATCATGGTTCGTCTCCTGACGCGTTAAGGGATTCGAAGGCGGTGACATCTTAGCGGACGCAGGCTGGATTCGTCCAAGGGTTTGCTGAGTTTGCAATGCGAAGCGGGGCAGTAGCCCGAGCGTAAGGGATGGCGTTCTTACGCCACGCTTACACCCTCCCTCACGGTCGGGCTACTGCCCCCGATGGCGGCAACACAACATAGAACACCACAAAGAGCATCTGATAGCTGACTTCTCAACTGAATCATCATAAGCTTAAGGGAATCTGTCCGGCGCGCGAGGAGGCGCAAACGAATATGTTTAGAACGATTCTGGTTTTGTTCTTTCTGATTGGCGGCGCGGCCATACCTGCCATTGCTCAAGTGCGACCCGCGGCCACACCAACGCCCGCGCCTGTGCGACCCGCGGCGACGACCCAAGCGCCGCCGGCGGATGTCCCGGTACCGCAAAGCAAGATTGCCTTGATCGATACGTCGATGTTTGCGGACGAAAAAAGGGGCATCTTTCTCTTTATTGATGCCGTGAAATTAGTTCAAGCTCCATTTGCCGCTCAGAATCAGGAGTTGATCAACCTGCAAAATCGCATCAATGCCCTGATTGACGAGATCCGCCGTCTGCGTCAGGCGCCGACACCGGACGCGCGAACGATCCAGGCGAAACAGGAAGAAGGCACGCGCCTGCAACAAGATTGGAATTTTAAGAAGCAACGTTTGGACGAAGACTTTGCTAAGAGATATCAGGAAATAACTGCGCCCCTCTCAGACCGGATCGGTAAGGCGATGGATCAATTTGCCCGCGAGCGGGGCATTACCATGACGCTGGATTTCAGCAAGCTTTTGCCGGCGCTGCTGACGGCGTTGCCCACGGTTGACGTGACTGACGCATTCATCGCCGACTTCAATCGTAAGAATCCGCGAACCGGACCGCCGCCGCGGCCATAGACGGCTCAAAGAATGAATAGACAGAATTTACAGGATTAACAGGATTACGAAGAGGGGTTTTCAGCTTTTTCAATCCTGTAAATCTTGTAAATCCTGTCTAAATTATTCTGTGCATTACTCGTCGACCAAATACTTGAAGCCGCCCCAAACCATTCGCTTCAGGTCGAACGGCATTGGCCCGCCTTTTTCCATTATCTTTTTCATCTGCGGATCGCTCATGACCTGGGCATTGACCTTGTCGCGATGCGCCCGCGACTTGAAGACAATCCATGAAAACAAAACCATCTCGCCGCGCTTGAGCTTCATCATCTCCTTGAAGGACGCGCCAAACTTCACCTCCAGATCGTCGGCGACCGCTTCGACGTACTGGAGCGCTCCATACTTCCGCCAAACCTTTCCCGCCTTGCTCGCAAGGCGCCGGTACGCTTGCAGGTTCTTCTTCGGTACCGGCAAAACAAATCCGTCAACGTATTGCATTGAGTCCTCCTCACTTTTGTAACGCAAGCTGTGAGCTTGCGTCGGTAGTGGTACAGTCTGCCTCCCTCTCCCTTTGGGAGAGGGTCGGGGTGAGGGCTTAGTACGGCGGGCTCGGAAAAATCCACCGGGCATTAGCCCGTTACCGACGAGCGCCGATCAATTCTTCAACGCGGTTGATGCTGCGAAGAATTCCTGAACGGATTGCGGGCTTAAGACCGCGGCAATGTTGTGAGTTGCAGTTTGCGCTAGAGCCCTCACCCCAGCCCTCTCCCAAAGGGAGAGGGAGTCAAACCTTGCGTGCCGCCGATTTCTTCGCTGCGCGCTTCTTCATTTGCTCTTCGTTGAGTTTGATTCGCGTCTTCAAAAGTTTCTTGACCATGGCTGATGACAGCGGCTTCGCGTTGGTGAAACGAACTGTGCCTTTCGAAGTCTGGAATGACTTCAGTTCGTCCTGATGCGCATCGACAGGCCCGGCGCCGGGAAAAAAGCTGCAATGCTCTGAGAAGGCCGCATAAGAAACCAGCATCCGGCCATCGAGCTTAAAGGTCGGGATGCCATAACTGATGACCTCGACGGCGTCGGGTACGACTGATTTTATCGTCTGCCGCAATTTCTCCAGCGCCGCGCGCTGGTTCGTAGGCACGCGCGCAAGATACGCGTTCACGTCTTTGGCAATTGAAGATTTTTCTGAATTCACGGATTCCTCCTCGGTACGCATGCCTCCGGCATGGCTGCACGCCGGAGGCGCGCGTACCGCTACGGTTGTTGGTAAAGACCAATTATGTTTCCCGCCGGGTCGGTGAATCGTGCGGTGATTTCCGGCGCGTCTGCGCCAATTGGCTGGACAATCTTTCCGCCATTCGCGTTGACCGCATCGATAGTTGCGGCGACGCTATCAACCATTACATAAATCAACAGTCCGACTTCAGTCATCGGTTTACGGTTCAGCTTCCACGTTCCGCTCACTTCACCGACACCATCGTCGAAGGCGATGCTGCCGTCGCTACGCGTTCGCGTTTGCCAGCCGAAGACTGCCCGATAAAACTCGGCCGACGTCGCGATGTCAGTGGCCGGAATCTCAACGTAGCAAATCTTGCCGTTACCAAGCGTTGGGTTGCTCATAAGTGTGACGTCTATCCTTTCGTCAAAGGCATTAACGGCCGCAGCCGCGCATCGCGCAGGTAAAGTCCCAGCCACACCATGACGCCCAGCACAATTGGAATGAAGAATGGATCCCCAATGCGCACGTGAGTCGCCGTCGCCCCACCGAGGTACGCCGTCAGCAGAATCGCGCCCAGGATAGCCGTGCGCGGAATGATGTAGAGTGCCGTGCACGCGAGCTCAATAATTCCGATAATGATTACAAGCTTCTCGGAATACCCCAGCCGCCCAAACTCGACGACTACTGGCGCCGGCTTCAATAATTTCATCACGCCGCTGAACAGCAACATCAACACGGGAATGGCGCTGACGATGCGACCGGCCCAGATCGCTTTCTTCGAAATGATTGTGCTTTCCGATTGCATTCCTCTCTCCTTTTCCTAATCGACCAATTCTACCCGGCCTTTTTCAGACCCAGATAATGTGTCCGTTGTTTTTGATTGAGATGTTCAATCGCGTAGCGCAAAACGGTCCGCGGCATGGTGGCGGCGTGCTGATCCAGAAATTGCAGCAGCCGCTTTTGATCTACACCGCCCGCCGCGCGCAGCATCCATCCAGTCCCTTTGTGCACCAGATCATGTTTGTCTTTCAGCAGCAGCTCGGCGATCTTGAAAGTGTCGGCGACTTCGCCGTTTCGAATAAGCTGGCCGGTGCTGACAATTGCTGTGCGGCGTTCCCAGACATTCTTTGAGCGCGCCAGCTTGTACAAAATGTCCCGAGGTTTTCCCACAAGGTAAATGCCGACCACGTAAAGCGCGCCGAGATCAACCAGGTCCCAATTGTTCACGCGGTCATGTCGCCTGATGTATAGATCGAATAATTCCTTGCGGCGCTCATCGGACGTCTTCTTGCGACGCGCCTGCTGTCCCATAATGCTCAGCGCGCCGGCTCGCGCTTCATGGATTGGACTCTCGAGCAGTTTCTCGATTTCCGGGAGCGGCATTTCAATGAACTCTTTGGCGAGCGAGAAGACCTGTCCCATTCGCACCCCGATGAATTTCATCGCCTTCAGCGTATTCGCCGGCGCCGGACTTGAAGTAGCGCTGGATCTTTTTGAGTTCGGCCGCTGAACGATGAGCTTTGAGCCGCTTGATGAATTGTTCTGCTGTTAGTTTGGTGGCCATGTCCGCGCTTGATTGTGTCAGCAGCCCGAGCGTAAGGGAGGGCAACTTAATTTGATCGAGCCCAGCGATGTGGCACAGACTTTAGTCTGTGATTTTTCGCTTGACGCTTCACAGACTAAAGTCTCTGCCAGTTAGCGCGCGGGCTTCCGACACTACGAAGCTCCTTCCGTATTAACCATCCACGGAATGCCAAACCTATCGACGCACATCCCAAAGCCCGGCGACCAGAAAGTCTTTTGGTATGGCATAGTGGCGTTACCGTTTTCTGACAGCGCGTTAAAGAGCCGTTCGCCTTCGGCTGGGTCGGACACGTGCAGCGAGACGCTAATGCCGGCCGGCTTTTCGTAGCTATCCGGTGGTGAATCGGCGCACATGATTTGACCACTGCCCAAATCCAGCGTCGAGTGCATGATCATGTTGTGCATCTCGGCCGGCAATTCGCCAGCCATCGGAGATTCGCCCCAGGTCATTTTGAAAAGGAGCTTCGCGCCGATTGTTTGCTCATAAAACTTGATTGCTTCCGCGCATTGACCGTTGAAACTTAGATAGGTGCTTATTTTCATCGTTGTCTCTTTCTTTTAGAGCGTGGCCACGAGCGCCCGCGCGTTTCGGTACGCATGCCGCCGGCACGCAGCACGCCAGAGGCGTGCGTACCGGTTTACGCTTCGTCTGCAGCTCGCTGCAACTCGGCTATGTCGAGCTTCTTCATCTGCATCAGGGCTTGCATCACGCGATTAGATTTCTGCGGATCGCCGCTGATGAGTTCGGGCAAGATAGTCGGAACGATTTGCCAGGACAAACCATACTTGTCCTTGAGCCAGCCGCACTGAACTTCCTGTCCGCCGTTACTCGAAAGTCTTTCCCAGAAGTAATCAATTTCCTCCTGTGTCTCACAGTTGACGACGAACGAAATTGCTTCCGTAAACTTGAAATGCGGCCCGCCATTGAGCGCCGTGAATTTCTGCCCTTCCAGCTCAAAAGCCATTGTCATGACTGATCCCTTCGGGCCCGGACCACTGTCGCCGTAGCGGGCAGTCTCGCCCACCTTGGAATTCTTAAAAACCGAGACATAAAAGTTCACCGCCTCTTCAGCATTATTATCGAACCACAAGAATGGCGTTATTTTCTGCGTAACTGTTGCCATGTCAACTCCTTTTTCGATTTTGCCAATTTGGTTTTTTCACCTTCTACTGGTTAGTCGAACGAAGGCAGCGTAGATCGACAGGTTTGCAGGACTGCTTCAAAAATTTTCTAGTTCGATTCGGTGTGGAGTGCGCCGGCAGAGCGAAGCGGCGACGGCGCTTTGGATAAGTTCTTTGTCTGCACTCTAAAATGATCCAAAGCGCCGTCGCCGCTTCGCTTTGCCGCCGCACTCCAAATTGCGGCCCTTGGGCTGTAGGCCAACACCGCTTCGCGGACTTTTGGGTTACGTCCAACTCGTCAGCCAGGTGGCGAACGCAATCCACGCGTGAGTGTTGCCGATAGGAATTCGCAATGCGTGCGAGATGATCATGAAGACGCCGGCGAGAACCGTAGCTCGGTGCGGCCGCCCGCGCGTGATCACGTCAAAGATCAAGCAGGGGACGATCAGCAGATCGGTCAACCCAAAAAAAGCGAGGGGTCCGTATTTGAGGATGAAATCAAAAGGCAGGCGGGCAATCGCCGCGGGCAAAATCCCAATCGTCGCCAGCAGCATGAGCCGCTTGTGCACATCCAACTTACGGCGGAAATAGAATGCGGCGCCTACGACGATTGCGAAGCCGAGCATGTCGCCGAGCGGTATCGTGAGAAATATGAGCGACGAAGAGAAGCCGGGCGGCGGCGGGGCCGACTTGGCGCGGACTATCGCGGTCAGCGTGCCGATGATGAGCATCAAGACCGCGAGCACGCCGCCGGCCACGCCCAGACGCATGTGCGTGCGTGTGCGTTTCGTCGTAATCAGAGTTGTCTGTGTGACGAAAAGCGCGATCCACAAGGTGAAGATAAAGCCGTGCACATGCAGCAGCGCCTGGAGCGGCTCGGGATGGAAAGCCGGCCTGAGATAGTAGGTTCGCGAGAAGCCGAGGAACACTACGATCAAAAACAACGCGGCCATGCTCGTATAGAAGATGCGCTCGTTGCGCTTTGTGTCGGATTGCCTGCGGATGGTCGAGGATAAAACTGCCACAGTATCAGCGTCCTCCGTGGATTCGCTTAGACTTGTTTTCCCGTTGAGCGGGTATTAGTTTGCGCAGGGCGCGATTCACGGCCCTCGAATCGGGAAAATATGCTTGAACGTCAGGGTCGAGACTGACAAGACTCTCGCCCGGCACACGCTTTTCATCAAAAGTGCCGTCTGACCTGGAGACGCGAATGGTGTAACCATTCTTCTTCAAAGCAGCCGCGTATTTGCCTTGAACACCTTTTGAGAAATCGGTCTTCGGAATGTCCGCGGTAGCTGTTTTCTTAGCCGGAACTCTTTTCTTCATATGTTTTGATTTCTGAACGCGTCGCTTTCCGGGCACTGAACAAGCGGAATCTTTGGCCTCGCTCGGTAAAGCCAACGACGAGGACTCGGTTCATTTGTGACGCACCGATAATTCTGAATCTCGACTCCGTTGCTGAATGCTCTACGTCAGAAACGGTTATTGACAGATCATCGAGAAAGTCAGTCTGGGCTTCTTCAAACGAAACTCTATGCTTACGCAAGTTGATTTGGCCTTAACTTCATCCCATTCAAATAGCAATGCCATGGGTGCTTGTTTACCGCTACGTTAGCGCATCGCAAGCCGGTCTTACAACTTGTTTTTATGGCCGAGAAATTACAAAGCAGCTTTGTACAGCGCCATCAGTTTGGCCCACGCGCGATCGGCGTCGGCCTTGCTGTAAGCATTCTTGCTGTCAGGCACGCACCAGCCGTGCAGCGCATTTGAATATACTTCGATCTCGGCGCGAACTTTGGCCGCGAAAGCGTCTTTGAGTTTATCTTTCACCTCGGGCTCGCGCTTATCGTCATCAGAGGCGATCGCGAAATAAAGTTTTGCCTTGATCTTTGGCGCGAGCAGATGAGGACTGTCCGGTTTCGCGGTCGCCAGAAAGCCCCCATGAAATGAAGCGCCCGCGCCGACTCTTTCAGGAAACAGCGCCGCGGTCTTGATCACATAGGCTCCACCCAAACAGTATCCTTGAATTCCGATCTTCTTTTTCTTGCTGACCCCCTTTTGATTGTCGAGGAATCCGATGTACGCGGCGGCGTCACGTTCGACTGCGCCCGCGGCAAAGAATGGCCCCGTGACTTTGCGATAAAACGCCGCGTCATCCGGATTCTTGATCGGGTTAAATGATTCAGGAAAGACGGGCGCCTTGGCCATGCGGTAGAGATGATTGGGAATCAAAACTGAATATCCTTCGGCCGCAAGACGTTTGCCGATCTCGCGAAAAGCCGGTCGCAGGCTGCCTGAATCAGGCCAAATCAAAACTCCGGGATGCGAGCCCTTCGCCGGATGAATGAAAACAGCGTCGCAGATGCCGTCGGCCGTTTTCACATTGACGTCCTTTTCAACAACCGGGAGTTCTTTTGATTCTGCTGAAGACGCGGCCACGCCGAGGCCGGCTGCCAACGACAACATGATGAAGTCGCGTCGCGCGAGCGCGCTCGAGCGATAGTTGTCGCCCTTCTTATTTTCAGGTTTACGTTTCAATGTGGTTACGCGTCGTTAAGGTGATGCAAGCGGGACGCTTGCGCTCCAGTCTAATCGCCGTCAAGCAGGTGAATCTTTGTTATTAAAAGTCGACCGTTGCGAGCGCTGTAGTAAATGTCGTGCAGATACAGATTATTGTGGAGGATGCCGCCGTCGAAATTGTAAGAGCAACGTCCCTTCGCGCATCGCAGCAACGGCATGGTTTGCCGGAAGGGCGCGCCTTCTTCTCTTTCCTGTTTAGTAAGCCACCTGTCGATGGCGGCGAGATTCTTGAACCGGCGAGTCGTAATCTTGCCTTCCGTCAGTGAATGTTCGATGACGAGGGTTACGTTGCTCGCTGCTAAATGTTTCTTATCAAGGTCGGCCAAACTCTTTGCTTTGTATGCTTCGCTGACAGTCTGTGCGAGTTCTTCGGGTTTTTGTTTGGTACTTGATTGGCCAAGAACCGGCACGCATACCGCGATCGCGATTATGAAACCAATACCTAACAGTTTTCTCATTCTTCACCTCGATTAGAGCATTGCGTCAAAGGTCTCATTCACACCGGGCTTCAGCTTGGTGATCAAGACCGCGAGACTAATGAACCGTTTCCTACACGTGACTCACCTGAGTCAGGCGCGACCAGCTGCGGAGCAGCACCAGACTCATCTTCGCGAAATATTCTTGTAAACGACGCCGCCTTTCATCACGAACACGACACGACGCACGGCGGTGATGTCTTTCAGGGGATCACCGTCGAGCGCGATAATGTCGGCCTGCAAGCCCGGCGCGATCGATCCGATCTGGTCCGCCAGGTTCATTGCGGTCGCGCCGAGCGAATTGGCTGAAACCATCGCGGTCATGGGCGCGACGCCGCCGTCGCGCACGCGATCAATGAACTCTTCGGCGTTACGTCCGTGCGCGCCGGCCACTGCATCGGTGCCAAAGACAATCTTCAGACCGGGGATCTTCGAGGCGCGCTGCACGAACTCGTGGTTCAGCGACAAGACCTTCTGCATCGCCGCGAAACCTTCTTCCGTGTAGCCCGTCGTCCCGAGATACTTTTCTTTGTTAGCGAGATAGTTTTCGATGACGAGTCCCGCCTGCGGATCAAGATAAGTTCCTTTCGCCGCCATGACTCGCAGGTCATCGTCTGTTGAGAGAGTTCCGTGCTCGACCTGGGTGCAGCCGGCCATGGCTGCGGCGCGCACGGCATCTTTGTATGCGTGCACGACCGTGCGCAGCCCGAGCTTCTTGGCTTCGTCGCAAGCCGCATTCAGTTGCTCTTGTGAGAGCGTCATCGCGCCGCCCGTGCGAATGCTTTGCGACGCGAAAATTTTGATCACATCCGCGCCCGCGTCTTTCTGTTTTCTGATGAACGCGCGAATCTCGTCGGGTGTGCCGGTTTGTGGGCCACGACCAAACAGTGGTTCGGCGGAAGTTAGAACCCGCGGACCCGGGAGCGTCCCTCTCGCGATCGCATCGCGCAAAGCAATGTCTGCGTACGAGCCGATGCTTTGAATGGTCGTGAAGCCGGCCATCAAAGTCGCGTACGCGTTCGCTGCGGCGGCGTAAATTGCATCAGGCGTCGTGCCGCCCTGTCCGGCGTTCTTTCCGTCTTTACCAAAGATCCATGTGATGTGACCGTGCGCGTCGATCCATCCCGGCAAGACGGTCAGTCCGCGCAAATCGTAATCGACGGGAGCGGCTTTCGGATCGATGGCGACGATCTTCGAGCCTTCAATCACAATGCGAGTGTTGCGGAGAATCTTGCCCTTGCCGTCAAGGATTGTGTTGGCGGCGATGACGATACGTTTTGGTGGCGTTTGCGCGGAGACAGTTTGGATTATTCCGAGCGCGGCAAGAACGACGAGCAGGCTTAAGATTCTCTTCATGTATGGAGTTCGGGTCGAAGGATTCGAATTTGAAAGCACAGTTAGCTCATGCGCTCCGATCATCGACGCAACCATGCCAATGGCTCCGCCACTCTGATGCGCGGCAAGTCTCCGACTTGCCGTTAAGTGCCCACTTAATCTTACCGGTCTATGACCGCGGCAGGTCGGAGACCCATGGAAAAATAAGGTTCGTAGCCGGCAAGTCGGAGACTTGCCGCGCATCGGAGCGGCAAAGCCGCTGACGAAGGCACTTAATCACAGACTGAAGTCTGTGCCACTTGTTTAAGCCCAGCTGAAACCATTTTTCGACAACGGCAGCGAGCGAACGCGTTTCCCAGTCGCGGCAAAGATCGCGTTGCACACCGCCGGCAAAAGCGGCGGCAAAGCCGGCTCTCCCAAACCCGTCGGCGGAAATTCAGTCTTGAGAAAATGCGCTTCGATTTCCGGCGGTGCTTCCGAAATCCGGAGAGGCGTATAGTCCTCGAAATTCTTCGCCGTGGAGCGACCATTCTTGATCGGAATCTCTCCCATCAAGTGAGTCATTCCCTCGATGACTGAACCCTGCACCTGATTGACGGCATTCAAAGGGTTGACGATTTGGCTGCCGATGTCGCCGGCCGCCCAAACCTTGTTGACGCGAATCTTGTTCGCGCTGTCAACGCTGACTTCAGCGACTTCCGCGAAATAGCCGGCGTGACTGAAGTGAAATGCCACGCCTTCGCCCGTCCCTTTCGGCAGCTTGCGCTTGCCCCAGTTTGATTTCGCCGCGACCAATTCAAGCACGCCGCGCATACGCTTGGCGTTGAATCCGCCCGCGCCGCCGCCTCCAGCCTGGCCCGGCGAGGGCGTCGGCAAGGGGAGCGGCAAGTTTTCGAGAATCGAATAGCGAAATTCGATCGGATCTTTCCCGGCCGCCTGGGCCAGTTCATCAATGAACGATTGCATCACGAAAGCGATACCGTTGCTGCCCGGAGCGCGCAGCGCGCCTGTCGGCACGCCCGAAGCCATCATCGATGCCTCAAGCGCAAAGTTCGGGACATAGCGCGAAGGGAATTCAGTCGCGCCGATTCCCGCACTCGAACCAAATCTCTCCGCTGTTCCAAACGTGACGAAGTGATCGCGCCAGGCGATCAATTTCCCGCTCGCATCGACTCCACCTTTGAGAAAATGAAAACCGGCCGGTCGATAGAAGTCGTGAGTCATATCGTCTTCACGCGTCCAGAGTAACTTGACCGGGACGCCAATCTGTTTAGCGATCCACGCGGCCTCGACCACGTAGTCATTGCTGAGGCGCCGGCCGAATCCACCACCGATGCGGGTGAGATGAAGCTTGATGTCAGTCGCGGCGACACCCGTAGTCCGCGAGACCAGGTTCAAAGCTCCGGCAGGGGTTTGGGTCGGCGCCCAGATTTCCAGCTTGCCGTCTTTGAAATGCGCGGTGCAGTTTTGCGGCTCCAGGGGCGCGTGGGCCAGGAACGGATATGAGTACGCGCCTTCAACTACTTTGGCCGCGCTGCTGAAGGCCGCCTCGACATCGCCGTCACTGCGCAGCGATCTATTTGGCTTCTCTTTTGAAAGAGCCTCGGCCTGACGTGCGAACCCTTCGCTACTCTGCGCGGCAGTTGGACCTTCGTCCCATTTCACTTCCAATTTTTCGCGCGCGGAGCTGGCCTGCCACCAGCGATCGGCAACGATCGCCACGCCGCTCAGAAGCCCGGTCAGATCGGTGCCGCCTTCCACGATGAAAGCGTGACGAACGCCCGGCATCGTTTTGATCGCGTCGAGATTCGCTGAGACGGCTTTGCCGCCAAAGACCGGACACTTATGAAAGACGGCCCAGAGCATTCCCGGCACGGTGAAATCAATTCCGTAGAGAGGTTTCCCGGTGACGATCGAAAGATTGTCCACGCCCGGCTTCGGCGTCCCGATGATTTTGTAATCCTTTGGATCCTTTAGCTTGACCTTGTCTAACGCCGGCGGCGTCAACGTCGCGGCTTTCTCAGCGAGCTTGCCGTATCCGATCGATCTCTTCGACGCCGCGTGCATCACCTTGCCCGACGCGGTTGTTAATTCTGATTCCGGCACGCTCCAGGTTTGTGCCGCGGCGGTGATTAACATCGCGCGCGCAGCGGCGCCGACTTGCCGCATTTGATTCCAACTGTTCGGCGTGGCGGTGCTGCCGCCGGCAAACTGGTTCGCATATTTGGTCGTATCGAGATCGGCCTGCTCGATTCTCACGTCTTTCCAATCGACGTCGAGTTCGTCGGCAATCGTCATCGGCAGAGAGGTCTTTATGCCCTGACCAATCTCAGGATTCTTCGCGACGATGGTCACGACGCCGTCCGCCGCGATGCGAATAAATGAGCTGGGCAGCGGAATGACCGGCGCCGGCTGGCCCTGTCCCAGCCCGGACAGCGGTTTGAAGTACAGGCCAAGCAGCATCCCGCCGCCACCCACAGCAGTTACTTGTAGGAATGTTCGCCGGCTAATTGATTTCGTTTTCACGCGCGCCTCCTGCCGTTACTAATAATTATTGATTCGAGGTTGAAGTGGTGCTCGCGCCTCCGGCGTTGCCGGCGGCTTTGTGAATGGCCTGGCGAATGCGCAGATACGTTCCACACCGACAGATGTTGCCGTCCATCGCGCTGTCAATCTGTGCGTCGGTGGGTTTGGGCGTCTTCTTTAACAATGCAGCCGCGGCCATAATCTGGCCCGCCTGACAATAACCGCATTGCGGGACGTCAATTTCCAGCCAGGCTTTTTGCAGCGGATGATTGCCGTTCGGCGAGAGACCCTCGATGGTCGTAATTTGCTTACCGCTGACCTCCGCAATCGAAGTTACGCACGACCGCACGGCCTCGCCATTAACATGAACTGTGCACGCGCCGCACAGAGACATGCCGCAGCCGAATTTTGTTCCCGGCAGATTCATGACTTCCCGAATGACCCACAACAAAGGCATATCGGCCGGAACATCGACAGTCGTCGCTTTACCATTGACGGTTATTTTGAATGCCATGACTGACAACTCCTCAAAAGTTGGCTGGATTTCGTCGTCTATTTAACTCAGCCGAAGTCGATTTGTAAACGGGAAACGCTACTGGGACCGCGAACGGTGCCTCATTCACAAATTAAGAACGAAATTGTAATTACGTCCTGATGAATAGAGACCGCTGATTGTGTATGAATTACCAGAAGGCAAATTCATGTTAAATAGTACTGGAGCCTTTTCAAGTTTCGCCGTTAACGATTTGCAACGAGCGAAACAGTTTTACGCGGAGACATTGGGGATCAAGGTCAAAGAATCGAAGGAGGGTCTGGAGCTCCATCCCGAAAATACCGACGTCTTCATTTATCCGAAACCGAATCATGAGCCGGCAACTTTTACCGTTTTGAATTTTCTGGTGGATGACATTGAAGCCGCAGTGGATGATTTGAAACAGAGGGGTGTGCGCTTCGAACATTACGAAGGCGAAATCAAAACCAACGAGAAGGGGATTCACCGCAACGGTGGTCCAACAATCGCCTGGTTCAAAGATCCGGCGGGAAATATTTTGTCGGTGATTGAAAAGAAGTAAGGCGCGTTTGTAAGGGACGCGGAACCGCGAAGCGGTTCCAACCTACAGCCCAACGTTGCCGAAGGCTACGTTGGGTGATCATTCGTTGTGGAGGCTGCAACCCTTACAGGGTTGCGGCTCATCGTTTCACAGATTCCCAGGGTAGCCGCGAAGCGCGGCAACCCTGGGCTGTGTTACACAACCGCTTCGCGGTTATGATCGCTTGTGGCGACTCAACTCATGTCCACTCTAAAATCTGAGATTTTCTAAGACCCAGTCGTAGTCGCGCGGCCAAGGAGCCGTTCAAAGCGCGGATCGGATCGCAGATTCTCCAGATGCGGATCGACTCGGGCAAAGGTATAGCCGACGGCGTGTTCGTCGTCAGCCTGACGCAGCCAGAGAAACGCATGGTCGCCGTCGCCCAACAGCGCATAGACGATCGCTATCTCATAAGCCGTCACCCACTGCTCGTCGCGCAGGCTGATGATCTCTTCAAGAATTGTTCGCGCTTCATCGTGATGACCCGTCGCGGCGAGTACGTGCGCTCGTTTCGCGCGCGTGGTAGGCGTGTCGCCGGCAAAGATTCGCTCCTGCTCGTACGCGGCCAACGCTTCTGAAGTCATTCCCTTTCGTTCATAAGCCCAGCGCAGGATGGTATGCGCCGCCACGCCGCCGGGATCGAGTGCGAGGGCCTTGCGGCACTGCGCGATGGCATCGTCGAAACGTCCGCCAAGGAATAGCACGTTCGCCACTGCCGTTGCGATTACCGGCGACTGCGGCGAAATCTCTCTGGCTTTTTCAATTTCAGAAAATGCTTCTTCGTGCCGTCCCATCGCCGACAGGCTGTAAGCAAACCAGCGATGCGCAACCTGATTGCCCGGGTTCAGCACAATCGCCTGTTGCAACTCGCGTTCGGCGGCTTCCCAATCACGGCTGTAATGCAATCGCACAAAACCCAAAGACGCATGCGCTTCCGCCAGCGACGGATCCGCCTTGACGGCGCTGAGGGCCGCCTCTTTCGCGTGTTGCCATGCATTCGGCGGAGGCGGCTCGACGAACCAGTTGAGCAGCGCATAGCAGTCGGCAAGCTCAGCCCATGCGGACGCGTAATCAGGTTTTAGTTCGACCGCGCGTTCGAGCCGTTGAATCGCCTGCCGCAATCCTTCGGCGGTGCGTCGTGTCGCGTAATAACGGCCGGCCGTGAATAGTTGCTGCGCTTCGTCCGTCAGGCCGGGCGAGGTTTCGGGCGCGTGAACGGGAGATGCCGAAGTTACCGGCGCGCTCACTGCAGTTTCTTCGCGGCCGCGTTTCCGAGGCACGGCCGGCAAACCTTCGACGAATGACTGCGGCGCGGGATTTCGAGTCTTGCTCAACAGGTCTTCAAAGATGGCATCGCCGCGCAAAGGATCCCAATGCGGTTCCACGCCGAGCCAGACCAACCAGCCTTCATTAATTGCATATCCTTCTTTGAGCTTCGCGAGCGCTTCGTCGCGCTCGCCCAAGTGAAGATGAATGAGCGCGCGATGATAAGGCGATACATAAGAACTCGCGGACATTTCTTCCAGCCGCGCCAGTGTGGCGCGCGCGTCCGCGACGCGTCCGGCCGCGGCATACGAGGCACCCAGCCCGGCCACAAAAAATTGTCCGCCGCTCGAGTGTTGCAAAGCCTTCTCAGAAGCTGCGACTGCGTCGTCAGTCCGGCCCACGCCCCTGAGCGCCCAGGCATAAGTTGCCAGGCCATAAGAGAATTCGGGCACGGCTGCGAGCATGCTTTCGTACGTCGCAATCGATTGTTCAAAACGCCGCGCCTGGTAATAGCACCAGGCCAGGCCCTGGATCACGCCCGGGGCGAGCGGATCGAGTTCGCGCGCGCGCAACATTTCCGTGGCTGCTTCCTCAAACCGCCCGACCATCTGCAAATGAAAACTGTACCAGTGATGTCCGGTCGCGTAGTTCGGATTAATTTCGATCGCGCGCCGGTGATACGACTCGGCTTCGGACCAGCCAAAGCTTCGGGTGACCGTGGCGAAACCGAGGGCGCTGTAAGCCTCCGCCGCTCCGGGATCGAGTTCAATCGCCTTTTGCGCGGCATGATGAGCTGCCTCAGAGCATTCCTTGAAAGGCTTGAAGCCGAACACGCCCAGCCAATTGTAGTAGTCGGCAATTCCCGTGTAGGCCAAAGCGTAATCAGGATCGAGTTCAATGGCGTGGTTGTAGCACTCGATCGCGCGCGCCAAACCTGATTCCGTGTAAGTGTTCCAGTAATAGCGGCCGCGCAAATAAGATTCGAAGGCTTCGGAGTTGACGGTCCCGCGTTTTGAAAGTTGATCGCGTTCGTCGCCGGTTAGTTGCGGAAGCAGGACCGAGGTTACGCGTTCAGAGATCGAATCTTCGATTTGCAGCACATCGTTTGATCGTTCATCGAAGTGTTCCGCCCAACTCGTGACGCCTTCGGCAACCTTTGTAAGCTGAGTAGTGACGCGCAGTCTTTCGCCGACGCGGCGCAGGCTGCCGTCCAAAACGTAATCCACCTGCAAGTCGCGGCCGGCAATGATCGGATCGACAACTTCACCGCTATAACGCAGCACGCTGCTGGTTGGCCGGACTATCAATCTCTTAACGTTACTCAAGCGTGTGATTAGCGCATCGGCCAAACCGACGCCCAGATATTCGTCGCCGGTGCTTCCCGCCGGCGCGGTCAACACTTTGAATGGCAACACCGCAATCGATTCCTGATCCGAAACGACCTCGACCGGCAGCGTGGGCTGCGTCGCCAGGCGGTGATTTATCCTGCGCAATAAAGCATCGAATCGCGGATTCCCGTGCAGCGAATCCAATTCAGGATCGACTGCCATAAAGAGCACCCATGCATCTTTAAGATCTACGGCGCGCTCGAGCAAATCGAGTGCAGTTTCAGCGTGACCGAGCGCGCAATGAACAATCGCCAGGTGATACGGCGAAATGTACCGACGCGCGGAAACGTCTTCCATTTCGCGCAATAAGCTTTCGGCTTGTTCGACGTTTCCGCCTTCAGCGTAAGCTGATCCCAGCCGGCCCAGCGTGCGCGACGCTTTTCCTATCGACGCGACGCATTGCTCGGCGCTGGCTATGGCTTCCTGATGTTGGCCCAGTGCGCTCAAAAGGAAACTGGACATGTAAAGCAACATGAGGTTGTTCGGGTCGGCCCGCATACGCTCGCGGCAGAGCTCGAGCGCCGCCTCAAATTCCCGCGCGTGATACAGCGACCACACCTGGCAGAAACGCGAGATGATCGAAAACGGATCGAGCGAAACGGCCGCGTGCGCTTCGCGTGTCGCTTCGGTGGATCGTCCTTCCATGGCCAGTTGGAAGGCATACCAGGTGCGCGCCGGCGCGTAATTCGGATTCAGCTCAATCGCCCGAAACAGTTGTCGCTCAGCGCTGTCCCAGGCAAAGTCACGAAATAGTTTGGCCTGACCTAACGCGCTGTGAGCTTCAGGCAGCCCGGGATCGATGGCCACGGCGGCTGAGGCTGCCTCGTAAGCGGTGATCGCGCATTCGTTGAAAGGCAGAACCGAATAAACTCCCAGCCAGTTGTAATACTCAGCGACGGCCGCATGCGCGACTGCGTAATTCGGATCGATCGCGATTGCCTGGTGATAGCAGACGATCGCTTTAGCGAAGCCTTCTTCGTTGAACTTGTTCCAGTAGGAGCGGCCACGCAGATAAGCTTCGTGGGCTTGCGGATCGTTCGTGCCGCGTTTTGCCAGGCGAGTTAGTTCGTCGCCGGTCAGGTGCGGCACGATTGCTTCGGCCACACTCGACGAGATGGCGTCTTCAAGACTCAGCACGTCGGTAAATTTTTCGTCGAATTGCCCGGCCCAGGCTGCGGTGCCGTCGTTAACATCTAACAGTTGGACCGTGACGCGAATGCGATCTCCGACATGTCGAATCCGGCCCTCGAGCACGAACGCCACATTCAATTCGCGGCCAGCGGCCAGCGGATCGCCTTCCGCGGCGTACCGCAGGACGCTGCTGGTCGGCCGGACGGCGAAACGTTGAATAGCGCTGAGCCGGGTGATTAACGCATCCGCGAGACCTGTTCTGAGATAGTCGAAACTCGAATCGGCCCCGGGCAAATCCAGAACCCTGAGCGGCAAAACCGCGAGCGCAGTCTCAGAACCAGAGGGCCTCGGCTTAAGCTGGGCCGCGCTCGCCGGCACATCGGGCATGCTCGAAAGGGGACGGCCCTCGAGGCAGCTGACGATGTCATCTCGCAACTGCCGCGCTGATTGATACCGCCACTCGGGTTCTTTGCGCAGGGCGCGCATGACGACGGTCTCGATCTCGCCCGTCAGCTCACGACGCAGCACTTCGACCGAGGATCCACGCGCAGAGTAGATCTGCTCCAGCGTCGTCCGCTCGTTGCCCTGCGGCAGCAAATCAGATTGACGCGTGATCATTGCGCTGAGCGGCGCCGGCAGCTCTTCACAGATTACGCGGGCGATTTCATGCGGAGCACGATTGCCGAGATGATATGGCCGATGGCCGGTCAGCAATTCGTAAAGCAAAACTCCCAGCGAGTAAACATCCGTCGCGGGTCTGATCGGTGCGCCCTGCACCTGTTCGGGTGAGGCATACTCGGGCGTCATCATCAACATCGCGGTCGCGGTTGGGTCGTGAGTGATATCGCCAACGAGACCAGGATTGAGCAGCTTGGCGATGCCAAAATCCAGCAGTTTGATGACGCCTTCGGAAGTTACAAAAACATTCGAAGGCTTGATGTCCCGATGGACTACCTGTTTCTGATGTGCGTAATGAATGGCGTCGCAGATCGAAAGAAAGAGTCTCAAACGCTCGGCGATGTTCAGCCGGTGCTCATCGCAATAACGATACAGCGGCTGACCTTCGATAAACTCCATGACGAAGTAAGGCAGTCCATCGTTGGTGGTGCCGCCGTCCAGCAACAGACCAATGTTGGGGTGATCGAGCGAGGCGAGGATCTGACGTTCTTTGCGAAAGCGCCGCAGGATAAAGTCGGTATCCATACCGCGCTTCACCAACTTAATCGCGACGCGCTTGCTGAATTCCTTGTCAGCGCGCACGGCTTCATAGACAGTGCCCATCCCGCCGCGGCCGATTTCGCGGACGATGCGATAAGCGCCGACGCGGCGGCCGATCAGCGGATCACTATCTTCATCGAAAGACTCCTGGGCCTGAACTTCGGGCGGAATCAGGCCTTCAAATTCGTAATCTTCGGTTTCATGACCCGAAAGGAGGTTCGCAATCTCCTGGCGCAGGCTCAAATCGTCGGCGCACGCTTCAGAAAGGTAGGCAGCGCGCTTTGCCGCCGGAAGTTTGAGAGCCGTCTGAAAGATCTCCTCAACTTGTTGCGTCCGTTCTCGGGTCATAAATCAGCGTCAAGGATATAGCGATCTTTTGTGCAGGGAGAAAAACAGAAGTTCTATGATGTGTCTCAAATTCTGATGTGTTGCAATCCGCAATAATCGTAGATGACACGTCGGGAAAGATCAAAGACAGCTATTCGATGAGTGGCACAGACTTTAGTCTGTGATCTACGGTCTTGAAAAAAGAGTCTCATTCACACCTGACTTCAGCAAGGTGGAGCCTCGCCAAAGCTGAGCTCTGGAAACCGTTTAAACGGTTTCTTGTTTCCCGTGACAGTCCGGATCACCTGGCTAAAGCCGGGCGTGAATGAGAATTTCGATCACGACAAAGAATCACGTAAGAGAATCACAGACTGTGGTCTGTGCCACTGCATTAAACCTTTCGGGCGCGTATTCGTATTAGGTCATCAAAACTATCCTGGAGGTCAGATAGATGAGAATACAGATTCCTGGTTGCTCGTTTCTTTCCACCACCGTCGGCGTGTTGCTCCTCGTTGCCCTCGCAACGACGGCGAGCGCTCAGAATGATCGCGCTGCCGATCGCGCCGCTATCCAGGCCCACATCGACAGCATCTTCAAGGCCTTTATCAACAAGGATGCCGCCGCGCTGCGCGCCACGCACGCCGAAAACTGGCTTGGATATCTGGATAACTCGGGCACGATGTTAAGGGGCATCAAAGATTACATGGACTGGAACCAGGTTGACCCGAAGAGTCCTTATGGCATGAAGAGCTACAAGTTCCGCGAGTTCGACATGATCTTCAAAGGCGACGCGGCTTTCGTCTGTTTCGTGGCCGACGTCGAATCGAACTGGCCTGGCGTGCCGCCGCATCGCGCGCTGCAAATCTGCGACTTCTACACTAAGAATGACAGCAAGTGGATTCAAAGCGGCAGCTACACCTTTATGCATCAGGAGACAATGGAAGAGCAGTTGTCATCGCCGCGTTCGTTGGGAGATCAAATGAAGAAACGGCTGCTGGATGCGCGCGAAGCCGTCTGGCGCGCTTACTTCGCCGGCGATCGCGCCACGCTGGAAAAACTGATCCCCGAGGAAACCGTCGCGATCGAAGCGGCCGACAACGACTGGTCAAATCGCCAAACAATTCTGAACGGCTCGGCTGAGTTCGCAAAGAGCGGCGGCAAACTCATCAAACTTGAATTTCCGAAAACTGAAATTCAAATGTACGGCTTCACCGCGGTGGTCTATTCAAACTATTCATATGAACTTGAGGTTGGTGGTAAACGCAGCACTCACGCTGGTCGCGTGACCGAAGTTTTCGTCCTGCGCAAGGGCCAATGGGTAAATCCGGGGTGGCATATGGATAGCGGGAAGTAGATGATCACAATGAGCTGCGGAGCAGCGCCCATAGCTAAGCCCAGGGCGAGTCTGCGAGCCCTGGGTCACGCATCGACAATTGTGGGGAGCTGCGGAGCGGCGAAAGAATTACTCCAGAGATATTGATACTGATGAAAACGCGGGCGCAAGTCTTTCGTAATCAGCGGCAGTCGATCCTTCGTTCCGTAAATGATGTGATAGACCAGATTCGTGTAGGAGATGATTAAGATCGTAGCGCGCGAATCAAGCAGAAATACTGAGAAGCCAGTCGTGGTGTTGATGGCAGCGGAAATCAGGTTGAATAGAGAGATTCTTGCAAGTTTGGATTAAGGTCCGAGGTGTCGAACACGGCAATATCTGCGCCGATAACGTCACGAGTAATCTCGTTGAAGAGGTGCTCGCCGTAACCAGCGGCTAGCGGGCGAAAGTCGAGCCTCACCTTTCGGGTGGCGGGCCGTGTGTTGTACGCGTCGACGGCTTCTTGAAACATGGAACGCACGTTCTTCTTTAAGAGATCGGTGTCGTAATGGGTCGACGAAAACTGGTGACCGAGAACAACGTATAGCTCGCCAGATAAATCCTTGCGCGTCGCAATAAACTCCCAATCTTTGCCCTGAAACCCGTACGGTGAGCCAATTGGTGCCGGCGGAAGCAGAGTCTCGACCCTAGGTTCCTGCGGTGTTGCCTCCGGCTCAGCAGAGCGTTCGAATTCGTATCGTCCTCGTGCTGTAAGTCGGAGATCCCGAAAAGCATAAGGGGCCGTGCCGAGAGTTCGGATCCATTCAACATTTCCGGACTCACTAAGAAGAGTTACGGCGTCGTTAACGTCCTCGGGCGATAGGCCGGTTTCAATTGAGACCTCCTCGCCCGTCATCCAATTATCGCGAGGCCTTCTAGCAAGAAGAGAGAGTATCTTAATTGCAGCCTGTTCAAGCGTGGTTCCCATACCTTCGTGACTCTACTCGGATTTCCCCGCGCCGTCTAACATGTGAAAGTCGAAACCCTTTACATCATATTGCCAAACTAAAATCCGCGTGATAAGTTCGGCACATGGCAACAACTTCGGAAAGTTTGGCATTTGATCGGGGCGTGCGGCCGGTGATGGAAATTGTATTGCCGGAGAAGGCAGACGCGATCATCAGCTTTCGCGCCGACCCAGAGTTGCAGGCGCGGATTAAGGAGCTTGCGCAGAAATCAATGGAAGGCGGACTCACCGAGGATGAGCGAGGTGAATATGCGGGCTACGTGCGCGCGAACAAGTTCGTCGGCATTCTCAAACGCCAAGCACAACAACTCTCGAACTCTCAGTCCCAGATGATTCGATGATCGAATGGCCTTAGGCGATGGCCTCACGGTTTGGTCGGGTGAACTTTCACGTCCTTAATATTCCCGAAGTACACCACCGCGTTTGTCATGTCGCCGAGCGTCGAAGGGTCATTGTATTGACCGAGAAAGAACATCTTTCCAACCGGAAGCTTTGCTTTGTCGGTCCCGCTGATTGGAATCAACGCCGGGGCATCACCAAGACCAAAGACGCGGCGGCCTTCATCCACGTTATAGAATTGAAAGACAGACCAGATTCGTCCCGGATACTTGTCGCCAATCTCTCCGGGATAACCCATGGCGCGATTTTCACAGTGACCTGCGCCGTAAATTGTCAGGCCTTTCAGCCGCTTATCCAGAATCTCACGCGCGACAGCGTCACGAATCCACTTTCCGCGATTGCTGTCTTTGGGATTGTCTCCGGCGAGTACGCGCACGCGCTGCGGACGGGGGACAGTTAGATTCGCTTTTCGCACCGCGCGCAGAAATGCTTCATAAATAGGTGATTCCCAAACCTCTGCCCCGCTCGCCTCGCTCCAGACCACGCGCAATTGCTCACGCGGCATGTCTTCACCTTCGAGGATGAAGCGATCGAGAACGTCCTGACGCGTCACACTGGCGGATTCAACCATGATCACCCGCACCTTGCGCACGAAGTCAGGATCTTCGACCAGCGCAATGCGTAGGTCGGAATCGTTCTTGCTGCCATGATCCTCGCCTAAACACACGACGTCGAACTTGTCCCACGCCGCGAGAATGCCTTTGATGATTGGCTGCAGACGGGTCCTCGTGGCGTCAGTCGGTAACAGGTTGGTCTGGGTTTGTGACGATTCGGAGAAGGGAAGTAGAAGCAGGATGGCGAATACAAAGAGAGAGAAAGCACCCAAACGATGATTCATAGAGTCGGTCTTATCATAAGCACCGATTGAATGTCACGAGTCGGCAATGTTTGGTAGTGATGTTATGAAGCAAGCGCCTCCTCCGTGAGTGCTAGACTCACGGCAGCTCTGTGACATGGAGGCTGA